>JACCDG011905306.1_pt1 | contig 470955 bp, 484 predicted proteins | sample 7442471 | NCBI WGS metagenome assembly JACCDG01 (sample SAMN15323444, study PRJNA562643) | freshwater metagenome | isolation source: river surface water | place: USA:Blue River Watershed | collected 2017-08-17
CCATCTTCGCCGCTTCGCGGCTGCAGACGGCAGACCCCGGCGGCTTCGCCCGCTCGGGGCGGCTTTCGCTTGACCGGCTGCGCTCCTCGGTCCCTGCGGACGACCAACTTCAACCCCCAACTAACGGAGCTACACATGACTACACCCGTTCAACCGGCCAAGCGATTTCGACTTGGATCGATTCAACTCAACGTCTGGCCCAATCGCGATCGGGCAGGACGTTCGTACTACACCGCCACCATCGGAAGGTCCTACCGCGACGACAAGGGCAAGTGGTCCGACACCGGATCGCTTCGGCCATCCGATCTCCCGGTCGTTCGCTCGCTGACCGCGAAGGCGTTGGATTGGATCACAGCCAATCCCGTCGAGGCGACTGCCGAGAAGCAGGACAACGAACCCGAACCGGAGCCCGCCTTGATGGCTCTACTCGCCTGCATCGAGCGGCAGTTCGCTCGCTAACTCGCTACCAACCGGCGGCTCCGCGTACGCGGAGCCGCCACAGCAAAGGAGTCACCATGACTCAGTACACCCTCATCGACACCATTCAGATCGACAGCATCCGGCTGCTCGTCTGGGATGCCAGCAACCGGGGCGGTCCGGTTCCAATCGCATTCTCTTTCGAGCTGGCCGAGCCACGCGACGGCAACTCGGGAGGCGTCTTCCAGTGGGAGGACTTTCCCGCCCTGCTGCGAATGCTCCGTAGCCTGAAGGCCGCCATCGAAGAAAAGTTGAGACTTCAGGCTTTGACGGCCAAGGGCAATCTCAACTGAGCCGTGGCGGGTGCCGGACTGGCTCCGCCAACTCGCATCATCCGCCGCTTCCGTGCTCCAAGGAGGTCGCCCCGCTGAGCGGGCGACCATCAACCCAAACTGTGGAGCACCCCATGACCTCACCCAAACCCAAACACATCGCGACCGTCGGCAACGTCCGCCTCACCCTCCTCGGCGGCACCGGATCGCACCGGAACGAGCTCTCAGGTCTCACCTTGGAGCGGCGACCGGATACCACTTCCGAGAACTGGTACCCAGCCGCGGGGTACCGAATCGAGGACCTCGACTCGCTCGCCGAAGCCGTCCGGTCGGGCATCCAGTTTCTTCGACCGAACGCACAGTCAGCGAACTCGACCGACGTGGACGGCCCGTCGGAGGCAGCCCCGGATTCACCCGCCGACGCCAGCTCCAGTGAGTCGCCGCCTTTTGAGCCAACCGGTCGTATCGAGCCGCCCCAAGCCAAGTCAAAGGCCGCAGTTATCGGCAAGCCAAAACGATCCGCTTCAGGCCGGGCCAACGAGAGTGCCAAAACAAGGCGGGTCCCTTCGAAGAGTCGGTCTCGTTCCCGTTCGCGGTAGAGTGGGCTGATGCAGGTTCGGCCTGGTGGCGATTCTCCTCAATGAACAGTGGCGTAGGCACTGAATGCCAACTGGCAGAAGCTGTTTTTGTTGCTGACATGCGATGGTGTGTTGCAGCCCCAGACGTCTTCCCTTAGCGTCGCTAAGGCCATTGCTGGCGGATGCGCCGAGTCGCGTGGCTTTGCCTGGGGAAGCCACGCGATCGGCTACGCAGTTGAAGCCGATTCGCCCCGAGCTTGATCGATATTGGCCATTGAAATCGATCAAGAATCGTGCTATTGTGATCGATAACTAGGGGTGTTTTCGATCATGGCGTGGAACTGGCAGAAGGCCGACTGGCCTCATTTTACCTGGAAAGACTCCCGGCTGGCAAAGGCCGAGGAGCAGTTCTTGCTGGGTGGCGGGGTTTTCCTCGGCACTGTCAAGCACCTGACTTCCGAGAATCGGCACCAGCTTACCGTCGAGGCAATGAGCAACGAGGCGGTCACCACCTCCGAGATCGAGGGTGAGATTCTGGATCGCGACAGCGTCCAGTCTTCGATTCGCCGCCAACTCGGACTCGCCACCGACCACCGCAGAGTTCAACCCGCCGAGCAAGGGATCGGCGAGATGATGGTGGACCTGTTCCGCAACTACGCCAAGCCGCTCGACAATGACACCCTGTTCGCCTGGCACCGCATGATCGCGAACGGACGCACCGACCTTCGGGACATCGGCCGGTACCGAACGCACCCCGAGCCGATGCAGGTCGTCTCAGGCAAAATCTATGACCCCAAGGTCCACTTCGAGGCACCGCCCTCGGACCGGGTTGGCACCGAGATGCGGCGGTATGTCGAGTGGTTCAATCGCACCGCACCCGACGGACCTGAACCCCTACCCGTCTTGGCACGCGCCGGGATCGCCCACCTCTACTTCGAGTGCATCCACCCATTCGAGGACGGCAATGGCCGGGTCGGTCGGGCCATCGCGGAGAAGGTCCTTGCTCAGAGCCTCGGGCAACCCACGCTCACCGCGATCGCCGCGACCATTCTCGCGAATCGCAAGGGCTACTACGACGCGCTCGAAGCCGCCAACAAGGGGACGGATCTCACAGACTGGTTGGCGTGGTTTGCGGGGATCGGTTTAGAGGCCCAGCAGCGCACGCTTGTCCAAGTCGAGTTCCTGATCGACAAGACGAAACTTCTCGACAAGTTCCGCGGCTCGTTGAACGAGCGGCAGCAAAAGGTTCTGATCCGGATGCTGAATGAAGGCCCGGAAGGCTTCAAGGGGGGATTGAGTGCGAAGAACTACGTCGCCATCGCGAAGACTTCGACGGCCACCGCCAGCCGCGACCTTGCAGACATGGCCGAACGCGGCGTGTTGACCCGCACCGGCGAGAAGCGAGGCGCTCGTTACCACCTTTCGATTCCGTTGCGGCAGGTGCCGCGAATCAACATCGACAAGAGCGGAGAGATTGTGAAGACCCCAAGACCAAAGGGCTGACCATGACCCGATTTTCTGGCGCGCATTTGGCGCGCACTGAGTCTGAAATCTCCGCGACGCTGCCACTCTTGGCCGTTGACGACGCGCCAACGAAATGCGATGTTGGGTTGGATTCCTGCGGGTTCCCGGTGATCGCTGGTGCATCAGGGTGCAACCCGCAACAGATGGAATGCTGTTCGGGACGCAGGGGTCGCAGGTTCGAATCCTGTCACTCCGACCATTTTATTTCGCTGTACTAGACAGCACAAAAAAACAAAAAATGATCGACACACAAACACAAGACCCAATACAGAGAATGCGCGCGAATTATCGTATTATCTTGCGGCATATTGGAAAGCGCCCTATGAATCCAACAGAATTGGGACGGGAAATTCTCGAAGCCAACGAGGACTTACGCTTGGGCGGCAGCTTGACTTTACGTGATATGTTAAGTTTAATGTGTGCTCATAGCTTATTAAAACGCATCGATGGTTTGTTCCGTATTACCCCTCAAGGACAGCAATTCGTGCCATTTGCTAGGCAAAAAATGTACCGGGACCCGCCTATTTTTATATCACATGTATCGGGACGGTCTTTTGCATGGCGCTCTCGCGCGCATCAAGCCCGGATGCGGTAACTAACCCCAAGTTAGTAAATTTGCAAAGACCGATTAAAACAATATCCAGATATTCGCCACCAGGCTGAGTACGCAAATAACCACTGATTGCGCCCATACGGTGATGGCTTCTACGTCTTCGTTATCGAATAAATGCTGCATGTCATCTCTCCCGAATGATTGTTTTGTTATATAAATCCACCATGCAAAATCTTTGCCAAAAAGGAACGCGCTTAAACCGCAGAAAACAAGCGTTTTAACCGTTTCTTAAGCAGGCAAGAAAAGACCGCGCAGGACAAAGCTGCCGCGTTGCATCGCCTGGTCATACAATAATGCGGCGATGCGCGCGGCTATACTTGGCGCAAGGCGCCGGTTGTGGTTTGATGCAATCCATGAATCTGATCGATTATATTGCCAAAGTCACGGACTTCCCAAAACCCGGAATCATGTTTTACGATATCTCGCCATTGCTGGCCAACGGCCCGGTATGGCAAGACACGATTAAAATTCTGGCGGAGCAAATAAAATCCTATAAGCCGGATTTAATCGTCGGCATCGAATCGCGTGGATTTTTATTGGCGGCGCCATTGGCGTTTCATATGGGAATCGGTTTCGCCCTGATCCGCAAAAGCGGGAAATTGCCCGGCAAAACTTTGAAATTCGATTACGGATTGGAATATGGCCAAGCCACTTTGGAATTACAACAAAGCGCGGTAAAGAAAGGCCAGAAAATTGTCGTGGTTGATGACGTTCTGGCAACCGGCGGCACGATTGGCGCGGCGATCCAATTATTGGAACAAGCGGGCGCGAATGTGGCCTGCACCGCTTTTTTAATTGAATTATTGGGATTAAAAGGCGCGGAAAAAATCCGCGCCGATAAAAAATCGCTAATCCAAATTTAAATTAATTCATCCCAAGCGCGTGCATATATAATTCGAGCAATTCTTCCTGCTCAGCACGTTGATCGGGTTCCAGCTTGCGGATTTTCAGCAAACTGCGCATGGTTTTCGGATCGAACCCGTTACCCTTGGCTTCGGCATAAACTTCGCGAATATCGCCAGCAATATTATTTTTGGTTTCTTCCAGCTTTTCGATGCGTTCAATATACTGTTTTAGTATTCCTGGCGTTACGCCGCCGGCGATTCCTGGACGCGGAGTTTTGCTGTTGGAATTGGCCGCGCTGTCCATATCGTCTTCATCGTCTGCTTGGTATTTCGGATTTGCCATTATTATCTGCCTTTGCGTTTGTTAGTCTTGCTTAAGTCTGGTTTTATCTTTAAGATGCGCAAAATAGCAAAATTGCTAAGGAAATCCTTCTTTTAATTATCCCCAAGTTATCTACTTAAAACACATATTAAAATGCGCCGTTTACGAAATACCAAAATTGTCGCCACCTTAGGCCCTGCCAGCTCCACCCAAGATCAGATATTGACCCTGTTAAAAACCGGCGTCGATGTATTCCGTTTGAATTTCAGCCATGGCAGCCACGAAGACCATAAAAAGCGGTTTGATAATATCCGCGCGGCCGAAAAGAAATCTGGCCGCATGGTTGCGATCTTGGCCGATTTGCAAGGCCCAAAATTGCGCGTCGGCGTTTTCAAGGATGGCCCGGTGATGTTAAAACCAGGCGCGAAATTCCGCCTGGATTTGGATAAAAAACCGGGAAATGAAAAACGCGCCCACATGCCGCACCCGGAAATTTTCGCGGCCCTGAAAAAAGAAACCGATTTATTGCTGGATGATGGAAAAATTCGCTTGCGCGTGAAAAAATTCGGCAAGGATTTCGCCGATTGCGAAGTTATCATCGGCGGAAAATTATCCGAACGCAAGGGTGTGAATGTGCCCGGCGTGGTATTGCCGATTTCCGCATTGACCGAAAAAGACCGCAAGGATATGCGTTTTGCGTTAGATTTAGGCGTCGATTATGTCGCGCTATCATTCGTGCAGCGCCCGCAAGACGTCGCCGAAGCGCGTAAATTAATCGCCGGACGCGCCGCAGTTTTAATTAAAATTGAAAAACCCCAAGCCGTCGATTGTTTAGATGAATTGATCGATCTGACCGATGCGGTCATGGTCGCGCGCGGCGATTTGGGCGTTGAAATGCCAACCGAGGATGTGCCGGGCATTCAAAAACGAATCGTGCGCGGTTGCCGTAAATTGGGCAAACCCGTTATCGTTGCAACGCAAATGTTGGAATCGATGATCACATCGCCTACCCCAACGCGCGCCGAGGCATCGGATGTCGCAACGGCCGTGTTTGATGGCACGGATGCGGTGATGTTGTCTGCCGAAACCGCCAGCGGCCAATATCCGGTCGAGGCCGTATCGATCATGAATCGCATTATCGAAAAAGTGGAACATGATCCATTGTACCGCCAGATCATGGATGCCGAACATCCGGAAACCGAAAATACCGAGGCCGATGCGATGACCACCGCCGCATCGATTGTCGCCGAAAAAATCAGCGCCAATGCAATCGTCACCTTTACCACATCCGGTTCCACCACCTGGCGCGCCGCGCGGCAACGCCCAATCGTGCCGGTGATTGGCCTGACCACCAGCATTCAAACCGCGCGCCGCTTGGCACTGGGCTGGGGGATTCATCCCATCGCCGCATCGGATGTAAATGATTTCGAACATATGGTGGAAATCGCCGCGAGCCACGCAGCCAAGGCCGGATTCGCCAAGAAAAACGACCGGATCGTCATCACCGCCGGCGTGCCGTTCGGAACATTAGGCGCCACCAACATTCTGCGCATCGCGCGGGTTGGATAAATCAAACGCCGTCGCGACGACGGCCTTTTACCAATAAAGCTAACCCTTGCAGAAACATATCAAAAGGATGAAAAATTGAACCGCCAATGCGGCGATGCAACACGGCTCTTTCCGCAAACCAATCGGCAAAGGTCATACCTGCGCCAGGGCAAGACACAATCACTCTAACATCTAATGCGACTTCGTGAATGGTGCTGGATGCGTCTGCGGCATGGATGGGATCATCATTCGTAGCCAATTGTGCCGCACGTTTAAAGTTTGGGTCAATTTGACCATCCACCACAAAACCATAGGCATGCAAAATATTTAATGCAGGGGAAGGATCAGGGATTTTTGATAAATCGCCTGTGGCGATATCGAATATCACCGGTGGAACGTCTTCTCGAAAAATTTGAACTAATGCAGCAACATGTTTTGAGGTAACGCCATCCGGTAATGGTGGCAATTTACCCATAAGCAGAACCTAAGCCTGACGAGCCTTGTAGCGGCGTTTTTTCTTGTTGATTACATAAACCTTGCCACGGCGGCGAACCACCTGACAATTTTTGTCCCGGTTTTTAATGGTTTTCAACGAACGTACGACTTTCATAATTTCCCTACCTGCCGGATTTGCCGGCGTTTTAATTCAAGGGCTGGAAAATAACCGCTGCCCCCGTCTCTGTCAACCGGAATCCGCGTATTTTATTGAAAAACCGCTAAAAAACAGGGGTTTTAGGGCGTTTTTTTACGCTCCATGGCCGGTTTACGCCGGGCATAAATGCGGTATAGCGCCACTTCGCCGCTCTGTAGCATTTCGATCCGTTTGGCCCATAAGGTCACTTCGCGCAAAAGCCAGGGTAGATAGGACGGATCCGGCAGATCGTCGACGATTCTATCCAGGTATTTTTTCCATCCAACCGTAATTTCTTTGATATATTTCTTTGAAATATCGTCCGCCGCGCGCACTTCCATATCGCCGCGTTTTTTCAAAACGTCCAAAGTTCCATCCAGGCTGAGTACATAAGGCGTGCGCGATTCCATATCCACCCATTCATTGAATCGGCCCGACGGCGCGCCATCCTCGGCCCGCACGAAATCGGTGATCAATAATTGACCGCGGTCTTTTAAACCGTCGCAAACTTTGTTTAGAAAATATTCCTTGTCTTCCACCTGAAACAAAAATTCCCGGATTAAAGCGCAATCATAGCCGTCTTTGGGCAAATCGAAATTTTCCGGTTTATATAACGTCAACGGCATAGACAAAGATTCTGACCGCGTTAAATAATCTTTCCCGGCGCGCATCAGCGGGTCATAAGATTCAAATCCATGTACCGACAAATTATATTTCTTGCCGATGGCTACCATGCTGCCACCCAAATTGGCGTTGAGATCGACAAAACTCATTCCTGCTACCAGAGGCGAAAAATGCTTGGCCAGCGCCAAAGTAAAATCCATTCCGCCAGGACTGCAAAAACCGTCGCCCCAAATTTCTTGCGCAATATCGATTCTGCTTTCGGCCCAAATTGGATCATCAGCGGCGGCTATGGCGCGCGCCACTTTTTTAATTTTTGGTTTTGGCGTGGATTCTGGCGCGGCGGCCGGTTGCGCTGGGGGAGCAGCCATAGCAGCTTTTTGCTTGGCCGCATTTGTTTTGGCTGTTTTGTCTTTTTTTGGACGAGCCAATAACTGCGATAGTATGGTTTTAATTTTGCCGATCATTGCCGGGAACTGAAAAATTAGAATACCCTCAAAGCCTAACTCATTTCCCCTATCAAAGCGCAATTTTACGGCGTTTTCGGGGAAAATTAGCCCATAATGTGGTAACCGGCATCCACCGGCAGAATCATCCCGGTAATGGCCTTGGACGCGTCTCCGGCCAGAAAAACCGCAAGCGCCCCTACGTCATCCAGGCCCGAAAGCCTATGCAAAGGCGATTTGGCAATCGCCTGATCCTGCAATTCATCGAAATGCGGTAATCCGCCCGCCGCCCTTGTGGGCATGGGCCCTGGGGAAATAGCGTTAACGCGGATATTGCTTGCTCCCAATTCGCTGGCCAATTCCCGCACGCTGGCTTCGAGCGCGGCCTTGACCGGGCCCATCATATTATAATTTTCGATCACTTTTTCAGCGCCGTAATAGGACATGGTCATAATCGACCCGCCCTTTTGCATCAATGGCATCGCCGCACGCGCGATCCGGATAAACGAATGGCAGGAAATATCCATTGCCTGCAAAAATCCATCCCGGCTGCAATCCACCACCCGACCATGCAAATCGTCATGCGGCGCAAAGGCGATCGAATGGATAATAAAATCCAAATGGCCTAATTCCTGTTTAATCCGGGCGAATAAGGCATCGGTCTGTTGTTGATCCGTCAAGTCGCATGGCGTGGCGATTTTGATATTTTTTGCCTGCGGCGGGGTTAATTGTTTCAAGGCCGCTTCGGCATAGGGTTGCGATTTTTGATTCTGATAAGTGACGGCGATATTGGCGCCCGCCTCCACGCATTTGCGCACGCAACCAAAGGCGATCGAATGATCGTTGGCAAGCCCAAGGATTAACCCGTTTTTATTTTGCAGCGTAAAAAGTGTATCGGCCATGGGGTTTGAATACCATGGCCGCAGAAAAAACGATAGACCGTTTATGCCATTAACGCGGCCCGTGGCGCGGCGGTTTGGTTTTCGCCTTCGAATACGGTTACGATACGGCGCTGCGCGATTTCTGTATCGGTGAATTGAACGTTCAATTTCCCATGATCGACGGTAACCGCCAATGTTGGGGAACCCATCAACCCATCGCGCAATTCATGAATATAAAACTTACCCAGAATCACAAATTCGCGGCTTTTATGCGCGGCGCCAATCACGCGTTGCGGCACGATATTCAAACGCAACCGGTCATATTGGAACATCAATTTTCCGTCCTGAATCACCAGATAAATGATATCGCGGTCGGGCGTTTGCGCGCCCAAATGATGTTGAAAAACCTTGCTATCGAACTGCGCTTCAATCTTGGCGACCGACCAGCCGACTGTTTTCAGAATTTCTTTCAAATTGGCGCCTTCTCTGGCTTCGCGCATAAATTTAGTCATCAACAAAGCTTGCCGTTGCAGCGGTTCTGCTGGCGATGCTCCGCCCAGGGCGCGTTGCGCCGCATCGTAATCGGCGATCACCGATTTCATTTTTAAAATAATATCGGCGCGGTCGCTGTTGTAACCGCGTTTGGATTGGGCGGCATCGACATGATGGTTCGATGCTTTATCGATCAAATCTTCGATGTTGTGAATGAATACTTGATGGTTCGAATTAATCAACAAACCTTGCGCGCGGCCAGATAATTTCTTTTGGCTGCTTAGGCGTTTTTTGACGCTTAGCAATGCTTCGTGCGACAAGAAAAATGGAACATCGCGAAAATTGATGTTGCGGGTCAAGGCAATCGCATCGAGCAAATTATTTTTTGCCCGTTCATAGGACAGGGACGAAACATCCAGTTTCCGTCCGTCGCCGCCGCCAGCTTGCAATAACTGACGCGTCATAAATAATACCAAGCCGGCATAGTCGCCGATGGAATAAATAGCTTCCGATTTATTGGTGATCAGATTTCCCATAGCCATTCCTTTTTTATGTTCAATCTTAGGTATATTAACTATTATAACATTCGTGTTATTATTTAATTATAACATATTCTTTATTGGGATACAATACCCGCTCTTTATCGTCAAATAAGGTTATAGAAAAAGCTTAAAATATATGATATGATAACAATATTACATGACAGTCACATTAACCCAAAACCGCCCATTTGGGGTGGTAGAGCGATCTGGGGATCCTGGCTTATTAGCACGGGTATGGATCCGTTTTGCGCCCCAACGCGAATCTGCCGAGTCTGCTCAAGGGTTTTTGCCCAATCTTATGCTTTCTCCGCAAAGAATTATTTTAAATCCCAAACCGTCTGCAAAAACTGACCAGGATTGGGCAATATTGCAATCGTTAGATCCCAATCACCCATTACGCCGTACCATCGAAGGTAAAGTAGCCGTTAAACAAGCGGCAATGGAACAATTGCACCACGGCCGCGAAGTATCCGACCGCGCCGCATTCAACGCCTTGTGGCGGCAAATGAATCAGCACTCCAAAGGCAATTTATTGAGCCAGAATTTACATGCGGCGTTATCTGTGCCATTGCTGAATCCGGCATCGGCGCAAGGAAATAGAAATGAATCTAAATTAACCGCGCAACCGCAATCCCGCGCGCACAAGGCCCATGGCGCGCGCGAAGCGATTTCTCATTCTTCCACCGAACGCAATCCAAACGCAGCGGCACGCCAACATCACAAATTAAAAGAAACCGCCAAACGCGTTGCCGATATTAAACGCGGCCTTGAAACCGCAGATGCGCCGGAATTGGCTTATCGCGTCAATGAAGCGCGCGAAGTTGCAGCAGCATATGGTTTAAAAGATCCGGTTCTTATCCGCCAAGCGGAACGGATGGGCACGCAAGCTGAGGATTTGGTTGGCATCGAGGCGAGATCCCGTCTGGGTGGCCGCGCCAGCATGAATGGCGATATAGAACGGGATTTACGCCAGGTTCAAAAACGCGAAGATGCGGAAAAAGCCAGATTAAATGAAGCCGCGCTTGCCTTGACTCCGGTTGGTCTGGCGCGTGGCATTGCGCATGCCATGGCTGGAAAATCCGGCGGACGCAGCTAGTTTCCATATAAAATCATTTCATCTTTCGATATGCTGGCCGCATGAGCCGATTTATTCAAATTCTCGATGGCGATTACGGCGCGCAAACAGCGGAATTCACGCTGATTGGGTTGCAACAAAAACCCGCCTTGGCATTGCGCGTGCCGGAAACTTATCGTAACTGGCGCCGCCGCATTAAAACCCGTATGGCCAAAGTTGTCTGGCCGATCGAAGAAAAAGTGGCGCGGGTGGAAAAAATAGACGAAGGAAATTGGCAACCCGGATCGATAGAATGGAATTTCGATACAATCGAGCGGGAATCATTATCCAGATCTTTTGGTAAATTTACCGACAAATTTTCGCCACCCACCGACACAGGGCCAATGCGTAACGTGAAAAAAATTCATTTTCGTTTATGGTTCAAAGACGGCACGCAATTAACCGCAATTGCCGATGCGCGTGTATTTCAAAATTTACATGCAGTCGTTGAATAATAATTGCCGATCAGAATCAAGGCGTTGGAGCAACTAACTAGACAATTTTTGCGGCCCCATTTAAACTCTGGCTTAAATTGCAAGGCCCTTATTATGCAGAATTTTTGGCACAGCATCGTTGAATTTGTAGAAGCGTTGACGGACTTTTTAGTCGATAGGTTCCCATCTTTATCGAGAAACGATTCTGATGCTAATTTGTATAGGTATGAAGCTTTAAATTATGCTGGTAAAGTACGGAAAGGCAAAATATACGCCTTCGCCTCTACATTTGCGGTACAAGGCGTTTGCCGTAAGGGATTATTTCCTACCTCGTTGGTTTTGGTAAAAAAAGCCAAACCCGTCAATCTCAAGACTGATGAAACGCAGGGCATTCGTTTTGAATTTAGCGGGTTTGATAATGACTGTAGAGAAAAAACAGGCACAATACATGCCGCTTCTGCTCGGCAAGCGGCTATCCTGTTACGTCATCGCTATAAACTTTTTCCAGCAAAAATCGAGCGAGCAAGATAAGCCCGACGATCCCTCCATCATTCTTTTCAAAAAATGGTGGGTACGACCCTCCTTCGCGCTGCGCGATACGTAGGGCAAGTTCCTGTTAAAATGTTGAATTATTATAGCTTGTCCTCCGTAGCTTCGAAAAAGCTTAGGAGGATGGTGGGTACGACAGGGATTGAACCTGTGACCCCTTCCATGTCAAGGAAGTGCTCTCCCGCTGAGCTACGCACCCATCTATAAAAACCGGGATTCATCCAGTATCAGGAAAACCAACACCGGTCAATAGATTTGATAAACGGCCATACCGCCTACAATCCTTGTTTTCCAACCCTTTACCGATCTTGCTATGATGTCGTTACGGCCTTACAATGGTGGGTATACAGGGGGAATAACCAGATGCTGAAACAAGGATTTTTTATTGCTGGCACCGGCACTGATGTCGGAAAAACCGTGGTATCGTCATGGATGCTGGTGCATTTAGGCGCGGATTATTGGAAACCCGTTCAATCCGGCATGAATCAAATTGACCGCGCGACTGCGCGTGAAATTTCTGGCCTTACCCCAGATCATTTTCATCCATCGACTTATGAATTGGTCGATCCGTTGGTTCCAATCGAGTCGGCGCGGCGCATGGGCATTACGCTGGACCATAATCGTTTTGTCATGCCGGTCACCCCGCGCCCATTATTGGTCGAAGGCGCAGGCGGATTGATGGTTCCGATCAACGAAGAATTTTTGATGATTGATTTGATCGCCAAATTGGGGTTGCCTATTGTTTTGGTGTGTTCTTCAAAAATCGGCACGATCAATCACACGTTACTAAGCCTGGAGGCGATCCGGTCGCGCAAATTGCCGTTGCTGGGCGTTGTGATGAACGGCCCGTTATTATCGTATAACAAAGAAGCGGTGGAATCGTTCGGCCAGGTAAAAGTTTTGGCGGAAATTCCGCAGATGGAATCGATTACCGCAGATAAATTGCGTTCCATCCGGCCGCATGTGCCGTTTTCGCGCTGGAACCAGGAAGAATTATTGCACGCGGTGGCATAATCAATTGGCGACATGAAAAATTATACCGATTTAGATAAACGGCATATTTGGCACCCTTATACGCAGGCATCTGGCGCGTTCGATCCGATTTGCGTTACCAAGGCGTCGGGCAATAAATTAGTCGATATCGAAGGTCGCGAATATCTGGATATGGTTTCATCCTGGTGGGTGAATATTCATGGTCATTGCCACCCAAGAATCGCATCCGCAATCGCCAATCAAGCGCTGGAATTGGATCACGTTATATTCGCTGATTTTACCCACGCGCCCGCGGCGGAATTGGCATCGCAATTGGTCAAACTCTTAAAACGCAGCGCGCCCAATCAATTGAACCGCGTATTTTACAGCGAAAGCGGATCGTCCGCGGTTGAAATCGCGTTAAAACAAACTCTGCATTATTGGAAAAACGTCGGCAAGGGATACCGCACCGGATTGATCGCGTTTGATGGCGGGTATCATGGCGATACGGTCGGCGCGATGTCGGTTGGCCGCAAAAGCGGATTTTTTGAACCTTATGCCGAATTTTTATTCGATGTTGAAACCGTGCCATTCCCACATACTTGGCCGGGCGACGACAATATCGAACAAAAAGAAAAAAAATCGTTAGATGCTTTGCAGAAAATCCTGGCCACGCGCGGTCGCGAAATGGGCGCGATTATCTTTGAACCCTTGGCCCAGGGCGCATCCGGTATGCGCCTATGCCGCCCGGAATTTGTGCAAGCCGCCGCGCAGATGGCGCGCGATTATGGATTGCTGATTATTTTCGACGAAGTCATGACCGGATTTGGCCGCACCGGCACATTTTGCGCGTATGAACAATGCGGAATTGTGCCGGATATTTTATGCCTAGCCAAGGGATTGACCGGCGGATTTTTACCGCTGGCGGCGACTGTGTGCGATGAAAAAATTTACGATGCGTTCAAGGGCGCCGGATTTGACCGCGCCCTCGCCCACGGCCACTCTTATACCGCCAATCCCATTGCTTGCGCGGCGGCGTTGGCATCGTTGGCGCTATTTAAATCGGAAAACACCTTGCAGAAAATAGAATCTATCACCGCAAGCCACCAAGATAAATTTATGCAATTAACCGGCCATCCATCGGCACGGAATTGCCGCTGGCTTGGCACGATTGCCGCCGTGGATTTGGATATGGACATGGATTATGGCAGTAAATTAAGCCGCGATATGCGCCTGTTTTTCTTGAATCGTGGAATGTTGATTCGCCCGTTGGGCCAGACGATTTATTTGCTTCCGCCCTATTGCACTACGGCGGAAGAATTGCAAAAATCTTATGATGTCGTGTCCGAGGCCCTGACCGTATTCGGCAGATCGGCAATACCGGCGGTTGCCTGATACGCGCCGAAAATAACTTCGTAATTCACCACGAATGGTTTCATGCGGTTGGCTTCGTTCAATGCACGTCGCATTTGCTTGACCGATAAAGCCTGATGGCCCAATTTCGGCGTGCCGGATCCGATGTGTTTCAGATTCATCAAAAACCCTTGCGCATCATCGAAAAAGGTCTGGATTTTTTCTTGAACCGCAAAAATACCGGGCGTGATTTTAACATCCGCCAGCGGCACATAATCCCACAGACCGCACGACACGCCAACCTTGTCGCATGCCTGCCGCCAGGAACTGAAACTTTTTTGTTCGAGAAATGCAAAGGCGAATACGCCGCCGGGCACCAGCAATTTTCCGATATCCAGAATCGATTGCAACGGATCGGGCAGCCAATGTAAAATCATGCTGGAAACGATCAAATCGAACGGTCCTTCCACCGCAAGCTTGCCCGCATCCATGGCCACATAATTGATTCCAGGGCGCGTGCCGATATTGCTGCGCGCTTTTTTCAGCATATCGGGGCTTAGATCGGTGACGATATATTCCGCATGCGGCCATAATTGACTTAGTTTGCGCGTCAAGGTTCCGGTGCCCGCGCCGATTTCCAAAATGCGCGGTTCGAACGGCAACGCAAAATGTTGCACCTTGCGAATCAATTTTTCGATAATTTGTTGCTGTACGATGGCGTAATCGTCATACACCGGCGCGGCCCGCCCAAAATTGCGGCGAATATTTTTTCCTGTCGAGACGGACATTTATTGACTAAATTCTTGGATTTGCTCGGCGCACCATTGCGGTTGGCTTAGAGGTAAAATATGCCCGCCAGACGGCGATAAACGCAAGTCAAAACGCGCACCCATGCCGGTAAATGCCTGGCTGTGGGGCAAGAAAATAAGCGGGTCATCCTCAGCCGATAACGCTAAAACCGGGCAATCCCAGGCTTTCAACGCCGGTCTGCCATCGATTTCGTTTAAATCCTTAAGGCCATTCAACAAAGCTTCTTGGTCGATTGTTTCGCCGGAAAGATCATATCCGGCCCGCACCAATTCCTGAAAATCCTGCAATACAGTCGTGGGTTCGGTTTGCCATTTTTTTTGCATTTTACGCAAATACACCGATGGAACCCCGTTGGGGAAATCGAGACTTTGCGTAAATTTCGGAAAAGAATTGATAGCCACAACCGATTTTGGTCGCAGCAGATTTTTTAAGGCCCATAATAATCCCGCCGAATGCGCGACCAAAATATAATCGTCGTCGATGGAATCCGGTTGTTGCGCGCGGTTGTAATAACCCAAGTCGACGCAGGCCGATTTTTTCAATGGTAATTCTTGCAATAACGGCCGCCAAAACCGTGCATCGAATCCCCAACCGTGAATAAAAACAAATTGACTCATGCCGCCGCGCCAATGGTGGAAATCGGCCGGTGATTGCACCAGCGGAATAAAGCCTGGATCAATTGATCGACATGATGCGTTGAGTGCGCCGCGGTCATGGAAATGCGCAAACGGCTAGTGCCTTGCGGAACGGTTGGCGGGCGGATCGCCGTGCACAAAATTCCTTGATGTTCTAAATTTTTCTGCAATTTCACCGCATCATTGGCGGCACCAATAATAATCGGCGTGATGTGCGCATCGCTGCATCCGGTTTCTAGTTGCAATGGCTTGATCGCGTTGCGGAAATAATCGGCATTGGCCAATAATTTCGATCTGGCCACCGATAACCCTGAAATCATATCAATAGCCGCATCGATCGTGCCCCAAATCAAAGGCGATAGGCCGGTTGAAAACATGAATCCGGGACAACGATTGATCAAATAATCGCGGATGGTTTGATTGCACGCCACATACGCGCCGGACGATCCAAATGCTTTGCCGAATGTTCCCATGATACAATCGATTTGATCGGCCTGCGCCGATGCCAAACCCCAACCATTTTGACCCAGAACGCCAACCGCATGCGCGTCGTCCAAATATAAAAACGCGTTATATTTTTTAGCGAGTTCAACCAAGCCCGGTACATTGGCACGGTCCCCATCCATGCCGAACAAAGTTTCACTGATAATAAACCTGGCAATTTTGCGATCCGCCGATTTTTTCAATAAGTCTTCCAGATGATTTAAATCCAAATGCCGGTACCGGCGCAATTCTGCGCCCGCCAATTGCACGCCGGCGACCAGCGAATTGTGATTCAACCGGTCGGCAAATGCAACCGCATCAATCCCCAATACATGCCGGTCCATCAATGCCGGTAAAACGCTGCTGTTGGTTTGATAGCCGGATGAAAAAATCAATGTCGATGGCTTGCCAATCGCCGTTGCCAGTTTCTGTTCTATTTCTTCGAATACGGTTAAATTTCCGGTCACCAAACGCGAAGCGGTCGAACCGCACCCGAATTGCTGGGCAAAAGAAATCGACCGCATGCGCATTTCCCGGCTTTGCGAAAGATTCAAATAATCATTGCTGGAAAAATTGATAAAATCTTCCGTATTGCGCCGGATTTGACCGGACGCGCTGGGGCTATAGGGCTGCAATTCGCGCCATTCGCCCTTATTTTTTAAGCCTTGAGTAAATTTTTGATACGGTGTATCCATTGCCCTGTTCCTTTGGCTATTGTCGCCGAAGGCGATCATTTTGTCTATTGTCTAATAAATACACTATTCATAAGGATTTGATATGACTTCCTGCTCTGCTCATCACCAATCTGACAATAAAATTTGCGCCTCGGATGGGGGTACGATTCGTTATGACTGGACCGTTGCCGAAGTCGAATCTTTATTACAAGCGCCATTGATGGATTTGGTTTACCAAGCGCAAACAATTCACCGCGAATATCAAGACGATTCGATTCAGCTCGCAAGTTTGCTGAGCATTAAAACGGGCGGCTGCCCGGAAAATTGCGCCTATTGCCCACAAAGCGCGCATTACGCAAAAACCACCGGCCTTGGCAAAGAACCGTTGATGCAAGTCAATGATGTTTTATCGAAAGCACAAATGGCCAAGGATGCAGGTGCGAGCCGGTTTTGCATGGGCGCCGCATGGCGTGAAGTAAAAGACGGCGAAGAATTCGATCGTGTTTTAGAAATGGTCAAAGGCGTCAGCGACATGGGCATGGAAGCCTGTGTTACGTTGGGCATGTTGAACGAATCCCAAGCACAACGTTTGGCCGAAGCGGGATTGACCGCGTATAATCACAATTTAGATACCAGCCCGGAATTTTATGGCGAAATCATCACCACGCGCGATTATCAAGAACGCTTGGATACATTGGCGCATGTCCGCAAAGCGGGCGTGACGGTTTGTTGCGGCGGCATTATCGGCATGGGCGAGAAAATCACCGACCGCGCGCATATGTTGCAAATTCTGGCGACCATGAATCCACATCCGGAAAGTGTACCGGTCAATGCGTTGGTTGCGGTCAAGGGCACGCCGCTCGAAAAACAAAAACAAGTCGATCCGATTGAATTGGTACGCATGATTGCGGTTGCCCGTATTTTAATGCCGCGCGCCCGCGTGCGCCTATCCGCAGGCCGGAGCGCCTTATCGCGCGAAGCGCAGATATTGTGCATGATGGCGGGAGGAAATTCGATTTTCTATGGCGAGAAATTGCTAACCACCGCGAATAACGATGCGCTGGCCGATCAGGAATTGATCCGCGATGCCGGATTGAAAATCGCGGCCTAACGATATAGGCTATGCCTTGCCGCATAGGCTTTAACCGCATCGCTTAATCCATCTGTATCTACACCGGATTTCAAACTGGCTCTGGCTTTTGTCGAAGAAAAACCATCAACATTAACATCTAAAAAACGCCATCCAGATCCATACATTAGCTGCAATGGATGACTTACTTGAAACCGAGCGAAAGGTCTTAATTTCTCCTGACATTCTTCTGTTCCAATCGCATCCTGACGAGGCACTACTAACACCGCAAATTCAGATACAATTGGTTCGAATTGTCCCTGCTCGATCAAAGCCGGCACCCGATCAGCTCCCATCAATGCGATCATCGTTCCTTTAACATAATACTGACTAATGGTTCGATATGCCGTCAGTCTTCCCCCATCTGCGCCATAAGCGTCCAGATTCAGAACTTCTACCATCGGACTGTTTGCCATTGCTAAATGGCACATTGCCAAACGATGTTTGAAAGCTGTAGCACGATCTGCTTTGTCTCGATTGCCGGAAAAAGGCGCCATAAAAAATTGATCAAATGGATAATAGCAACGCGCAAGATACATTGTGGCAGCATGATTTTTTGTTGGCGGATCGAATGTCCCCAACATGACGCCGGTTAAATGTGTTGTCGTACCCGATTCCATACCCTGATCCTTAATTGCCAACAATATACCAAAAAACGACCATATTCGCTATAGAAACGATTCCGGTCAGTCTATGGAATAAGCTTGATTTAAATAGCGAAATTTAAAAGGCGGCCATTGATTGGCCGCCTTTATGTTTTCTCAACCGAACCTACCCCTAAGTTGGGGTCTGATGAAAATCTAATGCGCTTTGCGCCGTTTGCCGTGCGGTTTCAATTCAACCACTTTGTGATCGGGTTTATGTTCCGGTTCCGGCGGCAATTCGGTGCCGGTGACGCGCGCAACTTCGCTGACCAATTCCCGTAAATTGAACGGTTTGGACAACAAACATGCTTTGGATTTCGGATAATCTTTATCTTGTTTTGCAACTTGGGCAAAGCCAGATACAAACATGACCTTTACATCCGGATTATTTTTCCAGGCGAGTTTCGCCAATTTCATGCCGTCCAATCCGGGCATGACGATGTCGGTCAATAATAAATCGTATTTTTTACTCTTCAGCGCCTGTGCAGCTTCGTGACCATCGCTGACCGGCCAGACTTTATGTCCAGCGTTTTCCAGCAGGCGGGTCATTACCGCACGCATCGGCATATCATCTTCCGCAATAATGATATTAGCCATGTTTATTTGCTCTCCCTTGTCTTGGCAGTCTTGGCCTCTGCCAAAACCGGGTAACCAATAGTTCGGTTATCCTTTATCCAGAATAAGGCCCCAATGGTTAACAAAGAGTTGTGATGGCCGTTTTTTTATATTGCATCTTCAACCTGTGGCAATCCGAAAGCACTCCATATTTTATTGTTATATATCAATATGTTATTTTAATTCCGTGAGTGCGTCACCCAGACTCAGAGCACAAAAAGCCCAGATTATCGACGAAATTTTAAAACCGCCGCGCTATACTATAGGAAATGCTAGCAAAGCAGCCGAGATGACCCCAGCCTATCTTCTTCAAAAACCGCCTACGCAGGCCGTTCCGATCGTTTTAACCTCCCCTCATTCCGGTACGGTTTACCCGCCCGAATTGCTCGAACTATCGCGCCTGGAATTACAGGACTTACGTAAATTGGAAGATTGCTTTGTCGACGAGCTATGGTCGTTTGTCGCAATGCGTGGGGCGCCGTTGCTGTCGATGAATTATGCCCGCGCCTATATCGATGTAAATCGGGATGCCATGGAATTGGATCCAAACATGTTCCGCGCGCCATTACCGGTCCGCGCGATGACCGAATCGCACCGGACCAAGGCGGGGCTGGGATCCATTCCAAAATTGGCGGGACAGAATTTGGAAATTTATTCGGATAAATTGCCGTTCGTCGATGTGTTGCGGCGGATCGATTCGATTTACCGGCCATTTCACAATGCGTTGTCCGATTTGATCGCATCGACCCAAAATCACTATGGCAATTGTTTATTACTGGATTGTCATTCCATGCCCAATTTGGCCGCGCCCTTGCATGAACACGATAATGAACCTTATGATATTGTTTTGGGCGACCGGTATGGCCGCAGTTGCAAACCGGAAACATTGCAAATGGTGGAAGACGCGTTTCAGCATGCAGGCTTTACCGTCAAACGCAACGATCCCTATGCCGGCGGATATATTACGCAAATTTACGGCCAGCCAAATACCGGCAATGAAGCGGTGCAAATCGAAATCAACCGCCGGCTTTATATGAATGAAGATGATTTTATAAAAAATGATTCGTTCCCACAAACCGCGCAACGGCTTCATACAGTCTGGGATCATTTAACGCGTTCGCACAAGATTGCAACACAAGAAACGCAATTGATTGCCGCGGAATAGGTACAAACCCCGGCGGTTACACATTCTTAACCTTTGCGGCCCAAAATAAAGATACTGGCACGGAATTTGCCACGTATAACTTTGGCAAAGGATCATAATGAAAGCGAAAATCGCCATATTATGTCTGTTTTTGGGGATCGCAATTACCGCTACGCCGGCGATGGCGGAGGCGTTAAATGCTTCTGAAAACAGCAAAATTTGTTTAGCGGCGATCGCCCAAGAAGAAGCCGCCAGCAAGATTCCAAAGAACGTTCTAAAAGCCATCGCCCACACCGAATCCGGCCGTTTTGACAAGAAAAGCAAGGCATTTTCTGCCTGGCCATGGACCGTCAATAGCGGTGGTAAAGGGTATTATTTCGACACCAAGTTAGAGGCAGTCAATTTCGTGCGGGATTTGCAATTGCGCGGCGTGAAATCGATCGATGTCGGTTGCATGCAAATCAATTTGCACCATCATAAAAACGCGTTTCAAAGCGTGGAAGAAGCATTCGATCCGGAATCCAATGTTGGCTATGCGGCAGAATTTTTAAATGGCCTGCATCGCGAAAGCGGTTCTTGGCTGAAAGCGATTGGGAATTATCATTCCGCAACGCCGTTTTATCATGAACAGTACAAGAAAAGAGTTTTGGCAAGATTAGATTCGATCAACACCGGCAAGAAATTGGTGCAAGAAACCAAAACCGCCGTGTACCGGCCAAAATCATATTATAATTCCACCGCCGAATTGCGGCAGACGGTGCGTTATACCGGCCTGACCGTTATCGAAGCCGACGCGAAACGCAAGGCATTGGTCATGAAAGCTTGGGAAGAACGTCAACGCAAACAAGCGGCCAAGTTGCCCAAAGTTTACCGCCCGGTGCAATTGGCCAGCGCCAAATCCGGCGGCAATTCCACCCGCTAATTTATTTTAAAACCTCATCCGCCCAGGCATAATCATGGCTATATTTCTGACCCAAAACGGTTTCGACCATGAATTGCGTTACAATGTTACTTGCAAATAATTTATGATATTGCTTCCAGCCTGCTTCGGCAACGGCCTGGCGGCGCGCATCGTCTTTTTTGAATTCCATAATCTTGCGGCCCAATTCGTCGAAATCATTGAAAAACGCAACCTGCGATTCATCGAAAAATTTATCGAATTTAATGCCGCGCGGCTGGAATGTCAGTAAGCCATTACCCATCAATCCGGCACAACGGTCGGAACAATATAGATAAACATCGTTGCGGCGGGACAAATTCAATCCCATACGGGCTTTGTTTTGAACGGTTTCCAGAAATCTCCCGCCCAGCAAGTTCGGCGCGCCGAGCATGCCGTAATAATCGATTTTAATTTGCGGGTAATTGGCCAATAAATGCTGAACCGCGACGACGCGTGGATCGGTATCCGATACTGCGCCGCCGATACATTGGAATACATCGAACTCTTGTCCGGTTTTTTCGAACGCCTTACCCGAATCTATACCGATATCGGTGGGATTGGGAATGAAACTGGCGATATTTTTTGGCGTTTTGAATTGCTTTAACCCTTCACCGCCAGTCGTGATGAAAATCGCATCGGCGACGTCCATACGATCTTTGATCGCGGCGACATTATTAGCGGTAAATAACGGATCGAAATTATAGACGATAATTTTGGTGTTCTTATATTTTTGCCGCACTTCGGCCAGCGTGGAACTTTTAATAATATCGGCATGCGCCAGCAAAATAATATCCGGTAATAAATTATCGACCGTTTCCAAGAATTTGCGATTGGTCGCGCCAATGCCCATTTTCCGGCTGCCGAACGGGTTCGATGCGCGCGATACATCGCGGTCGCTGAAATCCCACACCAAATGATTGGCGCGGATCAAGCCGGATTTGATCCGGCGATCGGAATTATAACACCAGGATCCTAAGGATTTTTGGGCAAAATTGGCAACAAGAAGAATACGCATGACGGTGACAATAGATGATAATGGAACGGTATAGATATATACACCGTTCCCTAATCACTGTCACTGTTTACTGCAAATTATTCTGCCGCCTGTTCAATTTGCTCTTGAGGGATTTCAATATAACCCTCTTCTTTCAAGCGTTTTTCCACCATCCATTGCGGCATAGGCGGGGCTGGCGGATATTTGCCGCCATTTTCTGGATTTACCAGATGCTTGAATTTTGGATGTTTAAAGTAATATGGCGTGTCGCAAACAATCGGGAAACGCGAATAGTTTTGATAAAGCAATACGTGCGTGCCTTTTGGTTGTGTCATGAAATCGTTGATACCGTATAGCGGTTGGTTTTTCCAAGATACCGTCCGGTTAACCGCAAACGGGTTGGCGTTTTTCGACAAACCTTCGGTACGGGAATCCGACCAATCGCGGGCGGTTTCACCACCGATCATTTTGGAAAAACGATCTGCGGTATTTTCGTTATTCAGCGGCAAGATAATCTTTGCGGCGGTCGTCGAAATAATAGTTTCAGTTTGATCCTTGCCATACACGGCGGCGACCTGGCCCAAATCCTGGCCTATCATAAGATAGCAAACTTTCTGGCCACGGCCCACGGCCGGACCATCGATCAAGGCCTGTAATTTCGGCATTTGCGGGAATTCGTCTAAAACGAACATAACCGGATATGGACCAACCGGTTCGCCATTGCGGGTGCGGCCATTTGGACGATGCGCGACCAAAAATGCCGACAAGGTTTCAACCAATAATCCGGTAATAACGCCAAGGGCTTTCGCGTCTTCCTGGTTGACGCATAGATACAATGTCAGCGGCTTCATTTTGCCGTCGACCGGATCGCGCATGCCGCGCACATCCAAGAACGCAAAATCGCTTTTGCAAGTACGCGCGCGTACGGCCGAGTTTTTGAAAATATTCAAACCCGCATCCATGGTCGATAAAATCGATCCGCGTTCTTTGTCCGGCGTGTTCGCCAACTGGGTCAATTCCAAAACGCATCGCGGCGCGTAACCGTTATTGCGTGCTTCTTTAACCGCGTTCAGCATGTAATTTTTAATCGGATCGGCGAACAAGGCAGCGTTTGGATCTTCCTGGCGCAGGCGTTCGATTTCATCTTGGGCTGCCAATGTCGCCTCGGTAATCCAATCGAGCAGCATCGGCAAGCAAGCTTCTTCGCCATACCATTGCTCCGGGATACCGTCGTAATTGCCAGTTTCAGATTTAGACACGAGGAAATGAATAAAACCGGATAATGCCGCGCGGCCTTTTTTGGTCCAGTGCGGATCGGCGTCGCCCTTTGGTTCTTCGATAATAACGTTGACCAAACGGTCGATATACAAATCGCGATTTGGACCCATTTCGGGAATAGATTTCGGCGATAATGGATTCCAGCGCGGATAGAAAATACCTTCTTCGGGACGGTCGGACGCCGCCCATTCCAGGCGCAAACAAGTGCTGAATTTCGAGCGGTAACCGGAAGTAATATCGGCCAATTCCGGTTTGACATCGTTGATCACCATCGACACTTCGTCACAAGTGAAAATCGTCGGCACAACGATACCGACGGTTTTACCGGTACCTGGCGGCGCGACGCACAGGGCCGACAAAGTTTCGCTGAACATCAGAATTTTGCCTTGGAACATGCCAAGCACCATGATCCATCCATCGAACAATCCCATTTCTTTGACGTCTTCGGCGCGGGCTTTGCGTGCGCCCCCGACGTGCATCGGATTGAATGGATACGGATTGGAACCGATGCCGGTAAATAAAACCGTTAAAAATAAAATGAACGGCATTAAAAAACCAAGCGGCGGAAAAGAATCTTGTTTGCTAACCGTAACAACCCAGTTTCTGTATTCGTTGAACCAAAATAAACCTTTGCCATTGGCGCCAGGCGCCAATAAATTTCCGAAATAATCGTGCAATACCCATTGCACCATTTTTTTATTGAAACCTTGATTGACCATCATTTCGATGGGATATCCGAGCGGCAACGTTACCAAAAGCACCACAAACGCCCAAAGGACGCTCAGCTGCACCCACCGGACGGCTTTATCCTTCTCTTTGGTAAAAATCTTAGATTTGGCCACTCTATGTCACCTTGGCTTTGTCATCTTGACTATTCGGCAGGTTACCCTAAGCTATTGTTTATTAATAATTTATTTTTAAGCTTTTATCCTACCATATCCTTATAAAAAATTCTTAAACCAAATGGACAAAAAAGTAAACAAAAATTTATGATATTCCAGTATCTTAGCTTTACATAAGGTGAAGTAATGTTTTTAGAAGGCTTCGAAACCGCCAAAGATTATTTGGACAATTTTATCGACCGGGCGCTTAAAGGCCGGGTTTCCGATATTCACATGGAAAATCGGGGAGCGGAAGGCATTATGCGCGTGCGGATCGAAGGCGAAATGCGCGAATGGGCGCGCTTTCCGCTCGACCGGATGTCATTATTAATCCGCCGGATTAAATTTATCAGCGGCCTTGATCCGGAACATAGCGGCCGAACCGGCGAAGGCAGATTTGAGTTTGACCTGAATGGCCAAAAAATTGTTATGCGCCTTAGCGTTCTGCCGACACAAGGATCAGATGATCTGGTTATCCGTATTTTAGGATCCGCGCCTGATATATTCGGATTGAAACAACTAAATTTTGACGATGTCATTCGCGAAGGTTTAGAATTTTGCGTGCATAAATCGATGGGTTTGATTTTGGTCACTGGCCCGACGGGTTCGGGTAAAACATCGACGCTATATGCCGCGATCCAAGAAATCAACGATGGCAGCAGAAAAATAATCACCGTCGAAGATCCGATTGAATATAAAGTTCAGGGTCTTAGCCAAATCAAGATGGATCCACGTTATAACGTCACTTACGCCAATGTTTTACGCGGTGTATTGCGGCACGACCCGGATGTAATTTTGATTGGCGAGTGCCGCGAGTTAGAAGCTGCTGAAATCGCGGTCGAGGCCAGCATGACCGGACATTTGGTATTGACCACACTCCACACCAATAACGCCGTATCCAGTATTTTGCGGATGATCAATTTGGGTGTACAGGCAATCGATGTCAGCAACAGTCTTACCGCTGCTTATGCGCAGCGTTTGATCCGCAAATTATGCGACAACTGCAAAAAAGAAGCTCCCGTTCCCGAAGCGATGCGCGCGGCTATGGGCAATAAAGCGCCAAAACATATTTGTGTTCCTGGCGCGTGCGACGAATGCGGGCAAACCGGATTCAAAGGCCGGATGCCGGTTGGCGAGTTGCTGATTATCGATGATGATGTGCGCGATGTGATTATCGCCCAGCCGAACTTAAGTTCGCTGAACAAAGTCGCTAAGCAAAAGAATATGCGCACCATGCAAGAATATGGCCTGCAATTAGTCGCCAAAGGCGAGCTGGATTATATGGATGTTCTGCATTCGGTAACTTAAGATCTTTCGCGCGCGGTATATTGCCGGATAAAATCGGACTGTGACAGCTTTGCAATCGGAACTTTGGCGCGGCTTTTATCTATTCCTTCCAAAGCCGCTATCCCGCAATAGGAGCCTGTGATACCGATGCCTATGCCCACCATGCAGCAGGCGACCGCCGCCAAATCCTGCTTGAAGGGTACGTTATCCGGCGGTGGCTGGTCCAGAAAACGGACTCCCGATGGATTTTTCGGTGGAACATATTTCAAACCATCCACATCTCTGAGTGTAAAGCGCCAACTCATGCGGTTTGGGCTCGCTTCTTCCCAAAACTTACGCATCGCGTTATGACCACGACGCATCCTTATGATTGGCGTACCCACTAATCGTATGGCATTTACACCAATCACCGCACCCACCGAGCCCCCAACAGTTACAGCAGCGATATAATTTATTAAAGAAAAATTGCCGGATACTGTCAAACCAAGGGCAGCAAACGCTAACATGCAGAGCAGTACTGGAAAAGTAAAAAAGGATCCATTATTCATAGTGAAAATCCTACTAGAATATAAAATATTTCTTAGAAGGAAATTAAATCTTGTTCTTAGGGTTTGTCAAGCGCGATTGTAGCACCCGATATTTAACTTTATAGTTTTATTATCTTTATCTTAACACATCCCGCAAAACTTCTTCGACCATGTCTGGAACTTCAACGCCGGTGATGATGCGTTGGCCCGACGAACGATCGATTTGTACAATACGGCCAAAGGCCATCGAAATAATTTCGATTGCCGCTTTGGGGTCCATATTAATATCGTTTTGGGTCAGGTTTTGCCAAAATGCTTTGATCGCCATTTGCGGCGAATCGGCGTGAATGGTGGCGAAGAAATTCGAATGGCCCGTGGTCATCAACCGGTAAATGCTTTTGACGTTGCCGACCGAAATCTCGCCGCAAATAATTGCATCCGGCGTCAAGCGCACCACGGAATCCAGAATATGCGAATAACTGACCTGATTGGCGGATGATGTGCGCGAGACAATCAAATGCACCCGGTTGATATGTGGCAACAACACTTCGCGCGTGTCTTCGACCGTGACGATACGGCGGTTTTTTGGAATAAATTCCACCAAGGCATTTAAAAACGTGGTTTTACCGGTCGCGGTCGCGCCGCTGATCAACACCGCTTCACCATGTTCCACCGCGCCGATCAAATCTTCGTATGGTGTTTCAGCGTATTTGCGGCGTTTCACCGCATGATCTGGCATCTCCGATAATTCTTCGCCCGGACGCAACATATAATCCGCCAACGAGAATTTCTTTTCTTTCTTAAAGCAGCGGATACAAATCGCCATACCATGCGTGTCGGCAATTTCATAGCGAACATTGGGGCCGATAATGGCTTGGAAACGGTGCCCGCCCGGCAAGGTCGCCGATAAAATCGGCACCCGATCGCGATCGAAATCTTGTTCAGTGATATTGGCCAAAAGCCGGCACAACGACAGAATATATTTATAAGTAATTTCCGGCGCGACTTCCGATTCCCAGCCTTGCCCGGTTTTTACCCAAACTTCATTTGGGCGATTGATGGCGACTTCTTCTATGCCTGGACGCTCGTAATAGAGCGATAAGGGCTTTAAGGCCTGGTGTAAAAGTTCATTGCCTAAACCGGTCATAAGTCACTTTATGGCGCATAGCCGGGCTGCGCTCCACGGTTTGGCGTTGGCGGAGCCGGTACAGCCCGCGGAGAATTGTTAGGTTGCGCCCCTATCGCAGGCTGTTGCTGCGGTGGGACTGGCGGAGGTGGATTGGCGTGCGCCACTTGCTGGTTGCCAGGCTCGGAAACGGCGCCAGGAACACCCACCAAGTTAAAGCCCTGCAGCATAATATCGCGGGTCGGCATAATATAAAATCTGGTGCCGCCGGGAACAGTGATAATCGGCGCCAAGTTCAAGTTTTCTTCCACCAAGCGCTGCGATACATAAGAAAGATCGGTGGCAAAATTTTGATAGGCTTGTTCTTCGGCCGATAAAGTCTGGCTGGTGGAAACGTTGCCCGCGCCATCGCTGGTGATAATGGTTTCAGGGGCGGTTGCATAGGTACCAATCGCATTGATTAGGCTGATCAACAATGGTCCGGCAAAACGGTCGAAATACCGGTTATCGACATCGCCAATTAAACCAAGACGTCCCATCGGATCCGCCGCTGGATCGCCTTCGATGGCAATGGCCGCGCCATCGGGGCGCATCACGCGCACAAAACTGGCTTTCAATCTGGTATCGCCTTGGCGGGACAAGGATTCATAAACGCCGATCGCCCGGCTGCCGGCGGGGATCAAGATAAAACGGCCATCGCCGCCATACACATGATTTTCAACGACACCAACGATACGTCCGCCGGGCAATTGCGAATTGATGGTGTTTTCCAAAACCGCAGGAATGTATTTATCCGCGGTAACCAAGCGCGAGCGATCCACCGGCAATGTCGAAATAGTCGGTGCAAAACCGATCGGCGTATAATCTTGATCTTTGGTGATGATATTTTTTGGATCGTTTACGGGATCCAGATCGCTGTCCAAAATTGCCATTTGACCGCCGCGGCGTTGGCGATACATCGCAACCGCATTTTCCAATGCTGGCGATGGCGCGTAAACCATCGGTGGCGGCGCTGGTGGTGCCAAAGGTTGAACGGCTTTTACCGCAACCACGGGAATAAAGGCGGGTGAATTATCGCCATCAGGCACGATAACGATTTCCCCTTGCACTTCGCCGCCCGCTTGAATTGGCACGAATAACAAGCTGACTTCACAGCTTTCACTTTTTCCCAATACTTTGGAAGTACCTGGCGATACTTCTAGGCACGATCCAACCGCGCTTAGTTCCGTGGGGTCCGCATCAAAGCGGATTTCGTTGATCGTTAAAACTTCTTCGCCTTCGTTGGAAATACTGATGGTCTTGGTTTCGCTGCTGCCCGGCAATAATGGGCCCATGCGCACGCTGGATGGGCGCACCACCATTTTCGCGGGCTTTAATGTTTGAATCACGGCCGGGCCAACCGGAGATGTGGGAATGGCGGCGTTGCCATCTTGTACCGGAGCGACAGGTGCTGGCGGTTTTTCTTCTTCACTGCCGCAAGCGGTCAATGTCAACATCGCCAGGATGGCGAACATTAAACTTAACTTTAAAGGGGGATGTATACGGGACATGCGAAGTCAAACCACTGGATTGATAGAGGATAGAAAATTATAGTCCAAGACAAGGTTTTTAACACGGCAAAAAGTGAAAAAACTCCGCAGAATACGGTCCATCAACAGATTTTTATGGAAATAAGCAATCTATGCCGCGGATTGGTATTATGGATCTCCATCCGGCGTTGCCGGCATCTCTGGGGCATCGTCAGGACCTTCAGCAGGAGGGCCATCATCATCGCCACCGGGAAAAGCCCCCCGGAAAATATAAATACCGATCTGACTGGCATTGGCATTGGCCAAAGTTTCTTCGGTCAATTCACTGTCGGGGAACGATGCCCGCACCTGTTCCAGCACGGCGGCGAAACGGCTGTTTCCGGCAAGAGCCGCAGTATGTATCAAAACACCGTTTCCAGAGGTCTTTTGATACGACCATGGCGTAAAACCGGTGATAGGTTTAAGGTTAAATGCCGATTCTTCGGTATCGAACGCATATTTATCGATGCCCGGACACCAAATATTCTTTAAATCCGACCGTAACGTGTCGCCTTCTGCTGCGGCCGCCCCTAAGGTACATTCGCCGGTTGATTCATCATTGGTTTCATCAAGGCAGCCAGGATATTTTTCATAAGGCTGCCCCGCGCTTGGTTGTTCCGCCACGACATTATTTGTATTCATCCGCGCCGCACAGCGGCGAATCACGTTGCGGATAGTTTCCGCTTGCTGCACCAAGGATGTCGCCTGGGTCATTTCTTCGGCCGTAACCTGATCCTGCTGCGCAAAATAGGTGGACATCGCCGCGCTGATGCCCAACAGGGCGACCAGCGCTAAAATCATCCCAATCACGCCGAATCCAGAATTTGCCAATTTTGTCCTAGTCATGTTTATTTTGCCAGCCATATTTGAATTGTGTTGCATAAATTATTCGCCGCGCATTCGCCAACGTTCAGTTCCCCACTGGCGGTATCATCGCCGGCCCTGATTAAAACCTGTGCTTCGTTGGGGCCGAATTTATCGCGCACTTTGCGCAATACCCAATCGGTATCCACCGATGTTGCCCGTCCTTCGGTGGTAATCAATAATGAAACGCCTTCGTAATCGCCGCTGCCCATAATCGCGTATTTCCATGGTTCAAACGATGGAATCCGATCGGGGAAGAAATTGCCTTCGGAATTATCCCAGACCGAATTCGCCCCTTGAGTGATACAGCGTAATCTTGCCGCATTGGCACGGATATTGCCGCCATCGTCGGAACAATATGCGTCATTAGTATAAGTGTCGTTCCAATCCACAGAATCATCTTCATCGGCATCGCAAATCGGGAAACGGCGAAAGGCCAACGGGCTGTAGATGTTATCCTGCACCTGAACTTCGGTCATGCACAACAGAATGTCGGACCGGATTTTCGATGCCTGGCCATAAATTTTGGATACTAAAATATCGTTATTTTGCACGCGGGTATTGTTGCGTCCGCCCACACTGATGGCGGTGGTCAAGGCGGCCAATAATGCAATCGACATGAGAATATAGGCAAAAGCGCCGAATCCAGCTTGTGTATGACGATTGGTACGTAAAATCATTATTTTCCCCATCTTTAAGCGTATCATTGGCATGTTAATACAATATTAACATAAATTTGATTTAAAACCCGTAAGTTCCAAAAAATTGTTTATTTTCAGTGATTTTAATATGGGCCAAAATAAAAAGGGGCGGAAAAATTCCGCCCCTTTCCATTATTTCTAAGCCTTGTTCTTATTGTTCGAACATAACTTTGTAATAAACGAACGGACCATCAGCTGCGGTGCCATTATGCACACATCCTTCTGGGGATGGGGTGGTGGTAACGTTGTTGGTTGGAGCCGCTTCGAAAGCGGTCGCAGCGGCGCCATCATCAGCCGTTAAAACGATAGCTACAGCACCAACGCTGGGTGGGTCTTCGCTTAATGGCATGTCGGCGGCCAGACGGTTAATTTGTTGGCATACATCGCGGCGAATACCGGAGAGGATAATCGCGCGGTCTACGCCAGCAGCCGTTCCAACAGCACCACCGCCGCTACCCACTATGGTGTAATTATGCAATTGGTAGCGCACGCCTGCAGTGGCAGGAGCAATCAAAGCTTGGCCTGGAGGATTTTGCGCGCTCGCGCCGCCGGCAGTTGGATCGAACAAACATGGATCGTCATCGTCGCAATTTGTACCGGTGCTGTATCCGGCGGTTGCTTCGGTATTCCCATCGCCATCCGCGCCGTTGGCATCGGCATCCGACATTACGATCTCAGCGCCGGTCACGCCGCCGCCGATCATGCGGTCAAAGCCGTTTTTCAAATTGGTGCCTTGTTGCATCAAGGTAGACGCTTGAACGCGGGCGCCTTCCCGATTGCTTTGGCTGGTAGTACCGCGGCTGGCAATAGCGATCGCCGACACGATAGCGGCGATCAAAATGACCGCCAGCAAGATAGTACCAATCGCGAAACCGGACTGGCGATTAATGGTTTTGGACATGAAATTCCTCCGTACTGTTAAAACCAAGTGGTTGAAAAATCTTCCTATAAAATCGCAAATGCGTGATCATAGGGTAATTAAATTCGTCATATCTTATCTAAATATAACATATCTGTGACTAAAATACCAGATATAATCACATTTTAATCACAAAACTGTGAATAATTGGTTAATTACCGTGATATTTCCGGGGTTTAGAACACTAAAAAAATAAGTTACTGCCGAACGTTAATTTCGCGGCGTACCGCCGACATGACAATGCGGTATTTTACCCGCACACACCCATCACCGGCGCACATTTCCACGGTGGTCCAACGGGCGTTGGGAATGGCCGTCATAATATCATAAATGGAAATCAGCCATTCGTAATAAGCAGCCAGGTCGCTCGCCTCCGTCATAATGGCCTTATTGGGGGTGTCATAAGCCACTTTTAATTGCGGGTGCATTTGCCGAACCATTTCCGCGACTTTCTCGTATTCTTTTTGATCGACCGGAACGTCTTTTAATTCGATCGATGGCGGCGAAGTTGCCTCGGCCACCTGCAAGGCCTGGCGGGAAGTTACCAATAAACGCGCCTCGTTCACCGAACCCAGAATCAAAACCGCCGTCAAGCCCCATACGATCATGGTTGCGCCCGATGCACCGGCCTTGGCAATGGATTCCATTAAACTCATCGGTTAATTCCTACTTTCTTTTTTCTTTTTCTTTTGGCGGCAGTTCTACGATCAACACATTTTTTTCGGTATCGCGGCGCAACACTAATCCCTTACCGAATTGTTCGATATAGTCGTTCAGCACAAAGGTGGGTAATTCCACCTTCCAGGACATGTTATTGCCTTTTTCAATTTTAAAATAATTGACGAACCCGCCGGTGTTCGATGTTAGGGCGATAATTCTTTGCATCGCATAGACATCTTGCAAAATCGGCTGTGTAGAGATGTTTTTCAACTGAGCGACAGAGCTGTTGATCGAACTTTTCGATTTTTGTGATATTTCCTCGACATCGGCATCGATATTGGCCGACCAGCTGGCAAAACCGATCCAGGTCAAGAAAGATAAAACCGCCAGCACAAATCCGATTAAAATCGTGTTACGCGCCACTTTTTCCGCGCGCTTGATCGCGCCCATGCGGAATCCTTCCCATGGAAGCGCGGCCGCATCATTGGCGCTGTATGTGGGAACGTCGTGCGATGCGATAAACGCATCGACCGACTGACGATCGCCGACATAAGAATATAATTCATCGCCTTTGCGCACCACAACCGCATAACCGGATTCGGAAATGGCCAAATACGCGCCATCGCCCTGATGGCCTTTCATGCCGGGCAAAGAGGCGGCCAGCGGCGTTACCGCATTCATGTGCGCCGAAAAATCTTCGGATGCGGCGGCGATATAAAATACTTTTTTGTTTTCGATATTGCATAGCAAATGCACGTCGTCGCGGTCCAGCGCATAGGCGGCGTTGTTATAAGCGGCCTCACGCGGGTCTTCGCTGCCATAAGGAACGGCGGCGGCAATAATCGAATCGGGGGTAAAAACGTCTAAATAGCGCATTCTTCTTTCATACCGTAGCTGTTAGTCTATTTTCAAGTGAGGAGTGTAAAGTGCAGAGTGTGGATGATCTAAAAAGCAGCATTTTTATCCCCCCCTCTGCACTTTACACTCCTCACCCCTTAATAACTGCCTGAAATGCCTTCAAGCGTATCGGTAAGGCCTTTGTTCTGTACCCATAAAACCCACATAGCGGCGCCGGCGGCCAAAAATGTGTATAAAATCACGAACGCCACCCCGCCCACGACAATTTGCCGTAATCCGCGTTTGGCCTGATCGCCGCGTTCATGGGCAATATTCATCAACATATTGGCTAGTTGTTCGCTGTTTTGGTGGGCGCCGATTTCGATCAATTCGGCCCGCGTCATAATCGGGTTGCGAAAGGCGCGATCGATCGTATCGCCGCGCATGACCCGATCCAGCACCTGGCGCCATAATGCCTGAACATGCTTTACGGGTGTGGAATCCGCCGCAACCTTGCAGGCTTCATCGAACTGTACCCGGCCTTTGACCATGCGCCCCACAATGCCAAATGTTTCCGCCATGGCGGTATTTTCGATAAAGGTTTTAATGACCGGCATTTTGCGCACGAACATGGTCGATATTTCCTCGAGCTTGCCACTTCGCAATACCAAGGATACCGCCAGAAATACGCCGGCAAAGCACAATAAAATTGCAACTAACAACAAGAATCCATTGATAAAATAGGCGGTGTCCAAGGCACTTTTGAATTCCGCCAGCATTTTGGGGTCTTTGGTATCAACGCCATTGGTTTCCAGCCACGGCAAATAGCCGAATTGCACGCCGATAACCGTAGAAATAGACGTGGAAATATCAAACCATAGCCAGCCTATCGCCGCCGACATCATTTTCCAAGTTTTGCCTTTTTCTTCCATGTGCTGCAAGGCGGATTCGATAACTTCTTTAAGCGCGCCGATGCGTTCGCCCGCCGACAGAATCGCCAAAACGCTGCGGTCGAACATGCGTAATTCCCGGATTGCGGTAATGAATCCGCCGCCACGGCGCAACACCTCGACCCCCGGTTCCAATTCGATGCGTTTGTTACGGTCGCCTTCGCCCTCGATCACGATCCATAACGCGCGGCCAGGCGACATACCGGCCTGAACGTGGAACGACAAGGACCTCAAGAAACTGCGTTTGAATTTTGGGCTGATATATTCGCGTTCATACCAAGCCGGTTTGCGTTGGCGGATCGATAGTGGGATACCGCCCAGATTGGCGATTTCCTCACGCACCGATTTTGCGTCCGGCAAAAAGAAATCCTGAGCGACTTCTTTCATGCCCATCGAGGTAGGCTGTAAATATTTTGCGGTATAAAACAGCGCCATAATTTATTCCGTTTTCTAGTCGCGTTCGTCCGCATCGCCAGCGCGGTCTTGGATCGAGAAAGATGGAACATCCGAAGAATTGGATTCCAGCGTTTCAGTACCGGCCAATGCAATTTCAGGATCGATAACGCCGCGACGCAACAAGGCCGCAGCGCTTTCCGCGCGGCTTTGGTAAATAACGCCCTGCAAGCGTTTAATATCCGCCGTATTGCCTTCCAGCATATAATCGGCGATGCGATGACGCAACTCCGGATCGAACGGAATAAACAAAGTTTCCGGCAACAAAGCGCGGCCCCGGTAGCCAGTATAGCCACAAGAATGGCATCCAGACGGATTGGCGAGGAATATAGTTTCATCAGGGTCAATGTTGAAAATAAATAGATTCTTTTTCAAATGCTGTTCGGCTTCACGCACCGTTGCCGGCGTTTTGCAAGATTGGCAAACGCGCTTAATCAGGCGTTGATTGATCGCCGCCCAAAGATAATGGCCCAAAACATAGGTACCGCTGTTACGGTAATCCGGCGGGAACATACCGGCCAAACGTTCGATGGTTTGCAGCGCATCGGCCGCGTGAATCGTGGTCAACACAAAGTGCCCCGATTCCGCCGACCGCAGCGCGGTTTCGGCGGTGATACTGTCGCGCAACTCGCCGACCACCAAAATGTCGGGATCGTGACGCAACTGAGCGCGCAAGAGCGCGGAGAATGTGGTGCCAATTTCCGGTAAAACCTGCGCTTGGCGCACTAGAGGAATTCGATATTCCACCGGATCTTCGACGGTCATCACGTTCAAACGATGACGATCCAATTCGCGGATAATCGCGTACAAAGTCGTTGTCTTACCCGAACCTGTCGGCCCAGAGAGAATAACCACGCCACCGGTTTTATTTTTAATGCTGGCCAGCGCGCGCATCCGTTTCAACAATACCGGCGAGTCCTTGAACAGATCGTCGAGCGACAATAAAGATTCCGGATCGAGCAAACGCATGGTAATGGTTTCACCGCCATCGATCGGCATCGCCGCGCAACGCACGTCGATCTGACGGCCTTGATATTGGAACGGGAATCGTCCGTCCTGTGGACGGCGGGAATCGGAAAAGTCCATGCCGGCATCGTTTTTCAAGCGGGTGCAAAGACGTTTCGATGCATCCGGCGACATTAAATAGCGATATTTCAAATCACCGTCGATACGATAAGACACCCAGCAACCGATATTGTCTTCGACGTTATCGACGTGAATATCCGATGCGCGGCTTTGCGCTGCATCGATCATCAAATCGGTAATGATTTGCTGCAATAGCACGCCTTCGTCAGGCTGCGAATTTAAACGGTCGATTTTACGTCCCAATGCTTCTTCGTCGACATGGGTTTCGGTGCGCAACACCGCCAAGGTTTCTTTTTTATCGCGCGGGTCAATAACCACATCGTCAATGTCCAAACGTGCCGTGCGTGCGGCGATAATTAATTCGTCTTTTTCCGCTTCGGTTAGGGAACGCGTGGCGGCGACATATAATTTTTTTCCAACGCGGCGCAATGGACGCACGCCCAAACGGCGGCAAAGATTATAGGGCAAAGCCAATCGCAGGAACGTGGCGCTATTTTGCGCGGAAGCCGCCGGATCGCTGCCATCTTCGGCGGCTTTGGCGCGCTGTAAATCCACCAACGCTTCGGCCACTTGGGACCTTGTGGCGAATCCGTTGCTGACGATAATATCTTCGATCGAACCGCGCGCGCCGAGCGATTGCAAACGGCGATGCTGGCGCAAAACGATATCCAGCTGCGCTTGGCCGATAACACCTTTTTCAATCAGGATGTCGCCGGTGGTAGCGGTTTTAACTCTGGTTTCTGTTTCTGCAGCATCCTGCATAGGAAAACCTACCCGTTACTTTTTCACGCCGGGCGTTGCGGAAGCAGCCGCCGGCGCAGGAGTTGCAGCGGCCTTGCTCTCCGCAGTTTTTGTTTCTTCGCGTTCTTTTTTCTTGGTATCCGGCGTGCGGGATGTAACCACCCCGTTGCCAACTTCGGCCAAATAAACTTCATCGCCGGTTTTTTCGGCAAACAATTGCACTTTGTTACCATTCACTTTTACTTTTACACGGACGCCTTCATAGGTGAAATAATCGCCACTGCGCACATAGTAAACGACATCGCCGGCCTTTAACACCGCCCTGGATCCGGCGGTGGCCATCAAATTAAGATCGCTGAAAGTATTTTTTAATTCGTCTTCATCGGGTTCCAATAATTTTGGCGGCATTGCCGGAACCGGTGGCGCAGGTTCCGCTTTCTTTTCCGGAGTTTTAGGCGCTGGGGCGGCAGATGGCCGGGCAAATGGATTCCCAGCTTGAGCAAAACTTGGAGCGACTTGCGCCAGGATCAACAACAATGTCAGGAAGAACAATATTAATTTTTTCTGGCCAACGACATTTTTCATGATGATACCTCGAGTTCACTATAGCAAAGGGAAGTAAATTTTTATTAATCAGACCAAGTATGCTTCCCATCATTCCTGATCTGCCGAATCCGCGCAAGCACAAGATAAATTATTGATATTATTTGGTTTTAATCTGTGCCTTGAATGCTTGATTTTGCTTACTTATCCTATCACAAAGAACGGGGCTAATTATGGCAAAAAGCCAGTTATTGTTGTCTCGTGCTAGTTCCATAATACCCAAAACTGTCCGCCAATGGATCGGCGCCAGAATTGGTTGGCGGAACAGCGAGATAAGTAGACGAAGGCGCCGCAGGAGATTTCGAATAGGTATCACCGGCGGTTACGGCATCATAAACGCGATCAACAGGCGTTTGCACCGCCGGAGCCGTATTCCATGCGCTTTGATCTCTTTCCGGCGCCACGGTCATAGGCGCCGTATTGTAATTTTGATACCATTCTGCCGCAGGATTGGAGCTGAGTGGAACAATCGGGGCAGTAACTAATGCGGGCTGACTCCATTCCGAAGGGGCCGCCGATACAGTAGGCACGGTAACCGTGGTGCCATTAGGCATATAAATCATTTGCGAGCTGATATTCGGGTCGGTAACAACGCCAGTTAAAATGTTACTGGATCCCTGCGGCGGAACCAAAGCCGAGGATCCTATCGCTGCAACCGGCTTAACTTCAGCAACCGGCTTTTCTTCGTGCTTGAACCGAACAATCCGTGGACGCAGAACGATCACCAATTCCGAGCGTTTGATGGCATCAGATTTGGTTCTTAGGAAAGGCATCCAATCACCAAGGGTGAAAGGTCCTTCGCGCAATTTCGAATCCCGGCTTTGATTGATGCCGCCGATTAAAATGGCGTCGCCAGGACGCACGCGAATACTGGTATTTAAAGAGCGCGCGGCAGTCTCGGGCAAGGCAATTTCTGTGTCATCTATGGTAACGTTATCAAAAGTGATCAAATCGTCGATACTCATCGTAATTGAAGTAAAAATAGTATCATCGCTATAATCACCGGATATTTCTGTTTTCAGGCCCAGCGATAAGTCTTCGGTTTCCACAGACTGGGATGTCGCGTTGTCACCGGTGTTGGTAACCGAAACTTTGGAGACATAGCGCCGTTTGCTGCCGACTTCGAATTTTGCTTTTCCGCCGGACATAATCGAAATAGTCGGACGGGAAATGGTTTGCACGCTACCTTGGGATGATAAAAATTCGAACAGCACATCTATATTAAAGCTTCCGGAGGTGAATAAGGCTCCAAATCCTAATCCGCCAACCGTCTTTTGCTTGACAGCATCGGCGATATTAAATGCAGGGGTGCCATGACCAAAAGTATCGTCAAAACTGAACACGCTGTTGTCGACAGATGTAGCCAATGAGGTTTTGTTGATTTGGTTCCAATTGATACCGGTTTCCTGACGATCATCGAGAGATACTTCTAGGAAATAAGTTTCATAAACGATCATCACCTTGGACAAACGCAACCTTTCCAAATAAGAACTGACGCTGTCAAAGACTTGGCGGGATGCGCGGAAAGTGACCATGCGGCTGGATTTATCCAACTTCACTTCGGTGGCGCCAAGGCTGGTAATAATGTCGGACATTTCCACTAATGCGTCAGCAAGCGGCGGCAATGGCACGATAAAGCTGCGGTCCTTGGATAAACGGATTAAACCGCCGCGGTAAGTATAAAATACGCCGGCGGTTTCGCTCAATCTTTCCATAACTTCTTGCAGTTTGCCGCTATAATTCGTGATGTTGACTTTCACGTCATTAGCGGTTTCGTCCGTGGAAACGGCGATGCCTTTATCCATCAGCAGCAAACGAAATGCTTCTACGGCGGTAGCGTCTATAGCGCTAAAATTATCAACCATGACATCCGGCAAAGAATCGGATCTTTCCAATGGCGCGGGCACCAACATATTGTCAGTCAGGCCCAAATCCAAAATCGCACTTCTATCGTCCCGGGCAATAATACTATCTGGCAGAATTGGACGCTCCACCGATTTTGGAATATCGGGCTGAATATTTTCACGCGGCATACTGCAAGCCGCCAAAAGTAAGCAACTAAAAAGCAGAAGGTTTTTTATTTTTTTTGTTTTGATTCTTTTGTCGTTGCAGACCATCATATTTATTTTTCCACACTCGGGGCCGGGGTTACATAGGTGTTGCCACCGAACCAGTTAGAAATACCACCAAGGAAGCCTGGCATGCTAGGGGCAGAGCTACGTGGCATCGGTCTTGGGCCCATTGGCTGTGGCGGACGCATCACAACGACTTGGTTCGGCATTGCCGGCGCAACATTGCGCATACGGTCTTGGAACTCCGCGCTGCGAACGGTCATCGGGCGATCCATGCGATGCACGCAAACGACGCGATTACCATTACGCAAGGTAAAATCACCCACTGTTTCCGCGATCAGAATATTGCCTGCCGGGCCAGCGGTTCTGGTATTGACCATGGTATCAACGCCATCTACCACCTGATAAATTACCGGGCGGCGAACATAATCGGCTTTTTTGCCAAAGTCGAAATAGGTCCAGATCCCATCATTAAAAACGCGTTCCGGAGCAATATCGGCATCATCCATGGTTGGCGCTAAAATACGCATATCAAATTTCAGATTTTCCGGCTTGAAGGCGATTTCACGCAAATAATCCGGTGGCATTGCCGCAGACGGTTTGGCGCCCGAAGCATTAACCGTGGCCGAATCCATGCTGGCATTAATGACATCGTTGACGGTCGCGCCACCGGAAACCGTCGCTGGACGATTAGCGTCGACATAAACCGTAATGTCGGTGACTTGATCGGAATTCCAACCTTCGGAACGGATATAAAAGCTGTAAACATTGCCGGATCCGCCGATGGCGGTTATATTGGTGTCGGCACCGGCATGGGTTGGGCGGATTGCCATCATATTTTGCTTGATGCGTTTGGCATCAAACACGACCGGATCGCCGACGATAATATTGGTAATTTGTTCCCAAGCAGGCAATTGCAGGGTGGTGACCATATATTCGCGCGTACGCACGGCCATCACATAATCCGGACGCCAAACATAACGCATGACACCGGGGGTAAATTGACCGGCCGAAGCATAAGGCGAATCCCAGGCTTTTTGCAAAGCGCCAAGCGAATAGCTGGCGGAGCGTTCCATTACCGGATATTTGCCATCCGATTGATCCATAATATCCCGCTCCACTTGGCTTTGCATCATATCAGGTGGTGGCGGTGGAGTTGGCACCGAAGTATTTTGCGGCGGACGCGGCACCCCGGCTTGGGGCATGGCGCCTGGCGCACTTGGGGCCGATAAAACCGAATTCGGCGAAGACGGCGATGGTGGTGGTGATGGTGGAATATATTGCGCGGCGGCAATACCTGCCCAAGCCATGGTTGCAACGAGTACCAAACTGGATGAGAATGTTTTTATAGGTTTCATTGTCTTTTCTGTCTTGCGTTGTAGGAGGTAATGGTGAAGCCCAAAGGATTGATGTACTGTTCACTATAGGTGACTTGCCGTTCCACATAGTCCACAGTTAAGGTCGCCTGCCAGGTCAGTTTTTGCACTTCCCTGCCAGTATAGTCCACATCGGTCGTATCGAATTCCACAATATAGCCACTTCCCTGACGATTCACTACAATAATATCCACATACCTATTAATGCGGCGGGTGCGGAATTCATTGTAAACCTTGGAAGCGGTTTGCTGGAAAATGTTAAATTGCTCTTGCGAGGTACGGTTAAAGATATAGGTGGAATACCGTTCGCCCATTTCTTTGTCATCCGGCAATATTTCTTCGCGAATCTTTACATATTCGCCAACCAATTTTTCGGTCATTAGATCGAAACCCTTGGTTCCGCGCATAAATGGCTCGATTTTAACCACCTGCTCGCTTTTGGGCGAAAAGGTAACTAGCATCGGCTCCACTCTTTTCAAGGGGGACAGCATAAACAGCGCCGCTGCCAAAGACACATTCACCAACAAACTTAGATATAAAGCAATCGCATAAGCCCGCGCGGTCCATAAATACCGGCGGCTTTCCAATACGGGAACATGCACGCCAGCGGGATAGCGGCCAACTTTGTCCGCATTTTTAGATTTTTGATCCGGGTTATCGGAAGCGGCGGCGCTTGCCGTCTCTTCTTTTTTCTCGCCGGATTTCCGGAAACTGAAAGCCAAGGAAAACCTATCGGGTTACAGACTTAGAATAACGATCGTAATTAGCCGTTGATCAACCACTCGTTATAATTTTGCGGAATTTCAATGCAGGCACATGGGCTTTTTTTCAATTCATCGACATCGCCGCCGATACCAATCGGTTCCGGCACGGTGGTAGAACCACAACCGGTTAGTACCAAAGCAAACATAGAAACGAGAAATAGCTTTTTCATCAGAACACCCTGAATGGAATAAAATAGAATCTTGCCAAAGAATATCCGACAAGAGCTTATCATTTATACAGACTTTGGGGGATAAAAAAACAAGAAATATAAGGTTTTCAACAGGCCCTATCGTTTTCGCACGCAATAAAAAAGGGGAATCCGCGGATTCCCCTTTTTGTTAAATACCAATAACTGCTTATCTGCCACGTCCCGCCGGATTCACCTTGGCTGGTTCCGGCAATTGATTAACCGTGGATTTTTCATATGGTGAAGACAAAGGATACGCATTACCAGCTTCTACATTCGCACGCCACAATCTTCGTTGATCGCGCGCATATCCTTGCGGATCATAATTCCGGACCCTTGTGATGTTATGCGGAGCCCGAATTCGGTTATAACTAGGGCGAGTCTGCGATTCAGTAATTTCATCTGGAGTTGCAGGACGAACTGATTTTACACTGCCATCCCATCCCGAAACACCCATTACCCAGGCATTGCTTGGAGCATTCTTATTGCGCACCAGGATTGTATCAATATCGGTGAAACCCTGTAATAACTGACCTTTTCCGTCTTCTATCAAACGCACGTCAGTTCCGGGCTGTTGCGCCATATACATCAATAATTCGCGCTCGGTAGGTTGATAATTCATGCGTGGCGAGCCTTGATGGTCACCGGTTAAAGCGTGCACGGTATCCTTACGCCAAGTTCCATCCGCGGTCCAAAAAAGGAAAGAGATATAACGGTTATTCCGCGTTTTATTATCGGACACCACATCGGCAACCAATCCTGAAAGCGCATCATTCGCAACCGAGTCAACACTGGCATAGCCTGGTCCTATAATACGAATCGCGCTTTCCAATTCACTGGCTGCGCTTGCATCCATTACGCTATAGGGCACTTGGCCAGATTTACTAGCCGCGCATCCACCACCAAATACCGATCCAAACAATGCAAAACCACCTGCAACGGTGGCCATTAATCTCGATTTCATAAATCGTTGAGTCATTTTATTGATATCCCCTTACCCATAAATCTTATTGATTGTACCCTAAATAGATACAACTGTCAATTACACCAATATACCATTTTTTACAACGATTTCAACGGGTTTAATTGCGGAAATCGTCTTTTATTTCGGGACTGAAATAAACTACCGGACGAGCTGCAAATGGCTTATTCAGGCATAAAAACTGCCGGGCGATGTTGGTTGGGCATTTTGGTGGCAATGGCCGGTAATCGGCGTAATATTCCGCCCCAGCATTGCCCAGCGGCGCATCGGTATTTACCGTTAGAATACCATCCCGAACCGTCGTCACATCGGCGGTGGAATCGACCAAAACGCCAAAGCCCAACTGACAGCTGCGATTGGCCGGATTTGAAATCTGATTGGCGAATTCCAAAAGATTGTTCAATTGGCCGCGATTCTGATCGATGCTTGCTTGCTGGCGCTGTCTCCAGGTGCGATAGGCTTCGGAATTATCATTACCCGCCCCTACCGCATCGGCTTGCGCCGTTACGGTCGCAAGATTATTCAAACGCTGCTGCACGTCTTGGCGCAAGCGGTTGGTGTGGTCAGCAATCGCCAAGGCCGCATTCGCCGCGCCTGCCGTTGTCGTCAAATCTCCGCCCGGCGTATATGGCGACAAGAACGCGGTTTCGCCGGAATCGGTACCGCGCGGATTTTGTTCAAACGCCAAACGATCGTCGGCATCATTCAATCCCTGTACCATCGCCCAGAATTTTTCATTTAACTTCTTAATGTCTTCATTGACCCGATCGCGGTTGATCTTGGCGCTGAATACGTCCGGATTGCTGCCACATTCAAGGCCGCTGCGCCGCCCGACGCCGCAAGCATCTTCGTACCATTTATCCGCGACTTTTTCCGACTGGAACCATTTGCCCATTTGACCCAGCGGCGGATTGGCTACCGCGCCGCGGAAAGAATATTGGATCCGGCATTGATCCCCAACAATCACCTTGCGGTAATTCGGATCGGAAGTATCGTTCAACCGGTCATTTGGAATATTGGCCGGAGCCAAGGTCATCCTCGTGCTGTTTGGATAATTATTGCTGATGCAATAGACATATCTTGGGTTGGCGCAAGATCCACGATACCAGCCGCCACCGCCATAATAACGGCACCAGGTTTCCATCGTGCAATTGCGGCGCTCGGGTTCTAAATCCAAAATGTCTTTGGGCGATGCCATCAAAGTTTCTGAAACACGGCAGGCGGCATTGCTCATCCGCTGGAAGCGGGTCATCAGGTTCGCGGCATGATCATGCGCTGATTCCAAAGTCGTTTCCGGCAGATTATAAGCAAATGGATCGAGCGATATCATCCGGTTCAACAATGGTGCGCGCGCCAAATTCGGATTCGGGAATGGCCGGGTCGTGCCAAGTGTGTTCGCCACTTGGGTCCAGAAATGATCGGCTTGGGTATTAGACCAGGCGGAACATTGCATAATATCGTCGAATCCAAGCGCAGCTTGTTGCATGTCGGCGATTTGAATAACCGTGTTATGCAATTCCGCGATCACGGCCGCGCGCGAAGCCGGCGTATTGAATAACGGTTCTTGCGGTTGGCCGCCGCTGCGGCCATTTTCGGAATAATAAATACAATGTGACGGATTGCCTAGCCGTGACAAACGATCCATGGCGGCCGGGGAGAAATCCGCATAACCAGGCCGGTTTGGATCTTCCGGACAATATCCATCGCGGCCGGAATCCATCTGGCTGGCGTTCAACAACATGCCAGAGCCGCCATCGGGAACAGGATCGGTGCCGCCACTGCCATTCGCAACGCGGAAACCCATATCCACATTTAAACTTTTCACCATATCGAAGCGAATCAAATAATCGCCGGAACCTGGCGATGGATTATAAATATGGCTGGGCGATGCGTCGGCGCTATTGGCCGCAACTTCATCTTGAACCGCGCTATATCGTTCATATGGATCTATAATCGGCGCATCGTCACGCATCACCGCTTGCGGCGCAGCGGTGATAGGAGCGTCTTGCAATTTCTGCAAAGCAAGGAATTGATTTTTGGTGGCCTGTAAATCGGCTATCACAACACGCAATGCCATTCGCAACCTTATGCCGGCCGCAATAACATTATACAATCTGGTAAGCGTGTCTGCATGTGTGATTTCCCATTCGAACGCTTCTAGAGCGCGTTGCGTGTGCGAGGCGCTGCCATCCGGCGCGGGTTCTGCGATCGCCCGGACCGCTTCCGATTTTGCAAGAACTAATTGCAAGGAACGTCCCAAAGCTTCCGCGCGGCGTTGGCGAATCGCCATTTGCGCTTCGACCGATGGATTCGGCACTTTGCTATAATAGGCTTCTAAAATACGCGAATCAACTTTGCGCGGGTCGCGCATTTCTTGTGCGCTAAGATTGACATGAATCAGCGCTCGGTCTTCATGATAATAGTCGGCCATCTTGGCAATAGTTTCGGCATAGAAATCCGTGCGCAAATCGTCGTTATCCCCTTCGCCGGTCATAGTCTTGGTAATATCATCCATAATTTCGGTGAGTTTTTGATACTGTTCGACGATATGCTGTGTTTGTTCAAGCAGCAACATGCCTTTGGCGACTTGTTCATTATCGTCGGTCAGCTTCAACATGCCCTGATTTGGACAAAGCGGACAACGTTCCCAATCATCCACCGGCGGCGGCAAACATATCGGCGTGCCGACGGGCGTAAACTCGCACATATACTGCGCCAAAACTGGTGGCGCTTGCAGCGAATAGACTGCAAGAACAACCAAGAAACCTAATGTTTTGGCCAGGGTTGGCATAAGATGCTTTCACCAACCTAACAGGCGTTGTTATCGCAAGTACCCAAGCGCCCGTCCGCTCCCCTTGGATCGGCGGTTGGCTGACTACTGAGTGCTTCTAAAGCCATCACCTTGTTCTGATCGGCCATCAAACTCATAATTTTTACATTGATATTAGAGTCTTCTTTTATTTGCTCGGATATCAGCGTTAATTGCGCAATTTGTGTATCGGGTTTTGTTTTTGTCATTTCCGATATGATCATAATTTGATCCGGGGCCGAGGCTTGGGCCGTAGTCGCATTGGTCAACACGCTTTGCAAATCCCGTTGTAACATGGTTTGCCTTCTTTGACGAACACCCAGCTGGGTTTCAATAGCCTTATCGTCCGGACTGGACCATAGAGATTCCCGCATTACCGACAATGCTTTTTGCGGATTACGCATCGCCGAGTGAACTTTTTTCGGATCGTTCAATGTGTCGTTAATATCGCCGATAAAATCCGAATAATAATTGGTATCATATGGCAAGAAAGTCAGCGCGATATCGCACGGATCTTCTGGAAAATCCGGCAGGCGGAAATTGAAATTGAAATTGAAAAAGAACGGCGGGAAACGCGTATTACAAATCGTATTGGCGATGTTACCCAATGTTCGCAAGAACGCGATCTGATCTTCTTTCAAGCCTAATGTTTTGGTAATCAATTTTTGATAATTGGTGATATCCTGTAGTTCTTTTACCGCTTGATAGGCTTTGTACAATTGCTCGTTTTCTTTTAAAAAGTTTTCGATGTCGAAATTCATGATGACGCCGCCGCCACCAGCGCCGCCGGATTGAGCCTTGGCGGTTTGCGGAGCAAACACAACGCAGAAAACAAATGCGATACTTAATATCGCTGCAATTCTTTTAATGTTCATCATGACGGAATCTCCAAATATTGTCTTAACCAATCCGCGCCATATTTGCGCATGCACATTTCCGCTTCGGCCTTGGATGGTTCGTCCGAGCGGAAAATCTTTAACAACGGCCCCAAGGGACTTAAGTCTACATCCAGTATAACAGATTCGCCGGTGGCTCGCTTGACCAAAACGGCCCTTCTTAACCTTCTGGAAACGTTAAGGCGACCCTTAATAAAGTCCATTTCCCGGTCGGTTAGGCCCCAATCAGCATATTCATTTTCTTTGGCTTGCGGGTTGGGCAGGAAGAAGGTGGTTTGCGCCTGGCCGCGAATCGCCTCGCCAAGGCCGGCGGCGGCAATGGCTTCGGGCCGCTGGAAGGCGGAAATAATGGCCGCGCCTTTTTTCCGGTATTCTTGCAGCATTTGCATAAAGAACTGGCGGAATAATGGATGTCTTACCACAGGTTCGGTTTCATCGATAAAGATCAAGGCTGGGGAACGAGTTTCGGTAATCGCCGCCTGAATCCGGTGCATCAAATATAAAATAACTGCGCGCGCCAGATCTTCGTGTTCATAAATTTTGGTAAAATCCAAAGTTACAAGGCGCGTATTGGTCAAATCGAGCGAATCGGTTGCGCCGTTGAAAATTTTTCCATATACCGCCGGATCAACCCATTTGTTCAATTGCTTGCGCAAAGGTTTGGCTTTGCTGAACACGGCTTCGTAAATATTGGCCAGACTACGCTGTTCTTTGGTAATACCGACATCGAACGCCGCTTCGACGGCGAATCCGATTTCCTCGATCGCATCCGCATCCTCGGTTTCCGACAATGCCTGCAGGAACCCGCGCAGGAAAGACCGGTTTTCGGCATTGTCGGTACAATAAAATGGATTCAGTTCGGTTTTCCGGCCGGGCAAATCCGATCCTTCGAAAGTGACGTAACTGCCGCCGACCGCATTGGTGAAAATATACGCGCCACCATGCCGATCGATCATATAGCAACGCAGTTTCGGATGTCGCATTGCCATCGCGGTTAAAAATGTAACCAAGGTAGTTTTACCGCCGCCCGTTGGGCCAATGGTAACGGCGTGCGCGACCGCCGCAACATCTTCGGTAACATGGAATTGGAAATTATACGCCGTGCCCATGGCGGTGCGGAATAAGGAAATTGGCCCAGGACCCCAATCGGAATTTAACAATCCTTCCGGCGGTTTATCCAAAGTCACATGCGAAGCGACATTGTTGGAAAATAATTTATAAACGCGCGGCCATAAATTATAGCCAGGGAATTGCGCGAACCAAGAAGCTTGTGTGGCCGCGCCTTCGCGCACCGCCGTAACGCCATAACCGGCCGCGATGCGTTTAATTTCCCCTTCGATAAATGCCAATTCCTCTTTGGTGCGCGCATACATGAAAATAGTCATGGTATAGAAACTTAACACAGCGGCATTGGCATCGCTGCCTTCGACCATATTCATCGCTTCATGAAATTGCGCGTGCACGCCGGCGCTGTACCGCGTCGCCAAGGACATGCGCTGATGCTGCAATAGCCGCAATTGCGCTTCGGTGCGCGGCATCGGGTCGAATGTGTGCATCATAATGACTTCGCCAGGAACGGCGGAAAGTTCGGTAACAAAACCTTCGTTGGTGAAATCGCCGATCGAACGCAATCCCATCGACGCGCAATACAAAGTTTGCTCGCCGCTTTGGAAAGTGATGCTGCCATCTTCCTTGCCGAATTCGACCGTATCGGCGCATATCGCATCACGCACGCCTTCGCCCATTCCATTGGGCTGCGGCCTTGTGATTGGGCTGGCAATCCTGGCCCAAATCCATAAGGGCCGGCGGATTGGTTCCGAATCAAATTGCGACAATACGCGTGGACGGTAAGGATTTAATACCGAGGAAGTGATATCGGCCGCGTCGTTCAATTTGACCAAATTATTTTTGGTTTTGCCCGAAACCGACAGCACGATGATCTGGCGGTTACGGAAAGTATTGCGGAAACTATATTCCCAGCGCCGCGCCATTTCCCGCAACACGATATTTTCGTGTTCCAGGCCAGCATTCGGATCGATCCGTTCCCGCACAATAAAAGTGCGCACCATAACGCCGGTTTCCGCCAGCGCATCCACCCAATTTTTGCGCGAATAATAAAACGCCTCGCGTTCGCCCGGTGTTAGAAATGTAATATCGCGGCCAGCGACTTCGAGACATTGCACCACCGTGCCATCGCGGCATAAAATAGTTTTTCCATCTTGCAAAATCTGATCGAACGGCAAGAAATCCGCAAGTTTGGTTTCCTTGGGATTTGGCAGCATGGTATGCGCAATTGCCGGCGTCAACAGCCCGGCGAATAATACGCCGCCCGCAACCATGCCCGCCGTACCCGCTAAAATAGCGGTGGTGCTGACGGTGGAACGCAAAGCCTCAAACAGATTGGTCGATAATTCAAGGGACAAATTTATTCCTTTTGGTTGGCAGCAAATTTTTGGTTTTTACGTTGGCTTTACTCCAGCACATCAGGATTCTATAGGAATGCGGTTCTCTGGCGCCGACAATGGCCAAGCCAATATGATTTCCGGCCAAGACAGCCAGCGCCCAAAGCGGGTTCAATTCAAAGGCAAACCCGAATATCATAATGCTGCCGGCGATTAAAAAATTCATCAATGCGAGTTCCACCGGCGCCCAAAACATCAAAGGCGGATTGGCAATCGATCGCATCACACGTTGCGGCATTAAAAAAGCTCCTGCGCACTCGAAACAATATTGCAGAGTGTCTTTTATCTTGTCTCAAATGATATTAACGAATCAAGAACCAAACGTGGGGAGGAAAATTAATTTATCGTTCCGTGCCATAAAATTAAGAAGGCCACAAAAACAAAAACCGCCAGCTTTTGAGGCTGGCGGTTTGTTTATCGTATAATATCGATACTTAGCAGCCGATATCGTTTTCAGCGTACGTACCGCCAGCGCCTGCGTATTGCAGCACTTGATCGAAGATTGCGATCAAGAAGATACCGCCAACGAGGGCAAAGAACGTGGTCCATTTAAAGCGGCCAAAGAACGCCAAAACACCCAAAGTCAGGGCAGCGATACCGCCGATAATATAAACGATTTTACGGCCGCCATCCCAGGCACCTTGTACACGATCACATAAAGTATCAAATGGATCGCCGCCAGCAGCCCAAACATCCACTGGGACTACCAATGCTGCGGCCGCGACTAAAACTGCGGTTAAAATTTGCCAATAATTAATTTTCATCGAACGACTCCTTAAAAATTTTAAAATTTCGCCATACCTAAGTTATTATTAGAAAAAGGTTTTTTCCTTATCCTGTTTATGATTGTATCCCAAAACGCACATTGTGTCATCAAAAAAATTTGAGTTAAGGACATTTTTTTATATCATAAAACCACTCTATCCATCCAAATAGGTTTTTTAAGACAAAATACTATTAAATCTGTCAAAATAGGCAATTATAGTAATTTTATTACCTATTTTAGAATGATTACAGTGTCTTTCTGCTTATAAACAGTATATCCCAAAAAGCAAATTTTTTGCTTGTGCTATCGCCGAAATAGCGCTATATTTCCCCTACGGTTCAAATGTACGATATTATATAAGTCATAAAGGTACGAATGAAATCTTCGATAAACAAATAAAAACCTTATGATATCGCGCCCAGGCGAACAGAGAGTAGAAACTAATTATCAAAGCGATCACAAAGTGAAGTTGTAATGGAAAAGGAGAAAGAAATGGGAGTTGTTAAACTAGCGAAAAAACCAGGAAGCGATGCCGAAGGCAGCGAAAGCGGCGCCTCGAGCCCAAACCTGGTGCCGAACCGTATTAAAGAATGGCGCATGAAACGTGGCCTGTCATTGTCGGAAATGTCCGAATTGACCGGCTTGACCCGCTCGGAATTGCACAAATTAGAAAAAGGCGTACGCCGTTTGCGTACCGATCACTTGCCAGTGCTGTCCAAAGCGTTGCGTTGCGATCCAGAAGAATTATTGTCCCCAGAATTGGCCGAACAATTGATGGGCAACCGTTTGAAATACGGCGGTGGCGCAGGCAATTTGATTTCGTCCGACAACCCAACCCCACGCGCCGATCTGCCAATTTTGGGCAGCTTTAACGGCGAAGGCAAATTCATTTCGGATGAAAATACCCCGCAAGCTTTCGCTCCACGTCCGCCACAATTGGTGAACGTAAAAGGCGCGTATGCCGTGTATATGCCAACCACCCGTATGGAACCACGCGTTCCAGTCGCCAGCATGCTGTATGTAAATCCAGTATTGCCAGCGCGCCCAGGTGATTTGGCCGTAGTCCGCATGGCCGATGGCCGCACCGAAGTGTGCGCCGTCGAACGTGGTAAAACCGGAGCACTGGTAGGCCGTCTGTCCAATCCTGATGAAGTTATCGAGTTGGATCCAGAAGCTGGCACCAAAATTAATCGTGTTACTGGAGTTATGTTTGCTTAGTGGCGCTTGTCCTGCGAAGCCTTGGCGAAGCAGGATGATGTTTGCCTAGCCCATAAAACGACTTAAATAAAAAACCCGGCTCAAAAAGCCGGGTTTTTTTATGCCCTGATTTCAACTAAATAGCGCCTTTTTATCGTGCACCAAAGGGATATGTTTGTTGACTTTTTACTTTATTTCAATTAAAATCAAAGCACGATAACACGAAATAAAATTACAATTATATTTTAATCTGGAGAGGTTTATGGGGTTGGTTACGTCGATTACGAATACCTTGTTCAAAGATGCGCGCGGCAACATTCATATCGGAAAAACACTCCTCGTTTGCTCTGTGGGCGCCGTTGCATTTCCAGTAGGCCTTAGTTTACTGATGATCACATGGCCAGCCGGTCCAATTGCCCTCGCGGGAGTGGCGGCGGCCGGTTTGACGGTAAGCGCACTTAAGCAAGGTGGGGAAAAAGATGATATCGTCTCGCCATCCCGGGTTTTCGGCGCCCCCACCGCAGAAGAAAAAAAACAAGAAAAAGTGGCGGCCAAAGGCCAGAGATCTTATGTTAATTTTCGCACCCTTGTGCCGAAAATTTCCGAGCAATATCGGCAAGAATTGTTGGGCCAATTTACCCCGACTCAGCTTGGATTTAAATACACCGACGATCAGAAATTAGAAAGATTATCGGATGAAACCACCGCAGCGGCGAAAGACCAATTTTGGCGCATCGCGCGCGATCAATGGAACGCCTTTACGGAATTAGGAAATTATCAAACTAAGAAAGTCCCGGCCAATTATTGGGATAATAATACCAATACAACCAAATCCGCCATGGTTGATTATGGGTGGGTGGTTGCCGCGCAACGCGGCGCCTTGCTGGACATGATCGCGATTGATCGCGATGCTAATATGATGCCGTTGGCCCAGTATTCCGGTGAAACCAAAAAAGAAGATTTAAAGAGAAGCCGATTCACGGAAGATAAGATTTTCGAAGCTGCCTCCAGAATGCGAGAAAATGGCGATTGGGCGCAAAATACGCCTGCAGCCACAGAGCTGGCCAAGTTATTCTATAATTACTCCGTTTCCAAACTTGCCAATCTTATTAACGAGGATAAAGCCAACTCCTTCGAAAAGATTTTTACAGCAGGAACCGTTCAAGACGCCTTTGCCAATTGCCAAATTTATTCCGATGCTTGCAAATGGGGCTTAATCGACCGGCAAACCCGGGTAGCGATCGCACAAAGGGCGGAGCAAGTGGGTCAAGAAACCGGCAATTATGCGTTTTATAATTTCTGTATGTATTGCTTGGCTGATGAAGAATGCTTGAAGAAAAGTTCGCCAATTTACAGACGGGTTGTAGGTGATTTTAAAACCGGAGCCGATACTTTCATGTCTGAATTGCGTGCAAACAAAACATCTTTCTCTTTGCAGAATAAAATCGGAAATTATGACACTTTATTGACTCAAGAAACTGAGAAGAATGATTCGATAACGGCAAGAATCGATGCCGTCAAAAAAGAAGCCACCAAAGAAGCGTTCGGCCTTGGAACACAGGGTCTTGCGACCAATATTGCCGCCTTGCAAGGCTTAGCACAGGGCATTGAAGATGAAGTGTTTTTGGGTAAATATGGCTGGGATAAAATCAAGATCGCCTTGCAAGATCCAAAGACGCGCATCTTTGTCGCGCAGGGTATTGCGAGAACCGCTATCGGTTACATCAAAAGCATTGGAGATATGCAAAGGCGATAAAGCGAAAGCGGCGCCGTGGGCGATTTATTTTTTATCCTCGCCGCCGCCAGTACCTTTTCCGGATCCTACGCCGGTTCTGTGGCGATGCTGTCTAGCCAATGCGTCTCTTAGCTCTTCGTTTTCCCTGGCAACATGACGAACTCTGTCTTCTCCTTCGCCTCCACCGGAAGCAGAACCACCACCCGCAAAACCTGCGCCACCTACACCGCCGCCTGCTTTTGAACCGGCAACCGTGGAACTTGGTGTGGTACCATCCAAACCAACCGCTTGCGCAGCACTATGGCTGGCATTTTGAACCTGCCTAGCGGCTGCCATTCCGGCTTCATGCGCTGTTGGTGGTGGAGGCGGTGGTGGTGGAGTTGTTGGAACATTGACTCCGCCAGTAGCGTTCACAGTACCTGTGGCCGTCACAGGACCGGTAATAGTTACTTGTCCTGCGCCAGCGGCGGTGTCTTTGCCGCTACCCGGCGCAAAATTGCCGGTGGGCATATTGCTGCCAAATCCGGCGGGCAATGGTCCCAAAGTCGCTTGGCCAGGAGTCGCGGAATGCATTACAGAACCGGAGAAACCTGGACCGGTAATAGTGCTGCCATAATCGGACAAACTGGATGAGGCCGATGGGGCCGGAGAGGAAGGTGAAGGCCCACTGCTGCTTGGCGCAGGAGTGCCACCAGCACTTGTGCCACCCGCTGCGCTGCTTGGCGCGGGCATCCAGTTTTTCGAAGAAAGCACGCCGCCGATACCGCCAGAACCGCTGCCTGGTCCTGGACCGCCGCCCGGTGGAGGACCACCGCCTGTACCCAAACCACCCGGGCCTGGACCAGCAGAAGGACCGGCGCCGCCGATAGCACCAGGTTCAGGCAAGGCGGTTGCAGCACCAGCTGCCGCCGAAGCGCCACCAGTTGCAACTGCTGCACCAGCATAAGCCGCCAGCGTGGCCGCTTTTTGAATTGCGCCGACAACGCCGCCGCGAACTTCATCACCGGCGCCCATGCCGACAAATTCCTGCGCGATTTTGGAGGCGCTTTTCATCATATAAAGCACCAAGAATCCCGACGCGAAGAACGAGAACCATACCAAGGTAACGCCATCATAAAACGCAAACGTGGCTTTGACCGCGGTGTTTGCAAGGAAATCATTGATCGTGGCGGCGCCATTTCCAACTTCGCTGATAGTGGCATTGATAATCGAAACGCTTAATCCGACAATGATGGATTGGAAAAATAAAGTCGCGGCGATTCCAACCAGCATTTTAACCGCCTGTACTGCCCAACCGCGGGTTAGTTCAAATAAATAAGCGGATATCAATATTGGCGAGATGACGATAATTATGCCCAGACGGAACATCGCATCTAACAGGTAAATTGGGTAAATCAATATGGCCAGCACGAACACGATCGCAAGAACGATACCGGCCACAAACATCATAATCATTTTTACCAATGCCGATATCGTGCCCGCAATATCCGGGATTGGAATGGTAATTTCCGGCAAGAATCGACCGCCGCCAACTTTCTGTTCACTATAACTGACTTTCAAATCGGATCCGGCCAGCATCATACCCATAACGCCCATCGCGGCGCCGACGCCCATTACTTTTTGTACATCGTTTGCAAGACACATCATGCGGCGTCCCGCTTCTTTGATATCTTCGCGGTGGGTGGTCCCAATATTGGTTAAGCTATCAATTCCCGTGAATGTAACCACATTGTAATCACAAGCCCCGCCTATTGTTCCGGCAAAAATACCGGTGGAAGCTGCTGTTTTCTCCAATACTTTGGTGGAAAGACTGATGCCGGTTACGTAAATTGGGCTGATAATATATTCCCAGAATAATCCAAAGCCGGTATTCGATAAGAAAGCCAATAGAAAAATAAATAGGGCCAACCGGCTGGCGATTTTATTGAATACCTCGCCAATGCCGGCGGTGGAACCAAAGGGCATAAAAATTTTAACGATATGCCATAACAACCATAACCCTAATGCGCCGCCCAATATTCCACGAAGCGGGCCGACGATATCCTGGGATATTTGATATCCCAAAACCACGCTGGCTTCATAAAAAGTTCCCAATGCCGGGCAAGTCCAACACAATCTGCCAACCGCATTGTCATAAATCAGCTGCGCGGTGTTATTCGCCAAAGCCGCATTATTGCTGGCAAACACAAATTGCAAGGCGATTAGTATGCCCAGCAACAAGGCGGTTTTTTTCAGAGCCGGGATAATATTCATAAAACGCTTTGCCTTCAACTCTGCGGGAAATGCCGCTCCACATACATTTTCAATGTTTGCGGAGTTACGGCCGGGGTTAATTCACCGGTGAAGACAGCCAGGATTTCGTATTGCGGGGCACTTTGGCTTATTTCGCCCCAATGGCGCAGGACCTCGTAATGCACATCGGCGCCGTTGACTTCGATGTAATTGATCACCGTTTCTCCTGTGTCTTCGTACCGTCCAATAATCGTAAACCGGCGTTTTTGGCCCATAGATTATCCCCTTTGTTCCAAGGTTGTTAAACCTTTGAAACTACAAGGCTGCGCGCCAGCGCTAACGGCCGATTCCGGTGCGATATTGTTATTTATCATACCACAAAACCAAAGTATTTTATACGGACAATACATAGCAATAGATAAAATATGCCAAATCCCTGAACAGCATTTTTCTGATTTCGGAAATATTGTAACCTTTGCAAGGCAACGGCCTTTTAGTCCAATACCGCCAAATAGATTCAGTAGATTTAATATATCCTGCCCTAAAATACAGCCCAAAAATAGTTTTTACGTTCTATTTTCCCCTATTATTGAATTTCTCTATATTATAGAAATACCTTAATCGCTTAAGGGTACGATCATTCGATGACAAGGTAATGACAATATTGACTAGCCTTCTATGCAATTTCCGCAACTTCCAACCGAAATGGGCCATCAATTATCATAAGATATTGATATGTCTATGTTTATGGATAATCCTGGCCGCGCCGACCGTACGGGCGGAAGAATCCGCCCTGCCCTCGCCGCACGAAGTGGATTATTGCACCCCTTATATTCAGCGCGCCGAAAAAAAATACAAAATCCCGCGCGGATTGTTGCAGGCGATTGCCCTGGTGGAATCCGGGGTGAATGGCCGGCCCTGGCCATGGGCGTTGAATGTCGGCGGTAATGGAATTTATCCGCAAACTTACGAAGCGGCGGTCAAGGCGATGCGCGGCCAAGATGGCAAAGTGCGCAAAGACGTCGCGGTCGGTTGCATGCAAGTTTATCTGGCCTATCACGGCCATAAATTTTCGGCGCCCGAATGGTTGTTGCATCCGGAATATAACGTTGCCTATGCCGCGCAATTGCTGCGCAAATTGTACCGCACGCACCATAACTGGACATCAGCGGTGGCGTATTATCACGCATCGACCAACAAACGCGCCCAATATGATTATGTTTGCGCGGTATTCTCGCGGGTGAATAGAATACGCGGCACCAAACCCGATGCCGAAGGACAGCGTTATTGCAAAATCATGCCGCGGACAAAAACTCCAGCGCCTGTAAAAAAATTGGCCCCGGTGGAACAGGATAATTCATCCAATCAAACAAGCGCGGGTGTACCGGCCATTAACGGTTTGATTAAACCGGTCGACAGCAATAAAACCAAGTAATATCGGATTAATTTAAAAGCAGATCGAACATCACCCGGCCAATTGGGCCGATTAAAACGGTGATCAAGAATCCCGCGCAAATGCCAGGGCCAAATGGAATTTCGTCTTTTAAACTTCCCTGACGGGTCCAAACCCAGCGCACGGCAATAACCAATAAGGTCAATATCGATCCAAGTAAGGCTGCCGAAACAACCCCTTCGATTCCAACCCAAACGCCGACCGCGCCAAATAATTTAACGTCGCCCAACCCCATCGCCTCGACACCCTTGATGCGGTAAACCGCCTCGCGGAAGGCCCAAGAACCAACAAGCCCTGCAAAAAATCCATAGACCGGTTCTTGCCAGCCGTACAATCGAATCGGGTCATAAATGGCCAGCACAATGCCGATAATAAATACAATCAGCGTCAAATAATCGGGGAGAATTTTTTGCTGTAAATCGATGACGCAAGATGCGGTTAGTGCGATAGTCATCGCCAGAACGCATAAAAGTTGAAAGTCGGAGAATTGGTAGATCATATCAGTGGACTGTGAACGGTGTGCGGTGAACAGAAAACATCATTTATGTTTTATATATTATTCACTGTCCACTGTCCACTGTTCACCGGCGACCCTGCTCGCCGCGCGGGAAGGCTTGGGTATTCATTGGGCCCATATTCCAGCTGGGCTTGCCATGACCGCCGCCGGCGCCGGCGCCGCCGACGCTGCCGCCGGTAGTATCATCTTCTTCGGTTTTATCTTTTTTGAAGGTAGCGCCATGATAATTTTTGGAATTGTAGGCGGCATAAGATGGCCGTCTTACCACCGGTTCTTCGACTGGCTGAGTAGGGTGCAAACCCATCACCCGCAACAGTAAAGCGGTAATGGATTTTGGAACCACGTAAAACGGTTTTAACGCCGCGTTCAAAATCTTGCGGAATTCCGGGGCTGCCTTGATGGCAATTAAAATGCCAAACAAAGGAACCACCACAAACATCACCATGTAAAACATGACAAAACTCCATTGCAGCGTGCTGCCTTGATTGTACAATTTATAAACCATCTGCCAATTGCGCGGGAAAAACGGATCGAATTGGAAAAATGCCAATGACGCAAAACGCGTACAAAGCAGCGCGACGACATTCCACACCAAGAAAATACCAGCAGCAGAGACGGTCAATTGCGCGCGGCGATTCAATGTTTCGAAAAATCCGGCAACGCGTTTTAATGGCGTGCCATTTTGTTGCCAGATGACGCGCGGCATATTGGTTTGTTGCGAGCGGATTGTTACCGGCCCCGAAGGTTGGCTTAAAACCGGGCGGCGACCGACATTTATTTTTGGAATATCAACGACCGGCGTCGACGTATAATCGTGCCCCCAATCGACCAGATTGGAACTGACTTCTTGGCTGACTAATCTTTCGGACTGATCGGATGCGCGATTGGATGCTTCTTCCCGTTCTTCTTGACGTCGCTCTTCTTCGACGCGTTCCAATAACGGCTTGAAAATATCGTCGTCTATTTCCCACAAATCCTGTTTGGGTGTACGCGGTTGGCCAACATCCACCACCGAAGCGGAGGAAGAATCCGTGCTGTTATCGTCACGGCGTTGTACAACGTCGTTTGAATCGCTCATAACCCTACACTATCCCAATCAGATACAAATTCTTTAATTGATCTATAGTATACCTTAATTCACCTCCGATTTCCACCCTTATTTTGAATTTATTATGGAAAAACAGTAGGTTAGAATATAAGCTGTTTTAGGCTTCGCTGGGCAAGGCGAAGTCTTTGAAAAACTTGTATTTCTTCAAAAACTACGCCCTGATTTGAATAGAATAAAATTGCTTATTTCTTAGCGCCAGCAACTTTCTTAATCACGCCAAGCGAATTAGCCGCGACATTTTGCCCCGCCGCCTGGCCGCGCGCCAAACTGCCCAGACGCAACCGCAAGGCGTTCAATTTAATGAAACCTTTGGCGTCTTTTTGATCGTACACGGTGTCGTGTTCGAACGTAACATAGGCTTGGCTGTATAAACTGACTGGCGATTTGCGGCCCGCGACCATGCAATTGCCTTTGAACAATTTCATGCGCACTGTGCCGGTGACATGTTGATTCGCTTCGTCGATTGCCTGTTGCAACATCACACGTTCCGGCGCGAACCAGAAACCGTTATATACCAGAGATGCGTATCGCGGCATCAATTCGTCTTTCAAATGCATCGCGCCGCGATCGAGTGTAATCGATTCCATCGCGCGCCGCGCCGTAAGCCAGATCGTGCCGCCCGGCGTTTCATAAACGCCACGCGACTTCATGCCGACAAAACGATTTTCAACCAAATCGATCCGGCCAATACCATGCTTGCCGCCAATTTCATTCAGCTTGGTCAAAATTTGCGCTGGCGATAATTTTTGCCCGTTGATCGCAACTGGATCGCCCGCTTCGAAATCGATTTCCACATATTCCGGTATATCCGGCGCTTTTAATGGATCTACGGAACGCGTGTAAATATCGGCAGGTGCTTCTACCCATGGATCTTCGAGGATTTTGCCTTCATACGAAATATGCAGCAAATTAGCATCGATGGAATAAGGCGCTTCGCCACGTTTATCCTTGGCGATTGGAATTTGATGCTGTTCGGCGAATTCCAGCAATTTGGTGCGGGAAGTCAATTCCCATTCGCGCCACGGCGCGATCACTTGCACATCCGGTTTCAAGGCATAATAGGTCAATTCAAATCGCACCTGATCATTGCCTTTGCCGGTTGCGCCATGCGCCACCGCATCCGCGCCAACCATATTGGCGATTTCAATTTGGCGTTTGGCGATCAAGGGCCGGGCGATGGATGTGCCCAGCAAATATGTTCCTTCGTACAAGGCATTGGCACGGAACATCGGCATGACGAAATCGCGCACGAATTCTTCGCGCAGATCGTCGATGAAAATTTCTTTGACACCCATCGATTCAGCTTTTTTGCGTGCCGGCTCCAATTCTTCGCCCTGGCCAAGATCGGCGGTAAAGGTAACAACCTCACAGCCATAGTTTTCTTTTAGCCAACGTAAAATAACGGATGTGTCCAATCCGCCGGAATATGCCAGAACGATTTTTTTGATGCTTGATTTGCTCATAAAATGCTTTCTTTGTGAAATAAGGAGCCTATTTTATTCCTGCCCCAGCGCATAAACAAGACCCGTTATTGCATAAATTTGCATTAAGACTGCATAATGACAACATCTGCTGGATCAGTGGCTTGCTCTAACTTAATCCGTTCGCTGGCGCGCAATTTTGTGCTTTCGGATTTCAATTGGCCGCACGCCGCCATGATATCGGATCCGCGCGGGGTGCGGATTGGCGCGGAAATACCGGCCTGATATACGATTTCGGAGAATTCTTCGATAACACTCCATTCCGAACATTCATAATCGGTTCCCGGCCATGGGTTGAATGGAATCAAATTGACCTTGGCTGGTATGTCTTGAATCAAGCGCACCAATTCGCGCGCATCGGCGGCGGAATCATTGACGCCTTTCAACATGACATATTCGAATGTAATCCGGCGGGCATTATTGGCGCCCGGATAATCCTTGCACGCCTGCAATAAATCCTTGATCGGATATTTTTTATTCAGCGGCACCAGAATATTGCGCACATCATCGCGCACCGCATGCAGAGAAACCGCAAGATTTGTTCCGATTTCTTCACCACATTTTTGCATCATCGGCACAACGCCGGAGGTCGATAAAGTAATCTTTCTTTTCGATAATGAAATTCCATGGCTGTCCATCACGATATGCAAAGCTTGTTTGACATTGTCGAAATTATATAACGGTTCACCCATGCCCATCATCACGATGTTCGATAACAATCTGCCATCCATCGGCGACGGCCATTCGTTCAACGAATCGCGGCAAACCATGATTTGCGCCAGAATTTCGCCGGGCGTCAAATTGCGCACCAATTTTTGCGTACCGGTATGACAGAATTTGCAAGTCAAAGTACAGCCGACTTGCGACGATACGCATAATGTGCCGCGATCGTTGTCCGGAATAAACACGCTTTCAATTTCATTGCCGTCCGGCAGGCGCAGCAGCCATTTGCGCGTGCCATCATTGGAAATTTGTTCCATCGAAACTTGCGGACGGTCCAGCACATAATGTTTGGCCAATAAATCGCGCACTGGCTTTGCCAGATCGGTCATGCCTTCGAAATTCTTGGCGCCACGATGATAAATCCAATGCCATAATTGTTTGGCGCGAAAACGCGGCAAATCGTGCGAGGCCAGTTCCGAAACCAGCTCGTCCAAACTTTTGCCAATTAGGTTTTTCCGCCCGTCAAACGCCGTATCTGGCGCAATTAGGGCCGTAGTGCAGCCTGCCATTTTTTTCCTTTTAGGAGGCAGACTATATACTAAAATCAGCTGGATTTCAACTCGGCCAAATCCTTGAAATAATCGAGCGCTTCGGGATTGGCCAAGGCCTCTTTATTTTTAACCGGCCTATTATGCACCACTTCCCGCACCGCCAATTCCACGATTTTTCCAGACTTGGTGCGTGGAATATCGGCGACTGGAATAATTTTCCCCGGTACATGGCGCGGGCTGGCGTTATTGCGGATTTGGGTGGATATTTTTTTCTTCAATTCGTCATCCAATACAACGCCTTCGCGCAATTTTACAAATAAAATCACCCGTACGTCATTATCCCATTCCTGGCCGACCACCAGACTTTCGAGGATTTCATCCAACTGCTCCACCTGACGGTAAATTTCCGCGGTGCCAATACGCACGCCGCCCGGATTCAACACCGCATCGGAGCGGCCATAAATGACAAATCCGCCACGCGGCGTTTTTTCAGCATAATCGCCATGACACCAGATATTTGGAAAATGCGCGAAATATGCGCCGTGATATTTGGCCCGGTCTTTATCGTTCCAAAAATAAATCGGCATGCTGGGGAAAGATTTCTGGCAAACCAATTCGCCTTTTTCGCCGATGACCGGTTTGCCTTCATCGTTATAAACCGCCATATCCAAGCCCAACCCGGCGACTTGGATTTCACCACGGTAAACAGGATTGATCGGACTGCCCAAAACAAAGCAGGATATAATATCCGTACCGCCCGATATTGATGATAAACAAACATCGGATTTAATCCGGTCGTAAACAAACTGAAATCCTTCGGGGCTTAGCGGCGATCCGGTCGATGTAATCAATTTCAAATTCGATAAATCGTGCGTTTTCGAGGGGGTTAAATTTAATTTGGCCACCGCATCGATATATTTTGCCGCCGTGCCGAACACGGTCGCCTTTTGATCGGCAAGGAAATTGAAAATAATCTGCCCCTTATTTTGAAACGGGAATCCATCGAATAATAATAACGTCGCACGGCTGGAAAGCGCGGTAACCAGCCAATTCCACATCATCCATCCACAAGTCGTGTAATAAAATACGCGATCACCCGGCTTAATATCGCATTGCAATTGATGTTCTTTCATCAATTGGATCAGTGTTCCGCCCTGTCCATGCACGATACATTTTGGCACGCCCGTCGTGCCGGATGAAAACATAATGAATAATGGATGATTGAACGGCAGGCGCGCAAATTCAATTGGTTTGTCCGAATCGGTTTTTGCAATATCGGTGAATAAAACCGCGTTTTTTAATCCGGATAAATCGGGATTGGAATTGGTGTATGGGATAACGATCACACGCTCTACGCTGGGCATTTGCGCCACAATCTCGCGCGCCTTGCCAAGGCAGTCGATCGCCTGGCCTTTGTAATAATATCCATCGACCGTGACGAAAACTTTGGGTTCGATTTGGCCGAAACGATCCAGCACGCCTTGCGTTCCAAAATCCGGCGAGCAAGACGACCACACCGCACCAATACTGGAAGTTGCCAGCATGCTGATAACGGTTTCGGCCATATTGCCGACATAGGCCGCAACGCGATCGCCGGCCTGAATGCCAGATTTTTTTAAATAATGATGTACGCCGGCGGTATGGCGGTAAACATCGTCGAAACTGAAAACGGTTTTAACTTTTTCTTCGCCCCAGAAAACCATCGCCTGTTCCGCCCCGCGATGGCGCAATAAATTTTCGGCATAATTTAAACTGGCTTCGGGGAAAAAATGGCTTTGCTCCATCATATCGGGATTTTTTAAAACCGTTTTCCCCTTGTCGCCGATAATGCCGAAAAAATCCCAGGCCTTAGACCAAAAATCCTCGCGTTTATTCACACTCCAATCCCACAGATCGGCGTAATTTTGCAAATTCAGGCGGAAATCCTTATTCACCTCCTGCATAAACCGGGTGATCAGCGCGGATTTTTTTTGCGCTTCGGTCGGTTGCCACAAAATCGCGGCAGAATTTTCTTCGGGGCCGGTTGGTTGCGTCATTGATGTCGCTGTTTTTGCCATGGCTGGTTTGCTTGCGTTGTGGACGATTGAAAATAACTTGGAATTATTGTCCTATGGGTATTCGTTTTACGGCAAAACAGGCGACAATTAAAGGCATAATCGTGCAGGCAGTGACCGCTTATTGGATGCGTTTTACCCCCCGAACACGCTCGATTCTATGGAATCTGCTGTCCGGGGTGCTGTTTTCGGTCATGAGCACCTTGGTCAAATATACCGGCCAGAAACTACCCAGTATCGAGGTTGTTTTTGGCCGCAGCTTATTCGGCCTATTATTTATTCTACCGTTTATTTTTTATTATGGTCCCAAACAAGTATTTGTCACCGACCGGTGGAAATTACAATTGGTGCGATGCCTGATCGGCACTTTGGCGATGACTTGCACTTTTTATTCGCTTGTCAAATTGCCGATGGTGGACGTGACCGCAATCAATTTCTCAAAGCCAATTTTTATCCTGGTCATCGCCGCCCTGTTTTTACGCGAGAAAGTAAGGCCGTTACAGTTTATTTTAACCGTGATCGGTTTTTTGGGAATCATCGTCATTCTGCGCCCGCACCCGGAAACGTTCGACGCCAATTATTTAATCGCGGTCATGGCCGCGATATTGGTGGCATTCGCGATTACCATCGTCAAAGAATTGACCGACAGCGAAACGCCGTTTTCGGTGCTGGCCTGGTTCAGCGTTTTATCGACGGCAATATCCCTGCCACTGGCGCTTTATTTTTGGCAAGCGCCGACGATGCAACAATGGATTGAACTCGCATTAACCGGTCTGGTCGGCATTATCGCGCAATTATGCGTTATCCGTTCTTATGCGCTTGCCCCGGCCAGCTATCTGGCACCGCTGGGGTATATCAATATTTTCTATACCGCGTTTTTCGGATTCATAATTTTCGGCCATGTGCCTGATGTAGCCAGCATCATCGGCGCGGCGATTATTATGGGCAGCACATTTTATTTAATGCGCAAGGGCGGAAAGAAAAAATCGGCGATAACCGCGAACGCCACCGATACCCTATCGGATTAGCATTACTGCCTTTCTCGTGCATCACTTTTGGCAACACGGGTAACTGTTGCTTTGGTTACCGGTCCGCGCGATGATGGACTAATTCTTCCGAAACGGCCTTTTGCGACACGTGGTTGCGGAATAGCAACCGCCACGCGCGCGCCGGTCTTGGGATCGGCGACTCTTGTCGCATAACCTAACAAAGTTTGACCATCTTTGGTTTGCATCACCTGCCGCGCGCTTTCCAAAGCAGCCGGGGGCGGAGACATGCGGCGATAAGCTTCGTTGCCTATGGTCCACTCGCCGGTAATTTTAATTTCCCTTAATTCCTTCGCTATATTTCTTGCATATTCTAATTCGCTCTCCGCTGCATAAGGACAGGCGCTTTCGACCTTAGTGTTTTCCCTGGGTTTCCTTCCGATAACATCTTGCCCATGCCATTGGTTAATTCTTGTCCGCGCTTCTTTAACCAGCATAAACAACACCGCGCGACCAAAATCCGCGTCTTGGGCGGCAAAATTTTGTGGATTGGTAAAAAATTCCAATCCTTCTGCAAGCATTTGCGGCGGCATGGAACGCAAACCGGCGGCATATACATAAGCAGCATAATTTTTGGTGAAGTCCACCCAACGGCTGCTAAAAACTTTCTGAATAATAAAAGTATCGTTCATTGGCGCCGCCAAAAACCATAGACGATGGGTGTGTATCGCACTTGAACAACTTCCGCTGCTATAAATATGGCGCACCAAAGCAGCGGCATCCATTACTTCCCGGCTCAAATCGCGTTCGGTGCGTATTTCGCCCCAATGTTTTTGAAAAGATTCATATGTCTGCTCCAGCGGATGCGAAACCAATACTCCAAGATAAATGGAATTCTGGCGCGACAACCACATACGATGCAAATCTACTTCTGCGGGTTGAAAATCACGCTGGCGCCAACGGTGGTCGTAAGCCAGTTCCGCAGCACGGCGAATAACGCCGATGGGATCCATTTTCCATAAACGCATGGTTTTGAAAATATGATCCGCGCGGTTCACGGTATTTTGACCGGTAAATAAATTTTGTTGGCCGTAAATATCTAGAACCGGTTTTGGTCCACGCCTAATCATGCCAATTGATCCATTGCCGCTGCCAGCTTGATATCTTTTTCGCTAAGCCCACCGCAATCGTGCGTGGTCAATAAAACATCGACACGGTTATAGACATTGAACCATTCCGGGTGATGATTCATTTTTTCGGCCACCAGCGCGCAGCGGTTCATAAATCCCCACGCCTCGTTAAAATTTTTAAATTTAAATTCCTTGGCGATAGCGTCGCGGTCCGCGCGGTATTCCCAATCTTTCAAATCCGCCATTGCCTTGGAGCGGCTTGCTTGATCCAATTTTACAGGTGCCATAAAGATCCTTTTTGATTTACCTGCATCAATTAGTGTCCAGAAATGACCGTGGTTGCAAGTAAAACCAGCACACTTCACCTTTAATTTGTATCCTAATAAGAAACGATAGCGGCGTTATAAGCCTTATTTTCCGCCATTTGCGCGATTAGGGCGCAAAATAATTCATAAAATGCCGCGTATTAACGGTCTGTTTATAGCGTCAATTTATTCTGGGAATAACAGCACACAAGCAAGGATGCCCCCAAATGTATTACGAGTATGGTTTCGGTTCTTGGAAATTGGCTTTGTCATTGGCGATGATGATCAACATCTCGATGTTGGTCGGATTGACCCAGCGCGATTCCATGCATGAATTGTTCAGCGATATGCGCACCATTCGCAAAGCGGCGGTGGAAATCAAAAAACACGAAGCCGAAGTCAATCATTGGCAGCAGCAGATGGCCAATTTTAACGAGCTCGCAGACGCGGCCCAATAATTATTTTTCAGATAAAATTCTTTCGACCAATTTCGGAACCGTCTCGCTGGCCGGGCCAATAATATATTCATCGAAATAATAAGAACTATCCGATCGCTCCAAATTCACTTCGATGGCGCGTGCACACCCATGCGCCTTGGCTTCGGCAACAAATCCGGCGGCGGGATAAACCGTGCCGGATGTGCCGATCGAAATAAACAAATAGCAATCCGCAAGCCGCGTATATATTTTATCCATCGCATACGGCATTTCGCCGAACCAAACGATATTGGGCCGCACCGCGCCCTTGGCCTGGCATTTAGCGCAAGCCATATCGATGCTGAGATCATAATTGATTTCATGAACCACGCCGCATTTCGCGCATAAAGATTCCAGTAAACGCCCATGCATTTGGATAATGCCGTCTGGCAACCCCAATGCGGCCGCGGCGCGGTTATGCAGATTGTCTATATTCTGCGTGACCAGGGTTACGTCCCCGCCCCATTCTTTCATCAATTTCGCAATGGCGTGGTGCGCCGGATTGGGCTGGACCTTTGGGTCTTGCAATTGCCGGCGGCGGTCATTGTAAAATTCATGCACCAGCGCGGGATTGCGCGCGAATCCTTCGGGGGTTGCCACATTTTCAACCTTATACTTGGCCCAAATGCCGTCTTTGTCGCGGAATGTATCCAGACCCGATTCTTTGGAAACGCCAGCCCCGGTTAGAATGAAAATATGCCCGCCTGGTTTCATGCCCAGCCTTTATGATTGCAGCGGATAGGTCGCCTCTGGAATATAAATCCGCCCATTATTTCCGGCAGACGATGAAAACAGCGCGAATTCATTCACCTCGAACGGCTGGCTGCGGAAATTATCGTGGCTGACGAGATAGCTTTCCACCCAATCCACTGGCGCGCGGTTCAATTTTGCCAAGGTGACGTGCGGCGTAAAACGGCGGTGATCCGGTTCAATGCCGCTGCGCACCACGGCCGATTCCACCTTGTCCCGCAAATGATACAGTGCATCATTGCGTTCCAATCCCGCCCAAATCGTATGCGCCTTTTCCATGGTGCCGAATTGTCCGGCGCCCTTTAATTGTAATGTCAGGGCACGCGCATTGATCGCCGCCAAATTGGCGTCCAAATCTTCGGCACGGCCATTATCGATTTCGCCGATAAACCGCAGCGTTAAATGAAATCCGTCCGGATTAACCCATTTTGCGCCGGGAATTCCGGCGCACATATTGCGCAAGGTGAAATTGATCGCTTCGGGAAAACGGATGCCAACAAACAAACGTAACATAGGTATAACCGCTAGAAATTATGTTTTGAATCTTTACATATAGGGCAATGTAAAGTATATCAAAAAATATCGTAACGCCTCATAGGAGACGTTTTTATGCCCTATTTATTCTGGCTTTCCGTCGCTGTTATTTTACTGATTATCGAAATTCTTGCCCCGGCTTTTTTCTTTGTATTTTTTGCCGGATCATCCCTGTTGGTTGGGGGTTTGGTATATTTGGGCTATTTGCCCGAATTTTCCCATCAAGCAATCGTATTTGCCATTGTTGCCATCGCCAGCTTGTTTTTATTGCGCAAAAAATTCCGGGAAACCTTGGCCACGCCGGGATTCAGCCACACACTGGTAAATGAAAAAATCACGCTGGATGCGGACATTCCCGCCGGCGGCGAAGCGCGCATTACCTATCAGGGCAGCAGTTGGACCGGCATCAACGACACGAGTGAGGCCATGCAAACGGGACAAAAAGTCACTATTGCAAGAACCGAAGGCGTACGCCTGATTTTACAAAAATAAGGGGTTATTATGGACGAATCTTTTTTCTTTTCCTTTTTCCTAGTCTTATTCGCGCTGATTTTCATATCGCGCACTATCCGGATCGTCCCGCAACAAAGAAGTTTCGTGGTCGAACGCTTAGGCAAATATCACCGCACCTTGAATGCCGGATGGCATTTTGTGATCCCGATCATCGATTCGATCCGCTATAAACATTCATTAAAAGAAATCGTTCTCGATATTCCCCCGCAAATTTGCATTACCAAGGATAACGTCCAGGTGGACGTGGATGGAATCCTGTTTTTCCGCGTTTTAGACCCGGTTAAGGCGTCTTATGGCGTATCGGATTATATTGTCGGTTTGACCCAATTGGCGCAAACATCGCTGCGGTCGGAAATCGGCAAAATCGATTTGGACCGTACGTTCGAAGAGCGCTCGAAAATAAACGTTGAAATCGTCAGCGCGATCGACCGCGCTTCGGACCCATGGGGCGTCAAGGTTTTGCGTTATGAAATCAAATCCATCACCCCGCCGCGCGATGTTTTGGCGGCGATGGAAAAACAAATGCGGGCGGAGCGGGAAAAACGCGCCTCCATCTTGCAATCCGAAGGCGAACGCGACGCCAAAATCAACATCGCCGAAGGCAACAAACAAGAAGTCATCAAACAATCCGAAGCCGATCAAGCCCGGCAAATCAACGAAGCGCGCGGCCAAGCCGAGGCGATTTTATCGGTCGCCGGTGCAACCGCCGATGGATTGCGCCAAGTCGCCGAAAGTTTAAAGGCCAGCGGCGGTATGGAAGCAGCGACGTTGAAAATCGCCGAAGAATATGTCAAACAATTCGGACAGATAGCACAAGCCGGGAATACCATGATCATCCCGGCCAACGCCGCCGATATTAGCGGCATGGTGGCGACGGCGACTTCGTTATTCGATAAAATCAAGAAACCCGCCGCTTAGAATTAAACAATAATTTACGGCTTTGCGTGCATGCAATATTGCCGCAAAGCCATAATCCTGCCGTTTTTGCCCGCCGATTTTGCTTGAAAATCCTGTAAAATATCCCACATTAAGAATATATAAAAAAGGAGTTATCAATGGAACGCGATTACACTCAATTTGGCACGGGATCCGCCAGCACTGCGATTGCCCAAGGCATCGATGCCGGGCTGCGCCGCTTTATGATCGGAGTTTATAATTATATGGTCGGCGCGTTGGCGTTGACTGGAATCATTGCCTATTATGTCGGCAACAACCAAGCCATGGTTGAAAACATGGCCGCTTCCGGCTTTATGTGGGTTATCTTGCTCGCGCCGATCGGATTGGTTTTATTCCTAAGCTTTCGTTTACACGCGATTTCATTATCCACGGCACAATTCGTATTTTGGCTGTTTGCCGGTCTGATCGGATTAAGCTTGGCGCCGATTTTCCAAGTCTTTACCCAAGAAAGCATTGCCCGCACATTCTTTATCACCGCCGGCACATTCGGCGGGATGAGTTTGGTCGGCTATACCACCAAACGCGACCTGACCAGCATGGGTTCATTCCTGATCATGGGCGTGTGGGGCATTTTATTGGCTTCGATCGTCAATATATTCCTTGGCAGCAGCGTGCTGGGATTTGCGATTTCTGTTTTAGGTGTCTTGATTTTCACGGGCCTGACCGCCTATGACACGCAGAAAATCAAAGAAAGTTATTTGGCGGACGATTCCGCCGATTTTGCCGGCAAAAAAGCCGTCATTGGCGCGTTAAACTTGTATATGGATTTCATCAATATCTTTATCCATTTATTGCGCCTGATCGGCGAGCGCCGTTAATAGAAAATATACCTTTATCCCTAAAAACCCCGCTTTTTAGCGGGGTTTTTTATTGATTCCGCACATACAGATATATGGATGTAAGCCATTTTATTAACCCTTATTTCCTATAATAAACTGTCCATGAATCCTTATGTACCAAGCCTGCTTTTGATCGAAGACACGCCAAGTTTGGCGCAGCTGTACAGCGCCTATTTGAAAAAAGAACAAATACGCCTGACGCATTTATCGACCGGGGCCGAGGCGCTGGAAAATATAAAAACCGCGCCGCCGGATCTTATTTTGCTGGATCTGAATTTGCCGGATATGAACGGCATCGATATTTTGCGGTATGTGGTCGAACAAAAACTGCCTTCGATCGTTATCATTATCACCGCGCATGGTTCGATCAACATCGCCGTCGATGCGATGCGTTTGGGATGCTACGATTTTATTATAAAACCTTTTACCGAAGACCGGTTGAAAGTAACCGTGCGCAATGCGTTGGAACGGTTCCGGTTGATGCATATTTTAGAAAAAATGCGCGATCAAATCGGCCAAGACCGGTATTGCGGATTCATCGGCGGATCGCCCGCCATGCAGGTCGTTTATAAAACCATCGACAATGCCGCCAATTCCAAGGCCACGATATTTATCACCGGCGAGAGCGGTACTGGTAAAGAAGTTTGCGCCGATGCCATTCATCGCCGCAGCGGCCGCGTCGCAGCACCCTTCATCGCCCTGAATTGCGGCGCAATTCCAAGCAATCTGATTGAATCGGAAATTTTCGGCCACGTCAAAGGCGCATTCACCGGCGCGATCAGCGATCATGCCGGCGCCGCAAGCCGCGCCCATACTGGCACGCTGTTCCTGGATGAAATCTGTGAAATGGATTTGAACTTACAGGCCAAATTATTGCGCTTTATTCAAACCGGCAGTTTTACCAAGGTCGGCGGCAGTAAAGTGGAAAATGTCGACGTGCGTTTCATCTGCGCGACTAATAAAAACCCTTGGGACGAAGTGCAGCAAGGGCGTTTTCGCGAAGATTTATATTACCGGCTGATGGTGATTCCAATTGATCTGCCGCCATTGCGCGATCGGGGCGATGATGTGTTATTGGTGGCGCGGTATTTCCTGCATAAATTCACCCGCGAGGAAAATAAGAAATTCCAGGATTTCGAACCCGATGTCGAATCGGCCATCGTCCATTACGATTGGCCCGGCAATATCCGGCAATTGCAGAACGTGATTCGGAATATCGTGGTGTTAAACGATGCCGATAAAGTTTCCAAGGCGATGCTGCCTTCGCCATTGAATCAATTATCAGAAGACCGCCTGGCGCCTTCGAACGATCCGCGGCCCGAAATTGGTCTGGCTGCCTTGCGGCAAATTCAGCCTTTATGGATGGTCGAGAAAAGCACTATTGAAGATGCGATTGCGCTTTGCGAAGGCAATATTCCCAAAGCGGCCAATCTGCTCGAAGTCAGCCCATCGACGATTTACCGCAAAAAACTAAGCTGGGAATAGATAAGATTCCACCGGAATAGAAAAGGGGCACCCAACGGGTGCCCCAATCCTTATTAGCTGTTTTCTACAGCGGTCCGGTTATTGGCCGGTCCAGGTAGAATCAGCAGCGTTCAAGTACACGAAGTAAGCTTTACCGGCTTCAAGAGCGGTCAAGCTGTTGTTCGTGGTACTGCGGATCCAGGTACGGACACCGGTGCGAACTGCACCAGCGCCATCACCGTTCCGGCGAGCGCCTGCTTCGATAATCATGCCGACGGCGGTGTTATCCGAGCCGGAGTTACCGAGGTTGCCTGGGCTTGCTACGGCAGCTTGAACAGTGATCAAGTGCCATCCAGCGGCCAAGCTTGCGCTCGTCGCGGTGGATGCGGTGACTGGGTAGAACAAGGTGTCACGGTTCAATACCGTTACACTGTTGCCCGAGTCTCTGTACGCAATACCGTAGTGCGAGGCAAAGGAGCTACCGATGTTGTCTACGTTGTGCTCGTTAACCGAGAACGACGATTTCACGCCGTTACCAACGAGGGTAAAGGCTTCATCATCGGTTGCTTGGTTGAACTTCCACAGAGCGTATGGAGCGCCGGTATCCGTGTTGACGGTGGTAAAGAAGCGGTATGCACGGAAATCCGTTGCAGTCGCGCGAGCTAACTCACCTTTGGTACCAACCAACTGATAGCCAGTCGAATCGGCCAAATCAACCGACAAGATGCGATCCAAACGGAAGGCTGCAGTCAACACGCCGTTGTTTCCAGCATTTGTCTGGAAATCAATGAACGGAGAGTCGGACATGCCGGCCGTTACCGTGGTTTTCACGTCTTGTGCGAACGGCAAGTAACCGGTCAAGGATTTGTCAGCAAATGTGACAGGAACCCAAGAGCTGGTGGTGGTGCCATTCTGACGAACCGAGACGATCACAAACATATCGCCGCTGGAGAGCGGGGAGCTGTTCGAGCCAACGTTCAAGCGGAACGCGCCGTCGGTACCGTTTACGATGCCATAACGCGCCGATTCAACGGCGGTGTAGGACAACGGACCAGTGCGGAATACAACAGATCCACTTACGGTCGTACCGGTCGATGTGATCGCTCCGGTCGTAACGTTCATGGAAGCCAAGTATACCGAGGTTTGGCCCGAGCCAGCGCCAGGATTGGTCAACGCTACAGAAGCGCTTACACCAGTTCCTTGTTCGTTGGCTGCACCGTCATGCACTACGCTGACCCAAACTGGGATCGTTGTAGCACCGCGGATGCCTGCTTCGTACAATGCGGAATCGAAAGCAGAGGTACCGCCAGTAAAGGTCAAGGCAACGTCTTTGGTGTTGCCAGTGCAATTACATGGAACGGTAGCCGAACCGCGATCGATGACCGAAGTTGTGTTAAAGCGCATCAAGTCCGCACGGACCAATGTGCCTTGAGCAACAGCCGTCGAGCCGTCGGTGGTTACAGTACCACGGATTTCCATCGAGAACAGGTTATCCGAGTTCGCCGGGATATCGATGTTGCTTGGACCAAAGTCGGAAACATCGTTTCCATCGCTATCGGCCAAACCTTGGACATCCGCGGTTCCATCAAAGGTGATGGTATTGGTTGTGCCTTCTACCTGACGCAAGGTTACACCGTTGCCTGGCAGAACCAGGTTTACGGTATTGCTTGCAATCGTGGCCGAAGACGGGGTCACGGTCGCACCGTTGAACGACAACGAGAAGCGTTGGTTCAAATTAGTGCCTACCAAGGTGACGTTTTCGGTCAAGAACACCAAGATATTGGTGATATTGCCACTGGAGTTCACAACCGCGACAGCTTTGTCGAAGGTTGGAGCAATAGTGGTAATCGCCGCAGCTGCATCCGGAGTGATCGTATGTTCACCCGAGAAGTTGCCGGCAGCGTCTTGGAATCCGTTACCACCAGAGTTACCGCCGGTAACACCGACTGCCGTCAATGCTGTCAACACATCGTTGTCGACATCGCTGAAAGTCGCGGTGTTGTTGGCTGCGTTATAAATAACGCTTCCAACGGTTACGCTGGTTTGCGAACGTGTACCTGTTGCCGAAGCCGTACCGCCGTCATCGACATTGTTCAAAATGTCCAAAGCGAGCGAGCCGTTTTGGGTTTTGACAAAACCGATTGCTGGGTTGGCGTTCATGCCTTCCGAGGTATAGATAACCAAAGTACCTTCTGGGTCATTGGTTAGGCCAGTGCTACGAGCAACTTTAACCACAACCGGACCTGCACCGTCGGAAATCGTTCCGCCGGAAGCAATGTTCGGCAATGTTTTCAAGGCGCCGCTGGTCACATTGTAAACCCGGGCGTAGGTCATCGTCGCCGAAGTCAGCGAGAAGTCATACGGGATCGGGGTTGCACTGGTTGCAGCGGTGTTCATGTTAGCGCCTTGCGTTTGGCCGGTTTCAAGATAACCAACCAAAGTCGCTTGGGTCGCGCTGACATTGACCTTGGATGCATCGGTTGGATGCGCCGCAACGGTCGGAGTAACAGTTGTAGCCGGGGTAACGCGATCGAAGATCGAGAAACCAGTCGAGTTAACCGTGCTGACATCTTCTAAGAAGTCAACGGTTACACCGTCTACCGTACCGTCAACACCTGCCGAGGTTCCATTCAAGGAATCCAAGGTGGCGACAACGGGGGTCGAAGCCAAGCTGTTATACAAGTTTACCGGAGTATTGGCAGCTGCGAGTACGCCACCATCAGCTGTTGTCAGTGCAGTTGCACCAACCGTCAAGCCGAAGGTCATTGCGGTCCAGGTTGGAACGCCGGCGTTATCGTCCGTGCTATATTCCAAGATACCGGTCGTTTGATTGACGCGGATTGCTTGGGTTTCGGCCGACAGCGTCACGGTAACCGTGAAGGTGCTGGCGCCAGCGCCGCTGGTGGTTACCGTAGTATCGGTATCCGCTTGCGCAGGAGTCATAACGATGTCATCAACGCCGTCAACGCCGGTGCCATCGAAGTTTTCAGCCATACGCACGGTGAAGATAAAGGTTTCACCGTTGTTACCGGTACCAGTCGTGCTGTTCAATTCCAACAGCTCGGCATCGGTGTTAACTGCAGTACCAGCTCCACTCAGCATTACTTTCGCCGTACCAGACGAAGTAAAGTCCGGAGTTGCGTAAACGCTAACCGGGCTAAAGTTCGAGGTTGGAGCAGCAACGTTGCCAGCGCGGTCGGCAACATCCGTGCCGCCTAAGGCGACATCGACGTTATCAACTACACCAACAAAAGCGCCGTTGTTGTTATCGATTTTAAAGCTGAACAAGTTGCCAGCTGTGACTGCGCCTTTAACCAAAACGCTGGTGAAAGCGTCAACTGCGGCAGCTTGCGGTCTAACCTGAGTGGTTACCGCAGTGTTGTCGCCGATCGATGCCAACGAAGCGTTGAAGGTCACGCGCATATCGGTTGCGCCCGATGCCGCAGCTTTGGTAGCTGTGGTCAAGGCCGGACCGGAATATGTCGAGCTCAAAGCTTGACGGTTGGTCGAGTTGTTAATCGCAGCCAAAGCAGCCAAGGCAGCAATCTCGCCCGAGCTTGCACCGGCAGCTTGCGTAATACCGAACGCGGCGCCTGCGCCAACGTCAGAAAACGCTGTACCAGCCATGGCTACGGTACCAACGTCCGTTGTACCGCCTGGAATGATGATACCAACAGCACGGTTAGCAGCAATACCGCTGAAAGTATCGTCAGCAGAGTTGGCTGCGGTTTCGTCACCACGAGGAACTGCGATAAACACAACTTGGGTTGCGCCTACCGGAGTGGTCAAACCAACGGTCAATAATTTGGTTGCGCCGCCGGCGTTGGTGGTGGTGGTTGGCGCGCCCATACGGGAGAAGCCAACATAAGCGTTGGAAGAGTTAAAGTACAAAGCGATCAATTCCATACCGTCCGAGTTGGCGCCTGCGCCAGCGGTTACGGCGAATTGGAATCGGGCGTTCAGACCGCTCGCGAAAGTCGGAGCGCTGTTCACCATCGGTGCTTGGAAACCAGCCGCGAAGGTCGGGGCAGTGTTCGTGGTAGCAGCCGCATTTGCCTGCGTGGCAAACATCGCCGCACCCGATAACACGGCAACCGCGAACATCGCTGTTCTAGTCAGTGTTTTAAGGGATTTCAACATTAAGTTCTCCTAGTGTTGAATGAGGTTAAAGTAGTGTCTTACGAAGGGGAATCCTTTTTCAGACGCGCTCCGCAGCGGGTGCCACAGAGCGTTGGTCGGAAGCCGCAAATACGCATCAAACTTGTTTTGACTTAATCCGCCAAAGTTTGGCGGACTTGCGGCTTGCGACCACTGCACGGATTCAAAAAGATTACTTTTTAAAAACGTACGACCCCGCAAAGTATGGAAATACTTTTTGGGATCCATCGGTTATACGGCTTTGAGGAGATATTGATACTAACCAAAAATGAGTATGCCCGGAAGCGGGGGAAAACTTTGATTAAGTTATTGATATTAAATGATTTTTATATGGTAAAACCATTGGTATTTTTGGGGCAAAATACAAAATTACAAACTGTGGCAATTTTATTATTGCGACTGAGAAATATTATATAAATATTTGAAAATAAACGATATTAATGCAGTGCCAAAAGTCTGACTTTAAAAAACAAGCCGAAACAATGAGTTAGAAAACCGGCTTTTGCACAATTACGGTAAAACCGTCATATCAATGACTTCGAATTTTGCACTGGTGACGGTATTACCCACCACCAATGGAAATTCGAAAGCAGGTCTGTTGCGCAATTCATTGACGCTGATATGACGCATATATCCTTGGCCGGTTTCTGGATCGCGGGTGAAGAAAATAACATGATCGCGATTTTGGCTGAACACCAATACCGTGGCATAACGTTTTTCTTCTTTGCCTTCAAGACCAATGACTTCCGGCGACAAGGACGTGACATCGACGCGGGTTCCATTAACCAACATACGCACGGTATAAACCCGGGACATATCCAAATTCTGCGCGCCCATCAATGTCTGCTGCATTTCATAAGCGGATTTGGAATCCAAGCTTTCATAACCAAGAAAATTGGGCGCGCCAACACAGGCAGCCAGCAGAAATAATGCAAGGAAAGCGGAAAGTTTGGAAATGTTTTTCATGAATCACACCTAAATAGATTAATACTTTTAAAAATACCGGTACTACCGATAGTCATCCGATGTAGCGCGCGGTCCGGAATCCGGCAATTCGGTATAAATTGGTTCTTCCGCCGGCATAGAACGCTGTAAATATTCGCGCAATCCGCGCACATTATCCGCTGGATCCGGTTTACGAATAACGCTGACCACTTGCACCGGCAATTCTTCGATCATATTGCCTTTGATAAAAGGAAAGCTAAATTGCGGCCAGTAATTGGCTTCGTCCAAAGGAATAATGGCGCGATATCCTTCGCCGTTTTTCGGGTTGCGGGTAAATAGCAACAACTCGCCCTGATTTAACGAGAAACGCAAGGCGGAAATGGATTTTTCATCGCCATAACCGGTGGTCGTTAAAATCAGCGGCGCATGGGTTGTTACACTGTAAAATTCGGTGCCAATGCGCACTTTTGCGGCGTAAACGCGATTAGCGTTATATTTTGCCGGCTCCACCATGCCTTCTTGGGTTGTGCGGGCCGCCTGCAAAGAAAGCCAGGTCATATCGACCGGCGGCAAAGGCGGCGTCGCGCTGCAAGCGGTAAGGCCCAGCAGGATTATCAAGAAGAAAATGGGGGCTTGTTTCATGGTCGAACCTTTTATTATTTTCGCTATCTTATAAGGGCTGGATCAGGGCTGCAATGTTTGTTTCGGGGCTGTGGATGACACGGGGATGGACACAGTATACCGGTTAAATTGCGGCAAGGGCGTAATTTCAATGGTTGCCGGATTGATTCCAAGTCCCGCCAGCCATTCTTTTGGATCGCGGCCCAACCCGCCAATATTCAATTGATTTTCTTTATACTCGATCCGGTCGATCGATATTCCGGCAGGCAATGTTTGAATCAACCGGCCAAGGGTGACAAAGACTTGATTATTCTCGTCATTTTGAAACGTGGCAAAATCCTGCAAGGTCGCGTGCATGATTTGCATCGCCTCGTATTTTTGCTTCACCGGCATCACTTCGGTTTGCAGCGCGCCGATATCGCGCAATAATTTTTGCCGCTGCCAATCATATTGAAACGACCAAAGCGCGTATCCCACCGCCAATATCGTCACAAACAAAAGCGATAACTTCATAAAAGCATGAATCGCCGGCGGCAAAATACGGGATGGCTGCGATATTAAATCGGCGGATGGTCCCAAATTACAGCGCTGTAAAATTCCTTCCTGGATCGATTCTGCTTCGGCGGATGCCGGCAAAATCGCCATCGCGACAGCCGGAATATTTTTCTGCAAAGTCAGCCAATCATTTTCCGGCAAGGCGAAAATTAAATTTTCAGCCGGATTCTCGTTATCTTGAATACGGGCAAAATGCACGTTCTGTTCCGAACTGAATGGGAAAAAATCACGGGCAATCCGGTTTAAATCCGCCTTATTGGTAACCGGCATCGGACAGCGTCGGTGAAACATCAATTTTGGATCGAGGCATACCAAACATTTTTGCGATTTTGTAAACGGCACAAATTCCGATTGCGATTCGACTTGGATATGGCCGTACCTATTCGAGCGCCAGCGAAAATGTTTAACCTTGCCCTGTTCGTCCATAGCGATAATACGCTTTGGCAAAAACGAAAAGCCTTTCGGTAAATTTTGCGAAAAGGAGGGCCGGGCCATAAATTCCTCGTTACTGCAACAAAGGCTTGTTAGCCGGTTTGATGCCGCGATTGTCGCCCGGCGTCGGCGATGGCGCATCATCCGGCGCTAAAGTCGGCGGTGGCGGCGCGGCAGTGGCGCGTTCCGGCACATATAACGCACGGGAAGCGTCTTCCTCGTCCGGATCGGTGCCTTGCAAATAAGTTGGCGGCGGTGGAGGCGGCGGAACAGTGCCAACCGCATCCGGCGACATTGGTTTGTTGGCGCCTTGTTTATCGATAAACATGTCCGCTGGCGGTTTTGATTCCGCTTCCGGTGGGTTGCCGGTCATTTTTTCTTTGATGACAGGGTCTGCCGGGCTGCGCAAATCCGGTTCTGGCGGCTGCGTTAACCGTAACATCTGCGGATTGACGCTGGCCAGGCCAGATAAAGATTCGCTGACCAATTTTGCGGATACTTCATCGACGATCAAATACGGTGTCATGAAAATAATTAATTCGGTGCGCTGATCCTGGTCGTCGGTGTTTGCAAAAGCCTGGCCAAAGAAAGGAATATCGCCAAAAAACGGCACTTTAGTTTTTAGGCGGCTGACACTGTTGCGGATCAATCCACCAATCATCAGCGTTTCGCCATTTTTAGTGACCAGTTCGGTGTTGACTTCACGCAAGTTAAAACGCGGCCGTTCGCCAGACGAATCGTCATCCGCCCCTTGGCGGGAATCTTGGATTTTTACCGCCATATTCACCGTTCCATCTTCGGCGATACGCGGCGTTACTTGCAAGCTGACACCCACTTCTTTGTCTTCGAATTCACGCTTTGGAATATTGTCGCCACCTTGCTGCACCGATGTAGTCAAAACCGATTTAACGATACGTACTTGGTCGGTGCTTTTAATGGTCGCGGTCGCTTTGTTTTTTACGATAACGCGTGGACGGGATAATACGCGCAAACTGGTTTCGCTGGATAATAAATCCAAAGTTGCGAACGTGTTGTTGGCCAACGAAACAACGCCGATGCGGGCAGCAGGCGTTGCGATCCGGCCATTGGCAAGATCGGTGGTGATATCGCCACGCGCTTCGCCGGCCCGGCCGCCTAGAAACCATTCCACGCCATACGCCAAGTTATCGTTCAACTGTACCTCGACGATGGTGGCGTCGATCAGCAAACTCGGCACACGGTAATCCAAACGGTCGATCACTTTTTTAAGTTCAAAATACTGATCGGCCGTGCAAGTAACCACCAAGGAATTGGTCGGCGTGTTGGCAACAACGGTGATATCCGAGGCGTCCGGCAATAACCCTGGAATCAAAGTGGTCAATGTGGTGCGAACATCATCCGCAACTTGGTTGCGCAGCCCATAATAAAACACTTGTTTTTGTTTTTTGCCGGGTTGATCGACTTGGTTCAAATATTGCACTACCACATCGCGCGTTTCTTGGCCGTCGGCAACGATCGCAAGACGTTTCGCGCCGGTGATGATCGCCGCCTCGATTTGTTTTTTGCCTTCGGTAGAATTCATCCCCAATTGTTGTGGCAATGTTTGCAGCAAGGTCACCAAAGCTTCCGCGCTGATATATTTCGGCGAATATACCAAGATGCGCTTGTCTTTGAACGTGGGCGTATCGACCGTGCGCAAGAATGCGTCGATATAGCGAATTTCCGGACCGCTACCATTAACAATCAAGGTATTATGTTTATCCAGCAACATAACGCCTTCCGGATTTGTGATAAACGGACGTACGATCTGCATCGCCTCGGACGCGTCAATGCTTCTTAACCGCCAAACACCGGTCGAGGTGCCGATTTCACCCCCGCCAATGCTTTTCTGGCCGGAATTTTTATTGGTGATGGTATAAATTCCATCAAGGCGTGAAACCACCACGCCCTGGATGTCGAGAAAAGTTTCGAACATTCTTTTGACTTCAAAGGCATTAAATTCGCCTTGAGCCACCCAATTGACTTCCTTATCGACAAACTCGGATGAAATCACATAAGGTTTTTTGACATATTCGCCAAATACAAATTCGATTACCGCACGCAACGACGTATTGGTGAAATTAATTTCCACCTGGCGCGGCGTATGCGGATCCGCGACTTCGTCTACGGCCGAATTTTGCGCAACGATATTGCCATTTTCATCGACCGTTACTCCCGGATCCAATGTGTCGGCTGGTTTCGGCGTCTTCAATGATTTTGCGGATTTTGGTTTAGCCGGAGCGGTTTCCGTTTCATCATTATCCGTTAAAACGCGCTTGCTGTCCACGGTGGCGCTCTTTGCCGAAGAAAGACCAAATTCGGAAATCAATCCGCCTTCGCCGCGCGGCATCGGCCCAGTCAAAGGCTGGTCGTATTGAGCCATTTTATCTAATACCGACTGGCTTTGCTGCACCGCCTGATCGCTGCGAGCATCGGGCGTGTCCTTGCGAATCATGTCTTCCTTGGTCGGCATCGGGTTAGCAATGAAATAATCGAAATCGTTTTTCTTTAAATCGCGCCAGGTTTCTTTCCATGACGAGCAAGCAGTCAACACCACAACACAGCCGGCCAACAAGATGATCTTTTTCATATTTTTACGGTTAAAGCTCATAGACGATTTACCTAATTTGTATATTTACGGATTGGCGCAATTGGTTGCGGTTTTGATTTATATCAATTTCCTTAATTCCTTGCGACGTATTAATTGTAATTTGCCCGGAATCCACCGATTCCAAATTACCGCCAGCGACAGACCCGCCAATGGGCACGAACTTATTGCCCGCGATTACCCCTTGCGATCCAGGAATATTGATCAAACCATTGACTTCTCCGGCAACTTGGGCGCCGCCGCCCTTGCCTTTCGGCTTGCGCGACAAGGCCGCTTGCCAAACTACGCCTGTGGGATCGAAAATATTACGGGTGATATCCGGCATAATATCCAAACTGCTGCTGGCTAGAATATTGCTTTCCACAACGATTGGCGGCGGATTATAAAATGATATTTGCAGATACGGCATAGCGAATATAGGAACAAAAGCGCCGATCAACACCGCGCAAGAACGCAACAACCATTTATTGATCAAAAGCCAAGGCAATTTCATTCTGCCGCCTCCGCCAAAAATATGGTCAGGCGGCCATTCAACACTACTTGGCGGCGCATGCGGTCGGTAACCAGCGACAGGTTGCGCCAAATCATGCCATTTTTGCCGTTACCTAAATCCAGCACTACGCGCGCCGCATCTTGGGACGATCCGGTAGCGAAAGAAATATCGGCCAGCGCCTTACGGCCGCCCTGTTTAGACAAGGACTCGCTTTCTGCCACATTGATTTTTATATCTTCCAATGTGCCAACTTCATCCAATTTGGTGCGAAGGGCTGTTTCGATAAAAACTTTATCGTCGGTATTTTTTTCGGTGATGAGTCCGGTCAGATCACTGATTTGATCGGCATAAGTTGATGCTACGTTAAAATACGCCCGGTCAATTTCTTCATGTCTGGATTGAAAATTTCTTAAATCGGCCCGGGTGCGATATAGCGCCGGCAACGTATCTATCGTCACGGGAACGGCACCGGTAAAATCGGATAAACTGTTTGTAACATTTTCAAGTGAAGCCGTTTGCTGCAAGAAACCATATTGATTATCATACCAATAGACGCCACCCAAAATGAGTGCGAGAAGCAATAAAATCCATATTCTTTTGTTGGATTTAACCATTAAAAGTCCTTGTTTCGAGACCGTTTATTCTTAGCGGTAAATAGGCTATTTTTCCATGAAAATCATGGCATTAGGAAAGGTTTGTGGACTGTTATTTAAGCCACTTCCACAATTCTTTCTAGTTCCTTCATGGACAACTTAGATTTAGAAGAAGGTCGAATTCGGGCTGGTGTTTTTGAACTCAGATCAATCACCACATCTGATAAATATCGGCACTGATGCCACACATGTGGCGGCAATGTATCATCTTTGGATCGCACCAGAACCGTCCAAAAAGACGGATCTTCGGATAAGATAGCTTCAAGCTCTTGATAAGTCTCCAATTCTGCGACTTCGTAACCGATCGATTCAAATTTTTCGGCAATGCGCCCCTTGGCATTATTTTGTGGCAATAATAGCAATACGCCCCCTGCAACCGAATGGGAGTCGTTGGAAATGGCCAAATCAACCGCTTCATATTCGGCTTGCTGCAACAATGGCAACCATATTTTAGCGGTGGTTCCCTGTCCCGGCGAAGAGCTTAGAAGAAGCTTTCCGCCATGCGCCTCGATAATCAAATAGCTGATCGCAAGACCCAATCCCCCCTGCCCCTGGCCTTTAGTGGAAAAACCAGGATCAAACGCTTTTTGTAATTGATCTTCATTCATGCCGATGCCGGTGTCTTGAAACAAGATTAAAACGCCTTGTTGTTCGCGGCGGCTTTGAATGGAAACCCGTCCGCCGTTCGGCATGGCGCGAATGGAGTTGGACAATAAATTAATAAACACGCGGGAAATTTGGGTAACGTCGACATCGACGCGGATGTCTTTATCGATAGCGGATTCAATGATGATTTGCTGCGACTTGGCTTGCGGACCGATAATTTTGGTTGCCTCTTCGATCAAATCGAACAACGGCATCGGTTTCAAAGACGGTTTGTGAAATACTTGTCCCGCACCCAACTGGCCCAGCATTTCTTTGCCGCGTTGCGAGGCTTGATAAACGGCATCGATCGCTTGATCGGCCTCCATATCGTTTGACCCGGTAAATTTTTTACGAATGACGTTTAAATGGCTTTGAATTGCCAACATCAGATTCGAAAAATCGTGATGAATTACTTGGCTTGTTTTATGAATACCCCGGACGCGTTCGGATAGGATTTTGCGACGCTCTTCCTGTTCGCGTGCGCTGACATCTTCGGCTTGCAAGCTGTACCCATAAATTGTTTTGTCCACCATCAAAGGCAGTATCGTCAATTCAATAATTCTGTCTTGTTGCTGTTCTTTTAGCGTCATTTGGCATTTCAAATATCTATTGTTCAGCAAGGCCGGATCCTGCAACGCGGTTTTTAATTCCGGCAAATAACTGTCGATAAAATGACCTTCGGTCAGAAATTGCCCGGTGGAATGATCCACCAATAATTCTTGCGCCGCCGGATTGAATTGTTTCAATCGTCCGGCTTTGTCCAATTCCACCAAAGCGATCGGGCTGCGTTGCATTTGATGGTGCCGCAAAGATTCTTCCTGCTGCAAGGCTTGGTTCAATTGCCGCAATTCCGCGATTTGTTCACGCGCATTGAGAATCGATTCCGTTTGCGGCCGCGCGTCCTGTCCATGAAAATGGAAAACACCTAATAACGAACGTTTTGGCATTAACGCATTATTTCTGTACGCCATCACATCATATGCTAACAAAGTTATGAAAGCCGGCGCGGCTAGCAAGAAAAATTCTGGCCATTCCAAGCCGATATTGATCAAGCCTTGTTCATATCCATACGTGAAAAAAGAAAATAGTGGCAGGAACGTCGCCATTCCAAGCGCAAATCCCAGCGGCAAAGCCAATATGCGGCTTATCCTTGATGCAAGCTCGACGCCGATGGTGCATATGGCGCTGGATAAAATCAAGCTTCCGGCCAAAGCAACTTGGGTAGTGAATGGGGTAAAAAATAAACTTGGCATCGGCGTTACGCGGCCCAAAGTTTCAATAAAAGAAGAATAAGCCATGCCGAATATCGCGCCGCATACCATAACACCCAAAAACGCACGCGCCATCCGCACGCCATCCATGGCGTATGTAATCGTTGCGCCGGTCAGCAGTGCTGGAACGATGCCGAGCAAAGCGGCATTGATTTTGTAATCCTGCCAATCGACCCACCATCCGATTTGCACCAATTGCCATACCAAGAATGTCAGCAATCCGCCCAGCGCCAACATGGGCGCCATAGTGATTTGCGCCCGCAATTGATGCAGAGCAAGGATCAAACCAGTGGTGGCGAAATAAACCGCGACAAAATACAAAGGCGATGCATATAATGCGTAATCCAACTGCGCCAGGATCGGCGCGCCGAAGATATTTGACGCCATAAATCCATCGACATACTGGGAAATCGAGCTCACTATTTTTACCTTTTAATTTTGTTAAGCCGCATGCGCAGAGGCGCGGCGGTTTTCGCCGCGCTTGCGGCGGATCGAACGGATTTGCACGCGAATTGTGTGCACCGAGCGATCCAGGCGAAAAGCGATTTCTTTGTCGCTTAACCCTTCGCGGATCAATTCATAAATTTCATGTTCGCGCGATGACAATGCCGTGCCGCGCGGAAACATGTTGCGCGCCGGAACAAATTCCTGCGTTACCGATTCATACCACAATGGCGCCGCGCCGGGGTTGGATTGCAGCAATTTTCCGATTGCAACGACCAATTCAGAGAAGTCGACGGTTTTAGCAATATAGGCTGTTGCGCCTAAACTGAGAGCGTGCAAAATATCATCGCGATCCTGGCTGCCCGACAATAACAAAGAATGACGCGGATACCGTCCGGCCAAAGCAGGATCGGAAAATAATTGTCCGCCGCGGCCATCGGGCAAATTAATGTCGATGATCGCAAGATCATAAATTTTTTCGGCGACTTTTTGTTTGGATTGGGCAAGATTGCCGGCGATTTCAATCGCACAGCCGGGATATTGGCCCTGTAAGGCGGCCTGTAAACCGGCAGCCACCAACGGATGATCATCGACTATCAGAATCTGCATTTTACCCCTGTTTTTATAAATTATGCTCTACTAGTTTAACGTCCTATTTTACAGATGCAACGGCTTTTTCAGACCCACAACCGTTACGTTAACGATTGTATCCTATTAAAATACATATGCCAGGAAAGCCCAGAGTTTATTGGATATAAACATCCAGAATCTTCTTTCGCTCCGGCAAATAATCGGCGTGCAATTCTATTTTCTTACCCTTTAAAATTACATGCACCGGTTGGTCTTGCGCGGCGCTATCGGCCACTTTTTCATTCCATTTCTTAGCGGCATCCGTACCGATCAACCCAACCAAAGTTTGATTATACAAGGGATCGTTTTTTTGTTTTTCGTAACTAAGCGCGGCGGAGACTTCTTCGGCGCGTAATTCCGTATAAGCGGCGATACTCTCTGGTGTGTTGTATTTATAATTAATCCGGCCATCCGTCCCGTAAATGGTAAAATGCCGCCGCAGGAAATCTATCATCGCCGTGTCTATACCCGGAATATATGCCAGCTCATCAAATCGTTGCAGGGTGCGATTAGGAAAACGGGCAATATACCGATTGTCGAATTGAAACGGCCCCTCGGTATTGCCCGCGAGCGCGCTGGAATCTTCATCGTGAAAATCGACCAGCAACTGCGACAATCTTTCGGCATTGCGGTTATCGAGGCCAAGCCATTCCAAATATCTTTCCAAATCTTCCTGATCGACATAATTTAAATTGGGCTTGGCATTGGCTGGATAGATTTCCAATATATAATTTTCGCCGTCGAAAGAAATAGTTTGCGGGGAATTATCCAACGAATAGCGTTTCGGCAATCCGAAAGAATTCAAAGTGCCGCGTTCGATGCGGACCTTTTCTTCCCGTAATACGCTCAAAGCTTGGTTAACCTGGCTAAGGTCCGGAATATTCAACTGGAACCCCATTTGCGACAGCATTTCGCGTAAATTCTCAATCGGTGCGCCGGATCCGCCCAGCGAAATCCGGGTTTGGTCCACCAAGACGATTTTACGCTCCATATCCCAGCGCGAATCGACCGTCATCGGCTCACCCTTCATTTCGAACAGGACAAAATTGAAAATGCTGCTGATTTTCTTCCAATTGATCGGGTGCGCCAAAGCGCGTTCCAACTGCGCCGGCGCCGATGGCGCTTGCTTGAAAAAATAAGCCATCATTACCGCGCAAGCGGTCAAGATCCAGAGGCAGTAGACCAGGATAAAGCCCCTGGAGCGAAAACTATTTCTTTCTTTTGTGCGGACTGCTGATATGTCAGCCGCACCAGAGAAGGAAGCATTTTTTTGTTGTTCCATTGATTTGACCATCGTTTTCTACCACTATCCCAATATTCAAACTCTGCACTGTCGGTACCATTTAGAATGTTTTGGTGGTATGAAAATTTTCCGCCCTCCTGCCGCCAAATATCGATTTGCGCGGCGTATTGCTGTTGATTGTCGTCCCACCACGGCGGCACGGTGATTTCATGGTACTGAAAATTTTTTAAAGCCGCGTTATAGCGATAAGTCACCAATACCGGCTGTCCATTATGCCCAAATTGAGCGCTATTGCGGGTGATAAAAGACAAGCGGTCGTTTTTAATTTCGGCGGCCGAAAAATAGTTGTTAAGGCTGGCGTCCATCGCTTCGAACTGCAACCGCATAAAATATTGCGTTCCCCATTCCTTGTTGGTGCTGAACGCGCGTTGGCCAACCTTTCGCACTGTATCATAGATGTTCGATGCCATAATGATCAGCGCGCTGGCCAGCGCCATGCTAAGCAGAACTTCCAATAAGGTAAATCCGCGCTTGTTCAATTGCTTCTTCCCTTCACGGCGATCTGTGATTCCGGATCCGGCAACAATCCTGGCTGTAATAAGCGCACCGCGAAATCCCCATCGCCGCCAAAATCGAATATTTGGAAGGGAGAAAACGCCACCGTCATCGGCACATCGACATCTTCATATTTATAATTATTGATTTTTATCTTTTTTTCTTTCCCCTCCTCATCCGTGCGCGTAATTAGCAATTCTTTTTCAGTCTGGCGTGCACTTACTTCTTTCCACTTAATAGTGCTCAGCATATTCGCTTCGTTTAAACTTTGCGAGACGATCGCTTGTTTGACCAGCGATCTTTCGGAATATTTCATAATAGCGTATAGTTGCTGCAGCATTATAGTCGCGCCAACCGTCAATACGGTGAATGCAATCAAAACCTCAAGCAATGTAAAACCTCGGCGGCTTTGCTTTGAAGAAAAGCAAGCGCGCCGGCCGGAAAGAGAAAATAACATTTACGAATTATTCGGTTTCGGTCGAAGAAGATGTCGAGCTGCGCAAACGGGAAGAGCTGTTTAGCGCTTTAATGGCATTAATCACGTCTCTGGTATTGACTAGCCCATCGCCATTCACATCGGCCGCCTCGCTCGGGCGGGACGATCCCAATTCCGCTTTGATGGCATTAATATCCGCTTGATTAAATACGCCATCGTCATTGACATCATAATCGTCATTGACGGTATCAGAGCCATCGTCTCCATCATCGCCGCCATCACCGCCGGAAATACGCGCGCCAATGGTCGGGCTAAGAGAAAATCTGGATGGGAACGGAAAAGTGCCGCTGTAAGGAAAAGAAACCGGCGTTCCACCGCTGGTCAACTGATAAGTCACGCCGCCTTTTCTTAGCAACGCGGTTAGCGTGGTTCCGTTAAAAGCCTGTGTCTTGGCCATGTCGACAAAATATGTACCATCGGAAGCGATGACAGTACCTTGGCCTTCAGTGCGGCCCAAGCTGGTTGGCTGCACGATCAATACAATATCGTTTAACGCCGGAGAAATGCCATTCGCGCCGGTAATGGTTCCAACAATTTGCAAATTGGACGGCACTTCTTGCGCCGATGCTGGCGATACCGCAAAAATACTGATCGCCATGATCAGGCAAGCCGGCAAGGTTTTTACAAGAAAGGATGGAATTGTCGACAATTTAGAAAGAAACATAAACCCAACCTCGAACAACTGATTAATTAATGAATAAACCGCATATACCCAATAATAAGTATATTATCAAGCATTAACCTTTAAAATTATAAGGTTTTTTTCACAATTCACAATTAATCCATAAAATACGGCTCAATTATAGTCGAAAATTATTGCGGAGCCAGATCGGTTAATGAATAAACCGCCACCAGCATAGATATAACAATAAAGGCGATGATCAAGCCCATTAATAAAATAATTAACGGCCCAAGCATATTGGCCATGGTTTTCGCTTTTAAAATAACGTCATCGCCAATTTGCTGGCCCGCTTTTTCTGCCATACCGTCTAATTTCCCGGTTTCTTCGCCAATTGCCAGAAACCGCACCGCCAAAATTGGAATACCGGGAAAATTATTCATCGCCAAGCTAAGATTCCGTCCGCGGCGAACCTCATTTTGAATTTCCGCCAGCCGTTTTTGAATTACAATATTGGGCGTGGATTTCGTAAGCAAGTCCAATGCCGATACCAACGGCACGCCATTGCGCAATTGAACCGCCAGCAATGCCATCACTTGTGCGGTATAAATTTTAGAAAGAAAACTTCCGACAAATGGCAAACCCAACATGGTTTTCGACCACCAAGCGCGGAAAGAATCGGATTGGCTGACATAATATCGAAGCGCAAAAAATCCAGCCACCAGCGCGCCAAGCACATACCAACCATAGACCAGCAACATATCGCTGAAGGCAAAAATAAATCTGGCATTCCAGGACAACAAACCGATTTTATCCTGAAACAAATCCTTGAATGTCGGAATAACATAAATCCCAAGAACAATAATAGACAGAAAACTTAAGACCACCAACACCAATGGGTATAATAACGCACCTTGAATATCGGCGCGCATTTTGCGCGACCGGTCGTAATGCTGTTCCAATGTTTGCATGACTTCGGCCAACTGGCCGCTGGCCTCGCCCGCGCGGATGACTGTAATCGCCAGCGGGTCGATGGCTCCCAATGATTCCAAGGACTGCGATAATTGCTGGCCGCGTTTGACGCTTTCGCGCAACTGCCCGGCGAAGTCCGAAAGCACCTTATCCGCGCTATCTTCTCCGATAATTTGCAACGCCCGGTCGATAACAATGCCGCTGTTTAAAAGCGGGCTCAATTGTCCGATCAAACGCGCGAGCAAGCTGCGTTTCAATCGCGGCAACTTCGCTTCTTTGCTTTCGACCAAAATTAACTTGCGCTGTTTTAAGCGGCGTTCAAGTTCATTGTAATTTTGCGCGTATTCTTGGCCTTGTTGCTGCTGTCCATCGCGGGCATAAGCAATATATTGATATACCGGCATCAGCCCACCACGCGCAGAATTTCTTCGACCGTAGTTTCACCGGCCAGCACGCGGGAAAATCCGTCTTGCAGCATGGTGATGTAATCGCCGGCCGCGGCAGTGGCGATATTTTCAGGCGTCGGTTGCGATAAAATCGCGCTGCGCACCGGTGCGTTAATGCCAAGAAATTCTGAAATCGGCAAACGGCCTTTATATCCGATATGCCCGCATTCGGCGCAGCCTTTGGCATTATAAATTCTGGTTCCTGGCGCAAATCCATATTTTTTGACCTGCATATCGGTCACGACGCCCGGCGCGCGGCAATGCGGACATAATTTCCGCACCAAACGCTGACCAGTAACCGCGATCAAGGAACTGGCCATCAAATAATCGGCAACACCCATATTCAGCAAACGGCCGATGGCGCCGACCGCACTGTTGGTGTGGACGGTCGATAAAACCAAGTGTCCCGTTAACGCCGCCTGCACCGCGATTTCCGCGGTTTCCCGGTCGCGAATCTCACCGACCAGAATGACGTCGGGATCATGCCGCAAAATAGAACGCAAGGTATTGGCAAAGGTAACGCCGATTTCGGCATTGACCGGGATTTGCGAAATGCCAGGAATATCGTATTCGACCGGATCTTCAACGGTGATAATTTTTTTATGGCCATCGACGATATCGCGCAATCCGGAATACAGCGTGGTAGTTTTACCCGATCCGGTTGGGCCGGTGACCAGGATTAACCCATGGCTTTTGTTCAATACTTCGCGGAATTGCGATACCATTCCGGGGCTGACGCCAAGCGCATCGAGCGACAATAATTGTTTTTTCTGATCGAGCAAACGCAACGCCACGTCTTCGCCGAAGTTGGTCGGGATGGTCGACACGCGCACATCCACATCCTTGCCGCCGGTTTTAATGGAAAAACGGCCATCTTGCGGCAAGCGGCGTTCGGCAATATCCAGCTGCGATAGAATTTTAATCCGGCTGACGATGGCTGGATATTCTTCGACCGTTGGCGCGGGACGCGAATGTAAAACGCCATCGACACGATAACGCAGTTCGATCTTATGCCGCATCGGCTCCATATGAATATCCGATGCGCCGATTTTAATGCCGGATAAAATCATGTCATTGACATAGCGGATGATCGGCGCCTCTAACGCCAAATCTTTCAAATGTTCAATATCCGAGATATAGGATCCCGCCGCATCCGAATCACCCTCGATCTGAAAATGATTTTCCAGGCGAAATTGAATCTCACGTTCCGGCGCGATGGCGATATCCGCTTGTGGCAACATGCGTTTCAGCATATCGACCAACCCATCATCTTCGGGATGCGCGATTACGACGGTCAATCCGTCTTCGGATTGCACCGGCAATACGCGGTTGAACAACAGGAAATCCTGGCTTAGGTTGGAAATATCGCTGATTTCGCCGCGGCCGTTCCAAACATGCAGGCCCGATAAAGTGGCATAGATCGAATATAATTGTTCATCGCTGAACACGCCCATATCGAGCAATGTTGCGCCAAGCCCGCGGCCGGTTTTTTGCGACAGCTTGGTAGCTTCGCTGACGATTTCCGGCGATACCGAATCATTCTGTTCCAGATATTCGCGCAGTTGGCGCATTCTTCACCTTACCAGTTGCCAATATCGGCCGCATCCGCTTCGCCGCCCGGCTTGCTATCGCTGCCGAGCGAATATAAATCGTAATCGATTCCATGTGATGGCGGTTTGGCATATATATAGTCCGCGCCCCATGGATCTTTTGGAACTTGCCGCTTGCTTAAATATGGGCCGCCCCACATCGTAACGCCCTGCGGTTTTTCAATCAACGCGCGCAAGCCTTCGCTTTGCGATGGGTAACGTCCAGCATCGAGACGGAAAGAGTCCAGCGCGCGGGACAATAATTCGATTTGCGCCTTGGTCGCCTTTATTTGTGAGGAAGATACTTGGCCGAACAAACGCGGTGCGATCAACGCCACCAGCAACGCAATAATCGCCATCACCACCAATAATTCCATCAAGGTGAAACCGGATTCGGATTTCGATCCGGCGCGGCGTTTAAAAAAATTATTGGTCATCATTAATCCTCTTATGGAAAGGCATAGGCTATTTCCGAATGAAATGGGCTGATTTGTATTTTATACAAGATCGCGGTGGGATAGCCAGTTTTTTTCTGCACCACGCGAAATTCCGAAGCGATTCCAGTGCCATCGCTGTAAAATATGGCCAACAATTGCTTGCCCAAAAACCCGGTTGGGGCTGGACGGTTAATTTCCAGAACAATTTCTTTATCCATAGGAATCGTTTGCCCGCCAGGTTCAGCAATAATATTCGGCGGTTGCCAATAAATATGCCGCGTTTTACCTTCGGTCAGGGCAAGATTTTGCTGTTGCTGTAAAAAAGCGACCAAGGCGGGCACTGGCGGTTTAGCCGGCAAGGACAGGCTGGGCACAATCATCGCGGTTAACAGGGCGACAATGCCCAGCACCAGCAACATTTCAAGCAATGTAAAGCCGGCATTATGGCGATAAAAAGGCGTGTGACAATTCATCTTATCTTTACTTTTTAATGAAAACATAGACTAATATCTAGAGCGCAATTTCAATCGGGGCACTTATGCGAATTTATTTTTATCTGGCCGGATTTTGTTTAATCGTTTTATTGGCTTTTTCCGACAAAATGGTTTGGGCGCAAGCAGTTCCATTTAATTTCGTCAAACAATGGGAAGCGATACCCACCGAATCGCTGGCAAGTTTAATCGCGCGGCCGGAAATTCGTTTTGTCGGCAGCGATGTCGGGAAAATCGACGATGGCATGATGGTCAATGTCACTTATCTTGAAAATACCGGCACGCCAAAGGCGCTGTATCGTTGTGTCGAATATGTGCGCGAATGGCAGTTCGAAACCATTCAAACCAATTGCTATATGGCGGTGCCGCCGGTTTCCACGATCAAAAGATAATTATTTTATAAAACAAAAAGGGCGGGGAAATCCCCGCCCTTTCGCATTTCAGAAAAATTAATTTCTAAAAATTAGTGCGCTGGCTTTGGAGCCGGAGCCGATGGCGAAGCCGAAGCTACCGACCAGCCTGGGATCGAAGCGCCGTTCAGATCGCCAGCTTTTTTGTCCATGCTGTAGGTGTACAGCGGGCTGCCGTTATAAGCCAATTGGCTGCCGTTGATGATGGTGAAAGCGCCGGTTGGCTTGTCGCTGCTGCTTGCTGCAACTGCTGGCCACATTTTCGCGCATTCGCCGGTGCAATTCGATTTGCCCGATGTGTCTTTGCTGTAGGTGTAGATGGTCATACCGGAAGCGGTGGTGAAGTATTCACCTTTTGGACCGGTTGCTTTTTTCACGCCTGCTGGCAAGGTTGCTTGAGCGGTGGTCGTGGTTGCAGATGGGGTAGTACCAGTTGCAGTTGTTGTTGTGCTGGTGGTAGTGCCGGTGGTGGTGGTGCTTGCCGAAGCTGGAGCTGATTTGGTGGTTTCCGCTTTGGTGGTGCCATGCGAAGCTGGTTCATTTGCCAAAACCGGGGTAGCAACGAAAGCTGCCAACGCGGCGATGATCAGTAACTTTTTCATAATGTTCTCCTAAAGAATTAAATAACAAGTTAGATAATGACGCTATTTAAAGCCGATTTTTCTGGCAAAAAAAAGGTTTTTCTGCAGTTTTCCGCGGAAATCGCACAAATCGGCCAAGGCTGTGGAATAGTTTGCCAATTGCGGCGGAAATATGGCATGGTCCCGATGATTTCAGCCATCATCGCCTTAATATTGCTGAAATTGTGAAGTTATAATGGGTTATAACAAATTTGGAGTAGGACAATGGCATCGAAAGTAGCGCTGGTAGACGATGATCGCAATTTTTTAACTTCCCTTTCCATGGCTTTGCAAGTCGAAGGGTTCGACGTATCGACGTATTCCGATGGCGAGGAAGCCCTAAAAGGCCTTGCCGGTAAACCCGCCGACATCGCGATTCTGGATATTAAAATGCCGCGCATGGACGGTTTTGAATTGCTGGGTAAATTACGCAAACAAACCGGCATGCCGATTATTTTTCTGACATCCAAGGATGAAGAAATCGACGAAGTGATTGGACTTCGTTCCGGTGCTGACGATTATATCCGCAAACCAGTGCCGCAACGTGTGTTACTGGAACGTATTCGCGCACTGTTGCGACGGCAAAATTTAAGCAAAGAACAAGCGTTGAAACAGCCCGTCAATAAAGAAGCGCAAATATCGCGCGGCGAATTGGTGATGGATTCAGAACGCCATTCTTGCACCTGGAAAGGTCAACCGGTCGATTTGACGGTAACTGAATTTTTATTGCTGCAAGCATTATCGGCGCGTCCAGGTATCGTTAAAAACCGCGATAAATTGATCGATGCCGCTTATGGCGAGAATATTTATGTCGATGACCGGACTATCGACAGCCATATCAAGCGGATGCGGCGCAAGTTCCGCGAAATCGATAACGACTTCAATTATATTGAAACTTTGTACGGCGTGGGCTATCGCTATCGGGACGAAAATACCAAGTCCTAGAACGTGTCTGTTTTACATTCCAAAAATACCAAACAATTACCATCTCTGTGGTGGCGTGGCCGTGCGTTCTGGCGCAAGAAAAATTCCTATACCGCCAAAAAATTGATTTCGCCGCTGACTCGCCGCGTTTTAGCGGTAAACAGCATTCCTTTGATCGTGTTGTTGACGGGATTGCTGTACATGGATCAATACCGCGACAGTTTATTGCAATCGGAAATACAAACGTTGAAAATTCATGCTGGAATTTTCGCGGATACTTTGGGTGAACTCGCAGTCGAATCGATGCCGGATGGACAGGATGGATTGTTGATCCAACCGGCGCGCGATGTTATCCGGCGAATCGTGCCGCCCACCCGCACCCGCGCGCGGCTTTATGATACCAGCGGAAAATTGGTGATCGACAGCCGTGTTTTGGGCGGACGCAAAGGTAAAAGCAATAGTCTGGTGCAGATTCAAGATTTAACCAAACCAAATCCGAAAAAATCTTTTTCTCTCAGCCGGTATATCGGCAACGCGTTCGATGATCTTGGCATGCATACATCCAAATCTTGGCACCGATTGCCGGTGTATAAAGAAAACAGCGAACAAAGCGCACGCGATTACCCCGAGGCCGAAGCCGCGCTGAATGGCGACGCGAGCAGCACGGTACGCCGCTTGGAATCGAACGGCGATTCCGATTTGATTATTACCGTGGCGGTGCCTGTACAGCATTATCGCCACGTACTTGGCGCATTGTTGATATCGAAAACCAGCGAAGATATCGAAAAAATTATGGAAGATGTCTGGTCATCCATTTTAAAAGTTTTTGCCCTCGCGCTGGCCGTGACCTTGTTATTGTCGGCTTATTTGGCCCGTACTTTATCGCGGCCAATCCTGCATTTGGCCGATGCCGCCAACCGGATGCGCATTTCCAAAAACCGCAACATCATCATTCCGGATCTGTCAAACCGCCAGGATGAAATCGGCGATTTGTCGATGGCGATGCGCGAATTGACCGAAGCGTTGTGGAACCGCTTGGATGCAATCGAACGGTTTGCAGCCGATGTCGCGCATGAAATTAAAAACCCGCTGAACAGTTTGCGCAGCGCGGTTGAAACCGTGGTGCGGTTGCAAGATCCGCAGAAACAAAAACAATTATTGCAAATTATTTTTGATGACGTACAGCGTCTGGACCGCTTGATTACCGATATTTCCGAGGCATCCCGCGTCGATTCCGATATGTCCAAAGCGCAAACCAAATCCATCGACGTGATCGAATTGCTGGCGCCATTGGTGCAAGTATACAGCCAGCAATACCGCGCCGAAAACATCACCATCGATTTATTCGTCGATCCAACTTTGAAATTCCAGGTGCTCGGTATCGAAGGTCGCATTATCCAAGTCATGCGCAATTTATTGGATAACGCGATTTCCTTTAGTCCCAAAGACGGTACGGTCGGCGTGCATATTCACAGCGACCGCAATCACATCGAAATTTGCGTCACCGATCAGGGCCCGGGGATTCCACCAAACAAATTGGATAAAATTTTCGAACGGTTTTACACCGACCGTCCGGGCGGAGAAAAATTCGGCCAGCATTCCGGATTGGGCTTAAGCATCAGCCGCCAGGTCATCGCCGCTATGGGCGGCACATTGGCTGCGACCAATATTTATAACGATGAAAACAAGATTATAGGCGCTAAATTCTGCTTATCCCTGCCGGCGGCGCGCCCCTAGTTCTGCCCCTAGGCGAAGCTTATAAGACCTGCTATACAGGTTATCCATTCTTTCAATAACGAGTTTCTTATGATCGGTATCGTATTAGTCGCCCACGGCAATCTTGCCCAAGAATTTATCCATGTGCTGGAACAAATCGTCGGCCCGCAAGAGCGGATTTTAGCCGTTGGCATGGCGCCAAACGACAATATGGAATCGCGCCGCGGCGAAATCATGGATAAAATCAAACAAGCCGATACCGGCCAGGGCGTGATCGTTATGACCGATATGTTCGGCGGCACGCCGTCCAATCTGGCGATCTCATTGCTGGATAAAACCGGGATCGAGGTTATTGCCGGATTCAATCTGCCGATGCTGATTAAAATCGCCAGCGTGCGCAAAACGCTGGGTATCAAAGAAGCGGTTTTGGAAACCCAAGAAGCGGGCAAACGGTACATTCACGTCGCTTCACAAATTCTATCGGCCGATTCTTAATTCATGGCCGCCGTTACCATTCAAACCGGCGCCATAGGCGTCAAGAAAAAGGCGATGGTGACCAATGCCCGCGGGCTGCATGCCCGCGCGGCGGCGAAATTCGTCAAGCTGGCCGAACAATTTTCCTGTGAAATCAAAGTTCAACATGGCGATCAATCCGCGTCTGGAAAATCGATGCTGGATTTATTGATGCTGGCCGCCACCCCCGGCACGGAAATCGAAATCGAGGCTCAGGGTGATGATGCCGAAAAGGCGGTCGATGCGCTGGCCGCCTTGGTAACGCGTAAATTCGACGAAGAATAATTATACAGCCCCGTTCTAAGATACTGGCCCTGATTAAGGGATTTTGCTATATATTGGCCATAATTACTTACCTGACGAAAGGATTCCTATCATGTCTCCCACCGCACCAAAAGCCGTTACCCAAGATTACAAAGTCGCCGATATCAAATTAGCGGAGTGGGGCCGCAAGGAAATCAATATCGCGGAATCCGAAATGCCAGGTCTTATGGCGCTGCGCGCCGAATATGGCAAATCACAACCGTTAAAAGGGGCGCGCATTGTCGGCTGTTTGCACATGACCATTCAAACCGCCGTTTTGATCGAAACTTTGCAACATTTGGGCGCTACTATCCGCTGGTCGTCTTGCAATATTTTCTCGACCCAGGATCAAGCCGCCGCCGCGATTGCCGCAACCGGAACGCCAGTATTTGCTTGGAAAGGCGAGACCGAAGAAGAATATGAATGGTGCATTGAACAAACCATCAAAGGTCCGGATGGATGGACCCCAAATATGATTTTGGACGATGGCGGCGATTTGACCAAAATCATGCACGAAAAATATCCACAAATGATGAAGGATATCAAGGGCGTGTCGGAGGAAACCACCACCGGCGTGCATCGTTTGTACGAGATGGAGAAACGCGGCAAATTGGTTATCCCGGCAATCAATGTCAATGATTCGGTGACCAAATCGAAATTCGACAATTTATACGGTTGCCGCGAATCGTTGGTCGACGGCATTAAACGCGCGACCGATGTGATGATGGCCGGTAAAATCGGCGTGGTTCTTGGATTTGGCGATGTGGGCAAAGGTTCCGCCGCATCGATGCGCAGCCAGGGCGCGCGCGTTATCGTGACCGAAATCGATCCTATCTGCGCGCTGCAAGCCGCAATGGAAGGATATCAGGTCATGACCATGGATCAGGCCGCATCGATTGGCGATATTTTCGTGACCGCCACCGGCAACGTCGATGTCATCACGCTGGATCACATGCGTAAAATGAAAAACCGCGCAATTGTTTGCAATATCGGCCATTTCGACAACGAAATTCAAATCGGCGCCTTGCAAAATCTGAAATGGGAAGAAGTAAAGCCGCAAGTCGACGAAGTAATTTTCCCGGACGGCAAACGCCTGATCGTCCTGGCCAAAGGCCGTTTGGTCAATTTGGGCTGCGGCACCGGCCACCCAAGCTTTGTTATGTCCACTTCCTTCAGCAACCAGGTTCTGGCGCAGATCGAATTGTGGAACAACAGCAGCAAATACGACAAAAAGGTCTATAAGTTGCCGAAACACCTGGATGAAAAAGTGGCAAGATTGCACTTGGACAAACTTGGTGTGCAATTAACGCAACTGACCCCTGCCCAATCCGAATATCTTGGTGTAAAACAAGAAGGTCCTTTCAAAACCGACGCTTATCGTTATTAAATTTTCATGCCCCTAGCGGTAGATCCCATTCATTTGCTGACCGGCGGCGCGTTGGGTGCCAGCGTGTCGGGATTGGTGTTTTGGGTTTTTTACCGCGCGGCATTGAAACCGAAATTAAATTCCGCCCGCGCCCGCGCGGAATATTTGGAAAAATCCGCCCGCCTGTTAGAGGCATCGATCAATCAAAATATCGAAGCGGTTTTATTATGGCCATCCGACAGCACCGAAGAAGTCGCATCGGCCCAATTGCATGAATTGCTAAATATTCCATCGCAAATCCGCAAAGTCGGTTTGATCGACGTATTGAATTTATTTGAAGGATCGGCGCGCGGCGAATTGGATTCTTATTGCCGCGGCTTGCGGTCGAACGGCGAGCCGTTCCGTTTGAATCTAAGCAGCAACAGATTGAAAAAAACTTTTGGCATTCAGGGCGCCAGATTGTTAAGCGACAAGGGATTGTATTTGGGCGATGTATTGCGCATTCGCGATCGCACCGAAGAATTGAATGAAATGGGACGGTTAAGCCAAGAAGTGAAAACCCTTGGCGTCGAAGCGCGCCGTTTGCGCGATGTGTTCGATGCGATTCCCGTACCGATCTGGCTGCGCACCCAGGATCTGGCGATTGCATTTTGCAACAAAGCCTATAAAAACGCGGTCGAAGGCGATCCAACCCTTGCCGCCGCCGCCAGCGCCAAAAAATTCGAAATCGGCGCGGGCGCGCTTGGATCCGATGGACGGTCACTCGCGCAAAAAGCGGTCAATAATAACCGTCCAATGGCGGAACGGCATCACATCGTCATGGGCGGCAACCGCCGTTTGGTCGAATTGCATGAAATTCCAATCACCGTCGGCAGCACGCTGGCCAGCATCGCCGGATGCGCGCTGGATTATTCGAATCTTGATGAAACACGGCGTGAATTGGACCGTCAGGAAAAGGCCCAAGGCGATTTGCTGGAATCGATCGATTCCGCGATTGCCATTTTCGGCACCGACCGCCGTTTGCGGTTTTTCAATACTGCATTCGCCGAACTGATGAAACTCGAAGATACCTGGCTGAATACCAAGCCGGATTTGGGTGAATTGATGGAATCGCTGCGCGACCGGCGGTTATTACCCGAAGTCGCCAATTTCCCGGAATTCAAAAAAAGCTGGATGGAATTATTTTCAACGCTTCTCGATTCCAAAGACGAATTGATGCATTTGCCGGATGGCCGCACCTGGCGCATGCTGACAACGCCACACCCGCTGGGCGGATTGGTATTCATCTTTGACGACGTATCGGATCGTTTCAAACTCGAAGCATCACACCATATGTTGTCCCAGGTACAGCGCGAAACTATCGACAATTTATATGAATCTATCGCGGTGTTCGGCGAAGACGGACGGTTGAAACTGTACAACCCCGAATTCGCCAAATTATGGAAATTGGACGAGAAAAAACTGCAAACCGAACCGCATTTGACCGATATTACCGATTGGACCAAAGGATTTTTCGACGGCGAGAAACGCTGGACCGAATACCGTCAAAAATTGATTCAGGCGCATTCCACCCGCGCCCGCGAAGCAGGGCGCATGGATCGCAGCGATAAATCGATTCTGGATTATTCGATCGTTCCCCTGCCCGATGGCGGATCGTTGTTTTCGTATGTCGACGTAACCGACAGCGTACAAGTGGAAAACGCCTTGCGCGAGCGTACCGAAGCGTTAGAGGCCGCCGATCAATTGAAATCCGAATTCGTCGCCAACGTATCGTACGGTTTGCGCGCGCCATTGACATCGATCATCGGATTCGGCGAAATTTTGAATAACAACTATTTCGGCAAGCTGAACGAAAAACAAAAAGAATATACCAAGGGCATTCTGGACGCGTCGCAAAAATTGTTGACCCTGATCAACGACATTTTAGATCTGGCCACCATCGAAGCGGGCTATATGACCCTGCAATACAGCAATTTCGATGTGCATCCGATGCTGGCATCGGTGATGAATTACGTGCGCGACAGAGCCGCCGCGCAAGGCCTGACCATCGATTTCGAATGTCCGATCGATGTCGGGCAGATCTCCGCGGACGAACGCCGGTTGCGCCAGGTATTGTTCAACTTGCTGACCAACGCGATGAATTTCACCCCGTCCGGCGGCAAGATCGAATTAAAGGGCGAACGCAAAGGCAAGGAAGTTTGGATTACGGTTTCCGATAATGGCGCCGGCATCCCGCCCGAAGATCAGGGCCGCGTATTTGAAAAGTTCGAACGCGGCAGCGCGAAAAAATCCGGCGCGGGATTGGGATTATCACTGGTTAAATCTCTGGTCGAACTGCATGGCGGCAAGGTCGAATTGCAATCCGCGCCGAACAAAGGCACCACCGTAATCTGCAAATTGCCGGTAAAGCAGCCTAAATAAACGATTTTTTATTTCTCAGTCATGCTTGACCGGAATCGCTCCGCAATATACGCTTGTGGAATGGATGGTGCATAATGCTAAGCAGACACGTGTTAATTGAGGATGGGGTAGAAAATTTTCGCCGGAAAAGCGGTATTCAGTTATCTCTAAATTCCTATGTGCGCGGCTTATGCTCCGCCCAAGGAAGTCGGCGACTACCGCTCGGCGCTGGACCGGAAGAAACGATCGAGCATTTAAATGCCTTTGTCCAAGGCCGTGTTGGCGATGGGCGCGCCGCAATTATACAAGCCAAACTGGCGGCGCGGCACGGCGATCGCAAAGAATTTCTGGAGTCCATGAGGACTGTCGCGCAAGTTTTGGATGACGGCATTGGCCCATCCCATTTTGGATCTTCTATGGCAGAACTGCGGAGTTTGGCCTTGGGTATAGTTTCCGAACCAACCGGCATAAGATACGCGTTTCAAGTTCTTGGTTTGGGAAACCTATCGGTGCTGACGCATCTTAAAACGCCGCCGAATACGCCGCACATGACCAGCGATGAAAAACGCGCACAAGCGCAAGAAGAATGGCGCCAAAACCTAACAGCGGATTTGAAACGCCTTTCATCGGCACAACGGATTTTCTAGTCCGTTTAAGCCGCCTTATCCGCCCCTGGCACGCCCTTGGTGGTCGAATATTCGAAATGCAGTTCTTGATTCGGATTGATGATTTTATAGGCGCTGTGCGCGACAACCGCGCCTTCGGCAAAACCGGTTTTGCTGACCAATGCGATGAATTTCACCCCATCTGGCGGCAAAGTCGAATTGCAATCCGCGCCGAACAAAGGCACCACCGTTATTTGCAAATTGCCGGTAAAGCAGCCGAAAAACTAAGGCGCAATGCCTAATAATTCCCGGCGTTCTCTAAGCATCATCCGACGTGTTGCGGGCTCAGTATCGCCATGAGGCGCATGGGCAAGGCTGCGGCGGCGCGTAGAGCCAAACAAAGAAAGATCGGGCGCTCGTTCCATGGGCATGACTTTTTTCCCATCGATATATTTTTCGGCTACAACCACATTATCTTTTGTCGTAATTAACGCAGGACCGGAATCACGGTGCAATAAACCCATGCGGTGCCATTCTTGCCTTTGTGCGGATTTTACAAATGGTCCATCATTGGATGATTTGGAAAAAACTTCTACTGTACGCGAAGGTTGATCATCCCTGGAATCAGACCAAGCAAATTTATGCAGGATGCCGGGAAGATATTTAAGATTACCGGGCAGGATCACATTATCTTCAGAACATAGGCCTTGAATTTTTGCTATGCCCTGCGGGGCAATTTTGTACCACAATTTTTCTGCAGTCTGCATTGTTGCTCCGTCTCGGCGCAACGTGATTTCTATATACTCCAGCATCCAGCGTCCGCGCGGCGGGACAATTCTAATTTTAGCATGTGTGATTGGCGTGCTCATAAAACCCTCGCTGTAATTTGCAAAGAATATATCCCTCAAGAACACATCATTACAAGTACAGAGTCAGGTAATTTTCTTGCGTTTTAATCAAGCCGCTTTATCCGCCCCCGGCACGCCCTTGGTGGTCGAATATTCGAAATGCAGTTCTTGATTCGGATTGATAATTTTATAGGCGCTGTGCGCGGCAATCGCGCCTTCGGCAAAACCGGTTAAAATCAATTTCAATTTACCCGCATATTTGGCGATATCGCCGATGGCAAAAATACCGGGTTGATTCGTTGCCGCCGTTGCGGGATCGACCGAAATATAATTGTGATCCAAATTCAAACCCCAATCCGCAATCGGCCCCAATTCCATCGACAAACCAAAGAACGGCAATAAACAATCGGCCTCCAGGCTTCGTTTCTGTCCATCCAAAGTTTCCAGAATCACGTTTTTAATCTGACCACTCGCGCCTTCTAATGCCGATAATTGATACGGCACGACCAATTCAATTTTTCCGGCATCGGTCAATTGTTTCAACCGCGCCACCGATTCCGGCGCACCGCGGAATTTATCACGCCGATGCACCATATAAATTTTCGCGGCAATATCATGTAATGAAATCGCCCAATCCAGCGCCGAATCGCCGCCGCCGGCAATAACGATTTTCTTGCTCCGGAAATCTTCGCGAGCACGAACCATATAATGCACCGATTTGCCTTCATATTGTTCAATCCCGGCAAGCGGCGGGCGGTTCGGGCCAAATGCGCCGCAACCGGCGGCGATAATGATCGCCTTGCATTCAATTTTGGTGCCTTTGGATGTTTCGATTTGCCAGGCATCGCCAACGCGGTTCAATTTTTGCACCTGTTGGCCCAAATGAAATGTGGGCGAAAAAGGCGCGGCTTGTTGTTCCAAATTTTTGATCAAATCCGCCGCCATGACTTGCGGGAATCCGGGAATATCGTAAATCGGCTTTTCCGGATAAAGCGCCGTACATTGCCCGCCCGTCATATCCAAGGCGTCGATCACATGGCAGTTCAGCCGCACCATGCCGCATTCGAAAACCGCAAATAACCCAACCGGCCCCGCGCCAATAATCGCCACATCCGTTTTGTGCATTTTTATCCTTTGAATCCTATGCTATGACTTTATGGATGGATAATATAACGTCTTTTTTAAATTTATCACTAGCGGAATTGGAACGCCTTGCGGGCAAATTGGCCGGGATCTTGCAACCTGGCGATACCATTGGCCTTTCGGGCGATTTGGGTGCCGGAAAATCCACTTTTACCCGGGCCTTGTTGCGTGCGCTGGGCATTACCGAAGACATTCCCAGCCCCACTTTTACCCTGGTTCAATCCTATGATACCGGTCATGGTACCGTATATCACGCCGATTTATACCGGTTGAACGATATGCGCGGTCTTTATGAAATCGGTTTGCTGGACGATATGAAACAAGGCATCCGCATGGTCGAATGGGCGGAAAAAGCATCGGGGTTTTTGCCGGAAAATACCCTGTGGTTAAAGCTGGACTTTACAGAAGATACAACGCAGCGTAATTTGGCCCTAAGCGGCAACAATGTTTGGGCCGCGCGTTTAAAGAACATGCAATGACCTTAACTCGCGATCAGCAAATTCATAAATTCCTGCACGATGCCGGTTGGGCCGATGCCAAGCGCACTTCCATGCGCGAAGATGCCAGCGCGCGTAAATATTTCCGCCTGCAAAAAGGCACGCAAAGCGCGGTATTAATGGATGCCGCCCCGCCATTCGAAGAAGTTCATCAATTCGTGCGCAAGGCGGCGATTTTTTCAAGTTACGGATTGTCGATTCCGCAAATTTATGCGCGCGATGAATCCCATGGATTTTTATTGCTGGAAGATTTCGGCGATATTAGTTTCGCCAAGGCAATCCGCAGCGGCGAAAATGGCGGTGGATTATACCGCGATGCCATCGCCGGTCTGGTGCATACCCACAGCCAGGCCGATATTCAAGCGCGCAAATTGCCAACCCTGGATGATGGGCGATTAATATATTTGGTCAGCTGGATTATCGAATGGTATATACCGTTGGTGCAACCACAGACATTATCGCGCACCATTCGCGAGCGTTTTTTCGAATTATGGACCGATTTGTTCCAGGTTATGCGCGCGGTGCCGCACCATGCGATCCATTTGGATTATCAATTTCATAATTTAATGCTGCTTCCCGGCAAGGCGTCTTATAACCGCTGCGGCATTTTGGATTTCCAAGATGCTTGTTACGGCCCGGTCAGCGCGGATTTGGTGATGTTATTGCAAGACGCGCGCGAAGACGTGCCGGACAATATTGTGAAAACCGGTATCGATCAATATTTGCATGCTTTTCCAAAAATCAACCGCGACGATTTTATGGCGTCTTATGCCGCCATCGCCGCGCATAATGCGGCGCGTATTCTGGGGCTGTTCGCCCGGCTTAAAATCCGTGATGGCAAGGGCCAATATCTGTGCCATATCCCCCGCAATTTGAAATATTTCGAAGATAATTTACGCCATCCGGCCCTGGCGCCGATCAAAGAATGGTTCGACACCCATGTCCCAGCCGAAAAACGCCTGGCGATTCCGGACTTGAAGGCGGCTTAAATTAAAACGTGGCTTTCGGGGCGTAACTGGAATTGCGGTAACGCGCCAGGATCGATTTTGACACTCCCCCATTGATCATCGATTCAATCGCCATATCCAAGGCATTTTTAAATTCCACCTCGCCCTGTTTCAACCCGAATGATTCGGAATAAACCTGCACCGCGCCGATATTATTCAATTGTTTGATTTTACCGGGATTGGTTTTTATGTAATCCTGCGCAAAGGCCTCGTCCAAAATCACCGCATCCGCCTTGCTGCCCGTCAAACTAAGCAATAATTGCGAAGGATCGGAATTTTGCGGCAAGGCCAGTAATTTGGCCGATGGGAAAACGGTTTTCGCCGCCGTATAGGTAACATCGCCTTCAATACCAACGAATTGAATTTCTTTTTTATTCAACGTCGCTGCGCCTTGGGCAAAGCGGTTATCATCGGCGCGCGCATATACATAAGCCGGCGTAAAAAACAACGGACGCGTTAATGTCAATAATTTCATCCGCGCCGGATCCGGCCACAGGCTGGCGCACATCATATCGATTTTTCCGGAATTTAACGCACTGACCACTTCGCCAAAACCGATTTCCGATACCCAATCGATTTTTAAATCCAGTTGGCGCGCAATCGCCTCGGCCTGATCGTAATTGATGCCGCTTAATTGTCCGGTGTTGGGATCCTTCATGAAATAAGGCGGCCAAACGGAATAGCCGCAACGCAACTTGCCGTTTTGCACGACTTGCGTGAACACGGAATTTTTCTCCCCGGCCATGGCAGATGGAACCGAATTCACCGCCTGCAACGTTACAAACCCTGCCAGCAACACCGATACAAACAAAATATAGCGCATAACGCCCTCTTCATTGTTTCCTTTAGGGGTAATATATCGCGCCTATATTTTATATTATACATATTTATTTATGTTTTATATATAATATGGCGATAGAAATTAGGAGAAAATCATAAATGATCACCGCCCAACAAATCAAAGCGGCGCGCGCCTTGCTCGATTGGAAGCAATCGGATCTGGCGGTGGCCGCGGCAATCTCCCTGCCCAGCATCAATAATATCGAACGGCATATCGGATCGCCGCGCACCGATACGATGAATGCGATCCAAATGGCGTTTGAAAAACGCGGCATAGAATTTCTAAGCGGCGGCGTACGGTTGAGTGAAGAAATTTTTGAAATGACCAAGCATGAAGGCGCGGATTTTATTACCTGGTTGAATGACGATTTATTTTCTTGCATGCAGGGGCCGAATGACGAGGCGTTAATGTGCGGCCTGGATGAACGCAAATTCCCCGAATATGCACCGGATGAGGTGATGCGATATGAAGCCCATCAACAATCGACCGGATTTAAAGAAAAAATCCTGATCAAATCGGGCGATAATTTCTTTTTGGCCAAGCCCCAGGTTTACAAATGGGTTGCGCCCGAATTGATGGGGACGATACCGTATCTGGTCTATAAAGACCGGCTTGCCATGATTTTATGGGATGCGCGCCGGACGGTTATTATTCGTAATCAGGCCATCGCCGACACGTTTCGTCGCCAATTTGAATTTTTGTGGAAACTGGCCGAAGCGGTCCCGATGGGATCCAAACGCAAAATCGAAGATCCGAATTTTGTTGATTCCTTGGGCAAAAAACCTGCTAAAATCCCGCCGCGTAAGAAATAGGTTATATATGCCCAAAACCATTACCCAAGCGATGATTCTGGCGGCCGGATTCGGCACGCGGTTACGGCCCATCACCGATACGATTCCAAAGGCGATGGCGATGGTGGATGGCAAGCCATTGCTGGATTATGCCATGGGCCATGCGGTCAGCGCGGGGGTTAGAAAAATAATCGTCAATACGCATTATTTACCGCAAGTAATCGAACAACATCTACAGCGCCGCCCAGTGACGATCAGCCACGAAGACGAAATTTTGGAAACTGGCGGCGGCGTTAAACATGTATTGGCCCAATTTGGCGATAAAGAATTTTATGTAATCAACGCGGATTCCTTATGGCTTGATGGAGCAGACCAATTGCTAAATCAACTAGCGAAAAAATGGGATGGCGCGAAAATGGATGGGTTATTGGCGGTAATCCCCAATAAAGGCCAATACCCGGATTTACAAGGCGATTTTTTCATGGCGCATGATGGGCAATTGCAGCGCGCGGGCAAATCCAAACCGCTGCCTTATCATTATATGGGCGTGCAAATTCTACATCCACGTTTGTTTGACGTGTCGCCGGATGGACGGTTCAGTTTGAACGTTCTTTATGACCGCGCCGAAGCACAACACCGTTTATACGGACACGTTGCCGAAAATATCGAATGGTTTCATATTTCAACGCCGCAGGACTTGCAAAAAACCAACGTGTATTTTGCCGATAAAAACCAGCTGATTTCATGAACCTATATAATCTCCCCGCGCATTACCCATTTTTAAAATCGCTGGCGGCGGGGATTATGCAACAATCTGCAGACAGCAAAATTGCGCTGCATGATTTTACCGTTTTATTGCCCAATCGCCGCACTTGCCGCCATTTGCAACAGGAATTTTTGCAACTGAACGGCGGCCAGCCATTATTATTGCCGCGCATCGCGCCCATTGGCGATATTGACGAAGAAGAATTGATTCTGCGCGGCATTGGCGCGGAATCCTTGCCGCCTGCCATGCCTGCCTTGCAACGCCAGGCGATTTTGGCGCGGATGATTGGCGATTGGTATACCGACAAAAAACAAGCGCCGATCGGGTTTTTACAAAGCTGGGCCATGGCTGGTGATCTTGGCACATGGATCGATCAAATCCACCTGGAGCAGTTGGATTTCACGCAAATTAAAAACCTGGCGCCGGAAAATTTCGCTCAGCATTGGCAAGAGGTTAGCGAGTTTTTGTCTATCTTCAGCATAAATTGGCTGCCTATGCTGGAAAAATACGGCATGGTGGATGAATCGGCGCGGCGCGTTTTATTGCTGGAATCGCAAGCGAAATACTGGCGCGATCACCCATCACCGACGCCAATTATTGCCGCCGGATCGACCGGAAGCATGAAGGCAACCGCAAAATTGCTGGCCGCCATTGCCAATATGCCAAACGGATCGGTGATTCTGCCGGGATTGGATCAGCATTTGGACGAGGAATCTTGGCAAGCCATCGATACCACGCACCCACAATTTTTCCTCTCGCAGTTTTTAACGGAAATCGGCATGGAGCGTGATCAAATTAAAATATGGAGCTTCGCGCCGGTGTTGAAAAATCATGGCGCCGACCAATTATGGTCGGATACGCTTCGCCCGGCGCAAGGCGTTGGCGAATGGCGGCAAGTAAAAATCAATACAAACGCCATACAGAATTTGCAATTGATCGATTGCGCCCACACCGACGAAGAAGCGCGCGCAATCGCCGCATTGATGCGGGAAACACTGGAAACGCCCGGAAAAACCGCTGCCTTGGTAACGCCGGACCGGAATTTGACGCGGCGGGTAATGTCGCAATTGCGCCGGTGGAATATCGCGGTGGATGACGGCGCCGGGCAAAGTTTAAACCAAACCTTGCCGGGACAATTTTTATTGTCGCTGGCCCGCGCGATCCAAAACGATTTCCAGCCCGACTTATTATTGGCTTTATTAAAACATCCATTTGCCGCGCTCGGCCAAGATCCGGTTCAGACTCGATTTACCGTATATGCCATCGAAACTGCGTTGCGACGTAACGATGATTTCATATATTCCCCCGCCCTGGGATTGGCGCAATATATAAAATCCGTATCGGATGCCGCGCAAAAGAAATTATTGGAAAAATTCGAATCCATCATCGCGCCGACTTTATCCGAATTTTCCATCGCCGGTTTTATCAACGCCGCCGAATCGCTGGCGCAAACGCCGCAAAAAACCGGTTCCGAGATTTTATGGGCTGGCGAAGCCGGGGATGAAGCCGCGAAATTTTTCTCCGACATCATCAACCTTGGCGCAGATTTACCGCAGATTACCTGGGCGGATGCGCCAGATTTCCTGAATTATTGCTTTGAATCCATCACCGTACGCAAGCCATATGATGCGCATCCGCGGTTGAAAATTTGGGGATTGCTCGAAGCGCGGCTGCAATATGCCGACCGGATTATTTTATCCGGCCTGAATGAAACCGTCTGGCCGCCCGCGTCCGATGGCGACCCGTGGATGAGCCGTCCGATGCGCGATCAATTCGGATTACCGTCGCGCGAACGGCGCATTGGCCAAACCGCGCATGATTTAACCCAATTGGCTTGTCAGCAAAGCGAGATTTTCATCACCCGCAGTAACCGGGATCAAGGCGCGCCTTGTCTGGCTTCGCGGTTTTGGGTGCGGCTGGAAACTTTGTTGCATTCCAAAGGCAAATTGGATGCCGTAAAAACAGCGGCCAAATATTACAAATCGCTGGCGCAATCGTTGGACCAAGCAGATCAGATGATTTCTATATCCGCGCCCAAAGCCAATCCAAAGCCCGATGCAAGACCGCGCGATTTTTCGGCGACATCGATCGAATTATGGATGCGCGATCCATACGCGTTTTATGCAAAATATATTTTACACCTGCGCAAATTGGACGATATCGAGCGCAAATTCGAACATCTGGCGCGCGGCAATTTATTGCATGATATATTGGAAGAATTCACAGAATCCCCGCCAGACAAAAAAAACCATGAATTAATCCGCACACTGGCCGAGGAAAAATTGCGTCCCTGGCTGCATGATCCGTATGTCGCGGAAATGTGGTGGCCACGTTTATGCCGGATTCTGGATTGGTTTGTCGATGTCGAACAAAAACGCCAGGATTTGATTGCGCAAAGCGTGACAGAAACCAAAGGCCAAATTAAATTCGCTATCGGCGGGTATGATTATACCCTATCCGCCACCGCCGATCGGATCGATGCGCACAAAGACGGTGCGATATCGATCATTGATTATAAAAGCGGCAAGGCGCCGACGGGCCCCGAAATCGAATCGGGCCTTAATCCGCAATTACCATTAGAAGCCGCGATATTCAATGGCGGCGGATTCACACAATGCGACAAGGGCCGAATCGGCAGTATAGAATTTTGGGAATTGAGCGCGCAAAATATCCGCGCCTATACCAAGGACCTCGAAGATCTTGCCGATGACGCATTAGATGGATTGCAACGATTGATCGAGCAATACCAAAATCCAAATCAATCCTATACATCGACGCCGCATGGCAGCAAATATGCGCGCAATAAAGATTACCATCATTTATCCAGAATCGCCGAATGGGGCGATACGGGCGAGGCGTCATGATAAAATCCGCCGCGCAGAAATTACCATCGCCGCGCCCGCAATACACGGCCGCATCGCCCGATCATTCGATTTGGGTCAATGCATCGGCCGGAACCGGCAAGACCAATATTTTAACGCAGCGCGTGCTTGGATTATTGCTGCATGGCGTAAAGCCGGAGCGGATTTTATGTTTAACTTATACCAAGGCGGCGGCGGCGGAAATGGCCGCGCGGATCCGGCTGCGGCTGGGCAAATGGGTGGCTATAGACGATGCCGCCCTGTTCGCCGACGTCGAATCGATTATCGGGGACGATGTAACCGATAAAATGTTGTCGCGCGCGCGGTTATTATTCGCCCAGTGCCTGGATACGCCGGATGGATTGAAAATCCAAACCATCCATGGTTTCTGCCAATCGGTATTGCAAAGATTCCCTTTAGAATCCGGATTATTGCCGCGATTCCAAGTATGCGAAGAACGCGAAGCCGCGAAATTATTGCATCAGGCGATGCATCATGTATTGCGCCGCCCGGACAAAGAACCGGAATTGCGCGGTGCCATCGAATTATTGTCCGAAATAATATCGCAAGAAATTCAATTGGAATCGCTGCTGTCCATAATTATTGGCAAACGCAATTGGCTTTTCCAATCGTTGGCGCGGCATGAATCGATTGAATCCATGTTGAAACAAGCGGCGGAATTATCGGGCATTTCCGGACCATTATCCAAAGATGCATTTATGGCGCAAATTTGCGCGGATAAATCCATTGCCATATCGAATTTACGTGCGGCATGTTCGGCGCTGATGGATGGAACCGACGCTGAATCGCGGCGCGGCATTGAAACTCAGCGCTGGCTGGATGCGAAACCGGACACGCGTATAAAAAATTGGCCGGAATATGCCGATATATTTTTAACCGCCGATGGCGAAATCCGCGCCAAGATTATCAATCCAAAAACGGCGGAAAAATATCCGCATGCTTTATCGGCGATACAAAACGAAGCCGCGCGAATCATCGCCGCGCGGAACACCTTAAAAACCTTGGATTTATTGGTTTATAACCATGCCGCGCTGATCTTGGCGATGGAAATATTCACCGAATATAATGCCGCGAAATCCCGCATCGGCGCGCTGGATTACGACGATTTGATTCAATATACATTACGGCTTTTGCAAAAACCGGGAATCGCGCCGTGGATTTTATTCAAACTGGATGGCGGCATCGATCATTTGCTGATCGACGAAGCGCAAGATACTAGCCCCGATCAATGGCACATCGTGCGGTTATTGACGGAAGAATTTTTTGCAGGCACCGGCGCCAAAGGGCGCCCGACATCGGTGTTCGCCGTGGGCGATCCGAAACAATCGATTTACAGTTTCCAGCATGCCGATCCGCGCGGATTCACCGCGATGCAAAATCATTACACCAAGGCCGCATTTGAAATCCGGCAAACATTGCAAGTGATCCCATTGCAATATTCCTATCGTTCCACCATTGACGTATTGCGTATTGTCGATTCGGTTTTCACCGTGACCGACGCCAAACGGGGAGTGAGTTTCTTCACGTCCGCGGAAGAACAAAAGAAATTATTGCAAAACCAAGCCTTGATCGAACATATCGCCATGCGCGACGAAGCGCCTGGAATCGTTGAAATATGGCCATTGGCGCAAGACAGCGAAAAACAAAAAATCCGCCCATGGCATATTCCCGATGCGCGGCAAGAAGCGTTTTCTGCCGCCGAAAAAATGGCCGGAGCGATTGCGCATACAATTGAACAATGGCTGCAGGATGGCGAAATGCTGCCGGGAAATATCTACACCAAGCGCGAAGCCAGAAAAATACAGCCGGGCGATATTATGATCCTGGTACGGCGGCGCAATGAATTCGTGGATTTATTGACCCGCGCATTGAAAAACAAAAATATTCCCGTCGCGGGCGTCGACCGGCTGGTTTTATCCGAACATATCGCGATTATGGACTTACTGGCATTGGCGAAATTTCTGTTATTGCCGGAAGACGATTTGAATCTGGCCACCGTTTTGAAATCGCCCTTACTAAGCTTGCCGCCGGACCGGATCGAAGAATTACTGTTCGATCTTTGCGCGGCGCGCGGTCAAAAAAGCGTTTGGCAGAGATTGCGCGAAACGGGTAATACCGATTTACAAAAGGCGCATGAATATTTGGCGGAATTACTGGACCGATATTCGTTTTTATCGCCGTTTGAATTGTTCAGCGATATTTTAAATCGCTTGGGCGGGCGGAAAAAATTGATCGCGCGGATGGGCGTGGAATGTATCGATCCGATCGATGAATTTTTGAATCTTTGCGCGGGACCGGCGCAAAATATGCATTTGCAGGAATTCGTTGCGTTTATGGTTAACGATACGGTTGAAATCAAACGCGATTTGGAGGCCGGAGAGCGCGGCGAAGTGCGGATCATGACCGTGCACGCATCCAAAGGATTGCAAGCGCCCATCGTTTTCTTGCCCGATACCACGCGCCTGCCAAAACCGAAATCCACCGTGGCGGAATTGCTGTTCGATGAGAAGGAACAGATTTTATTATGGCCCGCGAAACGCGAATGGTTGCAAGGATATGCCCAAAAATTGCGTGACCGCGCCGATCAAGCAACATCCGAAGAATACCGCCGTTTATTATATGTCGCCCTGACCCGCGCCGAAGACCGGTTATATATTGGCGGATATGGCGCGGCCGAACCCGAAAGCTGGTATTCTTATATCGCGCAAGCGGCCTATGACATGACGCAAAATGATGCCGCGAAAACAACCGATTTTGATTTCGCCGCGCATGGATTTGCCGACTGGCAAGGCAGCGGGTGGCGTATTGGCCATTTACCGAAAGTAAAAATTCATCTGCCGGAAGAAGATAAAATCAAATCGATCTCCCTGCCCGGTTGGTTGCATCGCCCCGCCCCTTCTGATCCAACCCCGCCAAAACCGTTAAGCCCGTCCAAACCGGCGGCGGAGCCCGCATCGATTTCACCGACCGCGCAGAACGGTGCACGAGGCATGGGAATTTTGCGCGGAAAAATCATTCACCGTTTATTGCAAAGCCTGCCGGATATAGATCCGGAAAAACGCGGCGCCGCGATGCAGAATTTTATAAAACCATATGTGGTGCAAATCGGCGCGGCGGAAGCAGAAGAAATTATCGCGGAAATTAAAACCCTGTTCGATCAACCGGAATTCGCCGAATATTTTGGGCCAACTTCGCGCGCCGAAGTTCCGGTCAGCGGTAAAATTGGCGATAAAATCATTATGGGACAGATCGACCGATTGAGCATTACCCAGGAGACAATCAAAATCCTGGATTTTAAAACCAACCGCCCGCCACCAACCGACCCCGCGAACACCCCGGAAGTGTATTTGCGGCAAATGGCGGCCTATACGGCTTTGCTGGAAAAAATCTATCCACAACACCGGGTAGAAGCGGCCTTATTATGGACCAACATCGCCAAACTTATGCCCTTGCCAGCCGCGATTCTGGCGCGGTATAAACCCTAGATATCTTTCCGGGACAGCTTATATATTTATATATAATGGCTCAACGGCAACTTTAAACGATAGGTGAATACATGGGTACGATTGAAATCAGCGATCAAAATTTTGATGATAAAGTTTTGAAATCATCCAGCCCTGTTTTGGTCGATTTCTGGGCCGATTGGTGCGGACCATGCAAAATGATCGCGCCGGTTTTAGAAGAACTGGCCAACGATTTTAACGGCCGCGTCACCATCGCCAAAGTCAATATCGACGACAGCCCGATGACCCCAGGCAAATACGGCGTGCGCAGCATTCCAACATTGATGCTGTTCAAAGACGGCAAATTGGTCGACAGCCAATTGGGCGCGCAGCCAAAGGGCAAATTATCCGCCTGGATCGAAAGCAAAATCGCTTAATATTATTGGCGCATTCTTCGCGCCGCGACCAATCCCGCCAATCCTGTCAGCAACATAATATTGCTAGGCGTTGGGGCTTGCGTGGGGATTTCCGGTTGCGGATTTTTGGCTGCTACCAGTGACATGATCATAACCGGCGGAAACTGACCAGTTTGCGTGCCAAAAACCATTTCCTGATCCGATTTAGAATCGCCGAAAGAAAGTTTGACAATAATCACGGGCAAATTTTCCGGTGATGCCGTTTTTGAAAAACAAACGGCGTGCATCGGGGTTGACTGCAAATCCATTTCCGAAGAGACATTCGATTGTGGCAATTGCGTCGCCGCGGAAAGCACCGCAAGACCGCACAATAATCTGGTGCCTTGCATACTATGATGATAAGGCATTGTACCCTCGTTTATATTATTTGAACTAATATTACTATATATTATAAAATATAGCAATATTAATATTATATAATATTATTATTTTGTATAATTATTTTATTACTGGTGGGTGGTCAGAATTCGGCCAGCCAGATAAAGCGAACCAGCGATCAAAATCCGCACAGGGCCTGGATGTATTTGTTTAAGGTGCTGAATCGCCTGCGATAGGTTTTCCGCCGCCAATGCCGGAATGCTTAAATTATGCGCGATCCCGACCAGGTCTCGCGGTTTTGCCGATTTTTCTTCGCCATCAATGGAAATGGCGCACAGCGATTTAATTTTATCTTTTAGCGGCGATAAAAATCCGGCCGCGTCTTTGTTTTGCAGCATGCCCATAATCATAACCCAGGGTTTGTCGTCCCTGCGATCGATAAAATCGGCGATGATGTGCCCGGCCGCCGGGTTATGCCCGCCATCGAGCCATAATTCATCGCCACTTTGCAAATACGCAAACGCAGGCCCCGATTGCAAATGTTGCATCCGTGCCGGCCATTCGGCATTCAACAAACCTTCGACGATATGGTCCTGGGTGATCGTAAATCCATCGAGCCGTTCCGCCGCTGCAATCGCGGTCGCGGCGTTATAAATTTGATGCGCGCCGGGCAATTTCGGTAAAGGCAGGTCATAAGTATTCACGCCTTCATACTCAAACCCATGTTCCAAAAGCTGCGCTTGCCAAAATACGCCATACATAAAAGGAACGGCGTGAATACTTAACCCATAATCCATAATCACTTTTGCGGCATTGGGGTGTTGTGGCCCAACAATCGAAATCGCGCCCTGTTTTTGAATACAGGCTTTTTCATACGCGATTTTTTCAATCGTATTGCCCAGAAATTCAGTGTGATCGATCGATATCGGCGTAATGATGGTCATGACCGGATTTGGAATCACATTGGTTGCATCGAACCGCCCGCCAAGGCCAGTTTCCAGCAATACAATATCCGCGTCCATTTTTTCAAACGCCACGAATGCAGCAGCGGTAGTCAATTCAAAGAACGTGATTGGTTTATCGCCATTCGCGCGTTGTACCGATTCGATAATATCGATTAAATGATCGTTGCCGATCAATTCACCCGCCAGGCGAATCCGTTCGTTAAACCGCACCAAATGCGGCGAGGTGTACACATGCACGCGGTATCCGGCCGATTCCAGAATCGCCCTTAAGTAAGCGATGCAAGATCCCTTGCCATTGGTTCCGGCCACATGAATCACGGGCGGTAAATTCAAATGTGGATTGCCCAGCGCCGCGAGCAATTCATTCATGCGCGATAAATCCAGATCGATTTGTTTCGGGAAAATAGTTTGCAAACGCGCGGCCAATTGCCCCAGCCGCGATTGAATGGGATCCGATATATCAAGACCGATGGTCATGCGATTAATATCTTGGCAACGCGGCGGCCGCCGGTTTTTTATTGTACAGCAAAAGCCCGATCAATTTCGATATTTCCGATTTCATATCTTTGCGCGGAACCACCATGTCGACCATGCCGTGTTCCATCAGATATTCGGCCTTTTGAAATCCTTCGGGCAATTTTTGGCGAATAGTTTCTTCGATCACGCGCGCGCCGGCAAACCCGATCACCGCGCCCGGTTCCGCCATGGTGATATCGCCAACCATCGCGAACGATGCCGATACGCCGCCGGTGGTTGGATCGGTCAGGATCACGATATACGGCAAACCGGCTTCTTTGATGCGGCGCGCGGCGATAATGCTGCGCGGCATTTGCATCAACGATAAAATTCCTTCTTGCATACGCGCCCCGCCCGATGCCGGAATCGCGATCAATGGCGCGCGTAACATCAATGCGCGGTCGGATGCCAGAACCAAACCTTCGCCCACGGCGGTGCCCATCGATCCGCCCATGAAACTGAAATCGAACGCGGCGATGACCACATCCATGCCATCTATTTTGCCTTCGGTAACCAAAATTGCATCATGCGTATGGCCTTTGGCATTGGCGTCGCGCAAACGGTCGGAATAGCGTTTTTTATCTTTGAATTTTAAGGGATCGACCGGAACCGGCGGCACCGGCGTGATTTGATATTGCCCGCCATCATACATCATTTGCAAACGGCGTTTAATGGCGATGCGGAAATGATAACCGCATAATGGGCAAACTTGCGTATTCGCCTCGACGTCTTTTTGAAACAGCATCTGGCCGCAGCCATTGCATTTCTGCCAAAGATTGTCCGGCACTTCTTTCGCGCCAACCAGGGCACGGATTTTAGGACGAACGAGGTTAGTGAGCCAGTTCAATGGAAAATTCCAAATTAATTATAATACGGCGCCGATTTCCTGCACGATGCGTTTGGCAGCATCGATTGGATCTTTGGCGCGGGTGATCGGACGGCCAACCACCAGATAATCCGATCCGGCTTTGATCGCATCGGCGGGTTCCAGCGTGCGTTTTTGATCATGCGCGTCGGCTGACCAGCTTGGGCGAATGCCGGGGGTTACCAACAGAAAATCTTTGCTGCGTTGGTCTTGCAATAAATTTAATTCGCGGGCGGAGGCAACAACGCCATTCAGGCCACATAATTGCGCCATTTCCGCGAGTCTGCGAACGCGATCGGTGGCTTTTTGTTTGTAACCGAGTTCGGTCAAATCTTCGTCATCCAAACTGGTCAGTACCGTTACGCCAAGCAATTTCGGCGGGGTAATTTTCATTTTTGTTGCGGTCTCCATAGCGACTTCGGCCGCTTGGCGCATCATATCGCTGCTGCCACCAGTATGGATGGTCATCATCGACACGTTCAGCTTGGTTGCGGCCTTGACGGCGCCAGAAACAGTATTCGGAATATCGTGGAATTTCAGATCGAGCATGATCGGTATGCCGATTGCTTGAATCTTGGCAATGCCTTGCGGCCCGTGCGAGGTAAAAAATTCGAGACCCAGTTTAAATCCGCCAACATGGTCTTTTAAGTCTTTGGCCAATTTGCTGGCAAAGTCCATGTCATCCGTATCGATGGCGCAGATTACTCGGTTCTTAGCGGTTAGTTGTTGTGGCAAATCAATCCTACCTTTACATCCTTACATTACATCTTTGGTATATGGTCTTTTTCTAATTTATCCAATTGTCTTTTTTGTGACGCATTTTCTGCGCGTAAATTCAATAACTTGGCGTAATTGCGCAAACATCCGGCAATAAATCCAACCGCCAATAACAGGATTACCAAAACACTTTGCGGCGCGGCGATTTCATACGGCAACGGCCAAAGATTGATGGCAACCAGGGCTGGATTGTAAATGGTGAAGGCGATCAGCCACAAAACCAGCAACGGCAAGATCAGAAAACGGAATAAGGATCCGATGAAATGCATGAAAACCCGGCAATATTATAGGGGACGCGGATTAATTGGATCCGCCATCCTTTTTATTGAGACGCGCCCGCAATTCCTTGCCGGTGCGGAAGAAAGGAACTTTTTTCTCCGCGACATGCACGGTTTCGCCGGTGCGTGGGTTGCGGCCAGTGCGCGCGCGACGTGCCTTGGTGCCAAAGGTACCAAAACCGCGCAACTCCACACGGTGACCTTTTTCCAGCGCGATGGTGATCGATTCAAACATGCAATCGATAATGCGTTCGATATCATGCTGCAAAAGATGCGGATGCGTGCCGGATAAATGTTGGATCAATTCCGAACGTGTCATGGAATAAAACCTCTCTGTCAAATTATTAGAAAATCGCGGCCGCTGAATCGATCAAATTTGAGTTCAATAGATTCAATGACTTAGATCATCAAGTCCAGAGTGCCAGAATGTGGCGAACCCGTCAAGTGATTGAATATTAAGGGATTTAATTTAATAATTACATAAGATATTGAAATAAAACAATAAAATTATACAAAGACCGGAATTGCCATCCTTTGGATACTTTATTATATTCGCGACCAATCAATATATAAGGAGGGGTTCTCGTTTATGGGTTTGATTTCTTTGCGCCCGGCTATCGCGGAAGACGCCGTATTTGTCGATCAACTGACCCGTTCAGTGATGGAATCTTATGTCCGGCAAACTTGGCAAACCGAAGAACAAGTCGAAGCGTATTTTTACAAAAACCGTTTTGACCAGCCGACCACAAAAATCATTCAATATGATGGCAAGGATATCGGCCGCGTTTCGGTATTGACCGGCGAAAATCAAATTTCAATCGATAATATTCATATTCTGCCGGAACATCAAAACAAAGGCGTCGGATCAAGCATTATTCAAAAAATTCTCGACCAAGCCGCATCGTTAAATCTGCCGGTGACGTTACATGTCTTGAAAACCAACCCGGCCAAGAATTTATACGATGCGCTGGGTTTCAGCGTTCTGGAAGACGAAACCCACCGATATTACATGAAACGGCCACCCCATCAAAACGTCGCAGCGGCTTAAACAATATCAGGACAATAAAAAACCCGCCATTTCTGGCGGGTTTTTATTTGGTATCGATTTTTGAAAATTACTCGGCTGTATCCGAAGATTCAGCTTTTTCTTTTTTCTTCTTCGCGGCTTTAGCGGGTTTTTCTTCCGCTGCACCTTCAGACGATTTACGTCCTAAGGCTGCGCCTAAGATGTCGCCCAAACGTGCGCCGGAATCGGTCGAACCGTATTCTTCCATCGCTTGTTTTTCTTCGTCGATTTCGCGTGCTTTAACCGACAGCGCGACTTTGCGCGTGGCTTTTTCGATGCCGGTGATTTTGGCATCGATTTTTTCGCCAACCGCAAAACGGTCGCTGCGTTGTTCGCTGCGATCGCGCGACAAGTCGCCCTTGCGGATGAAACCGGTTACGCCTTCGACCACGGTTACTTCAAGGCCAGCGTCGACAATCGAGGTGATGGTGCAAGTGACCACATCGCCTTTTTTGAGTTTCGACAATGCTCCTTCGAACGGATCGCCGGTCAATTGCTTGATACCAAGCGCTACGCGTTCTTTCTCCGGATCGATATCCAGCACTTTTACTTTTACTTTGTCGCCCTTTTTGTAATTTTTCAGGGCTTCTTCGCCAGTTGCGTTCCAATCGATATCGTTGGCATGGACCAAACCGTCCACATCGCCGATAAGGCCGATGAACAATCCGAAATCGGCGACGTTTTTAACTTCGCCTTCGAATTCAGCGCCGGTTGGGAATTGTTCTTTGATTTGATCCCACGGATTCGCCATGCATTGTTTCAAGCCGAGCGAAATACGACGTTTGGCCAAATCCATATCCAAAACCATGACTTCGACTTCTTGGCTGGTCGACAGGATTTTGCTTGGGTGAACGTTTTTCTTGGTCCAGCTCATTTCGGACACGTGCACCAAACCTTCGACGCCGGCTTCGATTTCAACGAATGCGCCGTAATCGGCGATGTTGGTCACGCGGCCTTTCAATTTGGTTCCGGTCGGATATTTCGCCTGTACCGCTGCCCATGGATCTTGCTCCAGCTGTTTCATGCCGAGAGAGATGCGGCCATTTTCCTGGTTAAAGCGGATGACCTGCACTTTTACTTGCTGGCCGACCGATAAAACTTCGGATGGATGGTTGACGCGTTTCCACGATACATCGGTAACGTGCAACAAACCGTCGATGCCGCCCAAATCGATGAACGCACCGTAATCGGTGATGTTTTTCACAGTACCGGTCAAAATCTGACCTTCGGAAATGTTGCTGACCAGTTCATTGCGCGCTTCGGCACGGGATTCTTCCAGAATCGCGCGGCGAGATACAACGATGTTGCCACGCTTGCGGTCCATTTTCAAAATCTGGAACGGTTGCGGGGTGTTCATCAACGGCCCAACATCGCGCACTGGACGAATGTCCACTTGCGATGCAGGCAAGAAAGCAACGGCGCCGTTCAAATCGACGGTGAAACCGCCTTTGACTTTGCCGAAAATAGTACCGGTAACGCGTTCTTGGCTTTGATGGGATTTTTCCAAAACTGTCCAGGATTCTTCGCGTTTGGCGCGTTCGCGGGATAACACGGCCATGCCGTCGCGATCTTCGTACCGTTCGATGTATACATCGATCGAATCGCCCGCCTTGATTTCCGGCGCCTGGCCGGTCAAAGCAAATTCGCGAAGCGGAATGCGGCCTTCGGATTTCAATCCGACGTCCACGGTGGCGTAATCGCCGTCAATGCTGACGATCAAGCCTTTGACCACTTTGCCTTCGGAGGCAACGCTGGTTTCATAAAAATCTTTTAATAGGGAGGCGAAATCTTCGCCGGTAGTAGATGTAGATGGTGTGGTTTCTTTTTTTGCCACTGCACTTGTCCTTGCCATTATATTAGTCCTCAACTTTCAACGAAATAGTCGGGGCATGGCAAACTCTCCCGGCAAAAGGAGATGTTCGGTCCTGCCCCTACTTTGCGGATTGCTTTATTTCGGTCATACCGGAATGAATCAACGGCTAACTTACTGGCAATCCTTGGATTTTTGTTGGACGTAATCTAACGCTTTGGCCAAAACATCGTCCGCGGTCATACTGGTAGTATCCAGGTGATGCGCATCCGATGCCATTTTCAGCGGGGCCGTTTTGCGGCTGCTGTCGCGGCTGTCGCGTTGTTTTAAATCTTCAAAAACCTGGGTTTGTATAGCCTCTATCCCCTGGTTTTGCAACTCTTTTAGGCGTCTTTCGGCCCGAATCGCGGGATCGGCCGTGACATAAAGTTTTACCTGGGCTTTGGGACACACTACTGTGCCAATATCGCGGCCATCCAGCACCGCGCCGCGCTTGCCGCCGGGGGGATTTTGCGCAAAATCGCGTTGTAATGGCAGTAAAATCTGCCGAACCGCCGGGTAAATCGCCACTTTAGACGCGGCTTGGGAAACATCTTCGCTGCGTAATGATTCGTATTGCAAATCTTCGATTCGCACCTGGCGCGCGGCCCAGGCGCAATCCTCTTCCAATCCAATATTTTTATTATTTTTCAATACGATAAAGGCGGTTTGGCGGTACAATAGACCGGTATCGAGATAGGCAAAATCCATCTTTTCCGCCAATTTGCGGGCCAAAGTGCCCTTGCCGGACGCGCTGTCGCCATCGATTGCAATAATAATACTCATGGGGGTTGTTGTTATGGGCGGGGGCATTAATTGTCAAGAGAAGGCTTGTCCACCGCAAATTATTAGTTTTCTTGACATTCGGCCCTAGATTTGGCAAATGGCGCGCATCCTGAAATTGGCGATTCATTCCGTTTATCAAAGGCCCTTCCATTATGGCGAAAAGCAAATCCAAAGCGAAATCCACCAATAAAAAACCCGATAAACCGGCAAAAGCCGCGAAAAAACCGGTAAAACCAGCCGCCAAGCCAGCAAAGGCCGCGCCTGTAAAACCGGCAAAAGCACCGGTAAAACCCGCGCCAGCCGATAAGACCAAAGGCAAAATGCCGCCGGCAAAAGCGCCGTTGCCGGTAAAAAAACCAGCCAGTTTGATTCTTAGCCTGGCGGCGGGAAGCAAACCGGAATGGGGCGTAAAGCGTATTTGCCCGTCCTGCACCGCGCGGTTTTACGATATGAAAAAAGATCCGATCATTTGCCCGAAATGCGAAACCGAAATCGATCCCGAAGTCATCACCAAAAGCCGCCGTGGACGCGGCGCAGCAGCCGCAGCCGCGGCAGCAGCCGAAGCCGAAAGATTGAAGAAAAAGAAAATCGCCGTATCCGAGGATGACGAAGATATTGAAATCGAAGATTTACCGGAAATCGACGCCGACGACGACGAAGCTGAAGAAGGCGGCGAAGAAGTAATCGAAGATACCGGCGATCTGGGCGAGGAAGAAGAAGAGCTCGCCACCGTAATCACGGACGATTAATCCGCGAGTTTCAAAGGCTTCCGACAGCGTCGCAAAGCGATAAAAACATATATTGTATTTTGCATAGGGAGTTTGTATAAATCCCACTCTCTGTCCACTGGACAAGGGGCCCGTAGCTCAGCTGGGAGAGCGCTACAATGGCATTGTAGAGGTCGTCGGTTCGATCCCGATCGGGTCCACCATTTTTCATCTTAAGAATTTAATATTGATATGGTTTCTGTGCGCGTAATCCAACGCCTGCGCCGAGTTCGTATTTATCCAATGTTTTATCGACAAAACCGGTATTGACCAATTCGGCGATACCGGCATTGACCGTGTTTTGCAGAGCGATATCGTTATTTGGCATAATCACCGGCGAGGTTGGATAAACGCGTACCGGATTTTGCGCGGTAATGTTTTTCAGCTTGCCGGAATTATTTTTTAAATATTGCTGCACGGCATAATTTTCGGTCAATACCGCATCCGCCTTGCCCGTAACCACGGTTTCATACAACGCGCCGATATCGCTTAGATTCGGCAGGGATATCAATTTGGCTTTTGGAAAATCTTCGCCAACCATTACGCCCAACAACGAACCGTCAGTGGAAACGAATGTATATTGCGGATCGTTCAACCGCATCGCGTCCGCATCAAACCGCGTATCGTCGGGACGCACATAAACATTGACGGCGGAATAATAAGCCGGAATGGAATAGGCGATCAATCTTCCTTCATTGGCGGAATTCCATCCGCCACTGCAAACCAAATCATACCGCTCCGCCTGCAAGCCGGAAATAAAAGTGGCCCACCCCACTTCTTCGCCCCACTCTACTTTCAATTTTTGCCGCCGTGCCATTTCATTGACGATATCGTAAAACGCGCCACTCAATTGTCCTGTATTTGCATCTTTGAGAACATACGGCGGGTACAGCACATACCCACACCGAATAGTTTGTGTTTGCATGATTCGTTCATACGCGGTTTGTTTTGCGGCAACCGTTGGCGCGATACCACCTCCGGAAAAAGCCCAATTCCATAGCGCCGCAATGACCACGGCGATAGCGATAATATGCAAATAAAAACTAAGTGTGGATTTGGGCATGATATTTCTCGCTAATTGTCATCCCGAGCGCATGCGAGGGATCTACAGATATAAGGCCTTATGTCTGGCGATCCCTCACCTAAAGGTTCGGGATGACAGAACTGTTAATTCGCTTTGGCGGGATTCTTATCGTGCGATTTCAACCAGGATTTCATTTGCGCGATTTCTTTTTCTTGTGCCACGATAATATCTTGCGCCAGTTTTTTTACCTCGGCATCTTTGCCATATTGCAAAACTACTTTGGCCATATCGATTGCGCCTTGGTGATGCGGGATCATGCCGCGCACAAAATCGATATCGGCATCGCCAGTATAGGCAATGATCATTTTTGAATGCATTTCACCGGTGGCTTTTTTAAACGCCTTGGTGGATTCTGTTTGGGAGGCTTCATTCACCGCTTTGTCGGTGGACGTATCGCCATGATTATGAATTATTTCCGCAGGCGCTTTTGGCAGCGGGGATTTTTCCGCCTTTCCGGCAAGCGTTTCCGCCGATGCCGATGTAGACAATAAAGCAAGAATGGCGAATGTCGAAAAAATATGTTGGATTTTCATTAAAGCCTCTCTTTTATAAAAAATCGGATTAGATTGAATAAATGTAAGGAAAACAGGGTTAAAAAGCAATATTGCCTTTTAATTTTAATCCTTTAGATTTGAGGCCCATATCAATCAAAAGGTTAATATCGTGCTTAAAAACATTATTTGTCCAGTCCACCGCGAAGGTTGGAGTTTCGTCGCCATTTTCGGCATCGTCGCTTTTTTATTATCAAAATTGTCTTGCAATCTCGGCTGGGTTGGCCTTATCGCTACCGCCTGGTGCGCGTATTTCTTCCGCGATCCCGTGCGCGTAACTCCGCAACGTCCAGGTCTGGTCATTTCGCCGGCTGATGGATTGGTGCAATCGATCGTCATGGCCGCGCCGCCGCCAGAATTGAATTACGGCAACGAACTGCGCACCCGAATTTCCATTTTCATGAACGTGTTCGATGTGCATATCAACCGCGCGCCGATGGATGCGACGGTGAAAGAAGTAAAATACATCCCTGGAAAATTTTTTAACGCCTCGCTGGACAAAGCCAGCAAGGACAATGAACGGCAGATTTTCGTGCTCACCCTGGCCGACGGCAAGGAATTGATCGTGGTGCAAATCGCTGGCTTGGTCGCGCGGCGAATTTTACGCTGGGCCAATCCAGGCGATGCGGTTCGCGCCGGCCAGCGGATCGGCATGATCCGGTTCGGCAGCCGCGTCGATGTGTATTTGCCGGCAGGTGTCAATGCGCAAGTGATCGAAGGGCAGCGAGTATTGGCAGGCGAAGCCGTTCTGGCCGATTTTAAATCCAGCGAAGCGCCTCGCACCGGCACGCCACAATAAGGAACCAGGTCATGAAAACCAAGCAGCGCCTTAATAATATAAGACTGGATACAACCAAGAAATTGTCGATCAATAAGCTGATCCCCAATATTTTAACCATAATCGCGCTGTGTTGCGGTTTGACCGCGATCCGGTTTGCCATCGAAGGTAAATTCGAATATGCGGTCATGGCGGTATTGATGGCAGCGATTTTGGATAATCTGGACGGAAGAATTGCGCGATTGATCGGCGGCACATCGGGATTCGGCGCGCAACTAGATTCGTTGGGCGATGTGGTATCGTTCGGCGTCGCGCCGGCGATGGTCATGTATTTCTGGACGCTAGATCAATTGGGCCGGGTCGGTTGGGCGGCGGCATTATTGTTTGTCGTTTGCGCGGCGGTGCGATTGGCACGATTCAATTTAGAGGTCGATGTCGAAAAACCGGCGTTCAAATATAATTATTTCACCGGCATGCCAACCCCGGCGGGCGCGGCATTGGCATTAACGCCATTGGTGATCGGACTGCAATTCGGCCATGATTGGGTGCGCGTGCCGGCGGTGATTGCGGTTTGGATGATTTTCCTGGCTGGTATGATGATCAGCCGGATTCCAACATTTTCATTTAAAAAAATAAAAATTCAGCACGCGGATATTTCCCTGATGCTGGTCGGCGTTGGCGTGTTGATGGCGGCGTTATTCGCCGAACCTTGGCTGACGCTGGGCTTGATCGCGTTATGTTATATCGGATCGATCCCATTAAGTTATCAAACTTATACGGAACAAGAAAAAGCCTGGCAGCAACAAAAATTGGAAAATAATGGCGCGGCGATACAAGTCGTTGCCCCATCGCCATCCGATCAAATCAGGGCCTAAGCCGCCGCTTCAGATTCATCCGATTTTTCGTAAACCCAAACCGTGACCGGCGGGATATTTTCCCACACTCGGCCCGCCAGACGCACATTCAGGTTTAAATGTTTGGGGCTGAATGGCGGCAATAATCCATAAGAAAACTGGATAAACCTTCCGCCTGGTTTCATGACGGCAAAAGATTGCTGCATAATAGCGCGGCATATATCGCGCGGAATGGTCAATAACGGCAAACCGGAGACCACATCGGTAAATTCGCCGATCGTTTCAGGCGGGAGAATTTTATCCAACTCCGACGCGTCGCCTTCGATGGTGCGCACATCGGGAAATTTCTTGCGCATAAAATTGGCCAGGTTTTCATTGCGTTCGACCAGAACCAATTTATCCGGCTTGATGCCATGATTTAAAATTTCTTGCGTCAGCGGCCCTGTCCCCGGCCCCAATTCCAATACCAGCGCGTCTGGCGATGAAATTTGCGCGGCCATAAACCGGCCCAAGGGTGGCATGCTTGGCGCGATGGCGGCGACCTTTAGCGGTTGGCGCAGCCATTCTTTGAAAAAAACTTTTAAGGAAGCAATCGTTGACATGTACCCTCGTCTATTACGGCAAGGCCCGTACGCTAGTCCTGTTTTATGAATTTTGCAAAAGCAATTATTCCACAATAAGATAAAAATGTGATTGGTTTGCCTTTTTTAGACCGCAATTAATTGGGCGCCGGTAATTTTATGCAATTCTTGCGGGGTCACACGCATTACCTTGTATGGATGCCCGGCTGCAACCCAAATTTCGGCATATTGAAATAAAGATTCGTCCATAAAGGTACGCACCGGCTCCGCATGCGCGAATGGCGGCACCCCGCCAATCACATATCCGGTTTTTTCCCGGACGAAATCGGCGTCAGCCTTTTCCAATTGCAAATTATTTTGATTGGCCAATTTTTTAGCATCGACGGTATTGACGCCGCTGGTAATGACCAATACCGCTTGGTCCTGCGCTTTATCTTTAAATATGATCGATTTGCCGATTTGCGCGACGGTGCACCCGATTGATGCGGCGGCTTCGGCGGCGGAACGGCAAGTTTGCGGCATTTCTTTTACCACAATTCCAAGGCCCTGATTTTCAATAAATTCTTCGATTTTATTTTTAGACATTGATCACCTTCTACGGCCAACCATACAAAAAAACCGCGCCCCTGCCAAGCCTGGCTTGACTTTGCCGAACCTGGCCGTATTATAGAACAAAGCAAGAACATGAAAGAGGCCTATTATGCAACAAGTTGAATGGTTGATATTGGATTTGAATAGTTTCTTCGCCTCCTGCGAACAACAGGCGCAGCCGCATTTACGGGGCCAGCCCGTGGCGGTGGTCCCTTCCCTAACCGACAGCACCTGCGTCATTGCCGCAAGTTACGAGGCAAAAAAATATGGTATTCACACCGGTACATCGGTGGCAGATGCCAAAAAATTATGCCCGCATATTCATCTGCAAGTCGGGCGGCATCGTTTATATTTGGAATATCATCATGCCATCATCAAGGCGATCGAGGAATATTTGCCGATTGAAAATGTGATGTCTATTGACGAATTTTCCTGCAAATTAATGGATAATGAAAAACCGGTCGATGCGGCAATCACAATCGCCAAAAAAATCAAAGCCAATATCCGCGCCAAGGTAGGGGAATGTTTAACGTCTTCTATTGGCCTTGCGCCGAATAAATTTCTGGCCAAGGTCGCATCCGATATGAAAAAGCCGGATGGATTGACGGTGATTACCAAATCGGATTTGCCGGAAAAATTATTGAGGCTGGATTTGTCGGATTTATGCGGGATTGGCGATGCAATGTCGCAACGGTTGAACAATGCCGGGATTTTCTCGATCGAGGATTTGTATGACGCATCGGCCGAAGAATTGCACGATATTTGGGGTGGAATCGAAGGTGACCGGTTTCACTCCATGCTGCACGGTGAATCGGTATACCGGCCGCAATCCGAACGGCGCAGCATCAGCCATCAACATGTGTTGGAGCCGCCCTTGCGCAACCGTGATGGCGCGCGGAAATTTTCCCGGTATTTGTTGATGAAGGCTGCCCAGCGTTTGCGCAGTCTGGGTGTTTATTGCAAACGTCTGTCGGTGCAGGTGAAATTCACTAAACCCGGCGGATATTGGTCGAACGATATCACATTCGGCGAAACCCAAAGCAGCCCGGATTTATTGACCTGGCTCGAACAAATGTGGATGGATGTGCCGGATGGAGCGCCGTTGCGGGTGACCGTAGTGCTTTCCGATTTCATCGCCGCAGGGTCGCATCAAATGGATTTATTCGCCATGACCCGCCAGCAAAAAATCGAAGAAAATCTTTTGGGATCCATCGATAAAATCAATAAACGCTATGGTTATGGCACAATCGGGTTTGGCGATTTGAAACCGGATTTCCGGCATTTCAACGGCCGGATCGCGTTTCAAAAAGTGCCAAGTTTCGAAGAATTCTAAGCCGCATTTGCCCCCAAAAAGCCGCAAACTATTCCTTTTAAGGATTGACCGGACATGGATTTACCGGTAAGAAACGGCATCTGATCCCGCATTGCAAAAATGCTTTTTAATCAACGGAGAAACTTCATGAATAACAACTTCAAAAAAATCATTCTGGTCCTTGTGGCCATCGTGGTTGTCGTTGGCGCAAGCCAATATTTCGGTCAAACCAGCTCTAGCTCGAATTCCAGCAGCTTGACCAGCCTGACCGCGCCAACTGGCAACAGCAATACCGCCAGCAACACCGGCAACAGCAATTTGAGCAGCGATGACCAAGCCGCTAACGCCGCAATCACCGCCGCTGCCAAAAACGCATTAAACAGCAACAACAGTGCTTCGAGCGACAGCGCAACCGCAACCGTGGCCGCCACAATTGCTTCGAACAGCAGCTTGAAAACTTTCAACAGCTTGGTACAAACCGCTGGCTTGAGCAGCATTTTGACCAGCCCAGGTCCGATCACCGTGTTCGCGCCAACCGATGCCGCTTTTGCAAAATTGCCAGCAGCAACTTTGGCCAACTTGCAAAAATCGGAAAACAAAGCCGAATTGCGCCGCATCCTGAGCTATCACATCAGCAACGGCAAATTGGCTTCGGCTGATTTGGCAAAATCGACCAGCCCGCAAACTTTGGCTGGCCTGTCGATTACCACCAGCAACAGCGGCATGACTGTTAACAATGCCCAAATTGCCAACGCAAATATCAACGCCAGCAACGGCATCATCCACACGATCGATACCGTGTTGATGCCATCTTCAGCAAGCGTTCCAACCAACTAATCTTGGTTTGAATTTGTATTAAAGGCGGCCCCAAGGGCCGCCTTTTTTATTGGCACTTATTTTTTCAAGGGATACAGCAAACACGCATCGCCATAAGAATAAAATCGGTAATCATTGGCGATCGCATGCGCATAGGCGTTCTTAATTTCATTCATTCCCGCAAAGGCCGATACCAGCATTAGTAATGTCGATTGCGGCAGATGAAAATTGGTCAATAAAATATCGACGGTTTTAAATTCATATCCAGGCGCGATGAAAATTTGCGTCTCCCCTTGGCGCGCGGAAATTTCTCCCCGCGACGATACCGATTCCAGCGATCTGGCCACCGTAGTTCCAACCGCAATAATCCGCCCGCCATTCTTTTTCACGTCGCGAATTTTATCTGCGGTTTTGGGCGACACATCGTACCATTCCGCATGCATCACATGATCGGATAATTTTTCCGCGCGCACCGGCGCAAATGTGCCCGCGCCAACATGCAACGTCACAAACGCATGATCGATGCCAGCCTGTTTTAAATTACTCATCAATGATTCGGTGAAATGCAAACCGGCTGTTGGCGCGGCCACCGCGCCTTCGGATTTTGCGAACATGGTTTGATAATCGCGTTTATCCTGATCATCGTCGGCCCTGTTAAAATAAGGCGGGATCGGGATATGCCCATATTGTAAAAGCGCGCCCGTAACATCGTCGCGTTTCGCGGTAAGGCGTAAATACACAAATCCTTGTTCGGGATCCTTGGCGCGCACTTCGGCGGAAAAATCCTTGCCAAACACGATCACATCGCCCAGGCGCAATTTTTTGGCCGGTCGCGCCATTGCTTGCCAATTGCCGCCGGTCCATTGCCGGTGCAACAGAATTTCGATTTCTTTGCCGCCACAATCCCCGATCAGGCGCGCGGGAATCACCTTTGTGTCGTTGAACACCAACAAATCGCCGGCGCGCAATAATTGCGGCAAATCGCAAACCTGCCGGTCGGACAATCCGCCATCCTCGACCACCAGCAATTTCGCCGCATCGCGCGGCGACACCGGACGCGATGCAATGCGATCGGGTGGTAAATCAAAGTTGAAATCTTTTAATGTTAACGCGGCGTGGTTCATAGCGGCTTTTATAGCCCCCGTTTTGTGCTATAAGCAAGCATGATGGATAAAGAAATCCTCGGGCTATTTGCCACACTGCTTGGAATATTGGGCAGTCTTTCTTATGCGTTTGCCATTTGGCGCGGACAGACAAAGCCGCATTTATTTACCTGGATTATATGGGGATTAATCACCCTGATCGCGTTTACCGCACAAATGGTCGAAGGCGCGGGACCAGGATCCTGGGTGATGGGATTCACCGCCATTAGCTGTTGCAGTTTCGCACTCGCAAGTTTATGGATCGGCGAGAAAAATATAACCCGCAGCGATTGGGTTACGTTCATCAGCGCGTTATTGGCAATACCGGTCTGGTACGTAACCGAAAACGCATTATCGGCGGTCATCATCGTTACCATTATCGATGCCTTAGGATTTTATCCGACTTTCCGCAAATCGTGGGACTTGCCATGGAATGAATCGGCGTTTAGTTTTTCTGTGGCGTCGATTAAATTTATGGTTTCTTTATTTGCCTTGGAAATATTCAACTGGACCACATCCCTGTACCCCATTTCCTTGATTTTACTGAATGGTGGATTCGTTATAGTGCTGCTCTACCGGCGACAAAAGGTTAACAAGCCGGTCATTTGACAAAATTCGGGTTTGGAGTATTATCCACAGCACGCTTGACTACCTTTCGGCTAACGTCTTTGCTTCGGCACTTACTCAGCTTGTAGTTCAAAGCTTTGTCGGTGCCATGGTATCTTGTACCCTGGCATCTAGTTGATAACTTACTATGGAGTGTTATATGGCCAACGGTACCGTAAAATGGTTCAATCCAAATAAAGGCTATGGTTTCATTCAACCGGATGATGGTTCGAAAGATGTTTTCGTGCACATCACCGCCGTGGAACAAGCCGGCTTGAAAAACTTGAATGAAGGCCAAAAAATCAGCTTTGAAATCGTTACCCAAAAAGGCAAGCCATCGGCCGCCAACTTGAAACTGGTTGCCTAGTATTTTTCGATTCTTATACAAAGCCGCCTTCATCAGGCGGCTTTTTCTTTATCCTATCAAATAGTTACGATGTAATGCGCTGGACATAATATCCGGCTATACTATGTTTGTGAAAAATGGAGATAAATTATGTTGTCCGCGCTGACCCCATTAGAAGTCTGGGAAATGGCTTCTTATGTCGTAACCGTATTCGGCTTGCCGTATGCGGTGCTGTTATTTTGGTGGGAACAAAAACGCGAACGGCAAAATGAGGAAGAAGAATTATATCAAAAATTATCGGATGAATACGCCGATTTCTGCCAATTATTATTAAGCAACGCCGATTTGCATTTAATGAGCGGCCGGGTCATTCCAGAACAAGATCTAACCGCAGAGCAGCAAGAAAGAAAACGCATTATTTTCGATTTGTTATTATCGCTGTTCGAGCGCGCTTTCATTCTGGTTTACGAAGACAACATGAGCAAACAGACACAACGCCTGTGGCAATCCTGGGACGATTATATAAGATTCTGGATCAAGCGTGACGATTACCGCGGAGCGCTGGATATGATGCTGTCGGGCGAAGATCCGGATTTCGTGGCGTATATGACCAAAGTCAAACGGGAATATGATTCTGCGCCAATGCAAAAATCTGTGGCCGCTTAAATGCAAAAGCGGCATGTAATTGGATTACATGCCGCTCCTTGCAATAACTCCAGGGGGAGTTTTTTGCAAATCCCTATTTATAGCCGCTGCCCGGCGGAGAATTTTTCGGCATCTTGCCATCTTCGACCCGGCCTTCATTGCGCAAATCGCGCCCTTCTTGGGCCATAGCTGGCTTGCCTAATTTCTCGCCGGCTTCCTCTTTGACGTAACCAGCGGCTTCTTTCAATCGTCCTTTGATACTCATGATGGACATCTCCTTTGATGAAAGTATTTATAATTTCATCATGACAGGAGATATTTAAAAATACGATTCAGAATACCGGACGAGATATAAAATGGGCATAAACACCGGCAATATTATTATGGGCGGGCGCCCATCGCGGCGGCAGGCAAACGCAGTCTTTCTTGCAGCTGCGTATAAAGGCTGGCATTTTCAAACGACATCGACGCGGAATCCGCGAGCGCCTGCAATAAGGCAACTTCTTGTTCGGTCGGTTTGCGCGATTGCGCCCAATAATTTCCAATCGCGCCTAATGGCGCGCTGCGCCGGATCGGGACCATAACTAAACTTTTTACAAAAGTGGGACGATATGCATCGAACGGAATGCGCGGATCGGCGTATATATCTTCGATTACGGCCGTTTGTGAATTCAACATCACCCAACCGCTGATGCAGGTGCTGAGTGGAAAACGGCGGCCTTTCCATAACGGGCTGATCGCATTTTCTTCGGCGTAATAACATTCATCGCCATCGCGCAACACAAACGTCGCGCCATCGGCGCCAGTCAAATCGCGCGCGGCCGCGCGGATAATATTCATCACCGCGCTTAGATCCTTGGCATGCGCCAGATCCTGGACAACTTCGATCAGCCGAAAAACCGATTCGACATATTTGTCTTGATCGACTTTTTTCTTTTGGCCATTGCTGGAATCTGAATCGTTTATGTTGTTCATCCCGGTCGCCTAAACAGCTTTGGTTTATTGCCCATATTTACCATGGTATGGATTTGCGTATTAATTTTCCATAAGTGCGATGCGCGGACCCACTATTTTTCCAACTTCATTGTAACGCTAAAAGAATAATTTTATGCTAGTTTCTGCAGCAGAATGCCGGTTTTATTGGGATTTTAAGGAATTAGGGGCAAAGTCGGCAATACGATTGTATATAGACAAATGGAGGATGGGATGAGATTCGAACTCACGAGACGCTTTCACGTCTATACCCTTTCCAGGGGTACGCCTTCAACCACTCGGCCACCCATCCTCACGCTCGTACTAATTATTCAGGTGGCCTCGCTTTATTAATTTCCCGCTCGCGCTTATCGCGCTCAGGCGGGCGGCCACCCATCCTCATCAAACCAAAAGCATTAATTACTTTGTGGTTTATATTTAGTACTGTGAACAGCGTTCTGTTTTAGCGCAATTGACTTTTCCTGGCAAATATTCCTTTATTAAAATATCAGGCCTCTGATTTTGGATTTTTTATGAAAAACATCATCCTTTTCGGCATTTTCGGTATATTATTGCTTATGGGCGGATTTTATGCCCTGCCCGCTGCCGCCAAACCATCTGCCTTAGAGGAACATTGCGTCACCATGGATAAACCCCAGGATCCCATATTGGCGGATTATTTATTTTGCCAATGCAGCAAAAAAGCCGCCGATGCCTGGTGCGATGGGTATTTTCAAGGCGTGATGAACTTGATTCACAACGGCGATATCGCCCAATTGATGGACAAAAATCAGTGTTTCGATTTAAACGAATATATTCCCGATTGGTATGGCCCGGTTAAAAACGGCTTTATCAAAAAAATGTCCGCTTGTAAAAATATCGGGTGCTTGCAACAACAACCCATACTGGCCATCATCGAATCATTGGTAGAAAATTATCCGTGTCGCAAAGACAGTTTGGAATACCCGATTCGCGGCGTTAAAAGCCCCAGGGAATAAAAGCGAATAAAAGGGCATAAACCGGATCATTTTAAATTTAAGGTTGGAAATACGCGCAAAACGCATTACATATCGTTTTGTCCTATGAATCCATTTAATCCTGAAAACCTCGCCAACGATAATTACCGCAAAAGCGTATCGCAGCTTTTGGGCGACTTTTCCAAATCTCACCAAGAAGCCAAAGTTACGATTGGCCATTTGGTGCAAACGCTCGGCTCGCGCGGTTATGGATTATTGATTTTGGTTTTGGACCTACCCAATTTAATTCCGCTGCCTTTGCCGGGCCTGTCCACGATTTTCGGCGTGCCATTGGCCCTGATCAGTTTACAAATGCTGCTTGGATTCAACCGGCCATGGCTGCCCAAACGCATATTGGAAAGCGGCATCGACAAAGACAATTTCCATAAACTTTTTACCAAGGCGCAACCCGCCATGCAAAAGGTGGAACGTGTTTTGCAACCAAGATTAATGGCTTTTACCCACCCGTGGATGAAACCGGTTCTGGGGCTTGCGATTATGATCATGGCGGCAACCATGTCCCTGCCCATTCCATTGGGCAATTTAATTCTGGCGGTTCCAATTGCCCTGATCGCGCTGGGTATGATCGAAAAAGATGGATTGTTCGTATTGCTGGGATTAATCCTGGGCGCCGTGGCGCTTGCCTTTAATGCGACGATTCTTTACGTCGGCATCGAAGGCGTGACGGGCATTTTCAATAATTTGTTTTAATCATCCAGCTTCAACGCCGCGATAAACGCAGATTGCGGGATTTCGACATTGCCCACTTGGCGCATGCGTTTTTTGCCTTCTTTTTGTTTTTCCAGCAATTTGCGTTTGCGGCTGATATCGCCGCCATAACAACGCCACAACACGTCTTTGCGCATCGCGGAAATGGTTTCGCGCGCGACGATTTTGCCGCCGATCGCAGCCTGGATCGCGACTTGGAACATTTGCCGCGGGATCAGTTCTTTTAATTTTTCGCACAATACGCGGCCGCGTTTTTCGGCGCGCGCGCGGTGCACGATAATGGCAAGCGCATCGACTTGTTCGCCATTGACCAGGATGGTCATTTTAACAAGATCCTCAGGGTGGTAATCGGCGATTTGATAATCGAAACTGGCATAGCCGCGTGAAATCGATTTCAAGCGATCATAAAAATCAAACACCACTTCGTTCAATGGCAAGCGGTATACCGCCATCGCGCGCGGACCAACATAAGTCAAATCCACTTGCTCGCCACGCCGGTCGTTGCATAATTGTAAAATCGGGCCGAGATATTCATCCGGCGTCATGATGGTCGCTTTGATCCACGGCTCTTCAATTTTTTCAAGGCGCGTCGCGTCCGGGTAATCGGCCGGATTATGCAATTCCTTATACGTGCCGTCGGTCATATAGACTTTGTAAATAACCGATGGGGCGGTCGTGATCAGGTTCAAATTGAATTCGCGCTCCAGCCGTTCTTGGATAATTTCCAAATGCAGCAATCCCAAAAATCCGCAGCGGAATCCGAATCCAAGCGCCTGCGAAGTTTCTTGTTCATAATGAAAGCTGGCGTCGTTCAGGCGCAATTTCGCCAACGAATCGCGCAGTTTTTCAAATTCACTAGCATCGGTCGGATATAATCCGCACCACACTACTGGAATAGATGGGCGGAATCCTGGCAAAGCCTCTGCCGTAGGGGCGCGATCATCGGTAATCGTGTCACCGATTTTGGTATCGGAAATAGTTTTAATGCCGGCGGTGAAAAATCCGACTTCGCCGGGATAAAGCGCGTCTTTTTCAACATGTTTCGGCGTAAACACGCCAAGCCGGTCGAGGACATAGGCGGTATTGTTCGACATAAAGCGGATTTTTTGATTTTTTTTCAACACGCCTTCGCGTACGCGCACCAGTGTCACAACGCCCCAATACGGATCGTACCAGGAATCGATCAGCATCGCTTTTAATGGTGCGTTCACCTCGCCCTTTGGCGGCGGCAAGCGTTTTACAATCGCTTCCAATGTTTCTTTGATTCCAATTCCGGCCTTGGCGGAAATCGGAACGGCATCGCTTGCGTCGATGCCGATAATATCCTCGATCTGGGTTTTCACGCGCTCCACATCGGCGGCGGGCAAATCAATTTTATTGACGACCGGAATAATTTCATGGCCGGCATCGATGGCTTGGTACACGTTGGCCAATGTTTGCGCCTCGACACCTTGGGTGGAATCGACCACCAATAACGATCCCTCGCACGCAGCCAGACAGCGCGATACTTCATAGGCGAAATCGACATGGCCCGGCGTGTCCATCAAATTCAATTGATACGTCTCGCCGTCATCGGCCTTGTAACTTAAGCGCACGGTTTGCGCCTTGATAGTGATGCCGCGCTCGCGCTCGATTTCCATATTGTCGAGCACTTGTTCTTTCATCTCGCGATCTTCAAGCCCGCCGCAGGCATGGATCAACCGGTCGGCCAGGGTCGATTTGCCATGGTCGATATGGGCGATGATGGAAAAATTGCGGATTTTGGATAAATCGTGGGTCACTAAAAAAATCATCATTCATAAAGGTTAAAAGGAAAATGCTTGTACCACTTATGATGTAGCTTGTCGATTGTGTCCCCGGGCTAACCGCGTTGGTTTTTTTGCCTGCTTTATATAGGGTTGTTATCTATTAGGAAATAAAATTAATCATTAAAATTAGCACGATTTCAGCCCCAAAAATGTATTAATACGTTGATATATATTAATATTAACCTATTCATTTTAAACAAAATAATCAGAATTTCCATTTGTGTATCCTGATAGGATATGATATATTGTCTAAATAACTAAATTGTGACCATTAATCCAGGGGAAGAGTATGCCGCAAGCTTATCGTAATTTTTTAGGCAAAGTTTTTTTCACCTTTTTCTGCGCTCTGATTCTTCTAAGCTCCGCCGCGCAAGCCGGTGTTGAACGCACCCCGATTGAACGCGAAAGAACCCCGGTTTCGGTCACCAATATTATGGCGACCGCCAATAGCGGTATGGCCTGTACTGGCTATAGAGAACAAAATATTTATCCGGTGCGCGATTATAACGGCCGCAATGTTTGCCCGACTTCCAGTTCCCGTCTAATATATGTCAGCGCGACTGGCAACGATGCCAGCAGCGGTAACAGCGCGGATACGCCCGTTAGAACTTTTATGCGAGCTGCTGCCTTGATGGGCCAGCAACGCTGCAATTGCTGGATCGTGTTCAAACGCGGCGATATTTTCACCGATCCTAAACCGATTATTCGCGCCGACCGGTCGCAAGGCGGCATATCCGAACAATTGCCGTTGGTGTTTACCGCCTATGGCCCAGGCAATGTCCGGCCACAATTTTTCCGCGCGGCAGACGGATTGAATATTTGGGGCCATTTAAGCCGTCCGGATTTTGGCAATATTATTCTCTCCGGTTTGCATTTTAAAACCAGACCCGGTTTGGGCAGCACCGGCATCAGAATTTTATACGGTGGTAAAAACCTGGTTATCGAAGACAACTATATCGAAGGCATGGGCGTTGGCTTGATTATTCAATCCGACCCATCGGCCGTATTGATTGAAAAAGTGGCTGTACGCGACAACGTCATTACCGATTCCGCTTCGGGACCCGGCGATGGCGGGCATTCGCAGAATATTTATTCGTCTTATACCAAGGATATGGTTATCGAAAACAACTTGCTCGATCGCGGCGGTTATTTCGGCAGCCGCGACACGGGCTTGCCCAATACGATCGTCAGTTGCCGCAATGCGGATGGCGCCAGTTCCCGGGAAGAAGATTATGTCGTCGCCTGCCCCGCCGGAACGACGCCAATCTATGCCGACACATTCGCAACCATTTTTAACCACAATATGTACCTGCAATCGGATGGCCATCCATCGGTGGTGCGCAACAATATCATTTCCCGCGCTTCTTCCCATGGCCTGCAGGCGCGCTCCGGCGCACGGATTGAAAACAATCTGTTTACCCGCAATCCGCTTGGCACTTTCGTCGGTTATGCCGGACAGGAACACGATTTCAATGCATATGCCGATTACTGGAGCGTAATTGCAGAAAACGCGGTGCTGGAAGGCAACGATATCAACTCTACCCTGCCACGCGGATTTGGAATTGAACATAACACCGCGCATCATTCGCTAATATTCAAAAATATCATTGCCAATACTTATGATCGAGTCCTGCGCTATAATAAAGTCGCGATTAATCTGGTTTGCCGCAACACAGCGTATGTCGCCGGCAGTCCAAGACACCCTTGCACCACTAATATTTCGCATAATATCGTCTATGACTGGCGCGATGCTCAAGCCGGAACGCCGCTGCGGATAAGCCTGAATGCGAACGAAACTGATTACAATAATATCTCGATCCTGCTAAACAATTTCCAAGCCGAAAGCACGGGCAATACCAGAACCATGATAGAAGCGGTCAATAGCGATACGCTGACCCAGGCGTTAGGCCGGATTCGGTTCGATTTCAATAAATACACAACCGCCAATCCAAGCCAGATCCGATTTACGGTGGGCGGCAATCCGGCGACCAGAACTTTTGCGGAATGGAATCAACAAGGGTTTGAACGTTATGCGCGCGCTTTTAATACGGTCACCCATCCCGATCCATGCCGCACTGTTGCAACATATTATGACGATGTAATTTTAGGCAACCGCACCAATGACAATTGCACAATCATGCATGATGATAATTTATATGAGCGATTTATGGACGCCGCCAAAGTGGCCAAAAACCGGCGCAATATGGATAACCGGTATGGAACCCAAGCCGTGTTGAATTATATCCGCGCTGGATTTGCGCTATAATTTTACAAGGGAATACAAACATTCATCTTGCGCAATTGTATCGCTGATTTGCGGGTAAATTTTGTTATTTTTAAGAACTGATTCTAGGGTTAGCCCTAATTTCTGCATCACTCGGCCGGAACCAGGATTATCGACATGATGTACCGCCCAAATGCGTTTGATATGCGGCAAGCCTCGGCACCAATCGATAATCGGCGTTCCTGCTTCGGCGATATAACCCCTGCCCCAAAATTCCGGGATCAATAAATAACCGAAATCGGCGTCGTCCTTGTGCACGCGCAAACCGAACGATCCGATCAATCCGGGTTTATTTTTTTCTTCGATGACCCAAGTATATTCCTCGCCCGTATCCCAGGCATCGACCGCATAACGCAAAAATTGCTCGGTTTGTTCTAAAACGCCCGATTTCCAGCTCATATATTTGGCGACAACCGCGCTGCTGCCCCATTTTTCGTATATCTCCAAAAGATCGCCAACCGCGATTGGCCGTAACGATAGGCGTTCGGTTTTAATCAAGCGTGGCGGGTGGCGCATTGGTAACCGGCTTGTGTTGTTTGATACGATAAATAGTCCGCGCATTCGCAAACCATTGCAAGAGTTCCATGATAGACGGTCCAATGGAACCGATCGCTATATTATGAATAAGCCACAAAGTAGTGGATGTCAAAAAAGTAAGACGCATCGGAATTTGCCGCAAATAGAATAATCCAATCGTGCTGCATATGGCCCCAATCGTCGGAAGCAAATCATACCATTGATGATATTTCCAATACCCGAACCCGATATAAAATACCAAGAATAGCGGCGCAACTTTACGCATATTCAGTTTGGTCGATAGATAATTGCGTGTTGCGCTAATTAAAACGGAAAATACCGCCACATGCGCGCCCAATAATAGAAAATGCGGCACCAGCGCCAAACATTGTGCAACTGCCCATAATTTCATTTTATGGTCATCACGCTGGCTAAAACATATAACGCCGAAAACCAGCGCAATCAGGCCTATAATTTGTGCAATTATATATTGCGGCGACTGAAAATATTGTTCCAGCATTTCTAACTGCGCAATTGCGCGCCGGTCCCCGCACAAACCGCATCGACGATTTTTTTGGAAATCGATTCGATTTCGGCGTCGGTCATGGTTTTTTCGGTTGGTTGAATCGTCACGGCAATAGCCAGCGATTTTTTGCCATCGCCCACGCCTTTGCCGATAAATTGATCGAATACCATTACATCCACGATCAGATTTTTATCCGCTTCACGCGCGGCTTTGACCAATTGATCTGCGGTCACGGTTTGGTCCACCAAGAACGCGAAATCGCGCGACACTGGCTGGAATTGCGATAATTTTAATAATGTTCGCGCCTTGGTGCCTTTGGATTTCGGTGCTGGAATATTATTCAGGAAAATTTCGGCGGCGACCACCGGAACCTTGATATCGTAATGCGCCAAAATTTTTGGATGTAGTACGCCGAACTGCGCCAGGACGTTTGGCCCAAATTTGATGGTGCCAGATTGACCCGGATGATACCAGACGGGCTCACCCTCGGTAATTTGCGCCTTTGCCGCATCGACGCCCAAATCCGATAATAAGGCTATAACATCGGCCTTCACATCGAACGCATTGACGGCGCGGTCTTTATCTTGCCAATGGCGACCGATCGAACCGCTACGTACCAATCCGGCCATAATCGATTGCTGATCTTCTTTGACGCCTTTGTAACAAGGACCGACTTCGAATAAAGCCAAATCCGGCATCGAACGGTCGGCGTTCAATTTCACCGCCTGCATCAAGCAAGGCAAAACGCTGGGCCGCATTTGATCGAGATCGGCCGAAATCGGATTCAGCAATTGCAATTCCGCTTGCCCGCCGCCGAACAATTCCGCCTGCGCGCGCGAGACGAAAGAAAACGACACCAATTCCAAAAGCCCGCGCGAGGCCAGCAAACGTTTTGCTGCGCTGGCCCGTTTTTGCATCGGCGTCATCGCTTGACCCAGCGCCAAGTTGGCGATTGGCAAGGACACGGCCGGCACGGCATCAAGGCCGGTGAAACGCAATAATTCTTCGACCAAATCGGCTTCGCCGTCAATATCGACGCGCCATGGCGGCGGCGTTACTTTCCAGGACTCGCCGCTTCCGGAAACCGTAAATCCAAGCCGCGTTAAAATATTTTTGGCCTGACCTTCGGCAATATCGAATCCGCCCAAAGTTTTGGCGCGCGCCAAGCGGAAATCCACCGTTTTTTGTGCTTGCGGTTCTTTGCCCGATACCATCAATTCGCCAGGCTCGCCGCCGCACAAATCCAAAATCATTTGACTGGCCATGTCGGTTGCGGGAATCGCAAATGTCGGATCAACGCCGCGTTCCAGGCGATAACGCGCATCGCTTTGGATATCCAACGCGCGTCCGGCCATAGCGATTTTGATTGGATTCCACAGTGCGACTTCGAGCAATACGTTTTTGGTATTTTCATCCGAACCTGAAGATGTTCCGCCCATCACGCCGGCAAGCGCAATCATGCCGGCATCATCCTTGATTGCGATCAAATCGGCGGGCAGCGTGTATTCTTTGTGATTCAAGGCTTCGAATTTTTCGCCGCCCTTGGAACTGTAAACATGCATATCGCCTTTGATCCGGTCAGCATCGAATACGTGCATCGGGCGGCCATAGGCCATGGTGAAATAATTGGTGACATCGACCAGCGCGGAAATCGGCCGCAAGCCAATATCGGTCAATTTTTTCTGCAACCATTTGGGCGAAGGTCCGTTTTTAACGCCCTTGATATAACGGTACACAAACATCGGACAATCTGGCGTATCCAATTTCACATTGATTGGCGATTTGCCTTTGCCGGCGATTTTTGGAACATTAAACGGCTTTAATGTGCCAAGTCCCGCCGCCGCCAGATCACGGGCGATACCGTAAATGCCGGCGCAATCGGCGCGGTTCGGCGTCAATTTGATTTCAATGACCGCATCATCTAGGCCATAGGTTTTAGCATATGGTTTTCCAACCGGCGCGTCTTCGGGAAGCTCGATAATTCCAGTCGTCTCCGGCCCAAGACCCAATTCATCCACCGCACACAACATGCCTTGCGATTCAACGCCGCGAATATTGCCTTTTTTCAAAGGCTCTCCCGTGGATGGAATCACCATGCCGGGCAGCGACAATACCGCTTTGATGCCAGCGCGCGCGTTCGGCGCGCCGCAAACGATTTGATAAGTTTGGTTGTTATCATTGACCTTGCAAACTTTCAACCGGTCGGCATTGGGATGGGGCTGCGCGGACTCTACATACGCAATCACAAACGGCGCCAAGGCGGCACCATGATCGATCACGCTTTCAACCTCAAGACCGATTGACGTCAATTTGTCGGTAATGGCTTTTAAATCGGCGGTGGTATCCAAATATTCCTTTAGCCAGGACAGAGTGATTTTCATCGGCTTACTCCCCCAGCCTGGGTCGGCACATCATTGGCCGAGAATCCATAATGTTTCAACCAGCGCGCATCGCCTTCGAAGAAAGTGCGTAAATCCGGAATGCCATATTTCAACATCGCGAGGCGATCCACGCCCATACCAAACGCAAAACCTTGATATTTATCCGGATCGATGCCGCAATTGCGCAAGACGTTCGGGTGAATCATGCCGCATCCCAGAATCTCTAGCCAACCTTCGCCGGCACCAATTTTTAATCCGCCATCTTTGCGCGAGCAGCCAATATCCATTTCCGCGCCCGGTTCGACGAACGGAAAGAAAGATGGACGGAACCGTACCGGCACATCCGGCATTTCAAAAAACGCGCGCACGAAATCGGTCAAACAGCCTTTTAAATGGCCGAAATTGGTTTTCTCATCCACCACAAATCCGTCGGTTTGATGAAACATCGGCGTATGGGTCAAATCCGAATCACAGCGAAATGTCCGACCCGGCGAGATAATGCGCAAGGGCGGTTTTTGCGTGGTCATAGTACGAATCTGCAAGGTCGAGGTATGGGTGCGCAGCAATAGCGGCTTGCCTGTCTCGTCCTTGGCGTTCAAATAAAACGTGTCTTGCATTTGCCGTGCGGGATGGGATTCCGGAATATTCAGCCCGGTGAAATTATTGAAATCGGTTTCAATATCCGGGCCTTGCGCGACGGTAAAACCTTGCGCCGCGAAAATTGCAGTGATTTCTTCTATTACTTGGCTGATCGGATGAATGCGCCCGGATTGTTCTGGCGGCGGCGGCAAGGTAATATCGATTTTTTCGGATGCTAGTTTTTGCGCCAATGCGCCTTGTTCCAAAGTTGATTTACGCGCGGCAAAAGTCTCATTGATTTCTTGCTTAATGACGTTTAATTCGGCACCAACAGTCTTACGTTCATCGGGCGACATTTTGCCAAGCCCGGACATGGCTTCGGCCAATCGGCCTTTTTTGCCAAGCTCGGCAACGCGGATAGATTCCAATTGCGCCAAATCAGCGGCATTGTTGATCGCGGCAACCAATTCGTTTTTCAGAGAAGAATAATTAGACATAAAGCATTATACCGAGGACATTAAAATGAACAAGGGCGGGGTTAGGTTTTTGCCTATCCCCGCCCTAATTTCCGTTACCGGACGAATTTATTTAGAAGCGGTTTTAGCCTGTTCCACAACCGATTTAAACGCCGCCGGATTATGCACGGCCATTTCGGCCAGCATTTTGCGGTTAACCTCGACGCCGGATTTTTTCAATCCATCGATCAAACGGCCATAGGTGAAACCCAATTCGCGGCAACCGGCATTGATACGAGCGATCCACACGGCGCGGAAATCGCGTTTTTTCAAACGGCGGTCGTTATACGCGTACTGGCCGGATTTTTCGACCTGTTGGCGTGCGGCTTTGATAGTATTTTTCTTACGGCCATAATAACCTTTGGCGCGTTTTAAAACTTTTTTGCGGCGCATACGCGATGCGACTTTTGGCAAAGAACGTGTCATATGAAATCTCCTTTAATTCCGATTGCTATTGCAAATGTTTGATGTAAGGCGCCATACGCAAGAACACCTTTACGCCTGGAGTTTTCAATACTTCCGTACCGCGTGCATTGCGTTTCATCCGGCGCGAACGTTTGCGCATGCCGTGACGTTTGCCTGCTTGGGCGGTTTTGACTTTTCCATTGGCTGATACGCGAAAACGGCGCTTCAGACCACTCTTGGTCTTTAATTTGGGCATTTCTATCTCCTTGTTTTAGCGGTGCACGGGGCACCGACCTGCCTTAATTAACTCATTTTCCGGCCGGGCAGCCCATCTGCTCTGCGGCGCGGAAAGCGGGTTTTATACAGGATAAGTGCCAAAATGACAAGAATGATCTATTCGCCTAAAAGGAAAATTATGCTAATTTTCACTTATGCGGCTTAAAAACAGGCTTACAGAAGCTGTAAAGTGGGCTTGGCCCCGAACCAAACACCTATTGCGCCGGAATGGGTGGTTGCGGCGTTCAGTGCGGTATACAAGATGGGCCGGGTTATTGGGCTTGGTGATCGCCGGATTTTGGACCCGAAATTATTTTGAAAATAAGGCGGCGGGATTGCAAAAACTGGCCCTGCCCAATTCCGGTTATGCCATTCCGCCCGCAGGCGATCCCATTGTGCGCGCCAAAGAATATGATATCGATGTCAGCGGATGCCGGCTGGAATTAAGATCGATCAATATCAGCGATGTTTTTGATGCCGAATTTCGCAAAAATAATCCAAAAATATCCTGGTGGATGGATAGTTTAGGCAGTTATGCCTTGAATTATCAGCATTCGTTTTTGGTCATGCGTTATGATTGCAAGCCATTGAATGACGCGGCGCCACGGGCTTTTTATTATGAAATGCTGAATCCGATTTCCGACAATTCCCCGGATGGGGCAGATACGCTGCATTTCATCGGCAGCTTGTTGGCCAGCAGCGTAAACATCGATTATACCGCTTATGATTTCGGCTCTATCCGGGTTGCCAAAAAACAATTAACGCCCGGCCCGACGGCCGGATATTTTCAGAACGGGACTTGGGTGCCATATCAAATGCAAGACTGGATGCATAAATCACATTGCATCGTGTTGGCCCAGGGGCGCGATGCCCTGGTAAAATGGATCAGTATGGAAAAAACTGCAGGGGTTATTACGGCGCAGCAAATTCCCTATCAAGTTGGATTACAGGATTGCAATACCGCCGTTAATGCCATGCTGCTTTCCGCCGATATCGAACCCATCAAAACGCCAGGCAAGCTGGTTACCGGTCATAGCCGCAAAGTTTTTGATCAAATATCGCGCTCTCAACAAGTCGCGCGATCCAATTAAATCCTTACATATCAATATTATAAAAAAGATTTAGTCTTCTAAATCTCATTTTACCCCATTTCGGTTTTTGACCCCGGTATGCTGTGATTCTCTGCTTAAAATCACTTGATATATCTTTATGATTAATTTATATATCTAATAAAGAAAAATATATAATATTAATGGGGAAAATATCATTACATATCAATAGGGTATTAGAAAAAGAAGGGTACGATTAATGGCGCAAGAAGCCATACAGCAAGCAACGACATTGGACGATTTGGGGTTCAAGCCGGTTATACGGTGGAACCGTTCCAAAAATATTTGCGGCTGGTTGCTGGCCCATGAGCATGCCGAGGACCCGGATGCCCAAATCATTTTCATCGACCATAACGGTAAGATTCAATTTGGCCTTATTGAAAAAGAGCGGCTGGATTTCAATCAAAAAGCCTGGGAAGTCGCCAGGGATTATTTTACCAAAGACCATTCCTCGCAAGGTTATTACGCCGATGAATCGTACGACCCGGATGATTCTTTACAAATCGCACATGCCGCGCCCACGTCTGCAGATAGTATCATGGAGATTAGGACAAAAGCGGAGTTTCGCGAACATTTAAGCGAGCCAAAATTCCAGGGCCTTCGCGCGGATTTGCAAACGTTATTGGATTCGCAAAATATTCTGGATGCCAACGCCGCCGAATTATCGGAATTGGTGCGTTTATCGTCAGCCAAGGCCGCGCAAGTCACTCATAGCCGCGTTAAGCGGGTTCGTTCCGATTTGACTTCCGCGGAAACCAATGGAAAAAGACTGACCATAACCGATTCTTATGAAAAACGGCAAAGCCCGCCACCGGCACCATCAAGACCTGGGCACCATCAAATGCGCCCATCATTAAGAATATCGGATCATATGGTGCAACGAGCAATCATCAGCCGTGGTCGCGACGAACCGGATCGCCGCGCCTAAATTTTATACGCGATAAGTCTTATTTTTCCGGAACGACCATCATCACGATCATGCCGCCCATTTCCGATCTTGGTTCGGATTCGGCCTTGCCGACGCCGGCGAGATCGGTTTGAATTTGCGCGAATACGGCTTGGGCCAATTTTGCATTCGCCGCCGCTTCACGTCCGCGAAGGCGCATCGAAACCTTTACTTTATCGCCTTCTTCTAAAAATTCGCGCATGTGCTTGATTTTGATTTCCAGATCATGCTGTGAAATCTGCGGACGCAGTTTCATTTCCTTGATCTCGATCACTTTTTGTTTTTTCTTGGCTTCTTTTTTCTTTTTCTGTTCTTCGTATTTGAATTTGCCGAAATCCATGATTTTGCACACGGGCGGTGCGGCGTTCGGCGAAATTTCAACCAGATCCAAACCAAATTCCTGCGCTTTGACCAGCGCATCGCGCGTTGGCACAACGCCCAGCATCTCGGCATCCGGGCCAATCAAGCGCACTTCAGCGGCGCGAATGCGGCCATTGATACGATAACCGTCATCCTTGCCTTCGCGTTCGCGGCTGCCTTCTTCATCGCGGTTTGGTCGTTGTGGACGTGGGCCGGATGGGCGCGGACCGGAAAATCCGGATCCAGGTGGGCGCGGGCCGCCGCCGGTTCCGGCGGGGCGATAAGGGCGGTTTTGAAAAGGTGGTTTATTGATCGTCAGTCTCCATTAGTGGTTAATAAAAACGCTTTCGCCAGCGCGAACAGCGGAAATAATACCGTGTCCAAAAGTAATCATGATTTTAAATGCGGCGGGGTTGCAAGCAATTTCAATTTATCCAGCGCCTGATCCAGATCCAGCGTTTCTTGCTTATCCTGGCCGTCGCTGCCCAAATAGCGCAGCGTCACTTTGCGTTCCGCCGCTTCGCGTTTGCCCAAAACCATCATCATCGGCACTTTGGCCAAGGAATGTTCGCGCACTTTGTAATTGATCGATTCGTTGCGTAAATCCGATTCCGCGCGCAGACCCATTTTGAACAATTTGCTTTCGATTTCTTCGGCAAAATGATCGGCATCGGATACGATGGTTGCAATCACGATTTGCGTGGGCGCCAGCCATAATGGCAAGCGTCCCGCATATTGTTCGATCAAAATACCGATAAATCGTTCTAGCGATCCCAAAATCGCGCGGTGCAACATTACGGGGCGGTGTTTTTGCCCGTCTTCGCCGACATATTCGGCATCGAGGCGTTCGGGAAGAACGAAATCCACCTGCAATGTACCGCATTGCCAATCGCGGCCAATCGCGTCGCGCAATACGAATTCCAGTTTCGGGCCGTAAAACGCGCCTTCGCCGGGGTTCAATGTATAAGGCAATCCGGCTGCTTCGACCGCGGATTTAAGCGCGGCTTCGGCGCGGTCCCAAATCGCATCGGATCCCGCGCGTTTTTCCGGGCGATCCGAAAATTTTACGCGCACATCGTTGAAACCGAAATCTTTGTAAACATCGAGCAATAACGAACAAAATGCCTGAGATTCAGAAATAATTTGATCGGGCGTACAGAAAATATGCGCGTCATCCTGTTTAAAGGCGCGGATGCGCATAATGCCGTGCATCGAACCAGACGATTCGTTGCGGTGACAAGATCCGAATTCCGCCATGCGTAACGGCAGATCGCGATAAGATTTAATGCCTTGTTTGAAAATTTGCACATGGCATGGGCAGTTCATCGGTTTCAACGCGAGAACTTTTTCATCTTCGACATTGATCGTGAACATATTTTCGCGGAATTTTTCCCAGTGGCCGGATGCTTCCCATAACGAACGATCGACAAGGGTCGGCGTGTTGACTTCGACATAACCGGCCGGTGTGATCCGGTCGCGGATATAATTTTCCAGAATACGGTAAAAGGTCCAGCCCTTTGGATGCCAGAAAATGCTCCCCACCGCTTCTTCTTGCAGATGGAATAATTGCATTTCCTTGCCGATGCGGCGGTGATCACGGCGTTCGGCTTCGGCCAATTGGTGCAAATACGCATCCAGTTGTTTCTGATCCGCCCACGCGGTTGCGTAAATACGCTGTAATTGCGCGTTGCGGTGATCGCCGCGCCAATATGCGCCCGCGACCTTCATCAATTTAAACGCGGTGCCGGTTTTGGATGTCGACGACATATGCGGTCCGCGGCAAAGATCGATAAACTTGCCCTGGCGATAACAGGTAATGGTTTCGGTTTCCGGCAAATCGCGGATAATTTCCGCCTTGAATTTCTCGCCCTTGGATTCAAAAAATTTAATCGCTTCGTTGCGGTCCCAAACTTCGCGGGCGATTTGTTCATCACGCGCGACGATTTCTTTCATGCGTTTTTCGATTACCGCCAAATCTTCGGTGGTAAACGGTTTTTCGCGGAAGAAATCGTAAAAGAAACCATTTTCAATATTCGGGCCGATCGTGACCTGGGTTTCCGGGAATAATTCTTGCACCGCTTCGGCCATGATGTGCGCGCAATCGTGGCGGATCACGCCCAATGCTTCTTCGGAATCGCGGGTGATGATATTGATTTTTGCGTCTTGTTCAATGGCGCGGGACAAATCCCACATTTCGCCATTTACCTTGATCGTCACCGCGTTTTTCGCGAGCGATTTGGATATAGAACTGGCGATATCGAAACCGGTGGTTGCCGCAGGATATTCCCGAACATTGCCGTCGGGTAAAGTAATTTTGATCATACTACGCGTTTGCTGCGCTGCTTGCGATTGCGCTAGGGGCGCCATTGTGCCTCAGATTATTTGTTAATAAGGGGCCTAGAATGGCAAGAACTGCGCCTGGATGCAAGTCTTTCAAGTGATATTCGCGCAAAATTGTAACATTTTGGCCTGTTCCCGGCCCTTTTGGGGCGCAGCGTGCCGGATCGGAATCATGGGAAAACAGCACAATCGATGGGCAACCGGTCGGGGCAACCATATGCATAGGTCCGGTATCGTTGCCAATCGCCGCCGCCGCATGCCGGCCCAATTCGACGATTTCAGCAAAATTGGTTTTATTCAAAAGGTTCACGGCATATGGACAAGCGGCGGCAATCGGTTCTACTACATCCAAATCGGCGGTAGCGCCCAGTAATACCGGTATGGCCCCACCGGCGTTAATAAATTCCGCCGTCTTTATATAATGTTCGACCGGCCAGCGTTTTTGCGGACGGTGTGCCGAACCACCTGGAACCAACAACACATAATGTTTGTTCAAATTGAATTTCGAAATATCGGCGCGCATCCAATCCAAATTGGGCGCAGGCACATCGGTAATGCCCGATAATGCCAATTGTTCGCGGTGACGGTCGGTGGTGTGCATTTCGGCACGATTGGGATTGGTGTGCGGATGCGATGCCAATTTCGCCGCGCCATTCCATTTCATTTTATGCGGTTGCCAGAAATAAAAATATAAATTGGTGCGGTTGGAAGTTTGTAAATCATAAACCATATCGAATTTGCGTCCGCGTACATCGGCGCGTAAATCCAGCCATTGATTGAATTTGGAAATCGGTGCGCGCGAATCGACGATTACATCGTTAAACCAGCCGCAATCCCGCCCCCACCCCGCAAATGTTTTGGTGGTCAGCAAGGTGATATGCGCGTCCGGATAATGTGCGCGGATCGCCTTCATCGGCCCAGTGGCGAGGACAAAATCGCCAAGGGCGGAATGTTTGATAACTAGGATATTGCTCAATGCCCCTCCCATGAATAGGCAGGGTTGGCGGCGACCATAAAACTCATATCGAATCCTTTGGCCTTATATTTGGCGGCGATTTTTTGCATCACGTTGCTGTTCAATGTTTGGTCAATCGCGGTGTTCAACATCGACTGCAATTGCGCCTCGCGAATATCGACCGCGATCACGTTTGGAAAAATCCGCAATGGCGCGTAATCGGGAATTACTTTGACTTGATCCGGATTATTTTTATTAAAAGTTTGCAAGCGGGCCGGATTGTTGATCGTTACATCGGCCTTTTTGGTGGCCAGCGCCAAAAATAATTCTTCGGGCGGGGAGAATAACGGCAATTCGAATTTTTTCGCGTTCGGGAAATCGCGCGTATAAATTTCGGTGGTAATATCGTCATCCGAAATCGCAACCGTTACATCGGCTTGATTGATGCGTTCGGAATTGAAATTGAACCGCCCATCATCGGCGCGGGCAAACGCCACAACGGGCGAGAAAAACAAAGGATTACTGAACGTCATCACCCGGCCGCGCACGGCGGTGGCCCAAATACCGGCGCAATGCGCATCGGCCTTGCCGGTTTTCAGCGCGGTCGGAACGGAATCCCATGGCACTTCCAAACTATATTCCACCTTTACATTCAACGCCTTACCGACTTCTTGCATGAAATCGTAAATCACGCCGGACATCTCGCCAGTATTGGGGTCGCGCATCACCGCCGGTTCCCACAAACTATAGGCGCAACGCAACGTGCCGGTTTTGATCACCCGTTCATACGCGCCGCCAATTTCCGCGCCAGTGTGGCGTTTGGTAACGCTTTGATAAGATTGCATCATCAGCCAGGCGATAATCACCGCCAAGGCGAGCGTCAATAAATGCGGTTTCATCATGTTATTTTTTCCTATTTTGTTTCTGGCGCTTGATAAGGTTTGGCGACCAAGAAATAAGATTCCAAATCTGCATCGTATTTTCTTAATGTCGTTTCCACGAAACCATTTAGATGCATGGTGCGTAATGCGGCATCGATAGTTTCCTTTAATTGGGTTTCATTTTTATTAACCGCTAACAGCGGCGCCGGAAAGGCCCTCACCGGTCCGCCGCCAATGATTTTTATTTTATCAGAATTATTGCGAATATAAAAATCAGCCGGTTTCTTCTGCAAAAAAGCTACATCAGCCTTGCCGGTTGCAACAGATTCCATTACCTGCGATATATCGCTTAAATTAGGTAACGAAAAAACCTGCGCCTTGGGAAAAAGTTCAGCGGCAAGAAATTGACTGATTTCTCCGTCTACCACCGCGATTTTTACCGCCTCATTATTGATTGCTTTTCTGTCAGAATCAAAACGCACTTCACCGGCGCGCGTATAGGCATAGGTAACGCCATAATTGACCGGTATACTGAATAAGGCTTCTTTTGCTCGCGCTGGATTTTCATACAATCCTGCGCAAAGAGCATCATATAATCCCGAATGCACTCCGGTAAACATGTCGGTAAAACCGACTTCTTGGACCCACTCAATTTTCCAACCCAGTTGGCGACCAACCTCTTCGGTATTATCTACTACGGTTCCGGATAATTTCTTGGTATTGGGATCCATGATTGTTTCGGGTGGATAAACGATATAGGCACATCGCAATGTTTTCGTACGCATAACGCGGTCAAACGCGGTTTCTTTCACCACATGCGCGGGCAGAATTTCATTGATCTTGGGCAAGGTTGCTTGGACCAACAACCAACACATAACAACGGCAATTGCGAGGGTAAGAAGATGATTGCGCATGATAAACCTCTATGCTGCTTGTGAAACGGATTTCTGATTTAAAACTTTTTGGTATACGGCGAATTCGCCTTCGCACATTTGCTCACGGCTGTAATGCGCGCGCGCATGCGCGATTTGCATTTCCGCGAGTCTTTCGCGCGCCTGGGCATTCAACGTCAATACTTTGCCGATCATTTGCGATAACGCATCGATATCGTCGACTGGATATAATAATCCGGTTTCGCCATCGATAATGGTTTCAGCCGATCCGCCATGGTTGGTTGCGATTACCGGGCGGCCCATCGCTTGCGCCTCGACCACAACGCGGCCAAATGCTTCCGGTTCCTGGCTGGCGGACACAACCACATCGGCCAACAAATACGCGGCTGGCATGTCCTTGCATTCGCCGGCCCATTTGACCGAACCTTCAAGGCCCAATTCGCCGACCAGACGTTCAATTTCCTGGCGGTATGATTCATGGCCGTGATCCGATCCGATCATCACGCAGTAGAAATTTTTATGCGGCAATTTCGATAACGCCAATAACAATTCGCGCTGACCTTTCCAGCGGCTGATACGGCCGGGGAGCATAATAATAGGCTTGTCATCGGGAATATTCCATTCGCTGGCGAGTTTAATCACCCGGTCGCGATGCACGCGGACGGGATCAAACCGCACCAAATCGATGCCGCGCGGAACCACATCGATTTTCGCAGGATCGATGCCGTAATTTGCAACGATATGCGATTCGATAAAATGCGACACCGCGATAATGCGCGCGCCGCGCGTCATAATACCGTTATACCAGCGTTTGATTTTTCCGGTAAAATTATAGGTGCCGTGAAAAGACGTTACGAATGGAATACCGGTTTTGCGCGCGGCCCGAAACGCACTCCACGCCGGGGCACGCGAACGGGCATGAATAATATCGACATTATGATCGCGGATGATTTTCGATAACACCCGCGCGTTCCATAAAATTTGCAAAGGATTTTTGGAATCCGCCGACAAGGTAATGTGCGTGCCGCCCTTGCTTTCGACTTCGCGCGCCATCGGCCCGCCGGAAGATACTACGATTGCATTCCATCCCTGTTGCACCAGATACGCGGTCATATCGACCGTGCCACGTTCCACCCCACCGCTGATCAGCGCGGGCAGGATTTGCAAAATAGTGGGCGATTTTTGCGAAACGACTAAATTCATAATTGCCAATTCATAGCATAAAACGTAATTTTGCGGTATAAGCATATCGACCAATGCGCCCCGAAAACCTTGGAAATAGTGATGAATAACCCCAATTTTCAGCTGAAAACGCCCTTGAATCAAAACGTTCTTTACGCCCCGGCCAAGCCGCATCGGCTGGCCTATCAAACCACGGCGGCGGCGACCGATAAACAAGCATCGCCAGGCGTTTTATTTTTAACCGGTTTCCGGTCCGACATGAATGGCAGCAAGGCGACTGCGCTGGCCGAATGGGCGCACAGAACCGGGCATGGATTGACGCGATTCGATTACAGCGGCCATGGGCGATCGGATGGAAAATTTATTGACGGCACGATCGGCCAGTGGGTCAAAGACGCTTTATATATTTTGGATCACCACACCACGGGGCCGCAAATTCTGGTTGGATCCAGCATGGGAGGATGGATTATTTTGCATCTCGCCTTGCTGCGCCCGGAACGCGTGGCCGGATTGGTTGGCATCGCCAGCGCGCCTGATTTCACCGAAGAATTGATTTGGAATTGTATCAGCGAGGGCGCCCGTGAAAAATTATTGAAAGACGGCGTGTTTTACGAGCCGCCGCAATATGACGACCAACCGACGCCGTTTACTAAGCAATTGATCGAGGATGGCCGCAAGCATTTGTTGCTGACGCGAGAAACATTGCCGATCATCTGCCCGATCCGTTTGATTCACGGCATGAATGATGTGGATGTGCCGTGTGAACTCTCGCGCCGGATTTTGGAAAAAGTCGAAAGCAAAAATGTGCAATTGCATTTGGTCAAAGACGGCGATCACCGTTTAAGCCGGCCGCAGGATATTCAAATGATTATTGGCGCTGTGGAAGAGCTAATAACAAAGTAAGCGTACCCAAATGTTCCGCATGGAACATTTTTAAAAATCCAACTGCGCGTAGTGTTTAGGCGGCGGCACGCCAGGAATATGATCGGCTAAAAGCCCGCGAAACGCCGGGCGCGATTTGATCCGCATATACCATTGCTTGGCGACGGGATGATTGTCCCACGGCACATCGCCCAGATAATCGATGCAGGATAAATGCGCTGCCGCCGCGATATCGGCCAGCGAAAATTGATCGCCCGAAAGCCAGTTGCGCCGCTCGATCAGATAAGAAATATAGTCGAGATGATGCCCGATATTCGCCTTGCCGGCGCGGATTGCGTGCGAGTTCGGCTCGCCCAATCCCACAAAACGCTTCATCATTTTTTCATCGACCAGATACGCGCTGACCTCGCGGTTGAATTTTCCATCGAACCACGCAATCAAACGGCGGGTTTCCGCGCGCGCATGCGCATCGTGGCCCATCAAATTCGGGCTGGTATAAGTTTCCTCAAGATATTCGCAAATCGCATTGGCGTCGACAATCGCCTTGCCGTCTTGATCGACCAGCACCGGAACTTCGCCAGCGGGATTGAGGGTAAAAAATTCGGCGCGGCGTTCCCAAATTTTCTCGACCTTCAATTCGAACGGCAAGGATTTTTCCGCCATGTAAAAACGGACCTTACGGCAAAACGGGGACAACCAAATATGGTATAAAGTGCGCATTTGCCTAGGGTATAGAGGAAACGTACGATCGTATAGAGAGAAAAATATTTCCGCCACAATATTGTTTATTGTTGATGATTATACGAAACTGAGATTACCGCTTTACGCCCAATATTTTCCGCGATAGGTTTGCCGCATGACTTTTTTACAGATCCTTATTCTTGCCGCCGTGCAAGGCCTGACCGAATTTTTACCCGTCAGCAGTTCGGGGCATTTGATTCTGGTGCCGTTTTTTACCGGCTGGACGGACCAAGGCCTGCATTTCGACATCGCCGTGCATTTTGGCACGCTGCTGGCGGTATTGTGCTATTTCCGCAAAGATGTCGCGATGATTATCGGCGACAGCATCGATTGGTTCATGACGCGCCAAACCAATCTGGGCATTCGCCTGGCGGTTTATTTGATCATCGCAACCATTCCGGCAATTATATTCGGCCTTATTTACAAGCATTTCTATCCGGACGGTTTGCGTTCGCCGCATTTTATCGCGATCAATTTAATTGTATTCGCCGTATTGATGTGGATTGCCGACCGGTACAGTTCGATGGTCAAGCAATTGGAACATTTAAATTGGCGCAATGTTTTGTTAATCGGTTTAGCGCAAGCAATTGCAATCATTCCAGGCGTCAGCCGTTCCGGCATCACCATTACCACCGCCAGATTCTTGGGCATCAACCGGCCCGAAGCAGCGCGGTTTTCGATGTTGCTGGCAATCCCGACCATCGGCGGCGCTGCATTGCTTGCGGGAAAAGATTTTATGGAATCGACCGCACCGGTTCCGGTGAATGAACTCGCGATGGGTATCGGATTGTCGTTCTTGTTCGGCTTTGCTGCGATCGCGTTTATGATGCGGCTGCTACAGCACGCGTCGTTAAAAATATTCGTGATTTACCGCATCGCGCTGGGTGCAGCGATTTTAATCTGGTTTGTTTAATTTTTTAGGCGGCTTGATCGGTATTACCCATCCGTCCGCCGATTTTATACCGATCCAGGTAAGACGGCAAAATGACGTCAAGCGCCGTCGGCGTAACACCCAGATCCTTCAATTTCAAAACCGAAGCGCCAACGATATTGTCTTTTTCCAGCATGCGCACCTGATCGATCGTCAACAACGGTTTCGGCATTAATTGCAAAAACGCCGCCTTGACCTTGGCCCACCAGAACGGCACGGAAATCAAACAGGCTTTTTGTCCGGTCTGTTGCAACATAATGCGCATTAATTCCGTGAAGCTGTAAATTTTCGGGCCGCCCAATTCATAAATTTTCCCGCGCGCCTGATCGTTGGATAAGGCCGCAATCACTGCATCCGCCACATCGGCGACATAGACGGGTTGAAATTTGGTTTGCCCGCCGCCGATCAATGGCAGGATATGGAATATCTGCGCGATGCCTGCAAACATATTGAAAAAATTATCTTCAGGACCGAACACGATGCTGGGGCGCAAAATCACCGCGTTTGGAAATTCGCGTAAAATCGCGGTCTCGCCCTTGGCCTTGCTGCGCGCGTATGCGGAATTGGAATTTGCATCGGCGCCGATTGCCGATATATGCACCAAAGATTTCACGCCGCATTCGCGCGCAATCGCGGCAATGCGCGCCGGGGTTTTATGATGCACCAAATCGAATTTGTTTTTTCCGCTTTCAAATAAAATGCCGGTCAGATTGATAACAGCATCGGCATTTTGCATCACCGCGCGCAGCGATGCATCGCTGCTCATCTGACAAGGAATCGGCGTGATTTGCCCGACATCGCCAAAGGGCCGCAAAAATTTCGCCTTTTCGATATTGCGGGTCGGCACGCCCACCGTTGCGCCCAGCGCCGCCAAACGTTTCACCACATAACGGCCGATAAAACCGGAGCCGCCAAAAACAAGCACGCGCGAATGAGACAAAGACATGGGTATTTCCTTAAATCATTGAATATAATATGCTTTATTTCGTATAAACCATAAAAGCAAGCGCTAAATCATTGACAAAACCATTATAATACTGTATCCTTTTAGAATAAAATTACAAAATAAGATAGGGTACGATGGTTATTCAGATCTTCGCTTTACGCGCGGCGGCTAGCTCTTCCGCGGCAAAACCCAAAGTAGAGGAAGATAAGCCCTATGAACCGAATTTAAGTTTAATCCTGCCGGCTGAAATTCTTTTATTACAGCAAATCATGCAGGCGCAAGAAGAAGCTTCGAGGCATTATTACGGAAGCTATGGTTTGGTGGGAAAGGCCCATCCGAAAAAATTGATCCCTTTGCTGAAAATGGTAGCCGCCTATGGTGGCTATGTGCCGGAAAAAATCGCCGGCGTTCCGCTCGAGCAATTATCGACCGCAAATCCCAAGCAATTATTGCGCGCGGCCAACCGTGCGGAAACAGCGTTCCTGAACGCCTTTCACGAACGGCACGACGCCCATTATTATACAATGAATCCGGATGGTGTTTTAGCAGAAGCGCTTTTCCGAACAGGTATTCCGATATCGACCGGCGCCGATATGAATGAACAAGCCAGCAATATGTGCAGCGCCCTGAACAAATCGGTTTCGCCGAAATTGATTGCATCGATAAAACCGGCCGACAGATCCGAAGCGCAACAAGTGCTAAGATTGCAGATCGGTACTGTTAAAGAACTGAAGAGACAAGCAAAAGCCAATCGATCGCAATTATTATCCGGCTTGCTGATGATGGGCGTGGCGGGAATCGGCGCCATTATTGGAGCCTCACCTATATTTGCGATATCGGCCGAGATGATCAAGGTATCTTCTTTGGCTGTCACGTTAATTGGATCGGTGGTTGCAGGGTCCAGCCTGGCTGTGGCTGGTATATATGCTATTTATAAAAGAGAGGAAAAAGGCGAGAAAAAGGCCGAGATTCCCGATCAAATAAAAGCGATGATTGGCCAAAGATCATCGATGGAGCCATTGGACCGTTTTAAGGAACCCGCCCTGAAACCTTCCAAATCAACCGCGCATCAAAACACCGGAAGATCGGTGCAGCACGAAGCGGCATCCAGGCCGCCTGCACCGATTCGTCCAGTAATCCCCCGGCATCGGCGCAATGAGGGACGGGAATTTTAACTTCTGTCCGCCGTGATAATCCATATTCCTATTGACTTATCGGCCAAAATCGCTGACTTTCCAGGCCGCGCCCGGATGGCGGAATTGGTAGACGCGCTGGTTTCAGGTACCAGTGAGTAACATCTTGGAGGTTCGAGTCCTCTTCCGGGCACCATTACTCCCTCCGAGGATGTCCGATGACATCCGACAGAATCATTTTAACATAGATAAAATAAGGTTTTTACGTCCGCTGATGTCCGAGGGGGTCGGTTGACATCCGGCACATTTGGGGGTATCGTTGGGGGTATAAACGGATATCCTTATGGCCCTCACCGACACCAAAATTCGTAATGTCAAGCCGACAGCCAAACCCCAAAAGATTGCGGATGGAGAAGGGTTATTTCTCTATGTGACCCCTAAAGGCTCGAAAATCTGGCGCTTTAAGTACCGCTACCATCGTAAAGAGAAGCTTTTGACCTTTGGGGCCTATCCCGAAGTTAGCCTATCCGAAGCGCGGGAAAAGCGCCTGGAAGTGCGGAAACAGCTAGCTAATGGAATTGATCCAAGCCTAAAACGGCGCGAAGATAAGCGTATGGCGCAATTTGACGCCAATAATAGCTTTAAAGCTATTGCCTTGGAGTGGCATGCAGCCAATCAAGTCCAATGGACAAAAGCGCATAGCGCCAAGATTTTGAGGCGCTTAGAAGCCAATATATTTCCCTTTCTTGGCCATGTGCCGGTCAAAAACATTAAACCTGTCGAATTACTGGACGTTATACGGAAGGTAGAAAAACGGGATGCAACAGAGTTATCGCATCGTGTGTTGCAGACCTGTTCGGTTATTTTTCGATATGCTACCGCAACCGGTCGCACCGAATATAATCCTGCGGCTGACTTGCGGGGAGCGCTTAAAGCTCATAAGGCGAGTCATTATCCAACCATCAATGCGAAAGAAATCCCTCAACTCTGGCACAAGCTGGAAACTGTAGGCACGGCAGAAGAAATCCGGCTGGCTATTAAAATTCTGCTTTTTACATTTGTTCGGCAGGGCGAACTGCGCCACGCTAAATGGACGGATTTTGATTTCAAAGACAATGTCTGGATTATGCCAGCTCATGCCACAAAAATGCGCAGAGAGCACATCGTACCGCTTTCCAAACAAGTCATAAAACTCTTGCAACAATTGAGAAAATTAACGGGACGCTCTGAGCTGCTGCTTCCATCTTACCAACGGCGAAAAAATCCAATGATAAGCGAAAACGCAATTAATCAAGTGCTGCAAAGGATGGGCTATAAAGGAAAGCTGGTGGGCCATGGATTCCGCGCGCTTGCTTCTACCACATTGAATGAACTTGGCTTTAAACCGGATGTAATAGAGCGGCAGCTAGCGCATAAAGAGCGCAATAGTGTCCGCGCCGCGTATAACCGCGCTGAATATTTGCCAGAGCGGAAGAAGATGATGCAGCAATGGGCGGATTATGTTGATTCGGTTATTGCTGATACTGGCCGCGTAGTAGCATTTAAGAATAGAAAAAGGGTCTCATAAAATGCCTAAATTTGACGAAACTAAAGTATTGGATACTTTTCATCATAACATAAATTACGAAGATTGGATGGCCTCGGATTATTGGAGTCTTTCCGAAGCAGCGTTATTGGCATATGGGCATAATCCAGATGAAGATAATATAAATCTAAATCCTTATGGCACTAAGGTGATTAATTATCCTAGCCAGCTTCCTAGTTACTCACAAAAACTCTTGAGGGTTATGGAAAGGTCTGGAGATAATATTTTCAAGGAGCAAATAGGGCTTGTTTCAGCCATAAAATTTGTTGACTGGCTAATACAGAGGGGCATCGCGCCTCCGAAAGCATTGATGGCCGCATATGAAAAGAAGAAATTATCCGCTGTAGATTACAAAGCCCAATGCAATGTTTTAATGGAAGAGAATGAAAAGCTTAAAGAGCAATTACAAAAAATCGTAAATCAAGCCTCTTTGGCTAAAGAAAATAAATCGCTTATGAAAATTTTGGGCTGTATTTTGAAAAGCCATTATGGTTATCCGAGCAGAGAGGCTGTAGGGAAAATAAGTAACCGTATTCAAGCCTGTGGGTTTTCCATGGATGATGGAACTATAAGAAAACATGCTGATGCGTCAGTGGAGTATATAGCAGAAGAATCCAAAGAATAATAAAAGGCGAATTCGCTTTTTATTTAGGCGAATTCGCCCAGGGCCTATCACGGCTCTCATAGAATCCAACCAGATTCAACTGGATGGAGCAACCTATGAAAACCAATAATACCCTTGATAATGACGGCTATTTAAGGCTGCCGGACGTTTTAAAGCTTATACCGGTTAGCAAATCGACCTTCTGGGAAGGCATAAAAACCGGCCGATACCCAAAACCTGTCAAGCTAAGCGAACGCATTACTGCGTGGCGCGTATCTGATATCCAGAAATTCCTAAATTCTGTTGCTGTCAGCAATCAATAAAGAAATGCCGATAGCGTTGCAGTGCACAGCGACATGAAGGATTATCATGTGTAAAAAATATAGCGCAGAAGAAGTAACTCTTAAACTAAAAGGCCAATGGGATGGCAAGCGTGGCAAAGCTTGTTGCCCCGCTCATAATGATAGATCCCCTTCTTTGTCTATCGCGGAAAAAAATGGGAAACTGCTTTGGCATTGTTTTGCTGGTTGTTCGCAAGTTGAAGTAAAAATATCCTTACAGAAACTGGGCTTAATTAACGACCCGGGAGCAAGAAAATGACAAAAGATTATTCAAAGCTGCTTCAGCAGCCTAAAATTGGAGAGTTTGCTGGCGCATGGGAATATTTTGATGCAAGAGGCGAGTTATCGTTTGTAGTGACGCGCTATAACAAGGTTAATACTAGCGGCAAAGAAGAGAAAGAATTTAGGCCATGGTCATTCCTAGATGGCCGTTGGATAATTAAAGCTCCAGAATTGCGCCCGCTGTATAATCTGCTTGAAATTATTGAAAAACACGATGCGCTAGTAATTATTGTGGAAGGTGAGAAAGCGGCAGAAGCAGCCAGAAGATTTTTTCCTCACTGTGTTATTGTAACAAGTAGCTTCGGCTCTCAAGCTGCGCATAAAACTGACTGGTCAACTTTAGCTGGGCGAGACACCGTCGTTTGGCCCGATAACGATGAAGCAGGGAAAAAATATGCTTCAATTATAGTCAACCAACTTGCCACAATTGGGGCTAAATCAATTAGAATCGTTCAGTTGCCTGAAGGCTTGCCTCCGAAATGGGACTTAGCTGACTTACTTCCATTTGAGTTTCAGGAAAAAAATCTTTTGGATTGGGTTGAAAATGCGCCCTTAATATCGACACTTGCTAACAATGAAGAAATTAATCTAGCCAATATTGTACGTCAGTTGGCCGCTTTATCACCTATCGAATATGACCGGGTCAGAACACGACATGCTGCTAGTTTGGGAATACGAAGATCTGTCTTAGATCAAGAAGTCAAAGAGCAACGCATATTTCCCCAAAGTCAGCATAATAGAGGCGGCTTTGATTTTCCCGAAATAGAGCCATGGCCAGAACCTGTTGATGCCGCAGCGCTATTTGATGAGATAGCTACAATAATAGATTCTCTTGTTATACTTTCAAAACACAGCAAAACTGCGGTAACTTTATGGGTGTTGTTTACTTGGGTAATTGATGCTTTTCATACTGCGCCAATTTTGGCTATCTGCTCCCCAGAAAAAAGGTGTGGAAAAACTTCTTTAATTTCCGCAATTAATGGGTTAGTAAACAAGCCGCTTCCTGCCGCTAATATAACTCCCGCAGCAATGTTTCGCACAATTGAATTATGTAAACCTACTCTTTTAATAGACGAAGCTGATACTTTTCTGGCAGGCAAAGATGAATTGCGTGGCATTATTAATTCTGGGCATACGCGCACCACTGCTTTTGTCATTCGTTCAGTCGGGGATGAGCATGAACCCAAAAAATTCAGTACTTGGGGAGCAAAGGTTATTGCTTTAATCGGGGATCTTTATGATACGCTACGTGACCGGTCAATTATCATTGAGTTACGCCGCAAATTAAAATCGGAAAAAGTGCAGAAATTACGCGATGTAAACCAAGATTCATTTGAGAAGTTTAGATCGCAACTAAAAAGGCTGGCGGATGATAGTATTCAGGCACTTTCATCACTCAAACCGGTTTTACCAGATAGTTTATCAGACCGTGGTGCGGATAATTGGGAACCTTTACTTGCAATTGCGTTTCTGGCAGGAAGCCGGTGGCAAAAGAAAGCTTTTGATGCGGCTATTGCTTTGTCAAAAGAAGGGCCAGATGTCACCAGTGTAGGTACAGAAATGCTTCGGGACATCAAGGCTGCTTTTGAAGTTCTGGGAGATAAAATTTCAACCGTCTCTCTGATTGATTTTCTATGCAGAGATGAAGAACGCCCATGGGTGAGTTGGAAGCGTGACAAGCCAATAACCCCGAACCATGTAGCTATGATATTAAAGCCATTTGGGATTAAAAGTAAGACCGTCAGACTGGATAGTTATAACACTCCTAAAGGATATGAGATTTCACAATTCTCAGATGCTTTTGCGCGTTATTTAGAGGGAGGGCAGGCTCCAGCCGCCACAACGCCACAACCTACGCTTTCTGACGAATGGGACGTGGCGGAAACTGTCCCCAATAAATCTCAAATGACTGCCCCCGCAACACAAGAAAGCTTTGAGAACCTTGCATGTGGCGCTGTGGCGGCTAAATCCAGCAATGGATCATTATACGAATATGAAGAACGCGCTGCCATTCGTGAGTTTTGTGGGGAACAAAAACGTTCAGTTGCAGAAAGCGAAGCCCAGAAAGAAAAGAATTAACTATCTATCGGCAATAGAAATTGTGCCCACCGAGCAATGAACGTAATGATCTTCAGGCAGAAGCTTAATTACATTATTGAAGCCAATATTACGTTAATTATTGTTGCGATTAATTGTCGTGAGTATTATTGTTTCTGACAAATTATAACCTCATGGCACAGATATAATGCCCTTCAATATATATGTTGACGATCTTAAAAAGCGCCACGCTTCCGGCATAGCGGGGGAGCATGCTTACCGTCCAGCATTACAAATCCTTGTCGAAGCTATTATGCCGGATGTTATGGCGACAAATGATCCTAAACGTATCGAATGCGGCGCGCCTGATTTTATTTTGACCCGACGTAAAATTGATGTTGGTTATATCGAGGCTAAAGATATAGGGATCAATCTAGATAAAGCCGAGAAAGACGATCAACTAAAGCGTTATTTTGATAGCTTAGATAATTTGATTCTAACGGACTATCTTGAATTTCGATTTTTCTTGCACGGCAAAAAAGTTGAAACGATCCGGATAGGCGAAATAGGCCCGTCTGGGAAAATTAATTCGATACCTGAAAATTATAATCGTCTCAAAGACCACTTGATTGATTTTGCTGCTTTCCAAGGCCAAACGATTAAATCGGCTAAAAAATTGGCCGAGATGATGGCGCGTAAAGCGCGCCTAATGCGTGATGTATTTCATAAAGCTCTTTTGGAAAGCAATGAGAACACCTCCCTACATGATCAATTAACGGCATTTCAGAAAGTACTAGTTCATGACATGGATGCGAAACAATTTGCAGATGTCTATGCCCAAACGATCACTTATGGTTTATTTACTGCACGTTTACATGATAAAAGCTTACATGATTTTTCCCGCGCAGAGGCCTTGACCTTAATCCCTAAAAGCAATCCATTTCTAAGACAATTATTTCATTATATAGCCGGCCCTGAATTAGATGATCGCGTTATTTGGATTATCGACGCACTGTGCGAGGTGTATCGCTATACCGATCTTCCATCTATCCTGCATGATTTCGGGACAGCCACGGGACAGAACGACCCCATCCTTCATTTTTATGAAACTTTTCTCGCGGAATACGATAAGTCCCTCCGTAAGGCGCGGGGGGTATGGTACACGCCGGAACCAGTAGTGAATTTTATTGTTCGTGCCGTTGATGATGTGTTGAAAAAACATTTTAATCTTAAAGACGGGCTGGCTGATACCAGTAAAGTTAGTATTGAAATAGAATCACAAGAAAAAGATCAACGAACTAAAACTGGTCGCAAAATGGAAGTGCGTGAAGTACATAAAGTTCAGCTTCTGGACGTAGCCACAGGCACCGGCACTTTCCTAGCCGAAATCATTAAACAAATTTATAAAAAATTCCAAGGACAAGAGGGTTTATGGAGCAGCTATATTGAGCGCGATTTGTTGCCGCGCATGCACGGGTTTGAATTGTTAATGGCTTCTTATGCTATGTGTCATATGAAGCTAGATCTATTGCTACAGGAAACCGGTTACAAGCCATCTAACGCCAATAATCCTCCGCGCTTAAGTGTTTATCTAACGAACAGTCTTGAAGAGTACCACCCTGATGTTGATACCTTGTTTGCCAACTGGCTATCCCGGGAAGCTAACGAAGCCAGCCGCATCAAAAAAGATATGCCTATTATGGTGGCTATCGGCAACCCTCCCTATAGTGGCGAAAGTGCCAATAAGGGTGATTGGATTATGGGCTTGATGAATGCATATAAACAGGAGCCTAGCGGGGGCAAGCTTAAAGAAAGAAACTCCAAATGGCTAAATGATGATTATGTAAAATTCATACGTCTCGGAGAGCATTATATACAAAAAAATGCGGAAGGAATTTTGGCTTATATAACCAATCATGGATATCTAAATAATCCTACTTTTCGTGGTATGCGCTGGCATTTACTGAACACTTTTGATGATATCTATGTTCTGGATTTACACGGTAATGCAAAGCAAAAAGAAACATCCCCTGATGGCAAGCCTGATAAGAATGTGTTTGATATTCAACAAGGAGTAGCAATAATTATCGCGGTTAAGGCCAAACCAACTGGAAAAACACAAAAGCAACTAGCTAGGGTTTTTCATGCCGATTTATGGGGCAGCCGCGAAAACAAATATGATGCACTACAAATAGGCAGCATTAACAAACTGCCATTTAAACAACTGGTTCTACGTGCGCCGTTTTATTTTTTTATTCCCCAAGATAACAAATCAGGCGCTGAATATCACAAAGGCTTTGCCTTGAATGTTTTGTTCCCCATCAATTCCGTTGGTATCGTTACGGCGCGGGATGAATTGACTATTCATGAAAAGCGCGATGATCTTATCCGTACCATTCAAAATTTTAGCATGCTGCCAATAGAAGATGCGCGCCAAGAATACAATTTGGGTAAGGATGTGCGAGATTGGCGGGTGGAGTGGGCGCAGAATGATTTGAAGAATACTGGCTTAAATCCTGATAATATCAGAGCTATTAGCTATCGACCTTTCGATACGCGCTGGACTTATTACACGGGGCAATCTCGTGGTTTCCTATGTATGCCTAGACCAGAAGTCATGCGCCACTTTTGTGCGGGAGAGAATCTCGGTTTGTTGAGTATGAGACACTATGCCTACAATGTGCCGGATTATTGTTATAGCTTTGTTAGTAGAGAACTAATTGATAACCGTACCTTCATCAGCAATAAAGGTATTTGTTTATATTATCCCCTTTGGCTTTATGGGGAAGGGCTTCAAAGCAAAGAACAAAGAAGACCCAATCTCGATCCTAAAATCTTCGGCCAAATCAAGAAAACAGTTCCTGACACCACGCCAGAGGCTTTGTTTGATTATGTCTATGCAGTACTCCACAGCCCCACCTATCGTAAGCGCTATGCTGAGTTTTTGAAGTCAGACTTTCCTTATATTCCTTACCCAACGAACACTAAGATTTTTCATGGATTAGCAGAGAAAGGCGCTTATTTGCGTGAGTTGCATTTAATGGAAAGTCCAAGATTGGATACTCAAATTACCACATATCCGGTTGATGGGCTGCATGAAGTTAAAAAACAACGTTTTGAAAAAGGCAAAGTATGGATTAATGACTCTCAATACTTTGGCAATGTGCCACAAGAAGCCTGGGATTTTTATATTGGCGGTTATCAGCCTGCACAAAAATGGCTGAAAGACCGAAAAGACCGAAAATTGACTATTGAAGACATTCGTCATTGGCAGCGCATAATTGTGGCGCTAGCCGAAACCGCAAAAACTATGCAAGAAATAGATAAAATTAGTTTCTTGCCAGAAGCAGCGGGCTAAAACTCATGCCCATTCGTCATGCCATTTGGAAAGTTGGTCAACAACCCCAGCCATTGATCGAGGCGATTCTGCCCAGCGAAAGATTGCTGGAAGACATGATTCTTGCTGATCCTAGGATATTAGACGAAAATTGGATGTTTATTGGTCGGCAAGAAGACACCGGTTATGGTGGGCGAATCGATTTATTGGCAATTGCGCCGGATGGCGTGCTGATATTGATAGAATTAAAGAGAGACCGCACCCCGCGCGAAGTTGTTGCGCAGGCGATTGACTATGCAAGCTGGGTTTCTAAATTAAAACCCGAGAATATCAATGCTATTTATAGTCGGTTTACTAAAGGCGGCAATCTTGCGGAAGATTTCCACAAGCGTTTTAACCAGGAATTGGATGAAGAATCTTTAAACGAAAGCCACCAAATTATTGTGGTTGCTTCGGCTATAGATGAAAGCAGTGAACGCATAATTGCCTATCTTAGCGAGCGCGATATTCCAATCAATGTAGTTTGCTTTCAGGTTTTTAATTATGGTGACGATCAATTGCTAAGCCGCGCCTGGTTGTTAGACCCGGCCCAAACTCAAATTAGCGCCGCCACTGCACCGGATAACCAAAGCGAACCTTGGAACGGTGAATTTTATTCATCGTTCGGTGAAAGTGAGGTGCGGTCTTGGGCGGATGCTGTACAATATGGATTCATTTGTGGCGGGGGCGGTAGATGGTATAGCAAAACCCTACAACTGCTTAACCCCGGCGACCGTGTTTGGGTGAATATACCCGGCTCTGGATATGTTGGGGTCGGTCGCGCTATTGGCCGAGTCCAGCCCGCCGCAACATTCCAAGTAGACACCTCCCAGGGCAAAATGCCAGTGCTAGATGTTGTAAAACGAGCCAGCTATCATCGTGAATATTTGGACGATCCTGAGCGCTGCGAATATTTCGTGCCTATCGAATGGATTCAAGCCGTGTCTTTGGAAAAAGCAATTAAGGAAATAGGTTTTTTTGGTAATCAAAACACTGTGTGTAAGCCTACAAAACCTAAATGGCGGGCGACAGTCGAAAGATTAAAGCAGAAATTCCCTGGCTACGATAAAACCATTGTGGCAAGTCCAAAAGCTTAAAGCTCACCACTTTTTTGCCCCCTCTATGCAGTAATACATGATTAACATATTGTTATATATGGATTATATTTTTATTTACAATATATCATTTTTACATTATGTGTAATTTCGTACTTGACAATTCCAAAAAAACAGGGTATAAAGAAAATGGAAGTTGAATTTGATGATGCTGATTTAGATCGACTAGAAACCGATCCGAAATTTACGGCTGGCTTCTCCCAGCCGATAGTCAAAGGGTTCCGAAAAGTCATGCAGGCTATTCGAGCCGTTGCTGATGAAAAGGATTTGCATCAATTAAGGGGCCTCCGTTTTAAAAAATTGCAAGGTGATCGTAAGCATCAATATTCGTTGAGGATAAATGATCAATGGCGGCTGATTATTGAAGTGCATGAAACCGCCCTGATGAAAACGATTAGAGTTATAGAAATTACAGATTATCACTGATTATTATGAGAGACAGACCCATGAAACAAAGAAAACCAGCAGAGATATTTCCACCAGGAGAATATCTTCATGACGAGCTAGAAGCGCGCGGTTGGAATCAGGGAGAATTTGCCGAAATTATCGGTCGTCCGCCACGCTTAATTAGCGAAATTATAAGTGGTAAGCGCGGCATCACTCCGGAGACAGCCCAAGCGATCGCTGCTGCATTTGGCACTAGTGCGGAATTTTGGCTCAATCTTGAATCTGCATATCAACTATCGCGCGTCGATCCTGTTCCTGAAAGAATTAGGAAAGAAGCCCAACTTCGTGAAAAATTTCCAGTTCGAGAAATGATAAAGCGCGGCTGGATTGAGTCTTCAAAAAACTTTGAAGTAATAGAAACTAGGGTTCTTGATTTCTTTGGTATTACATCCTTAGATGACATGCCGAAATTATCCCATGCCGCGCGGAGAAATTATAGTGAGAATCTTTCCTCAGCACAGCTCGCATGGATTTTTCGTGTAAAACATTTGGCAACTGCGTTACAAATTCCTAAATATAATGAACAGAAATTGCGTTCTGCTTTAGTTAATCTTGAATTACTAATGACGGAGCCAGAAGAAGCGCGCCACATTCCTGGGATTTTATCTGAATGTGGGGTACGATTTGTAATAGTAGAACCTATTCCTGGATCAAAGATTGATGGGGTGTGTTTCTGGCTGAACGCACACTCTCCCGTAATAGGTCTCTCTCTTAAAGGAGACTATATAGATAGGTTTTGGTTTACCCTTCGGCATGAGATTGAGCATGTACTTAGAGGGGATGGCAAAGATTCTATTATGGTGGATGAGTTTGAAGCAAATGAGCCTGCTTCCAATACAAATGATTGTGAAAAAGCAGCTAATCAAGCGGCTAGTAATTTTTGTGTTCCGGAAAAAGAAATAAAGCATTTCATAGCTCGTCTTGATCCAATGTATTCAGAAAAGAATTTGATTGGATTTGCGCGCCTAATTAAGCGTCATCCAGGCATAGTAGCTGGCCAGTTACAAAGGCGCACGGAACGATGGGATTTATTCAGAAGGCATCAATTAAAAGTACGGCATATTATAATTCAGTCCGCACTTACCGACGGATATGGCCACACAGGACCAATAAACATATAGGAGAGCACTTATGGCAACATATACTAAACAAATGCAGAAAATTGTTGAGGACTACAGAGGCTCGGGTGAGCCTTGGCCTGCTGCTGCAAAAACAATTGCGGCCTGGGCTATTCGCACTGGTCGTTGGGAGCTTCCAGCTTCTGCCGCAATAAGCAAATGCGCGGAAGATGTAGCTTCAGCTATGCGTGAAGAATATATCACGGATAAAAAAGGGCGTCGTGTAAGGCTCTTGCATCCTGCTTCTACGCGCAAAGGTGATGAACAAATGGTGCTTTGGGATGATATTCGCACAGCTCCCAGACACCATATGCAAATATCATTTCAGCAAAGACGGCAAGCGATAGTGGGAGACTGTCGTCAACTTAAAACTGATGTGGACAGCTACAACGATGCGCATGTGGAAGCGGAACCAATCCAGATAGTTTTTGATTTCGCAATGGATCTCGCTGAAATTGAAGCGGCGCAAGCGGCCTAAAATTAATTTATTACGATTGCTTATTAAGCCCCTCCATCGTTTCCTCAAGAGTCTCCCACTCTGTAGGTATTGTACGTCCCCATGCTTGATAAAAAGGTGCAAAAATGAAAGGGGCGCCACCGTGATGAATAACTGTATCTCCGAGACTTGCCTTACCTTCTTTTCTTGTTATGTCAGCGTAAAAATGAATAGGATGCCCTGTTTTCCCTACCAAAAATAAGGCGAGTCCTTCCTTGCGACCTACATATTCAGCTGGTCGTTGATACTGGCTCAATTCATTGGCGGGAGCCGCCCATATCTCATTTATTCTTATGGCGGCGTCAGCTCCGATACGAGTAGCTTCATCCGCCATTTTGCGCATAATATGATAGTTCTGTCGTGAGTTATCCATCCTAATTTCGCACATACTAATTACTTTAATGTCGCGTATAAACAATAGCGTATCTATGTGATAACCATCTTTTAGAAATAGCGTACGAGCAATTTGAAAATACATTGCTGCTAGTTCTTCTATGTTAGCTACATTCTTTTTGAAATTATCGGGACCAATCTCATAACGTTCAGAAGCGATTTCCGCGATCTTCGTATCAGAAATCATTCCTCTGCGTTCAAATTCTAAAATTTTACCGTCTTTTAGTGAAATAATAAGAGAGCGCGGATCATGATGGCCTATCATGCACGGCATCCTCCCCTTTAACATGGGTGACGTAAACTCCTTAGTGCCGTCACAGTTAATAACGCTAGGCGGCGGTAGGCTCATTTGACGATGAGCGTCATGAACTAGTTCGGACATATGACCATAAGCGATGGCCAATGCGTCAAGGAGTTCGTAATCGGGCAAGCTGTTTTCAACCCACCGCCGTTGTATGCGCAAAGACCCATATTTAACTATGTAATCGCCTAATGGAGTTTTGGGGATGCTTTCCCGAAGGAGAGCTGGAGTGGAAGGAGAAAAAAGATCAAAGGGAATTTCAATGCTTGGGCCATTATCGAGATATGAGGCGATGGTTTCCACTCGAACTAAGCTATGCGATTCAAGATCGCCTTGTTTCTCAATTTTATTGCGAGCTTCCACTATCCAGCGCAGTAACGGATTGGCACGCATCTTTTCTTGTTGCGAGCCATACCATTGATCGAAGTCTGGTATTGTCCGCTTATGATTTTGCAGAACGAAAGAAACGGTGCGCAGAGTCTGTATGGTGTTCTGAGCTGCCAACCGAAAAGCTTCAGGATCAAAATAAGATTGTTCTGCTTGGTGCCAAAGCCGATGGGCATCTTCAAGCCGCTTATCAACAGCGGCTAAAGGGCATTGAGAATGCGCGGAAGAATTCTTTGTTTCCATTGCTCACCTAAGCACATTTTCAAATAGTATAAGGGAAATGGTTTTAGATCGCCATTACTATTGCATTTCTGGAGTTCAGGGTTGGCTTGATCCAAGACGTTATTTAATGGCGTGAGCACCATATTTTTGGTTTGTTTCATCTGATAGAACATCGAGCCTATTATAGACTCCTTTCTTAAGGGCATAGAAGGCTTCGTCGATAAGAATCATTCTTTCCACGAAAGTAAAGCGCTTCAAGTCTTCAGGCTTAAGGTTTGCCAAATTTAGAAGGGCTAACTTTAAATTTTCAGATATTTTCTTATCGTAACAAGAGGCGGGAACATAAACTAGATTCCGTGTCATGGCTAAAATGGTTCCTCACTACATTCTAAAGCTTTACCGGCGTAATCTGGCTTGCATATCATTTTTCGATTTCGGCGATCCATATCTTCTTTTTCCCGCTGAAATCTATCTTCTGCTCGATAAGGATTCTCGTGGCACGAAGCAATAGCGGCAGCCGGACCTCCTACGCCCGATCTTGGAATTAAATTGGCGGCCTGAATGCAGTTTAAAATAGCTAAATTGTCAGTGTTGGTTGGTACCGGCGCAGCCGCTTTTTGTCGTTGCGATTCATAATATTGATTTTGCCGTTCGGCCAGGCGATCGTCTAAGATAACTTTCTCTTTGGCCAATGTTTTGCGCGCGGTGCTATCACTAATCTTTCCGTCGCGCACTTTCTGCGCTAGTGCGCGCGCCCTAGTGACATATGCCAGCTGCAAGTCAACATCCGGCCCTCGCTGCGTGGCTTTAAGGGTCACTTTTTCATTGAGGCAATCCACCATTTCCGGAAAACCTTTATTAATCTGTTCACAAACCTGCTGATCTTCGCCAATAGTTGTGTAGTTTTGCGCGTAACGCTGCGTGGTTACGCATCCGCTTAATAATAAGATAGCCGCCAAAGTTATTGCTCTAATCATAATTTAACCCCGTATTTATGTGAAATATTGGCTATTTTGGCATATGCTATAATGGCATGCAACCCTAGGGGTATGGCCAAGACAAAATCAAGGATTGCAACGATTTACGATAAGCGCTACCGCCGCCTGCTCAATTGGCTGGTGGAAGAGCGCAAAAAACAGGGAATCAAGCAAAATGATATCGCCGAACAGACCGGCCTGGGCCAATGGCAATTGTCAAAGATAGAGCGATTCGAGCGCAGAATGGATGCGCTCGAGTTTCTAGATTATCTACACTTTCTCGGCCTGGACTATCCCGAAAAACTGGAAGAACTGCTAGCGTTGACTGAGAAAAAATAATTTACTTGTGCCCCTTAACTTCTAAGAAAGAATGGGAGGAGCATGGGAAGAGTACAGAGCGGACACAGCAACAAAATGGCAAATACAGGCTGTTATATCTGCGCACTCATCCCCGCGCGACGGTTGCAAGGTAAATCAATGATTTAGAGGTGTACGACCCCCAAACCTTCTTCAGATTCGCATGTCTTCCGATTTGTTTTTGGTTCTCCCTGCCATACATGTCGCCTGCCCGCCATAATTTGCTGCCAAATGAAGGAAGAGCCACGAAAATCAAAAGCCAGTTTATAGACACTGGTTGCGCCGCGCTTGCCTCTGCTTTTACCTCGCCGTTTTATAATGATGAGTTCCTTCTTCTCCAGCGCCTTCAAATGCCGTGCTATTTGCCGTTTAGAAAGTCCTGTGATGCGGGCGAGGGTGTGGATGGAGGGCCAGCATATGTTCTTCTTATTCGCGAATAGGCATAGAGCACCGTAAGTTTTCATGGCCGAGCCGTGCATGTCGTGGCACATGACCAGTTGCATCGGTATTTGAACGAATCTACGGTAGGGGAAGTCGGTCATCTGTTCCATCGCAGGCCAATTTTAAAATTTTAAAAATCCTCGCGGGATGCTTTGTAGATCGGTGGCAGGAAAGTGATTTTGCCCGCCCCCCTCCTGCCACGGGGGTGGGGTGATAAAATAAAAAAGGCCGATACAAATTGACTTTCAAAACCCCATGATGTTTACTGCCTTGCCAGAACTTGGTGCCATACTGGCAGCTAATGTTACTGGGGGTATCGGTGGGGGTACTATATATTTATCATACTATTATCATGATAAATATCAATAGTTTAGACGCCTTAATCGAGTCCTCTTCCGGCACCAAATAAGACGGCAAGGCCCGCCCGCGCGTGGCGCAAAAAAACTGTTGGAGAATAAAATGGGAATTGGACCTTTACGATCCTTGGTCGTGCATGATCCTAACAAAATGGGTCAAGCGCGGGAAACTGTGCAAGCATGCAGCAGTTTCGGCCTAATATGCCGTTTGGCCGTCAATGGATTTTGGATGGCGACTTTGCGGGTTGCGCCGCCGACCGATCCGGAAATTGATGCAAGTGAATATGGCGACATAGAAAGCGGCAGTACTATTATCCGCGAAGAATTGGCCCGGCGGAAAGCTGCTCGTTCTGCGCGCTAAATACCGATTCCCGCTTGCGTGGGAGCAATAAAATCGCGTACATTGCGCACATGACCAATTACACCCTGCACCAAAACGACCTGCCATCCACCGTCAAATTCAAAGGCCCTGTGGCCGTCGATTGTGAAATGATGGGATTGAAAGTCGGCCGCGACCGGTTGTGCCTCGTGCAATTGCGCGACCGCAAGGGCAAGGCACATTTGGTGCAATTCACGGCGGATAAATACGCGGCGGCGAATTTGAAAAAATTGCTGCAAGACAAAAAGACGCTGAAAATTTTTCATTTCGGGCAAACCGACATCGCCTATTTAAAATATTATGTTGGCGCGGAAACGGGCCCGATTTTCGATACCAAAATCGCCAGTAAACTGGCGCGGCGTTTTACCGACAGCCATGGATTGAACGATATCTGCAAAGATATTTTGGGTATCGAAGTGAACAAAGAAAAACAAAAATCCGATTGGGGCGCGAAAAAACTGACCGAGGCGCAATTGAAATACGCCGTCACCGACGTGTTGCATTTGCATGATTTGATGGACCGCCTGACCGAATTATTGAAACGCGATGGATTAATCCATGCAGCGGAACTCGCGTTCGATACGGTTGTCAATAACGGCTTGATCGAGGCGCAAGGCATCAACACCAACGCCCTTTTCGCCCATCATTCCAGCGACCGGGTTTAATTTACGCGTTCGGGGACGGCAAAACCCTGTTCATCGCCGCTGCATCCAAACCATAATGCGCGCCGATATAGGGCCGCAAAATATTGAATAGTTTTAACGATCCACGCAAACTGCCGTTAATGCCGGGATTGACCAGATCCAACTGGCCATTGGTTAAAACGCGCCGTTGATTGTCGCTGGGCACATTAACGCCGCCGATCGCGCTGGCGATGGCATAGTTTTGCAGCAACGGGTTGCCGGTAATCAGCATCATATTGGTGGCATGACCATGATCCGTGCCGCCGCTGCCGTTCGGGGAAAGGCTGCGGCCGAATTCGGATATCACCGCGATTACCACTTTGTTCCATTTGTTGGCGGCCATGAAAGTTTGCCGGATTGCCTGAATGCTTAGAGCGACTTGTTGCAAACGGCCCAAGATATAAGAATGATAATTTTCTGGGCTGCCGGTACCGTGCGTGTCGAACCACGGGGCTTGAATATATCCGACCGCCGGGGCCACGTTATCATCCAGGCTCATAATATGAGCCAGTAATTGCGCCTGGGTTGGCAAGCCGCCGTAAAAACTGTTGAATTGCGATGTATCGTTCAAACTATGCGCGACCGGGTTAAACGCGTTGCGGGTTTGAACGGCGCGGCGCACCGCATCGCCGAACCAAGTGGCGCGGCTGAAATTCGCGCTGATCATATTTAAAATATCGTTTTGAGTCGGCGTAGCGGTGGGCGGAACCCAGGCCGCGCTGCTGTTTGATCCTTGTAAAATTTGCGGCACGGCATTGCTGCCGGTTACGGCAACGCCGCCGGGATTCGGCAAAGCGCCCAACTCACCCTCGAGACGGTTTAAGAATCCAGGCAGATTACGTTGGCTGCCGATACCACCTGTAAAAATTTCGGCAGTCATTTCAAAGTGCGACAAATTGTTACGTGATGGTTCAAACGGTTCGACACCATGGAAAATGGTCATTTCGCCAGACTGGAATAATGGCAATAAACTGGAAAGTCCGGGATTCAAACCATATACGCTGTCCAATGCGATCGCCGAACGCGGTGTGTTTGCTTGCGGACGGTCCAGCGCATAGGCGCCGCGCAAACTGTGATATTCATTGCGGCCGACCGGTGGAACGACATGCAATCCGTCCCATCCGCCGCCGGCAAACAGCACGATCAATTTCTTATCGCTAGCCGCATCGCCAGTGGCAAAAGACAATCCTGGCGTTCCGGCCACCGCCGCCATACCAAGACAACCGCCACCCAATTTCACGAAAGAGCGTCTATTCATGTTGTTGTTTGTCATTAGGCAATCCCCTTGGTCATGAATTCCGCCGAGCAAAACGTGCCCATCACCGCCAATGTGGGGTTGGATGTAAGATTATTCATCAAATTTTTGGTCAATGTCATCCTGCTGGTGCGGGCGATCGGACCAATAGACTGGTGGAATAAATCCGCAGCCGATCTTTGTCCCATAATCAATGCAATTTTACCGCCTATACGGTCAATGATGCTAAGCATATTCTCTGGCGAGCGGCCTAACCAGAAATCGGTGGTTACCGGGAAACCTTGCACGTCGGCAGCTTGCCAGAACGGGCAATTCATCGCCGGCAAATCGTAACGCACGATATCACGGATAAAATTGTCGCCCAAATCGCCTGCGGCACCAGCGGCAGGAGCGATCAAGCCGCTGACCCGCAAGAAAGCCATCATGATTTCATCGGGGCGTTTCATTGGGGAGCGCACCAAGCGCGTTAAAGCATTAGGATGATTGAACATGGCCAAGGCCACTTGTTTCAAATCGCCTTGGGTATTTAAATAAACGGTTTTTAGATCGTTCTTCATTTGCACAGCCATTGGTAGATTCATGTCATCCATGAAGAAGTACCGCACCATCGCCGTGCAGAAGTGATCCGCGGTGCTGGGATGAATGGCGATAGCGTCCAGCACGCGACGCATCCGGTCATAGGCTTGCCAAGCGGCACCAATCGCTGGTAAGCGCAAATTCAACACCGGAATATAAATTTCATTCAAATCCACATTGCCGCCGCTGACGGTAACTTCACCAGCATGATCGTAACCGGACGATAAGCGCGCAATATACCGAAATCCGGCGAATAGCCGCGCCAGAGCATTGATGTCTTCTTGGGTATAACCGCCATTCACACCCATGGTATGTAATTCCAAAATCTCCCTGGCATAATTTTGATTCACCGCGCCAGCGCTATTAATCTGCGTATTCAAAAATTCCATCATCGCGGGGCTTAAGGTGATGGCGTACAATAAATCTTTCATTTTACCGCGCGAATTATCCAAAATCGTTTTGAAATACGCGCCGAATTGGCCGCCGATCAACAAATCTTCTTCGCGGTCGGTGCGAAAGGAAATGCTAAAATTATTCATCAAGAACATGTTCCAGCTGAACAAGGTCGGCTTTGTGGTGTTTACCGCTTCGCGGAAATAACGCACCGCCTGTCCCATATAGACATTATTTAATAATTCGCGCATCAACCGTTCGCGCTCTGGGAACGAGCCGTTCCATAGCGCGGTATAATAAAGACGGATATTGTCGCCATGCGTATTGTAATTTTGTCCAAAATCAGGAGCGCCTTCGAATTGCGCGCGCAGCCATGGCCGTGCGCCGCCAGCGGAACGAATCGCTGCTAAATCCCGCGGACCCATGCCAAAACCATAACGATGCGCAGCTATATAGGCATCGACAGTTGCAGATGATGTATCAGGGATAAGCGGTGCGGGGCTATCATTCTGAGATTGAACCAATACCGGGGACGGTTCCCGCATTTTACTGGAAAGGCGTAACAAGGCACGCGTATCCAATTTTGGACCAGTAGTAGTTGCGGATTTTAAATTGCCCAATTTACCTTGCGCCAACGCGGCCTTGAGATCGACCGATAAAACATTGACCGGAACTTGGTTGCTGCTGGAAATTGAACTAGCCATATCTCTTCCCCTGGGCCTGTTTTGTGAATTAGTGATTCTCACATATTATTGAAGTATATCATTAAACGTTACCTCTTAGGATATGTTTTAGTATAATCATAAGAAATTAAACGATTTTATCAAAATCATATAATTTTACGCACTAATTGTATAAAATTTTATATTAAATATTCAATATATAGTAATTTATAAATAATAACATTTATTTATATGTAATTTCATAACAATATACTACTACAAATAATATACATAAAAGACAATTCATCTATCAGTTTATCCAAAAAAGCGCAGTTTCTTGACCTTTTAGCTGGTTTCAGGCATAATCCACCCCTGTCTGAAATTTAGGACAAAGCTATTAATAATATACATATATTTCAATAGCTTAGGGAACAACCGGATTTAAACCGCAATCAGCAGATATTATATAAGACATATCGCAGGTAATTATGGGCCAGAAATCAACAACCCAATCTTTGAAATTGATTGTCGCGAACGATGCCGCGAGCGGATCTGTTTTATCGCGCGCGCATGCGGTGCTGGAAACCGAAATCGCGGGATTGCAGGCTTTGCAAGGCAATCTTAGCGGCAGTTTCACCCAAGCGATCGAATTATTACTGAAAACCAAAGGCCGGGTGATTGTGACCGGCATCGGCAAATCCGGCCATGTGGCGCGCAAATTGGCCGCGACCCTAGCATCGACCGGAACACCGTCGCAATATGTGCATCCTGGCGAAGCGAGTCACGGCGATCTTGGCATGATTACGTCCGACGATGCGGTGATCGCCATTTCCAATTCCGGCGAAGCGCCGGAGCTGGGCGATATTATCGCCTATGCCAAACGATTCGCGATTCCCGTAATCGCCATTACCAAAAATTCCGACAGCAGTTTAGGCAGCGCGGCCAATGTCGTTTTGCAATTGCCCGATGCGCCCGAAGCGTGCCCGATGGGACTCGCGCCAACTACATCGACCACGATGAGTTTAGCATTAGGCGATGCGCTCGCCGTTTGTTTGCTGGAACAAAAAGGATTTTCATCCGAAAAATTCCGCGAAATTCATCCTGGCGGCAAGTTGGGCCAACGTTTGATGAAAGTCGAAAAATTAATGCATACCGGCGCCGAATTGCCATTGGTGAAACCGGACGATTTGATGAGCAGCGTTTTGATTACCATCAGTTCCAAAAAATTCGGCTGTGCCGGCGTTATCGATAAACGCGGTAAATTGCTGGGTGTAATTACCGATGGCGATATGCGTCGCCATATGAGCGATAATTTCCTAAACCTGCCCGCCGCCGAAGTAATGACGCCAAATCCGCGCACTATTTCATCCAAATCATTGGCAGCGGAAGCATTAGGCATTATGAATCAAAAATCGATTACCACCTTGTTCGTGATCGATGACGATGAATTGCAAGGCATTATCCATATTCACGATTGTCTGCGTGCCGGGGTGATGTAATGGCCCGCCCCGTCAAACAAAAAACCGCAGTCAAACAACCCAACCAGAAAAAACGGTTCGATTACACGCCGCGCGTGCAAGTTTTGATGGGCGGCAATAATTATTCGGAAATCGTGTATTGGCTCAAAATCGTTTTGCCCGCGCTGGCGGTTGCAATTTTACTGGCGATCACCGTGTGGCCGAATTTGATTGAAAATGAAAATCGGTTTCGCCTTAGCGCGGAAAATGTGATGGAAGAAGCGCCGCAAGCATCCTTGATCGTCGGCCCGCGTTACACTGGCACCACCAACAATGGATTATCCTATACGATTCGCGCCGCCGCCGCCGCGCCATCGCCGGAAAATGCCAACGCGATCAATTTAAAAAATCTGCAAATCGATATTAAATCGGAAAACGCCACCACGATTTTCGTTTCCGCCAACCGTTCCACCTATTGGCGCAACCGGCATGGTTTATCAACGCAAGGTGATATCATGATCCGCACCACTAGCGGATATGAAATTAAAACCGATGCCGCCTATGCCGATTTTGCGCAAGGCATTTTGTGGAGCGATCGTGCGATTACCGGTAAAAGCCCGCAAGGATCTTTCACGGCCGCCGGATTTGAAGCCAAAGATGACGGCAATCAGGTCATTTTACATGGCAAAGTGAAGTTAAATTTGCTACCTAAGGGCAAGAAGAAACCAACCACCAAGACTTCATGAATAAATTCGCTCTCTTTCTGCTCGCTGGCTTGATGACGCTGTCTTTTGGCGCGGCGCACGCGCAACCGGCGCAAGGGCTGGGGTTTATTTCGCCAGGTCAAAAAAGCCCGATTCAGATCGAAGCCGATAATGGCCTGGAATGGCACAAAAAAGAAAACGTCTATATCGCGCGCGGTAATGCGCGCGCCAGCAGCGGCGATATGAATGTAACCGCCGATGAATTGCGCGGTTATTATCGCGGCGGCGAAGGCAGCGAAGGTTTTGAATTATACAAACTGGAAGCATCCGGCAGCGTTCACATCACCGTTGGACAAAATAAAGTTTTGGCCGACGAAGCCTATTACGATTTGGACCAAGGCGCGTTTGTGATGACCGGAAAATCGATGCAATTATTATCGCCAACCGCGAAATTGACCGCGCATGAACGGATCGAATTCTGGCAAAATAAAAATCTGGCCGTAGCGCGCGGCGGCGCGATTGTGGAGCAAGGCAAAAACCGCCTGGCCGCTGATGCGATTTCGGCGCATTTCAACGCTGGCGGCGCGGCCGATAAACTAAGCATTCACCGCATCGATGCGGTCGGTAACGTCAAAGTGCAATCGGATGGCAATTTGGCCAGTTCCGACAATGCGACCTATGACATGCAACAAGGGCTTGCAACCTTGAAAGGCAATGTTAAATTAACCCAAGGCCCGAACCAATTGCAGGGCGAATACGCGGAAATGAATACCAAAACCGGGGTCAGCCGGTTATTAGGCAACAAAGATGGCGGCCAAGGAATGAAACGGGTGCGGGCATTGGTGATGCCGGACCGCGCCAAAAAAGCCGGGACTTTTTAAACCATACGAGCATGAGCAAAAATAAAAACCATAAAGCACAGAAAAAAAACGATGCTTCGCCGCGTTTGGTTTCCAGCAGCCAAGGTCTGGAAATGGACAATTTGTCCAAAGCGTATAAAGGCCGCCAGGTTTTGCGCAACATCAAAATTCAATTGAAGCATGGCGAGATTGTCGGCTTGCTCGGCCCTAACGGCGCGGGTAAAACCACTTGTTTTTATATTATCTCTGGCCTGATTAAACCCGATTCCGGCCATATCCGCCTTAATGGCGAAGATATTACATTCCTGCCGATGTACCGCCGCGCGCGCAAAGGCATCAGTTATTTGCCGCAAGAATCATCGATTTTCCGCGGCCTTTCGGTCGAAGATAATATCCGCTCGATCTTGGAAATTTCCGAGCCCGATGTCGAAGTGCGCGAACAAATGCTGGAAAGCTTGTTATCCGAATTTTCGATTCAACATATTCGCCGCTCGCCGGCTATGGCCTTATCGGGCGGGGAACGCCGCCGCACCGAAATCGCCCGCGCGCTAGCCAGCAAACCATCCTTTATCTTGCTCGATGAACCATTGGCCGGGATCGATCCAATCGCGGTGCATGATATCCGTGAATTGATCCTGCATTTGAAGAAACGCGGCCTTGGCGTGCTGATTACCGACCACAATGTGCGGGAAACACTGGATATTGTGGACCGGGCCTATATCATCCACACGGGCAGCGTGTTGATGGAAGGCACGCCCGATGAAATTGTCAACGATCAGAACGTGCGCCGCGTTTACCTGGGCGACCGGTTCAGCCTATAATTAGTGGCCACAAGGCCACTGTAGAATGACATTAAAACAACGTCTCGACATCCGCGGACAACAAGTCCAAACGATCACGCCGCAATTGCAGCAGGCGATCGAAATGTTACAGATGAATAATCTGGAACTGATGGAATTTGTCGAACAGCAATTGGAACAAAATCCGCTGTTGGAAAAATCCGACACGGATGGCGGCGAAATCACCGACGATAATAATTTACAAGCGCTGGCCGAAAATCCGATGTCGTCCGGCGGCGGCGATATTCCCGCGCCAACCGGCACCACAACCGAAGTCGGCGCCGATCAGAATTTCGATTCCGAAGCCGCATCCAGTGGCAATTATGAAAATGACTGGGAAGGCGAATCCGCCAATGACACTAGCGGCATCAACCTTGCATCCTGGGAAGGCGGCGGGGGAAGTCATAATTTTTCCGACGATGAATATAGTTTTCAAGATAAATTGGCGCACGAAATCAGTCTGCGCGATCACTTGCTGGATCAAATCGCGGTCGATCTGGACGATGCAGGCGATAGGATTATTGCGGCCTATTTGGTCGATATGTTGGACGATGCCGGATATTTCCGTGGCGACTTGGACAGCGTCGCAAAGACACTGGAATGCACCGTAGAACGCGTGACATTCACCCTGTTACGATTGCAACAATTCGATCCGCCGGGCGTGTTTGCGCGCAATTTGGCGGAATGTTTATCATTACAACTGCGGGAAAAAAACCGCCTCGATCCGATGATGCAAAAATTCCTAGCGCATCTGGATTTATTGGGATCGCACAAAATCGCCGAACTGCAAAAATTGGTCGGGTGCGAGGGGGATGATTTAAAAGACATGATCGCCGAAATCAAGGAATTGAATCCGAAACCCGGCGAGAATTTCAAACGTGAAGAAGCCCACACGCTGATCCCCGATATTTATTTGCGCCAGCAAAAAGGCGGCGGATGGCATGTCGAATTGAATTCCGAAACCTTGCCGCGCGTTTTGATCAATAACCGCTATTATACGCAAGTCAAAAAGGGTGCACGCAGCAAAGAAGAGAAAAAATACCTGTCCGACAAATTCCAGGCCGCCAATTGGCTGGTCAAGGCAATGCACCAACGCGCGCAAACAATTTTAAAAGTATCGAGCGAGATCGTCCGCCACCAGGAAGCATTTTTCAATTACGGCGTCGAATATTTGCGCCCACTGGTCCGGCGCGAAATTGCCGAAACGGTCGGTATGCACGAATCGACCATCAGCCGGGTAACGACCAACAAATACATGGCAACGCCGCGCGGCATTTTTGAATTGCGTTATTTCTTCAGCGCCAGCGTTTCCGGCGGCGAAGGCAAAATGGCCCATTCATCCGAAAGCGTGCGGCATAAAATCAAAACCCTGATCGAGGCGGAGCCGCCGCAAAAGCCTCTGTCGGACGATAAAATCGTAGCATTACTGCATGCCGAAGGCATCGATGTGGCCAGACGCACCATCGCCAAATACCGCGAGCAAATGAACATACCATCCAGTGCCGACCGCAAACGCCGCGCCGCATTAAAGGCATAAAAATCAAATACTTAGATATGGGCGTTTCGACTTGACGAACGGGGTCCGGGACATTAGGTTTCAAGAGAGCGCTGCAACATAGCGCCGGGGCAACAATCCCTGAGCAATAAAATAATCTGATAACCATATAGGGTTTTTAAAATATGAAAATTTCCGTGACCGGCCGCCATATGAATGTGGGCGAATCCTTACGCGATCATGCCACCACCAAATTGCAAGAAGTGACCGAAAAATATTTCAGCCGCGCGATCGAATCACACATCGTATTCGACAAACATAATCACGGTTTTCAAACCGACATTCAGGTCCATGTCGGCCGCAATATCATGGTCCAGGGCCATGGCGAAGCGGATGATGCCTATATCGCCTTCGATATGGCATTAAGCCGCGTCAATGGCCGCCTGCGCCGGTATAAGAATAAATTGAAAGACACGCGTTCCGCCCCGACCCACGAAGAAATGGCGGAAATGATCGAAGCGCAGAAATTCGTTCTGGCGGGCGCTGGCCACGAAAAATCGTCCGAAGAAGCACCGGAACAGCCGCTGGTGATCGCGGAAATGACCACACAAATCGAAACTTTGACCGTCAGCGAGGCGGTGATGCGCATGGATTTATCGGGTTACCCAGCGATTGTGTTTAAAAACAAATTAGGCGGCGGCATGAACGTGATTTACCGTCGTCCGGACGGCAATATTGGCTGGATCGACCCAAGCAATACGGCGACGAGCAAAAAACCAGCTGCGAAGGCCAGCTAAACAAGCGCCCCATAATTTACAAAGGTATAGTGATGAATATTTCCAATATTTTATCGGCGGATTCGATTGTGGTCGATATCGAAGCCAGCACCAAACGCGAGTTGCTGGAAAAAATCGCCGTTTATGGCGCGAAAAAATCCGGTTTGCATGAAAAAGAAATTTTCGACGCCTTGTTACAGCGCGAACGTTTGGGCACAACCGGCACCGGTGACGGCGTTGCGATCCCGCACAGCCGTTTTGCGAACTTGAATAAAATTCACGGCGTTTTCGTGCGTTTATCGACGCCGGTCGATTTCGAATCGGTCGATGAAAAACCGGTCGATTTGATTTTCACCTTGCTGGCGCCGGAATCGGCGGGCGCGGATCATTTAAAGGCGTTATCGCAAATCGCCAAAGTGTTCAAGGATGAAGCCGCGAAATCCGAACTGCGCCAGGCAAAAAACGGCGCGGGCATTCAATCGGTATTCGCCAAAATCGTGAACGCCGCCGCTTAGAAATCATCCAATTTTGAATTAATGCACGCTAACCTGATGCATGTTACTTTGCATAATGGCGGCATCGGCCATGATGCGGTCGGCGGCCATGGCGACGGGCGTGCCGTCGGCGGCATAGATGGTAAAACCGGTCACGCCGTTAATAACCGCTTGTTTTACATAAGCGATGCGATTAACGCCCAAACGCCCTAAATCGATTTGCGGCGCGGTAACGCGGGTTACGGGCTCCTGCGGTTCCAATTCCACATCGTCATCGTCGTCTAAAAATTCTAATTCGTCAAAAGGGTTGCTCATGTGCCGCTCCTTTGTTTTGTAAGTATTTTATAACTTATTACATATATTATGTGGTGAAAATTTCGGTAATTTCAAGGCAAGAATGGGGACGAAAACAATCCCTCCGGAATATAAAATTTGGATATGCCACAAACATTTGAAATGATTGCCAAAATTATGCAAAGTAGAGATAGTTTTTACTCGCCCCACCGGAAAAAGAATTTTTCATGCAAAAACCAGCCAAAAAATCCGCCGCGCATTTACCAAATGGGATCGTTGCCGCAACGTCCAAGGCCAAACCGATTCATGTCGTATCCAAAGCCAATTATAAATCCTGGCTGAAACGGCAAAATAAAACCGCGCAAAAATGGTTGGCGAATTTGAATTATCAGCCGGGCGGGCTTGCCGCCGCGACATTGCCCGGCGCAAACGGTGATATTGCCGGCGCGATCGTTACGTATGACGAATTGTCGGTTTGGACCATGGCGGGATTGCCATTAAGCCTGCCGCCAGGTTCTTATGCCATCGCCAATCAAAATGATTTCACCGGTCCGCAATTATCCGATTTATGCCTAGGATGGTCGATGGGCGCGTATCAATTCACGCGGTACAAACGCGCGCGGAAAACGCCCGCCAGCCTGGCCGCGCCGAAAAATATCGATGCGCATAAACTATCCGCCACATCACAAGCGGTTTATTTGATCCGCGATATGGTCAACACCCCGGCCGAGGATATGGGCCCGGAAAATTTGGGCCAGATTGCAACCAACATGGCGCGACAAAATGGCGGGAAAATTAAAATCACCGTCGGCGATCAATTGCTAACGCAAAATTATCCGTTGATTCACGCGGTTGGCCGCGCCGCGCCGCAAGAACCGCGTCTGATCGATTTGACTTGGGGAAATCCCAAGCATAAAAAACTGGTTCTGGTCGGCAAGGGCGTTTGTTTCGATACCGGTGGATTGGATATTAAGAATGACGCCAATATGCTGATCATGAAAAAAGATATGGGCGGGGCCGCCCATGCGCTGGGCCTCGCGCATATGATCATGCAATTGAATTTGCCGGTGAATTTGCGCGTGATGATCGCGGCGGTTGAAAACAGCATCGCCAGCAACGCGTTCCGCCCACTCGATATCATCAAGTCACGCCAGGGTATGACCGTTGAAATCGGCAATACCGATGCCGAAGGACGATTGGTGATGGCGGATTGTTTGTGGGAAGGATCGCAAGCAAAACCCGATATGATGATTGATTTTTCAACCCTAACCGGCGCGGCGCGGGTAGCGCTCGGCCCGGAACTACCGGCCCTATTCAGTAATGACGATGCGTTATTGGTCGATGCGATCCGGTTTGGCCGCGATAATGACGATCCGATGTGGCCAATGCCGCTGTGGAAAAATTATCGCACTATGCTCGATTCCAAAACCGCCGACATTAACAATTCTTCGAATTCATCTTTCGCGGGGTGCATCACCGCTGCGCTATTTTTGCAAGAGTTCGTTTTGCCCGGCACATCGTGGATTCACTTGGATTTATATGCATGGAATGCAAATGACCGGCCCGGTCGTCCACAGGGCGGCGAAGCCATGACAATCCGGGGATTGTTTTCTTTATTGCAAGCGCGCTATAAACATGGTTAATTGATCCACTTTTCAAGTACTTACCTCTTTTTAGAAAATCCAAGGAAAAATTTATGCAGTCCAATTTGAATAATGCAGGAGCATTAGATTTATTGCGTTTAATCACATCCGAAGGCGTCCGCAAAGACAGCCCGGATTTAACCGCGCGGCAATTGGCCGTTTTGCTGACTGTTTATGTCACCCCGCCACCGCATACCGTGCGTGGTCTTGCTGCTGATTTGAATATTACCAAGCCTGCGATCACCCGCGCGTTGGACCGGTTGACGGAATTGGATTTAATCGGGCGCAAACGCGATGAAACCAACAAACGCAGCGTTTTGGTACAACGCACGCCCGAAGGCACGAATTATCTGACCGGTTTATCCGAAGTCATCAAAACCGCGCAAGATCAAGTTGCGAAAAATTCTTATCACATTCGCGAAGCGGCCTAGGCTGCGAACGCGGCTTTCATAAGCGCTTTGGTATATTCTGTTTGCGGCCGGTCAAGAACTTGATCGGCCGTTCCTGCTTCTATGGCAAGGCCGCCGCGCAAGACCAGAATATCGTGCGACAATGCCTTCACCACGCGCAAATCATGGCTGATCAATATATAGGTCAGCGCGTTTTCCCGTTGCAGATCGCGCAGCAAATCGACGATTTGCGCCTGCGTGGTCATATCCAGCGCCGATGTGGGTTCATCCAAAATTACCAATTTCGGTTTCAATACCAGCGCGCGGGCAATCGAAATGCGCTGGCGCTGGCCGCCGGAAAATTCATGCGGATACCGGTCGACCGATTCTGGCGCAATTCCAACCCGGACCAGGGCATCGGCGATTACTTGATCGCGCTCTGCCTCGTTCAAACCGGTTCCATGCACGGTTAAACCTTCGCCAACAATTTGCCCGACCGTCATGCGCGGGCTTAACGCGCCAAAAGGATCCTGAAACACGATTTGCATATTTTTACGAAGCGGGCGCAATTGCGCGGAATTTTTTTGCTGTAAATCCTGACCCATATAAAGGATTTTTCCATCCGATTTAATCAGCCGTAAAATCGCAAGTCCCAGCGTGGTTTTTCCCGATCCGCTTTCCCCAACCACGCCTAGCGTTTGGCCAGAACGTAGCGTAAAATTAATGCCATCGACCGCTTTGACATGGCCAACCGTCTCTTTAAATACACCTTTTTTAATCGGAAACCAAACGCGCATATTTTCGGCGCGCAATAATTCATCCGCGTTTTGCGCGCGCGGGATCGGCGCGCCCTTTGGCGTCGAATTCAGCAATAATTTAGTGTAAGGATGTTGTGGCGATGCAAAGATCTTATCGACCTCGCCGCCTTCGGCCACTTCGCCGTTTTTCATAATATACACGCGCGACGCCATGCGCCGGACCATGTTCAAATCATGGGTGATCAGCAATAACGCCATGCCCAGTTTTTGCTGTAACTCGCGCAGCAACGATAAAATCTGTTCCTGCACCGTCACATCCAGCGCGGTGGTGGGTTCATCGGCAATCAACAAATCAGGATTATTGGCCAGGGCCATGGCGATTAAAATCCGCTGCCGCTGCCCTCCGGACAATTCATGTGGATAGGCCGCCATAAAACGATCCGTATCGGTAAGACCGGTTAGAGTCAGCAGCTCTTTTATACGATCGACGAGTTTTTGCGGCGATAAAGATTGATGCAGGGAAATAGATTCCGCGATCTGCCGCCCGACCGTGTGCAACGGATTCAAGGCCGTCATTGGTTCCTGAAAAATCATCGAAATCCGGTTGCCGCGAATTTTTTGCATCTCGGATTCCGGCGCGCGCAATAAATCCGTATTCCCTTGCCAGATAATTTTTCCGGCCGGATACTGCGCGCTGCGCAGTAATTGTAAAACCGACAAGGAGCAAACCGATTTACCCGATCCACTTTCCCCAACCAGGGCGACGGTTTCGCCGCGATTCACGTATAAATCGATGCCTTTTAAAACCTTTACGGATTTGCGGCCATGGGTGAATTCCAATTGCAGATTTTCAATCGATAGGATCCGGTTTTCTGCCATCAGGAACCCCATATTTTACGGGGGTCAAACGCATCACGCACGGCCTCGCCCACAAAAATCAGCAAGGTTAAGATAACAGCCAGCGACAAAAATCCGGTCATACCCAACCACGGCGCTTGTAAATTGTTTTTGCCTTGCGACAGCAATTCGCCAAGCGAAGCCGATCCTGGCGGCAAACCGAAACCCAGAAAATCCAGCGACGTTAAGGTGGTAATTGACGCATTCAAAACGAATGGCAGGAATGTCAATGTCGCAACCATCGCGTTTGGTAAAATGTGGCGCCGCATGATGGTGCCATCCGATACGCCCAGCGCCTTAGCCGCGCGGACATAATCGAAATTGCGCGTGCGATAAAATTCGGCGCGCACCACGCCGACCAAATTCATCCAGGAAAATAACAACATTAAACCCAGCAACCACCAGAAATTCGGTACCACCACGCTGGATAAAATAATCAGCAAATATAACACTGGCAACCCGCCCCAAATTTCGATAAAGCGCTGGAAAAATAAATCGGTTTTGCCGCCGAAATATCCTTGCACCGCGCCGGCCGCAACGCCGACGATGGAGCTTAGGATCGTCAAGGTGAGGCCGAATAGCACCGAAATGCGGAATCCATATATCAATCGCGCCATGACATCGCGCGCTTGGTCATCCGTGCCAAGCCAGTTTTCAAAACTTGGCGGCGTTGGCGCGGGCGCGGTTAAATTGTAATTCACCGTGTCATAATGAAACGGGATTGGCGGCCAGATCATCCATCCGCCATCGGCCTCGATCAAAGATTTCAAAGCGGGATCGCGGTAATCGGCTTCTGTCGTAAAATCGCCGCCGAAATATTGATCGGTATAGGTTTGCACGACCGGAAAATGCAATTGATCTTTGTACGATAAAATCAACGGCTTATCATTGGCAATAAATTCCGCAAACAACGACAAAACAAACAAGAATAAGAATATCCAAAGACTGTAATAGCCTAATTTATTGCGGCGGAATCCGATCAAACGGCGTTTGGTCAGGGGCGATAGGCGTTTCACATCGCCCTCCGCTCGAAATCGATACGCGGATCGATGACGGTATATAATACATCGCCCAGAATATTCATCAATAATCCAAGCAGCGTAAAGAAATACAGCGTGCCGAACATGACGGGATAATCGCGGTTAATCGCAGCTTCGAATCCCAATAATCCGAGTCCATCAAGAGAGAAAATAATTTCAATCAGCAAGGATCCGGTAAATAGGATCGAAATAAACGCCGCTGGAAAACCGGCAACCACAATTAACATCGCATTACGGAACACATGGCCGTATAGCACGCGGTTCTCGCCGCATCCCTTGGCGCGCGCGGTCATGACATATTGTTTATTGATTTCCTCGATAAAGGAATTTTTGGTTAACATGGTAAGACCGGCAAAACCGCCAATCACCATCGCCACAACCGGCAAGGTAATATGCCAGGCGTAGTCCAACATTTGATCGAACCAATTCATTTCCGCCCAGTTTTCGGACACTAGCCCTCGGAGCGGAAAGAGGGAAAAGAAACTTCCCCCTGAAAATAAAACCACCAATAATATCGCGAATAAGAAACTTGGAATCGCATAGCCGATAATCACCACGATACTACTCCAAGTATCAAACGGCGTGCCAGCGCGCGTCGCCTTGGCAATACCTAGTGGAATGGATATTAAATACACTAATAATGTGGTCCAAAGACCTAATGTAATCGAGGTTGGCATTTTATCGATCACCAGATCGGTGACTTTTTGATTGCGGAAAAAACTTTCGCCGAAATCAAATACGGCATATTTCGCCATCATATCCAAAAACCGCTCCAACGGCGGTTTATCGAATCCGTACATTTTTTCAATTTCGGCGATCAATTCGGGATCGAGCCCCTGCGCGCCGCGATATTTAGCCGATTGGCTGGTCGACCCGCCGCCAGAATGTTGATTCAATGTCTCGCCCTGCCCGCCGGAAATGCGGACGGTTGCGCCCATATTCTTGCCCTGCAATTGCGCGATCAATTGTTCAACCGGGCCGCCGGGCGCGGCCTGGATCACGGCAAAATTGATGATCATAATCCCAACCAAAGTTGGGATGATCAGCAACAGGCGGCGGATGATATAAGCCAGCATGATCTTTTATACCATGCGGCCAATCCTTTGCCGACTATTTCCGTTTATTATATAAGTAGGCCAATCCCAGCAGTGCCAATAATGCCAAAAGAAGCCAGGCGCCTTTGCGGCTTTTACCGTCTTCGGCAGGCATCAATGTTTTGCCGGGGTTTTGTTTTTGCGCCTGCAACTTGGCTTGTTTTTCCCCGTCAATCCACCATGTATCCAAAAATCCAAGCGCGTATTTGGCGCGCACGGTTGGCGCGGAAAATTGATCCCAATATGCCACGCGGTGGGTGCGGATATGCCAGTTTGGAATGACATAATGGCCCCATAATAAAATCCGGTCCAGCGCGCGGGTATAAGTGATCAATTCTTCGCGCGTGGTAGCGGCGATGATTTTTTCCACGAGTTCGTCCACAGCCGGATTTTTAATGCCCATATAATTGTCGCTGCCGCGCGTATCGGCCGATGCGGATGACCAATAATTGCGCTGCTCATTGCCCGGCGACAACGATTGGGCGATGACGATCACGGTCATATCATAATCGAAATCTTCCATCCGTTTTTGATATTGCGCGGAATCGATGGTGCGAATATTCGCGGTAATGCCCAGTTTTTGCAGGTTATTTTTGAACGGTAATAAAATGCGTTCGAACATTGGCGTGTTGCTGATGACTTCGAATTCGAATTTCTGGCCATCTTTCATCAAGATGCCGTCTTTCATTTCCCATCCCGCCTCAGCCAGCAATTTTTGTGCGATTTTCAAATTGCCCCGAATATTGCCGGTGCCGTCATTGACGGGTGGCACGTATTCTTTGGTGAAAACTTCTTCCGGCAATACATCACGGTATTTTTCTAAAACTTTCAGTTCATCCGCCGACGGCAATCCGACCGAGGCCAATTCCGAATTTGAAAAATAACTGCGGGTGCGCGTATAAGACCCGAAAAACAGCGCCTTATTGCTCCATTCAAAATCGAATGCATAGGCCAGCGCCTGACGCACTTCGGGATTTGAAAACATCGCGCGGCGCGTATTCATCGCAAAACCCTGCATCCCGGTTGGGATTTCGTGGCGGATTTCTTCTTTTTTTACGAGGCCATAGGACAGCGCCGGGAAATCATAAGCCGTCGCCCAATCTTTGGCGACGTTTTCCTGGCGAAAATCATATTCGCCGGCTTTAAATGCCTCAAGCGCGACTTGGCCATCGCGATAATAATCATACCGGATGCGTTCAAAATTATACCGGCCCTTATTGATCGGCAAATCCTTGCCCCAATAATTCGGATCGCGCGCAAACGTGATCGACCGGCCGGGATCGACCGATTCAACCTTGTACGGGCCGCTGCCCAGTGGCGCGGTCAGCGTGGTTTCTTCGAATTTATGCGCGGTATAATAGGCTTTGGAAATAATTTGCATCTGGCCCAAAATTAACGGCAATTCGCGGTTTACTTCCTTGCCAAAGGTGAATTTGATTTTGCGCGGACCCAAAATTTCGGCCTTGGCGACGTTGGCGTAATAAACGCGGTACAGCGGATTGCCCTTGGTGCGCAAAGTTTCGAATGTAAAGGCCACATCGTCTGCGGTTACCGATGTGCCGTCGCTGAATTTTGCATCAACCCGCAAATTGAAAATTACCCAGGCGCGGTTTTCCGGCATTTCAATCGATTCGGCCAGCAAGCCATATTCGGTAAACGCTTCGTCGGCAGACGATTCCAATAATGAATCAAACAACAACGCCGCGCCGGTGGCCGCAACGCCCTTTAAAATAAACGGATTCAAATTATCGAACGTGCCGACAGCGGCGAGTTTCACCAATCCGTTTTTTGGCGCGTCCGGATTGACATAATCCAATTGTTTAAAATCGGCCGGATATTTCGGTTTGCCTTGCATGGCGATTGCATGAACCGGTTTATAAAAATCGGCGGCAACCGACGGATATGCGATTAACAATGTAATAATAATGGCAAGTAAACGACGCATAGCATACCTCATAGAATCTTTCTTAAACCCGCTAGGCCTAAGGATTTTTGTGATTTTCGAGAACCGGAGCGCAACGTACATTCAAGTACGTGAGCACCGGAATGTGCAGAAAGTTGCAAAAAGCCAACGGCCTAGTTAGGGTTTAGGCAACGGAGCCGGATTATCGGACAATGAACGCAAATACGCAATCATATTGGCTCGGTCCTTTTCCGCTGACAGTCCGGCAAAATTCATTTTTGTTCCGGGCGCGTATTTCATAGGTTTATGCAGGAATTTATTCAGGCTTTCATAATCCCAATTGCCGGGCAGATTCTTGATCGCGTCGGAATAGGCAAATCCTTCGGCATGGGCGTGTTTTGCATTAACAATGCCCCACAAATTCGGGCCGACTTTGTTGGCGCCGCCTTTTTCAAAACTGTGGCAAGCGGCGCATTTTTTGGCAACATTGATGCCATCGGCAACGGTCGCAGCGGCCAATAACGGCGCGATCGGCGGCAATTCTTTTGGCGCTTCGGCGCCGCTGCCGCTGGATTCTTCGGCGACTTCAATTTTATAAGCATTTTCTTTTAACGGGGCGGAATGCATCAAACCTTCGGAAACGAATCCGGTGATCATAAATAGAAGGCCCGCGCATAAAATAGCGGCCAAGATTTTATTATTTTCCATGAAAGACTCTTTAGACTTATTTCCTTAAAAAATTTAAGGGATTTATAGCGGATTTCCGCGGCGAAATCCATGGATCTGTAGAAAGGAATTATAAATAAAGGGTTTTGTGAACAAAATTGTGATTTTTTGACCGGAGCCGTGGATTTCCTTATACTCCCCCTCATGACTGCGAATTTAAACCCGATTATCGTTATTCCAACCCGGCTGGCGGCCACGCGTTTGCCGAACAAGCCATTGGCGGATATTAACGGCAAGCCCATGATTACGCATGTATATGAACGCGCCATGGCGGCCGATTTGGGCCCCGTTTTGGTGGCGGCCGGGGATCAGGCAATTGTTGACGTAATTACTAAGGCAAATGGCAAGGCGGTTTTGACCGACCCTGGCTTGCCATCGGGATCGGACCGGATTTGGGCGGCGTTGCAACAAACAGACCCCAAGGGTTTGCATGAAGTGATTATCAATCTACAAGGCGATTTGCCGGATATCGAACCAAGCACCCTGCAGGCGATTTTAAATTTAATGCAAGATTCCAAGGTTGATATCGCCACGGCGGCCGCGCGAATTCCAAATTTGAATGAGGCCGAAAAACCGAACGTCGTGAAAGTCGCGATGCATCAATATGGGCCGCGCAGCGGCCGCGCGCTGTATTTTTCGCGCAGCCTGATTCCGCACGGGGACGGAGATCATTGGCATCATATCGGCATTTACGCCTATCGCCGCAAGGCACTCGAAAAATTTATCGCCTCGCCGCCAAGCGCGCTGGAAATCCGCGAAAAATTGGAACAATTGCGCGCCCTGGAATTGGGATTGCGCATCGATGTGGCGCTGGTAAACCGCGTTCCCATCGCCATCGACACGCCGGAGGATTTAGAGCTGGCGCGGAAAATTATTCGCTAATTTATCCCCATTTTGATTCTATATTTCCCTAAGCCCTTGAATTGCTGGAAAGCCCGGTTTTTCAAGTAAAATTAAGCGCTGACAGGACGAAAAATCATGCTATATCTTTAATCGGAAAGTCGGTTGCGGAGGCGTGTGTCGCTAACCCGGCCAGGGCCGAGAGGCAGCAACCGTAACGAATTTCAGCCTGTCGTGATCGGCTTTCCACTTTCACTTAAAGGCCGGGTATAATGAGTCTATTTCCAGAAATCGAAAATCAAAAAGAATACCGTGTTCTGGCGCGCAAATACCGTCCGAAAAATTTCGATGAACTGATCGGCCAGGATGTTTTGGTCAAAACATTATCCAACGCCATTCAAACCGGCCGGATCGCGCATGCGTTTATCCTGACCGGTGTGCGCGGGATCGGAAAAACCACCACCGCCCGCATTATCGCCCGCGCGCTGAATTGCGAAAAAGGCCCAAGCATTTCGCCCTGCGGCGTTTGCGAAAATTGCGTTGCGATCGGCAATGACCGGCATATGGATGTGATGGAAATGGACGCCGCATCGCGCACCGGCGTCGATGATATCCGCGAAATTATCGATGGTGTACGGTACCGTCCCACATCGGCCCGGTTTAAAATTTACATTATCGACGAAGTACATATGTTGTCGAAAAACGCGTTCAACGCGTTGTTAAAAACATTGGAAGAACCGCCGGAATCGGTGAAATTCATTTTCGCAACGACCGAGATTAACAAGGTTCCCGTTACGGTTTTATCGCGTTGCCAGCGTTTTGATCTGCGCCGCCTCGATGCCGAAGGTTTGGCAAAACATTTACAAAATATCGCGCAAAAAGAATCCTGCACATTGGATGATGGCGCAGCCGCGTTATTGGCGCAGGCCGCCGATGGATCGGTGCGCGATGGGTTGTCATTACTGGATCAAGCGATGGCGCATGCATCGGGCGCAATCGCCGCCGAACAAGTGCGCGATATGCTAGGGCTGGCCGATCATAGCGAGATTTATGAATTGCTCGATCTGGCACTGTCGGCGAAATCGGCCGAGGCATTGACATTATGCCAAAAATTATACAATTCCGGCGCGGATGCGTTGATGGTCGCGCAAGAATTATTGCGCGCAACCCACGCCATTACCCGCGCCAAAGTGACCGGCGAATATGGCGCGATGATTTCGGATACTGAGCGCAATAAACGCGCCGCGATTGCCGAACAAATCGGCATTGCGCCATTGACCCGCGCCTGGCAAATGCTGTTAAAGGGCATTTCCGAAATCCAAACCGCGCCGAATCCGGCTATTGCGCTGGAAATGGTATTGGTCCGTTTATGTTATGCCGCCGATATTCCAAGTGTTTCGCAATTGCTGGAATCGGGCGCAGCAACAGCGCCAAGCGCGCCAGCCACACACACCCCGCCATCGAATCCAAGTGGCGGTGGCGGATCTTATACATCAGCCGCAATCACATCGGCGCCAATTGCCACACGCGCCGTTGCAACCGACCGGAATTTAGCCCTAGCTCCGTCGATTGGCACAGAAGCAAGTTTACAATTGCATTCGTATCGCGACGCGGTGCAATTATTTTCCGAAAAACGCGAAATGATTTTGTATCACGATTTATATCATAACAGCCATTTGGTGAATTTCGCGCCGGGCAAGATCGAATTGCGCGTCGGCGAAAAAGTCCGCCAGCCGAATTTTGTGGGACAGGTCGGCAAATTATTGTCCGAATGGACCGGCCAGCGCTGGATGATTCTGGTATCGCAAGACAAAGGCGCACCAAGTTTACAGCAACAAGACCAAGCCAAACAACAAGATCTGGTCCGGCAAGTGGAACAGCATCCAACCGTGCAAGCGGTGATCAAGGAATTCCCAGGATCGAAAGTAATTTCGGTGCGCGAACGCGCGGAAACGCAAAACACTGCCGCTACACCGGAATCCGAAACCGCCGAAGAAGAAAGCATATCGTCATGAACATCGCCGCAATGATTAAACAAGCCCAGACCGTGCAAAATAAAATCCAGGAATTGCAAGCCCGGATGGCGGATGTGGAAACAACAGGCGCATCCGGCAATGGCATTGTGCAAGTAACTTTGAACGGCAAGGCGGAATGCCGCCGCATTAAAATCGATCCAAGCCTTGTTACCGCCGGCGATGTCGGCATGATCGAGGATTTGGTTGTCGCCGCCTATACCGACGCCAAAACCAAGGTTGAAAAAAACCTGGCCGATGAAATGGGAAAAATCACCGGCGGATTGAATCTGCCGCCAGGCATGAAATTGCCGTTCTAATATGCAATCCGCCGAACTTGAAAAATTGATCGCGTTGATGGCCAAACTGCCCGGGCTTGGCCCGCGTTCGGCCAGGCGGGCGGCGTTGCATTTATTGAAAAAACGCGAAACTATTTTGCAGCCTTTGATGCAGGCGATGCAATACGCCAACGATCATATCGGATCATGTAAGATTTGCGGCAATATCGATACGATCGATCCATGCAGCCTGTGCCAGGATCAGCGCCGCGATCAAGGCGCGATTTGCGTAGTCGAAGAAGTCGCGGATTTATGGGCAATCGAACGCGCGCATGCGTTCCAAGGCCTGTATCATATTCTGGGCGGCGTGTTATCGGCGCTGGATGGTATTGGCCCGGATGATTTGAATATTCAACGACTGGTCGAGCGGGTGGAACACGGCAATATCCGCGAAGTGATTTTAGCCACCAACGCCACCGTTGCCGGACAAACCACCGCGCATTATTTAACCGACCGGTTACAAGGATTGGATGTCAAAATCTCGCGCCTGGCCTACGGCGTGCCGATGGGCGGAGAATTAGATTATCTGGACGAAGGCACGTTAACCACCGCCCTTGCCGCCCGGCGGCCGTTTTAAATCCAATCCAATTAACGGGCGTTTTCCCTAGCAGGTAGAAGATATTCTGGGGGCAAGCCGGTACTGTTTGGAACAGCCGGGAACGAAGCCGAATTATGCCAAGGATAATTCAGTCCGCCGCTAAACATAGACCCTGATTGCCATTGTCCAGACATAGGATCGTAACCACCTACTCTAAAAGTATCGAAATTTGGCATAGGGAACGCTCCCGCTTTGAAGGTGCTGTCGTTCCACGTTGTTGATCTCGACTCTGCTTCCATCATAAAGGCGACTACCGAAGCCGCTACTGTCAGAACCGCTGCCATGGCAACACCAACCCGCATAAAGGTTCTTTTTTGTAATGTGGAATTAAGGTTCGCAATAACCGCAGGATTAGTCACAGACTCCGGTTCAATGCCATAAGGATGAATATAGACGGGCTGAACCATCCATTGGCCACCCTGATTTTTAAAAAATACATTTATATCGTCTGCGATAATGCCAGAACCTCCGGCCTCTTTGACGCTTTGCAGAACTACGCTGCGCATTTCGTATGCATCATACATGTTACTCTCTCCCCTATTCATTGCTTATGCGAAAGAGTATACAAAGTTTCTTTAAAAAGGAAATAAGGAAATTTAAGGGATATCGTACAGCGTCCAAAATATACCAAATTATTGATTTTAAATGATTATTTATGGACGAACGCGCAGAATGGTCGATTGGGCGCCTTCAATTTTGACAACTGTCTGCTCCGGGCAGTCCGGGCCTTCGGCGATCCAGGCGCCATCGCCGACGCGTACCTTGCCCTTGCCGTTTTTGATCGCTTCGATCACAACGCCGGTTTTACCGATCAATTGCGCAGCGCGGTCATTCAAATTTGGATCATCGCTTTTGGTAGGATTTTTTTTGCCGTACATTTTCCAAGAAACCGCGAACACGAATGTTAGAATGCCGAAAATGGCAAGGCGCGCGGTAAAACCCATATCGGGAGCAAAGAATGTAAGAATACCAATACAAATGGCGGCAAGGCCCGGCCACAAGAAAAAGAAAGTGGGCGAGACAATCTCGGTAATAATCAATACAGCGCCAAGGGTAAACCAACCCCAGTGAATTTGATCGATCATTTATCCGCTCTTGAACAAGTTTTCTTTCACGCTGCCGTCTTGGTTGGCGGCTTGTTGTTGCATGGAATTTTTGACGATTTCGGTAATACCGCCCAGCGCACCGATCACGCCGCTAGCTTCGAGCGGCATGAAGATGACTTTCTGGTTGTTGCCGCTGGCCATAACGCCGAGCGCTTCGATATATTTTTGTGCGACGAAATAATTGACCGCATGGATCGAGCCGCGATTGATCGCCTCGGACACCGACATGGTCGCATGCGCTTCGGCATCGGCCGCGCGTTCCCGCGCCTCGGCATCGCGAAACGCCGCTTCTTTGCGGCCTTCTGCGGCAAGGATGGAAGATTGTTTTTCGCCCTCGGCGCGTAAAATATCGGCTTGGCGTTGGCCTTCGGCATCCAAAATCGAAGCGCGTTTATCGCGTTCGGCTTTCATTTGCCGCGCCATCGCATCCACCAAATCGCGCGGCGGCGAGATGTCTTTAATTTCAACGCGGGTTATTTTCACGCCCCATGGCGCGGTCGCTTCGTCCACAACGCGCATCAATTGCACATTGATCCGGTCGCGTTGCGATAATAATTCGTCCAAATCCATCGAACCCATCACGGTGCGGATATTGGTCATAACCAAATTTAAAATCGCGTTGGCCAGATCGTTGACTTCGTATGCGGCCTTGGCGGCGTCCAATACTTGGAAAAACACCACGCCGTCGGCCTTGACCATGGCGTTGTCCTTTGTAATAACTTCTTGTTCGGGAACATCGAGCACGGTTTCCATCATGCTGATGCGCGCGCCGATCCGATCAATGAAAGGCACGATAAAATTTAAACCTGGTTCCAATGTGCGGATATACCGGCCGAATCGTTCGACGGTGAATTGGCGGCCCTGCGGCACCGGTTTTACGCTGGCATAAACCAAAACCATAATCAGCGCGACAAAGACTAGGACAAAAATAAATGCTTCCATAACGCAATCCCCCCGTTAAATAACGTTTCCGTATTAGCACAAAACCCGTACAAATCCAAGGGTTTATTACTCAACCACTTTTAAAACCGCGATGGATTGCGGTTCTTCGCCTTCGGGCACGGATGTTTCAACATCCGCAATTTTATGGCCGCGCCGGGAAATTTTATCGACGCTGACGCCCATTTGGCGCAGAGCTTCTTCGCTTTGGCTGAAATGCCCGGAAAGTTTGGTCATCCGGTCGCTTAAGCGGCTGACATCATCCAATAGCGCCGCGACTTCTTTTTGGATCAATCCGGCTTGTTCGCGCATTTTCACATCGCGCATAATGGCCCGCAATGTATTGAGCGTTGCCATCATGGTGGTGGGCGATACGATCCAAACGCGCTGCGTATAGGAATATTCCAAGAGATCTTCGAAATTGCTGTGCAATTCCGCAAATACCGATTCCGATGGGATGAACATTAATGCGGAATCGGCGGTGTGCCCGGTGACAATATATTTTTGCGAAATATCGTCGATTTTGCGTTTGATGCTTTGGGTGAAACTTTTGCGGGCGAGTTTCAATTCATCGTCATTCGCCGCATCTTTCATAGCGCGATATGCATCTAGCGGGAATTTGGCATCAATCCCGATTGGCCCTGGCGGATATGGCATATGCAATAAAAAATCCACTCGCGCGCCGGACGGCATCATATGTTGAATGGTAAAGGCAGAGGATGGCAACACCGATTCCAGCAAATTTTGCAATTGCACTTCACCGAACATGCCGCGCGTATAATTATGCGATAACACATCTTGTAAACTGACGACCTGGGCCGATAATTGGGTGATTTTCTCCTGCGCCGCGTCGAACACCGCCATGCGGGTTTTAAGATCCGTTAAACGGTCATCCAGATTTTTACTGATATTGCGTTCTTGGCCTTGGAATTGTTCGGATAAAACGCGCTGTAAGGTGGCTTGTTGTTCGGCCAAAATACTGATTTTTCCGGCGATTTCCGTATCCGGCTTACGTCCGCGTAAGGCCACGAATACCAGGGCAGCAATTGCCGCCAAAAGGGCCAAAAATAGGGGATTGGTCATCATCCGTGCGCTGCCTTTTGTCTATCCAGTTGCCAGGGTTTTGATTTCCCCTTATATCATAACCCATGGCCTTACTTCCAATCTTAATTATGCCCGATCCAATCTTGCGCGCGGTTGCAAAACCGGCCGGGAAAATCACCAAGGAAACCGAGCGGTTACTGGATAACATGCTGGAAACCATGCATCACGCGCCGGGCATTGGCCTGGCCGCGCCACAAATTGGCGTGGGCGAACGGTTGGTGACCATTGATCTGGGTGAACGCGGCGGCGTTGAGGACGGCAAGATTTCCGATCCCTTAAAAATGATCAATCCGGAAATTATCTGGAAGTCCGAAGATCTGCGTGTTTACGAAGAAGGATGTTTGTCGATCCCCGGCATCAGCGCCGAAATCGAGAGGCCATCGAGTGTGAAATTGCGATACACCGGCATCAATGGTAAAACGCAGGAAATCGATGCGAGCGGGCTGCTCGCGACTTGCATTCAACATGAATTAGACCATTTGAACGGTGTTTTGTTCGTTGATTATTTATCGAAATTAAAACGCGATATGATCACGCGCAAAATGATCAAACTGAAACGCGAACTGGCGGAATCCCCGCCAAATTCAGAATTTAATCCAAAGCATAATTTATAACATGATCCGTTACGCCTTCATGGGCACGCCAGAATTTGCCCAAAAATCCTTGGCCGCTTTGATAGGTGCGGGCATGACGCCCGTTATCGTATACACCCAACCGCCCCGCCCGGCAGGACGCGGCCAGCAATTGCAAAAATCACCAGTGCATGTTTACGCCGAATCAAAAAATATTCCGGTACTGCATCCCGAAAATTTAAAATCAGCTGATGTACAGGCCGAATTCAAGAATTTCAATTTGGATATCGCCGTGGTCGCGGCCTATGGATTATTATTGCCGCAAGCGGTTTTGGATGCGCCCAAAATGGGCTGCATCAATATTCATGGATCGTTATTGCCACGTTGGCGCGGCGCAGCGCCGATTCAACGCGCGATTTGGGCAGGCGATACCGAAACAGGCATTGGTTTAATGCAAATGGAAAAAGGATTGGATACCGGCCCGGTATTCATTCAAAAATCCATTCCGATCGACAATAAAATGGTGTTCGGCGAATTACACGAAAGATTGACGAAATTGGGCGCGGAAATGATTGTCGAATATTTGCCGAAAATTGCAGGCGGCCAGATGAAGGCCGAAAAGCAAAATGAATCTTTGGCGACCTATGCGCATAAAATAACCAAACAAGACACCAAAATCGATTGGACCAAAAGCGCGGCAGAAATCGAACGGCAAATTCGGGCATTGGCCCCATTTCCCGGTGCGCATTTCGAATATAACGGCGAGCGGATTAAAATCTTCAGCGCCGATATTGTCAATACGGGCAGTGGTAAGGTTGGCGCGGTGATGGATGATGATCTGAATATCGCAACCGGACAAGGCGTTTTATTGCCCCTTATCCTGCAACGCCCGGGCAAACAACCGATGACCAGACAAGAATTTTTGCGCGGATTTAAAATTCCGGCAAAGGCCGAGTTAGTCTAATGAACCGCTATAAATTGACCATTGAATATGACGGATCGCCGTTTGTCGGATGGCAACGGCAGAATAACGGCGTATCGGTTCAAGGTTGCATCGAAGAAGCGATTTTCAAATTTTGCCAGGAGCGCGTAACCATTACCGGCGCTGGACGCACCGATGCGGGCGTACATGCGTTGGGCCAGGTGGCGCATTTCGATTGTGCCCGCGATCTAGATTCTTTTAAAATTTCCGAAGCGTTAAATTTTCATCTGCATCCCCATCCCATTGCCATTTTATCAGCGGAAAAAGTGGACGAGAGCTTTCATGCGCGTTTTTCGGCCAAGGAACGTTCTTATATTTACCGTATCGTCAACCGCCGCGCGCCGTTGACTGTCGATCGCGGCCGTGGCTGGCTGGTGGCATCGCCGCTAGATCATATCATCATGGAACAAGCGGCGCAGAACTTGGTGGGTACATACGATTTTACAACTTTCCGCGATTCGGAATGCCAGGCAAAATCGCCAGTGAAAACGATTCATGAAATCAAATTACAGCGCAATTTCGATGAAATCATGCTGTATATCCGCGCGCCATCGTTTCTGCATCATATGGTACGCAATATCACAGGATCCTTAATGTTGGTCGGCACCGGCAAATGGAGCATCGACGATTTTATCAATGCCCGCGACGCCAAAGACCGCACCAAAGGCGGCCCGACCGCGCCGCCGGATGGATTATGTTTTTTGAAAGTGATGTATTAAGCGAAGATTTTTTTCAAAATCAGTTCGTATATATTGGCCAATTTATTTAAATCCTCAACCTTCACCCGTTCATCCACCTGATGAATGGTTTCGGATGTGACGCCGCATTCGACCACATAAGGGCAGATATCAACCACAAACCGCCCATCGGACGTGCCGCCTGCCGTGGTGCAATCGGGGGTGTTGCCGGTAACTTCGCGCACTGCATCGCTGATCGCGGATAAAAACGGGCCTTTGGGCGTTAAATAAACGCCGCCCGAAAAATCCATATCGAGATCGTATTTGCCAGCGCCCAAATATTTATCGCACAGTCCGCGCAGATGCGCCGATAAAGTTTCCTTGGTCCATTCACTATTCCAGCGCACATTAAATCCGAATGTGGCCTTGTTCGGCACGACATTGGTGGTACGGTTGGGCAGATCGAGGATGTTAACCTCCAGCCTGGATGGTGCAAAATATTCATTGCCTTTATCCAGATCCAGGCTGCTGCACGCTGCGATAAACCTGCCGATGCGCGTGACCGGATTGTCGAACCGTTCGGGATAGGCGATATGGCCTTGTTTGCCATGCACGGTGCAGGATGCATTCATGGTACCGCGCCGGCCATTTTTAATTTCGGTGCCCAGCGTGTGCGGGCTGCTGGGCTCACCAACCAAACAATAATCGAATTTAATGCCGCGTTGTTTCAGCCAAGGCACGATTTTCGGAACGCCATTGACGGCATAAGATTCTTCGTCGCCAGTGATAATCAAACTGATCCGCGCCGAATTCTGATTGGCGGGAAGAAATTTTTCAAGCGCGGCGATGAACGAGGCGATATTGCCCTTCATATCCGATGTGCCGCGGCCATATAAAAACCCATCCGCGATTTCACCGCCGAATGGATTAAATTTCCACGCCGATACATCGCCGGGTGGAACCACATCAACATGGCCAGTGAAATTCAAATGTTTACCGTTCCCGGCGCGCTCGGCATATAAATTTGGAATAGTTGGGAAACCGGATTGATCGAAAACCAAACGATGGCATTCAAATCCCAATTTTCTCAACGGTTGTTCCAGCAAATCCAAACACGCATTCAACGCATCGGTACGCGTCTTTAATTCTTCTGCATTATCATTCTTTGATGGGGTGATGCTGGCTTGTTGTACCAATTTTTGCGTTAAAAGAATCGGATCGGTCATTATTTCTTGTCCAAGGTTAAAACGGCATTTTGCAAGAATTGCAGCATATCATCGGTTTGATGATGAATAAAGTCCCGATAATCGTCGCCCACATGCGGATCGCCGGCGGGAATGCTGTGATCGTGCGAAACCAACACCGTGGTCAGGCCCATTTTGGCGGCGGGAATCAAATTCCGTACCAAATCGTCTAAAATCAGTCCGGTTTGCGGATCGACGGCGTGTTTTTTCAAAAACGCCTGATAAGAATCGGTTTGCGGTTTTGGGATATAACCGCCAGCGGCGATATCGAAAAATCCTTCGAAAGAATCGGCGATACCCATGGCAATGGCCACTTTTTGGCCATGACGGACCGAACCATTCGTGTACACAAATTTCCGGCCTGGTAGACGTTGTAGCGCCGATTTCAATTCAGGGTGCGGGCCAATCGCGCTGTAATCGATATCGTGTACATAATCCAAAAAATGCTGCGGATCAATTTTATATTCGATCATCAGGCCGCGCAAAGTGGTCCCATGCTGATGATAAAAATCTTTTTGCAATTTGCGCGCGGCAACTGGATCGAGGTTTAAATGTTCGGATACATAAGCCGTCATACGCTTATCGATCTGCTGCATCAGGCCTTTTTCGCGCGGATACAGCGTGTCATCCAGATCGAAAATCCAGTTTTGAATCGCCTGCATCGGCCTGTTTTTAGGCATTAGGGCTTTACCATCCGGTAAATATGCGCTTGCAAATCGTCGATTCCGGTTTTGGCTTTGCTGCTGACGAACATTGGCGGCAAAATCATCGCCGAAAAATCCTCAGCCGCGCTTTCGGCTGATTCTTGCAATGGGGCAATAGCCTCGCGCTTTACTTGGTCTTGCTTGGTAAAAATCAATTGAAACGGCGTTTCGGTTTGATCCAGCAATTGCATCATTTGGACATCCGATTCTTTCATCCCGTGACGCGCATCTATTAAAACGAACACGCATTGCAACCGGTCACGGCCGGTTAAATATTGCGGCAAAAATTTATCCCAGTGTTTGCGGGAATCCGCCGGCACCTTGGCATATCCGTATCCCGGCATATCGACCAAAATCAACCGGTCGCCCAGGCTGAAAAAATTCAATTCCTGGGTGCGGCCCGGCGTGTTCGATACCCGCGCCATGGTTTTATTGCGCACCAACGCATTCAGCAAACTCGATTTACCGACGTTCGACCGGCCAGCAAAAGCGATTTCCGGCCAGCGCAATTGCTGTAAATCTTCGATTTTGGAAACACCGCGCATAAATTTGCACGGCGCGGAGAAAAGCGTTAAGCCGCCTTTATATTCCGCCGCCGTGAATGGTTTAGACGGGCTTGTGGGCATCGGGGCCTATCTTGTGCCGTTTGATGGCATATTGTTGCAAAATTCCGAGCAAGTTGCTCCATGACCAGTAAATCACAAGACCAGCCGGGAAGCTCGACAACATAAAGGTAAACAAATACGGGAACAGGCCGAATATAACCTTTTGTGCGCTATCCATCGGTGCTGGGTTCAATTTTTGCTGCAACCACATGGTAAAACCCATGATGATCGGCCACGCACCAACATGCAGTGGGATAAACAGGAAATAAGCCGGCGGTGCCCAATCGATCAGGCCGAACAAATTGAAAATCGTGGTCGGATCCGGCGCGGACAAATCTTGAATCCAGCCGAAAAACGGCTGATGCCGCATTTCAATCGACACGAACAATACCTTATATAAGGAAAAGAATACCGGAATCTGAATGAAAATCGGCAAGCATCCGGCCAGCGGATTGATTTGATTCTTCTGATAAAACGCCGCCATTTCTTTTTGCATGCGCAGCGGATCTTCGCGGTATTGTTCGCGTAATTTAATCAATTCCGGCTGCAATTCTTTCATCTTGTTCATGGTGTGATAGGATTTGTTCGCGAGCGGGAACATCACGCCCTTGACGATGACGGTTAAAACCAGAATCGCGACGCCAAAATTACCCAGCAGCGTATAAAGGAAATGCAATAATAGGAATAATGGCTTGGTCAGGAAATAAAACCAGCCAAAATCGACCGCGATATCGAATCTTGGAATACCAAGATTTTTTTCATATTGATCCAGCAATTTGACTTCTTTGGCGCCGGCGAAAAACCGGTTTACCGCGCTGGCGCTTTGCCCAGGCGCAATTTGTTGTTCCGGTAAAGTGTAATCGGCTTGGTACCGGTCGTCGTATTTCACTTTGCTGTACGCAAAGCGCGCTTTTACCGTTTGATCGGACAATGGCGACAATGCCGCCAGCCAATATTTATCGGTAATCCCAACCCAGCCGCCGGTCGAGGTAAATTCCTGTTTCTGCGATTCGCGCAAATCTTTGTACCGCGTTTCTTGCAGCGTATCGTCGAGAACGCCCAACAAACCTTCGTGCAAAACAAAGAAATCGTTTTCGTGATGTTCGTGGTAACGCGCGATCAATGCATAAGGCACCAGCGAAACCGAAGCGGCGGTTTTATTGCGCACGGTTTGCGTAACCGTGATCATATAATCCTGATCGATATCGTATGTCTTTTCAAATTCCAAACCCTGGCCGTTATTATAGTGCAAGGTCACTGGCTGGCCCGGCGCCAGTTTGGTTTTATCCGCGCTCCACACCGTATTGCCGTCCGGCAAAACCGGATTGGCGTTGCCGGATTTTACCCAGCCAAATTCGGAATAATATCCGGTCTTAGTATTTTCCGGCGACAATAGAACGATATTGGCGCTGGTTGGATCCACGGTTTCCCGGTATCCAAGCAAAGTAATATCGTCGATACGGCCGCCTTGCAGATTGATCGAGCCCGCGATATGGCCATTATCCAAAGTCACGCGTTTGCCCGCCGCAACCGCTTCGGCGCGGGCGACAATGGCGCGGTTATTTTTTTCTTTTTCTTGCTGCTGCGCGGCCACTTGATGCTGGCTTTCCGCAATATAGGATCGTTGCTGCGCGACGATGGTCGGCTTGAAGGCGAGTTCGAATACACCCAAAATCAACGCCGAGAGCACAATCGCAATAATCAAATTTCTTTGTTCGTCTTTCATTATCAACAACCCTTATTTTTTAGAAATATTATCTGGAACCGGATCGAACCCGTGATTCGCAAATGGATGACAGCGCAACACCCGCCGCAATGTCAAATAACCGCCGCGCCACACCCCGTGTTTTTCAAGCGCCAGCGCCGCATATTCCGAACAGCTGGGGTGATAACGGCAACACGGCCCCAGCAATGGCGAAATAACCAATTGATAAAACCGGACCGGCAGAATGGCGAGTTTGGATAACATGAATTCCAAGAATAATTAGATACCAAGTTTTAAGCGGCGCAACGCCGTCTGTAAATCATTTTCGAGCGTCGTAAAATCGCATTTATTCGTCGCGGATGTGGCCACCAATACATAATCATGCGTGTCTGACGCTTGATTTTGCAGGCATTTTTGGGCCAAAGCGCGAAGCCGGCGTTTAGCCCGGTTACGATGCACCGCGTTGCCAACCTTGGCGGCGCTGGCGACAACACCAAGCCTTGCTGGAAAATCGGCGGCATGTTCTTTGGCAAACAGCCCGAGATTCTTAGTAAAAAACCGCACGCCGGTTTTATATATAGCTTGAAATTCACCATTAGTTTTAAGGCTGGTCCAAGCTTTGGCTGGTTTGGGTGCGGGTTTTTTCATGGCCTTGTAAATAAAATTGCAGGAACCGGGTCCTGCAATCATATTCCCATATATAAAGGCATTAAGGCGAATTTACGCGCTTAATGTTTTACGGCCTTTTTTCCGGCGACCAGATAATACTTTACGGCCACCTACGGTTTCCATACGTTTACGGAAACCATGACGGCGTTTGCGCACCAGTTTGCTGGGCTGATATGTTCTTTTTGGCATAATATTAACTCCCTACCGAATGCATCCCCACCCTTGGGGTGCAAAACGTTGCAATTGCTATGTTTTAAGCTTCGCTGATATACTGGGTTTTACCCGATAAGTCAACTATCCTCAAAGGTTCAAAAACCCATGGAATTTGCCCTAAAACCGCTATCTATCGCGTTAATTGCGGCTTTGGCCCTGGGCTGTTTCGACCGTTATGGCTGGATTTTCGATTTATGTGTGCATTGGCGTATTTTAGGGATAATCGGGGCGGTTTTTTTGGCCGCTATGGCCTGGTTTTACGGCGAAAAACTATGGGTGGGGTTATTGGCCCTGACCACCTTAATAATATGCATTTTGATATGGCTGCAACATGTACCGGTGATGGAACGAACCGCCCATAACTCCTCGCTGCGAGTGCTTAGTTTTAACCTGTGGTGGGAAAATAAAAAACACGATCAGGTTTTAGAATATCTGCAAAACAGCGGCGCCGATGTGATTGTTCTGGTCGAAGGCACCCCGGAATGGATGGAAAAATTAAAACCGCTGCAATCCATCTATCCTTATTCCATGACCCAGCCGGAAATCGATTATTATCACGGCCTAATTTTTTCCAAATTTCCGATAACCATGAAAAAATCTGTACCCATGCCGGGCTCCCCAGCTACCCTTGCAGAATTGCAAACCCCGCATGGTCCGATCACCGTTATTGGAATTCATACCCCTGCTCCAATGCGCCTGCAATATTTTCGAATGCGCGAAAAACATATCACCATGTTGGCAGCATTGGCGCAAAAGCAAAAAAATCCCGTGATTATCACAGGCGATTGGAATGCAACGCCATGGTCCTATACGTTGCGCGATTTTGTGAAACACAGCGGATTGAAATTGGCTGCATCCATTCCAGCGGCGAACACATGGCTGTTACCCATTCCCGGTTTTGGCCTGCCGATCGATCATATTTTTGCGTCCCATCATTTCCAACTGCGCCAAACTGGGATTGGCCCCTATCTGGGTTCGGACCACCGCGCCATTTGGGCCGATTTTACAGCACCGAAAGCCAATTAGATTCCGGGCAGTGCGGTTTTTATGGCATAATTGGCTAATTATTCCGATTATAGTTTTATGAATCAAAGTTTTTTCGACAGTCTTTCTTTGCGCGTTCTGGTTCTGACGGTTGCGTTTGTCATCGTCAGCGAAGCGATCATTTTAGTGCCATCGATCGCGCGGTCTTATCAATTAACCTTACAACAAAAAATTGATGGCGCTTTTTTGGCCAGCACGTTTTTAAACGCGCCAGCAGGCAATAAATTAAATCGCCCGGATTTGTTGAAAAATCTAAACGTGATGTCGATCAGTTATTCGCGTTATTACGGCGATCAAACCATGATCGGCCCTGCCACGCCGGCGGATACTGAAATTAAATTGAACGAAACGGCGATTCTGGAATTAGCCAGCTTGGCGTTTCATGTATTATTAGATGAAGAATCGCGGATCATCCGCATCGTCGGAACGCCCAGCACCGATCCAACGATCGACATCGGAATTACCATCGCGGAACAAGCGATACGGCAGCCACTGGCCGAATATACCAATCGCAATATTCAATTGTCGGTAAACGTCGCGCTGATTACCGCGATTTTGGTTTTTGCCGCGCTGCAATTTTACATGGTTGGTCCGATGCAACGCATCACTGCCGCGATGACCGCTTTCCGGCTGGATCCGGAAAATCCATCCAAGGCCATTCACCCAAGTCACCGCCGCGATGAAATCGGTATTGCCGAACGCGAATTGGCGCATATGCAAAACGGGTTGCGCATGGCGTTGCGGCAAAAAGCGCGCCTGGCCGCGATGGGTGCGGCGGTTACCAAAATCAATCACGATTTGCGCAATATCTTATCGACCGCGCAATTAGTATCCGATCGAATCGCCGCGATTGAAGACCCGAATGTACAAAAATTGACACCGCGTTTGCTGGCCTCGATCGACCGGGCCAACGATTTATGCGCCAGCACCTTGCAATTCGCCCGCGAAGGAATTCCGCAAATCGACCGCAGCGAATTCCCATTATACGGCCTGGTACGCGAAGTATCACAAAGCCTAAGTTTGCAAGACGATAATAATTTGATCGATATTCAAATTCCAAACGATCTGCAAGTCAACGCGGACCGCGAGGAATTATTCCGCGTATTCACCAATTTGATCCGCAACGCATTCCAAGCCGGCGCCAAGCATATTACCGTTACATCAAACCAAACCGCGGCAGGTACATCCATTCGCATTGCCGACGATGGCCCCGGATTGAAACCAACCGCGCGCGAACGGTTGTTCCAGCCATTCGCCGGATCGACGCGCAAAGGCGGCACTGGGCTTGGACTGACGATTGCGCGCGATTTGATGCGGGCGCATGACGGCGATATCGAGCTTTTGGAAACATCGAATAAAGGCACGGTATTTCAACTAACTTTGCCAACGCCGCGCCCTGCCATAGACGCATAATCTTGCTTCTTCAGCGCGATAATCTAGTTCATTTATAATGGAAATTCTGCTATTTTCCTTATCTGGCTGGGAGGCTGCATGGCAAAAAAACGCCTGATGTTTAAATCAAAAATTCACCGCGCGACCGTAACGCAAGCGAACCTCGATTACGAAGGCAGCGTTACCATGAGCAGCGAATTGATGGACGCCGCCGATATTATCGAAAATGAACAAGTCCATGTCTGGAACATCACGCGCGGCACGCGTTTGCAAACCTATGCGATTCGCGGCGAAAAAGACAGCGGCGTTATTTGCATCAACGGCGCCGCGGCCCATTTAATGCAACAAGGCGATATGGTCATCATCGCGACATTCGAAGAAATGGAAGATGCGGCGGCGCGCCAATACAAACCCAAAATCGTATTCGTGGATCAAAACAACAAAATCACCTCGGCCACCGATCATGAAATCGGCGGGCCCAACATTCGCATAGCGTCTTAATATCATGAGCAAAATCACCGCGCTTCATTCCAAAAAAACCGTTCCCGCGATCCGCGCGCAAAAAGGCAAGCAGCCTATTGTCATGCTGACCGCCTATACAACGCCGATTGCCAAAATTCTCGACAGCCATGTCGATATTTTATTGATCGGCGATTCGTTGGGCATGACCATGTATGGATATTCGACCACCATGCCGGTAACGTTGGATATGATGATTCAGCATGGCGCCGCCGTGGTGCGCGGGGCGAAACAAGCCTGTGTGGTGTTGGATATGCCATTTGCCACCTATCAGGAATCCAAAGAAGTCGCTTATCGAAACGCCGCGCGGGCGCTGGCAGAAACTGGATGCGACGCGGTCAAATTGGAAGGCGGCGAGATCATGGCGGAAACGATTGCATATCTGACCCAGCGCGGCATTGCGGTGATGGGCCATATCGGATTGTTGCCGCAATCGGTGCAATCATTGGGCGGTTACCGCGCCCAAGGCACCAGCGATGAAGCCGCGATCCAATTGAAAAAAGACGCCAAGGCCGTTGCCAAGGCTGGCGCGTTCAGCATGGTGATCGAAGCGACCGTGGAATCGGTTGCGCGCGAAATCACCAATTTAATCGATATTCCTACGATCGGCATCGGCGCCTCGCCCGCCTGCGATGGCCAAGTATTGGTTATCGACGATGTGCTGGGCATGAACAATGATTTTGTGCCCCGGTTCGCCAAACAATACGCCAATTTGGAATCCATGATTGGCAAAATTGCCGGCGAATACGCCGCTGATGTGCGCACGCGCCGGTTTCCGGCAACCGAACATTGTTTCGGCACAAAGCCAAAGGTCGCGGAATCCGGCAAGAAATCCAAAACATCGAAAAAATCCAAATAACGGAATATTTACCATGACTATAGCAGCCAATATGGTTAGCAACGTCAACACCGCCACTTGCACCACCGTCGCCGAACTGAGGCGCCATATTAAATCCTGGCAGCAACAAAATCTGACAATCGGTTTCGTGCCAACCATGGGCGCGCTGCATATTGGCCATATGAGTTTGATTGAAAAAGCGAAAAAAACTTGCGACCGCGTGGTGGTCAGTATTTTCGTTAACCCAACGCAATTCAACCGGCCGGACGATTTGGCCAATTATCCGCGCCTTATCGATCAAGATTTGGAAAAATGCCGTAATGAAGGTACCGATTTGGTGTTTCACCCCGATGTCAAAGAAGTATATCCGGGCGGTTACAATTCCAAAGTGCAGGTCGGCGATATTACCGGCCGCTGGGAAGGCAATTTCCGGCCCGGCCATTTTGATGGGATGAGCACGGTTGTTTGCAAATTATTCAACATGGTCACCCCAACCCACGCGTTTTTCGGCGAAAAAGATTATCAGCAATTGCAAGTCATCCGCGCCATGGTGCGCGATATGAATATCCCGCTGGAAATTATAGGTTGTGCGACCATCCGCGAAAAAGACGGACTGGCTTGCTCATCACGCAATTTATTATTAAAACCGGAACACCGTAAAATTGCCCCCGCTTTTTACGCGTGCCTGCAAACCGCCGCCAAACGTTTACGCAATAACGAAGATCCGGGTGCGGTCAGCATCGATGTTATGACCGAATTGCGCCAAGCAGGATTCGATAAAATCGATTATATTGGCGTTGCGGATAACGTCATGCTGCAACCGGTTACGATACCGACCAAAACCGGCCGCATTTTAGGCGCGGCATGGCTGGGCAATGTGCGGTTGATCGATAATATTGATATTGCATCTGGCATTTAATTTCCGGATTTTCCAATTACCAAAATTTAGTATCTTCTTCCCACGGCAAATGGATCCAAGTGTCTTGGCTGACTTCGGTGACGAACGAATCGACCAATGGTTTGCCCAGCGGTTTGGCATAAACCGTGGCGAAATGCGCGCGGGGGAGCATTTGCCGGATTGTTTTGGCGGTTGCGCCGGTGTCGACCAAATCATCGACGATCAATAATTTTTCGCCGCTATGCTGGATCGATTTTAAAATTTCTACATCGTTCGACTGGCTGCGGTCTGCCGCGTAGCTTTCCAAACAAATCGTGTCGATATACCGTATATTCAAAACCCGCGATACAATCGCCGCTGGAATCAGCCCGCCGCGCGTAACCGCCACGATCCCATCGAACGGGCCTTTATCCGCAACGCGCCAAGCCAGCGCGCGGCAATCGCGCTGAACTTCGTCCCAGGATACAGGGAATATTTTTTTAGAATTGCTGGATTCGGACATGGATCGGAATGGAATGGTTTAGCGCACGTATAAATGCACTTCGTTTACATCCACCGCCGGGCTGCTTTTGGTGGAAACGGTAATACGTTTCGGCGCAAGCCCCATATCGGTCAAGGACCGCATCACTTGTTCCGCCTGTTTGCGGGCGCCGGATGTGCCAAGCGCCTGATAAGCGGGATTGCCGCGACCCGGCGAAACCGATACGACGTTAAATTGAGCATTCGGTTTGCGCTCCAACGCCTTGCTGAGCGCGGTATATAACTCGCGTTCATAAGGAACGTTTGGACGATCAAAACGAATCACGACCAGCGGTGCAGAGGTGGTATCGACCAAGCTTTGGGATACGACCGGCTGCACCGCGGAATCAAAAGGGCGGGAGGCACTCGGCAATATCATGCTTGGCGATGACATCGCGCCTTTGTTCGAAAGGCTGCTGCCATATAATTCGCCGTTTTTCACCGCGAGTGACAATGCGGTTAAATTGCTGCGCTCGGAACTGACATAGCTGGTTTGACGGGCCACATCTTCGCTGAGTTCTTTTAACAAGCGTTCCACCATCACAAGTGCGCGATTAATATCGTCTTCCATAATACGCAATTGGCGGTGGTCTTCGTCGACTGCGCCGGAAATGCTGTAAGCGGTTTTGACCGATTCCAACATGAAATTCGCAACGCTGGAATTTGCCGCAACCATGGTCGCAACGTTATTCAACTTTCCGACATTTTCATTGATGCGGTCCAATTGCCCTTGGGCTTCGTTCCATTGCTGGACCAAAATCGGATTGCCTGGCGTAGTGCCGACTTGCAAGCGCGCGTTAATCGCGGCGATCAGGCCGTGATAACCCTGGCTTAAAACCTCGGTTTCCTGGCGAACCAGGCGGAATTGATCGCTGTTGGCTTGCACATTAGCTTGCAAATTCGATAATTCGCCGCGCATCGCTTCGACCTTCATACCGACTTCGGTTCCGGTCAATGGGCCCGGTGTCGGCGGAATCATGCTGAATTGCGGGCCGGCATAAGTTGGCGCCACATAAGGCAGTTGCGCGAATTCGCCAATTCCCGTGCCGGTGCCCGATGCCGCATAGGCGGATGCAGGCGAGTAATTGTAATAAGATCCAACAGGCGCGGCGGCCGGCGTAAATTGAGATGGCGGAGTTTGTTCAGCAGCCCACCAAGATGGGGCGGACATATTGCTGCAACCGGCCAAAGCCACGCAGGCAGAAATCACGGCTAGTTTATAGGTCCAACGGGTAAGGGAAATCATTGTGCATTTCTCGCGAAAATATTTGGACAAAAATTAAGGGCGGCGGTTCCCTGTCGGGGCGGCCGCAAACATAGGGGCGATATTAACCAAACAGCCCCGCAATCACAAGCCTGAATCATGGGGCTTGGGCAAGAAAAATCCAGACAATACGATTATTTAGCGGAAATTCCCGGCCGGGATTTGGGGGTAAAAACCCGCATTTTGAATCGCGCCAGCGCGGTTTTTGCGCCCCCGCCCCGGACAATGATAAAAATGCTTGCCAAAAGAAGTGTTTGTGGGTAACTTCACGCCTCTTTCGAAGGCTGGTGCCAGGCTTTTTAAGCCTTATTGCGCTAGCCCATGTGGATTGCACCCGTAGCTCAACTGGATAGAGCATCTGACTACGGATCAGAAGGTTTGAGGTTCGAATCCTCACGGGTGCGCCATTTTATTTTAACTTTTCTATAGATTCGAACCGGAGCCGACTGGCGACCGCCCGTCGGGCGCATAAAAATAAAGCATCCTCACGGGTGCGCCATTTTTTCCGTGAAATGTTAAGCAAAAATGCCCTGCGATGCCTTGGCGAAGCGGGGCTGATGCAAAAGATAGCCTTACAAAATATGCGATTTAGCTCGTCGCGGCGCTGCGGCCCTTGATGATCGACGGCAGGCGCAGCGATAACAGCGTATTGAAATCCTCGCCCATTTCATAAGCCCAAGCGCCGTGCGCGGCGTTGAATTTGTTCATCCAATCGACGCGGGTGGGATCGGCCGTTGCGGCGGCAAAATGCGTATAGGTTTTTCCATTATCGCGCGCCTGGGTGATGGTAATCGCGATGCCATCGGATGTTACAAACCGGCTGCGCCAGCGTTGCGCGGCGGCGATTTTCAAATTACTTAATGGTGCGACGGATTTGAATAACTGGCCAACGAATAAATTCGGCAATTTAACGATCTGGCTGTCGGCGCGCAATTCGCGCCCGCGCGGCAAATTGGCGATTTTCCAGGCTTGTTGATCCGTATCGGTGCGGACCAATTCAATCGATTGCGCTTCGCCCATACCCAATGTGATTTGATTGAATTCGGTATCTTCAAGTCCATGCCAGATTTGCGCCAGCCAATAAGTAATATCGATTTTCGGCATTTGCGGAATGCGCAGATTCAAAATCTGATCGGACGAAGCCTCGCGCGCCAAAAATTCCTGATAACCGATTTCCCGGCCGATCAGCCAATCGGCCAAAACTTGGTTGGCTTCACCGCGCAGTTGCAATCGCAGCACATTTTTATTTTCAACTTCTAGTCCGGATTCGACAACCTTGCCCTGGCCCCAGGCTTGCACGCCTTTATTTTGAACCTGGCGCAAGGATTGCAATACATTATCGACCAGTGTCGAGGATACGGGGTAATTATTCTGATTCGCCATGAACCATAATCCGTTCGACCGGAATAGATGCACGGTTTTTTCATTTTGCCGCAATACGATTTGCGCGACCTGGGTAGATTCAATGCGTGATAAATCCTGCGCGACATAAACGGGCGGTTTATTTGAAACATAAATCACCGCCGTCAACACCGCAATCGCGGCGATCAAAATCGCAGCCAGAACCCAATTTGTTTTTGCGCGTCTTTTAAACATGTTTATTCCATTTTAACCGGCCATTTTAACTGGACCGCTTTTAATAGCGGACTTTGCGTCGGCGCAGCGTTCGTATCACGAACAAAACTGCTATAGCCCATAATAATGGCCAAATCAGTATTAAAATCAAGCGAATCGCGTTTTCAATACCTTGTATGTCCCGGCTTAGATCCAATTGAACCCGGCGCAGGGCGGAACGGGTGGTTAACACATCTTGCTGCGCCGCGGCCAGGGTTTGTTGCCAATTTTCGGCCTGTTTTTCGCGGCTTTCCGATTGTAATTCCTGTAATTTTTCCTGCAGGCCTTTTAATTTGGACTGTAATTCTTTTTGTTCGGCCGAAAATTTATCCTCGGCCTGGTTGCGGATATTGTTCAACCGGGTTAATGGCCGGCTGGCGGAATCGCGGGTGCGCAGGCCCAAAAACGCATCGCCGCCCAAAATATTATCAATCGCATTCAATATAAAATCGCCGTTATCGGCCGATGGCATAATATATCCGGCACGCAAGGTTTCCGGGATTTGCACCCAAAACCGGTCATCGGCCATATCGCTGTCGGCCAGCAAAATAATATTGGCGGGCGATTGCGATTTGGCGATAAATTCCGGCATGGCGATATCTTTGCCGGGTGTTGGGGCGCGATCAAACGCGCTGGTCAGATTACCGGTCAAACGCGCCGCCACGGTGTAAACCTCACCGCTGTCTTGGAAGTCTGCCAGAATTTCTTCCGGGTTTGGCATATAGCGAATTTTTTCCGCCGGAATTTTCATGCTGTGGGTGGTGGTTTGCATCAACGGCGTCAATTGCAAGGCGGTATCCGGTTTTCGTTCAATCGCGCCAGCGGTGGCCAAATTGATTTTATTGGTATTGGCCGATAAAACATCGTGCACGTTCATTTGATCCGCGCCCAATCGCAACCAGGGCAGATAATGTACCGCCTGTTGCGGCGCGCGGTCGCCGGATTCTGTGGAATCGATGGTCACGCGGTGCGCCAAGGATTTATCACCAACGACAAATTGCGGATCAATCATAACGCCCCAGTGATCCAATAACTTGCCAAAATCCGAATTTTGCGCGGGCATTTCCTTGTTCGCGGTTTTGCGCGCCGCCCCCGCCTCGCTATGCGGATCGAATAAAATCACCGCCTTGCCGTTGCGGAGCATAAATTGATCGATGGCGTAAACGGCTTGTTCGGTCAGGTTTTTGGGATGCGCGATCAACAATGCCTGAACATGATCCGGAACCGCCGAAATATTTTCCGACAATTTTTCCAACTGATAGGATTGTTGCAATTGCAGCCAGAAAAACCACGGCGCGGGGGCGCCATCGCCGCGCGCCAGCGGCGAGAAATAATCCGCATCCATCGGCAAGGACGTAATCACGCCGATTTTCGGCAATTTCGGATGCAGCATCGCGTAAAAAATCCGCGTCAAATCATATTCCAAAAGCGCCGCGCGGCTTGGGGTAAATTGCTGGATCGTTGCCGCATTACCAAGTCCGCTGCGCGCATAAAGGCCGAAATAAGCCTGTTGCGTACCGCCATATAAGGAAAGAGGCCGCAAACCATTTTGCATAGCAAGGTCTTCTTGTTCCGAATATGGTTCGGGATCGATCGTGTGCAGGCGAATTCGGCCATTGCTGATGCGGCGATATTGTTCGAGCAGGTTTTTTACTTGGCTTGCAAACAATGCATGATCCGGCAAATCATAATTCAGGCGTTTGGAATAATAAAAATAAACGTCGATATTTTCCTGTAACTCTTGCAAAGTTTTAATCGATCCCGGAGACAGGCTGTGTTGTTTATTGGCGGTGGCATCGATTTGCCAGCCGGAAAAATAATTATTAGAAATAAAGTTCGCCGCAAAAAATCCGATCAGCAAAATAAAAACCAGCGCCCAAAATCGTTGGCGCGGCGGCAATTTCTGAATTTTATGGGTCAATTTACCGATCATGGTTTAATTTGTTTTTGCTGCAATACCAGCAAGGTTAAACATTGAAATAATCCGATCCACAATACGAAAAACAACAGCGAGGGCAACGCAATCGCGCCATCCACCATCGCGGCATAATAATTTTGTACGCTTAGTTGCAATAACAAAGGCGATAAGAATCCAAGGCCAAATTCGCTTAATCCCGCAAATCCGGTTACCATCCGGCTTCCGGCCATGGTTAAAAGAAAACAAATAATCAAGCCAATGACAAAGGCGATGACTTGATTCTTGCTTAGGGATGATGCGAACTGCGCCGCCGCCAAATATGCGCCCGCCAATAAAATAGCGGCGATATATCCAGATACGATTATGCCCCAATCCGGATCGCCTAAATAAGCAAGAGTTATGGTGAGTGGAAAAGTGCATAGAATTACCGCCGATAACAAAACCCAGGCGGCAAAAAATTTTGCCATCACCCAATCGCGCAATGGAACCGGCAAAGTGAAAATAGTTTCAATGGTGCCAGATTTTCTTTCTTCCGCCCAGGCACGCATGGCGATAGCCGGCGCCAGTACCAATAAAATCCAAGGCAAGAACGTAAACAGCGATTGTAAATCGGCCTGATCGCGTTCGAAAAATCCGCCGAAATACAGCGGCAATGCCATGGCGATTGAAATAAACGCAACGCCCAGGACCAGCAATAACGGTTCGGCGATAAAACCCAGAAATTCTTTTTTCAAAATGGCGCGTTGCATCGGGTTCATTATATTTATGCCTGCTTTGCCGTAAGGCGGCGGAAATTTTGTTCCATCCCGCCTTTGGTAAATTCTTGCGGGGTGGTGTCGGTTACGATTTTTCCGCGATCAATGATGATAACGCGGCTGCACATCGCTTCGACTTCTTCTAAAATATGGGTTGAAATAATCACCGCCTTTTGTTTGGCGATTGATTTCAACCATAACCGCATATCGTGTTTTTGATTAGGGTCCAACCCATCGGTCGGCTCGTCCAAAATCAGCACCGATGGATCGTGTAGCAACGCTTGCGCCAAACCGACGCGGCGTTTGAATCCCTTAGACAGATGATCGATTTTTTGTTGCAGCACGCCGGATAATCCCGCCGCCGAAATCACCCGGTCTAACGAATCGGCGCGATTGCTGCCTTTTAATCCGCGGATATCGGCGATAAATTTCAAATAATCTATCGCGGTCAAATCATTATATAAAGGAACGCCTTCGGGTACATAGCCGATATGCCGCTGCGCCTCCGCCCTGCTTGATTGCAAATCATGGCCCATGATCGAAACCGATCCTAGGTCAGGGCGCAAATATCCGGTCAATAGCCGCAATGTGGTGGTTTTGCCGGCGCCATTTGGTCCCAGCAACGCCAAGGTTTGACCAATAGGAACCGAAAATCCAATATCGTTTACTGCCGCAATAGAGCCAAAAAATTTATGTAAGTGATTGGCAGCAAGGCCGGTCATGTCAGTTTCTTTTGTTCAAATCCTGCAACGCGCGATGTTTTGCCATCGCCCCCGCAAGAGCGTCCCGTTCCGCACAGCTCATGCCGCGCGCGCAATTAGATTGCAAGCGCGCCAACATTTCCTGCACGGAGTTCATTTGATTCAACTGCAGATAATGCATTCCCATTTCATATACCGCACCAGGCAAATAAGGATCATATTTCAAAGCTAGAGAATATTGGCTAACGGCTACGGAATGTTGTTTCAATCCATCATAACCCAACCCCAGCGTATAACGAATTTCGGCATTTTGCGGATATTTTTGCGCGGCGGTGACCAGAAAATCGACCGCTTCCCGGTAATCTTCGCGTCTTATATGACGTTGACCGGTTTGCACCGCCGCTGCTTCTTCGTCCAAAGAAGTAATTTGGGGATCGACCAAATAAAATATGCCAGCCGCAATAACCAACGCTCCAACCAGCACGATAAATCGGGTTTTGCTTTTAAAGGTGACTTCGGTCATAAGCGACGATCTCCGCAATTATAATTTATAAGATGTATCAAGTCTTGGGCCGAATTTCAATAAAACCAGGGTTAAATTCAAAGTTTTACCCCAGCCATTTGGCATATTTTTTTCCATTCCGCCAAGCGAACCGGCACCACCGATAGGCGGGATTGCTTGATTAATTGCAAATCTTTAAGGGCAGGCTCGGACTTCATCGCGGCAAGGCCGACCGAAAGGTTCAACGCAAGCAGGGGTTTTATATCGACCATAACAAACTTGCCGGTTTCATCGCCGGGATCGGGATAGGCTTCGCGGGTAATCGTTACTATGCCGACAATTTCTTTGCCATCGTTCGAATGATAAAAAAATGCTTCATCACCTTTTTTCATCGCGCGCAGATTGTTCGCCGCTTGGTGATTGCGCACGCCATTCCAATGGGTTTTGCCATCGCGTACCAATTGGGAAAAAGAATAAACGGTGGGTTCGGATTTCAACAACCAATAATTCATGAATGGCACTATAGCCCGATCAAAACCAATATCAACCGGATATAAAAAAGGCGGCTAGAAAGCCGCCTTTTTGTAGGAGCCGCAATGTAAACTAAGCACTTGGCAAAGATGGAAGAACAAATTCCAGTTCCGCCGCAGTAAGATTGAAATGCGCGCCAACATATTGGCGTAGAATATTTTGATAACGACCATTATCACGAATCAGGTTGTTGGCATCGCGGCTGGCAAATCCTGGCCAAGCGCCATTCAATACGATGCCCTGTCCCGGCTGCGCCATCAATAAAGGATTGCCGGTAATAATCGCACCAGTCCAGCCATGACCATGATCCGTTCCACCGCCATTATGCCGTACCGGACGGCCAAATTCCGTACCGATAGCAATTAATGTTTCATGGAACATGTTGCGATCTTTCAAAGTTTGCACCAATGTTCCAATCGCCAAGGATAAATGCGCCAAGCGACTGGCGGGATATCCCCAACCGTTATTTTCATAAGTATGCCAATCCCAGCCATCTAAATTCATAACTGTGATCGACGGAGCATATTGTTGGTCGGTTGCCATTATAATACCGGCAATCTGCGCCTGAACATGGGCGCCCCAAAAATTGGAAAACATATTGAAATTAACGTTGGAACCATTCAAAGCGCGATTCAAAGAATCGCGGCGTTCATAGCCAGTGGAATATACGCGGGCCAAAGTGCGGTTGCCCATCACTTGACGCAGGCGAAGATTGGTTTGGTCGCTGGTAGTAGCTCCTGGCGGCATATAAACCGCGGTGACTTCGGGACCATGCAATACATCTGGCAATACCGGTTGACCAGTAATAGCAATTGCTCCCGGATTATTCTCGCCTTCCAGAACAGTCAGTAAACGGTTTACCCATCCGGTTAAAGACATCGACCCATTATCGGCCCGGTCCATACCATTTTCGGCCCGGCGTATTTCGTTAAAGTGAGATCCGGTTTGCATCCCATAACGAGCCCAGCTTACATTCGGGAATAAGGTCAGCTCGCCGCGTTGAAACATGCCGTATAATTCCGGTGTGCGTGGATGCATACCGAACATATCGCTAAGATAAAGCGCGCGGCGTTCTATGGGAGCACCATTATCGTCCGGACGCGCAATTGCGAATTGAGCGCGTTCGGTATAATAAGCCGGATCGCCAATAGGTGGCGTTAAACTGAAACCATCCACCCCGCCTGGCAAAGTGATATAAACCAATTTCTTGGCCATTACTGGTCCGCCAAAACTTAGTTTTGGAGTGCTAAGAGCCGCGGCCGCGCCCATGCAAGCGCCGGTACTTTTGATAAATTCGCGTCTATTCAGGGTCATTTTAGACTCTCCTCATGAGAACTTCGGGGCTCATTACAGTGCAAATTACCGCGTTCAATGGTTCGGTTGATGCAAATTGTTCGATCACCGTCGATGTCGAGGCAGACATTCCCGATGCGGCCAATCCGCGAATCACATTATCGTAGAAAGTGATTGCTGGCATACGGGCCGAGATACGCGGCGCGATCAACGATACAATATCCAATGTTCCCATAATTCTAGCTTCGTTCACCCAACGCGCATTATCCACCAAGTAACCACGGACATCGGGTGCTTGTAAATGCGCCATGCCGAGAACCGGCAAATAATTGGTCATCATTGTTTCTAAAAATGCGTTTTCCGCAACGATGCCGCCATTGGCGCCACTGGTTGTTATTAATCCACCAGCGCGGATCATACCCATTAATAAATCGTTCGGGCGTGGAGATTTATATGGGATCGGGTGCAAACCGTTTATATCTAACAACAGGGCGCGGCAAACCGCCATAATATCGCCTTGTGTTTCCATAAATACGCGGGTAATACGATCTTTTGAATTTTGGAAACCGGTCCAATTCGCATCGTCGCCGACAAAATGGTACAGTAATTTATGAGCGATCCGGTTTGCGGTCGCCGGATGTCTTGCCAGTGCCGTCAAAACTTGATCCAATCTTGCGGGACCAGAAGCGCGATCGCTGGTATAAGCCGCCATTTCAATGCCCAAGAATGGGAAACTTTTGGCGCCCCCGTCATGTTGCGACGCATTGAACCACCAGCGGCCACCGACGCGGCCTTGCGCATCAGGAGCAACATTGGCAGCCATATGAACTTTGTGGCCGGTCCATAATCTTGCCAAAGCGATAACATCCGCCTGGGTATATCCTGCATCCGCGCCAACGGTCCAAAGTTCTTGGCATTCTCTTGGCAAATCTTCGACTGCGGCGTTCACAACGCTGGTTACCACGCTGTATTGCATCATTAGGGCAGGAAAACGGGCAGCAGCCTTTAACATATCTTCGAATTTACCAAACATATTCGGTAAAATAACGTGCGCGAAATAGGAAGTAGCTTGAATACCCATGCCATATTGCACGGCATCGCCCATACCAAATCTTCCGGCGAAGTGATTGAAGAAAAATTGAGCCAAGCGGTGCAACACCGGCCGATTGGTCAAAGCCATTTGGCGGTAATATTGAACACCGTCGATTTTGTAATTATTATAAAGAATATTCAGCCGCTCGGCAGTCAATCCGCCACTTGCCCCGGCAAACTCGCAGAACAAACGCAAACGCACATCATACGGCACGACGTCATTGCCAAAATCCAAACCCGAGTTGCTCAATTGATTGGTCAACCATGGGCGCGGACCGATAGAACGCATCCGATCCAACTCCTCTCCGGTTGGCAAAAATCCATACCGATGCGCCGCCAATTGGTTATTGTAATCGCTATTGCGGCGTGGTGATCCACCGCCACCGCCATCATTAATAACAGCGCCGGCGGAAATAACGGCACTGGTCAGTTGTGATCTAGCATCGGCGCTCATGCGAACGCGTGCAGTCGGTGGTACGTTAGCTCCACCTATATTACCGGATAAAACGCTGGTATTGCCTGTTGCAGCGGCGAATTTGGCGGCGCCAGGACTTACGGCGTCTTTATCAGAGAATGTGGTGGCTTCAACACCTCTTGTTACCAAAGCAACTTTGGTTTCAACGGGAAGAAAATCCGATCTTATGGCACCAGTTTTGGAAGCCTGCGGTTGCACAGCGGCGCTTAATGCCAGCTTGCTCCTTTTGGTGAATTTCTGAGAATTTTTTGCCATTGCCCTACTCTCTATTTATTGCCCCTTATCTATTTGATTATGTTTGGGGGCAAAGAAGTTTCTTTACCTTCTATTAATTTATCACAAAAATGGGAGCTGTACAATATGAAAAGATCTTTTATGGAAAGATTTTGATCTTTATTTATATATATCAATTACTTATATTGATATTATTTTTCCTTTTGCCCCACCATCTCTGGTATAAAGCCAAGATAACATGAATCCATAAAGGAAAAATCAATTTTTGATTGGCTTTTAAATACTAAAATTAAAGACAAATGTACAAAATCAAACCCCTGATTTTTCTGGTAAAACATTCGTGGAATAATAAAAAATCCCTCTCTTTATTGCGCTTTTAAAAATTATACATAAAAAACTTTATATTCTTTGTGAAATTATTCGATACTAAAGACCGCCTAAAATAATTTCCTTCCCATAAAATTATACGAAAAAGAAATTTTACCGTTAATTTTAGTAAAATATTTGTGATATTCTCGTTGCCATTAAGAATATTTATGTTAGAATGTAATGGTGCGTTTTATTAAAAAATCGTGGGTGGGCTAATGGTAAGCGTTACAAACAAAAAATCTTTGCAAACACAAGCAACGCAAATTGCTCCTGTAAAGACGGATCTTCCCTTAGATGTAGCACAACAATTATTGGTCGCAACGCCACAACGATTAAGCAGCGGCGGCAGCACGTTGAACAGATCCACCGGCAAAACCGCCACCCGTGGTGGTGTAGCTCTTAGCCAGATGCTGAGCCCTACAGAAAGATCGGAATTACAAGCCGGCATCATCAATTCCATATCTCCGGTGCGCCGCGTTGCTCCAAGCACAAACAACCGCGAAGGATATGTTGCCGCCTATCGTTTTGGTTTTGGCATGTCGCAAATGGATTTGGACAATATTCGCCAAGCCGGATGGCGCAATTGGGTGGATACCCAGGTAAATTTGCCAATCACAGCGCTTTATGGCGCGGATTTTTTGCAAGGATTTGGAAATACCTTATTGCACCAAGAAAATTATTGGAAACGCAGACTGTCTTATGGCGGCCTAAGCCAACATGAATTGATTTGCGGTGCCGGCGGATATTATGGCGGCGTTGTCGGCACACCTGGCAATACCGATCCAGCGTTTGATCATGGTTCAGCCAATATGCATATGACGCTGAAAAAAATCTGGGAGCGCGAAGCGGCTTTATTCTTACGCCATGGCGCCACCACCAATTATCCGATTTTAATGAACTGGGCGATGTTTTGGACCAATCATTTCGCGATTGATTTCAGCTTTAAAAACGATACCCAAGAAGCAATCCAAAAAACCATCTTACAACATTCCTATTTCAGCGATATCGCAAAATTAAGCCTAGGCAAATTCGAAGATTTATTGATTATGGTTGCCAAACATCCGGCAATGATGATGCACTTGAATCTGGATGTTAGCAGCCGCGCTGGCCATCAAGGATCGCAGCGTCCTAATGAGAACTTCGCCCGTGAATTAGTAGAGCTGCACACAGTAGGCATAGAAAGCGGTTATAACGGCATCACCGATGTACAAAAGGTGGCCGCTTTATTAACCGGATGGCGCATCCGCCGCGGCGGAAGTTTTGGAACCATCACATCTATGCTGGGTGTACCCGTTGCCGGTGTTGGACAGTTTTATTTTGACCCAGCGGCGCATGATGGCAGTGCGCGGCAGATTACTTTTGGCGATATTAATTTTCAACATGGTCCGGTCGGTGGTGGTGGAATTCAAGGCAAGGATCCAACCAATCCGCCGCCGAATCCAAATGAAGGGCTTTCAAATGGCGAGGCTTTTCTGCGCCAGTTAGCCCGCAGTCGCTTTACCGCTACCCGCATCGCCAATAAACTGATCGCTTATTATTTCACGCCGGATATGAATTCCTATACCGCGGTAAATTTAAGAACCCGCTTGGTAAACGCCTATATGAACAGCCAAGGCGACTTGCGCGTGGTGTTGCGCGAGTTAACCAGCGGCGGTATGGCTGGCGCGCCTATTTCCAGCCAAAATCCGGTTCGCCCAATGGAATATGTGATGCGTCTTTTGCGCATTAAAAACGACATGGTCAAAATTAATTCGGGCGACTATCAATGGAATTTCAACACGCATATGCGCCATAACTGGATTCCGTATATGCGGTATTGGACCTTGCCTGGATACGCAATCAATTATGGCCGCGGCGACCGCGATGTACAAATAGCAGTGCAAAATATGATGATGGTGCATCCGATCGACGGATTGCTCAGTTATGAAGTATCGCGCCTGGGCGAAGCCTGGGGTTTTCAACGCGATGTGCGCGGTTACATTCCGGGAATGCATAATGTAGACGGATTGCAATTAGTTAACCGCGTCAAATTATGCCAGTCGCCAATGCTATTGAATGAAATGCCGATTAACGTCCAAGCCGGTAATTTATACAACCAAGCCATTGGCCCGCTGGGCAATACGATTACTTCCCAATCCAGCACTTCTTCGCTTTTATCGCGTTTAAATACGGATGGAACCCCGTTGCAACCGCATCAAATTGGCAACAGCATGGCGCTGACCTCCGTTATGTCCTCCATTCCAATGATCAATCGTGGCTAGTCCAGGGAGATTATGATGTTAAACCGCCGCAATTTTTTGAAAAACACCGGAGCGTGCACCGGTGCTTTTATGGCTTCTTCCTTGGTGCCCGATTTCGCCTATGCTAATTTGCCATCGGAAAATAAATTCGTAGTGGTGTTCGCGAATGGCGGCCAGGATCAAAACTCGGTCTTGGTGCCATGCTTTGAAAATGAATATTACAATTTGCGTGGCCATTATGCCGCCGAGGCGCCAACCGGCCCGCTGCGCTACCAATATGTGCAAGGCCGCCCGGTCGGCGAAGAACGCGCCCTGGATTTAGGTCATTCACAATACGCTTTACATCCTTTCATGGCGCCTTTATTGCCTGCTTATGCCGCCGGTCATTTGAATTTCATTATGGGAGCAGAGCTTCGCCCGTTCGGCACCAATACCAGATCGCATTTCGAAGAAACCGATACGATGATGCGCGGCGGATTGCCGCAAACAGCCGGCCCTAGCGGATTTCTGGCCCGTTTGGTAAACCTGGCTTCCGACCGGATGGGCGCCAATCCGGCGATGCAAACCGGTGACACGAATCTTAGCGGCATTTTAAACGGCGCTAACGGCGCGTTCAATTTTTCGCCGCCCGCCCAATTGACCAGTCCGCAAATGTTGCGCGAGGTATTGACAGCGATGTACGCCGCAAACCCGACATACCGCACCAAGCTTGAAACCAGTTTCAATCAGAATAGCCAGATCGACAGCTTATTTACCGATCCAACTTTACGCCAGCAAGCGATGGGACGGAATTATTCGATCGGATCGTTTGAACTAAATTGCCGTATCGCCGGAACATTGCTGGGCGGCGGCGAGTTGGCACCGTCGGTTGTGTTTATGAATATGTTCGGATATGACAGCCATGTCATGTCGGATTTCGGATGGCGCGGCGGTCACGCTGATACATTCCGCACGCTCGCGAGCGGCTTGGCGGCCCTGCGTCAAACTTTGATCGACAATGGAGAATGGGCGAATACTACGGTGATCGCGCTGACGGAATTTGGACGGAGCATGAAAATCAACGGCGCTACCAATCAATCCGGCCTTGGAACCGATCATGGCCATGGATCCTGCATGATGATCATGAGCGGCAATCCGTTATTCACCAGATCTCCGGGCAGCAACGGCATTTATGCCCGCCCCGGATCGATCCAACAAAATTTAATGGGCGCCAACGGCGATTTAATCGGCCATGTCAATGCGTATGAAGTAATCCGTTATTACTTGCAGGCGCAGTATGATTTGACCAACGCGCAAATGGCGGAGATTCTGCCAGGCGTCAATATGTGGCAGCCCAATATCGGCTAAATTAAAAAAAATTATTGCTCTTGTTTAAGCGGGCGGCTTAAAAGTCCGCTCATCGCGTCATTCACCGAAATTTTTCCGGTAATTAAGGCATGTACCGCCTGTGAAATCGGCAGTTCCAGCGATTTTTTCTGCGCGAGTTCACACGCCGCGCGCGCGGTTTCAATTCCTTCGATGGTCGCGGCGATTTTTTGTTTGGCATCTATGGGCGATGCGCCTTGGCCCATTAAAAATCCAAACCGGAAGTTACGCGATTTTTCGCCATAACAAGTGAGCATTAAATCGCCCATTCCGGAAAGCCCCATCAAGGTTTGCGGATTGGCGCCCATATTCGATGCAAGCCGTCCTATTTCCGCAAGACCCCGCGTGACCAGCGCGGCGCGCGCATTATCGCCAAGTCCCTTGCCGGCAACAACGCCGGCGGCAATCGCGATAACGTTTTTGAGCGCCCCGCCAATCGATGTGCCAATAATATCGCCAGTCCAATAAGGGCGCAAAGTCGGCGAACCAAATGCATCCAGCAATAATTTTCCAACCGATTCATTTTCGCAAGCAATGGTGGTCGCGGTCGGCAAACCCTTGGCCACTTCATCGGCGAAATTTGGGCCCGATAGAATCGCCAGCGGGCAATTCGGGAAAAATTCTTTGGCAATATCGGTCACCAGTAAATCCGTACCGGTTTCAATGCCCTTGGCGGCAATAATAATCGGCCGCGCATCAGTGATATGATTTCTCAATTGCTCGCACAAAGCGCGGGTCTGCTGCGCCGGAACGGTTAGCAAAATGGCGTCGGCGGATTTAACAATAGCAATATCCGCGCTGGCCGAAATGCCATCGGGCAATCCTATACCTGGCAAATATTTATCGTTACGGCGGTTGTTATTGATATCGCCCGCGATCTTCGCATCCCTGGCCCATAATACCGATTTGCGTCCCGCCCGGGAAAGCGCAACCGCCAGCGCGGTTCCCCATGCGCCAGCGCCGATCACAGCAATGGTTTCAATTTTTTTCATTACGATTTTGCTCCTGCCACGCGGGCGGATTGATTTTCTGTATCCAGCGGCCAGCGCGGGCGGGCGGAAACGATTTCTGGTTTCAGGCCAGCCTTGATCCGCTCGATCGCCGCCCAGGCCATCATCACCGCATTGTCGCTGCACAATGATAAAGGTGGATAAATAGTTTTCCAGCCGCGCGCCGATGTCGCGGCCGCCAGACGTTCATGCAAATATTTATTCGCGGCAACGCCGCCGGCAATCGCCAATATTTTATTTTCAGGCAATAAATTCGGATGGTCTCGTTCGAATTGCATCATGGCATTATTTAACCGATCCGCCAGCATTTCGCCAACCGCGAATTGAAACGATGCGGCCAGATCCGCTTTATCCTCGGGAAATAAGGGGTTGCGCAACGCGGCGACTTTGTGCCGCAATGCGGTTTTAAGCCCGGATAGCGAAAAATCGCAACCCGGTTTTCCGCGCATCGGCACCGGCAAATCGAATTTTTCCGGGTTACCAAGTTCGGCGCATTGTTCCACATACGGCCCGCCTGGATAACCGAAGCCGAGCATTTTTGCCGCCTTATCGAATGCTTCGCCAACCGCATCGTCAATGGTCGTGCCCAGCCGCCGGTATTTTCCAACCGCGTCGATCGATAAAAATTGCGAATGCCCGCCCGAAACCAATAACAATAAATGCGGCAATGGCGCATCATGCGTAAACCGGCAGGTGAGCGCATGGCCTTCGAGATGATTTAATCCATAAACCGGAATTCCACGCGCGAATCCAAGTCCCTGCGCCAGCGTCAATCCGACCAGCAATCCGCCGATTAATCCGGGACCGGCGGTTGCGCCGATCGCATCGATATCGTTCCAATCGATTTTTGCTTCTTTCAAGCATTCTTCGACCATGGCCGGTAAAACTTGTAAGTGCGCCCGTGCGGCAATTTCCGGCACCACGCCGCCATACCGCGCGTGATCCGCCGTTTGCGAGCGGAGTTTTTGGGCCAGCACGGTTTTATTGTCGCGCACGATGGCAACCGCGGTTTCATCGCAGCTGCTTTCAATTCCAAGGACCGTAATACTCATTTTCGCGCTATCGCTTGCTTTCTATTGGCTTGGCCCATAACTTGGCCTATAATTGGACCGCATCATGGCCGTCCCACCCTTATAAATCAAGAGGTTGTTATGAGCGATTCTTCTGTTTCCGGTAATGTTAAAAAACCTGCCAAACCGCCCCTGTTACGCCGCCTGTTTGCGATGTTTTTGGTGCTGTTATTCGCCGTGATCGGCGGCAGCATTGTGCTTTATGCGAAAAGAACCGGTTATGATGGATTGCTCACCTCGTCCGCGCCGCCCACCGCGCAAATGGATGTGAAACAAGCCGCGAAGCCCGCAACCCCGCAAGCCTTGCCCAATCCATCCAGTAGCGAGATGGTGGTGGTCGACGATTCGATTACCCGCCAACAAGATAATACGGACGGCGTATCCAGCGAAACCGAACCAAATATGGTCATATCCGAAAATCCATCGGATGTCGAAAATTTGAAATTGCAATTGAAAAATATGGAAATTGATTTCGCGCAAAAAACCGGCAATATGAAATCGGCAACGGAAATGGCCGGAACCATATCGACTTTACAAAAAGAAGTTTTATCGCTGACCGAAAAAGTCAATCAATTGGAACAATTGACCGTGCAATTGCAAGAATCCAGCCGACGCGGCGTGCAGAATGATTTATCGATGCTGCTCGCGGTCAATAATTTGCAAATGGCGATTGCCAGCGGACGGCCATTCACCCAATCGATGGGCATGTTGAAAAAACTGGCCGAAGGCAATGCGGACATGGAAAAAATCATCCAATCGCTGCAAGGCGTGGCGGAAAGCGGCATTGCCGATTTACCGTCGCTGCAAAATGAATTTTCGAAAATTGCACGGCAATTGATGCAGGCGCAAGCCGAGCAAAACGCGGTTGATTGGGCCGCCGACTGGGCGGGTGAAGGCGTGATTGCCAATACGATCGGCAAGGTCGCATCGTTGATCACCGTGCGCCGCACCGGCGATGAAGCCAGCAGCGATTTAGAAGCCAACATCAATTCCATCGAAACGGATTTACGGCAAAACCGTTTGGCGCAAGCCCTCGATACCGCAAAATCCCTGCCATCCCATGTGCGCACCGAAGATCTGGATCATTGGCAATCGGAATTGGCCGAAAAAAATACCGCCGAAACCGCGCTGGCGGAATTGCAAAAAATGATTTTAACCCGGCTGCAATCGAGCACGGCCGTCAATTAACCGCGAGCGGGATTTTATATGATCCGCACCATTTGGTTTTTCCTGAAACTTGGCGTCTTACTATACGCCCTGTCCTGGCTGTTGCGGCATCCGGGCGAATTCAGCCTGTCGATCGACAATTATCATATTGAAACCACGGCTTCGGTTGCAGCGATTATCGTATTGCTGGCGATCATGTTGATTGTATCGATTCTGCGGATCGGCGATTGGTTGAATTTATGGCCGACCCGCATCGCGCGTTGGCGCGAGAAAAAAGGCATTCGCGCGCTAACGCGCGGCTTTGTGGCCATCGCCGCTGGCGATAGTTCCGAAGCGATTCGCGAAGCCAAACGCGCCCACCGGTTTTTACCCAAAACACCTTTGAAGAATTTGCTTCTGGCGCAGGCGGAACAATTGCGCGGCAACCGCCAGGGCGCGGCGAAATATTTTGTCGCATTAATGCAGGATGAAGAAACCGCATTCCTTGGATTGCGCGGATTGTTGAATCAATCATTAGCCGACCGCAAATATGACCAGGCATTGACATATGCCAAACAAGCATACGCCAAACAGCCAGATTCGGTTGCGATCTGGCGCACGTTGTGTGAATTAGAAGCGCGGGCGCATAATTGGAAACGGGCGCTCGAATTATTGCGCATGATCGAGCGGCGCAAAGCCTGGCCGCGCGAACAGATTGATGATTATTATGCGCAAATCTGGGTCGAGGAAGCCAAATTATTCGAACGCGACGGCAATCTTGCCGCCGCTTATCGTTTGTATAAAAAAGCGTACGCGCATAAACCGGATTTGATTCCGGCCGCCATTGGATATGTGGAATGTTTGTTTAAATCGAACCGCAATTTTCTGGCCGAACGCGCGCTGTACCGTACTTGGCTGCATGCGGCGCATCCGGATCTGGCCAATTTGGCCTTGCGGTATTTTTCCAGCAATCCGACGAAATTGGTAAAGGTATTGCGCCGCCTCGAACAATCGCGGCCGGATTTCGCGCCAATGCACAAGGTGATGGCCGAATATGCGATGAGCCAGCAATTATGGGGCATGGCCGCCAGCCACATCAAGGAATTGATGCGCAAAATGCCGACCGCGAATCATTACCGGTTGTTGCAACGTTTATTTCAATCCCTGCCCGCGAACGACAATGTGCTGCGCATCGATTTGCAAAAATTGATTTCTGAATATCAAGACAACGCCAAATTATCGCCCGATGCGGCATGGGTTTGCGGCGCATGCCACCACAGCCATTTCGCCTGGCGCGCCAATTGCCAAAAATGCGGCGAGTTCGGATTGCAGCGGTGGAGCGCGCCCGACGCATTCGTGCCGATGCGCCTGCCGTCCCTGGACCGGTAAAATCCCGATTTTAAAGGATTAAATTGCCCCTGGCGCACGGGGGATTTGTTGTGTATATATTGGCCCGACCTTAATTTATGTATTAATGTTTTGGAACGCCGTTGTAGCTCAGTTGGTAGAGCACGTCATTCGTAATGATGGGGTCGTAGGTTCGATTCCTATCAACGGCACCATTATTTTCAATAGGTTAGGTGGCTTGATGTTTTTCGCCGCAAGCCGCTAGTAATCAAATAGTAAGCAGAAATTGCGATTTGATGTTGAATATTTTTGATACACTAGCTTTCTCAATCTACGAGAATAAAGGCAATCTGGCGGCCGCTGGATAGGAAAATGAATTGAGAAGAAAACCCTACTACTCCGTTAGAACCGGAAAAAATGCGCTTACAAAGAGTTTTGACCTTGAATCTCTTAAAGAGCTTTTCAAGGTTGTTTTTGTCTATTTTGAGGAGAGAGGATATTTCCAAGAATCTTTCGGATACTATTGTGTAGACGCTGGCAATGTTCCTGGCAAATTAGGGCAAAATTTGGCCGGCGCTCTTTTGTTGGAGTTGCGAAAAAAAGACTTAACTCCAATCCACGAAAAGATTGGTTCTTATTCGGAGGACGATCTTTTCGATATAGTAGAATTTCTATACGAGCATTGCTCAAAACCGATTGAAGAAGAAGGCCGCTATCATAGTTTCAGCAATTGCGGCTGGCATTATTCCACGTTCAAAAAGGAACCTGGACAAGCCGAATATCGAGAGCGCATGAACAAAATACTTTGCCTTTATGAAGGTGGTTATGAGTTGTCGATAGAAGGCGAAATTCTGACTTTGGCGGAGGATGGGCTTGATGGTCTTTTTGAAGCCCCATTGCCAACTGTTGACCCCGAAAATATCGACAGCAGAGTAGCTGCCGCGCGAACAAAATTTCGTCGTCATCGTGCTTCGTTAGATGAACGGCGCGACGCCATCCGCGATCTTGCCGATGTTCTTGAATATCTACGGCCACGCCTAAAACCCGTTCTTGTGGCAAAAGATGAATCCGATCTTTTTGAGATCGCAAATAATTTTGGCATCCGTCACCACAACGCAAAGCAAAAGAATAATTACGACAAGCCTATCTGGTATAGCTGGATGTTCTATTATTACTTGGCAACCATTCACGCCGCCGTCAGACTTATTAAACAAAGGGAAGGAAAGAATTAGCCCAACTATTTTAGTACAATTAAAACAATAGAAACAACGCACCATATAATTAAAACAACGAGAAACTTATTTAGAATCTTTTCTATGTTTACAGGATTGCGCGCGGTCTCATCCCTATCTGCCTTAGCGGCCTCATTCCGATCTACTTTAACTGTGGCAGCATCATAATCATGCTCTTCGGGAAATAGGAAATTATTATTCTTATCATTTTTAACTACATCACATTTTTTCCAATCGTAATTACCTGTTTTGAGCTCATGGCTAAATCCCTCCTCATCCAAGAGAATGATGGAGCGCACATGTAAGGGGTGATCTTTATAAAACTCCTCTTCTTTATTTTCATGATGAAGATGAAAAGAGTGAGTGTTGTGATAATGAGGTAGATAAAGTTTTTTTGGCAAATCGCCCATTTCTCTTTGAATATCATGCCCGTATAACTGGGTTTGACATTTAATTTTGAGAGCGGAAACTTTTTTAGTCTGCACTCTATCAAAAAGGCTTTCAAACAAAATGTTTTGTAAAAATATATCTATATGAATACTAAGATTTTCATCGTGATGAAACCTAGGAAAACCAATGAAGTTAACATCACTTTTTTCTTTATGTGGTCTAATTGAGAAAACTATCTTTTCAAGATCAAATTTTTTCTTATCATAAATTAAATAAAGTTTTGAGAAGTCACAGTTAGGTGCAAAAGTTCCTTCTATAAATTTTCCCAAGTTATAGTTTGGCGTACTCTCGGGATTGCTTTTATTAATTTTTTCATAATCACTATAATAAAATTCTACTGCCTTAAGATTTAACGCCATAAACTCCAAATAGTCACTCAACTCGCCAATAGGCAAAGATAGCGTACCATATTGCGATTTTATCGTTGTTTTATCTATGCGCTCGTATCCAGACATAAAATGATCCCACTGGTGATCGCGAGTTTAGAACTGTACAGAGACAGCGCGACATTCTTTGGCTCGGAAGCTTGGACATACAATGCCGCCTCCCGGCCATAATGTGGCCTGAGGCAGCATCGGTTTCGTCGATGCAAAGTAACGCTCTGTAACGGGTTCTAACGCCCGCACTGCATAATTTTATACAGCAACGATAAACTACGGTTGTAGGGATATTATGTCAAACACTATACAACACCGTGCAATTGCATCCGTTATTCTGGATCAAGGTCTATGATTCCACCGCGCCCGTATTTTGCTAACCATTCCTGACGATTGTTAACACCTGCTGGAATGGCAACCACATAACGCTTGGTTTCTTGCTTTATGGTCATATTGGTTTGTTCAATTACTGGCCTGCGCGGCAGCGGTAAAAGCCTGTCCATGCACATTTTAAGAGCTATCAAATCGCCCTGTAACGCCAAATCGATGACTTTTTGCGTTATGGCCTCGGCATGATCTTTAAGTAATGATTCAGCCGCCAAAGTGGTTTTATTCTTCGCACCTTTAGGCCGTCCAGAGGGATTGCCGGATTGGCCTTTTACCCACCCCACCTGTTTTGATTCTGTATTTTCAGTCATGCGCTTGATATGAGCCATTATGTGAGTGTAACTCTGTAACTTTGTAACTATTCCCAATGTATTAGTTTTACAGTTACAAAAGTTACACGGTTACAATATTTACTATATTACTTAGTTTCATAAGTTACTTTGCTTTAGGCACAGAATATTTGTGATTATAATTTCTTATCAAGCCATTCCTTACCATACGGCTGAGGGTGGTTTTAAAATTACTAGAAGTAAGTTTAGGATGCTCCGCCCCTAGTTTTTCCCGCAAGCTGGGCGCGTCCAAGGCACCCTCTTTTTCTAAGATCGAAATAATGCCCCTTTGTAAGGGGTTTAGCTTCGCAGAATCACCATCGCTTACGTATTGCCAATTAAAATTCTTGAACTCCAACGCGATTTCCATTTCCTCAATATCGCGCCCCGTGCAATGCAAGAATGCATCGGCGTTACCTCGGTCTTTTTTTAAAATCAAGTTTGTGTCTGCCGCGCCTGTTAAACCAAGTGTGCCGGAAATCTCATCAAATACATCACTTGACCCCATTTTCCGCAGGTGGTGGACAAGAATAATACCAATTCCTCTTTCATCAGCAAGGGATTTTATATCTCCGACAAATTTATAATCCTCGGCATACAATTGGGAATTACCGCGTGATGGTTTTTTAAACTTTTGCAGCGTATCGATGATTACGAGGCGCGTTTCTGGATACTGATCTAACTCACTCCTAAGCGCGCTTAATCCACCATCTTCTGATGTTGGAGCTTCAAATTTCACAATCAAATCATCGTTCAGATCGTACACATCTTTAAGCCTTTGTAGGCGATCTTTAAATCGCGCCTTCCGATCCTCAAGCGCGTAATAGATGACCTTACCTGCAACAGTTTGATATTTACCCAGAGATAATTTACCATTTGCTACAGCCAAACCTAAGGCCAGCACAAGCCAGCTTTTGCCGATTTTTGGCTTGCCTGCAAAAATAGTTAATCCTTCGGGTACAAGACTATCTGCGATAAATTTAATCGGTGGCAATTCCATTGCCATCAATTCGGCTGCGGTGAAAAGCTTTTTATCCTTAGCTTGCGGTTCAATTCTAACCGCATTTTGTGCTAGAGTTTGTACATCCACGGCTTGAGGTATCGTATCTGCTAAATCCCAGCCCGCAGGCAAGGAATCAGGCAACAAAACTCGGCTGACATTCAAACATATTTTCTGCGATTGTAAATGATCGGCAATTCCATGCGCTGCTTTTTTGCCTTCAGGATCATTATCAGGCCAAATGGTTACATCCCGCCCAGATAAAAATGCCCAATCCGCTTTCGCCCATGCCTTTGCCCCGTGTGGCCAAGTTAATACGGCCATATCAGGAAAAATTCGCTCTGCCGCAAGGCAGGTTTTTTCGCCTTCAACAATCAGGACTCTGGCTTCTGGTTTCTCTTTTAAAACTGGCAGATTATAAAGAGGGCGCGGTTCAGGGAAGCCTTCCCATTTAAAAATACCGCCAATCTTTACGTATGGGCGAAATTCTTTCGATCCATCTGTTTTATCAAATCTACACATGTGCCCGATTAACCGCCCATTAAGATCATGATAATCGTAAACGGCGCTAGGATTGCCTAGTTGATAGTGAAGGAACTTATGATCGGTTTGGTTATTCCTTAAATCAATACCGCACTTGCTTTTAATTGCCTCTAAAACAGCATCCTGAGAGCATCCAGCATGGCAATGCACGAGGATGCAGCCATTTTTACCATCGTCAATCGACAAGCTGGGATTTGAATCAATATGAGCAGGACAACAAGCCATCCAGCCTTTGCCGTTTCTTTTAGCTTTATCCAAGGCGCTGGCGATGCGTTCGGCGTTCATTTTGCACCGCCAAACCGCGCTAAAATTTCTTCGCCAATCCAGAATTTAATTTTGGATAATGTTGCGTGGTGTTGGATTGAAATGCCTCCAAACTCACAATCGTCAAAAAATCTCGCAGCCTGCATTTTAAATTTGCAAACTTCTTGCTCTAAAATTGCATGTGGTGTATTGTTTTTTTGCATATAATAGTCCTCCAGCCGTCCAAGCATTAGCCCTGCTCGGCGGCTTTGTTTTTGTTTAAATTTGTGAAGTGTTTTTGCGGCTGCGATTTTCTAGCCACTGATCCAGATCGGCCTGTTTATAACCCACGGCTCGCTTCGTGAGTTTTATGAAAGGCGGCGAATCCCCGCCCATAATCCGCATTTTTTCCAAAGTGGATTCTGACAGGCCAAGATATTTTGCGGCTTCTGGCGTTCTAAGAATTTGCATTTTTTGCTCCATGAAAATTATTGATACGCAATAATTTCACGAAGGCAGATTTAATTCACGGGGGCTTCAAGATTTATTTTAAGCTGGCTGCCCCCGCAGCCATTTTCTTTGTTTTGAATATCTTCTCGCCAAGAGTTTTATCGGAAATTGGTACTCCAAAGCGTTCAAAATATGCTTTGGAAAAGTGCATCGCTGGACCCGGTCTTTCTCCCGATTTACTCCCCGTCCATTCCGAACTGAAATAAGACTGAAATAGTGGCCTTAGTTTCTTGCGTATAAAATTATTTTGTTTAGATTTTACTGGAAAGAGGCCTGTAGAATATGGATTCTTGTCAGCAGGAATATCTTTTATTCCATTATTGGCTTTATTAATCTCATCAATAAAAGAAATTAGTTTTTTGACAAACACTTTTGTGTTTGCATATGCAAATTCCGAATTTTCAAAACGATGATCATCGTCATCTAGACTAAACATTTCCCTAAAATTCTTGGCTTTTAATAGGGTATCCATCCCACAATCAAGCAGCCATTTCAGGTCTGGCTTTAATTTATTTAGTTTACCAGCCAGGCTTTTGATCCTTTTTTTATGCTCAGAGTAGACAGTTGTCTCAAATTCAAAGCAATAAAAATCATTAACTGTTTTGTGCAATTCTATGCAAAAGATTTTAAATCTTTCTGCCTGTAATTCCTCTTTAGTTGGCTTCTTCCCTGTTGTTTTTAGGATCAGATGCTTTGCGAAGTCCAAAATCTTTTCATCACTAAAAGGGAAAGTCAGATTAGAAATATCAACCATAAATCCTCACCACTGCCCCCGATTGTTCCCCGATTAGGCCGCTAAGTTTACCCGCCACGCCCTCCATCGCTTGTTTAACGGGATCAACTGCCAAATGGGCATAACGTGCTGTAGTGCTAGAATTTTTATGGCCTAACAACTTGCCGATCATCAAAAGGCTGTTACCGCTGGCAGCTGCCATGCTGGCAAAGCTATGACGCAAGTCATGCAAGCGCACATTATCCAATCCAGCGCGTTTCTTGATACGCCGCCAAACTTTAGGCAAGCCCACCAAATATTGCCCGTCTTTATCGCCGCAAATGACATAGGGATTCTTTTCTTTACGTTTTAAGCTTGAAAGCACCTGCAATGCTGGCGCACTTAGATAAACTGCCCGCGCCCCTGTTTTGCTATCAGGTAGCAATAATAGCTGCCGCTCAAAATCCACATATTCCCATTTCAGGGTTAGGATTTCCATTTTTCGGCAACCCGTGAAAATCAATAGCCGCAGGGCCGCGATAGAATAGCTATTTTCGTCTTTTGATTGCTCGACTTCGCGCAAGACTTCGCCCAGATGCGCCAATTCAGCACTGTTTAAAAATCTTTCGCGTCTATTTTCTTTAAAACCCCTAATGCCAAGCGCAGGGTTGATAACACAATAGCCATTGCTAATACCAAAGCTATAAATCGCGCTTAACACTGCCAAAGTACGATTGGCCACGGATTTACCGCCTTTGATTACCGCCAATCCTCTGGGCTTTGTTTTGATTTGTGCTGCTGTTTTTCCTGCTGCTACATCACGCACCAGTTTTTCAATATCGCTAACTGTAACATCCTGCGCCATTTTATTTCCCAGCAACGGAATAATATGGCGATCAATTTGGCCACGATCCGATATGATCGTGTTTTCCTTCTTTTTGATAAAAGCTTCTTTTTTATAGATTTCACAAAGCTGTTTAATGCTTACGGCTTTTTTCTTGGAATCGCGCACGGAAAGCGGATCAACGCCTTTCGCAATTTCCGCCTTTAATTCTAATGCACGTTTACGCGCTTCATCGGGTGTCCAAGGCGAGCCGTGAACGCCAATAGCTAGGCGGCGCGGTTGTAACCTTCCTTCCATGCGATATTGCAATACATAAACCTTGCGCCCCTTAGGGGTAACTTTAAGGCCAAAGCCTTTGATCTCATCATCCCATAGGTATTGATCATGGGGTGTTTTTATAGCCGCCTTAACCCCCTTGAGCGTAATTTTTCTTGCCATATAGAATCCCCCTCCCCCTGCTTGCTAGTAATCAAATAGTAATCACTAGTAATCAAATTCTAGGGGGTTTAGGGATATTATGTCAAACTCGAAATGATTATTTATATTATAAATCATTAGTTTAGATACTACAGGAAACTTGGGGAAACAATGACATCATCATTCGTAATGATGGGGTCGTAGGTTCGATTCCTATCAACGCACCAGCCTTCGCCCGTTATAACTAATATAAGCCGAAGGCTGCCGCGCCGAAGTTCCGAAGGAACGTAGGCGGGCTGGCGCAATCAAAGGCTACGGCTCGGCAAGCCCCCACCGCCATTTATTCATTTCCCCCAAAAGCCACATCGCCCAATCATATTCGCGGCTGGTATCGGCGGCGAGCTCGACCACTACCCGCCCCCGCCGGTCCTTGATCCGGACGGTGAGTTTTTCGTCGAAACAATAGTTCGGACGGCGGTTTTTCGTGATTTTAGCCCTTTTCATGAATGAGAATATACTCTCATAGACTTAGACGGTCAAGTAGCGAAAATAGCAAGATGACTCCAAAATCCATTGCAAAACTTGCCGAGAAACAGGAAAAAATATTTATCAAGAAACTGCGTGCGGCGCGGCTGGAGAAAGGTCTCACTTATGAACAACTAGCACAAATGGCCGGCGTACATCGCACTGCAATCAGCCTTATTGAGCGCGGAAAAATCCACCCAACTTTATTTGTATGTTTTAAAATAGCATTAGTCTTAAAATTAAATATTAACGATTATTAAACAAAAAGATGCGGATCGCTAAATAGCCAACCCGCATCTAATTTCATGATTTACCTGTTATCTAGGCCAAACCCAACGACCGGTCTTTAAATCATAAAACAAAATTTTACGAAACACGGTGAACCTCCCTTCCTTAACAAAAAGTTAAGGGGTTTTCATTAATCACCACCGCGCGCAATCAAGCAAACTGGGCTTTTTCCTTGACTTTCATCAAAAAATAACCTAGGCTGATTTTTCAGAGACACAGTGGAAACGTGGGAAACCCCAAAAATCCACGAATTTTTGGACCGGGTGCTGCCCTAAACAGCCCCGGTTTTTATTTTAAGCGACCTCCCTTTTTTCAAGAGCATTATCATTGTCTTCACATTGCGGGGGATCATTCAACTTATAATGAATGATTTCCAGAATTTCGGTGTGGCTCATAGAACTAAATTTTGCGAGCAGCCTATCCGCTAAATAAATTCGCTCTCTTTGGTGGCTTGGAATTTTTATGCTACGCACTACTTCAAAATTTTCTGCGACACTGCGAATAAATTGTTCTTCAGCGACGCTCCCGGCTAAATGTTCCACATACCCTTCTAGGGCACGCTCATTGAGCGGAGTTCTTCCATTTTCGATCATAGAGAGATACGACGGCTGAACTTGCATTAACTTAGCAAGCGCCGAAAGTGTAAGGTTTTTATTAAGACGCAAAGTTTCAACAGCATCGCCGAACTTGGTTCGCTTTGACATGGCTTGCTCCTTTAAAGAATTAAAAACCAAGATAAGAATCCCTCTCTGCTACAGAATTATAATATTTCAGTGTTTCAGTGTTAGTTTTGTATCACAAAAAAGTGCAAATTCCAAGGGGGTCAAGGCTATAATATATGAATTATCTGTTTTCGATAAAATTGAAGTTGTAAATATACCACGGTTTTTTAATGCCTTTAAAAATAGAATAAGGACATCAACTCCACCGCTCGCTGACGGTCACATCAACCACTAACGGCACGGTCAATTTTACAATCGGTTGAGCGGCGGATTGCATGACATTTTGAACCAGTGTTTGCGCGGCGTCCAATTCGCGGTCCGCGCATTCGAATAATAATTCGTCATGCACTTGTAGAATCATTTTGGCCGTCAAATTCGCGCCCGCAAGCGCGGCGGGCATTTTGTTCATGGCGCGTTTGATGATATCGGCGGCTGTTCCTTGCAACGGCGCATTGATCGCCTGGCGTTCGCCAAAGGCACGGACGGCGCCGTTTTTATCGTTAATGCCAGGGATGAAACATTTGCGACCAAATAATGTGAGGACATAGCCATGCTTGCGGCAGAAATCCTTGTTATATTCCATGAAATCGCGGATTTCCGGAAAACGCCCGAAATACCGTTCGATAAACGATTTCGCCTCCCCATTCGAAACGCCGATTTGCGCGGCCAAACCATAGGCGGAAATGCCGTAAATAATGCCGAAATTGATCGCCTTGGCCTTGCGCCTTGTGTCGGAATCGATATCGGCGAGCGGGATATGGAATACTTCGGATGCGGTCAGGGCGTGAATATCGATCCCATCGACAAAGGCCTGTTTCAAGGCCGGGATTCCCGCCATTTCCGCGATCAGGCGCAATTCGATTTGGCTGTAATCGGCGGAAATTAATTTGTTTCCCGCCGCCGCCATAAAGGCAGTACGAATTTTTTTACCCTCCATCGTGCGGATCGGAATATTTTGCAAATTCGGATCGGAGGATGACAGGCGACCCGTATTGGTCAACGCCAAATGGAACGATGTGTGCACGCGGCCGGTTTTTGGGTTTATCTGTTCGACCAACGTATCGGTATAGGTCGATTTCAATTTCGCCAATTGCCGCCAGCCGAGTATTTTTTCGGCGATCACATGGCCTTGGGTTGATAAATCTTCTAACGTTCCGGCATCGGTAGACCAGGCGCCGGTTTTGGTTTTGGTGCCGCCGGGCAGTTTCAATTTTTCAAACAAAACCTCGCCCAATTGTTTAGGCGATGCGATATTAAGCTCGCCGCCGGCGAGGACATAAATTTCTTTTTCCAAATCGATCAACCTGGCGGCGAAATCAACCGACAAATCGTGCAAGGTTTTGCGGTCGATCAAAACCCCGTCGCTTTCGACGCGCGCGGCCACGCGTACCAGCGGTTTTTCGATGCCTTCGTACATGGCAATCGCGGCCTCTGGCACCAAACGCGGTTTCAGGAAATCATATAAACGCATGGTAACATCGGCGTCTTCGGCGGCGTATTGCCCGGCCTTGTCGATGGGGACCAAATCAAAACTGACTTTGTTTTTGCCCTTGCCCGCGACATCTTCGAATTTGATCGTATCATAATTCAAATATAATTGGGCCAGTTCGTCCATGCCGTGCCCGTGCGCCCCGCCTTCGAGGATATAGGACATCAGCATCGTATCGTCATAAGGCGCCACATCCAAATCGTACCGCCACAATACTTGCAAATCATATTTCAGATTATGGCCGATTTTCATGATCGCCGGATTGACCAAAATCGGTTTTAATTTTTCTACCACTTTATTCAGTGGGATTTGTTTCAATTTCGCGGCCTCGCCCGTGAAATCCAATCCACCTTCAGCCACGCGGTGGCCAACGGGAATGTAACAGGCGATTCCCGATTGATAAGACAGCGAAATCCCAACCAGATTCGCGGAAACGGCCGATAACGCATCGGTTTCGGTATCGACCGCCAGCACGCCGAATGGCGGCATTTTAGAAAGCCAGGCATCCAAATCCGCTTCGGTTTGTAGAATGGAATAAGTGACAGTGGACGGTGGACGGTGGACGGTGGGCGGTTTTACATCGTTGGTGTTAGCAATCGGCGCAGAACTTGAACTAGGAGCGTTTTTTTTCTGTTCACCGTTCACCGTTCCCTGTCCACCGGCACCATATTTCGCCAGCATGGTTTTGAAACCTTGTTCGGCCAGAAAATCGCCAAGCACCGTGCGGTCAATCGGTTTTGCGATCAATCCATCCAACGCGATGGGTAATTCAATATCGCTTTTCAAGGTGACGAGTTGTTTGGATATACGCGCATCCTCGGCATTGTTAATTAACGCCTCGCGCCGTTTCGGTTGCTTGATTTCATTCGCCCGGGCCAGCAATTGTTCCAGCGATCCATAAATATTGATCAATTCCGCCGCAGTTTTAACGCCGATTCCGGGAACGCCCGGCACGTTATCGGTCGAATCGCCGGCGAGGGCCTGTACATCAATTACTTTATCCGGCGTGACGCCGAATTTTTCCAAAACTTCGGGTGCGCCGATGGGTTTCGATTTGATCGGATCGTATAATCCCACATTGCCGCCGACCAATTGCATCATGTCTTTATCGCCGGTGACGATGGTGACTTCGAATCCCTGTTCCGCCGCAACCTTGGCATAGGCGGCCATTAAATCGTCAGCCTCGTAATTTTGCATTTCGATGGCGGGAATGTTCAGCGCGCGCGTTGCCTCGCGCACCAATGCGAATTGCGGGATCAAATCATCGGGCGGCGGCGGGCGGTGCGCCTTGTATTCCGGGTAAATATCCTGGCGGAAAGTTTTACGCGCCGCATCGAAAATCACCGCGATGTAATCCAGATCGCCATCGGCCTCGGCCGATTCGATCAATTTCAGCATCATATTGGTAAAACCGTACACCGCGCCGATGGGCGTGCCATCGGGGCGCGTCAATGGGGGCAGCGCGTGAAACGCGCGGAAAATAAAGCCGGAGCCATCGATTAAATAAAGATGTTTAGACGCAGACACGACGATCAATGATGCGCGTTATCGGACGCGGCATCCGGCGATAGAATATATTTTTTGCCGCAATATGGGCAATCGATGAAATCATGGACACCCATATTCAAAAATACGCGCGGATGACCCAGCGGGCCATCGCCGCCATCGCAATTCAGTTTGCGGGATTGAATGATAACGGTTTCTACGGCTTGTCTGGACATTGGGATCAAAATTTCACAGAATGTTGCATGTTTCGTTGGAATAGTAATCATCTTTGGCCGACTTGCAAGCTTTTCCTTAACATTGCCGTATTGGTGCTGTTAACTGCATGCACCGTATATGTGCCTTACCAGGAAATGCCAGATTTGACCGGAAAATTGACCGAACGTTATTTCATCGCCCCAGGCGGCGCCACCCTGCCCCTGCGCCGGTACGAAGTATCGCGTCCAAAGGCGATGGTGATCGCCGTGCATGGATTCAATGATTACGGCATGGCATTTGCGGGCACAGCCAAATTTTTAAATGCCAAACAAATCAGCGTGATTGCCTATGACCAACGCGGTTTCGGCGAAGCGCCGAATCGCGGCCACTGGCCTGGCGCATCCATTTTAGTACAAGATTTACGCGCGCTGACATTGGCAGTGCGGGAACAATATCCAAAAACGCCGTTATATATTTTGGGCGACAGCATGGGCGGCGGGGTTAGTTTGTTGGCGACAACGGAAAGAGATCCTTTGCCAATTGATGGCGTGATTCTGGTCGCGCCCGCGGTTTGGGGCCGGTCTGCGATGAACCCGCTGCAAGTCATGGCGTTATGGTTTTCGGCGCATACCATGCCGTGGCTATCGCTTAGCGGAAAACATCTGGATTTAAAACCGTCCGACAATATTGAAATGCTGCGCGCGCTGGCGGCAGACCCATTGGTGCAAAAAGAAGCGCGCACCGATAAATTGGCAGGAATGACCGATTTGATGGACGCCGCATTGGCGGCAGCGCCCAATATTCAAATGCCGACATTGATTTTATACGGCGCGAATGACGATATTATTCCCAAACCCGCCTTGCGTTCGATGGTCCGGATTTTACCGGATAATAATCATTGGCAATTTGTTTGGTATGATGACGGCTATCACATGTTACTGCGCGATTTACAGGCGGATCATGTGCATCAGGATATTTGGTCGTTTATTGACAATACCAGCCACATGACAAATTTACGCGGCCGTTTATTTACAGCCACAAATAAACGGGAAATCCCGTTGTTTTAGGCGCGAGCGCGCGCCCATCCTATAAAAGTACTAAGTAACCCATTTGAAGGCGCTTCTATAGACTCTACCCGCACCGGAAAATCATGCATACGATCTGGCATTGCCGCAGTTGCTGCTCCTGCAAAATGTGGGTGAGCAACATGAATGACTAAGCACCATGTGGCCACATGAATCAATGGCGCTCCAACTCCCATTCGATCCGGGCAAGAACGTTTGGCAATTTTAACATCAGTAACACCGAGCATACCATTGGTTACGCGCCGCGCTTCATCCAGAACTTGTTTTTGTCTTTCTGCAAATTCTTCTCTGGCTAATTGGCGCATACGGCGTCTTGTTTTAATACCGAACATAGTCAACCTCTCAATCTGCGCGCGACGTGCAGTCGCCTTGGCTCCGATTCACAATAGCTCATCCTTCGTAGTTCCGAAAGAGCGTAGAAGGATGGCGGACCCGAGACGATTCGAACGTCCGACCTTTGCCTTCGGAGGGCAACGCTCTATCCAGCTGAGCTACGGGTCCATAACAGAACTTATATCATAACTATCGCGGTAGTTCCATCATAGATGGAAAAGCCTTAAACAGCGGCGATTTTTTTAACCGTGCCGGTCGTGCTGTGGCCTTCTTCTAATTGGGCCAGCATGATTTTACCGCCATAAGATTGCACCAAATCCGCGCCAACAACCTTGTCGATTGTGTAATCGGCGCCCTTGACCAAAACATCGGGGCGGATGGATTGCAATAAATTCATCGGTGTGTCTTCGTCAAACAACACCACCGCATCGACGTTATCCATCGACGACATTACGGTAACGCGCGAATCCTGATTTTGCACCGGGCGCGATGGGCCTTTTAATCGTTTAACCGAATTATCGGTATTAAGCGCCACAATCAACCGGTCGCACCCGCCGCGCGCCTGGCGCAACAACGATACATGGCCGGGGTGAATCAAATCGAAACAGCCATTGGTAAATCCGATTTTATACCCCTGATGCCGCCAGATTTTCACGCGGTCCAATAACGACGGCAGATCGAATAATTTGCTGCGGGTTCTACCTTGTTGCTCCAACAATGCCTCGTCGATTTCCGATGGCATAACGACGGCAGTGCCCAATTTTCCAACCACGATCCCAGCCGCCGTATTGGCCAGGCTAGCCGCATCGGACAAGGATGCGCCTGCGGCTATCGCAGCCGCCAGCGTGGCAATCGATGTATCGCCTGCCCCGGAAACATCAAACACTTCACGCGCTTGCGCGGGTAAATGAATCACGCCGCCATCGCGTTCAATCAGGGTCATTCCATCTTTGCTGCGCGTGACCAATAACGCCTGTAAATCCAATTGCTGGATCAATAATTTTGCGGCTTTGACAATATTTTCTTCACTATCGACCGGGTGATTGCTGCCTTGCGCCAATTCTTTTAAATTCGGGCATAAAATGGTCGCGCCGCGATAACGCGAATAATCCGTGCCTTTGGGATCGACCAAAACCGGCACGCGTTGTTGTTTGGCAATCGCAATAATATCTGTAATCAATTTTGGATGCAGCGTGCCTTTGCCATAATCGGATAAAATCACCGCTTGGACCTTGGCGATTAAATTCTTGGCGCGCTGGCATAATTGTTCGACGATTAAATCATTCAACGCAGCCTTGGATTCATCGTCGACGCGCAGCATTTGCTGATTGCCGGAAATATATCTTGTTTTCAACGTGGTCGGACGTTTGGCGTCCGTGACCAAATCCAATTGCGCACCTTGTAATTCCGTGCCCAATGTTTTAATGCGCGCCGCCGATTCATCCTGGCCGACGACCGATAATAAACTGCCCTGTACGCGCAGCGCGGTTAAATTGCGCAGCACATTCCCGGCGCCGCCCAGCATTTGCGATTCATGGTCGAATTGCATGACCGGGATCGGCGCTTCGGGCGAAATGCGGTCGACCTTGCCGTAAATGAATTTATCCAGCATGACATCGCCGACGCACAATACGCGGGTTTGCGACATCGATTCCAGAATTTGCACCAAATCAAACGTGCTGCTTAGATTTTCCATGGCGAATCCCCGTATGAAACCAAACCCAGCCCGTCTTCGATCGCCGCGCAAAAGGCGTGGCCCAAAATATTATGCATTTCCTGCACATGCGGGGTTAATTCAGATGGCGCGACAATACAGACATCGCAGTGATTTTTCATTTCCGCGCCGCGCGTGCCGGTTAAACCAACTGCGATCATTTTTTGCGTGCGCGCCTGATCCAGTGCCTTGACGATATTGGGGCTTTTGCCAGATGTGGAATAACCGATCGCCATATCGCCAGGCTGGCCCAGCGCCATGATTTGCCGTACGAAAATCTGGTCATAACCATAATCGTTTCCAGCCGCCGTAACCGCCGATGGATCGACGTTTAACGCGAGCGCCGCAAGCGCCTTGCGTTCTTTCATATATTTGATCGACAATTCTGCGGCGATATGTTGTGCCTCTGCCGCGCTGCCGCCATTGCCGAAAAACAAAATCTTTTTTCCGGATTTCAAAACTTGCACGCCCTGATCGACCCAACGCGCGAAATCATTCGCGGTTTTTGCATGCAATTCATCCAGCGCGTTTTGATGCAACGATATGTAACGCGCCAAAAAAGCAGGGGTTTTATTATCCATGCGCCACCTTGCGTTGCGGTACGCCATTGGCATCCAAATGCCGCGCGAAATATTCGATGGTTTTTTGCAAACCATCTTCCAGCGCTACTCTCGGCTGCCAACCCAACAGTGATTTCGCCTTGGAAATATCCGGGCGACGCCGCACCGGATCGTCTTGCGGTTTGCCTTGATAAATAATTTCGGATTTGGTTCCAGTCGCAGCGCGCACAAGCCCGGCCAATTCCAGCATGGTGAATTCATCCGGATTGCCAAGATTGATCGGGCCCAGAATATCGGCCGGTGACTGCATCATCCGGTTGATGCCGTCGATTAAATCGTCGACATAACAGAAGGAACGGCTTTGTTTGCCATCGCCATACATAGTCAGCGGTTTATTTTGCAAAGCCTGCACGATGAAATTCGATACCACGCGGCCATCGTCCGGATGCATGAACGGGCCATAAGTGTTGAAAATGCGAATCACCTTGATTGGCAAACCATATTGGCGGTGATAATCGAAAAATAAACTTTCCGCCGCACGTTTGCCTTCGTCATAGCAGGCGCGCGGGCCGATTGGATTGACATGGCCCAGATAATCTTCTTTTTGCGGATGTTGTTGCGGATCGCCGTAAACTTCGGATGTCGATGCTTGCATCACCACGCAATTATTTTTTCGCGCCAGTTCCAAAATATTCAAACAGCCAAGCACCGATGTTTTCCAAGTTTGCACCGGATCTTTTTGATAATGTGGCGGCGATGCGGGACAGGCGAAATTATAAATCCGGTCCAGTTTCGGCATGGCTGGCAAAGACGCTGTAATATCGGCTTCGATAAATTTGAATTTCGGATTTTTGGACAATAATTCGATATTACCCCTGCTGCCGGTCGCGAGGTTATCCAACCCGATCACGTCGATGCCTTGCGCCAAAAGCGACAAGGTTAAATGGTATCCGATGAATCCGGCCGCGCCGGTGATTAAAACCTGCATTATTACGATCCTAAAACGCTTTTATTGTCCTGTTTTCCTGGCTGCGCTATACCATATAAAGCCTTGCAAAACAATATTTCCGAGGTCAAAACATATCCAAAAAGGTACTTTATAGTAAATTTATTATTTATTTCGGATATGTTTATGCAATCCTGGGTTATTTCTCTTTATTGTCTATGCAACCCCATATTGACGGAAACAGCTTTCATCTTATAGGCTGCTGCATAAGATTGGGAAAATTATGATTTCATATCAACCGCGCAAGGGACCAAAAACCGATTTGCGTCTGCCCGGCCAAAAGGTCGTGGTGGATGGGCAATTATCGCGGTTTCGCAATTTGTTCGGTTGGGAAGAATCGCAAGGCGAATCCCTGTCCAACGACAACAGGCTAAAAAAGCCGCGCAAAGTCGCCCCGATCGATTCGGGCGATGCCAATACTGGCCAGCCGAGTTATATCTCAGCCGGGATGCAAGCCAAAATGGTTGAGCAAGGCCCCGGTGTTTTTAAAAAAGCGCGCGAATTGATTCTGCGCATCGGCCGTCCCAGACAACCTTAATAAGCCAGCCGTAATTCCATTATTGTTTAACCGCTTTAGCGGTTTGCAAAAATTCTCGTTTATCGTCATGCAATGCCAAGGCGGTTAAAACGCCGCTCCAAAACGCGCCGGTATCGACCGCAATCCGGTTATTTTTAATATCAGCATGGGCAACAATGGTGTGCCCATGCACGATGATTTTGCCGTAATCATTGTGCGAGGATAAAAACGGCTCGCGAATCCACAGCATGTCTTCGTTCAATTGCTGATCGAGCGGTTTTCCGGGATGCACGCCGGCATGAACGAAATAATAATCGCCGATGATGTGATTCATTTTCAAGCCCCGCATAAATTGCAAATGGGCGTCCGGGAATGCGGCGATGAATTGTTTTTGGGTTTGATCCAGATCGGTGAAGAAACGCGGTTCGGTTACATCATAAGAATGAATCGTTTCCCGCCCGCCATTGGTATAATCGAACCACACCTGGCCCAGCCCGGCGGTTTCAATAAAATCCAACAACATTTGTTCATGATTGCCTTTGATAAATATCGTATCGAATCCTGGTAAGGAATTGCCCAGCAAATTATCGATCACGCCTTTGGCGGCGGGGCCGCGGTCGATATAATCGCCCAAATATATAACGGTTTTTTGATAAGACGGGTAATTTGCCGCATAGGCGAGAATTTTTTGCTGCAAATCTTCTAAATGTTTCAAGCATCCGTGAATATCACCGATGGCAAATACCAATTGTTTCGGCGGCACGCGCGGTTTATGCAACAAAAAACTCATCAATCGCTTTCGGGTTTGGAATTGGCCTCGATCGGGGCGTGTTTTTGCAAAATACGCTGCAAGGTGCGCCGATGCATATTCAATTGCCGCGCAGTTTCAGAAATATTGCGGTTACATTGCAAATAAACCCGCTGAATATGTTCCCATCTGACCCGGTCCGCCGACATTGGCTGTTCCGGCGGCGGCGGCAAGGCGTGATCGGCGTTTAATAATGCGGCGGCAATCGCATCAGGATCGGCGGGTTTGGCCAGGTAATCGACCGCACCAACCTTGATCGCGGCAACAGCGGTTGCGATATTGCCGTACCCGGTCAAGACGACGATTTTGGCATCGCCGCGCGATTCGCGCAAAGATTTCACCACATCCAATCCGCTGCCATCATTCAGGCGCAAATCGATCAACGCAAAAGACGGTTTTTGTTTTTGGGCAATCGATATGCCTTCATGAACGCCGCTAGCTAGCGTTACGTTAAACCCGCGTTTTTGCATGGATTGTTGCAATCTTGGGCCAAGCGCCGGATCGTCTTCGACAATCAATAATGTTTTTTCCGCATTCATTTATGCCGCCTTGCTTTGCCTGGAAGCCGCATAGGGCGCGAGCGAATCCATAGGCAATGTCATGGTTACTTCGGCGCCGCCATCTTGCGGCGTATGAAAACTGATTTTCCCGCCCATTTTTTCAATCAATGTTTTGGCGATAAAAATCCCAAGCCCCATACCGGAATATTTTCCCTGACGCTGAATATAAGGTTCGCCCAAGCTTGGTTGCAATTCCGGCGCGAATCCCGCGCCATCGTCGGAAATCAAAATCTCTAAATATTGCTTGTCATAATCGACTTCGACCACAACGTTCCGCACCGCATGCTGCATCGCGTTTTGCAGAATATTGCCGATACTGTGTAATAATTCCGGGCGCAGGCGGATCAGTGGATCGCCCGCAATATCATACGATAAATGCAAATCGCATTCGATGTTCGCATGCGCGGATTTATGATCGTCGATCGCCATTTGTACAACCGCGCTTAACGGCAAACGCGATTCCAATTCCTGACCAGCAATCGATTTTGCTTTTTCACCCAAATTGGTAAGCACATTTTTACAATGCTGCGATTGTTCCAGCAGCATTTTGGCGTCTTGATGCAACGGATGTTTGGCATCGAATTGATCCAGCAAATCGTGCGCAATTAAAGTAATCGTATTTAATGGGCTGCCCAATTGATGCGCCGTTGCCGCCGCCAAACTGCCCATGGCGGATAATCGCTGTTCTTGCGCCAACGCCTGTTGTGTTGCCGACAGCGCGCGCGACATTTGCCGCGCTTCTTGCACCAGATTGCCGATATAGGTGGAAATAAAAAAAGTCGCCAACACCAACGATGTCCAAACGCCGCAACTATACAACCGGTCCAACAACATTCCACCATTGCGCCAGGGCAGCGGATCATGCACGAATGCCAGTAACGTCAAACAAAAAAGCGTAAATCCGCATATGATCATCGCGCCGCGCCGCGATAAAATGACCGCAGCGATGGTAACATAAATCAGCGTCATACCCGCAAACGGATTTTGCAATCCGCCGGTTAGATACAACATCGCGGTCAATTGCGCCGCGTCGAACAGCAAGTAAAAGATCAGTTCGGATTCGGTGATGCGCGCACCATTCATCCGCCAACCCAAATAGAAATTCAACAAAATGGAAGCCGTTACCAACGGCGCCAGCGCCATCAGCGGCAAGGTAAATTTTAAGCCATAGGTAACTACGGCAATCGTGGCGATTTGGCCGATCACCGCCACCCAGCGCAAAGTCAAAAGACTTTTTATCCGCACCGATGTGGTGCCAGATTCAAAATTGTGAAAATTGCCGGTGCCAAGCATTGCTTTTACTGTCCCGCCTTTTATATCTATGCTATAACCCGATCATAGCGCATAAACACCAGAATTCAAACCGCCTTCATGTCCGCCGCAAATTCCATCGTTCAAGTCGAAAACCTCGTTAAATCCTATGCCGAATCGCGTGCGGTCGATGGAATTTCCTTCGATTTAAAAGCGGGACAAACTGTCGCACTTTTGGGCGGAAACGGCGCGGGTAAGACCACCACTATTGCCATGCTTTTGGGTATTGTTAGCCCTAGCGCCGGTAAAATCCATATATTCGGCCATGATATTTTGCATAACCGCTTCCCGGCCTTGCAACGGATGAGTTTTTCATCGCCCTATGTCGATTTGCCCGCGCGATTGACGGTGTATGAAAATTTGGTGATTTACGGAAAATTATACGATGTGCCGAATTTGCGTGAACGCATTGCCGAATTAGGCCGCGATCTGCAATTGACCAGCATGATGAAACGCCGCTATGGCAAATTATCGTCCGGGCAAAAAACCCGCGTGGCGATTGCCAAAGCATTATTGAATCATCCCGATTTAATTTTATTGGACGAGCCGACCGCTTCGCTGGATCCAGACACCGCCGATTGGGTGCGCGCGTATTTGAAATCATACCAGCAAAAAACCGGATGCACCATTTTACTCGCCTCGCACAATATGAGCGAGGTGGAGCGTTTATGCGATCATGTTTTAATGCTGAAAACCGGGCGCATTGTCGATCAGGGATCACCCAACGAATTAATTCAAAAACATGGCCGCGATACTTTAGAAGAAGTATTCCTGGCCATCGCCCGCAACCAAAATAAAGAACAATAAATGGCAACCGCACATCATACATTTTCTTTTAACCGCATCAGCTCGATCACGCTGCGGCATTTTTATTTGTTGCGCCATTCCTTCGCACGGCTGTTCGAAATTATTTACTGGCCGTTTTTAAACGTCGTAATCTGGGGATTTATTACCCAGTTTTTAATGACTACCAGCTCTTTGATCGCAAACACCGCCGGATTATTGCTTGGCGCGGTATTGTTATGGGATGTTTTATTCCGCAGCCAATTGGGCGTTGCGGTATCACTACTCGAAGAAATGTGGTCGCGCAATTTGGTGAATTTATTTATCACGCCCCTGCGGCCATATGAATATTTAATGGGTCTTTTCAGTATCGGATTGTTGCGGGTATTGGTCGGTGTTGTGCCGGCCATGGGTCTTGCGATTTTATTTTACAATTATTCCATTTTTGAATTGGGATGGCCGATGTGGTTGTTTTTCGTCAATTTGATGGTGATGGGATGGTGGATTGGATTGCTGATTTGCGGCATGCTATTGCGATTTGGCCTTGGCGCAGAAAATCTGGCCTGGACCTGCATTTTCCTGCTTTCTCCGATTGCGGGAATTTATTATCCCATCGCTACCTTGCCAGAATGGTTGCAAAATGTGGCCTGGTGTTTGCCCACCGCTTATGTGTTCGAAGGCATGCGCGAATTAATGTTACACCATGAACTATCTTGGAATTTGTTAAAAAGCGCCATTTGGCTGAATATTGTTTATATGGCTGTTGGCACTGGGTTTTTCTTGCTGGCGTTCGAAAATGCCCGCCGCGACGGCCAGTTATTGCAAAGCGGTGAGTAAATCCTAGCTTTATAGTAGTAACCGCATAGCGTTAGTGCTATATCCTTATCATCTATTTCCCCCAAGCGAGGTTCCCATGCGTATCATTCGTTTTCTGGCTTTGATTTTAATTCTTGGCGCCATCACCGGCTGTGTCACGGATTCCGCGACTCACAGCGAGGCGCAAACCGAAGAAGAAAGAGATCAATTGATGGCGCAGCAAATCGTCGACCGCGCCAGAACCACCGTTGAAACATTAAGCAGCCGCCAAGACATCAAAGGCGCGCGCGAGAATCTGGCCAAGGCCAAAGGCGTGATGGTTTTCCCGCAATTGGTTAAAGGCGCATTTCTGGTTGGCGGCGAAGGCGGAACCGGCGTTGTATTGGTTCGCCAATCCGATGGATCTTGGGGCTATCCGGCGTTTTACAACATGCTTGGCGGCAGTTTCGGTTTGCAATTGGGTATCGAATCGACCGAGGCAATGTTCTTGATCATGACCCAAAAAGGTCTGGATTCGATTTTGAAAAACCAAGTGAAATTAGGCGCGGACGTCAGTGTGGCGATTGGCCCAATTGGCGTTGGCATGGGCGCGGATAAAACATCCCCCGATTCGACGGCCGCAGATATTTTCGTTTATTCTAAAACATCCGGTTTGTTTGGCGGCGGCGCGTTAAAAGGCGCGGCGATCGATCAACGCAAAGACCTAAATCAAGCCTATTATCTAAGCGAAGCAACCCCGCGGCAGATCTTGTTGGACGGCCAATTCAGCAATTCTTACGCCGACGATTTGCGCGCGGCTTTATCGTTACAGCCTATTTTAAACAACAAAGCGGTGCCGTTAACCCCGGTTCACCAATATTAGTCAATTAAAATAAGGGCTTAGCACTCATTTACACCGTGCGGAAAATAGGCTAGCAAGGACGCCTACCACAGGAGATTATTGGTGAAACCATTACAGCCATTAGTGATTGGCGGAAAAGAATTTTTACCCCTCATCGAGGGCGGCAAAGGCATTTCCGTATCGAACGGAGAAAGCTCTGGCGCTTGGGCGGCGGCTGGCGGCATCGGAACATTTTCCGGTGTCAATGCCGACACACGCGATGCCAATGGCAATATCGTGCCTCAATTATATTTCGGCAAAACACGGCGCGAGCGTCATGAGGAATTGTTAAAACATTCCATCGCCGGCGCAATTTATCAAGCCAAAGTCGCGCGCGATATCGCCGGAACCAAGGCGCGCATTCACATGAATATTTTATGGGAAATGGGTGGTGCGGAGCGTATCCTGCATGGCGTTCTCGAAGGCGCCAAAGGCGCGATCGATGGCGTTACTTGCGGCGCGGGCATGCCGTACCGTATTGCGGAAATTTGCGCACAGTATAAGGTTCATTACTTCCCGATCGTATCCAGCGCACGCGCGTTCCGTGCTCTGTGGAAACGCGCTTATCATAAATTCCAGGATTGGCTAGGCGGCGTTGTATACGAAGATCCGTGGTTGGCCGGTGGCCATAACGGGTTATCGAACAGCGAAGATCCGAGAAGACCGGAAGATCCTTATCCGCGCGTCAAAGAATTGCGCGCGCAGATGAATGAATTCGCGCTGCATCAAACCCCGGTTATCATGGCTGGCGGCGTTTGGTTTTTGCGCGAATGGGAACATTGGCTGAATAATCCGGAAATCGGTCCGGTTGGATTTCAATTCGGCACGCGCCCGTTATTGACCAAGGAAAGCCCGATTTCGGACGCTTGGAAAAAACGTCTTTTGGAATTGAAAGAAGGCGATATTTATTTAAACCGGTTCAGTCCGACCGGATTTTATTCCTCCGCCGTCAGCAATCCATTTTTAGAAGAATTAAAAGGCCGCTCCGAACGCCAAGTTCCATATTCCACAGCGCCTGTTGGCGAGCATACCGCGGAATTGGCGATCGGCGCCCGTGGCCGCAAGGTTTATGTCACCCCGCATGACCGGGAACACGCCGAAAAATACATTAAAGCCGGATTTAACGAGGCGATGCGCACCCCAGATTCGACATTAATCTTTGTAACCAAGGCCCAGGAAGATCAAATCGTGGCCGACCAAGTTGCCTGTATGGGCTGTTTATCGGCCTGCGGATTCAGCAATTGGGCGCAAAATGAAGAAGGTACCACCGGCAAAAAGGCCGATCCACGTAGTTTCTGCATCCAGAAAACCTTGCAAGAAATCTCCCACAGCGATAAAGTGGATGACCAATTGATGTTTGCCGGACATAACGCCTATCGATTTGGAAAAGACCCGTTTTATGCCAATGGATTCGTTCCAACGGTCAAACAATTGGTCGAAAGAATTCAAACTGGAGATTAAAAATTGTCTCAAACTGACGGTTTAATGTGCGCCCATCCGTTCGCTTACTCGCAATTGGTCGAGGATTTAAAGCGTGCCGGTCTGCGCCCTACCCGTCAACGCGTTATTCTGGCAAAAATCCTGTTTGAACAAGGCCCGCGTCACGTCACGGCCGAACAATTGCACCGCGAAGTGCGCGACTCGTCGTTACGTATTTCTCTGGCCACCGTTTATAACAGCTTGAATCAATTCGTCGGTGCCGGTTTGCTGCGCGAAATTCCAGGCCATGGATCGCAGACATTTTTCGACACCCGCGTCGAAGACCATTATCATTTCATTCTGCCGGATGGCAAAGGCCTGCAAGATTTCCCGGCCAATGCGGTTGGATTTGAAAAACTGCCCGGCCTTCCGGAAGGCGCTGAGATCGACAAGATCGAAGTCACCATTCATTTAAAAAAGAAGATGCCAAGTACCTAGATGCCAAGATGCCTGGTTTTTCTTAGGCATCTAAACATCTATTAAATCAATCTTCGATTTTTTGTTCGGATGGGTAAATACCCCATAATCCGGTGCGCTGTGTCCAGCCGCGAAAGCCAGATACTTCGATCCGGCACCAGGCGGCATCGCATTCCAAAATGCGTGTGACCACGCCTTGTTCAATTTCCGCTAAAACCGGCGCCTTGGCATCTTCCGCCCGGCGCAGCGGTTGTTTTTCCGCGGTGGTGATCGCCATGCGGCGGCCAGAAAGGCGTTGTTGATGCACCCAGCCTTCGGTTCCCTGATGATCGCGGATTTTGCGCCAGACATCGTATTCGGCGATAATTTCCACCGGCAATCCGCGTTTGGTATAAATCCATTCAATCGGATAATCTTTGCCAGGGCCAACGCGCAAATGCACCTTGTCGGATTTCAACGATACAAAACGCGGAATCGGCAGGCCGGAAACGGACGGTTTGGCCGCCATGGCCGGAACCATACCGATCAGCAAAAGAAATAACAGGATAAAGGCGGCAACCTTCATGGTTACGCCGCAACGCCGGTCGAACCGAATCCGCCTGCGCCGCGCGCGGTGTCATCCAGGCTTTCTTGCTGTTGCCATTCGGCACGGGCGTAGGATGCGATAATCATTTGCGCAATGCGCATGCCGCGCGTGATGGTGAATGGTTCATTCGATAAATTGACCAAGATCACACCGACTTCGCCGCGATAATCGGCATCAATCGTGCCGGGCGCGTTCAAAACCGTGATGCCATTTTTTGCGGCCAAACCCGAACGCGGGCGCACTTGCGCTTCGAATCCTTTTGGCAAGGCAATCGCAATACCGGTTGGCACGATCGCGCGTTGCAATGGTGCCAGAATTACCGGCGTTTCAACCGCGGCCAGCAAATCCATCCCCGCGCTGTCGACGGTGGCGTATTTCGGCAAATCCAGATCTTTGCCATTTTGCAGTTTTTGGATGGAAACGGTTATGGTCGAGGTCATGTTACGAAGCCTTTCGGGATTTGGTTTTGTTGGAATTGATAAAATTGGCGATCCGGTCGACCAATAACTGGCCAACCTGGCGTTTGTCAAGCAAAGGCCATTCTTCGGACCCCTGCCGGGTGAATAAGGTAATCTGATTATGGTTGCCGCCAAGGATAGCGGGATTGGTGCCAATATCATTGGCCAGAATCCAATCGCAGTTTTTGGCAATTAATTTCTCGCGGGCGTATTTTACCATATCATTGGTTTCCGCCGCAAACCCGATCACCAATTGCGGCCGTTTGGATTCCGCGCTGGCGATTGCCTGCAAAACATCGGGGGTTTGTTTCAACTCCAGGGTGATTTCTTTTTGCCCGGATTGTTTTTTCATTTTTTTCGACTGACGGGTTTTGGCAGTCCAATCGCTGACGCCGGCAGTGCAAATCGCAATATCGGCGGGCAAAAGATTCATGCTGGCTTTCAACATATCATCGGCGGTTTCCACATCGATCCGCGTGCAACCAACCGGCGCGCGCAACGCGGTTGGGCCGGAGATCAAAAACACTTCGGCGCCAGCCATCGCGCACGCATCGGCAATCGCATATCCTTGTTTGCCAGAAGACCGGTTGGAAATAAACCGCACCGGATCGATCGGTTCAATCGTTGGGCCGGCGGTAATGACGATCTTAAGACCGCTTAACCGGTTACGGTCGAACAAGAAATTCTTGCACCAGGATACGATTTCGGAAACCTCCGCCATGCGGCCATCGCCGACTTCACCGCACGCCAAATCGCCTTCTTCCGGGCCAAGCACATGAATGCCGCGTTCGCGCAATTGATTTAAATTGGCTTGGGTTGCCTCGTTCCACCACATTTTGCTGTTCATCGCGGGCGCGATCACAACGGGTTTGTCCGATGCCAGTAACGTGGCCGCCGCCAAATCGTCAGCGCGGCCTTGTAACATGCGCGCCATGAAATCCGCTGTTGCTGGTGCGACCAGAATCATGTCCGATTCGCGCGACAGGCGGATATGGCCCATATCGACTTCGTCTTTTAGCGAAAATAAATCCGTATAAGTTTGCGTGCCGGTCAATGCCGATACCGCAAGCGGCGTAATAAATTCCGCGCCACCCTTAGTCAGAACGCCGGTGACCATCGCGCCCGCATCGCGCAGACGGCGGATCAGGTCGAGCGATTTATACGCTGCAATCCCACCGGTAATGATTAAAAGTATTTTTTTATTTTTTAACATGTTCAAAGTGTATAAGGATGGGACATGGGGGTCAAGCCGCAGAAAAGCGTGGTTTTATTAGACCTTAACCCCTTGATGAATAGCGCAAATTCCGCCCGATAAATTCACATAGCGCACACATTCGAACCCGGCATGGCGCATTTTATTCTCTAATTCGATTTGGCTTGGAAACCGGCGGATCGATTCGACCAGATATTGATAGGCCGGGCGGTCATTCGCCACAACCTCGCCCATCAAGGGCAAAATCTTATCGCCATAAAATTCATAGGCCTGATCCAATAACGGCCATTGCATTCTCGAAAATTCCAAACATAAAAACTGCCCGCCGGGACGCAAGACGCGATGCGCTTCGGCCAATGCGGCATCGATATTGGTCACATTGCGTAAACCAAATGAAATCGTATAACAGCCATGGTCGTTATCATCGAACGGCAAGGATTCCGCCGGCGCGCAAATCCATTCGATATTCTTGCCTTTATGTTTTTGTTTACCCTGATCCATCATCGCTTCGGTAGGATCGGCAACAGTCGCTTTTTGTCCGCCGCGCGCCAGGAACCGGGCCGCAATATCGCCGGTACCGCCAGCCACATCCAGTAAATGCGGGTATTCATTGGTATCAATCATGCCTACAAAATAATTTTTCCAAATCCGGTGAACGCCCGCGCTCATCACATCGTTCATTAAATCGTATTTATCCGCAACGCCGGAAAACAGCCCGGTAACCCGGGCCGGTTTTTCAGCGGCAGATATTTTTTGATAGCCAAAGTCGACGATAGACGCTTTTTTATTTTTCATACCGCCATTATAAAGGGTAATAGCGTATAGGGTAGTAGGGTTATAGAAAATTTTCTTCCCTAATACCCTACTACCCTATACCCTGTGCCCTGTTATGCCCGAATTACCCGAAGTTGAAACCACCATGCGCGGCCTGGATAAAATCATGCGCGGCGCGAAAATCGCAAATGCGCAGGTGCGGCGCGGCGATTTGCGCTGGCCATTGCCGAAAAACATGGCGGCGAAATTACAAGGGCGCAAAATTGCGTCCCTAAGCCGCCGGGCCAAATACATGATCCTGCATTTGGATAACCAGCAAAGCTGGATGGTGCATTTGGGCATGTCCGGGCGGATGTGCGTGGTCAGCCGCAAACAATATGAAAGCCCGGAAAAACACGATCATGTGCTGATCGCGTTAAGCAACGGAAAATATATCGCGTTCAACGATCCGCGCCGGTTCGGGATGATGGATTTAACGCCCACCGATCAAATCGCCCGGCACAAATTGTTAAAATCGCTGGGGTTTGAACCGTTGGAAAAATCTTTTACCGGCAAGGCATTGTTTGAAAAACTGAAAACGAAAAAGAAAATCGCCATCAAGCTGGCGATCATGGATCAACGGCTGGTGGTTGGCGTTGGCAATATCTATGCGTCCGAATCCCTATATTATGCCGGGATCGATCCGCGCCGCAATGCCAGCAGCCTGAACCTGACGGAATGTAGTGAATTGGTTAAATCGATCAAAAAGGTTTTGCAAAAAGCGATTAAGGCAGGTGGAAGTTCGTTGCGCGATTACGTCCAATCCGACGGCACGATCGGCAATTTCCAGGAACAATTCGCGGTTTATGGGCGATTTGGCCAAAAATGCCCCTGTTGCAAGACAAGCGCATGTATCCAAAAGATCACCCAAGGCGGAAGGGCGACCTTTTATTGCGCTATTAATCAGATTTAAACTATTTTCAGGTTACTCTATCCTGTCTTTATATATGTCCGCCTCTATCCTATCTTTATTCAGCAAACTCAAACATTTGGTTATTCCCATGTCCCCGTCCGCCGCTTTGAAAATCGATACATCCACCACCAACGGCCATAAATACGAAAATATCATTTTGGAAAAATTGGACCGCGTCGCGATTATCACCCTGAACCGTCCAACCGCGCTCAACGCATTGAATGCCGCCTTGGTTACCGAAATGGGATGGGCCTTAGAAGATTGCGATACCGACAACCACATTGGGTGCATCATCCTGACCGGCATGGACAAAGCCTTTGCCGCCGGCGCGGATATCAAAGAAATGCAAGCCAAGGATTTTTCGACCGTATATTTAGAAGATTATATTACCAAAGATTGGGAACGCGTCACCCAATGCCGCAAACCGGTGATTGCCGCCGTATCTGGATTCGCCCTTGGCGGCGGATGCGAGATGGCGATGATGTGCGATTTTATCATTGCCGCCGATAACGCAAAATTCGGCCAGCCGGAAGTTAATCTGGGCATTATTCCTGGATCCGGCGGAACACAACGTTTATGCAAGGCATTAGGCAAATCCAAAGCCATGGAAATGTGCTTAACCGGCCGAATGATGGACGCGAACGAGGCGGAAAAAGCAGGTCTGGTCGCCCGCGTGGTGCCACTGGCTGAATTGCGCAAGGAAGCGATCAAAACCGCACAGATTATCGCCAGCAAATCCCGCCCAAGCGTCTATATGATCAAAGAAGCAATCAATAAGTCCTTTGAAACCTTCTTATCCGAAGGCGTGCATTTGGAACGGCGCCTGTTCCATGCTTGTTTCGCCACCGGTGACCAAAAAGAAGGCATGCAGGCCTTTATCGATAAACGTAAGCCGGAATTCAAAAACCAGTAAAATAGCGCGGTTTTAGGCCTTAAAACCTAGCTTAGCCTATTGACAAAACAGCGATTTACCCCTAAAAAACCCCGTGATTTAACAACAAAGGTTAGGGTTTAAGAACATATGGCCAATACGAAATCAGCGAAAAAAGCCGCCCGGGTTGCAGTCCGCCGCACGGTGATCAACAGCGCCCGTCGCTCGCAAATCCGTTCCGCGATCAAGAAAGTGGAAACGGCCGTGAAAAAAGGCGACGTCAAAGCAGCAAACGAAGCATTGAAAGCCGCAAAGCCGTACATTCAGCGCGGCGTTACCAAAGGCGTATTAAAGAAAAATACCGCCGCCCGTAAAATCTCGCGCTTGAATGCTGCGGTTAAAAAAATTGCAGTAAAAAAATAGTTTCTGAAATTTTACAAACAAAAAACCGCCCATAAATTGGGCGGTTTTTTTATTGGCCGGAGAATGCCGAGATTGGTGAGAAAAATTTTGCGCATCGCGAGAAGAAAATATTTTTTGATCAAAATATCGCTTGCATTTTGCCTCTGCGCAGCGGGTCAATAAGATAAGCCGTTCAAGTTGCAACGATTTTTTTTGTCAAACGATTTTTTTGCTTTTTTTCAAAAAAAACCGATTGCATTTGTATGGCCCGGGTGTAGATTCCGGATCGCTTTGATTGGCTATCGAGAATGAGTTTAACCCATTAAATACCGCGCTAAAACGTTACCGATTAAAAAGTTAAAAACAAAAAGGTAAAAAACGTTTTGGTCCATAGAACGGTAAGGCAGGGTAAGACGGATGAACCGAAGGCATTGTTAAAGTAATTTTTTTGAAGTCAGAATATCGAACTTGGTTTCAAGAATTTTGGTTCAGTATAAATCGCGTTGCGTTCAACCAGTCAGGGAGGTTAGCGTGAGTGTCTTTCAAGTAAGTGTCATTCAGATAAAAATATTCGGTCAAACGACCAAAAATTATCAAAAAACGGATTTTGATTTTACTCGCCGCCTATCTACGCGAAACTTTACTTCTATCCTTACAAATTTGGTCAATTATAACTAATCCCTTTAACCCGGAGGCCAGTCTATGGCTCGCTCTGCTGAAAATATTTGGAACATGGAACAAAATTACGCATTCAATCCGACTTTAGAAATAGATCTGCAAAAATTATCGCAAATGTGGAGCAAGGTGCGCACCGGCATGCGCGGCGAGATTGGTGAAATCGCTTATAAAAACTGGGTTCAACCGTTAAATCTGGTTCAATTGAACAATACCTCGATCCAAATGGCCGCGCCTAACCGCGCGGTGCGGGATTGGGTTTTGTCGCGGTACGGCGACCGGTTGCGCAAATTATGGGTCGAACAATGCCCGATGATCAAAGCGATTGAAATCGTCATTACAAATGCCGAACCTGCTGACAAGAAAAGAAATTTTTCAGTGGTTGGCGGCAAGGACATGGGCGAAATCAAAACCGAAATCGAAAATATTAACGATTTAATGTCGATCAGCGCGCCATTGGATCCACGCTATACATTTGAAAATTTCATTATTGGTAAACCGAATGAATTGGCTTTTGCCGCCGCGCGCCGCGTAGCGGAATCCGAAAAAGTTCCATTCAATCCGTTATTCCTTTATGGAGGCGTCGGTTTGGGTAAAACCCATTTAATGCACGCGATTGCTTGGCATATTACCAAGAAGAGCCCAGGCAAAAAAGTTTTGTACTTATCGGCTGAGAAATTTATGTATCAGTTCATCCGTGCTTTGCGTCACAAAGATACGGTTGCATTTAAGGATCTATTCCGCTCGGTCGATGTATTGATGATCGACGATGTACAATTCATCGGCGGCAAAGAATCCACCCAGGAAGAATTTTTCCATACATTCAATGCGTTGGTCGATCAAAACCGCCAAGTCATTATTTCGGCCGATAAATCGCCATCCGATTTAGAAGGTTTGGAAGAACGCATGCGTTCGCGCCTGGGTTGGGGCTTAGTGGTTGATATCCATCCAACCGATAATGAGTTGCGCCTAAATATCTTGCGTTCCAAAGCCCAGAATTTGAAAGTTGATGTCCCGCAAGACGTTTTGGAATTCCTATCGCAAAAAATCACCAGCAACGTTCGCGAACTCGAAGGCGCTTTAAACCGCCTGGTAGCGCATTCGACCCTGGTTGGCCGCGATATTAACCTGCCGAACACGCAAGAATTGCTACGCGATCTATTGCGCTCTGCCGACCGGAAAATCACCATTGATGAAATCCAACGCCGGGTAGCCGATCACTTCAATATCCGTCTGACCGATATGCATTCGCCGCGCCGCGCCCGGGTTGTTGCCCGCCCGCGTCAGGTGGCCATGTATCTGGCCAAGCAATTGACCCAGCGTTCCTTGCCGGAAATCGGCCGAAAATTCGGTGGCCGCGACCATACCACCGTGATGCATGCGGTCCGCAAGATCGAGGATTTGTGCATGGGCGACGCTGCCTTTGCCCAGGAAGTCGATTTATTACGCAAAATGCTGGAACAATAAAAATTGTCTTTCCAGAAAGACTAGGAAAACCGGGCTTTAGCCCGGTTTTTTGTTACTTTTTCGATTGATTTTAGCCGCTTTAACGCCCTAAATACCCCTTACGGACCTATCGGAAATGGCATAGGCGTGATTCCTTAAAAAGCGGAGAAAGATTCCATGAAATTATCGATTGAACGCGGCGCATTATTAAAAGCCCTGGCGCATGTGCAAACCGTCGTCGAAAAACGCAACACCATTCCAATTTTGTCCAACGTATTTTTAAAAGCGGAACAAGATAAATTATTCTTAACCGCGACCGACATGGATTTAACCATTATCGAGGCTGCGCCCGCGTCAATCAGCCAAAATGGTTCCACCACTGCCCCTGCCCACACGCTGTACGAAATCGTACGCAAATTGCCGGAAGGCGCGCAGATCGAGCTTTCTTTGAAAGACAGCCAATTAACCATCCGCTCGGGCCGTTCCCGTTTCACACTCGGAACATTGCCGGTTGCCGATTTCCCAGCGTACGACAATAAACCATTGCTGCATAAATTCTCATTGCCTGCATCGGAATTGCGCGGTTTGATCGATCGCACCCGCTTTGCGATCCTGCAAGATGAAACCCGTTATTATTTGAACGGCATTTACATTCACGCCACAAAATCCAACGATGTGCCGGTATTGCGTGCGGTTGCAACCGACGGCCACCGTTTGGCCCGTATCGAAATGCCATTGCCGGAAGGCGCCGCGAAAATTCCAGGCGTAATTATTCCGCGCAAGACTATTGGCGAGATTCGCAAATTGATCGACGAAGCTTCGTCGACCGTTGAAATTTCATTGTCTGAAACCCAGATCCGTTTCGCGCTGGATGATATTGTATTATCCTCGAAATTGATCGATGGCACATTCCCGGATTATGAACGCGTCATTCCAGCCGACAACGATAAGATTCTGATTGTTGATCGCAAATCTTTTGCCGAAGCGGTGGATCGTGTTGCGACGATTTCTTCGGAAAAATCCCGCGCAATTAAACTCAGCCTCAATGCCGGCGCCCTGACCTTATCGGCGCAAAGTGCCGAATCCGGTCAAGCGACCGAGGAAATCGAAGTGAAATACGATTCGGATGCGATCGAAATCGGTTTCAATTCGCGCTATTTGCTCGATATCGCGCAGCAAATCGAATCCGAAGGCGCGCAATTCAAATTGTCCGACGGCGCCAGCCCAACGATTATCCAAGACCCATCCGATACCACCAGCCTGTATGTGCTGATGCCGATGCGGGTTTGATAACCGGAGGCTATTATGAAACTTCGATCTGTATTTCTGCCTATAATGGTGGCTTCGGCCGTTTTCGCGCAATTTCCTATTCCTGTACAACCGGAAAAACCTGCGCCTGCCGCAGCGCCAGAAAATGCCCCGGCGAATTTCTGGCCGGAATCGATTGCGGTTTATATACCGGACCGGTTAAACCAAACACCGGCGCAACCGTCGACTGGCGAAAAAATATTAAATGCTTTTACGCCGGAATTGCGCCAGCTTTGGCAAAACGAAATCATGGTCGACCTGACGATGGAAAAACGCGAAGGCGCGGTGGTCGTGGCGAAAAAAGGCGTTTTTGGCGGCAACCGTTCGATCAATTACGGTTATCAAGGTTTGACGCTGGAGATGGAATTTACGCTGGCGGAATTGACTACCGTCATCCGCCAACATTCGCCGGATTACCAAAAACCCAAAAATCTAGCGGACGATACCGTTATTGCGGTTCCGTTCACTTTATACCCACGGCAGGAAATCACGATTGACGGGCGCATTCGCCAGGATATGGGATTGGGCAGAAACGCGGCTCTTATTCATGGCCTGCCGCCAACCAAACCGAATGATGAATTTACCATCGATGGCCTGAAATTTCGCACGGACGCGCGGGGCGAAATCGCAAGTTACATTTTCCCCGGCGCAAGCGAAGGCGGATTGGAACTGCACCATATCGTGCAATTATCCTTGGGCAATTGGAACGATCCAGCCATCGGCGCGGTCAACCGGGATCTAGCCGCCGCCGCGCTTCGTAAATTGGATGCGCAGCCGGAAAAACCGGGGAATATCTGGCGATCCCGGTTTATGCAAATGATATCCAGGACATCGGATGCCCCTCTAGATCCTTTGGATAGAAAATTGACGCAGTTTTTAAACCGGGCGCGCACTCCGCTGATCGGTCTTTTCCAGGCGCAAAATTCTAAAATATCCGCGCGCGGATAATGCAAAGCTCATCCGTCCTACTGAATCAAAATATCGAGTCGCCATCGGCAATTACCGGATTGTATCTGATCAATTTTCGCAATTATGCCGACTTGCGTCTGCAACTAGATGGCCGTCCCGTTATTTTAACCGGCGTCAATGGCGCAGGAAAAACCAACATTTTAGAAGCCGTATCGTTACTCGCCCCCGGACGCGGATTGCGCGGCGCGAAAATGGGTGATTTTGCGCTGGCCGGGCCAACCCAACTACCTTGGTCGGTTGTTACCGATATTCAAACCCCGCACACCACCCATCGCATTGGCACAGGATCGGATCCAGGTGCGCGTGGCAAGCGGTTAATCCAGATCGATGGAAAGCCTGCCGGGCAAACCGATTTGGCGGAATATGCCACCATCGCCTGGGTTACGCCCGCAATGGATCGTTTATTTGTGGAATCCAGGTCGGAACGGCGGCGGTTTTTAGACCGGTTGGTTTACGCCTTGCATCCCAATCATTTACAGCAAATTCAAATATTGGAAAAAGCCCAGCGCGAACGAATCCGTTTGTTAAAATTCGGCCGGATTGATACTGCCTGGATCGGTACGTTGGAACAACAAATGGCCGAGGCGAGTGTCGCCATATCCGGTTACCGCGCCGATTATATCGACCGGCTGAATAGCCATATAGAGGCGTTTAGCACCGACTTTCCGAAATTAAGAATCGCCCTTAAAAGCTCAGTTTACAAAGATATCGCCAAGGACGGCAAAGAAAGCGCGACTGCATATCTGCAAGAACGGTTATTGGCCGCGCGGGAACGCGACCGGTTGGTGGGCAATACCGGCGAAGGCGCGGGACGCGACGATTTCGGCGCGTTTCACCTTGGCAAAGGACGCGATGCCGCCGATTGTTCCACCGGCGAACAGAAAATGACCGTCCTGGCGATCATTCTGGCGCATAGCCGTTTATTACGCGAAGAGCGGGGCAAAAGCCCGATTCTGTTGCTCGATGAACTCGCGGCACATTTAGACGTAAAACATCGCGCCGCGCTTGCGGCGGTTTTATCCGATCTTGGGGTGCAAGCTTGGTTGTCTGGGGCGGATGCGGGATTGTTTCAAGACTGGCAAAAACAGGCGCAAATTATTCAAATAAAATCAGGGGCGGTAATCGCCTAATGCCCGCTACGAGAACTGCTTCTTAATTCTGGATGGGCAGCAAATAATTTTTCAAATCTTTTCTCACTATTATTTTTTCGCACGGAAAAGGCTTCTTGTACCGCCGGAACTTTCAGGGATTCCTCTATAATCGCGGTCAGGATTCCAACAATAACCCCAGAATTCGGATATTTTCCCAAAACCTCCCGCAAATTAGCCAATTCCGCAATCGCGCTTTTTTTCAGATAGGCTTCTGTTTCACGTCCATATCTTGCCGCACGACCTGCTTTCCCACCACCCTTAACATAAGGGGTCATTTTTGTGGAAATTCCCTCCAAGAAAGCAGCGCCAAAGCCGCGTATTTGAGAATGGCCTGCTTTATCGCATGTCAAAATACTTATTCCAACCTGGGTCACTTCTTTGATTTTTGTATGCAAACATCTTTTTATAAATTGCACCCCAAGAATTGGGCTATGTTCCGCTATCGCCTTAGCGTCATTAATCAAAATACTTTCAAGACCCAGCTCTGTAACTTTGGCTTTTCTTTCGCTTTCCGGAAAAAGTCTTAAAGTCTTCTCGGCTAATTCTATTAATGTAAAAACACCACTATCATCCATCACCAGCACTTTAGCGGCGTGACCGGATAAAGTGGGTGATGGCTTTTTTGGTGGGCGATTAGAGCTCATAACATTACCTTTTTTCATCTTATCAATAAGACTCTGGGTATTGATTAAGAAGGCAAGTCTATTCTTATGTTTCCCTTAAATCAACAATAATTTTCCCCTGATTTTACTGGGATTTAGTACCTATTTTCCTGTCCTAAATCATGGTTTTTTGCTATATTTTTAGCTACAAAAAGGTCTAAAAAATGAACGCCAAACCAGCCCCGCAAATGTCAGAAAATACTCCAGAACAAGCGGTGGAAACCGCGCCTGCTGCCAAAAATTATTCCGCCGATTCTATTACCGTATTAAAAGGTTTAGATGCCGTGCGCAAACGCCCGGGGATGTATATCGGCGATACCGATGACGGATCCGGTTTGCATCACTGCGTTTACGAAGCGGTCGATAACGGCATCGACGAACATTTGGGCGGTCACGCCAATCATTTGACCGTGATTCTGCACGCCGATGGCGCGGTTTCGGTCGAAGATGATGGCCGCGGCATTCCAGTCGATATTCACAAAGAAGAAGGCATTTCCGCCGCCGAAGTTATTATGACGCAATTGCATTCTGGCGGTAAGTTCGATCAAAATTCATACAAAGTATCCGGCGGTTTGCACGGTGTTGGTATTTCGGTTGTCAACGCCCTGTCGGATTATTTGGAACTGAATATCTGGCGCGACGGCAAGGAACATTATGTGCGGTTTGAAAACGGCAAAACCGTTTCCCCGTTAAAAGTCGTCGGCGACGCGAACGGCAAGCGCGGCACCCGCGTAAAATTCAAAGTGTCCGGTGAAATTTTCACCATGACCGAATATTCCTTTACCACGCTGGAACACCGCCTTCGCGAATTGGCGTTTTTGAATTCGGGAGTGAAAATTAAATTGGTCGATGAACGCAGCGCCGATCCAAAATCGATCGATTTACATTATGATGGCGGCATTGCCGCATTCGTGCAATATTTGGACCGCAGCAAAGTTTCGGTGCATGACACAATTTCGGTGCGCGGCGAGCAAGAAGGAATTTCGTTCGAACTCGCTTTGCAATGGAATGATTCGTATCACGAAACCATGTTGTGCTTTACCAACAACATTCCGCAACGCGATGGCGGCACGCATTTGATCGGTTTCCGCGCCGCATTGACGCGGATGATCAACAAATATGCCGAAGAATCCGGTATTGCAAAAAAAGAGAAAGTTACCGTCACCGGCGATGACGCGCGCGAAGGTTTAACCTGCGTTTTATCGGTGAAAATGCCGGATCCGAAATTTTCTTCGCAAACCAAGGACAAATTGGTTTCATCCGAAGTACGCCCGGTGATCGAATCGGCGGCCGGCGAAAAATTGATGGCTTGGTTCGAAGAGCATCCGGCCGAATCTAAAAAAGTTATGTCCAAAATCGTCGAGGCCGCTTTGGCTCGCGAAGCGGCGCGTAAGGCGCGCGAATTGACCCGCCGCAAGGGCGCACTCGATATGAATTCCCTGCCCGGCAAATTGGCCGATTGTCAGGAACGCGATCCAGCGCATTCGGAATTGTTCATCGTCGAGGGTGATTCGGCGGGCGGTTCGGCGAAAATGGGGCGCGATCGGCATTTCCAGGCGATCTTGCCATTGCGCGGTAAAATTTTGAACGTCGAGCGTGCGCGTTTCGATAAAATGCTGGGATCGGCCGAAATCGGCACATTGATCGCGGCACTCGGCACCGGTATTGGCCGCGACGATTTCAACATCGATAAAATTCGGTATCATAAAATCGTTATCATGACCGACGCGGACGTCGATGGATCGCACATTCGTACATTGTTGCTGACGTTCTTCTTCCGCCAAATGCCGCAAGTGATCGAAAAAGGTTATTTGTACATTGCGCAACCACCGCTGTATTTGGTCAAACGTTCAGCGGCAGAAAACTATTTAAAGGATGAACGCGCGCTGGAACAATTCTTGATGAAAAACGGCGTCGAAGGATTGAAATTGAAATTGGCCGACGGCAAGGAATTGACCGGCGAAGCCTTGTTCCAAGAATTAGAGGCTGATCGCACCGCCAAATCGTCGATGCAAAATTTAATGCAAAAAGTGGGCAATGTTCAAGTGATCGAACAAGCCGCCATTGCCGGCGCATTCAAACACGATCTGGCGCAAGCCGAGGCGGAAGCGGCGGCGGGATATGTCGCCAAACGCCTGGATACCTTATTGCCGGAGGCCGAACGCGGCTGGGAAGGCCATGCCAAAAATCAGGGCTATGAATTCACCCGCACCGTTGGCGGCGTGACCCAATTATATAAAATGGATTACGCCACCCTGCAAAGCGCCGAAGCGCGGCGTTTGGATGAAATGGCACCACGCCTGCAATCGAAATACACCAAACCGGCCATATTGATCAGCCAAGACGGCGAAAAATCGATTACCGGTCCAGGCGCCTTGATCACCGCCATCACCGAACGCGGCCGCAAGGGTCAAAGCATTCAGCGGTACAAAGGATTGGGTGAAATGAACCCAGAGCAATTATGGAAAACCACGCTGGATCCAAAAATCCGCAGCCTGATGCAAGTAAAAGTCGCCCACGTGGACGAGGCCGAAGGCGTGTTCACGACATTGATGGGCGATCTGGTCGAACCGCGCCGCGATTTCATCGTCACCAACGCACTGCAAGTGGAAAATCTGGACGTTTAAGCCACCGGCATTTGTTTTACCCGGCCCAACAGCCAATAAATCGCCAGCGCCTGTATAAACATTCCAATGCCAATCATCATCCCATAAGGATGATGGAAGATGGTAACGCCCCATCCAACCGCCGCGCCCACAATCACATGCATGATAATGATTCCAGCGCTAGCCTTGCCCTTGTTTTCACCAAACGGCAAAAGCGCCAATGCCATACCATGCGGAATTAAAATCGCGGTCGTAAACGACATAACGACGATCATAGCGATTAGAATGTAGAAATTTTGCAATATCAAACCATTGGCGATAATGCCAGCCGCCGCGATGCACAAAGCCAAAGTGCAATATTTCATAATTTGTAAAAGACGGTTACCAGGTTCAAATCGTTCGCCGAAAAAAGATCCGATCACAAATACGCCAATGATGGAACTATACGCATAACTATATTGCGTATTGCTAAGATTATATCCTTCGGTCAATACATAAGATGAGCCGTTAATGAAGGCTAGAAAAGCGCCATAAGCAAAAGCGCTTAACAATGCCCAGATCACATAGACGCGCACCGATAAAATATATTTGTAGGAATTAATCCAATATTCCCATGAAAATGGTTGGGGATTGGGATCGCGGCTGCGCGGAAATAGAACAAACGCGACATAGACCAATAAAATCCCCCAGGATGCAACAGCCCATAAAACGCTGTGCCATCCGTAATAAGCGATCAATAATCCCGCCAATAACGGTGCGATCACGCCCACAAAATTGCCGGCGCCATAAATAATGCTAAGGATCTTACCGCCATCTTCGGCGTAATTTTCCCGCACCAACGATAAGGCGGCGGTAATGCACAATCCCACCGCCATGCCCATGGCAAAACGCGATACATTCCATATCCCTATGTCCTGGGTCGATGCCACCAGCGCGCCAAACAGCAAAAAAGATACGGCGCCGATGCGAACCGAAATACGTTGACCGTAGCGGTCGACGAATTCCCCGCTCCATAATTGCGCGAATCCTACTCCCAACAAATAATATCCGATTAATCCGGCTAGGCCGGCGGGGGTCGTTTGCAAATCCTTTGCCATCAATGGCAAAGCCGTTACCAGAAAATCGAAAGTGATCGGATCGAAAACCGTGAACAGGCCGATGTAAAAAATTGGCAATATTTTCTGGATTTGCATAATGATCTAAGCGGCGATTTTATAACCTTCCAGATTCAATAAATATTTTTTCATCTTCAACCCATCCTTGGCCGAATAACCGCCAAGCCCGCCGCCGGTGCGGACCACGCGGTGGCAAGGGATGATGAGTGGGATTTGATTGCGGGCGCAGGCCGATGCGACGGCGCGATACGCCTTTGGCGCGCCGATTTTTTTGGCGAGTTCCGCGTATGTTAAAACTTGACCGGGTTTTATTTTGACCATCTCGCGGTACACCCGCGCCTGAAATGGCGTGGCCCAGGACATATCCAAATCCTTGAAATTGATTTTACCCTTGATGGCGCCTTCGACTGCTTGAGTCAATTTAACATGCGGCTTGGCAGATTTTTTGCCCTTGGACAGAAAAACTTTTACAGCCCCTAAACCATTATCGCCTTCGACGGCGGTGACCAGAATGTCTTTATATTGGGTTTGAATTTTTGTCATGATAACCTCTGAATATTGCATAGAAAAAGGGCGGGAATGACCCCGCCCTTTTGTACTAGATGGCCACAAAATTAGCTAGCGGCTTGTTTTTTCGGCACTTCTTGCGCTTTGCCGGTCGATTGATCGACTTGTTTCATGGACAATTTGATTTTGCCGCGATCGTCAAAACCGACAACCTTGACCCAAACCTGATCGCCGACTTTGACGATATCGGTGGTTTGCGCCACGCGTTGCGGGGCTAATTCGCTGATATGAACCAGGCCGTCTTTCGCGCCAAGGAAATTGACGAATGCGCCGAATTCCATGGTTTTCACGACTTTGCCTTGGTAAATCACGCCGACTTCGGGTTCGGCCACAATGCCTTTGATCCATTGGATCGCCGCATCAGCGGCTTTTTGATCGACGGCCGCGACTTTGATTGTGCCGTCATCTTCGATATCCACTTTTGCACCCGTAGTTTCGCAAATTTCGCGAATGACCTTGCCGCCCGTGCCGATGATTTCGCGGATTTTATCGCGCGGAATCTGGAACGAGGTGATGCGCGGCGCGTTCTGGCTGACGCCTTCGCGCGCGCTGCCCAAACCTTTGGCCATTTCGCCAAGAATGTGCAAACGGCCTTCTTTCGCCTGATTAACGGCAATCTTCATGATCTCCGCGGTGATCGAGGTGATTTTAATATCCATTTGCAAAGCGGTGATACCGTTCGATGTACCGGCCACTTTGAAATCCATATCGCCCAGATGATCTTCGTCGCCCAAAATGTCGGAAATAACCGCGTATTTGGAGCCTTCTTTAATCAATCCCATCGCGATACCCGCGACCGAACGCGGCAATGGCACGCCCGCATCCATCAATGCCAGGGACGAACCGCACACGGTCGCCATGGACGACGATCCGTTCGATTCGGTGATTTCCGATACGATGCGGATGGTGTATGGGAACGCTTCTTTCGCCGGCAATAACGGGCGAATCGCGCGCCAGGCCAATTTGCCATGGCCGATTTCGCGGCGTCCTGGCGAGCCCATCCGGCCGGTTTCACCAACCGAGTAAGGTGGGAAGTTATAATGCAGCATGAAATTTTCATGCACTTCGCCGGTGATGTAATCGATACGTTGTTCGTCTTCGCCGGTGCCGAGCGTGGCAACCACAAGCGCTTGCGTTTCACCGCGGGTGAACAAGGCGCTGCCGTGGGTGCGTGGCAAAAATCCTGCTTCGGCCACGATCTGGCGAACGGTTTTATTGTCCCGTCCATCGATCCGCGTGCCGGTATCCAAAATTTGGCCGCGTACGATTTGTGCCTCTAATTCTTTGAACAAAGAACCGGCCAATTTCGCGCCTTCTTCGTCGCCTTCGAATGCGGCGAGAGCGGTTGTTTTAACAGCCTCAATCGCTTTGTGGCGTTCTTGTTTGACGATGTTTTTATAAGCTTTTTTCAAACCATCAGAAGCCAATTTTTCCAATTTCGATTTGACCGCGTCCAGCATTTCCGGTTTCGACGGTAAATCCCAAGCTGGTTTGGCGCAATTTTCGGCCAATTGAATGATCGCATCGATCACCGGCTGAAATTCTTTGTGGCCGTATTCGACCGCGCCGAGCATGATTTCTTCGGATAATTCTTGTGCTTCCGATTCAACCATCAAAACGCCTTCGTTGGTGCCAGCTACCACCAGATCCAATTTCGAATCTTTCATTTGGGTCATAGTTGGGTTCAACACATATTCCCCATTGATATAACCAACGCGCGCCGCGCCAACCGGACCCATGAACGGGATGCCGGACAGGCATAAGGCCGCGGACGATCCGACGATCGCAACGATATCGGCGATATTTTCCAAATCATGGCTTAACAAGGTACAAACGACTTGTACTTCGTTGGTAAAGCCTTCTGGGAATAATGGGCGGATCGGACGATCGATCAGACGCGAGGTCAAAGTTTCGGCATCCGATGGTTTGCCTTCGCGCTTGTTGTAACCGCCCGGGATTTTACCGGCGGCGAAGGCTTTTTCTTGATAGTTAACGGTTAAAGGGAAGAAATCTTTGTCTGGATCGGCGATTTTTTCGCCAACCACGGTGCAAAGCACAGTGGTATCGCCATATCTTGCCACAATGGCGGCATCGGCTTGGCGAGCCATTTTGCCGGTTTCCAGGATCAGCTTGCGGCCACCCCAATTTAATTCTTTTCTAAACACTTGAAACATCTTTATTCCTTTCGTTTCTTTTTCCATATCTCATTACGAGTTTTCGGGGCGGAGTATAGCGGATTTAGGTTGCCGTTACCAGTATTCTGTACGCACAAAAACCATAAAAAAAGCAGCCATTTGGCTGCTTTTTCTTGATAATATTGTCATCCTGAGCCGAAGGCGAAGGACCTCGTTAAACCTGCAAGGAGATCCCTCGCGCATAACGCTCGGGATAACCAACCGCAATAGTTGGTTATTTGCGCAAGCCCAATTTTTTAATCAATGCTTCGTAACGTTCTTGGCTAGATGATTTTAAATATTTCAATAATTTGTTACGGCGGTTAACCATGCCGATCAAGCCACGGCGCGAATGATTGTCATTCGGATTGGCTTCGCAATGCGACGACGTTACCGTAATGCGGGAGGTTAAAATGGCTACTTGGGATTCCGGAGATCCCGTATCATTTTCATGACGTTGTACCGGTTTAATTACTTGTGCAGTTTGCGACATCGTGTTCCCTTTCCTCTATTGGTGATTCATAATGCGTACAGGAATCAGATACCCATCCTCGAGCCGTGTGATGGCGATGCAATCATCGCGTAACATGACCCGGATCAGATCGTCTTGGTTTACAGGGCCCGAAAAATATTTCGGACTCGTAATCACAAGCGCCTGTCCCTGACGCAAGATTCTTGCCTGCCCCTCATCACATGCATAAGCTGAGATGTCGTCCAGCGCCGCATGTACCGGCAACAGACCCGAATCGAAGGGCTGGTTATGCCCTATTTCCTTCATATTATCCAGTAAAATCGCGCTTTTTTCGACGAAAGGCCCGACCGAAAGCCTACGGATAGCGGTTAAATGCCCGAAACACCCCATATCTCGTCCCATATCCCGCGCCAGAGCCCGCATATAGGTTCCAGAGCCGCAAACCACCTCAAAAATGGCGGTATCCGGGGTTTCGGCGGAGATCAGGGTAAATTCATAAATGTCGACGGTGCGGGGTTTCAATTCGACTGCAACGCCAGACCGGGCCAGATCATAGGCGCGTTCGCCATCGACCTTCACAGCGGAAAATTGGCAAGGCACTTGTTCAATCGCGCCGGTATATTTTGGCAGCAACGCACGAATTTGATCGGCGGTTGGACGAATATCCGAAGTTTTGATTACTTGGCCTTCGGCGTCATCCGTATCGCGTTCTTCGCCCCATTTCACCGTAAAACGATAGGATTTTTCGCTTTCCTGTAAATATGGAATGGTTTTGGTGGCGGATCCCAGTGCGATCGGCAAAATTCCGGTCGCCATCGGATCCAATGTTCCGGCATGGCCGACCTTGGCCGCTTTGGTTAGGAATTTTATTTTGCCAACCACTTGCGCCGATGTCATGCCCGCGGGTTTATCGATATTCAGCCAGCCGTTAATAACGCGGCGCGGAATTTTTTGCTGCTTTGGTTTGAGATTTGCGGACATGGATTATTCTTCTTCGGACGATTTTCTTTTTTTCTCGTCTGCACGAAGCAAGCGAGTGATTTTATCGCCCTCGTCAAAAGACGTATCCAGTTCAAAGCGGATATTCGGCACGAACTGCAATTTAACCGCATCGGCTAACAACATGCGGAATTCCTTGACCACCTCAGGCTTGCGCAGATTTTTTAAAATCTCATTTTGTTTCTGTCCGCCCAGCGGCATGACAAACACGTTGGCGTGGCGTAAATCAATCGACACGCGCACTTCGGTCACGGTGACCGGAATACCATAAGATTCGAATTGATAAACCTCGCCCCGCATTAGCATGGCCGAAATCGCATGGCGAATTTCTTCGCCGACGCGCAAATTGCGGTCGCCACGGGTGGATTTTTTCTGGGATTTGCTGCGCCCGGCCATGATTTTATCTTTAGGCTACCGATTCCAAGGTACGTTTCATTTCCTTGGTTTCATAGCATTCGATCACATCGCCCGATTTGATATCGTCGTAATTTTCAAACGCCATACCGCATTCAAAACCTTCTTTGACTTCTTTGACTTCGTCTTTGAAGCGTTTCAAGGTTTTCAATGTGCCGGTGTGAATGACCGTGGAATCGCGAAGCAATCGTACGCCTGCGCCGCGTTTAACAACGCCGTTCGTGACATAACAACCAGCGACTTTGCCGACCTTGGTAATATTGAATACATCGCGAATTTCGGCGTTGCCGATAATTTCTTCGCGCAATTCAGGGGCGAGCATGCCGGTTAAGGCTTGTTTCACATCGTCGACGATTTCATAAATGATCGAATAATAACGGATATCGACGCCATCGCGTTTGGCGATATCGCGCGCCTGCGCATTGGCGCGGACATTAAATCCGATTACCAGCGAACCTGTCGCCGAAGCAAGGGCGATGTCGGATTCTGTAATTCCGCCAACGCCGGAATTCAAAACCTTTACGGCGACTTCGTTGTTGGCCAGTTTTTCCAAACTGCCCTTGATCGCCTCGAGCGAGCCATGCACGTCGGATTTTACGATCACGCCCAATTCCTTGACTTCGCCGGCTTTGATTTTGGCGAACATGTCGGTTAGCGTGCCGCGACCGGCGACATTTTGTTTTTCGCGTAATTTGCGCACGCGGTATTCAGAAATTTCATTGGCGCGTTTTTCAGAATCGACCACAGCGAAATCATCGCCCGCGGTCGGCGTGCCGTTCAATCCAACCACTTCGACTGGAATTCCAGGGCCTGCCGATACGGTATTTTTGCCTTTATCGTCGATCAATGCCCGTACCCGGCCCCATTCGGCGCCAGCAACGAAGATTTGTCCGACTTTTAATGTGCCTTTTTGCACCAGAACGGTTGCAACCGATCCGCGGCCTTTTTCCAATTTCGCTTCGATCACAACGCCTTCGGCGCTGCGGTTTGGATTGGCGCGCAATTTCATAATTTCGGCCTGAAGCAAGATTGCTTCTTCGAGTTTATCCAAATTGCGTTTTTCTTTGGCCGATACTTCGACCGCCAAAACTTCGCCGCCCATCGCCTCGGTGACGATGTTGTGCGACAACAGTTCGGTTAAAACGCGTTGCGGGTTTGCGCCCGGTTTATCGATTTTATTGATCGCAACGATGATCGGCGCGTTCGCGGCCTGCGCATGATTGATCGCTTCGATGGTTTGTTTCATAACGCCGTCATCAGCCGCAACCACCAATACAACGATATCGGTAACGTTGGCGCCACGCGCGCGCATTTCGGAAAATGCCTCGTGGCCTGGCGTGTCGATAAATGTGATCGGCTGACCCGATGGCGCCTTGACGGTATACGCACCAATATGCTGGGTAATGCCGCCCGCTTCGCCTGCGGCGACTTCGGTTTGGCGGATCGCATCCAATAACGATGTTTTACCGTGATCGACGTGGCCCATGATGGTAACAACCGGTGGACGCGCCAATAAATCACCTTCAATATCTTCGCCGCCCTTAATACCGATTTCAACGTCGGAATCGGCAACGCGTTTAATTTTATGGCCAAATTCGGTAACAACCAATTCCGCCGTATCGGCATCGATCGATTGGCTGAAGGTCGCCATTACGCCCAATTTCATCAAGGATTTGATAACATCGGCGCCACGCGCGGCCATACGGTTGGATAATTCCTGCACCGTGATGGTTTCCGGCACGATAATCTCGCGCACTTGTTTTTGCGCTTCGTCGACGGTGCCTTTGCGTTTTTCTTTTTCTCGGGCCCGGCGCATAGACGCCATGGAACGAACGCGTACCGCGTCTTCTTCCGCCATCGAAATATCGCGCAGCGTCAAACGGCCAGTACGCGGTTCGGTGGATTCTTCTTTTTTATTGACGACGCGTTTATGTTTTCCAGCGGCCTTGGCGGCGGATTCTTCTTCGTCTTCACCCACGCGGCGGGAAGTTGGCAATTCAACCTTGCGCGCTTGAACTTCGGCTTTTTGGCGGGCGGTGGATTCGGTTTGTTTGCGCGCGTCTTCTTCCTCGCGGCGTTTCTTTGCGCCTTCGGCATCTTTGCGCGATTGTTCCAATTCTACTTGGCGGCGGGCAAATTCTTCTTCCAATTTGCGACGCACCGATGCTTGATCTTCGCCTTGTTGCGAAGCGGTTTGCAAGGCGCGCAAGCGCGCTTCGCGTTCTTCGCGGGTCAGATTTTGCAGGGCTTTTTGCGTTTCCGCATCCTTAGCCATCTGCACCGATGCGCTGGCGGCTTCGGCGGCAGGTGTAACACCCGGCTTCAAAGGCGTTCCGACTTTGCGCTTAACCTCGACCGTGACGGTTTTCGAGCGACCCTGCGCAAAGCTTTGCCGGATCTTGCCCGCATCCACGGTTTTGGTCAGCGACGGCGAACCGCCGCCGAGACTTAGCGGTTTTTTCTTTTTATCGTCGGTGCCTTCGGTCATGTCAGACGTTCTTTCTTGTTTTATTGCCTCGGAAGCCATTGTTTATTTATCCTAGGATTTAATTTTTCCATCCGCATCAAACCAATGCGCACGGGCATCCATGATCAATTTTTCCGCCGCTTCTTTCGAGAGCGGGGAATCTTTGCAGGCTTCTTGCAATTCGTCGGTCGCCAAATCGCCCAGATCGTCCAAGGTTTTCACGCCGGCATTGCCAAGCGCAACCAAGATTTTTGGGGTCAAGCCATCGAGTTTCGCAAGTTCTTCTTTTACGCCCAAGGCGCGCCATTCGGCATCGAGGCGTTTCGCCTCTTCTTCGATATGAACGCGGGCGCGACCCTGCAATTCGCCGGCAACTTCTTCGCTGAATCCTTCGATTCCGCTTAAAGTTTCCAGCGGAACAGCAGCAACGTCTTCGACGCTGGCGAAACCTTCGCCAACGAGCAATGCGGCGATAACGTCATCCACATCCAAGGCTTCCATGAACAATTTCGATCTTGTTTGGAATTCTAAGGTGCGACGTTCGGATTCTTCCGATTCGGTCATGATGTCGATGTCCCAACCGGTAAGGATCGAAGCAAGGCGCACGTTTTGGCCGCGGCGACCGATGGCCAGCGACAATTGCAAATCCGGCACCACAACTTCGATACGTTTATTGTCTTCGTCCATAACCACTTTCGCGACTTCGGCCGGGGCAAGCGCGTTGACGACTAAGGTTGCATGATCGCCGGACCATGGAACGATGTCGACTTTTTCGCCCTGCAATTCGCCGACAACCGCTTGAACGCGGCTGCCGCGCATGCCGACGCAAGCGCCGACCGGATCGATATTGCTATCATTGCTGAATACGGCGATTTTGGCGCGGGAACCCGGATCGCGGGCGACCGATTTAATTTCGATGACGCCTTCATAAATTTCCGGAACTTCCTGGGCAAATAATTTCGCCATGAATTGCGGATGGGTGCGCGATAAGAAAATTTGCGGACCTTTGACTTCTTTTCGCACGTCATAGATGTAAGCGCGGACGCGGTCGCCTTGGCGGAAGTTTTCGCGTGGCAACATTTCGTCGCGTTTCAAAATCGCTTCGGCGCGTTGCAGATCGACGATCAAATTGCCGAACTCGATGCGTTTGATAATGCCGTATACGATTTCGCCGACTTTATCCTTGAATTCTTTGAACTGGCGTTCGCGCTCCGCGTCACGCACTTTGTGCACGATCACTTGTTTTGCGGTTTGCGCGGCGATGCGGCCGAAATCGATCGGCGGCAATTCGTCGGTGACGAAATCGCCGATTTTGAACGATTTATCGCGCTTATGCGCGTCTTGAACCGTAACTTGGGTCGATGGATTTTCGACGTTTTCGACCACTTCCATCACGCGGAATACTTTGATGCCGCCATTGCCGCGGTCGATCACGGCGCGGATTTCTTTGTCATAGCCGTACTTGCTGCGCGCAGCTTTTTGAATAGCTTGTTCCATGCCGATAAAGACATCTTCTTTTTCAATGCCTTTTTCGCGGGCTACCGAGTCCACTACTTGTACGATTTGTCCTGCAACGAGTTCCATATTCCACCTCTTTTAAAAACTACGGATTCTTTTTAACCTTAATTACTTTTTTCGGCTGTTTTGCCAAAGCGGTATCGCTGATGGCTAGTTTGGCCGAAACAATATCGATAAACGGAACGCCCACCGAAATATTATCCTGATTGATGAAAACCGATTCATCATCGGCGCGTTCCAATTTGCCGTGAAAGCGTTTACGGCCTTCGATCAAATGGCGTGTTTCGATTTTCGCCATTTGCCCGGCGTATTTCGCAAAATCTTCCGGTTTGATCAAAGGGCGATCGATACCGGGGGACGATATTTCCAGCACATAGGCGCTGGACAACGCATCTTCGACATCCAAAATAGCGCTGCAGGAACGGGAAACTTTGGCGCATTCGTCCAAAGTCACACGGCCGCCATCGGTGTGTTCCACCATGATCTGCACGGTCGGGCGATTTTGCCCGCCCATCATGCGTATCTGTACAATCGCGATTCCTCCCGCCAAAAGCGAGGGTTCGAGAATCTGTTGAATACGGTTTGTCAGCGGTTCCAGCATTAAATTCCTTATCAAAACCCAATCGGGCAAACAAAAAGGCGGGAACCTTTCGGATCCCACCTTTCAGTAAACTGATTGGTTTAATAAGGGGAATATATAGGGAAACCGGGCCAATTGCAAGGCTTTTGCCCAAATTTAAATCTTTGAAAAAACGATAAATTTTGGGGTACGGCCGGCCCGTTTGGCTTTTTTCTGATAACCCGTTTCAAACCAGGGCACAGGCGGGGTCAAATGCCAGAACCCTTCGGCAGGTGGGTTTTTGGCCTGAAACCAGGATTGGGCGGCCATTTGCACCGGTACCCATTCTTGGTATGTGGGATCGTCGGTCGCAATCCAAAACTCCGCGCCTGGTTTCATCACCCGCGACATCGCAGCCAAATTTTCCTGGCTTACAAATCGTCTTTTGGCATGGCGTTTTTTTGGCCAGGGGTCTGGAAACAGCAGAAATACGCGGTTTAAACACGCATCCTGCAATTTGGGCAGTAAATGCCGGACATCGTCTGGATAAATGCGGGCATTTTCAATTTTCCGCCCGATCAATTTTTGCGCAACCTTGGCAACGCCGTTTTCAAACGCCTCGCAGCCAATAAGGCCAATATCCGGATGCGCGCCCGCTTGTCCCGCCAAAAAGTCGCCGCCGCCAAAACCGATTTCCAGCCAATATTCACTGGCGGGTTTGGTAAAAAAATCTTTGGGGTGCAGCGATTTTTCCGCTGCCTTGGCCATAACATCGCGCGCAATGCCAAACCGCGATAAACCCTGATCCACGGCTTGGCGTAGATCCAAGCCGAGCACGCGGCCCTTGCGCCGCCCGTATAATTTAGGCGTCAAGATTTTAGGTTTGGGACTCTGCAATGTATTTTCCTAAACGCTAGCCGTTCATTAAAACGCGCGTTTCAGTTGATCGACCAAATCGGTTTTTTCCCAGGAAAATCCGCCGTCGCGTTCCGGCTCGCGGCCGAAATGGCCGTAAGACGCCGTGCGTTCGTAAATCGGACGGTTCAATTGCAAGTGCGTGCGAATACCGCGCGGCGTTAGGTTCACGAGTTCGCGCAACACTTTTTCTAGTTTCATTTCATCCACTTGGCCAGTGCCGAACGTATTGATATACACCGACAATGGATGCGAAACACCGATTGCATAGGATAATTGTATCAAGCATTTATCCGCAAGGCCTGCGGCCACGACGTTTTTCGCCATATATCGCGCCGCATAGGCGGCCGAACGATCCACCTTGGTCGGGTCTTTGCCCGAAAATGCGCCGCCGCCATGCGGGGCCGCGCCACCATACGTATCGACGATAATTTTACGGCCCGTCAATCCGGCATCGCCATCTGGACCGCCGATTACGAACCGGCCAGTTGGGTTGACATAAAAATCTTTGTCATCGCACATCCAGCCATCGGGCAGAATTTTTTGTACGAACGGGCGCACCATTTCTCGCACCGCGTGGGTTGGCAAGCCGTCTTTGTGTTGGGTCGAAACCACAACGCAAGTCGCGCCGGTTGGCTGGCCATTTTTATATTGCAAGCTCACCTGACTTTTTGCATCGGGGCGCAGATCGGCCAATTGGCCGCTGTGCCGCGCTTCGGATAGAGTGCGTAAAATTTTGTGCGCGTAATAAATTGGCGCTGGCATTAAATCTTCGGTTTCGTTGCAAGCATAGCCGAACATGATGCCTTGATCGCCTGCACCTTCGTCCTTGCTGGCGTTGGAATCGACGCCTTGCGCAATATCGACCGATTGCGAATGGATGTAGCAATGCACATCCATACGTTGCCAATGAAAGCCCTCTTGATCGTAACCGATTTTGCGCACCGTCTCGCGCGCGATATGCGTCATCACATCGGCGTTGTTGATCGATGCGGGCCCGCGTACTTCGCCCGCCAAAATCACGCGGTTGGTGGTGGCCAATGTTTCAATGCCGGTGCGCGATTGCGGATCGGCCTGCATAAAGGCGTCTAAAATCGCATCGGAAATGCGATCGCAAATTTTATCGGGATGTCCTTCGGACACGGATTCGGACGTGAATACGAAATCGTTCAATGCGGTTTCGTTGGCAGGCAATAATTTTTTAGCAAGAGCGCGGGAAAAGATCATGGGGGACATCCTTATAGATAAGGATACCTTTATATAAGAAGACTAACCGATAGTCAAATGATCGAAAATATTGCGATTGGGGCTTATTGATCGCCGCTTTTTTTAGCCAGCGAGCGGATCATATCCAGGACCGATTTGCGCATATCGGGATTTTGAATGGCCTTATAAGCACGGACCAGTTCCAAAATTTCACGGTCGTGTGATTCTTTTTCTGCCGCATATTTTGCTTTTGGCGCGGCGACACCCAAACGGGTTTTAGATTTTTTGCCGGCGCCTAATTTTTGATTGGCCACCAAGCCTTCGAAGAAAAAGCTGACTGGAACTTCGAGCGTGGTGCTGAGATCGTATAAACGGCTTGCGCCGACGCGATTAACGCCGCGTTCGTATTTTTGTACTTGCTGAAAGGTAATGCCAAGCGCGTCAGCCAATTTTTCTTGGCTCATACCCATGAGTGTGCGGCGCGTGCGTATACGGACACCCACATATTCATCGAGAGAAGTGGCGCGCCCTTCTTTCTTTGTATTTTTAGCCAATACGGTCATATCTTCTCTGGTTCTTTTTTTGGTCATAAAACATATTTATAAGCAATATTCAATTATAAAAAACGCATGTGTTGAAAACATATCATACATGCCATCGTGTGCTTTTTAATACATTACGTTATCAATGTAAAACTAAATTTGGTTTTTTTTGTGTGCAAAAAAATTATTTTATTAACCGCTTATACCAAGTGGGCTCTTTCAACGCGATGGGTAACGAAACATCCAATATTCCGGCCTGCCCCAATGGTAATTGACCCAAAATCCGCCCATATGGATCGATCAGGACACTTATACCGGTACCCGCCACCCGAACCATGGGTATGCCTTGTTCCACTGCCCGCATCTGGGCATGTGCCAAATGCTGATATGGGCCTGCCGTATTGCCATACCAACCATCATTCGTCAGATTCAACATCCATTCCGCCCGGTTTGTATTGTCCGTCGCCTTGCCTGGAAAAATTGCCTCGTAACAAATAAGCGGGCTAAAAGGCGGCAATTCAGGCAACATAACGGTTTGCGGGCCGGGACCGGGCGTATAATCGAAAATACCCGGCACCAATTTTTTAATTCCTAACCATTCTGGCAAAGGAACATATTCGCCGAATGGCACCAAGTGCGATTTATCGTACGCAAACAATATAGTACGATTTCGATCGACGCCAAGAATACTGTTGTAAATATTTTTTACTATCATTTCACCGGACGGCATATCAGTGTAATCGGCGCGGGGCGCCCCCAGAATTACCGCGCCGTCTTTTGGCGCTAGGGCCGCGATTTCCGCCAAGGCATCCGGGTTTTTATCCAAGGAAAACGGCACCGCCGTTTCCGGCCAAATAATATGGGTCACCGGTTTTTGAGAAGGCAAAGCAGAAAGATGAAGATATTTATTGAAATTCTGCTGAAGCGCGCCGCGGTCCCATTTTAATTGCTGGGTAATATTGGCTTGGACCAGGCGTAAATATACGCCCGGCACGGTTTCGCCGGCCACATTCGGCAACCGCAATATTCCGAAACCGGCCATCAAAACCAATAATATCACCGATCCCAACAGTAACCGATTCCGGCCCAACACCCAGGCGGCGAGTGCAACGGAAAACAGCGCCACAATCGCGCCAAGCCCGTACACGCCGACAATTGATGCGGTTTGCAATAAATAATCGCTGACGCCGAAACTATACCCGGTCAAGTTCCACGGAAATCCGGTCAAGGCATGACCGCGCACCCATTCGCATAAAACAAATAGAACGACGAACATAAAGGCATGCGGAATCGTTCCGAAGGCGTATTTTCGGGCGGATTTTTTGGCCGCCGCACCCAGCAAAGCGCCATAGACGGATAATACCGCCGGCAAACCCACCGCGCAAAATGGCACCATCCAAGCGAACGATAAATCAATCAGCAACGCGGCATTGATCCAGTATAATCCGATCATAAAATAGCCGAGATGAAAATAAAATCCGGCCCAGGCCGCTTGTTTCGCCGTTTCTGCGCGCGCCAATATTAAATATAAAAACGCAAAGCCGATTATAATGCCTGGGAAAAAATATAAAGGCGGCATCGCCAAGGCGGCGATTGCGCCAAAAATCCAAAGACAAAAATATTTTTTAAAACGGGATGTGCGCGCGATACGATCGGCAAAAGAATCAATGATCGCGCGATAATCCCTACGCATCGGCGGTTTTTTTCAATTCCGGCGGCGCGGTAACGGTTTTTTTGACGCGCACGCGTTTAATGCGGCGCGGATCGGCATCGATGATTTCGAATTCCAAACCGGATGGATGCGATACGATTTCGCCACGTCCCGGCACCCGGCCCAGCAAGGCGAATACAAGCCCGCCGACCGTGTCGATTTCCTCGCGCTCTTCATCATCCAAAATCGGACCGGCCCAATCTTCGAATTCTTCGATCGTTGCGCGCGCATCGGCGAATACGGTGCCATCCGGGCGCGGCATTAATTTCGGCGCTTCGGCAACATCATGTTCATCTTCGATTTCGCCGACGATTTCTTCGATCAAATCTTCGATGGTGACAAGACCGTTAGTGCCGCCATATTCATCGACCACCAACGCCAAATGTTTGTGCGTCACGCGCATTTTCAGCAATAAATCCAGCGCACGCATGGATGGTGAAATAAATAAAGGCGGTAAAAATAAGCGGTGCAGATCGGCGGATTTTTCCTGAGAATAGCAGGAAAATACATCCTTGATATGCACAATCCCGATTACATCATCCAAAGTTTCGCGGTACACCGGCAAGCGCGAATGGCCGGATTCGATCACCGCCTTGACGATATCGTCAAATTCCAAACTCGCTTCGATGGCGATAATATCGGACCTGGGCACCATCACATCGTTTACCGTTACGCCCGACAGACGCAAAATATTGGCCAGCAATTTTTTTTCATCGCCCGCGATGGGGGATTGCTCTTCGGCGCGGTCTTCGATGATTTCTTCGATCGTTTCGCGCAAATCCTGTTCGGCCTTGCTGCGGCCGATTTTGCTTAAAAGCCAATCTTTGAACAGGGAAACCAACGATTGTGGGGGTGTGGAATCGATCATAAATTTACTTTTTCACCTTAGCATATTCATAAGGGTTAGAAAAACCGAATTGCCGTAAAATATTTTTTTCCAATGTTTCCATGGACTTAGCCTCGGACTCCCCGCCATGATCATGGCCCAGCAAATGCAACGTGCCATGAATCACCATATGCGCCAAATGCGCTTCGATGGTTTTATCTTGCGCCTTGGCTTCGGCGCGCACAGTTTCAAAACCAATCACCACATCGCCCAGCATCAATGGCGTTTTCAATCCCCGTTTTTTCTGCAAGGATTTTACAATGGCGCGGTCATAATTTGGAAAAGACAAAACATTGGTCGGTTTATTTTTCCCGCGCCAATCGTAATTCAACTGTTTCAATAATTTATCGTTGCCCAATACCACGGTCAATTCGGCCGGGGATTTGCCCAGCATCGTGCTCGCTGTGGCATTTGCCCATTTTCGGCATTTGGATTCAACCGATGTGATTTTTTTCCACGCCGCCGTATCACAGATTACATGCGTTTTTATGGATGATCGGGGCTTTGGTTTTTTCTTTTTTGCTTTGGGTTTCATATATACTTTAAGCCGAATCAGACTTGTCGTAGATATTTTTTTCGTAACTCGCATAAGCGCGAACGATGCGGGTGACCAATGGATGGCGCACTACGTCCACATCCGCGAATTGACAGAAACCGGCGCCATCAATGCCCTTTAATGCTTCGACCGCATCGCGCAATCCCGAACGAACGCCGCGCGGCAAATCGACCTGGGATAAATCGCCAGTGACAGCCATTTTCGATCCTTCGCCCAAACGGGTTAGGAACATTTTCATTTGTACCGATGTGGTATTTTGCGCTTCGTCCAAAATCACGAATGCGTTGGATAATGTGCGACCGCGCATGAATGCCAACGGCGCGATTTCGATTTCATTGCTGGCGATGCAGCGCAATACCTGATCGGCTGGCATCATATCGTACAGCGCATCGTATAATGGGCGCAAATAGGGATCGATTTTTTCGCGCAAATCGCCGGGTAAGAATCCCAAACGTTCGCCAGCCTCGACCGCCGGGCGCGATAAAATAATCCGTTCAACCTTTTTATCCATCAACAACGATACGCCCATTGCGACCGCCAAATAGGTTTTCCCCGTTCCGGCAGGGCCAAGACCGAAACTTAGATCTTTTTCCTGCAACAATTTCATATACTCGGCTTGTTTCGGCGTGCGCGCGGTGATTTGTTTGCGCCGCGTCCGGATTGCCGCGCCATTTTCGCGCGCTTCGTCGGTGAATTGTTTGCGGGTCGACGATTCGCTGGCCATGCGCATGGCGGCATCGACTTCGGATACGCTGATGATCATGCCTTTTTCAAGACGTTTGTATAAAGTTTTCAGGGCGGTTTTGGCAATCTCCACTGGACCAGCCAAGCCAGAGATCAAAATTTGATTGCCGCGCGCCAGAACGCTGACGCCCAGATGTTGTTCGATGCGGCTGACATATTTGTCGTATTCTCCGAACAACATGGATAGCAAACGGTTATCGTCAAATTGCAAATAAGTAGAAACGGCTGTATCGCCGTTGGTATTTTCAGGAGGGGTCAAAGGGCGGCCTCTTGCGGGAATAAATTGGTTACAGGCGCTGTCATAGAATCATTATCTTGTAGCAGAATTTCACCCTTTAGGCCATTTTGAAATGCGCCGGTGACGCGCACGGGGACAATTTGCCCCTGCAAACGCGGATTTGCGTGATCCACATACAACGATTGTAAAAATGGGGTTTTGCCCATCAACTGGCCATCGCGCTTGCCTTCGCGGTCGAACAATACCGGCAATATTTCGCCCAATTTGCTGTTATTAAACGCGGTTTGTTGAATCGTTAACAAGGCCTGCAATCTTGCCAGGCGTTCTTCTTTTACCGTCTCTGGCACTTGCGATTCATACGCGCCGGCCGGTGTGCCTGGACGCGGGCTGTATTTAAACGAATAGGCGCTGGCATAGGTAACTTGGCGCACGGCGTTCAAAGTCGCTTCGAAATCTTTTTCGCTCTCGCCTGGAAATCCAACAATGAAATCGGATGACAAGGCGATATCGGGACGCACGCGGCGCAGACGTTCGATAATTTCGAAATAACTTTGCGCGGTATGTTTGCGGTTCATCGCATCCAAAATTCCATCGGACCCCGATTGCAACGGCAGATGCAAATACGGCATCAATTTTTCAATCTGTCCATGCGCGTTAATCAAATCGTCGTTCATATCGGATGGGTGTGATGTTGTGTAACGAATGCGTTCAAGACCGTTCAAATCCGCCAGCGCCGCAATCAACCCAGCCAAATTCCAGGTTCCGCCATGCAGGTCATCGCCATGAAACGCGTTGACATTCTGGCCCAAAAGCGTGATTTCCTTGACGCCCGCATCAATCAAACGCTTGGCTTCATCGATGATTGCCGCGCCAGGGCGGGAGAATTCCGCGCCGCGCGTATAAGGCACAACGCAAAATGTGCAAAATTTATCGCAGCCTTCTTGCACGGCCAAAAATGCCGATGAACCCGTGACCCCTTGATCGTCCGGTAAATGATCGAATTTGCTTTCGGTTGGAAAATCGGTATCCAGCACCAGCCCAGCCGCACGATTTGCCTCCGCCACCATTTGCGGCAGGCGGTGATAAGTTTGCGGGCCGAATACCATATCGACATAGGGCGCGCGGGATGCGATCAATTCGCCTTCGGCCTGCGCCACACAACCGGCAACCGCGAGAATCATTTTCTCGTCGGCTTGTTCTTTTTTCTTTTTAAATGGTTTCAGGCGGCCTAAATCCGAAAATAATTTCTCGGTGGCTTTTTCGCGGATATGGCAGGTATTCAAGATAATCATATCGGCGCCATCGGGCGAATCGCCTTGTTCAAACCCCAGCGGGCGCAATAAATCCGCCATGCGGCCGGAATCATACACATTCATCTGGCAGCCATAGGTTTTGATAAAAAGCTTTTTGGTCTTTTTTTCCGTCATTATTTCGCGTGTCGCCCAACAATAATAAACCCGGCGCCGATTTGGGCCGGGAATAGCAACAAACTAGCAGGAACAGGCAGGCTGTCAAGATCGCCAGGGGTCAAAATTAGGCGGTTTGCAGGGCGATTTGTGGCGGTGCCGACAGTGGCTGACGACCGGTTAAAGCCTTGGAATGGGCCGAAGAAATCAGATTTTGGCAATATTGGGCCATGGATTTATGGCTTTCGAATTGATCGATCCGGATGGGTTCGAAAAACTCGACCCGTATTTGCAACCGGCCGATTCCAAGCAGGGTCCATAAATGCGGCGCCAAATCGATATCGCCAAACCAGGCATAATAAGGCCTCTCCAACCGTCCGGCCGGAAGCCCGTTAACGCCAAGCAAACTAATGCATACTGGTTGGATATCGATATATTTTCCATCAACCTTATTATCCGCAACGCGCAGCAAAGTCGGTTTGAATGGCAGGATGCGATTATGATCGCTGCTGGTGCCTTCGGGAAAAATTACCAAATTCTGTCCGGCATTCAGCGCGGTCGATACTTGATCGATATGCGCCGCGGCATCTTTGCGGCGGCGATTGATGAACACGGTTTTTTGCAACTTCGCCAGCCAGCCGAATAATGGCCATCCTGCAATTTCGGCCTTGGCGACAAACGAAACCGGCAAAACAGAACTTAATACGACAATATCCAGGTACGAGCTGTGATTGGCGATAAACAAAGTCGGGCGTTTATCGCTGATCGGTCCATAAACTTCGATCTCAAGGCCGATCAGTTTGCATAAGACGGAATGAAAATACAGCGGGATCAAACTATACTGGCTTGGAAACAGCAAGACCAACAACGCCTGCACCGGCATCAACAAAAGTACAAAGGGAACGATTACCAGTAAACGCAAGAAGGCCAGGATTTGCGTCATCACGCCTCCCCATTATTGTCGGTAATGGTGGTGCGTTCGTAATATTTAAAATATTTGTCGGTGATTTGATCGGTTTGCACCATCACAAATACATCGATCGAATTGAATTGCCGGTCGATATACGCGCCATCGCCGAAAAATCCGCCAAGCCGCATATAGCCTTTGATCAATGGCGGCAGTGCCATCAACGCGCGTCTTTGATCGATCGATTCTTTTGGCATCAAATTCATATCTACATATAAATCGGACAGTGTTTTAACGCGTAAACGTTCCGGCGCCAGATGATAATGATATAAATACGATAACGATTCCGCGTGCGCAGCGACATCGTTGCCATTAAAACTGGCGCAACCGAACATCAAATCCAATTTGTGATGAAACACATAACCGGCGATGCCGCGCCACAATAACTGCATGGTCGGGCGGGTGCGGTATTGTTCATGCACACAAGACCGGCCGAGTTCGAGCAAATTTCCAGGGAAAGATATAATTTTGGCGATATCATATTCAGATGTGGAATAAAACGCGCCCGCCGCATCGGCGGCGGATTGACGGATCAAGCGGTAAGTGGCGACAATGGCATCCGCGCCCTTGCCGATTTTATGATCCAGGATCAATAAATGATCGCACACATCGTCGTATTTATCGAAATCGCGTTTTTGTTTTTGAAATTCCGGCGTCGGTTTTGCGCCCATTTCTTCGTAAAAAATTTTATAGCGCAGTTGCTGCGCGGCGCGGATTTCGGATTCATCCGACGCAAGACGCGCTTCCATCGTGCCAAAAAATTGCGATGGCACGGGCGTTGCAAAAGGCATAATAAGCGCAGGATTGGTCACGGTGTAATGTATGGCTTCCATAATGCGTCCCCGTTGTTTGGTATATTTATAAAAGCCAAAAGGGACAGTTGTGTTACGGTTTCGGGTAATTTATGCGACAGTTTCCACAGGCGCAAGCGCTATTTAACCAAGGATAGCGCCATTAATAAGGCATCCACGCGGTTTTGGCCATCGCGCGCATAATATCGTTCCCGGCGTCCAAAAATCTCGAATTGGTATTTTTGATACAATGTGATAGCCGCCAAGCTGTCTTCGGCAACATCGAGCAATACCCGGGTTGTGCCTTTGGCGCGCGATTCGTTCAAAAATTTTTGCAATAAATCCTCGCCAATACCCTGGCCCTGATATTTTTTTAAAACGCCAAAGGATAATATTTCCGTCTCGCCCGGGATCAAATGTCCGGCGATAAATCCAACCGCAATATTGCCGTCCATCGCGGTAAACCCGAAACTGTGATCTTGTGCCAGTAAATTTTTTAAGGTCGTTAAATTCCAGCTGTCGGGCAAAGCGTTTTGGATAATGGCAAAAATATTTTCTGCCAGATTGGCCGGTAACTGGTGGAACGATAAAATTTGGATGGAATTTTTATCCATGCCTAATCCGGCGCGCGTAAAGTCACATCCGCATCGCGGAAATACAGCGGACTCGCGGGGTATTGCGCGGCATCGTTTAAATTAATGGCGGCGAAACGGCAAACGGCCTCGGCCAAATTAGCATCATTTTTTTGCATCACTTCGCCGTGGCCTAATGCTTGTTTGGCGTCATTGGCGGCATCGCCGATCATGATCCAAGTCCTGTCTTGCGGCGGCATATAGGTGAAAAAATCTCCGGCGCGCACCGGTGGCAAAATCGGTTTCAAATCGTCGCCATAGGCCGCGACGTGAAAATCGCCCTTGCCCGATAATTCAACCGCGAAAATCCCCTTGCCCGCCGTCAAATTTTTTGGAATCGCGGCGGCAAGCGCCGATAAATGCGGCACGCCGAATATTGGCTTGCCTGATCCGATTGCCAATCCATGCGCCGCCGACAAGCAAACCCTTATGCCGGTAAACGACCCCGGCCCCACATTGGCCGCGATCCAATCGATATCGTTCAATGTTTTTTTGCCGTCGCTTAGAACCTTGGCAATCATCGGCATCAATTTTTCATTGGCGCCACGTTGCGCCGATGCAGAATCCGACGCCAGAATATTCACGCCATCCGCCAATGCGGCGGCGCATCCGTTCGAATCGACATGAATGCCTAGAATTAGTGCCATATCAAAGCTACGGATTACACAATCTTGCAGGCTTCGGAAAATTCCAGGCGCGGGCTGCGCGGAAATAAAGACGCTTTGTCGCCATAGCCCAAATTGCACAAGAAATTCGATTTATACGATGTGCCGGCGAAAAACGCCGCATCGCATTTTGCCTTGTCGAATCCCGACATCGGCCCGCAATCCAGGCCAAAGGCGCGCGCCGCCAGCATTAAATAAGCGCCCTGCAATGTGCCATTGCGAAAAGCAGTTTCATCAATCAAGGTTTGATTGCCAACAAACCAAGCTTTCGCATCGGTGTGCGGAAATAATTTCGGCAGTTTTTCATAAAATTGAACATCATGCGCGATAATCGCCGTGACCGGCGCGGCCATGGTTTTTTCGACATTGCCCGCTTGCAGGCAAGATTTTAATTTTTCTTTCGCTTCCGGCGTTTGCACGAACACAACCCGCATTGGTTCACAATTGGCCGATGTTGGACCCCATACGCATAAATTGTAAATATCCTGCAATAATTTTGCATCGACCGGTTTTTTCTGCCAGCCATTGAAAGTTCTGGCTTCGCGGAACAAAATATCGAGCGATTGATTGTCGATGGCGGCTGGCATTGGATACTCCATAGATTGCGGGTTGAATAAGGTTCGGGATTAGAGATATAGTACAACTAATCCGGCAAAACAATTTTTAAAGGTGGCGGTTGCAACGTTTATTAATCCTTATATTTATAACGTTATTATATGGCATACAGCCCGCCTGGGCCGCCAGCCACGCGGTGATTTTCATGTATCACCGGTTTGGCGAAGATAATTACCCATCGACCAATATCACCTTAGGCCAATTCGAAGAACATATCCGTATTTTAAAACAAGGACCCTATACGATCTGGCCGGTCGATAAAATCATCAACCATTTGCAAGACGGCAAAGAATTGCCGGATTACACGGTTGGAATCACCATCGACGATGCCGCCGCATCGGTTTACGAGACAGGCTGGCCGCGATTCAAAAAAGCCGGGATTCCATTTACCTTATTCGTAACCACCGACGATATCGACCGGGGCAGCAAATCATATATGAATTGGGATCAATTGCGTGAATTGCAAAAAAGCGGCCTTGTGACCATCGGCAATCACACCAAATCGCACCCGCATATGTACGCGCAAACCGATATGCAGAATGCTCAAGAAATTATTGGATCGCAAAAAAGATTTGCCGAGGAATTGGGGATGGAGCCGAAATTATTCGCCTATCCTTATGGCGAGTTCAGCAACGCGGTGATTGATGGTGCAAAAAAATTCGGTTTTACCGCCGCCTTCGGCCAACATTCCGGGGTTGTAAGCCAACGGGAAGATTTTTATCAACTACCGAGATTTGCGTTAAATGAGAATTACGGCGATGCGCAAAGGTTCGAACAAGCCGCGCGCGCCATGCCCCTGCCCGTCATGATCAAAGGCCCGCAAGATAGTATTTTGGATAAAAACCCGCCGGAATTTACCGTGCATCTGCCAAAAGAAATTGGTCCTGGTACGATGACTTGTTATGCATCCGATCAAGACGTCTTAAAAAAAGAAATATCCGGCGAAACAGTAACATTACATTTATCCAAACCCTGGCCACGTGGCCGGGCGCGGTTAAATTGCACCGCCCAAGATCCGCAAACCAAACGCTGGCGCTGGATCGGGCGGCAGTACATTATTCCTTAAATTGTAATCCCGAACGCATGTGAGGGATCGCCAGACAAATTAAATCATCCGTTGACGCCAGTAATCGGTATTGGATGCTTCTAATCTGGCGCGGTCCAGCGATTGTAAATTATTGGCATCGATGATGCTTTGGATGGTGCGCACATATTTTTCGCCGCGTTCGGAATAACGGCCCATAGTTTCGATCAAACGGTTCGAATCCATATATTGGCGGTTATAGCGGAAACCGGCGCGCATACGGCGGAAATTTTCATACGATGGGTGGGTATTCAAATTTTGCGTATACGACATGACCGTGCCGAATAAATTATCGAAACTGCGCACCAAATGTTGTCTACCTGCTTCGCGTTTCAATGGCAAAATGCCGCCGCTTTGTTTGCCGTAAACTTGCTGGCCGAATAATGCATTACCATGACGGGTGAAACGCGAGGTACCCCAGCCGCTTTCTTCAGCAGCCTGCGCAATCGCCAACGATGGCGGAATCACATCGACGCGCATCGCCAATTTCGCCATGTCTTGATCCGGAACATTATATTCTTTGGACAATTCGGCGATGAATTCTATTTCCGCGGCGGTCAACGGCGTGCCGCTGCGTTGTTTGTTCCAAGCGGCAATCAATTTCTTGCGCGATTCAACGATATGATCGTTGGCCAATAATACCAATGGCAAAACCGAGCGGATGAATAAATCTTTTTTATCTTTGGCGGTTTGGATTTCATGCAAATCGGCCGGCAAGCGGGTTAGGAAAATTGCCGGAACGGTGGAATCGCCCGCGTGCAATTGGCGCAGATCGTAATCTTGCGCCGAAAAAATTTGATCCAGATCCGCATGATGCGCAACCGCGATAATGCCTTGCGATGGCGCGGTTGCGGTTGGGAACGCGAAATCGCGCGATAATTGTTCGGTGATGCTGGCAACAGGTTGATATTTTGCCGGCTGAATCATGGTCAGGCAAAAACCAAGCAAAAAGCACAGCAACAGCAACTCGGCCTTTTGATTCAAAATATTTTTAATACGTTTCATCATAACTACCCCCAAAACCGATTTTCTTTTTTGTACGGAAAGCTCAGGCCTAAGGATTTTTGTGATTTTCGAGAACCGGAGCGGAGCGTACGTTTAAGTACGTGAGCACCGGAATGCGCAGAAAATTGCAAAAAGCCAACGGCATGTGGTTTCCTTAGCTTACGGCCCGGACTTCGGTGACTTCCGGTACGTAATGTTTCAGCATATTTTCGATGCCCATTTTTAAAGTCGCGTTCGAGCTTGGGCATCCGGCGCACGATCCGCGTAAATGTAAAAACACAATTCCGTCTTCGAACCGGTCGAAAGCGATATCGCCGCCATCCATGGCCACGGCCGGACGGACACGGGTTTCCAATAATTCCATAATTTGCGCCGAAATTTCATCCACCTGATCGGCATTCAATTGCGGGGCGGCACCGGCATTAACAATCGGCTGACCTGCGGACAAATGTTCCATGATCGCCGCCAAAACTTGCGGTTTCAAGGTTTGCCATTCATAGGAAGCGTCTTTGGTCACGGTGATAAAATCATGGCCCAAAAATACGCCTTTAACGCCATTAATTTGAAACAGGCGTTGTGCCAATGGCGAGGATGTCGCTGCCTCGGCATTCGGGTAATCGGCGGTGCCATTTTCCAATACCACCGCGTCTGGTAAAAATTTCAAGGACGCTGGGTTCGGTGTCGATTCGGTTTGTATAAACATCTCTATTTCCTATGCGGTGGTTTATTTCAACAGGCCTTATATAGATCGTCTCAAAGTCTTTATGAAGATAGGAAGCCCTGTTTATTAACCATCTATTATAGATTATAACGTATCCGTGATGGAAACGCCAGATGGAAATATTATTATTTTGGAGAGAAGGGAATAGCCTATATATAGTATAAGGTCAAGCCGGGCTGGAAATACCTAGTAGGTATCCGCGTCATACTGTACTACCGTGGATAAAATCCAATAATATCATATACTTCGGATAGGGTTTGATCGGCCAATGCGTTGGCTTTATCCGCGCCTTTTTTCAAAATACTGCCCAGGTATGCCTGATCATTCATCAATTTCCGCATTTCAGCGGTAATGGGCGATATCTTGACCACGGCCAAATCGGTCAGGGAATTCTTAAAACCGGAAAATTGCTGGCCGGCAAATTGGGCAACCGCCTGGTCCAAGGTTTGATCGGAAAGGGCGGCGTAAATACCGAGCAGATTTTCCGCCTCTGGCCTTCCCACCAACCCATCTTTGGAATCCGGCAATGGATTCGGGTCGGTTTTGGCCTTTTTAACTTTTTGGGCGATCGTGTCGGCATCGTCGGTCATATTGATACGTGAATAATCCGATTCATCGGATTTGGACATTTTCTTGGCCCCATCGCGCAACGACATCACGCGTGCGGCCAACCCTTGGATATAAGGCTCCGGCAACGGAAAGGTTTCGGTGTTATATTGCCGGTTAAAGGCGCCAGCAATATCGCGCGCCAATTCCAGATGTTGTTTTTGATCTTCGCCAACCGGCACATGGGTTGGTTTATACAATAAAATATCGGCCGCCATTAATACGGGATAGGCGTAAAGGCCCAATACGGCTTGGTCCTTATGCTTGCCGGATTTTTCCTTGAACTGGGTCATGCGGTTTAACCAACCCAGCGGCGTATGGCATGATAATACCCACGACAGCGCCGGATGACCTGGCACATGGCTTTGCGGAAAGATCGCGGATTTTTCGGCGTTAATGCCGCAAGCGATATAGGCCGCCGCGACTTCGAGTGTTGCGCGGCGCAAGGCGGCCGGATCTTGCGGTACGGTGATCGCGTGCAAATCGACGATACAAAAATAACATTGCGCGTCGTCTTGCATCCGCACCCAATTGCGGATCGCGCCTAAATAATTACCCAAATGCAAATTGCCGGTCGGCTGTACGCCCGATAAAATTCGTTTCATAACCCCTGTTTTATCCATTAAATCCATGTAAAACAATAACTATTTTTATATTGCTAGAGATAGGCTACCATTTATACTTTTAGTCAGGAGGATCCTATGATCGACGACAAAGCGGCCATGTTACAGGTGATTGGCGAGTTGGATGCCCAAAAAGGTGCAAAACCTCATACTCCCAATTATGCCGAAATCGATGCTTTCACAAACGGGGTCAAAAGAAATTGCGGAAGCGTGATTTCCATTTTTGGCGTGATAGCGGTCTTGATGGGCGGGTGCGTCACATCAGGTGTGATCGGAGATTGCGTACTGCGCCGGGAAAAGACTGGAGAAAAAAATAGCCCCTTGGTTATTAGGCCTTCCATGAATAAGGAAGAAGCTGCATTGGTGCTCGGAACGGCGATAGTGCCGTTAGCGGGGATCGGATTGATAATTTGGGGCGGACGCATGGGCCGCTAGAGGAGGTTTTGCTTCGTAAAGCGAACAATTCTGAGATCACATCGCACCCAAATAATTGCTGATCGGCTGCACGCCGGAAAGAATTATTATAGTTCTAAGTGCAGCAACTCAATTAAAAAATTGTTCCTGCAATATTACTGAAACAGAAAATCGCTATAACCGGGCCAGTCTTTAATCCAAACAGGGAGAGAGATATGGCCATTGTTGCTACCCAACCTTCTAGCGGGGAAGGACATTTAAAACCTGCTGTTGTCATAGCTATTGGAGTTGGACTTACTATTTTTGCTGCGGGTTGGTGCTGGATGGAAGTGCAGACCGCAAAACCTGCGCCGCCAACAGTTTATTTTGGTCCTGCTATTGGAGATGTCAGTAATCCTTATACCGGTAAATTGGTAACTCAAGGTAATGAGACGGTACGTGTTGACAAAGCGGATGATGGTCAGTCGATTATTATCACGCCGATAAAAACCGAAAAAGATCGTACTGATTGGCTTGCAAGCCAACATGATCGCCCGCCTGCGCCAGTTATTCTACCGGTCTCAAACGAAACGCTTCTCGCGACTATTGACGGCGCCACCACCACTTTTACAGCAGCTGATGACAAAGCAGCACGACAGAAATCTCGTATACAGGGTGCTTTTCACGACAAAGCGGTTGCAGCAAGTTGGTTAAGAATGGGCGGTATTTCTGCTGTATCGTTAACAGTTTTAGGAATCGGAATATATAGCGCCGTTAGACGGCGCTAGATTCAGCCGGTTTTGATTTTCTAAGCGCCCGTAATTCGGCAATCGACACCGCGCCGGAAATTAAAACCAATGCGCCATAAACAATAACGCCAACACCGACCAGGGCCAAAAGCGCCAATAATTTTTCGAGGAAGTGGCCAACCAGCCAGTTTTCCAATTGCCATTGCAATATCCAAACCGCCGCGCCCATGATTAGGGACGAGATTAATATTTTCACACTGCGCGATTTCAATTGCGCATCGGCCTGCCAAAATCCTTTGGATTGGAGTGCTGCCGCCAGTAAATAAGCGTTGATCCAAGACGCGATGGATGTGCCAAGCGCGATACCAACATGACCCATCAATCCCATCAACAATAAATTTAATAATGTATTGATCGCAACGCATACGAATGCGATTTTCACCGGCGTTTTGGTATCGCCGCGCGCGAAAAATCCTGGGCTTAGTGCCTTCATCATCACATAGGCCGGCAATCCAAGCGCGAACGCAGCCAACGCATAGGCGGTCTGGCGGGCCGCTTCATAATCGAATGCGCCACGCGCGAATAATACATCGATCACTGGCAATGGAATCACCAACAATCCAATCATTGCCGGAACGCTGAACAATAATCCCATTTCCAGGCCGCGATTTTGTTGCCGCGTCGCCTCGGCCACATCGCCGGCGCTGATATGTTTGGATAATACCGGCAACAACACCGTACCGATGGCAATGCCAACAACACCAAGCGGAAATTGATTGATGCGGTCGGCATAATATAAATAAGAAATCGATCCGACGGGAAGGAACGACCCGATCATCACGCCGATCAGAATGTTGATTTGCAGCGCGCCGGATCCAAGCGCGGCGGGCACGATGGCGCGCAACATGTTTTTCAAATCATCCGACATTTTCGGCCATTTCGGGCGCAACGCGACATGATGTGTGTGCATGGCATAGGCCATCCAAACCCATTGCGCGATGCCTGCCGCCAACACGCCAAAGGCAAAAGCATGTCCTGGCGAACCGGATAGCGGCGTGATCGTAAACATCGCGATAATCATCACCACATTCATGATACAGGGGCTTGCGGCGAAGGCGTAAAATTTACCCATTGAATTCATCACGCCGCCTTGCAACGCGACCATCGACATTAACAATATGTATGGGAAAGTAATCCGCGCAAATTCGACCACCATTGCGAACTGGCCAGGATCGTCGGAAAATCCAGGCGCAACAATGCGCATAATCACCGGCATTAAAATCTCACCGGCGATCACCAGCGCCATCACCGCGCCGAATAATAACGCCATGGCTTGTTCGGCGAATAAAAACGCATTATCGCGTCCTTGACGGGTCAGGATTTCGGTAAATTTGGGAACGAAGGCGATCGAAAATGCGCCTTCGGCGAACAGGCTGCGAAATAAATTCGGCAAACGAAAAGCGACAAATACCGCATCGGCGATCGGCCCCGCGCCCAAATAAGCGGCCGTAACCATATCCCGCACCATGCCCAAAAGCCGCGATAGAAATGTAAGCCCGCCAACCGTGAAAACCGAACGACCCAATGCCATAATGGGATTACGTTATTCGATTCCGATGTTATTTTAAAGGCAGAAACGCCGATCCGGTTATTTTTTCGAGATGAGTTTCTTCAACCGGTCCAAATGGTCCAGCGCCGCGCGGGGGGATAGATCGTCGATGGCAAGCATGGATAATTCATCAATCAATGTTTTGACATTTTCTGGCATGGCGGATGCGATTGGCGCGGATTTTTCCGGCACTGCCCCAACATCGCCGCCGATTTTTTGTTTTTCCAAATGATGCAAAATCTGATCGGCGCGAGCAATTACGTCCGGCGGCAAACCGGCCAGTTTTGCGACATGAATGCCATAAGAACGTTCGGCTGCGCCGGGCGCGATTTCGTGCAGAAACACGATTTCATTCTGCCATTCTTTGACCCGCATGGTGTAACAGGCCAAATGATCCAAACGCGATTGCAATTCGGTCAATTCGTGATAATGCGTTGCGAATAATCCCCGGCATTCGATTTTATCATGCAAATATTCGAGCGCCGCCCAAGCGATCGAGAGCCCATCGAATGTCGCGGTGCCGCGCCCGATTTCATCCAGAATCACCAGACTGCGCGCGGTGGCTTGGTGCAAAATACCGGCGGTTTCGACCATTTCCACCATGAATGTGGATTGGCCGCGCGCCAAATCATCCGCCGCGCCAACACGGGAAAATATTTTATCGACAATACCGATGGCACAACTGGATGCGGGAACGAAACTGCCCATTTGCGCCAGGATCGCGATCAAGGCGTTCTGCCTTAAGTAAGTGCTTTTCCCGGCCATGTTGGGGCCGGTGATCAACCATAATTGCCCCGGCGGTTTTTGCAAATTACAATCATTGGCGATAAAACCCTGACCCTTGGTGCGCAGCGATTGTTCGACAACCGGATGCCGCCCGCCGGAAATAGCGAACGACAAATCATCAGTCAGTATGGGGCGGATATAATTCTCTTCTTCCGCCAACAATGACAACGCGGCATAAACATCCAGCGCCGCCAGTGCATTGGCACAAGATTGGATCGATGCGGCATTATTTTTAATCATCGCAACCAATTCATCGAAAATTTGCAATTCCATGGCGAGTGCTTGCGCGGCGGCCTTGGAAATTTTTTGTTCCATTTCATTGAGCGCGGGCGTGGTATATCGCGCGGCGGTGGCGAAGGTTTGCCGGTGAATGAAATCCGGGCCCATTTTATCGGCCGATTTCGGCGGGATTTCGATGTAATAGCCCAAAATATTATTATGCCGGATTTTCAAATTCGCAATGCCGGTTTTGCGGATATAATCCTGCTGCAAACCGGCGATCAGACGCTGGCTTTCATCGCGCAATTGGCGCAGATAATCGAGTTCGGTCGAATAACCGGCGGCAATGAAATTGCCATCCCGCGCAAAATGCGGCAATTCCGCAGCTAGGGCCGAATTTAATTTTTGCTGCAATCCCGCATGATCGCCGAGGTTTTTGGAAATCTCCAAAAGTAGCGCCGGATTTTTATCCGAACGCAGCAAGGTTTTTATTTGCCCCGAAGCGGCCAGCCCGTTTTGCATCGCGGCCAAATCGCGCGGCGATCCACGGTTCAATGAAATTCTGGAAAAAGAACGCTGTATATCCGGGCACAGGCGCAATTGCGCGCGAATCGATTTGCGCAACTCCACATTTTCTAAAAAATATTCGATCACATCCAGCCGCGCATTGATCGCATTCAAATCCGTCAATGGCTGGCTGAGCATATTATCCAACATCCGCGCGCCCGCGCCGGTGATAGTGCGGTCGATACAGGATAAAAAACTTCCCGTATATTCGCCATCTAATCGGCGGCGTAATTCCAGATTGCGCGACGTTGCGGCATCGATTTGCATAAATTGATTCGATTGTTGCAATCGCGGCCATTGTAAACTTGGCATCGCGCCAATTTGCGTGAGTTCAATATAATCGACCAGCGCCCCGCTGGCGGCAAGCGCAGCGCGCGAAAAAGTCGCGAATCCATCCAACGTCTGCACGCCGTATAAGCGTTGTAAACGCGTGGTGGCGCCATCGGCGTTAAACCTGGAATTGGGCTGTACGCTTAGAATGGACGCGTAGGATTTCCATAACGCGGCAAAATCCGCATCCGCCATAATTTTTTCCGGCAATAAAATCTCGCCGGGTTCGATCGCGGATAATAAATTGCCCAATGATGTTTTATCGCAGTCGCGCAAATAAAATTCGCCGGTCGATAAATCCACCCAAGCCAGCGCGTATCCGCCTTGCGTTTCGGCGACAGACAGCATGAAATTATTGCGTTTCGATTGCAATAAATTGTCTTCGGTTACGGTGCCGGGCGTAATCACCCGCACTACCTTGCGTTCGATAATGGTTTTGCCAGGCTTGCCCGATGGAATCTCGCCCGCTTGTTCGCAAATCGCGACGCGAAAGCCTTTATTTATGAGGCGCGATAAATAAGTTTCGGATTGATGCCACGGCACGCCGCACATCGGAATATCTTTATCCATGTGCTTGCCGCGTTTGGTCAGCGCGATATCGAGCGCGGCGGATGCGGCAACCGCATCGTCGAAAAATAATTCGTAAAAATCGCCCAGACGGAAAAATAATAAATATTCGGCATATTCCCGTTTAATTTTCAGATATTGCGCCATTAACGGCGTAGTGCCTTCGCTTGCCGATTTGGATTCTATTTCTGGAAATAGGTGCAAGGCTTGCGCCATGGTAATCTGCCCCGGTATTTTTACATTCTATATTGTACTTTGCCTAAACCCTGCTTAGACTTGCGCAGAATAGCGAACGCAAGAGGCGAGGTAAAGTGCGCGATTTCGACATTATCAAATTCGGCCGGGCGATTAACCGGGTTCAACCTTGGGTATTTGCGGTCCTGGCGGCCTTGTTTTTACACGGAATTTTCAAGGCGCGTAGTTGCCATGACGGCTGGCTGGAATGTTCGCAATTGATGGTGGTGGTATTCGGCCTGATCGCGGTGCAGGGTTTATATATGATCCGCCCCTGGCTGAAAGTGCGGGAAAAAATCATCAATCTGGCCATGGATCTTGGCATTTTGGACCGGATTCCGCAATTGAAGCGCGATATGAGTTTGGAAGAAGCCGCACAAAGCGTTATCGCAACCTTATCCAAATTGCAAGAAGACGCGCGCGCCACGACCGAGGCGATGAAGGCCTTGCAACAATCGCAAACCGATTTGATGGAAAGTCTGCCGGAACCGGTTATGGTGCTGGATCCGGATTTGCATATTTTGCGCGCCAACGACAGCGCCCGGGAATTATTCCCCGATTTATTGATCAGCAAAAATTTGACAAGCATTCTGCGCGATCCGCAATTATTGGAAACTTGTAAACAATCGATTGCCGCCGGCGAAGAAGACGATATCGAGGTGCATTTGACAACGCCGGTCGAGCGTACGTTCCAAGCCCGGGTCAAACCGATTCAGCACCGCGGATTTACTTTGAATGAACTAAAATCGGCGCTGTTATTATCGTTAAACGATATTACCACCATTAAACGCACCGAACAAATGCGCGCCGATTTCGTTGCCAATGTCAGTCATGAAATGCGCACGCCGCTGGCCAGCGTTTTGGGTTTCGTGGAAACTTTGCAGGGCCCCGCCAGCAAGGATGCCGAGGCGCAGAAAAATTTCCTGAAAATCATCGAAACCCAGGCGAAAAACATGTCGCGGTTGGTTGAAGATTTATTGTCCCTGTCGCGCATCGAAATGCGCGAACATCATCAGCCCGAAGACGAAGCCGAGATCGAACCAATTTTGAATAATATTGCTGTGATGCTGCAAATGCAGGTGCGGCAGAAAAATATGACTTTGCAAATCAAGGTGGAGGAAAATCTGCCGCCGGTGCAAGGCGACGCGGACGAATTATTCCAAGTGATTTCGAATCTGGTCACCAATGCGATTCGGTACGGCCGGCATGGTACGCCGGTTATGGTCGAAGCCGGGAAAACCGGGCAAATCCCGCCGCAATTCCCTATTCCGGAAGAACAAGTGATTTTTGTCAGCGTTACCGATCGCGGCGCGGGCATACCGGCGCAACATATCCCGCGCCTGACCGAACGGTTTTACCGCGTCGACAAGGCCCGTTCGCGCGAAGTCGGCGGCACCGGATTGGGCCTGGCGATTGTAAAACATATTCTAAACCGGCATCGCGGTTGCCTTACCATCGACAGCGAAGAAAATGTCGGCAGTAAATTCACGATTTATCTGCCTATTTTCGATGGAAATTAGGCTTTTTCGGGCTTGGTCTTTGTCATAAATCCGTAACGTTATTGTAGTAAACGCTGGGGCGATTTGTTCTAACCCCGCAACGGAGTTTCCCATGAGATCATTCCTTCTAACTGCCTTGGCGATCGTGATGATTGCCATGCCTGCTTCGGCTCGCGATCAAATTCGCATCGTCGGGTCGTCCACCGTTTATCCATTTTCCGCAGCGATTGCCGAAAATCTGTCGAAAAATACCGATTACAAAGACATCGTCGTTGAAAGCACCGGCACTGGCGCCGGTATTAAATTATTCTGCGCCGGCGCTGGCGAAGAACATCCGGACATTGCCAACGCATCGCGCCGGATGAAAGACAGCGAATTTAAAACTTGCGGCGAAAATGGCGTCACATCGATCAGCGAAGTGAAACTGGGCTTTGACGGCATCGTTTTAGCGCAGTCGAAAAAAGCCGAACCTTTGAACCTAACCTTGCGCCAAATCTATCTGGCCCTGGCGCAAAAAGTTCCACAAGACGGCAAAATGATCAATAACCCTTACAGCAAATGGAGCGATATCGATAAATCGTTGCCAGGCACCAAAATCAGCGTTTTGGGACCGCCGCCATCTTCCGGCACCCGCGATTCGTTCGTGGAATTGGCCATGGAAGGCGGATGCAAAACATTTAAGGAATTGTCCGAATTGAAAAAATCGGATGAATCCGCGTTCAAAAAAGCCTGCCACACCTTGCGTGAAGATGGCGCATTCGTGGAATCGGGAGAAAACGACAATTTGATCGTGCAAAAATTGGAATCGAATCCGAAATTGCTGGGCATTTTCGGTTACAGCTTCCTCGATCAAAACCGCGATTATTTGCGCGCCGCAACCATCGATAAAATCACCCCAACGGTGGCATCGATTCAATCGGGCAAATATGAAATCTCGCGCAGCATGTTCTTTTATGTCAAAAACGCACATTTGGGCGTGATCAAAGGCCTGAAAGAATTTGTTGCCGAAGCGACATCTGAAAAAACTTTTGGCGATAACGGTTATCTGGCCAATAAAGGCTTGATCCCACTCACCAAAGCGGAACGCAAACAAATCCGCGAACAGGCGTTAAGCGCGAAACCGCTGACGATGTAATAAAGCCGATCAAAAGGCGGGGAATTAATCGTTCCCCGCCTTTTTATTTTACCGAATAACGGATACCCATAATGAGCCTGTTTTTATATTTTGTCTGCATCATCGCCTTGGCATCTCTGATTTCCTGGAAAGCCGGACGCGGCAAAGCATTGGCATTGTCCGGCGGCAGGCGCGCCGCATTGGCATCGGTGCCAGGTTATTATGGATTATATGTTTTGTTGTGGAGCGCGTTGCCGTCGATTTTATTTTTTATTCTATGGCAAACCGGATCGCATCATATTTTATCGAATTGGGTTCACGCCTCCATCCCGCCGGAAATGGCCAGCCGCGCCGATAAAATCAATTTTTTAATTTCCGATATTAAAACCTTATCCATGGGCGGCGAAATCGCCCGCGCGCCGGAACCTTGGATGGCGGAAATCGCGCAAAAACTGGCGCATTATCATAAACTCGCCACTATCGGCCTTGTAACCGGATTGATCGGTTGCGCCGCCGCGTTCGGCTGGATCGGATATAATAAAATCCGCCCGGAATTATCCGCGCGCGTCATCGCCGATAAAATCATTATTTGCCTATTATGGCTGACCGCAACATTGGCCGTGTTCGTTACATTGGGCATCGTATTGTCCCTGGCATTCGAGGCGTATCAATTTTTTAAACGCGTACCAATGCATGAATTTTTATTCGGCACGCATTGGAGCCCGCAAGTATCGATCCGCAGCGATCAGGTCGGATCGTCGGGTGGTTATGGCGCGATCCCGGTTTTCACCGGCACATTGTTGATTACCGCATTGGCATTGTTGGTTGCGGTGCCGCTTGGATTGTTAAGCGCGATTTATTTATCGGAATACGCCAAACCGAAAACCCGCGCGATTGTAAAACCGATTCTAGAATTGCTGGCCGGAATTCCAACCGTAGTGTATGGATTCTTTGCCGCCTTATTGATCGGACCCGGATTGAATATGCTGGGCGAAAAAATCGGCCTGAATATCGAGGTCGAAAGCGCATTGGCCGCCGGTTTGACCATGGGCGTGATGTTGATTCCATTTATTTCATCCCTAAGCGACGACGTATTACACGCCGTTCCAACCAGCCTGCATGATGGATCGCTGGCATTGGGCGCAACACCGGCCGAAACCATTAAAAAAGTGGTTATTCCAGCCGCATTGCCGGGCATTGTCGGTGCTTGCTTGCTGGCCCTGTCCCGCGCGATTGGCGAGACAATGATTGTGGTCATGGCAGCCGGAATGGCGGCGAATCTGACCCTTAATCCGTTTGAATCGGTAACCACGGTGACGGTACAAGTTGTATCGTTGCTGGTTGGCGACCAGGAATTTGCCAGCACCACCACCTTGGCGGCTTTTGCCTTGGGATTGGTATTATTTATCGTAACCTTGATTTTGAATTTTATCGCGCTTTACATCGTGCGCACTTACCGCGAACAATATGAGTAATTGGAAAAATCATGCCAACCAAAGAACCTGTTAAAAAACACCGGCCGATGAGCTGGCCGCCATTGCAAGAAAAAACCACCCATTTGCAAAAACGCCTGCGCGCCGAAAAGCGCTTCCGATTTTACGGAAAATTCGCGGTTGCATTGTCGATTGGCATTTTGGCGGTGCTGTTAACCATGATCGGCTGGAACGCGCGCGGCGCGTTGTATCAAACGGTTTTAACGCTGGAAGTTCCGTTGGATCCGGCGCTGATCGATGTCGATGAAATTTACAAAGATTCGCATAATTTCGCGGATCTTGCCAAAGGCGATTTGCAAGCGCCCATTTACGCATCGTTACAAAAAATATTTCCGGACGCTGAAATCCGCGATTTGCAGAAATTGGTCAGTCGCGGCGCCAGCGCGATTGTTTGGAAATATTTACAAGACCATCCGGATCAATTAGGCCAAAAAGCGATTTTACAAGTTCCAGCGTCGAGCGATGTGGACATGGCCGCAAAAAGCCATTTCGACCGCAGTACGCCGGAAATGGACCGGCGTTTGAATGATGAACAATTGACTCGTTTGGAATCCTTACAATCAATTAATGCCTTGAACGTCCAATTTAATTGGAAATTATTTTCATCGAACGATTCGCGTGAACCGGAATTGGCCGGGGTTTTGGGCAGTTTGATTGGATCATTACTGACCATGTTGGTAACGGTGGCGTTTGCCTTGCCGGTTGGCGTTGCGGCGGCGATTTATTTGGAAGAATTCGCCAAAAGAAACCGGTTTAACACCGCGATTGAAACCAACATCAATAATTTGGCCGCCGTGCCATCGATTGTATTCGGTTTATTGGGCCTGGCGATATTTCTTGGATTTTTCGGCATGCCGCGCTCGGCGCCGATTGTCGGCGGATTGGTTTTGGGATTAATGACCATGCCGGTGATTATTATCGCAACGCGTTCATCATTGAACGCCGTGCCGCCATCGATTCGCGAAGGCGCGTTGGCATTGGGCGCATCGCCGGTACAAGCGGTGTTTCATCATGTATTGCCGCTCGCCATGCCCGGTATTATGACCGGCACGATTATCGGCATGGCCCGCGCACTCGGCGAAACTGCGCCATTATTAATGATCGGCATGGTGGCCTTTATCGCCGCAACGCCGGATGGGTTTTTAAGTCCCGCATCGGTCTTGCCGGTGCAGATTTTCATATGGGCCGATAGCGCCGAGCGGGGTTTTGTTGAAAAAACCGCCGCCGCGATCATCCTGTTAATTATTTTCTTGTTATTTATGAATGGGTTAGCATTATACCTGCGTCATAAATTTGAAAAGAAATGGTAGTATAATTCCGGACAAAATAGGACGAAAGATTTAGGAGAGCAGATGGAAAACGTCGTTAAAATTGCAAGCAACAATATTTACACCCTTCCCGTAACCGAACCGCGGGAAACCAAAGTGTCGGTGCAGGATTTGCGCGTCACTTATGGCAATGGCACAAAATTGGCATTGAACGGCGTCAGCCTGGATATTCGTAATAAAGAAGTCACCGCGTTGATCGGCCCATCGGGTTGCGGTAAATCCAGCTTCCTGCGTTGCATGAACCGGATGAACGATTTGATCGAAGGTTGCAAAGTCACCGGCGAAATTTATTTGGACGGCATTAATATTTACAGCGATTCGGTCGATATAACGCAATTGCGCGGCCGGGTTGGTATGGTGTTTCAAAAACCGAACCCATTCCCGAAATCGATTTTTGACAACGTCGCTTATGGCCCGCGCATTCACGGCCTGACCCAGGATAAAGAAGAATTATTCCACATTGTCGAGCAAAGCCTGATGCGCGCTGGATTGTGGAAAGAAGTCAAAGACCGCCTGCACGATGGCGGCACCAATTTATCCGGCGGCCAGCAGCAACGTTTATGCATTGCCCGCGCGATTGCAATCGATCCCGAAGTGATTTTGATGGACGAACCATGTTCGGCATTGGATCCCATCGCCACCGCCAGGATCGAGGAATTGATCGCCGATATCCGCGAAAATTATGCGATCGTTATCGTCACCCATTCCATGCAACAAGCCGCGCGCGTATCGCAACGCACCGCGTTCTTTCACATGGGTGAAATCGTCGAATTCGGCGATACCACGCAAATTTTCAACGCACCGCGTGACCAACGAACTCAAGGATATATCACTGGCCGGTTCGGATAAGGCGCCCCATGCACAACCATTTCCAAGAACAAGAACAGATTTTCAAACTGCTCGCGGAAATGGGGGGTAACGCGGAACTGCAACTGACCACGGCGCTTGAAATTTTTGTGCGCAATAATCCCGATCTGGTGCAAAAGGTCGATTCCGCCGACGCGCGCGTCGATCAATTGGACCGCACCATCAACGATTTATGTTTTCAGTATGTCACCAAATACAGCCCTGTCGCCGATGATTTACGCGCCGTATTTGCGGCGATGAAAATCAGCCTGCATTTGGAACGTATAGGCGATTACGCCAAAAATATTGCGATTCGCAGCTCCGTCCTGGATCACGATAAATTGGCCAATATTCGCGGCGCGATTGCGCGCATGGGCAATGCGGTGAAAAAATCCCTGTCCGAGGTTTTAAACACGATCAGTAACAAAGATTTCGAGCTCGCCCTGCAAGTCTGGCGCAAGGATGCGACGATTGACGAATTTTACAACACGATTTTTACCGACATCGTGCAAACCACCACCGTGCGGCCGATGGATGTGGGCGATGGCACGCATTTATTGTTTATTGCCCGGAACATGGAAAGAATCGGCGATCATATCGGCAACATCGCCGAAGTGGTGCATTTCTGGATTACCGGCCAGCGCCTGGAAGAACAACGGCCTTATTACGAGGATACCAGCCATTACGCGCCTTATGCCGATGCCGGGCTTGACCTTGCTGCTAACATCAATATAAATAAGCCTGGATCAACCGTTAAGAAGGTTTCATGAAACAGTCCATTTTGGTTGTCGAAGACGATGTGGCCATCGCCACCTTGCTGAAATATAATTTGGAACAAGAAGGTTTTGCCGTATCATTGGCGCATGACGGCGAAGAAGCGTTGATCCAAGTCAAAGAAAACAAACCCGATTTAATTTTATTGGATTGGATGTTGCCATTGATCCCCGGCATCGAAGTGTGCCGCCAATTGCGCCGCGAAAACGAATACCGCAACGTGCCGATTATTATGATCACCGCCAAGGGGGAGGAGGCCGATAAATTACGCGGCCTGAATTCCGGCGCCGACGATTATATCACCAAACCATTTTCCCCCGCCGAGGTCAGCGCCCGAATCCGCGCCGTGATGCGCCGCAGCAACCCGAATAGTGAAGCCGAAGTTTTGACATTCGGCGATATCGTGCTGGACACATCCACCTTCCGCGTAAAACGCGCCGGCAAAGACATTCATTTGGGCCCGACCGAATTCCGTCTGTTGCGCCATTTCCTGGAAAATCCGCAACGCGTATTTAGCCGTGAACAATTATTGGATGCCGTGTGGGGCCAGAATGTGTATGTCGAGGCGCGCACGGTGGATGTGCATATTCGCCGCCTGCGTAAAGCAATCAATATCGAAGGCACCGACGATATTATCCGCACCGTCCGTTCGGCCGGATATTCGCTGGATCAAAACGAAGTTGCCTAGTTAATTTGATTTTTCGGCGGTAATTGTTTCATCAAATAATACAGGATTACAAGGCCTGGAATGGCCGCAATCGCGGTTGCAACGAAAAACCATACCCAGCCGACTTTTGCAACCATATACCCGCTGCCCGACGATAAAATCGTCCGCCCGAACGCCATCAATGATGTCAGGATCGCGTATTGCGACGCCGTGTATTGCAAATTACACAAGGCCGATAAATAAGCGACGAACGCAACCCCGCCAATACCGCTGGTGAAATTTTCAACGCCAATCGTCAATGTCAGCATCGATAAATCATTACCCGCAACGGCGAGCGCGGCGAATAAAAAATTCGACAGCAATTGCAAAATCCCGCCAATCCAAAGCCCGCGCATCACGCCGATGCGGCGAATAATTTCACCGCCCACGAACCCGCCCGCCAGAAACGCGATCAGGCCGAATACCTTGCTGATTTTGGCGATATCCGCCTTGGCGAATTGCAGTTCCAGATAAAATGGCGTCGCGAGCGAGGTTGCCAGCGCATCGCCCAATTTAAACAATAAAATAAACAGCGCGATCCAGACCCAATGTTGCCGGCGCGAAAAATCGATAATCGGATCGATCACCGATTCCCGCAAAGATGGGCGTTTTTGTTGCCGCGCCACATCGGTTTTGGATTTAGGGCAAAACCAGCATAAAAACGACAGGCCCAGCATGATATACGCCATCAGCGTATAAATATAATTCCAGCTATATCCGTATGTTTTTGGATCCGCCATATACAGCGCAGCCGCGCCCGCGATCAACATGCCGATGCGGTACCCCAGCGCGTGTACCGCAGCGCCGCGGCCCATATCCTCGATCACCCGTTCCTGCAATTCGATCCGGTAAGCGTCGGAAACGATATCCTGACTGGCGGAAAAGAACGCAAGGATCAGGCACATCAGCGCCATATTTTGCAAATGGATTTGCGGGTCCATCAAACTTAGGCCGTAAATACTGGCCGCCAAAAAAAGTTGCGTGACAAACAACCAACTAAGCCTGTGGCCCAAACGGTCCGACAAAATCGGAATGGTGATCGAATCCTTTAACGGCGCCCAAAGAAATTTCAAACTGTACGGCAATCCCACCAGCGCGAAAAGTCCGATCGTTTCAATGCTGACCTTGGCATCGCTTAGCCACGCCGACAAAGTCGATAAGGTGAGCAATAACGGCAAGCCGCTGGTCAGACCCAAATAAAAAATAATGGCCAGATTTTTATCGCGGTAGAAACTTAAGGATTTCATACCAACGCCAGTTTAGATTGCACCAATTGCTGCAAATCGACCGCCGGACGCGCGCCAACATGGGAAATAATTTCCCCGGCGCAAATCGATGCAATATGCCCGCACCGGTCGAGCGGATATCCGGCCGTCAATGCGAATAAAAATCCGCCGGCATATAAATCGCCCGCGCCGGTGGTATCGATCACCGGCACTTTTTCGGCGGCGATTGGAATAACATTATTACCATCGACGATCATCGATCCATGTTCGCTGCGGGTAATCACGCCCAAATTGCAATCGCGGCGCAAATTATTGATCGCTTCGTCCAAATCGGCGGTTTGGTAAAATGAAATAATTTCCGATTCATTAGCGAATAAAATATCGACATGATCGTGCACGAACCGGCGTATATCATCGCGGTACCGGTCGACCAGCCACGCATCGGATAATGTCAGCGCGACTTTATTCCCGGCCGCGTGCGAAAGCCCCGCCGCCAATTGCAAATGCGGACGCATCGCGGGGATGTCCCACAAATATCCTTCGATAAAAGCGATTTTCGATTTCGCTAAAAGATGTTCGTCGATATCGGTTTTTTCAATATGGGCGCAAGCACCCAAAAATGTGTTCATGGTGCGCTGGCCATCCGGCGTTACGCAAATCATCGATCGCGCGGTGCTGGGCCCGGCGGTTGTTTTCGCGGTCTTGAAATAAACACCCAACGATTCCATATCGCTTGAAAAAATTTCGCCCAGTTCATCATTTTTAACTTTGCCGATATAGGCCACCCGCCCGCCCAGCATCGCGGCGCCAACGCAACTATTGGCGACCGCGCCGCCAGCAACCGTTCGAGGCGATGGCAGGGCGGCAAAAATACGTTCCGCCTCTACCTCGGTGACCAAAGTCATGGCCCCTTTGCGCATATTTTGCTTGCTGATAAATTGCTCGTTAATCGAGGCTAGGACATCGACAATCGCATTGCCGATTCCAAGCAAATCATATTCGGGGGACATAATGTAACTCTTTGATCTATTGATGAAATTATTGGCTTATTATAGGGCTTTCGGGGTTTTCCCCAAGTCCATAGAATAAACTATCCCCCAATTTTTTAAGTTTACTACTGTATCTTTTTCAGGCATAATCGCGCGATAAATATAAAAGAACAGGGTAAGGCCAAGGCGACAGTTTTGGTTGTGTAGGACAATTGCTATCAAAAAACGAACCATGATTTTGATATGGGAACGATTACATGATCTTAAAAAGGCAAGACCTTTTAGGAGAACAAGGCAATTACCTGCAAGAGGAGGCTTTGGCCAGTTTGGCTAAAACCACGCCTATTTCCATTGGCGGTTTTAATTCACCCGCCGATACGAATAACGGCCGGGCGCAACCATCCGCGCCTGCCAAAGCAGTGGCGGCAAATCCGCCTGCTGTTGCGGAAAATAATTCTGTGCCTCCACTCCCTCCCACCATCAAACCAGAGGTTCCCGCCATGAATCAGACTTTCCCGAATTCTTCTGCTCCGGTCACGCCAACCAATGGCCAAGCCGGATCGCATCAATCGGCGCCAAATATTTTCAATGCTGGGTACGCTGCACCACAACCATCCGCGCCGCAAAATTTTGCGCCCGCGCCACAGGCACCAGCACCAACACCTTTATATGCGAATAACCACGCCCCTGCGCCAGCGCCGCAACCAACGCGTTTGGAAACCCGGCAACAACAAGGTGGCGAAGGCCGCCGTTTGGTGGTCGGTCCCGATATTTCCTTGAACGGCGAAATCACCACTTGCGATATTTTGGTGGTCGAAGGCAATGTTCAAGCGGCGTTGAAAGATTGCAAACAAATTGAAATCGCGCCATCGGGCGCGTTCAAAGGCAATGCGGAAATCGATACCGCGGTGATTGCCGGAAATTTCGAAGGCAATTTGACCGTGCGCAACCGTTTGCATGTTATGCCGGGCGGAAAAATCATCGGTTCGGTGCGTTATGGCGTGATCCAAGTGGATGCGGGCGGCGAAATCAACGGCGACGTACAATCCTTATCGTCCGCGCCGCGCGCCAATGCACCAGCGCCAGCCGCAAATCAAAGCCGTTCCAATAACCAGCCACGCGGCGGCGGATCGTATCAAGGCCAAGGCGGCCTGTACAGCACCGGCGGCAGCGGGTTTTAAACCAATTAATTTTTAAGTCATGACTCGCGCCAAATATTCACATAAGAAATTGGTTGCCAAGAGAAAAGGCAGCAAGTCTTTGGTCAGAATTTCCAGAATCACCGAAGGGTCTGTTAGAAAATTGGTATCCACGAGGCGCGGTAGCATGGGGCGATAAGCCTCGCCTACAAATCTTTCAGCGGCGATTGCGAGTTCTTATTCGCAAAGCGGCACTGTTTCATAACCGGACAACGGTAACATTCTGGATTGCGCGCCTTGCAAATATAACGGCCATGTAAAATGATCCAATGATGCGCGTGGCGTTTGAATTTTTCCGGCACGCGTTTTTCCAAATTCAATTCTACTTCCAATGGATTTTTTCCAGGCGCCAATCCGGTGCGGTTCGATACGCGGAATATATGCGTATCGACCGCCAAGGTCGCCTCGCCAAATACCACGTTTAAAACCACGTTCGCGGTTTTGCGCCCTACGCCGGGCAATTTTTCCAAATCCTCGCGCGTGCGCGGGACCTCGCCGCCAAAATCGTCGATCAGAATTTTAGAAAGCGCGATAATATTTTTTGCCTTGGCATTATAAAGCCCGATGGTTTTAACATAATTTTTTAAACCCGCCTCGCCCAGTTCCAGCATTTTTTTCGGATTATCTATTTTTTTGAATAATTCCTTGGTCGCCTTGTTCACGCCGACATCGGTCGATTGCGCCGATAACACCACCGCCACCAAAAGCGTGAATGGATTTTTATATTCCAGTTCGGTTTTGGGTTCAGGATTCGCGGCGCTCAGGATCGAGAAAAATTGGTCGATTTGCGCGGCGTTCATCAGGGGTTGGTTGGACGATTTTGGCTGGGACATAAATCACTCATATTCGATCGCCAATCCAGCGTATAGTGAAATTAACATAATTGTAACTTGACTTATTTTGTAATATTATGTATATTATAGTTAATGATTAGTAATAATATTATAACAACTATGAAAAGGGAAGGTTCAAATGTCTAGGGACGAACATTTCAGATTAATGGAATTGATGCGCCGTCAACGCGAAGCCGCGCAGCGCCGTTAGCCTGATTTAAGGACGGCCTAAGAACGGATGGATAAAAAATCCGCCATGCCATAAAGGCCCGGCTTTTGTTGCAAAAGCCAAGCGGCCGCATCCAACGCTCCGCCCGCAAACAAATCGCGGTTCAGGGCACGGTGGGTGATTTCCAGCCGTTCTTGATTTCCTAAAAAATAAACTTGGTGTTCGCCGATCACGTCGCCACCGCGCAATGTGTGGATCGCGATTTGGTCGGCTGGCCGTACGCCGGTTTGGCCTTCGCGGCCATAAATATATTTGCTTTTATCGAGGCCCCTCGCATCCGCCGCCGCCTTGGCCAAATTCAACGCGGTGCCTGACGGCGCATCGACTTTTTTGGAATGATGTGTTTCAACGATTTCGACCGCATAATCCGCGTTCAATAATCTCGCCGCTTGCGCAACTAATTGCTGGGCCACGAATACGCCCTTGCTCATATTATTCGCATGAAAAATCGGAATGGTTTTCGCGACTTCTTTCAGGGACGCGAATTGCGTATCGTTCAATCCAGTCGTGCCGGAGACGAGCGGTTTTTTATATTCGGCGCATAATTTTGCCCAATCAGCCGTTGATTCAGCGCGGGTGAATTCGATCACTAAATCGGCCTTCGATATATTTTGTTTGTCATTCGCAAGACTGGCGCGCGATACCGTACCGGCGAGCGCAAAGCGCGCATCGTTTTGCATGGCGGCTATAATTTGCTTGCCCATACGCCCATTCGGGCCGATCACACAGATGGAAATTGGTTTCATGCGCATACCATGCAAAGAAAAACCCGGAAATGCAACGGTTTATTGACGAGCAAATATAGATTGCACAAGCTTTAGAGGCCATGTATTTTAAAGAAACATATAACAATGGGCTTTAACCGATAAATTTATGCTCCCGATGAAAAATCCTCCCACCAATATCGCAGAGTCGGCTGGGCAAATTTTGTGGGACTTGCTTGCGAGTCCCGAAAAAGCGCCGATTCCAGTATGGTTTAAAAATTCCCTGACGGAGGAAATAGCGAGAACGTTTTTGTCGCCAGAACACAAAATTGTCGCAACCCTGATTGCCTTTATGAGCCAGCCGTTGACGCCGCGTAAACCTAAACCGCCCGATTCTTTGTTTGCGAGGGCCATCAGTGTCGCGGCCTATTTTTTAGAACCTTTTGCGCGGCCGAAAACCCCTTCATCGTCCAACCTGTTCGCCGCCGACCTGCCGGGATTTTTCCCGATGATCGACCGTCTGATCGGCGAGCGGATTATTGTCGATTTTGGCACAGAAAATAACGCACCGTCTTGGGGCGAGGAAGGGGCAAATATACGATTTATTCTAAGAAGGGCGGATCACTGGTTGCTACGCAGCGAATTGTCCTTCATCATCCCCGCTCAAAAAATCGGAATGGATCGGCACGAATTTTACCGCGGCGTTTCCTATATATTCGGCGCAAGTCCGCCGGAAGCATGTTTTTATCACCTGCAACGTTACGAAGCGGAAATGACCGCGATCGATCCATCGGACCCCAGTTTGGCGGAAAAAAAGCGGCGCGGATTGCAATGGTGCAATGGGGTAAAATTTGGCGTCCAGGTATTGGGGCTAGAATCGCCGCAACAGGCGCTGGACCGGGGCGTGATTGCGCGGGTGGATTTTCGAAACAATCAAATGATAGTTCATCGGTAAAAGATCAATTTTCCCCGCCGGTGAATTCGCGGATTTTATCGAAAAATCCGCTGGATTCCGGGGTGGATTTATCGCCGAGCGAGTCTTGCAATTCTTTTAATAATTGCTGTTGTTTTTTATTTAAATGCACTGGCGTTTCGATACGCAGATCGACGAACATATCGCCACGCGATTTCGCGCGCATGATATTCATCCCCTGGCCTTTCAGGCGAAATTGCTGGCCGAATTGTGCGCCGGCGGGAATCTGTAATTTTTGCACTTTGCCGTCGATGGTTGGAATTTCCACTTGCCCGCCCAAGGCCGCTGTGGTCATGGGGATTGGGATCGATGCAAATAAATTTGCGCCGTCGCGTTTGAAAAAACGGTGCGGTTGTACGGCGAGGAAAATATATAAATCGCCCGGATTGCCGCCGCGCATGCCGGGTTCGCCCTCGCCCGCCAAACGAATCCTGGTGCCATCCTCAACGCCAGCTGGAATATTGACCGACAAAGTTTTTTCTTTACGCACGCGGCCAGCGCCGGAACAAGTTTTACAAGGTTTGGCGATGACTTGTCCCTGGCCATTACAGGCGCTGCAAGTCCGCTCCACCATAAAAAATCCTTGATTGGATCGCACCTTGCCGCTGCCATGACAGTAATTACATGCGGTTGGGGCGGATCCATCGGCAGAACCCGCGCCCTTGCAATCGCCGCAAGTCGCGGATCCAGGCACGCGGATTTGTGTGTCCTTGCCGTTAAACGCATCTTCTAAGCTTAATTCCATATTATATCGCAAATCGGCGCCGCGGCCGGTGGAACCGCGTTGGCGGCCGCCCATGAAATCGCCGAACATTTCTTCGAAAATATCGGCGAACGAAGACGTGAATGAGAAATCGCCGAACCCGCCAGCGCCGCCGAATCCGCCTTGTTCGAACGCGCTATGACCATACCGGTCGTACGCCGCGCGTTTTTGATCGTCGGATAAAACTTGGTACGCTTCGTTCAGTTCCTTGAATTTGGCTTCGGCCGCTTTGTCGCCCGGGTGACGGTCGGGATGGCATTCCATCGCCTTTTTACGGAATGCGGATTTGATCGAAGCACCGTCCGCGGTGCGCTCGATTTCCAGCAATTCGTAATAATCCCGTTTCGACATTTAAAACCGTCTACTCTGGCTTATTGCTTGTCTTCTTTAACTTCCGAGAATTCCGCGTCGACGACTTTTTCGGCGCCATCGGGCTTGGTTGCATCGCCGCCGCCCGCATCCGCAGCACCATCACCGGTTGCCGCGCCTGCGTCTTGCTGGGCTTTGTACATGGCTTCGCCCAGTTTCATCGATGCTTGCGCGAGTTTTTCGGCGCGCTGCTGGATCGCGGTGACATCTTCGCCGTCTTTGACCGACCGCAAATCGGCAATCGCGTCTTCGATCGCGCGTTTTTCGTCCGCGGAAACTTTGTCGCCAAAATCTTTCAGCGATTTTTCCGAGCTGTTTATCAAGGCTTCGGATTGGTTGCGGGCTTCGGCCAAGGCGCGGCGTTTTTTATCGTCCGCTTCGTGGGCCTTGGCGTCGTCGACCATTTTCTTCACATCGGCATCCGACAAACCGCCAGTCGCCTGGATACGGATTTGTTGTTCTTTGCCGGTGGCCTTGTCTTTCGCCGACACGCTGACGATGCCGTTGGCGTCGATATCGAACGTGACTTCGATTTGCGGCACGCCGCGCGGAGATGGCGGGATTCCCATCAAATCAAATTGGCCAAGCAGTTTATTATCCGCCGCCATTTCCCGCTCGCCCTGAAACACGCGGATCGTAACTGCGGTTTGATTATCTTCGGCTGTCGAGAACACTTGTGATTTTTTGGTTGGGATGGTGGTGTTGCGTTCAATCAATCTCGTGAACACGCCGCCCAGCGTTTCAATGCCGAGCGATAATGGCGTAACATCTAGCAACAATACGTCTTTGACGTCGCCTTTCAATACGGCGGCCTGAATGGCGGCACCGACGGCGACGACTTCGTCCGGGTTGACGCCGCGATGCGGTTCTTTGCCGAACAGTTTTTTAACCGCTTCCACAACGCGCGGCATGCGGGTCATACCGCCGACCAGGATTACTTCGTCAATATCGGATGGCGAAACGCCGGCGTCTTTCAACGCTTTGCGGCATGGTTCCATGGTCGATTCGATCAAATCTTCGACCAATGATTCCAATTTCGCGCGGGTCAATTTCAACGTCAAGTGTTTTGGGCCAGACGCATCCGCGGTGATGTACGGTAAATTGATTTCGGTTTCGGTCGAAGACGATAATTCGATTTTGGCTTTTTCCGATGCTTCTTTCAAACGCTGCAACGCCAATTTGTCGTTGCGCAGATCGACGGTTTGATCTTTTTTGAATTGATCGGCCAGGAAATCGATAATGCGTTTGTCGAAATCTTCACCGCCCAGAAACGTATCGCCATTGGTCGATTTAACTTCGAACACGCCATCGCCGATTTCAAGAATCGATACGTCGAACGTACCGCCGCCCAAATCGTATACGGCGATTGTGCCGGTTGCTTTTTTCTCTAAACCATAGGCCAGCGCGGCGGCGGTGGGTTCGTTGATGATACGCAAAACTTCCAATCCGGCGATTTTGCCAGCATCGCGCGTCGCTTGGCGTTGCGCGTCGTTAAAATAAGCGGGAACGGTGATGACCGCTTCGGTGACTTTTTCGCCCAAATAACTTTCCGCGGTTTCTTTCATTTTTTGCAGGATGAATGCGGATACTTGTTCCGGCGCGTATTTTTTCCCCCTAGATTCGACCCATGCGTCGCCATTATCGCCTTTGATAATTTTATACGGCACCATCGATAAATCTTTTTTGACAATCGGATCGTCGTATTTGCGGCCGATCAAACGTTTGACGGCATAAAAAGTATTGTCGGGATTGGTCACCGATTGGCGTTTCGCGGATTGGCCAACCAAACGTTCGCCGCTTTCCAAAAATGCGACTTGGGATGGGGTTGTGTTCGCGCCTTCGGCGTTGATGATAACTTTTGGCGTTTGGCCTTCCATGACCGCAACGCAAGAATTGGTGGTGCCTAAATCGATCCCGATAACGCGTGCCATAAATCACTCCTTAATTATAATGCTTTCAATTGGTTAGATTCTCTATAAGGTCTTTTATGCATATAAGAAAGCGCATTTTGGGATTCAAGGGAGCGCCCGGGATAAAATTGACATTTTCGTCCGATTCTTTATAAATATATCCGTATAAGAAATAATATTACCCGAGGGGATCGAAATGAACTTAAAGGGCAAACGGATCGCGTTTATCGACGATGAGGCTTATCGCACCCGGCTGCAGCGAGAAAATCTTGAGCGCGCCGGCGCTGAAGTGATTTTTTACCGCGATTTACCAGAAGCGCATACCGCATTGAATAGCGACCTTAAATTCGATTTGGTGGTTTTGGATCTTGGCATGTCGCCCGACGGTATGGTGAGCCCAGGAGCCCAAGAAAGATTCGGGCGCGCGAATGGATTTTTCCTGTTGGCGTCTTTAAGGGACCGGTTGAAACAAGAAAAAACCGGTTTGATTATTTTGACCAATCACGGATCCTTCCTGGAAGGCGGCGAGAATAGCGTGATCACACAATCCGTGTTCGCGGAATTAGGTCTTAGCACCAGCGGCCGCAACATCGGACTTTATACAAAGTTAGGTTTACCGGCCAGAGATTTACCAGCGGTGGCATTGCGGATTTTAGGATATTGCCGCGCCGCGTAAAAAATAATTAAAGGAGAAAAGAAATGGCAACAAGGACAGTTTCCATGGGAACAAAACAAAAAATTATTTTAGGCGCGATTGCAGGCGCTGTGTTAATAGGCGGCATCGCATCCATTGCCACGGCTGGATTATTGGCAACACTGGGTTACGCGGCAAATTCCGCCATCTACGCGGCCTGTATTGTAATATATGGATTGACCGGAGCTTTTTTCCCCAAGTTGATTTTTCGCGGCGACCGCAAACCGATTCCCGGCAATGGAAAAACCGTCGCTGTTTTTGCGGCAGCAGGCATTTTTCTGGGCGCGCGGACTGCTTCCAAAATAGTGGAAAAATCCCAGAACCAACAAAAACATCACAAACAATATCGGCACCATCTTTACAATCTTCGTTGGTTGCCCTGGCCAGCCATAAAACGCGATCAATATAGGAAAATAAAATGAACAACTTTTTAGAAACAGCAAAAGCCTTTGTGCTGGTCGGCGCGGTAGTGGCGATTGGTTTGGGCACTGTTATTGGCGGTGTAATTGCATTAGCTAGTATGGAATTTTATATGGCGTTAGCAACGGCGGCCTGCTGTGCTGGCGCTATTTTTCCGGCCAGCATTGTTGGGGTTGGCCTCTATCAATGGTATGATAACAGATGTGGTAGTTTAGATGATTCTCCCGCGTCCCGTAGAAAAGCCTATGCTATGGGCACTGCTCTTACAATAGCAACTATGGGCGTTTTTATTGGTGGCGGGCAAGCCATGCGCCAAATTCCTTTTGTCGACCGGAATCTGACCCCGACTAAAACAGCAAAAGCCCCCACATCCGCAATTATCGGTAAAACAATTATAGAACGCGGTGAAAGATAATCCGTGTCCAGTTCTGGAAAAAATAAAAAATCCAGCCGATGGGTTACCGAAATCCGGCGGCGCTGGAAAAGCAGGTACCTGAATACTGCTGCGTTTATTGTGGCCCTAACCATGACATGGAGCGGTTTTAATGCCCGCATGTCAGTATGGCGCGTTGGGGAATTGATTGTGTATGGCGATTTTCAAAATCGCGCCGATAAAAAACCGGGGTTCAAAGACCAATTGCAGCCCGGTGTATTTGCCAATATACGATACGAAGAAGGCAAAGCATACCGCCCCATCGATTCTATCAGCAATGCCATAACCCCCGTCATCATTACACATGGGGTTATTGCCCCCATCGTTGCCGGAATTGCGTGTTTACGCCGCAGGCACAGATAATCCCGATTCACCATCAATTATTACAGCAGCGCCTTAGGCCTGCACATCCACCTTGGCGGTATCAGCCGGCGGGCCGCTTACGGCTTTGGATACGCCGACCAAGGCCGGGCGCAGCAAACGATCGTGAATCATATAACCGGCCTGCAATATCTGCATAATAATTCCGGCCGGTTTATCGGCGGTTTCAACCTCGAACATGGCTTGATGTTTATTGTAATCGAACGTTTCGCCGATCTTCGGTTCGATTTTTTTAATGCCGTGTTTTTCAAAAGCGCCCAATAATTCTTTTTCCGTAATTTCAACACCGGTCAGCATATTTTTCACCGCCGGGTTCGATGTATCTTCTTTCGATGCGGCATCGAGCGTGCGGCGCAAATTATCCGACACATTCAATAAATCGCGCGCGAACGAGGCGGCGGCGTATTTCATGCCGTCTTCTTTGTCTTTTTCCATGCGTTTGCGCAAATTTTCGGCATCGGCCATTTGCCGCAACAATTGGTCTTTGAGCGCGCCGATTTCCGCCTGCAATTTCTGCGTATCGCCGCCGTCGATTTTCAATTCCGACACATTATTTGCGGGTTCGCCGTTTTCATTTGGATTTTCTTCTTTTTTCGCGGCGTCAGATTTTTGCATGTTTAACCTCTTGCTCGATTATATTCTGTTCTAACATAGTTGAAATGACTTTGGCGGTATAGTCCACCATCGGGATAATCCGCCCGTAATTCATCCGGGTTGGGCCAATAATGCCGATCGTGCCGACCACTTTGCGGTTTTGGTCGCGGAATGGCGCGGCAATCAGGGAACATCCCGAAAGGGCGAATAATTCGTTATCCGCGCCGATGAAAATTTGCATCCCATCCGCGCCTGCCGCCGCATCCAATAATTTAACATAAGCGTCGCGCGATTCCAGTACCTGCATCAAATGGCGGATTTTTGATAAATCTTCGACCTCGGTCACTTGGTCGAGTAAATTGGCCTGGCCGCGCACCACCAAGACTTGATCGCCAGTCGCGACCGGATTGATATAACTGACTAATCCCGCCTCGACCACCTTGGCGGTCAATTGATCGAGTTCGGCTTTATATGCGCGCATTTCTTCGCGCAATAAATGCCGCGCCTCTTCGACCGATTTTCCAACCAAATGGTAACTGAGATAATTGCCAGCCTCGATCAAAGACGATGGCGGCAATCCCAGCGGCAAATCGATCATGCGGTTTTCAATCTGGCCGTTTTCAAATACCAAAACTACCAACGCGCGCCCCGGCGATAACGCGACAAATTCCACATGTTTCAATAAACTATCGCCCTTGGGCACCGCGACAATACCGGCGCAACGCGACAGACCGGATAGGGCCGATGTCGCATCGGTCAGCATTTGCTGTAAACTTTTGCCTTTGCTTTGGCATTGGATTTTGATGCGCGCCTGTTCTTCGGTCGATAAATTGCCGATTTCCAAAATGCCATTGACGTAATGTTTTAATCCCAGTTCCGTCGGTAAGCGCCCGGCCGATTTATGCGGCGCGTATAACAGGCCCGATTTTTCCAAATCGGCCATCACGCTGCGAATCGACGCAGAAGACAGGTTGATTCCCGGCAATCCGGCGATCAAAGCCGAGCCGATGGGCTCGCCGGTTTGCAAATGCAAATCGACGATGCGGCGAAAAATATCGCGGGTGCGGTCGGATAATTCCGGAATCATGATGGAAATATAGAAACAGCAACGTCTTTATGCAAGCTCTTACACTCGCCCGACAACGCGGCTATTTTTTAGCGCTGTGCGCGCAAGGGTGGATATTTCCGTCTGCGGCGCTACGCCATGTCTGAAGGGCAGGCTTGATGGCTCCAGTTCTTCCTGATATTCGCGCGGAGCCGGCAATGGGCGCTGAAAAAACCGCATGGGAGGAGAGCAGGCCGCCGCGATGCCCGCCAAGCCTGCCGCCGCCAGCAAAAGTCGCGACACGCGCACCCGGTCGGGCGCGTTTTGTTTTGCAATCACGCTTTCCGAATCCGACACTGGAAAGTCGCTAGCCGCGCGACCCGTGTATAATGATCTGACAGCATGAAAAATATGATGCGCCAATATAGTCGCGGCGCCGGCATAAGCGGCGCAAAAGAAAGCATGAAAAGAAAGTTTTATAAACCTGTTCATGGAACCCGCGCTTAATCCGCCATAAAAATACGCCGCCGCGATTGGCATGCATGCGATCGTCTCCGCCAAAACCCAAAACAAACAATGTTTCAAGGTTTTGCATAGGCCGACACTTAAAAACATAGCCGCCCTCATGCAAGAAACCGCGCACGTGGATGTTTCCGGCGGCACGCGTAGGAAATTGTCGCCGTCATTATAAATTTCCATAGACGCGGATTTCATCGATTCACTTTCATTTTCGAATGGTGCTCTTATTTATTAACATATGCAAGCTGTGATGATGGATTTTAAAACACTGTAACGATTAGCATCTTTGCCGATTCGCGGTTTCGCGCAGTTTGGCCAGCGTGGGATCGGGCGCGGTTATGGCGCCACTGGCCTTGGAATCGTTTTTGGAATGCGCGTTCTGATACCATGCGCCGCCGCCAATTCCGGCGGCTATGCCGACTGCCCAACCGATAGCCAGGCTGCAAATCACGCGGCGATCTTGAATCCGGTCGACTTCGTACGAACTGCCTATTTCATCGCGGTCCGTGGGCGATTTGATGCAATTGACGGCGTACCCCATAATGGCGCCGATCGCCGCGGGAACCAGCGCGCCGCCAAACCAAGCGGCGGCGAAACCAACCAGTATAGGCGCAGATCCAACGAAGAATATGGTTGTGGCAATCGCCGCACCGGCAAGCGCATACGCGCTGAGCAGTTTTTCTGGGGTCCAGAAATTGGATTTAGAATTTTTGTTCGCTTCGGCCATCACATTTGCTCCAGAGTCTATATCCGCAATCGGATTTCTTGCATTTTCTCTCCGATTGACTGTACGCCGTAAAGCAGTTAAGGGAGAGGCTGGTGAACACTATATAGGATGTTTCTTTAATGTCAACGACCCGCTCCCATGCCCGCAAATCCGATCAGTTGCGAAAAATCGAATTAATCCCAGGATTTAGCAAACATGCCGAAGGATCGTGTTTGGTCAAATTCGGCGATACGCATGTGCTATGCACCGCCAGCATCGATACATCCGTGCCGCCCTGGTTGCGCAATACCGGCAAAGGTTGGGTCACGGCTGAATACGGCATGTTGCCACGATCGACGCATGAACGGATGGACCGCGAAGCGGCCAAGGGCAAACAATCCGGGCGCACCCAGGAAATTCAACGGCTGATCGGTCGCGCATTACGATCAGTGATCGATCTTTCTATTTTGGGCGAAAAACAAATCAAGATCGATTGCGACGTGATCCAAGCCGATGGCGGCACGCGCACCGCTTCAATCACCGGCGGATATGTGGCTTTGCACCTTGCGTTAAACGGTTTGAAAAAAACCGGCCTTATTTCCAGATGGCCGATCCGCGAGGAAGTCGCGGCGATATCAAGCGGCATTATCAAAGGCACGCCGATGCTGGACCTGGATTATAACGAGGATTCGACCGCCGAGGTCGATGCGAATTTTGTCATGACCGCATCGGGGAAAATCGTCGAAGTGCAAGGCACCGCCGAAGGCGCGCCATTCGCGCCGGAAGAATTGCAAAAATTATTGCAATTATCCAGCAATGGCATTCAGCAATTAATCGAATTGCAACGCAAAGCGGTTGGATAATCTGGGCCGGGCATCCTTTCATGAAACAATTGCTGCTCGCCACGCATAATTCCGGAAAAATCCAAGAATTTAAGGCGTTACTCGCCCCGCTAAACATCGAAATTTTATCGGCGGCCGATTACCGTTTGATCGAGCCCGCCGAAACCGGAGTGACATTCGAAGAAAATGCCGCGATCAAGGCTGTGGCGGGGATGAAGGCAACGGGACTGCCATCGCTGGCCGACGATTCCGGGATTTGTGTTCCGGCGCTGAAGGATGCGCCCGGCGTTTACACCGCCGATTGGGCCGGTGTGCCCCGAAATTGGATGAATGCGATGAGGCGCGTGCATGATGAAATAGGCGCATCGACCGACCGCCGTGCCTATTTCGTTAGTTTGCTGGCGCTGTGTTTGCCGAATGGCGATATGAAATATTTTCGCGGCGAGGTTTGGGGGGAATTGGTTTGGCCGGTGCGCGGCGCACAAGGATTCGGGTTCGATCCGATGTTCAAACCGGACGGACACGACCAAACCTTTGCCGAAATGAAACCGGAATTAAAAAATAAATTGTCGCACCGCGCAAAGGCACTGGATCAATTATTGTTGTGGCTACGGACACAAGCGGATCATTAATGTTCGGACTGTATATTCATTGGCCATTTTGCAAATCGCGCTGTCCATATTGCGATTACAACGCGCATGTGCGCGAGAGGGTCGATGTGGCCGCGTTTGGCGATGCCTTGTTACAGGATATGCGATATTGGGCCGCGCGGCACAATCCAGGAAAATTGACTAGTATATTTTTTGGCGGCGGCACACCGTCGCTGATGCCGCCAGAATTGGTCGCAGAATTAATTGCCGAGGCAAAAAAATTATGGGGCTTTGCCGATACCATCGAAATCACGCTCGAAGCCAATCCGACCAGCAGCGAAGCCGAAAATTTCGCCGCGCTGCGCGAGGCCGGCGTCAACCGATTGTCGATGGGTATTCAAGCGCTGGACGATAATTATTTAAAATTTTTAGGCCGCAGCCATACCAAAATCGAAGCCAAAGAAGCCATCAAACTCGCCGCCAAATATTTCGACCGCTATTCGTTCGATATTATTTACGCGCGCCCCGATCAGACATTGGACGCATGGCGCGCGGAATTGGAAGAAATTTTAACGTTGATGCGCGATCACATATCGCTGTACCAATTAAGCGTCGAACCGCAAACTGCATTCGCGACATTATATGCGCGCGGCGATTTCCAATTGCCCAGCAACGATCATGCGGCTGCATTATATGATTACACATTGAACCGCCTGTCCCGCGACAGATTCGCCGCCTACGAAGTATCCAATTTCGCGCGGAACCACGATGAATGCCGGCATAATTTGGTATATTGGCAATATTACGATTATATCGGCATCGGCCCTGGCGCGCATGGACGCGTTACGTCCAGCACCGGGAAAATAGCAACCGCCAATCACAAAACGCCCGAAGCCTGGTTGTCGGCCGTGCAAAAAAACGGTCATGGATTGGCCCACGAAGAACCGCTGAACCAACAAATAATCGCCGAAGAAATGATATTGATGAATTTGCGGTTATTGCAAGGATTGGATACGGATCGTTTTCAAACCGTGGTTGGCGCCGATATGATGCAATTTATGAATGAAAAGAATTTCGAATTTCTGCGCGCGCAGGATTTTATCAGATTCGATGGAAAAATTTTATCGGCGACTGCAACCGGGCGAAATTGCCTGAACGAATTGGCTGCGAAATTAATTGCTTAACGCCGACCGCCCCGAGCCAATAAATATTGATACATAGCGGCGGATAAACCAGCCCGCGTAGCTTTTGATAAATTAGCTGCATTTTTTAAATGTTCATAGGCTGATTTATCCTGACGCCCTATTAAGTCCCATAATTCTTGCGCATTTATTGGATAGATATTTCGCTGTTTAAAAGCTGCCTCTCGCTCGCTTACGTCTGGCAAAGCCAATATAGCCATAACGGCATTCATGATGGATGGGACGCTAAGATCAAAATCACCCGTATCGATTCTTATTTTAAATCCCTTGATCATTCCATCATGAATGGCAAGCCAAACCAATAACGATCCATGGGTTTTGTGTTTTATATGATTGGCCAAAATGATCATAATGGCGCCGGATTCATTGGCGGCGCAGTAACGGCCTGGAGCGGCGATTAACGGCAAAAGACTTTCTATGGTAGGCTGTTCAGACATTTCTTTAACGGTATACAATGTCCGCTTTAGAATTTCAACACGATTCGTTTTAGAAATTCCGGGCATCGGCGCGGATCACGGCCAATTGCCGTTCGGCCATGTTTTGCGCGTTAAATCGCAATAATCCAGAATTCACCTGAAAAGACGGCATGGCCGACAAGGCCGCTTGAATCCCGCCCGCTTGCGGCGCGGCGGTCAGCGCGGCGGATAAAATTTGCACGCCATCGAACGCCATCATCGCCAGTCCCGGCGGATTGCCGCCGAAATAAGCTCCGTATTTCACCGCAAATTGTTGCATCGATTTTGGATCGGGCAAAACATAATAGGATTGTTGCAGGCTGGGCAGATTGGCGAAATTGGCTTCAAGCCAGCTGGATGGCCCGGCGATCACAATATCGGTCGAATTAATGCCGAGTTTTTGGAAATTGGCGTCAACCGCGCCAAGCCGCCCGCCGACCTCGCCGACCAAAATCGCGTGATAGGAATTGACCAGGTTCGGCGCCGCATCCGGCAAGGCAGCTTTTATTTTCTGTGCCGCACCTAATAATTGTTTTGGATTGCTGGACGAATACGTGGCGATTGTTTGCAATTTAATGCCGCTGCGCGCCGCGTAATTTTTTGCCGCATCCACAACGCCATTGCCATAGGGCGTTTCCGGCGCCAGCACATGTAAAATCCGCACGCCGCGAACTTCTAAATCATGCAACAGGGTCGCGATTTCGGTTTGCGGCGTCATGCCGAGTAAAAATACATTTTGCCCCGCTGCCGCTGGATCGTTGCTGAAACTTAAAATCGGAATGGGCGGCAGGGCGGGATTGTTTCTAATGCCGCGCACTTCGGTGCTGTAAAGCGGGCCTAAAATCGCGCCAGCGCCCTCGGCCACCGCGCGCGATGCCGCCAGTTGCGCTTGTTCCGGTTTGCCGCCGGTATCATATGGCACAATCGCCAAACGCGGATCGGACGAGGCGTAAATGCCCATCACCGCCGCGTTTTGCATCGCCTGACCCAATATCGATTGCGGGCCGGATAGCGGCAATAACAAGGCGATTTTCAATCGCTGCGCCGGCGGAGCCATGGATGATTGTGCCGGCACCGGTACCGACTGCACCGTAACCGCTTGCTCGGACGTCGGTTTATTCTGCGCTTGCGCTAGACTCGTGAAAATTGCCAACAGCAATAATATCAAGGCGATATTCTGCATTGCGCGGCGAAGATTGGATGGGTAAAGTGAAAATACAAACGTCATGATTGCACCAAAATAAAAGCGGCGAGTTCCGAAAATTCCATGAGCCAGGACAATAACCTAATCCAAATTGCTGGCAGTTTAAAGCAAAGAAAGCCCAAAGCCGGTTTATACGTGGTGGCAACGCCGATCGGCAACAAATGGGACATTACCTTGCGCGCGCTGCAAATCCTGCAATCGGTCGATTGGATCGCCGCCGAAGACACCAGGCATAGCCAGAAATTGTTGAATTTTTATGGCATCGACGCGAAATTAATTTCTTATCACGATCACAATGAAATGGGCATGGCCAGTAAATTAGCCGGGAAAATTCAGGGCGGCGAATCGGTCGCGTTGATCAGCGACGCCGGAACGCCATTAATTTCCGATCCCGGATACCGGTTGATGCGGGCTTGTGTGGCTGAAAATATTCCAATCCATATTATTCCAGGGCCATCGGCCACCATCGCGGCGCTGGCGATTTCCGGCCTGCCGCCAATTCCGTTTCATTTTTTCGGATTCTTGCCGCAAAAAGGCCGCAGCAACAAATTGCTGGAATGGCAGAAATTAGAAGCAACCATTATGTTTTTCGAATCGCCAACGCGCCTGGTCGAATCATTGCAAAAATGTTTGGATGTGTTCGGCGATGTGGATGCCGCCGTTGCGCGGGAACTCACCAAAATGTTCGAAGAAATGCAGCGCGGCAAATTATCCGCCCTGATTGCGCATTACACCGCAAACGAACCAAAAGGTGAAGTGACCGTATTGATCGACAATTCGCACCCAATCGGCGCAACACCGGACGATTTGGATGGCATGTTGCAGAAGGCGCTTGGATTCATGAGTGTCAAGGACGCCGCCGAGATTGTCGCGCGGGAGGCGAAATTGCCCAAACGCCAGGTGTATAAACGGGCGATTGAATTGCAAAATCTAGCCAATGGCGAATCCGAATAAATCCGCATTCAAAACCAAGCAAGGCGGCACAAATTTCCGCCGCGGGGTTTGGGCGGAATTTTTGGCATTATTGTACCTTTTGGGCAAGGGATATTGGCCAATCGCACGGCGATACAAAACCAAGGTTGGCGAGATCGATTTAATCGTAAGGCGCGGCAAGACCATCGCATTCGTTGAAATTAAATCACGGGGCGATGTATGGGCGGCATCCGAAGCCAACAGCCAATATCATCAAAAACGCATCGCAGATGCGGCCGATATTTTTTTAAAACGCCATCCCGCATATTGGAATAATTATCATTTGCGCTATGATGAAGTGATCTGCGTGCCGGGCAAATGGCCGGTACATATTATTGCGGCATGGAGTTGATGAGAAACTTACTGATCCTAGGCATTTTATTTTGCGGCGCTTTTTTATCCGCGTGCGCGCCTGTGGGCATGTTGATCGGCGCTGGCGCGATGGCGGGCACGGCGGCAATGGAGGAACGCGGGTTCGGCCAATCGGCCGATGATTTGCGCATCAATACCGAAATCCAAGGCCATTGGATGGATTACAGTTTCGATATGTTCCAACAACTGAATATCACCGTACGCGAAGGACGGGTTTTGGTAGTCGGTTTTATCAAAACACCGGAAGACCGATTGGAGGCAATCAAAAGAATCTGGCGCGTGCCCGGCGTGACCGAAGTGATCAATGAAATCCGCATCGATGACGGCACCGGCGGAATCGACACGCTGGCCCAGGATACCGCCGCCGCGACCGAAATAAAGGCGCGCATGACATTGGATAAAAACATATATGCCATCAATTACGCGGTCGATGTGGTGCGCGGCGTGGTTTATATTATGGGCATCGCGCAGAACGAGGCCGAATTGACGCGCGTGATCGCGCTGTGCAAAGGGCTTGAATATGTCAAACAAGTAAAGCAATATGCGCGCATTAAATCGCGATCCGGAGAAACATCATGATTAAAACCATCGCCGTGCAAATGGACGATATCGGCCAATTGAATTTGCCGCACGACAATACATTTTTCCTGATGCGCGAAGCCGCCAACCGCGGATATAAAATATTTTATTATACGCCAGATCAATTATCCGCGAACGGCGACAATATTACCGCGCGCGGACAATTCGTAACGATTCCCAAAGGCGAAATATCTTATCAACTGAGCGCGGTGACCGATTTAAATCTGGCAAACACCGATGTGGTTTTAATTCGGCAAAATCCGCCATTCGATATGTCTTATGTAACGACCACATTATTGCTGGATCTGATCGCACACAAAACCTTGGTGCTGAATAATCCGAAATCGCTGCGCGATTTTCCGGAAAAAATCTTGCCGCTGCATTTCCCAGCCCTGATCCCGCCAACGACGATCAGCGCCGAATACGACATTATCGCAGAATTTTACAAAAAACAGGGCGAGATCGTGGTCAAGCCGATTTACGGCCGTCACGGACAGCGCGTGTTTTACATCAAGCCCGAAGATAAGAATTTCGAATCGATTGTGCGCACGATGTTATCGTATGGACAACCGATTATCGCGCAAAAATTCTTGGCCGATATTTACGATGGCAGCAAGCGCGTAATAATGATTGGCGGCGAAGTGATCGCAACCATGAAAAACGTCCCGCCGCAGGGAAGTATTTTATCGGGCTATTCCGACCGGTCGCCTTATCAAATCACCGAACTGACGCCCGGACAGAAAAAAATCTGCGATACGATTGGGCCATTTATGGCGAAAGCCGGATTATTTTTGGCTGGCGTCGATTTGATCGGCGATTATTTGATTGAAATCAATGTCACCTCGCCATCGGGTTTGATCCCAATTCAACAACTCTATAACAAGAACGCCGCCGAAATATTCTGGAATATGGCGCAAAATCAATTGGTTAAATTACGTCAAGCAGCGGCTTGATTTCGTACCAAACGAGGCCTAAATATTAACCAAGCGTTCTTTGCAGGACGCGATAAGATTTCAACCCTAACAAAGGAGTCCATTATGGGCGGTCCATTTCAAAAAAATAAACCGAAACCATCCGAACAACCAGGCCAACCGAAACCAGGTGGCTGCTAGTTCGTAGTTTCAAAATAAAAAACCCCCGCGCGTTTAGCCGGGGGTTTTTGTTGGTTAAATTTATTTACCGAACCATCTCGCCATCTTTCCAGCGTGCTTTTCGAAGCATCTCAAGATCATGCAAACTAGCGCCTGCTAATGCCGTGCGGCGCGCTTCCACAGTGCGCAAAACTTTGCCCGGGCCTAGTGGCTTATTTCCTGAAACATCGGTCAACGCTTCGGCTTCTTTATATTCGGCTTCGGGTATAGTCACTGTGCCATCTCGTGGATGAACCAAAGTTATTTGACCGCCAATTCTTTGTTGTAAATTCCAAGCACAACCCGGCGTTACGATGGAAAGCGAGGCTAATGGTTGATTTGCCGCAGGCGCCGCTGCAACAGCGGACGTTCCATCTGTAGAACGAAAATCGTCTACTTCCCTACGTACTGTCCTTGTTTGTCCCGCGTAAGAACCCAGCCAAGCCCTTAAATCTCTTCCCATATTTCTCTCCTGTAATCTTCAATTATTTAATCAAAATGCTAGCGGGATTTTACCATATGCCCATTACGCCAATAAGCTTGCGCTACACGATGACGGCCTTTGGTTCTCGATTTTGCGCCGCTGCCAATTTTTTCCATAGCGGCCTTGCGAGCATCCGCCGTTCTCAACACATCATCTACCAAAATAACGCGGCCATGGCTGGGCAATGTTACCCGAAGGGCATTTTCATAATCTCTCCGGCTAATCTTTTTAGTTTGCCCAGTGGTGGGATTGGTAAATAACATATCCCACGGATTCGATTTTCCATGCTCGATAAACCATTGCGCCACCGGTCTTGGTTTTGGTGGTTTTACTTTGACTTGTGGTTTTGGTTTTGGCGGTTCGTTATGCCCATAACTGGAAAGATAACTGGCACCATAAGAACTGGACGAACGCACCCGCCCCGAGGACCAAAACGAACCACCAAATATACTTTCTGGCATCGATAATCTCCTATTTTCAATTCAGATATTTTTATGTCTGATAGGCCTACCTGTCAACGGTGAATTTGTTCTGGTTTTGTTTTGGAATTGAATGTGCTAAAAACCGGGGATGAGCATTAATCGCATCAAAACCGCCGCATTCCAGGGTATCGATGTTTTGCCGATCGACGTGCAAGTCACGCTGACCACCGGCAAGGTGGATTTCGTGATCGTGGGTTTGCCCGACAAGGCGGTTGGCGAATCGCGCGAACGGGTGCGCGCCGCGTTGCATTCGATGGGATTGGCCCTGCCCCCCAAACGCATTGTCGTCAATTTATCCCCGGCCGATGTTTTAAAAGAAGGATCGCATTTCGATTTGCCCATCGCCCTTGGCGTTTTGGCGGCATCCGGCATTATCGGTCAGGATCAGTTGGACCGGTATGTGGCGCTTGGTGAACTCGCGCTCGATGGGCAATTAAGCGGCGTGAATGGCGTTTTGCCCGCCGCGATGCATGCGTTTGAAATATCACACGGCATTATTTGCCCTGAACCTAATGGCCCTGAAGCCGCATGGGTTGATGGATTAGATATTATCGCGCCACACAGTTTATTGTCGCTGATCAATCATTTCAAAGGCACGCAAGTATTATCGCGCCCCACCCCGAAATTGACGGAAGCAGTCAAAACCCATTTGAATTTGCGCGATATCAAGGGCCAGGAAACCGCCAAACGCGCGTTAGAGATCGCGGCGGCTGGCGGCCATAATATGTTGATGATCGGCCCGCCAGGATCGGGCAAATCGATGCTGGCCTCCCGCTTGCCATCAATCTTGCCGGAGTTATCGGCGGTGGAGGCATTAGAAGTCAGCATGATCCATTCCATCGCCGGGCAATTGGACGATGGAAAAATTTCTAAAACCCGCCCATATCGCGATCCGCATCATTCCGCATCTTTGCCCGCATTGGTTGGCGGCGGACTTCGCGCCGCGCCAGGGGAAATATCGTTGGCGCACCAGGGCGTTTTATTTTTGGATGAATTGCCGGAATTTCAAAGACAAACATTGGAAGCCTTGCGCCAGCCGATTGAAACCGGACGCGCGTTAATTGCCCGCGCCAATGCACACATCACTTATCCCGCTAGATTTCAATTGATCGCGGCGATGAATCCATGCCGGTGCGGGTATTTGGATGATCCATCGCGCTGTTGTACCAAGGCACCGCGTTGCGCTGGCGATTATCAATCGAAAATATCCGGGCCCATTTTTGACCGGATCGATTTGCATGTCGATGTGCCTGCGGTCAGTGCGCTGGATTTATCGCGCGAAGCGTCGGGCGAGACCAGCGACGATATCGCCGCACGCATTATGACGGCGCGGGAACGCGCTCAGCAAAGATTCGCGGCATTAGATGTTAAATGCCGCACCAATGCCGAGGCCGATGGCGAAGTGTTACAGCAAATTGTGAAACTTAGCGATGACGCGCAGAAATTATTGGCCGAAGCGGCGGAAAAATGGAAATTATCCGCGCGCGGCTATCACCGTATTTTGCGCGTCGCGCGCACCATCGCGGATCTGGCCGCCAACGACAATGTTGGCCGCACCCATATCGCCGAGGCGCTGGGATATCGGCGATTGAATGTGAAGGATTAAGCGGCGGCGATCATTTTTCCAAGCTTGCGCCCGGCCAGAATATGAATATGGAAATGCGGTACTTCCTGGCCGCCATTCGATCCGCAATTGGAAATTAAACGGAATCCTTGTTCGGTCGCGCCGACTTGATTGGCGACCTGGCCGGCGGCGCGGAAAAATCCGGTGATTTCATCGTTGCTCGCCTTGGACGAAAAATCGTCGAACGAAACATATTCGCCCTTTGGGATGACCAGCACATGGGTCGGTGCTTGCGGGTTGATGTCGTAAAACGCCAGCACGAATTCGTTTTCAAAAATCTTTTTACACGGAATATCGCCGCGCAGAATTTTGGCGAAAATATTATTGCGATCGTAAGCCATGGAGAACCTCGTTATTAGATGTGGTAACGTAATATACCCTCCCCTTGAGGGAGGGTCAAACGCGAGAGCGTTTGGGGTGGGGATTCTAGTCGCGGCGGCGTTTTAGCAATACATAAAACGCGCCCGATCCCCCATGGCGTGGTTGCGCCGGGGATAGGGATAATATTCTGGGTCGCAAATCCGCGCCATTCAGCCATTTGGGCAGATTTTCGCGCAACACCCCGGTTTTTTCCATGGTGTCTTCACGGCGCGCCCCGCCCTTGCCGGTAATAATTAAAACGCACCGGTCGCCCGCATCAGTACAATTAGGTATGAATTTTTTCAAAGCGCCATGTGCCTCCGCCTGGGTCAGGCCATGCAAATCCAATGTTGAATCGATATTCATATGACCACGGCGGAATTTTTCGAATGTGGAGGCATCGACGCCATGATTTTTGCCCGACTTCAATTCCGGCGCATCCACCGATTTTGTTTTGGGCGGCGTGCCAACATCGTCCCAATTCATTTTTTCTTCCGGGTCCGGTTTTTGTTCCGCCGTAACGCGCGGTTTCGCGGCGGGGAGTTTTTTCACCCCCCGCATCATTTCCCGGAATAAATCCATATCGTCCGGATCTTTGGATTTAGACATTATTTTGCGGAAACGGCGATCTCGCCGCGCGGTACGATCGCATATAATTTGCCGCGCCCGCGCATTTGCCCGGCCGCATATTTGGCGTCATCGCCGCTGCCGAAATAATAATCGGCGCGGATTTTGCCCTTGATCGCGCTGCCCGTATCATGCGCGTAGACAATTTTTTGGAGCGGCGCGTCTTTGACCGGATGCGCGGCATCGATCCACATCGGAATTCCAAGCGGATAAAAAGCGCGATCAACCGCAATGCTGCGTTCGGCAATCAACGGAATACCATAAGCGCCGATTGGGCCTTCGTGATTTTCAGCGAGGCCGTCGATTTTACGGAAGAAAATATAAGACGGATTGGTTTGCAATATCTTTGCCGCGCGTTCGGGATTGTTGCGCAGCCAGTTTTCAATCGACGCCATTTCGATTTTATCTTTTGGCAGAATATTTTGCTCGCCAATCGCCTTGCCGATCGAATAATAAGCCTGGCGGTTTTTTCCGGCAAATCCAACGCGCATGACCTGGCCATTATCCAATTTCACCCGGCCGGATCCTTGGATATGCAGGGCGAATACCGCAACCGGATCGTCGATCCAGACAAATTCCAATTTTTTATCTTTCAATGCGCCATTATCGATATCTTTGCGCGTTAAATCCAAATATTTATCCGGCGGCATTTTATAAAGCGGGTAACGGTACTTATCCGATTTTTTCAAGGAACCGTGCAATTCTGCTTCGTAATATCCGGTGATCAGGCCAGTATTTTTACCGCCGTCCGTCATCGGAACCGCTTCGAAATTTTGCCGCCAAAAATAAGACGCGGCCGATTGATTTTCAATGCCGCGGGCGCTCGAACAAATTTCCTGCCAGCGCGCCGGGGAAATACGATCGCCATAGATATTGCCCAATTCGGTTTTACCGCCATTGCGTTTAACCAATTTCGGACAGGAATTTTTAAGGCCTTGTAATGCCGCCAGCGGATTTTCCGACGACCAGCCAGGCAATTGATCAAGACCGATGGTGGAGCCGGCCGATTTTACCACAGGCTCAACTGGGGTGGATGTAACCGGGACCGGGGTATGGTCCGTCGCGGCGCAAGCCGCCAAAAAAAGCAGGCCGAGCAATCCAATTGCCGGCAGGGTGTTATTTTTCTTCATGGGTTTGGGTGGCGGTTAAATACCAATTTGTTGCGGTCGATCCCACATTACGGCGGAATGTCCAAATATCATTGATATCGTAAATCCGGTCGGGATCGCCATCGATGACTTTGTTATCCGAATCGCGCGTAGTGGTGATTTGTTCGGATTTGAATAAAACGGTCAGGTAAACTTCGCTGCCAACGATCCGCGCATCGGTAATATCCGGATCGCGCAACCGTACTACGGTCAATTCCATACGCTCGCCGCGCGATTTGCGTTCGTCAATCGCCTTAGCAAAATTATCGTACAAGGCGGGATCGAGCAATTGTTTCAGCGTGCCTTTATCGCCGTCGGCAAAGGCCTTGGCCACCATTTCAAACGCCAGGCGCGCGCCACGCAAAAAATGGCCTTCGGCAAAATTCGGGTCGATATTCTTAATTTGTGCAAGGTTGGCCGATAGGGCGTTTAAGGCATGCTTGTTTTCATCGCCAACGGTAATATCCACCGCTTGGCCGCCCTTGGCGGCGGTTTGAACCGGGGCTTGGCGGCGTAAATTGGCGTAATCCTGGTCCTTGCGTTCCATCCCGGTGCGGGTACCAAGGATTTGCCACAGGCGGAACAGCAAAACAAAAGCGATAATCGCGAAGATGATAATATCTATAGCCATGACCCCAGTTTAGGGCGAAAAGCCGCAAAAAACAAATCTTGTTTTCACTTGATTTTTTCCCCCTTTAAGCTTAGGTAAAAGCCAACATAAAGGGGTCCGCCATGGCAGATGCAAATACGCAATCGATTACCATTAACGCGCAATATGTCAAAGATTTGTCGTTGAAAAACATCAACGCGCCGAAATCATTGATGAATTTACAAGAACCGCCGCAAGTGAACATCGCGGTCGATGTCAAAGCCAACAAATTTTCCGAAGAAGTATATGAAGTAACGCTGGCGATCAAAGCCGACGCCAAAAGCAAAGATATGCAATGCTTCACCGCCGAAGTTTTATATGCCGGATTGATTACCATCAAAGGCATCGCGCCGGATCAATTGCAATCGGTGTTATTGGTGGAATGCCCACGTTTATTATTCCCATTCGCGCGCAGCATCATCGCCGAAGTCACCCGCGAAGGCGGTTATGCCCCATTGTTGGTGCATCCAATCGATTTCTTGGGTCTGTATCGCCAGCAAATGGCCGGTGGCGGAACCGCGCCAGCGGCGGCAACCGGAACCGGTGGCCCGAAACCGGGCGGATTGCGCCCACCTAATTAATTCGCTGGACCGATTATATAATATTAAGACCCGCTGCCCCACAGCGGGTTTTTTATTTGCTTTAACATATCGGTATGGGCCGATAATTCGTCGTCGTTGGGCTGGGCAATTGGGCGCGGCGCGCGGAATATGCGTTCGATCGTACCAGTGCCGCCGGTGGATGATGCCGCCGCAAGATTAAATCCGGCTTGTTTGCCGCCGATCAGTTCGATGTAAACTTGGGCAAGCAAGTTGGAATCCAGCAATGCGCCGTGCAGGGCGCGGCCCGATAAATCGACATTAAATCTTTTGCAAAGCGCATCGAGGCTTGCGGGAGCGCCAGGGAATTTTTGCCGCGCGATGCGCAGCGTGTCGACAATGCGCGGACCGGTGATCGCACCAAATCCCATTTCACCGATATGGTGATTGATAAATTTCATATCGAATTCGGCGTTGTGAATCACCAAGGGTGAATCGCCGATGAAATCCAAAAAATCGGCGCAAATTTCGGCGAATAAAGGTTTGTCTTTTAAAAATTCGGATGTCAACCCATGCACCGCTTGCGCCGCCGCCGGCATGTCGCGTTCGGGATTTACATATTGGTGAAAATGTTTGCCGGTTGGAATGTAATTGACCACTTCAACACAGCCGATTTCGACAATGCGGTCACCCGAATGCGGGTCAAGGCCGGTGGTTTCTGTATCCAGGATAATTTCGCGGGACATAATGATTGATATAACCGGTTCCGCGGCGTTAATCTAGGATATTGACAAATTGGCGAATTGTGAATAGTATCCTTTAAAAATACGGTGATCTGCCTATGAATATGAATGAATTGCGGCAACGGGTTATGGATTGGTTGCAACGTTGCAAACCGGATTTTGCCGTAGAGCCAAGCGAAACGGAAACCGATTTGGTGGTTAATGGCTGCCGGCTGGATTTAAGCAATCTTAGCCGGATGTGCGCCCAGCAGCCAGGCGAGATGAATAAAATTATAGAAAACTACCTGCGCCAATCATTTGAAACCGAACGTGACATAGCGAACTTGCTTGATTGGAATACGGCGCAAATGCGGATTCTGCCCCGTATTAACCCGGAAAGTATTTTCGAGAATTTAGACCGCAACAGCGTGGCGCATTCCCCCTTTGTCAATGGCACGGTCATCACCTATGTGCTGGATTTGCCCGACAAGACCGTTTCCTTGACCGTCCATAATGCGGTTCGATGGGATAAATCGATGGACGATTTGCATAAAACGGCAATCGAAAATTTGGAAAATTATGAGCCGGATTTAGAAACACGATTAATAAAATCGCGCGAAGGCGGACGCGCCGCCATTATATCTCATGATGACTCTTATGACGCCGCGCGGATATTGTTGCCGGATTTTCATAGAAGATTGGTCCTGGAACTAGGACGGAATTTTTATGTCGCAACGCCGGCGCGGGATATGTTGGTGGCTTTTTCCACCGGGCCGGAATCTTTTGTCGGGCGCATAAAAGCCCGGATGCTGTACGATTTTCAACGCTTACCCTATCCCATTACGCCGGATTTATTCCATGTAACGCGGGACGGTATTAGCGGTATGCGACCAGATTCAGGGGTTGAAGAAAATTCTGAAAACGACATTCCCGCGCGTAAATTGAAGGATATAGAATTGAACGAGGGGCTGGCCGTACAGCGCGCAAAAGCCCTGCGCGGCGAACGCGGCGGCTTATGATTCTTGGGCGGCTATATTCCGGACAATCCGCCGCCATTGCCAGCGCGCGATAAATTTTCCGAACCCGGTATGAACGATAAAATCGGCGCGGTTGCGTTTTTCCGCATCCGGCATTTGCCGCGATAGTATCACGCCCAGTTTATGAAAACTCATCCCCGGGCGGCGTAGCACGCGAAAGGCCTGAATCACCTTTGGCGCGGTGACCACGGCGATATAATTGCAGCGTTTTTCCTCGCCGCTTTCGAATAATAGTGGGATATCCAGCACCGCAATTTTGTGGCCGGTGGCGCGGGATTTTTCCAAGAATTCGTTTTCCATCGCCCGCACACGCGGGTGCAAAATTTCTTCGAGTTTTTTTAGAAGTTCTGGATAAACCAGCACTGCGCGCGCAACCACATTGCGGGTAAATTTCTCGTCCCGGTATTCGGGCGGTAAAATCGCGTTGATTTGTTCCTGCACATCCAGATTTTGATATAATTGATGCACCGCTGCGTCGGCCTCGAACACCGGCAAGCCCATTTGCCGCAATTGCTTGGCTGCAACCGATTTGCCCATGCCGATCGATCCGGTTAATCCCAAGACAATCATGCGATCACCTTTTCATGCCGCAGAAATTGCAACAACGGCAACAACGGCAATCCGATGATCGAGAAAAAATCGCCTTCGACCCGGTCGAACAATTGAATGCCCAGCCCTTCGATTTGATAACAACCCACAGATTGCAAAACCTTGTCGCCCATTTGATCGAGATATTCTTCGATCATATTATCATCCAATGCGCGCATTTGCATGACGCAAGGATCGACATAATCCCATAATATTTTTTGATCGCGCACCACGGCAATGCCGGAAATCAAATGATGCGTTTTGCCGGACAGGAACTGTAAATGTTCTTTGGCCTCTACGCGGTTTTTCGGTTTGGCGAACCATCTGTCGCCGCACAGCATCATTTGATCGCAGCCAATAACATAAGCGCCCGGAAATTTTGCCGAAATCTTCACAGCCTTGGCGGCGCTCAGGTCACTGGCGACTTGCTGCGCGGAAAGGCCGCGTTTCTGCCAATCCAGCATCATTTCATCTTCGGGTAAATCCGCCGCATGCGCTTTGAATAACAAACCCGCGCGGTCCAAAATCTGGCGGCGGAATACGCTGGAAGAGGCTAGAATTAATGGCTGCGGCATTATTTCGCTTTGGATTTTTTGGCTGGCTCGCCCGCGGCTTTTTGTTTGCGGTCTTGGTACATCTGCAAAATAATCGCGGCGGTTTCTTCGACCGATTTGCGCGTGACATCAATTACCGGCCATCCTTGCTGCGCAAACAGGCGCTGCGCCGCGCGGATTTCCTCGCGCACGCGTTCGGGATCGATATAGGAATTGGCTTCGTCATACTTGCCGTCACTAGAAATCATTTGCAGCCGCGTTTCGCGAATTTGAATCAATCGCGCCGGATCGTTGGTAAGGCCGATGATTAACGGATGTTTCGATTCAAATAAAATTTTCGGCAATTCGACGCCGGGCACAATCGGCACGTTTGCGGCCTTTACCCCACGGTGCGACAAATAAATGCAGGTCGGCGTTTTCGATGTGCGCGACACGCCGACTAAAATTACTTCGGCGCGGTCAAGTTCGTTGGTCAGTTGGCCGTCATCGTGGTGCATGGCGAAATCCATCGCCTCGATTTTATCGAAATATTCTTCGGTCAATTCATGCTGTTTGCCGGGCGCCTCGCCGCCTTGTTCGCCCAAATGGCGGCGCAGTGCCTGGAAGATCGGATCGAGCACCGATATATAAGTGATTTTGCGTTGCTTGCATTCCGCATCCAATTGTTCGGCGATTTTCCGGTCGGCGAAAGTCGCGATAATAATGCCCGGATAATTTTCAACGCCACGCATCAAATTTTCGATCTGCACAGATCCGCGCACTAGCGACCAAACATGTTCTTCGGTTTCGATCATATCGAACTGGCTCAAGCATGCTTGCGCAACGCGGTGCACCGTATCGCCGGTCGAATCCGACACCAAATGCACATGCAGTGTTTTAGACAGCGTTTTATTTTTCGGCATAATTTTTTTAAAAACTGGGGTGGGGGTGAATTGTTGATAAGCTAAACTTATACACGCAAAGGGGGGCGCAAACGAAGCATCTTTGTATAACAGCCGATTTGCCCGGATTTCTATTTTCCGCATAAAGCCTGTAAAGAATGACCGGTATGACCTTTAAAAAGCTGGGTATACCCATTCATGATATAGCCATACTTATAATTAAGTAATTGATATACAATGACAATATGGAAATATCCCCGTTATTATTGTTATTTCGTTTTGCATAACCAATAATCACAATGGATTGTTTATAAGTAGAGGACAGAATTTAATCCCCGCTATCCCTAGTACCTACTACCTACAACTACTATCTTATTATAATATTTATGATTATTGGGGGGAATGATTTGACAATTATGGCTTATCAAGCTATAAAACTTTCGAGTGTTTAATAATTTTATAACGTTTTATTTCTACACTCAATTAAACAACCCCAAAAATTTGTTCCAAGACAATCCGGTGTTTACCGCGAGCTTTTTTTAAAAATGGCTTTTCTGTCTTTGGAATAGAAATTTTCCAACCCATCAAAGATTTCCCATGAATTTAAAAGAATTAAAAAATAAAAGCCCGTCGGACTTGCTCGATCTTGCCGAAAAAGAGGGTATTGAGGGCGCGAGCGTGATGCGCAAACAGGAATTGATGTTTGCGATCTTAAAGAAAAAAGCCGAAAACGATGTCGCGATTTTTGGCGAAGGCGTTTTGGAAGTTTTACAAGATGGTTTCGGATTCCTGCGCAGCCCAGAGGCAAATTACCTGCCCGGCCCAGATGATATTTATGTTTCCCCATCGCAAGTGAAAAAATTCGGTCTGCGCACCGGCGATACGGTCGAAGGACAAATTCGTTCCCCCAAAGACGGCGAGCGGTATTTTGCGTTGTTGCAAGTCAATAAAATCAATTTCGAAGATCCGGATCGCGTGCGTCACCGCATCAATTTCGACAATTTGACCCCGCTTTATCCCGACGAACGTTTGATATTGGAAGTCGAGCAAGTAACGGTTCCAAAGGGCAAAGAAAAAATCGATCCATCGGCGCGTATCATCGATTTGGTCGCGCCATTGGGCAAGGGCCAGCGCGGCTTGATCGTCGCGCCGCCACGCACCGGTAAAACTGTGTTAATGCAAAATATCGCGCATTCGATCACGGCGAACCACCCGGAAATTTATTTGATCGTTCTGTTGATCGATGAACGCCCCGAAGAGGTCACGGATATGGCCCGTTCAGTTAAGGGCGAAGTTATTTCATCAACCTTCGATGAACCGGCATCCCGTCACGTACAAGTCGCCGAAATGGTGATCGAAAAGGCAAAACGCCTGGTCGAACATAAACGCGATGTGGTGATCTTGCTCGATTCCATTACCCGCCTGGGTCGCGCGTATAACACGGTGGTACCATCATCCGGTAAAGTTTTGACCGGCGGTGTTGATGCGAATGCTTTGCAGCGGCCAAAGCGCTTCTTTGGCGCAGCGCGTAATATCGAAGAAGGCGGATCGCTGACCATTATCGCAACCGCGCTGATTGATACCGGATCGCGCATGGACGAGGTTATTTTCGAAGAATTCAAAGGTACCGGCAATTCGGAAGTCATCTTGGATCGCAAATTGTCCGACAAACGCACCTTCCCATCGATCGACATCACTAAATCCGGCACACGGAAAGAGGAATTGTTGGTCGACAAGAAAACATTATCCAAAATGTGGGTATTGCGCCGCGTGCTTATGCCGATGGGCGTCGTCGATGGCATGGAATTCTTGCTGGATAAAATCAAGACATCCAAATCCAACGCCGATTTCTTTGAGTCGATGAATAATTAATGTGCCATAGCGGTACGTTATCCTGAGCGTCAAGCGCGAAGGATCTTCGCGAATAAGAGGTTGGGGAGCTGTAGAATGTTTTCAAGAAAAACCGGTAAAAATAAAAAAACTATTTTCGCGCTGATTTTGCTGTTGATATTAATTGGTGCCGCCGCTGGCGTTTGGTATTGGCAGCAATACATGGCCGATAAAATGATTCAGGCCACGATTGCCGCGATCAAGCAAGACCGGCCGAATATAAACATCGCCTACGCCAATGTACGCGCCAATGCCTTTACCAAAAGCATCGTGTTCGATGATTTCACGGTCAATAATGGCAATAACACATCCTTGCGAATCAAGGAATTATCGATCCAGAAATTGGAATTGGACCAAGACAGCGTCACCCACGCCAATGTCACCATGCAGAATTTGGGATTGCACAGCGGCAACCGGAATTTTGCCGGCGATATTAAATTCGAATTTTTCGGTAATGAGGAGAAAACCGATTACCGCGTGGACAATTTCTTTTTCGAGGATCTGGCCAGCAAGTCGACCGTCAAATGGCAAAGCGCAGCAGTATCGAATATTGTGCGCGATGAAAACGGCATCACCAATTTCAATTTCGCGGCGCAGGATATTCGTTTGCATGTGGTGGAATCGGATGGAATGGCGCACGATCCAAAACCGATTGCGGTTAAATTTTCCTTCGATAAAACCAAAGACGGATTGAATCATGTCCGGCAATTCGCCATCACCGAAAATACCGGTAAATTTTTATTCGGTATCGAACATTTGGCGACACAACTTGCGGACAAAAATTTTGCATTCTTGGTCGAGAAAATAAAAATCCCGGCGGAATTCAACCCACTCGCCGGATTCGGTTATGGCGAATTTTCTTTGAACCTCGCCACCAGCGGCACGATGATGCCGGATGCATATCAATTGCGTCAGGAAATCGCCCTGCAAGATGGATTCCATTTCCGCATCATGATCAATCTGGACCCCAGCATTTTGGATCTGGCGGCGTTGAATGAAAATACCAATTACGTGCAAAAAATCCGCCAATTGATGATCGAGTACCGCGATTTATCGTTGCTGCAACGCGTATATGCGCAAATGGGCGCGGAGCAAATGAAAATTTCCGGCCAGCAAATGGTGATGGGAATGGCGGCATCGTATGGTTTGGATAAGGATCCGAATTTTACGTCAAGCCTTAATGCGTTACAGAATTTTATGGCCAGTCCCGGCAATATTCGCATGACGATCCAACCGCAACCGGCGCTGGATATGTCCAATACCATGGGTTTGGCAATGACCAACCCAGCGGAATTAGCCCGCCAGTTACAATTACAATTCACGAGTTTTTAAATATTTTTATCGGCCCTCGTTTTGGGCTATACGCAAAGCGTTGCGATAACGATTAATATCGGAATTATGTATCAGAATCTGGGCCGCACTTGCGGCGCCTGATACCGCTGAGAAAACGCCCGTAATCCCCGACATAACCGCGAGCTCGGTATAACCATTAGATATAAATCTGACCGCGCTAAATGCGAAAAGTAAGGTGCCCCCTGCGCAGGTAATGACCGAGGATGCGTATAAATTCCGTCTTTTTTGCGCGGAATTCAGTAATAGGCTAATATCAGCCGACGACGAGAAGTTTGCAGCAGCACCTAAATCGCGAGACATAACCCAATCCCTAATATAGTTAATGACGGCTATAACCTAATATATTGTATCCTTATTGTCAACAGTTTTTGGTTGCCCGGGTTGACAAGAAGTAATGTAAGATTAAAATTCAGTCTTCTATTCACCCCTTACTCTGCGGGAGTCCGCTCATGCGTTTGTTCTTTGCCTTTGTTTTTATTGCATTTTTTGTGGGTTTTCCTGTCCATGCCGAAATCATTACCAAATCGGTCGATTACACCGATGGCAAAACCGAATTGCGCGGCACCCTGGTTTATAACGATGAAATCAGCTCTCTGCGGCCTGGCATTTTATTGATCCCGGAATGGTGGGGGCATAATGATTATATTAAACGCCGCGCGCGTGAAATGGCCGAACGCGGCTATGTCGCGTTCGCGGTCGATATGTACGGCCCGGATAAAATTACCGCCGATCCCAAAGTCGCGCAAAGCTGGGCCACGCCATTTTACCAAGACCGGAAAATGATGCGCGAACGCGCCCGCGCCGGTCTTGCGGTTTTGCAAAAACAATTGAATGTCGATAAAGAAAGCATCGCCGCAATCGGTTTTTGCATGGGCGGCACGGTGGCATTGGAATTGGCGCGCGATGGCGAGACATTGGCATCGGTTGCGGCATTCCACGCTGGCCTTGAATTCCCGGATCCAGTCGCCAAGGGCGCGGCGAAGGCAAGAATTTTGGTATTGAACGGCGCGGCCGATCCGATGGTTCCATTCAAAGACCGCCAGGCGTTCATCCAAGATATGCAATCCGCGGGTGCGGATTTGCAATTCATCGAATATTCCGGCGCATTACACGCATTCACCAATCCAATGGCGGATATGGTGCGCAAGACGGGATTGCAAGGCGTTGGGTATAATCCGGTCGCCGAAAAAAGATCGTTCGCGGCCCTATATCCGTTTTTGCAAGAATCGTTTGGGATGAAGGTGAATTAAGGTAGCCGGGTTTTATCCGGGTCCAATCTTGCCTTGATAATTTCAACGGGCGTATCGGGACAATTCAAGGTAAGTTTTAATTGCGCCAATCGTGGAATTGGAATTTTATATTCCGGTCTTGCGAAATCAGAAACCACGTTTCTAAAATTGCCAGGCAATATCGCCACTCCAGCGTCTAAAGGATATTGTTTTTGGAAAGTAGCCGCGTCGCATTCGGTAGTTTGCACGGTTCCATCAGCCATGGTTTGCTTGCGAACATAAATCCACGGATCAATCACATTGCCGGAATCATAAAATATTCTCCATTCCACCGGATAGCCGGGGCTGCGCGGATAGAATGTTTTTCCTTCGACAAGGCGCGGTGTTGTGAGCGCGGTTAGATTTTTGTAAACTGTTGGTCCAAAGACAACCGAAACACTTCCAAGCACCAATCCAGTAGCAAGGCCCCAGGCGAATAGTCGGCGGTTACCTTGTGGTTTCATCGAGAGCCTATAGTTCTTGGTCCCGATAAAATCATAACATTGGCGGTTTGGACGCTACTATGGTTGCCTGTGGTTGTTATATTTTGCACTACATTGACCGAAACCGGATTTGTTGGCTCGTCTTTGTACAAGGCTTTTTCGCCACCCGCTGTTGCGGCGCGCAAAGTTACCGCGTAATTGCTGGCGAAATTCGGCGCCATATATCCGGTTGCAAATATATAATCGCCTTTTTGTGTTTCAATGAATTGCGGACTTTGTAAAATCATTGGCTGCGGAAATTGCTCTTTGGGGGCTAATTGTGCCGCGCGTTCTTTGAATGCAATTCCTTGCAGGGTGATGGTTGGGCCTTCTTCTGCGTTCAAGGAAACCGTGGCGATTTGCGATGGCACGTCCGCATTGCGGCTTTCTGGCAGAGAATTTTCCGGCATTGTTTCCAATGCCTGGGTCATGGCCACGGTTTGCGTTCCGGCAAAAGTGGCCCATTGTTTGATTTCGGTTTCCGTAGCCGGTGTTTTACGCAAGGCGATGACTACATGATATTGACCCGGATGCGCCTTGGATGGCACGGCCCAAATTGTTTCTGAAATTCGCGCGCTGTGGGCTTGCTGGATCATTTCATTTAATGGCGCTTCGAACCCGCGGTGCGGACCATATTCAATATACAGATAGGGTTGATTCGGGAATATCGCGCCCCAATCGGCGGTGGCTCCTTTGACTTTGAAACCATTCCAGGCTTTTTCATCGCTGGAATTTTCCGGCGCAAAGGCGGGGAGTAAATCGGTAATAGTTGGATTGGCTGGATTGGCGGTAAGGCCAGATAAATTATTGCCCTTTAATTCAAACTTGGCGGCGGAGGACCATCCGATCGATTCTTTATAATCACCCCAGACTGGATTTGGGATGCTGAGTTTTAATGCGGTGTTATTTAAAAGAGGGTTATTATCATCCCAGCTAGAAAGGACGACTCCTGTGCTAATGGCGATAACCGCGCCGGTTACGCCTATGGCTCCTATACCCGTTAGTCCTAGTTTCATGATTTTATATCTCTCTATCGTAACAATGGATTATATCATTTATCATGTTTCAAAAACCATGTCTCTAACAAAAACAACCAAAGAGTAATAATATTACAATCTATTTCCTATTAAAGAATTGACATATTGTTTTGGGACCGTTAATGAACAATTAGATTATTGGCCAATTAGGGGAGCTATTCATGAAAACCGTTCAATTTTGCCTATTTTTATTGATGTTTGGTTTGGGCGTTTTGGCATACACCACGCCAGCGAAGGCCACTTGTATCAACACCACACCTTGCACTTGTTCCAATGCTGGTACGCCTCCGGGCTGGTGCCGCGAATGTTGTAAAACCGATCCGGATTCTCCGTACGGTACGCACTGCATGACCGTTTGTGGAACTAATCCTAATCGCGATACGATCGCCTGCAACCGCGCGCAGCAAGTTTGCAACGGACAACAGCCAACCTGCACACCAGATACGATGAGCAGCGCGCGCGCCAATCAAGTCATTGGTGCCATTGGCAGCGGCGGAACCGCGAAAGAATGCGTTGTCACTGTTCCAGCTGACGGCACATCGTCCAAAGTTATGGATTTTATCGAGAACAAATAATTTCTGTTTAGCTTGATTCTGAAAAGGGCCCCAATCGGGGCCCTTTTTATTTATGCCGGTATTTTAAAAATGGGTGGCAGGCATTTGCCGCCATCGCAAACATAAATCGTCGTTTTGCCATCGATCGGTTTTTTGCCATAGGCTGGGTGAGTTTTATCGATGCCTGGCAATTGGTCTTTGGCGGTCAGAATAACTTTATTGGCGTCCGAATTCTGCCAGATTTGCGCGGCAATTTTTTCCGCATCCGGGCCGATCACACAAAATAACTGCGCGCGCAGCAGGAATTCATGGCCGCACAAATAAGTCGTCAGCGGAAAGAAATTTTCCAGAACCTCGCCGGAAAAACAGGCGATAATCTGTTCGGCCTTGGCGCGGTATTCATGAGCGCCGGTCAGATAATATAACCGCATCAAATTTTCGATCATGGTCGAATTGCCCGCCGGCACGGCGTGATCGGATGCGGATTTGGCGCGTAAAATAACATCGACCGTATCGTTTGAAACATAAAAATATCCGCCGGATTTAGGATCCCAATAATGATCGGTTAAATGCTGGGCCAATTCCTGGGCGAATTGTAAATAAGATTCTTCGTTGGTTGCTTCGTATAACAATATCGCGCCACGAATAATATTGGCGTAATCGTCCAGCGTCGCCGGATGCGCGGCAGCGCCGTCCGTAAAAGAATGCAGCAATTTGCTGCCTTTATATAAATTATTTTTAACGAAATTTAGAATTGTTTGCGCCGCATCGATCCAATCGGCACGGTTGAATATTTTCCCCGTATAAACCAGCGCTGATATCGCAAGCCCATTCCAATCGCACAAGACCTTGTGGTCGAATCCGGGTTTTATCCGCCCTTCCCGCACCCGGAACAATTTCTGCAAAGATGCTTGCAGATTTTTCTCGGCGGCATCGTCAACAAGATTGATCGTTTGCAGGCGGTTTAGAATATTTTTATGTTCCCAATTTCCGCCCGCGCGAACATCGTAATATTTTTTGAACGCCACGCTGTCGGGCCCTAGAATTTTATCGATCTCCGCTTCGTCCCAAACGTAAAACTTGCCCTCCTCGCCCTCGCTGTCGGCATCGTACGATGCGGCAAGAGCAAAATCGGATCCGGACTTTATTTTCATATCGCGCAGCAAGAAATCAATGGTTTCAGCAACGCGCCGCGCATATAACGGGTTTTTGGTTTCGGTATAAATCAGCGACAATATTTCGATCAATTGCGCATTGTCATACAGCATTTTTTCAAAATGCGGGATCAGCCATTCCGGATCGACCGTATAGCGCGCGAATCCACCACCGGCATGATCGTAAATCCCGCCTTGGCAAATATGATTCAGCGTATTAATCACGGCGTTTTTCATCGCCGCATCTTTTGTGCGCAAATATCCGCGCCACATCAAATGCAATAACGGCACTTGCGGGAATTTTTGCGAATCGCCAAGCCCGCCATGCACCGGATCGAACGATTCCAATAATCTTTCGCAAGCACGGTCGGTTAATGATAAATCAATATCAAATCGTTTTTCAGATGGGCTTAACGCCGCATGTAACGCCGCGCCCAACTGGCCGGTTGTTTGCAGAACTTTATCTTGCTGTTCATCATATAATTTTCGGATTTGTTTGATCACCGCTGGGAAAGCCACACGGCCAAACCGCGTTTCGGGCGGGAAATAAGTTCCGCCCCAAAATGGTTTTCCATCCGGGGTTAAAAACATGGTCAGCGGCCAGCCGCCTTGTTGGCCCATCAACGATAACGCGCGTTGATAAATCATATCCAGATCTGGCCGTTCTTCCCGGTCCAATTTAATATTGATAAACAAATCATTCATCACTGCGGCAATATCCGGATTTTCAAACGATTCATGCGCCATCACATGGCACCAATGGCACGCCGCATAACCGACCGATAATAAAACCGGTTTATTTTGCGCGCGCGCCGCATCAAACGCCGCCTCGCCCCATGGATACCAATCGACCGGATTGTCCTGATGTTGGCGCAAATACGGGCTTTTCTCGGTGGCCAGACGGTTTAGCGGTGGGCAAGTTTGCGGTTTTTGCATTTACATCGCTTTCTGCTATGATTCCTGGATTATCAGCCATAAAGGTGCCGCATGAAAGTTAAAATCGACATTGAATGTTCACCCGAAGAAGCCAGACGATTTATGGGCCTGCCGGATGTGACGGAATTGCATCAACAATGGATGGACAAAACCCGCGAAATGATGGGCAGCGGCGCGGACGGCGATGTTTTCGCGCAGTGGGCGCAAATGGGCATGCAAGGATTGCAGCAATGGCAGGATTTCATATCCAGCGCCGGCGGCACCCCATCGCCTAAGAAAAAATAATCATGTATCAGTTCCATGTTTTTTGTTGCACCAATCGCCGCGCCGACGATCATAAACGCGGATCTTGCGCCGCCAAGGATTCCGAAAAACTGCGCGATTATATGAAAGCGCGCGCCAAGGAATTAGGCATCGCCGAAACCCGCATCAATGCGGCCGGGTGCCTGGATCAGTGCGAACAAGGCCCCGTGATGGTGATATATCCCGAAGGCGTTTGGTACGCTTATAAAACCAAGGAAGATATCGACGAAATTTTATCGTCGCATTTGCAAGGCGGAAAAACGGTGCAGCGTTTGCGACTGCAAAAGGCTTAATGGCGCGGCTTTATTTTGCCGTTCTATAACTTCATCCATTTTGTAAATCGTATCGATAATAATTCCGGCCGCGGCCGGATCGATGATACCGTCGTTTTCCCCCATCCGGATGCGGGCATATAATTTTAATAATAAGGTTTTTGGGTTTTGATCCGGTGGATTTTTTGCGTCCAAAAACGGCGTGACCTCGATATCCAGCCCATCTAAGGCGCGAACGGATCCATCCGCATTTAAAACTGGATATTTGTAAATAAATTTATACCGCGCATCGCCGATTTCTTGATTAATGGCGATGTCTTCCTTGGTTTGTTCTAACAAAGGAAAATCTGTATCGGCATTTTCATCTTTGTTTTCATTCAAAGGTTCGGTTGGAAAATTTTCCGGATCAACCGGACTGCGCACGTGAATATTCAATATTGTCAGCGTTGTAAATAAACCGACAAATCCAATCCCAATCCATCGCAAAGTGACGGTATTTATTTTTAATTTCATCGCCGCATTTCGCCCCGTATGGTTGCCAGATGCAAAACGTTGAGGGGATTGGCAAGGGAACCGCCCTTGGGCTTTTCTTCTTGAAATCGGTTTTGGGTTGGATTGGGCCTTAGCAGCAGAATATCGCCCATCACCAATTTTTCATAAATGTTTGTCAAGGCCTCGGCATTTTCGGCGCCCGGATTTTGCCTGTCGTGAATAGATCTCATGATTTCCCGGGCGCGATTTTCATCGGCGATGGCCACGGTATCGGGATCGATCCCTTTTAAAATAATCAAACAATCTTTGGCCTGGCCTTGCAATTGCACGTGATAGAATTCATAAAGATCGCCGTCATGCCTTACCCTGAATCCCATAGATCCCTGTTTTGCACCGGGCAATGCTGGCGCCTGAATAAGTTCGATCTGATCGGGTTTAGGGTTTGAGGCCTTACCGTACTGTAGCACAGCCAGGCTTCCGACCAATCCTCCCGCTACTCCAAGAATCCAAGGACTCCATCTGCGCAATCTTGAATTTGGTTTTGTTTGCATCTTGTACACTCCTATGGCTTAATGCCGTTCGCAATTTCCTTGGGATCCTAACCCCGGATTATTTCCGATGCAAGACGATATATATATAAAGGATACAATCTTTGCGCTTTCCACCCCGCCCGGCCGGTCCGGTGTGGCGGTGATCCGCATTTCTGGGTCTGGCGCGTATTTAGCGTTGGAACGGATGGCGCGCAAAATCCCCGCGCCGCGCCTGGCATCGCTCGTTGAATTATACGACCAAGACGGTCATGCGGTTATTGACCGGGCATTGATATTGTATTTTCCTGCGCCCAATTCCTTTACCGGCGAAGATGTGGTGGAATTTCACACCCATGGCGGCCGGGCGGTGGTGCATGCGGTATTGGCGGCCTTGGCCCGCCTGCCTGATTTCCGCCCTGCCCAGGCCGGTGAATTTACCCGAAGGGCGTTTGACAATAACAAACTGGATTTAACCGAAATCGAAGGATTGGCCGATTTGATCGATGCCGATACCGAAGCGCAGCGCCGCCAAGCGTTACGGCAAATGTCCGGAGCGCTGGGCGATTTGTACCGCAATTGGCGCGAACGGTTAATTTATAACCTGGCGCATTTGGAAGCCTATTTGGATTTTCCCGACGAAGAAATTCCGCCCGGCATTTTCGCGGAATTACAGCAAAATATTTTGCAAGTGAAACAAGAAATGAAAGATCACCTGGCCGATAATGGGCGCGGCGAACGGTTACGGGAAGGTATGACCGTCGCCATACTGGGTCCGCCGAATGCGGGTAAATCCAGTCTTTTGAATATGTTGGCGCGGCGCGAGGTGGCGATTGTCAGTCAGACGGCCGGTACTACCCGCGATACGATCGAAGTACATTTGGATATTCGCGGATACCCGGTGACATTGGTCGACACGGCCGGTATTCGGGAAACCAGCAACGATATCGAACAAGAAGGCATTCGTCGCAGTTTGATGGCGGCGGACCGTTCCGATTTTAAAATGATCTTGCTGGATGCCGATGAGCCATTGAAAAATAACGATTCTAAGGTTTCGGATTTGGGCGCCGGCGATAATTATATGGTGGTGGTCAATAAAACCGATCTGTTGCGATCGCCGTTTGATGCAGAGGCGTATCGAAAATCCTATCCCAAAGCGTTGGATATTATCGGGATTTCGATCAAAGACGGGTATAACCTTGATCCCATATCGGTACTACTGGCCGCACAGGCGGAGCGGTATATGGGTCTGGGCGATGCGCCGCAAATCACACGAATACGCCACCGGCAAGCGGTGGAACAGGCTTTGGAAGCTGTAACTCGTTTTGTAGTTGCAGATACGCCGGAGTTGCAAGCCGAAGATTTGCGTACCGCCACCCATTCGATCGCCCGGATCACTGGCGCGGTCGATGTCGAAGATATTTTGGACATCGTATTCCGCGATTTTTGCATCGGGAAGTGACGCGCCATAATGGTGCGTCATCCCGAACGTTATGTTGAGGGATCTCCTTGCGGTTTACTCCAAACGCTGAACGCGAATGATCTACCAGCTTTTTAATGTCTTAATTTATTGAAATTCCAGCATATTTACTGTTTGCAAAAAGAGCACAGATGCTCTATTTTGTAGCCATAAAAAATATATCAAAAATTATAGGTAGGGTAATGAATTTAAAATTCACATTCCGGCATCGCAATAAGGACAGCAAGGTTTTTGCTGTGCTGAGATTCGTGGCCGGTGGAACCATGGCTCATTTGGGAATCGGATTGAGCGCGCAAGATGAAGAACAAGGAACGATAAAACAAAGAATCAACGTTGATGTGGTCTTGGATACCCAATTCCATTTGCTGATCGATGGGATGGACGGGGATCAGGCTAATGAATTCGCCGGCTACTTATTGGATCATAGCGATTTAAAGACCGTCAAACGCGAAATCGTTTGGAGCAAAAGGCAGGATGGAAAAAACACATCGCACCGGGTTATCGATGTTCCCGGGCAGTCGTTCGATACTGTTTTTAAGGCGCTGCTTGCGGCGGTTCCAGTATTGGCGCCGCTGGTTGAAGATTTAAAATCGGTCGATCACCCTTTGTGGCAAATCGCCTATAATGAAAAGAACCCATTTTTTGGCAGCGCCAGTCACCGGGGATGCCGCCACGCCGGAAAAGAGGGTGTATTGTTCGATTTTGAACAACTGTCTTTATGGATTGCCAATGATGGCCAAAATCCGGAACATTGGATTTTTTTCAAAGACAGCGCCAAAACCATGAAATTTGTTCTTATGTTTCCGGCAAATAACGGTGGCGGGACGATGCACGCATGGAAGGACGCCACCGCCCTGGAATTTTCTGCGCCTGTCCTGGCTAATCAACCGTTGCGATTGGAAAACACGGTGAACCTGTTGTTAAGCGGCGGATTTTTATCAATCGAAGAGGCCCGAAAACTGGCCACGCACCAATCCTTGCTGGGCAACGGTAAGCGAACTTTGGATATGAGACCATTGATCGGGACGTTGCGCGCTAAACAACTTAGCGCATGTCGGTAGTGGATGAACCCATGACGAATCGGCGATTGAAAAATAATTCGGAGCCGAAAATATCTTGGCCGTTTATTGCGAATTTAGCCTTGGCCAAGGAATGGGATGCTTTCGATATCAGTATTTTATACCATTTGTTGCGGGGCAAAACCCATCGCGCCATTGCAAGATTGGTTGAATCGACCCATGCAGAAATACATGGCCGCGTAGATATTATGGCGGCGCAACTTGGAATTGTTTCGACCAACGGGATCCGTTCCCGCCGCCCGGTTTTTTTGAACGCCATAGCCGCACAGCCGCATCATCCAACAGTCGTTTTTGCCGCGGAAACTTTGAACCCGGTGTTCGATGTGTTGGGTATTACCGGAAAAATGCGCGAGATAGCAATTCATTTATGCCATACCGGGGCCGCCACACAAAAACAAATGGCCGGAGAAATCGGGTGTTCTGAAAAATCTTTGACGGATTATTTGTATGCGCTGTTTCCCGCGCTGGGGCTGCCCCCCACCAGCAAGGATCAACGTAATTTTATCTTTGAGGCGCAAGCCATGGTGCGGGCGCGCCTTTATGAATATATTTTGCTTGGCCCAGATCTTGCGCGCGCCTTTCAGCCGGCAAAACCAAGATTGCATCCTAAAATTAAAGAAGCTTTTGGAAAAAAGGACCCCGATTATCAAAAAGCCGTCGCCGCTATAGCCAAGATTCATCATATCGAACCAGATGTCATGATCGGGTGGTGGGGGTACTTGAACGGATTCAACACCACTTTTGCGACATGCTTATTTCCCGGGCAGAAGATTGGAATGATTCAATGCACTTTCCGCCGCATATCGCAAAAATTATTTGGGGACGGGCATGGGCGGGAAGCAATGCTGGCCGCATTTGATAATGAAGTTTTGAATAAAATTAACGATGGTTTCTTGACCCCGGCCTTTGCCAGTTATTGTGTACTGAGATTTGCGAAAGCCGGGTTATGCGCTGAAGATTTGAAAATTTGCCAAATGAATTGGATGGGATTCGATACGCAGCAGATAGCCGAGCAAATGGAAATTCCTATATTCAAGGCGCGCACGATACAATGCACTGCTGCGCGGGCCTTAGATTCGCCGCCGCAAAAAAATTACGATTTGTCGGTTTTGCACGGCCATCTTTGGCGGTCTTATCTTGAATTCAAGGCCGATCCCGCGAACATGCCCCGGATTTCCAGTTTTTTTGCCGCCTATGCCGGATTATATGGGCTGGAAATTGGTGGTTGGGCGGCTTTGGCTATCGCTCGTCCGGATATGGTCGCTCATAGAACCCCGGATGGAGTGAATGGAAATTTGAGGATATCAAAACAAAACAGCGCGGAAGCGCCGGAAAATCCTTTTAGCCTTAAGGGTCTTTCATCCGCCGCTATTGGTCTTTATGCGGCCGTATTTGATGAAGATATGGGCTCGATATTGGCGCTCGATGAAGTTAGGCGCAGCGGAAAAATCGAGCGCTTATACAGATTTATTGCGGAGCAATTTGAGGCGCTGGGCGGACGCGACACGCAATTTTTATCAAGATGTATTGACACGGACAGGTTGCGCATGCTGCTCGACGCGCAAGGTGCGCCGGGGTCAAGCAGCAACGGAACCAGCGATCATGTTTTACCGCCGGGATTACGTAACCGGATAATAGCCGCGCGCGGTAAAGTTACCGCGATTTAAATTATTCCTCGTGTTTTATTTGCTTCCCCGATCAGGTGCTTGCAACCCAAATCTGGCTGCTGCTTTGGCGGATCGCTGCCGGGCTTGCGCGCCCGCGTCCCTTATTTCCGCGCTTAATTCGGCGAGCCTATCCGGCGATAGGCCAATACCCTGCGGCATCGGTATGGATTTGACTGGCGTATTCAATGAGCTTTTGCGCCAAGGATGATTGTTTGCGGGTTTGGGCATGGGATTTCCATCCATATTAAAATCGAACTGGCAAATATTACTTTTCCGCGCGGTTACCCGCAACCGGTATTTGCGATATTTATCCCCGCTGACGGCTGTTGGACCAGGCCTCGGCTTGGCGGAAATATTCGACATATGGAACGGGACGGCCATTTTGCATCACGGTTTGTTCGGTTTTTTGATATCCGGATAACCGGCTGCCGCGGCAAGCCTTGCCCAAATCGCTGGTAAACCAATCTTGAATCATATCGCGGTCGGTGTCCGGCGCGGTGGTGAAAACCAATATCTCCTTGCCGTTCTCCACCTTGAATATATGCGAAAAAATCTTGGTGGGATTGGATTGCGGTGTTGCCACGGTTTCTATGGTATCGGAACTTTGGTGCAAATTATTCCAAACCGGTATCGATGCCGCAAATGCCACGATTGCTGCGGCCGCGATGCCGATCCAGCGCGCGGATATTTGCGGCTGTGTTGTTGCGATCAATTTATTGCTGCCGGCGGCGGATAAATATAGTTGCTCGCATCGCAATCCACTTTTTGCCGCAAGTTTTCGCAATTCGGGCGGATGGTACATGCAAATGGGCTGGGTAAAATGGTGTGCCATTTGAAATTCCGGTGCAAGCCGATCAAAGCGTGTTTTGATGGGTTTGTTTTGTCCGGCATAATCTTTGGCGTAATCGGCGGACGGGCTGCTGACGGTCAAATAAATTCCGCCGCCGGATTTAAGATTCGCCGATAATTTCCGCATGACTTTTTTGCCATCTTCGTATGGCAGGCAATCCAGCGCGCGCTGGAATAAAATATAATCGAATGGGCCGCCCGGAATTTTTTCCGGCAATTGCCGCATGTCTTTTGTAATAACGCGCACGCGGTCTTGCGGCAGATTTTCGGTTTGCAGTCCGGATTGAATGTGTGCGGGAGTTTCGGGATTAAGATCTATGGCCGTTACCACCGCGCCGCTTTTTGCCAGACGCAAAGATGTTTTGCCCATGCCGCACGCAAGATCGAGCACGCGAATTTTTTCACCCGTCTTGACGCGCATCGCAATACTGGCATTCAAATGCGCTTCATGTTCATCCATGTACGCGGCTGAAGTTTCATGGCCAAACCCGCCGAACGCGGCGCGTGGAAAAACGTTTTGATCATTGGAATTCATGCCGCGTAATATATTACAAAATTACCGATAAGGCAATAATTGTATCTTTATTAGATAAATAATAATATTAGTATAATAAATATAATTAATTAGGAATTATATTATAAATTGTTCCACGTGGAACAATTTGGAATAAAATTACTTTTATTTAAAATCAATATCTTAGGAAGATGCTGGGAAAGACTATTGACTTTAAAATCGATCTAACTATAAGAAAAGACATGCAAAATTCAGGATATCCCCAAAAATTCGATGTCATCGTTGTGGGTGGCGGACATGCTGGTGCAGAGGCCGCGACGGCATCGTCGCGGCTTGGGGCTAAAGCGGCTTTGGTGACCCATAAAATCGAAACGCTGGGGGAGATGTCTTGCAATCCGGCGTTCGGCGGTTTGGGCAAAGGACATTTGGTTCGGGAAATCGATGCGTTGGACGGGGTGATGGGCTTATGCGCCGATGCCGCCGGAATTCAATTCCGAATGCTGAATAAATCCAAAGGCCCGGCCGTTTGGGGTCCGCGCGCGCAAGCTGACCGCAAACTATATCGCCAGGCGATGCAGAATATTCTACTGAACTATCCGAACCTGACCATTATTCCAGCGCAAGTGGAAGATATTATTCTGGATTCTTCTGGCCGCGTATCGGGAATTGAAATTGATTCCGGTGCCGTGATTTCTTGCGGCGCCTTGGTCATTACCACCGGCACATTTTTACGCGGTTTGATTCATCAAGGCGAAACCAAAACTCCGGCTGGCAGAATAGGGGAAAAGCCCGCGATCAGGCTCGGCGAAACCTTGCAAAACCTAGGTTTTACGATCGGAAGGCTGAAAACCGGAACGCCGGCGCGACTCGATGGCAAATCCATCGATTGGTCTGTCACCGAACAGCAGCCGGGCGATAATCCACCAACACCATTTTCATTTTTAAATACCGAAATCACCACACCGCAGATCCCTTGCCATATCACCCATACTACGGCGGAAACCCACCAGGTGATCCGCGATAATTTGCATCGCTCACCAATGTATTCTGGGCAGATTGAAACGACTGGTCCCCGTTATTGCCCATCGATCGAAGATAAAATTGTGCGTTTTGCCGATAAATCTCATCACCAGATTTTCCTGGAACCGGAAGGGCTGGATGATGATACGATTTATCCAAATGGCATTTCAACCTCTTTACCGGTCGATGTGCAGGACAAATTTTTGCGTAGCATCAAAGGATTAGGTAATGTTTTGGTCAAACGTTATGGCTATGCCATTGAATATGATTACATCGATCCGCGCGAACTTTATCCGACTCTGCAAACCAAAAAAGTGCCGGGATTATTTTTGGCTGGGCAAATCAACGGCACCACCGGCTATGAAGAGGCGGGGGCGCAAGGAATTATCGCCGGGATCAATGCCGGGCTAGCTGCTGCTGCGTCGGAAGAATTTATTTTATCCCGCACCGGATCTTATATCGGCGTGATGATCGACGATCTCACCACGCGCGGGGTGACGGAGCCATATCGGATGTTCACTAGCCGGGCGGAATATCGCCTGTCTTTGCGGGCTGACAATGCCGATCAAAGATTGACTCCAAGCGGCATAAAAATTGGCTGCGTCAGCACCATCCGCCAGGATACTTTCAATAATAAAATCAATGATTTGAATAGTGGTAAGGCCAAAATGCAGGGCCTACAAATTACGCCCAATCAATTGGAAAATTTTGGTGTTCAAATCAACCGTGACGGTATTCGCCGCAGTGCCTTTGATTTGCTGCGGTATAAAGAGATCGGTTTTGAGAAGCTGCAAGAAATTTGGCCAGAATTATCACAAATCGCCTCGCCAATCCGCGAACAAATCGCGATTGAGGCTTTATATAGCGGCTATATTGACCGGCAAGAGGCAGATATTCGCTCGACACAGCGGGATGAGAATCTAAAACTGCCGGTGGACCTGGATTATTCGGCGGTTGGTGGATTGTCGGCGGAACTGATTGCCAAACTTTCCAAGGTGCGGCCGGTAAATATCGCGGCGGCCAGCAAAATTTCCGGTATTACGCCAGCATCGATCGTCAATTTGCTTCGTTATTTGAAAAAACAGCAGCGCCAAAAATCGCAAACGACAAGTGAAGTGGCCTAAATCAAAAACAGAGATGAATTTTGGAAAATAATATTCCAGAAAGAATAATGAATGAGATAACAAAAATTCAAATTGTTCCACGTGGAACAATTTGTAACTTTGTTACTTATTTTGAATTACTCAAAAAATGGAATCCCAAAATAAATCTTGTGGCTAAATCCACTTTGGATGATTTTTGGCAGCGTCATTTGCTTGATTCGCTCCAGTTGTATAGGTATGTTGACCATGCACCCGACAAAATACTCATAGACCTAGGTTCGGGGGCAGGGTTTCCAGGTATGGTTTTGGCAATGATGGGATTTCGGGAAGTACACTTGATCGAGTCCGATCAACGGAAGTGCACATTTCTAAACGAAGTCGCCCGCGAAACAAATACCCGTGTTCAAGTTCATGCGGAACGCATTGAAGATAATTTATCTAAAGGAAACATTGTAACCGCAAGGGCTCTTTCTTCTTTGAATAAATTATTGATAATCAGTCAGGATAAATTGCTGCCCGGCGGCGAGTGTTTGTTTTTAAAAGGCGAGCATTCAAGCCAAGAAATAGAAGAAGCGAAAAAAGAATTTTCATTTGATTGCACCGCGCATGAATCGGTCACTGATAAAAATTCGCGCGTGCTGCAAATAAAAAATATTAAGCGGAATATTCCATGACCCAAACCACAAAAACAATTTTGATTTCCATCATCGCCACCGTCGATGCGGAGATGAGCCAATTTATCGCACGCGACGATTACCCCAAAGCCAAAACCTATTCCATGCCGCAAAATACCGATATCACCCAATTAATGTTGGCCGTGGAAACCGGAAAGGCCGATGTGGCGATCAATAACGCCGCCGTTGCCGCCCCGTATTTGTTGGCCAATCCTGGAAGATTGCGCGATATCACCGTCAATGCGCCGGTGCGTTTATTTTCGCACGGTTTCGCGTTTAAAAAAGGCGATACTGGTTTGGCATCCGCAATCAACACCGTTTTCGAAGAAATGGCCAATGACGGCACGATGAATAAATTCATCGCCGCGCATGAAAAAATTCCCGGAACATTTTTGCGTCCCGCGAAACCATATCAAGCTTCAACGATACAAAATAACTAAGGAGAGCAGACATGCCAAAATCCAAATTCAGTTTTTATGCGCAGGTATTCATAATCGCGCTGGTTGTGACTATCGCGGCGTATTTCTTGTTCCATAAATTAAACGGCGTGCGCGGCATGGCCATGGCGCCGGGCATGGGCGCGCAAAATTACGCGATGCAAGACGGCAGCGGCATGGCGATTCCAGGAACGGCGCAGAATGTCGCTTTTAACCGCGTGATGCAAACCCGCATAATGCGTTGCGCCTATGTCAACTGGGCGCCGATGTTGTCGCGCGATCCGAATACCGGCGTTGTTTCCGGCGTTTGGTATGAATATATGAATGAACTCGCGCGTTCATTGGATATGCGCGTCGAATGGACCCAAGAATTAAATGCATCCGCCTATCCAACCGATATGAATTCCGGACAATATGATTTGGAATGCACCGGCGGCTGGCAGACTGCGGAAATCGGCAAATCGGCCGAATATACCGTGCCAATGTTTTATTTCCCGGTTGTCGCGGTGGTGCGCGATGGCGATTGCCGTTTCGATCAATCATTGGCGTTCATCAACGATCCGATGATTCGCGTTGTGACGATCGATGGCGATTTATCGCAAAGCATTTTGCGCAGCAATTATTCCAGCGCCTTTATGGTCAATCTGCCAAAATCGGGCAATGAAATCGAACGGCAATTTACCGAAATAGAATCCGGCCGCGCCGATGTGGCGTTTTTGAATCTGGCGGTTGCCAAAGATTACATGGCGCAAAACCCGGGCAAATTCAAAGCGATCACCCATATGCCGGTTCAGGTGATTCCAGCGAATATCAGCGTTGGCGCCAATGAATTCCGTTTAACCAATATGCTGAACACCGCCAGCCAAAATCTGGCTAACAGTGGATTCATGAACGCATTATTGGATAAGTACGATCCGAATCAGCAGGCGTTTTACCGCGTGACGCGGCCATATCAAGTTCCAGATGTAACCAAAAAACCGTTGATCAATTAACCTTAATACCCTCCCCTTGAGGGAGGGTCAAAATCGCTTGCGATTTTGGGGTGGGGTAAATGATGAAATTATCCGGAAGAAAAGTTAGCGAATGGATGAAAGAACGCGGAAGAAATTTAAGAAACGACATGACACCCGCAGAAATAATTTTATGGGAAGAATTGAGAGGAAAAAAATTAGCAGGATTAAAATTTCGTAGACAGCAACCGATTCATAAATATATAGCGGATTTTTATTGTGCTGATAAAAAATTGGTTATTGAATTGGATGGGGTTTCTCATAATTTTTCAATTATCTGTGAAAACGACGTTAGAAAAGAAAAATTATTAGTGGATCTTGGATTTACGGTAATTCGATTTACTGATGAAGATGTGAAGAAAAATATAGAAGGTGTATTAATAGATATTAAAAAAGCGGTGGGAATATTATAAACCCCACCCCAAAGTTGCTGTTGCAACTTTGACCCTCCCTCAAGGGGAGGGTAGAAAGGAATAAGGAATGACTCGTATAATCTGTATCGCGAATCAAAAAGGCGGCGTTGGCAAAACCACCACTGCCATCAATTTGGCAACTTGCATGGCCGCGGTTGGGCGGCGCGTATTGGTGATCGATTTGGATCCCCAGGGCAACGCGTCGACCGGCCTTGGTTTGAATAAAAATCAACGCGCCGTCGGATCGTACGAAGTATTATTGGGCCGCGCCGATTTGGCAGGCGCGATTCAAGAAACCAGCATTAAAAATTTGTGCGTTGTTCCGGCAACGCCGGATTTGGCGGGCGCGGAAATTGAACTGGTCGATTTGCCTGGTCGCGAATTCAAATTGCGCGACGCCATGCAAAAAGCGCGCGGTCTTTCCTGGCGCGCCAATGAATCCGGCGCGGCCAATGATGATGTGGCCTCGCCTTCCCCATCGACATTCGATTTTATTATTATCGATTGCCCGCCTTCGCTGGGATTAATCACATTAAATGCCTTGGTTGCGGCAAACGCGTTGCTGGTTCCATTGCAATGTGAATTCTTTGCGTTAGAGGGTTTATCGCAATTGATTCGCACGGTGGAACGCATTACCGCGAAATTGAATCCAAGTTTGGAAATTCAAGGCGTAGTTTTAACCATGTACGACAAACGCAATAATTTATCGGCCAATGTCGAAGCTGATGTGCGCACATTTTTCGGCGAAAAAGTGTATCAAACCATCATCCCGCGCAACGTGCGCGTTTCCGAGGCGCCAAGCCACGGCAAACCGGTATTGTTATACGATCACAAATGCCCGGGATCGGTCGCTTACATGCATTTGGCCAGCGAAGTATTGAAACGCGAAGCGATGTTATCGCAACGCATCGGAACATATAAAGCAGCATAATAAAGACGGAGTTTGAAATGAACGCAGAAGCAAGAAAAGGTTTGGGACGGGGTTTGGCATCGTTGCTCGGCGATGAAACGGGCGATTACGCGCAATTGGATAAATTGCGCAGCGGTATTAAAACCATTGCTATCGGGCAAATTCGCCCGGGCAAATATCAACCGCGCCGCGATTTCGATCAAGACGCGCTGAATCAATTGGCCGAATCGATCAAATCGAAAGGCATTTTGCAACCAATCGTGGTGCGCAAAGATCCGGAAAACAATGGCGGCTATGAATTGATCGCCGGCGAACGGCGCTGGCGCGCCGCGCAAATCGCGCAATTGCACGATGTGCCGGTATTGATCAAGGATTTGACCGATCGCGACGCAATGCAAATCGCGCTGATCGAAAATTTGCAACGCCAAGATTTGAATCCGATCGAAGAAGCCGAGGCGTATCACCGCCTGACCCAAGAATTCAATCAAACCCAGGAAGACGTCGCCAAGGGTGTCGGAAAATCGCGCAGCCATGTGGCCAATATTATGCGTTTATTGGATTTGCCGAAAACCGTGCGCGATTATGTGCGTTCGGGCCAATTGACCGTGGGCCACGCCAAATTATTGATCGGGGTCACCGATCCCGCCGCGCTGGCCAAAGAAATTATCGCCAAAAATTTGAATGTTCGCGAAACCGAAAAACTGGCCGATGGGCATTTGATCAAAAAACCGGGCCGTTTGGCCAATATCGCGGTGCGCCCGGCCTTTGCCGCCGCATCGAACAACAATCAATCGGCCGCCAATACCAGCGGTCCCGATGCCGATACGCGCGCGCTTGAAAAACAATTATCGCAATTGCTGGGCATGCGGGTGGATATCCGTTTTTCCGGCAAGGCGGGTCAATTGACAATTCATTACCAGGATCTCGATCAATTGGATGATGTGATCACCCGTTTGGGCAAAAAATAATAATTATCGGCTGCGTAAAAATACCAACTCTTCCGGAGGGATATGGCATTGCGTTGCGGTTTTGCGGCGTGCTGCATCCATGAATTCGGCATCGGATAATCTTTTCTGATCAGGGATTCCGATTTTCTCGGCCAGTATAATGCGATGTCTTGCCACTTCTTGTTGAAGTTCTGCAACTTCTTCTGTGGTCATTCTAGCGGATCCCCAGGTTTTGTGCAGCATAACCGACTGCGCTGGGGCGATTAAAAGCTGGGCCAGCGTTCCAAGCGCGCCAATTACATTATTGGTTTCTACTTCTATGTGCATTCTGCGAAACTTATTTGCTTGCCCGGCCAGTATTTAACGCGCTTGCGATTCCAGGTGCCGGTTTTTTTGCCGCAGCCGGTTTAAACCGGTCTAACCGGTATCGGCTAATTTGCAAACCCGCATAACCGAAATCAGTTCCCGCCAACATTCCGGCGTTATGGGCCATTTTCACCGCCTCTTCCATACCGGCGCGCACGTGCACGGTGGTGCAATGGGTAAGGCCCGGGAACAAACTTGCATCCGCCGCGATACCAACACATCTATCCGGCGATAATTGTTGGCTGACCGCGAATTCACGCGCCATTTCGGCGGAAGGCAGGTTCAATCGCGTATCGCTGCAAAAGGCAATCACGGTCATCGGTCCACCAGCGCCACCAACGCTGCAAAATTGCTGGGCAAAAGACGATGTGCCGATTCGCAATTGCGCCGGTTTAAATTGCTCGCCCGGGGTGTTTTGTACAAATTGGCCATGCCGGCCAAGGCCCATACTTCTTACCCCTGGAAAAGATTCTTTTAAAACGCGCGCGCCGCGCCGGCACAGATCGTTGACAATTGGAGTAAGACCGATGCCAAGCACACTGATCGGATCGAAGGGGCGGTGAGATCCTTTTATTTCTCCGTGCACTGCTGGCTGTTCGCGCACCAATGCGCCGGTCAATATTCTTCCCATGCCGCCGCGATCGGCCTCGCTTTGCCGAATGCGCACCAGATCCACGCGTTCCGGCCAAAAATTCCTGGCGGTGTTTCCGACATACATGGTATCGGCAACTGTGCCAATTCTATAGGCGCGGGCGATGGCGTCGGTATATAAATCTTCCACCCAACCGCGCATGTTGCGCAAATGATCTTTTAGAACTTGTGGCGATACGGTCAATTTGGTTGGGGCAACAATATCTTTTAAAAAAGGCCGCCCGTGCTGTTGCGGTGTCTCTATGGTTCGTTTTTGTAAAATGACAATGGTGCCGTCTTCGGCAAAACTAATTCCCGCGATATTATCGACGCTGGTTCCGGTTACGCGCGCGTTGTAAAAAACCGGCGCGGGTTCAAAAGCATCCTGGCGCGAGCCAAAAGTTAAATCGGGTGTAAATATCATGACCGGCTCCTGTAAAAGCATTGTTTATAATTAAAATTTATAGAGGAAAGTATCCTTAAAGACTATAAAAGTCAAATGGGAATAAGTATTTGTTCTAGGCTGCTTTTTTAGCCAAAGATTGGGCCTGGGCGCAAATCGCCATCAATAATTGGCCGGTGATTTCATCGACCGGGTAACCGGTGGATTTGCATTGAATTTCGGTTTCCGACAGGCGGGATAGTAATTTCAATAAGGTGTTCGGATTCCACAGGCGCAATTGCGCTTCGAACGATTTCAATTTTTTGAAAAATATTGGCGGGCGCAACATTTTGATGGTGTCATCCATTTGCGCGCCGGCCAGAATCATCGATCTTGCCCAATGCAGGCGCATCACATGCCGCGCGGTGGCGCGGATGATTGGAATGCCGAATAATCCTTCGGATTTTAATTTGTGGATGCCGTTATCCAATTGCTTGCCCTGACCGGAAAATGCGGCATACACCACATCGTCCAATTCCATTTGCGATTGGTTCACCAGGCAATTTTCGATGTCCTCGTTGCTGATGGTTTTTCCGGGGTGAATATATAATAATAATTTTTCCAGTTCCTGTTTATTGACCATACGGTTGGCGGATAATAACGATGTCAGATTCTGCATCGCGCCGGATTCCAATTTTGCCCCGGCGTCATTCAAGAAACTTTGAATATATTGCGATAAACCGCGCCCCTCATCATCATAGGCCGGAATCGCAGCGGCGCGTTCATCCGCGCCCTCGCACAAATTGCGTAAGGTGGATTTTGGGTTTAACTCGCCCGCTTCGATCAGCAATGTCGAAAATTCCGGGCATGATTCGATCGCTTGGCTGATGGCGGTTGCCAAACCGTCCGTGGCTTGGCGGATATAAATTACTTTTGCATCGCCGCCAAATGGCATGGTTTGAATTTCATCCAGCAATCTTGTTGGGTCGTCGGATAATTCGGATGCTTGCAATTCGATCAGGGCGAATGGATCTGGCTTCGCGCCCAATTTCTGTTTGATAATACTCTGCGCGCGCATGCGGTTCATGCCCTCGTCCGGCCCGTAAAATAAAACCACGCGGCAGGCACGCGGTACGGAAGCGATAAATGGATCGATTTGGGCAAAGGCGAGTTTCATTAATTCGTTTTAGCCTTAAAGTACGCGCCAAGGCGCAATTTCAAATCTTGCGCCAATTGGCGCGCGGCTCTGGAACGCGCATCTTCTTCGGCTGATAAAGTGGCAAAGGTCGATGCCAAGATATTGTAACTGTTGACCGCGCGCAAGGTGCCGTTCAGCAATGGCGGCGCGCCTTGGGGCAATTTTAAATCATGCAATTGATATTCGGCCGTCATGGTCAGGCGGGCGAAGGTCGCGGTGGTGTCGCGGCGAATGCCGAAATCGTCGATATATTCCAGCAATTTTACGGTTAAACGGAATCGCGGCGCGCCGGATGTTTCCGGCAAAATGGCCAGTAATGTGTTGCGCAATTCTTGGCCCGCCCGGTCGGCAATTGGCGCGATTTCTAACGAACGCAATTCCACCGTATCGCCCGCCGTGCCGCGTTCCGGCGTTGCGTATAACGGCGAGAATCCGCACGCCGATAACATCAGCAGCAGCGATAAAATAATGGCGTTGCGGTTAAATAAGCACATTCACGATCCTGTTCGGCACGACGATGATTTTATTGGCGGTTTTGCCCTCAAGCGCTTTGGTCACAAAAGATTCCGCCAAAACGGTAGACCGCACCGCATCTTCGGCCGAATCGCGCGGCATTTGGATCGTGCCGCGCATTTTGCCGTTGATTTGCACGGCAATCGTCACGTTTTCGTCCGTCGCCAATTTCGGATCGGCCTTTGGCCATGGGTGCTGGAACAATAAATTGCTATGCCCCAAAGTGCGCCACAATTCCTCGGTGATATGCGGGATCATCGGGTTGAACATTTGCACCAATGTTTCGACCGCCTCGCGTTTGGCCCAGACATCGCCTGTATCCGTTCCTTTGAAATCTTCAATCGCATTCGACAATTCGCGCAATCTCGCAACCGCCTTGTTGAAATGGAATTGATTTAAATCGCCTGAAACACCCTTAATCGTTTTATGGGTCTTGTTGCGCAATTCCAGTGCGGTGTCGGAAAATTTCGCTGGTGCTTTGGTGTTCGCGGCGGGCAATTCGCCATGGCCTTCGGATACTAATCGCCACAGACGATTAATATACCGCCACGCGCCTTCGATACCGGTATCGGTCCAATCCAAATCGCGTTCTGGCGGCGAATCCGATAACATAAACAACCGCGCGCAATCCGCGCCATAAGCGCCGATGATATTTTCAGGATCGACGACGTTGCGTTTTGATTTACTCATTTTCTCCGACCGGCCAACGGTGACGGTGCCGCCATCCTTGGCATTGACCAAATTCGCGCCCTCGCGGCGCGTTTCTTCGGGGTACAGCCATTTGCCATCCGCGCCTTTATACGTTTCATGGCAAATCATGCCTTGGGTCAGCAATGCCGCGAATGGTTCATCGATGGTCAAATACCCGCAATCGCGCATCGCGCGGGTGAAAAACCGCGCATATAATAAATGCAACACCGCATGTTCCACGCCGCCAATATATTGATCGACGGGCAGCCAATATTTACCCGCATTAAAATCAACGCCTTTTGGCGAAGCTGGCGAGCAATATCTTGCGAAATACCAAGAAGATTCAAAGAACGTATCGAATGTATCGGTATCGCGCCGTGCTTTCGCACCACATGATGGACAATCGACATGTTTCCAGGTCGCATGACGATCCAGCGGATTGCCCGGTTTATCGAACGTCACATCTTCGGGCAATTTGACCGGCAATTGATTATCCGGTACCGGCACTACGCCGCATTTTTCGCAATGAATCATCGGAATCGGGCAACCCCAGTACCGTTGCCGCGAAATTCCCCAATCGCGCAAGCGCCAGGTTATTTCCGCGCGGCCAGTTTTATCTTTTTCCAATTCTTCGCAAATACGTTGTTTGGCGGATTCCACATCCAGTCCATTCAAAAATTCCGAATTGATGATCACGCCATCATCGGTATAGGGCAAATCCACCGCCGAGCCATCGGCCGGTTGAACCACTTGTAAAATCGGCAATTTATATTTGGTTGCGAATTCAAAATCGCGCGCATCATGGGCGGGACAGCCGAAAATCGCGCCAGTGCCGTAATCCATCACCACGAAATTCGCAGCATAGACCGGAAATTTTTTGCCCTTTAATATCGGATGCGTCACGAACAGACCCGTATCGAATCCACGTTTTTCCGCCTGTTCCAACGCGACTTCGGATGTACCGATCTTGCCGCAATCCTTGATGAATTCGGCCAATTGCGGATTGGATTTGGCCAAACTTTCAGCGATAGGGTGATTGGGCGAAATCGCGAGGAACGACATGCCGAATAATGTATCGGGGCGGGTTGTAAACACGCTAACCTTTTGCCCTTGCCCGGCAATTTCAAATTCAATATGCGCGCCTTGCGACTTGCCGATCCAGTTTTCCTGCATCAAACGCACTTTTTCCGGCCAGCCTTGCAAACGTTGCAATGCGCCAAGCAAATCATCGGCATATTGGGTGATTTTCAAAAACCACTGATTCAATTTACGGCGTTCCACCGTTGCGCCGGAACGCCATCCCTTGCCATCGACCACTTGTTCATTGGCCAGAACGGTATTTTCAATCGGGTCCCAATTCACCCAAGCTTCTTTGCGGTACGCCAAACCTTTTTTATAAAACTCGATGAACATTTTTTGTTCATGCTGATAATAATCCGGATCGCACGTCGCAACCTCGCGCCGCCAATCATACGACAATCCCATGGTTTTCAATTGCGCCTTCATTTGCGCGATATTGGAATAAGTCCATTTCGCCGGATGCTCGCCCCGTTCGATCGCCGCGTTTTCCGCTGGCAATCCAAACGCGTCCCATCCCATCGGATGCAGCACGTTGAATCCTTGCATGACTTTGTATCTGGCCACCACATCGCCCAGCGTGTAATTGCGCACATGGCCCATGTGAATTTTCCCGGAAGGATAGGGGAACATTTCCAAGACATAATATTTGGGCTTGGAGGAGTCTTCGCCGACTTCAAAGCATTTTTTATCGTCCCAAATTTTTTGCCAATTTTGTTCGGTTTCGCGAAAATTATACCGTATTATTTCTGTGTTCATTTTTATCCTTTACCCCTACTGATGGATCTCACAATTCGTATCGCGAAACCATTTATATATTCGCGCCAGCCGCCACGCCAACCCTGGCGCCGCCTTGCTTGAAATTATACCGCTGCGCTTCTGCGCTCATGTTTTCCACCTTATATATTGAACCCTACCCGTGAAACTATAAATTCTAAGCAAAACCAATAATTTGGCAAGGGCGCAGACGGGTTGACACCAATTATATTAGTGTTTATAAAGGATACAAATCAACAGGAGGAGATAAGCCCATGATTCAAATACCCGTATATTTTTCGCGGATGGTGGATGCGGCCAAAGACCATATATTTGATCCTTGCAAAAACCCAAAAGATGTAACGAATCAGATTAAGGCTATCTCCAGCAGCTTGAGCGAAATAGCGGGGGGATATTTTGCCCTTTTATGCGATGGCGGCGATAATTTGCTGGGCGATAACGTAAAACAATCCAGTAAATATAAAAGAATTATTTATATAGCCAAAATAAATGCCGCATTAAAATGCCTGGCCTATGGCTGGGATATTGAGGGCACTACAAATCAATATTTGGCGCGAGAAAGTTTGATAGAAGAATTGTCCCGCGCCGGCACTTTTGCCACTGCAGTGTGCAGGAATTCCGGCATTAATCCGAACCATGTTGGTTTGGGAATTGATACCCCATTATTTTATTATGCTGCGTCGGTAACTATCCATGACCCAGGTTTGTCAGGTTTTGTGCTTTTGATCCGGAATCTAAACAAAAAACAATTACAGAAACTAAAAACGGCAATGGATTTCGCCGATAAAACCGATGTTTTCCCGTTATTGGGAGAAAAAGCAAAACCAGCGAAAAGAAAATACAAAAATTACAAGATTAAGAAAAAACAACACCCGTTCCATCAATTGGTCGATGCGTTTATCGCCCGGCGCGAAAAAGAACAACAAACCCTTAGCCACGCAAAATCAAATACAATGCGCAAGCGGGAAAGATAAATACGGGGCATATGACCCATAAAAAAAGAAAACATAAACCCAAATTGCCGCGAGGGACGGAATTCACAGATTTGCCCGTTCAAGAAAGCACGAATTTGATCAATGCAGTTTCCGCGGAAGTCAGAAGCGGTAATCCCAATCTTGCCATCAGTGGTTTGAACCGGTTATGGCGCAACAGAAATTTAATCAACGATATTGGTTCCATATTTCATGTTATGGTTTGGTATGCTGCGCGCCAGGCCAGCGGCCCGGTAATGCAGTTTTTAATTCGCAAAATTTCCATGGCGACCAGACCGGAAACGGAATCAAGGGAAATTATGGTGCTTGCCTTGATAAAAACGGCCCGGCAGACGCGGGAAACAAATCCTTTGGCGGCAGAATATTTGCGCCTTGCGGCAAATCGCTTGCCAAATGATCGCCGCAGTCAGCATAATTTGATGGTCGCCGCGGATTGTTTACAAGCCCATCCGGCCAATACCAACCGCGCCCCGCGCCAATTGCCGCGCGCTATCGTAAGAACCCAAGAAAAAAGCCGGTAAAACCTGCGAAGTTTTACCGGCCTTATATTGAATTAGGATAAAATCGGGGATTATTTCGTACCCCCTTGGATCTTATCCTAACCTGCCTGACGACTCGGGTCTTTGGCTTGCTGGATCATTTGCTGGATAGTTGTTATCTCTATGCCCACCGGCTTTACCGATGTCGCGGCAAACATGCCCCGTATTTCACTTTCTTCCGGGATGCGGTAACTGCGCGCTGACTGGTTGTGTTGGACCAGAATCCGGATAATTTGTCGGGTGCGGTCTACCTTGTCGTCCGGCATATTTTCCCAAAATAATTTAACCCGCTTTGCGGCCAGCGGCAAATTGCTAAAAGGCTGGTTGCTATTAATAAAATTCAGTAATTTTCCCAGCGCCGTTCCATCGCACATTTGCAATATTTTTGCATGTATTTCCAAAACCTCTTCCAATCTAAAATCGGTAAGAGTTCGGGGCGCCAACCGTACCCCTCTTCCCCGTTCTTGTCCGTGAATGGGGCCCGCGGAATTATGGTGGTAACGACTATTGCGACGCATAGGTTTATTCCTTTATTTTGTACCGCTGGCAATGCGCAATTCCCGCGCGCGGGCCAAAATCGAATTTTCGATTTTGGTTGCGGTGTTGGATTCCGCCGCCGCATCGACCCAATTGCCATTTTTGTCGGCGATTTGTTTGAATGCCGCCACGCGAATACCATCGGCGCGTAAATCGCGCGCCAGAATATAAATCGTCAATTTAAAACGCTCGGTTGCTTTGGTTTCCGCGTCATCCGACGGCGGCGAATACCAATCGGTGATGATCACGCCGCCAAACGGATCGGCCGATACCAACGGCATAAATGAAACCGTGTCCAAACTTGCGCGCCATAAAAAGCCATTCACGCCGATTCCCGCGCCCGCGCCGGGCTCATCCTTATTTTTTCCGCCAAAAAATAATCCATCGCCGCCAAATACCGATTCGGTTTGCCGGTCGCGCGCCATTTTATCGGTATAAGGATTGGTATAAGCTTCGCCCTTTTCGATGTTCGAACATCCGGTCAAACCCAAAAGTCCTACCAGCAACGAAAAAATAGCGAAAAAAGTGATTTTTTTAGAAAGGGACGACATGAAAACCTACCTTGGGGGGTGTTATATAAAGAGAGTATGACCGAATTAGGGTTGTACCTGACCACAAAATTGCAACAATTTCAAGGGGATATATGGTTAATCCCCAGAAAACATTAACCTTTTTGCCTTGTGGCGGCAAAAACACGCGATTGCCTGAATACAACAGGTTAATGGCCGGAATGACTTGGCAGGATCACCTAATATGTATAGTTTTGCCCCTAGATGACGGGATGACTCGTTTGAATAAACAAGTCATTCCATCTGTAACCGTTTTGTTTTTCTGAACATGCGGCTGCATCTCGGTCGGAAGCTGATGATGTGGCTATATCAAAGGGAAGCAAAACAAATTTTTTCGAAGTGTATTGGAGGAAAAATGAAAAAATTCTATTTAGCTCTTGTGGCTTTGGCTGTTTTCGCAGCTGGTAGCGCACAAGCCGCTGATCAAGGCGTAAAACTTGGTTTAGGCGGTTACTACAAAGCCGGCTTTGGCATTATCGCTGATGATGATGATGGTGCTACCCAGCCGCAAGCTCAAGACCGTCGCAACCACAGCTTGAAACAAGATGTGGAAGTATGGTTCACTGGCGAAACCACCTTGGACAACGGTTTAACCGTTGGCGCCCGCGTTGAACTCGAAGGTCAAACACAATCTGACCAAATCGATGAAACCTGGATGTATATGAAAGGTTCCTTCGGCGAATTGCGCGTTGGTGATGAAGATGACGCACGCCGCTTGAAAGCAGTTGTAGGCCCGATGGCTTCCAAAGTTTTCAGCGCTGCTGATCCAGATGACACCATGCTGCATTTCTCGAACAACCCATTGACCCAGTTGACCAGCTATGCGAACAACACCGCAGGCGTGAACAACACGGTTATGAAAGTTGAAAACGACAGCACAAAGTTGATCTATATGACCCCATCGTTCAACGGTTTCAGCTTAGCCGTTTCGTATGCTCCTGATGCAAGTCAAGACATGCAAAACAACGGCGGCTTGACCCAGTTGGATAATGACGGCGGCAACTCCGAAGCTTTCTCGGTAGCCGGCGCTTATGATGGCAAATGGGACTCGACCAAAGTTATGGCCTCTTTGGGCTATACCGGCTCTAACAACGAAACTGCTTCGGCAGACGATGTTAACGCATGGCACGCTGGCTTAGGCTTCGGCTGGGGCGCGTTCATGGTCGGCGGTTCCTATGGCGTCTTGAATGACGGCCTGGGCAGCGATCTTGATGTTACCAATTTCGAAATTGGCGGCACCTACACCACCGGTCCTTACACCGTTGGTTTGGGCTGGAGCCATGGCGAATATGACGTCAGCGCAACTCAAGAACCAGAACTCGATGTATTTATGTTGAGCGGTTCTTACGCAATGGGTCCTGGCATCACTTTGGATGCCGCGATCTCTTACGACGATTATGATAATGACGGCTCGGCGGCCGCAGGTTCCGGTTTGACCGCAACCAGCGACTACGATTCGACCTCGATCATGGTCGGCTCGTCGATCAAATTCTAAGCCTTACGGCGTAGTATTGGGGAAAGGCGGCCTTTTGGCCGCCTTTTCTTTTTGTCTTTGCAGTACATAAGACATCACGCCATTTAATGATAATTATCCCATGCTCAATTTGCGCTGGACGATTGGCAATATGTTATAATATAACATCGCTATAGTGTGTTTTATAAGGAGTTAGCGATGAAAAAAATAATATTTGCCCTTTTGTTTGCCACCATTGGTTTACTGCCCGCCCTGCCTGCTTTATCGGCCGATTCCGGCGTGAAATTAGGCATTGAAGGTTATTACAAATCTGGTTTTGGCGTTATCATGGATGATGATGGCGTGGATCAACCTCAGGCGCAAGATCGCCGCTCTCACGCCTTGAAACAAGACGTGCTGATTGTGTTTACCGGTGAAACGGAATTGAATAACGGCATCACTGTCGGTGCGACTGTTGAATTAGAAGGCCAAACTATTGCGGGCGCGCAAATCGACGATACTTTGATGTATATGAAAGGTTCTTTCGGTGAATTCCGCGTGGGCGATACCGATGATGCGCGGATTATTAAATCCGTGACCGGGCCAGAAGCGTCCGAAGTATTCGTGGTCGATCACCGTCTATACGAACATATCAGTTTTTCTAATAATCCCCTGACCCAATTGACATCGTTTGTGAATAATGAGGCGGGTTTAAATAACACCCTGATGGCGGTCGAAGATGCATCGACCAAATTGATTTATTTATCGCCCTCGTTTAACGGATTTTCTTTCGGCGTATCCTATGCGCCGGATGCGACATCCGATATGCAAAATAACGGCGGGTTGACGCAAAACGATAATGATGCCGGCGAAAATTCCGAGGCGGTTTCGATTGCCGCTAATTATGACGGCAAATGGAACAATACGACGGTTCAGGCATCGCTCGGTTTCACCGATTCGAATAATGAATCTGCCGGTGTTGACGATGTGCGTGCCTGGCAGGGCGGTTTGAATTTCGGCTTTGGCGCATTCGGTGTTGGCGGATCGTATGGCAAGCTCGAAAACGGCCTTGGCAATGATTTGGATGTCGATGTGCTCAGCCTTAGTGGCACCTATAATACCGGGCGCTATACGTTCGGTTTGGGATGGAGCCATGGCAATTACGAAGTCGCTGCTAGCCGCGAGCCGGAACTGGATACGTTTCTGTTATCGGCTTCGTACGCTCTTGGGTCCGGTGTAACGCTGGATGCCGCTATTCAGCACGATCAATATGAAAATGATGGCGCTGGCGCAATTGGTTCCGGCCTTGCGGCAATGGATGATTATGATTCAACCGCAATCATGATCGGCTCGTCAATCGCCTTTTAAGCGTGGATTGACAAAAATATAAAAGGGCGGTCTTATAAAGGCCGCTCTTTTTATTTGGGATCAAGATGACCGAAGCCATTGCACAAAACCTATCGCGTATCCGCGCCGAAATTAACGGCGCGCAATTAATCGCGGTCAGCAAAGGACAGGATACAGATAAAATTACTGCGGCGTTGAACGCAGAGCAACGCGTGTTCGGCGAAAATTATGTGCAGGAAGCCGCCAAAAAATGGCCCGCTTTACGGGCGCGGTTTGCCGACGTTGAATTGCATTTGATTGGCCCGCTGCAAAGTAACAAAGCCAAAAATGCGCTGGAATTATTCGATGTGATTCAAACCTTGGACCGCGATTCGCTGGCAAAAGAATTGTTAAAATACCCGGGTTTATTAACGGGAAAAAAATTCTTTATCCAAGTCAATATCGGGCGCGAAGATCAAAAATCCGGTGTGATGCCGGAGGAGGCCGAGGGATTTATTAAAAAATGTATTCATGATTATAAATTGCCGGTGATCGGATTGATGGCGATTCCTCCGGATGGCCAGAATGCCACGCCATATTTCCAGGAACTCGCGCAAATCGCCGCGCGGCATAATTTAAAACAACTATCGATGGGGATGAGCGCGGATTATAAACAAGCAATTACCTGTGGCGCTACCTTGGTGCGAATCGGTACGGCTGTTTTCGGCGCCCGTAAACGTTAACGTATATCGATTTTTGTTTGCTTGGTTAGTTCGGGCAAAATATACAGCAAATCTTTTTGCGCGATCGCCACGCATCCCTCGGTTCCGGCAAAATCCGGCTTAGCCACATGCAGAAAAATCGCGCTGCCCTTGCCGCGAATGGTTGGATTGCGGTTATATCCGATCACCACCACAATATCGTAACATCCATCTTCGCGCCAAAAAATCTCGTGCCGCGCTTCGTTCGGCAGAATAACGGGAAAATTATACGCCGCATTATCCGGATCGTCGCACCATCCGGTATTTTTACCGATCACCGCGCTGGGCAATTGAATATTCGGCAAATCCAACCGGTCTTTGCGCCAATATACTTGCAATAACGGAAATTGGCCCAGTGGCGTTTTGCCGTCGCCCTCGATTTTTTCCATCGTGGCGCCGTTTTTCCCAATCGCACAGCGATAGGACCGGTTATTCCAATATAATAAATTATTTTTGCTATCGACTTTGATCATAAAAGAAATTTAGCCGCGCGAGTAAGGGATATCAAGACCGCGCGGGATTTTGCGTTTAATTTTGATGGCGTTGTTTGATCATTTGCTCGTACTTATCCAGCGCGCGCATCATCATTTGCGGCATTTGCTCTGCGGGCACTTGAATTGGCGTTGCATCGGCATTGACCGGCGCTAAGCCTTTCATTGGCTTGTTCGGAATAAGATCGACTTCATGAACCGGCGTTTGTTCGACCGGCGTTAATGGCGCTGCGGCGGATTTTGGCTCTAACCACGGACCGGCATCGATATCGTCCGGCACTTCGGCCAAATTCACGGCATTATTTGGAATATCGCTAGCATCGGCAGTTTGTGATTCGCTGTCGCTGGCGGTTTGTTCGGTGTCATCCTGCGCTACTTGGGATTTATTTTGTTTGGCTGCTTGTTCCGGCGCTTCGTCATCGTCGCTTAAATTGGCAATCGCCATTTCGCCAATATCGCGGCCGCCATGTTCTTGGGCATAAATCGCGTTTGATGTCGCAACCAGCATTCCCATTGGCCCGCCAAAGGCCAAACCGCCGACAATGCGCGCGGTGCCGGATAATGTATCGCCGGTCAAACTGCGGTACAAAGATCCAATCACCGGAATATGTTGCAATGGGTTTACGACGTCGATTAAATCGGCAAGGGTAAGATCATGCACGCTTTCAACCGGTTTGGCGTCTTCGGCTTCGGAATTGCCGTTTAATGCGCGGGCAAACATCGCATCGGTTTTTTGCGCGGCTTGTTCAATTTCGTTTTGTATCGCGGGCGCCGCGATGGCTGGCTGCGCCGGAATTTCGGCGGCAGGCAATAATTTTGAAAATTCGGATTCGTTCGGCAAACGCGTTTCGCGCCAGGATCTATCATCGCTGATAATGCCGGTATAAGTGCTGTCCCGTAATAGGGTAGAATTAATTGTCATTGTTAGTCTCCCATCCGATAGAACCCTTGCAATCGGCATGCCAATCAATTCTTAGAATTATCGTTATATTTCAATTATTTATATTGTTTCGATATAGTATTAATAGGCAGTTTTGTACCAAGGATAGCGGTTTAAGTAGCTGTTTTTGCCGGGTTTAGCCACCTGCTTGTGGGCCGAAAAATATTGCGCTTGGGGCATAACAAAAATATAAAAGATAAGAACAGATCCAATTTTTCCAATCGGTTTTCATGAAAAAGAATATTTTACTGGTGGACGATGATGATGCTTTGCGCGAATCCCTCGCCGAGCAATTGGCGATGTATGACGAATTCAAAGTCATCCAAGCCAGCCGGGCCGCGCAGGCGCTTGAAAAAATCAAGGAACAAGAAACACCGGATCTGGTAATTCTCGATGTCGGCTTGCCCGATATGGATGGCCGCGATACTTGCCGTTTAATGCGCCGCGCCGGATTCAAGGCGCCGATTGTGATGTTGACCGGCGCGGCGACGGACGCCGATACGATTTTGGGTCTGGATGCCGGCGCAAACGATTATGTGGCAAAGCCATTTCGGTTTAACGTGCTGCTCGCCCGCGTGCGGGCGCAAATCCGGCAAAATCAAAATTCCGAAGATGCGCAAGTGCGCATCGGAAAATATTTATTCCAGCCCAGCACCAAAATTATGATCAACACCCAAACCGATCAGAAATTGAAATTGACCGAAAAAGAAGCCGGGATCATCCGCCAATTGTACAAGGCCAGCGGCCGTGTGGTGCCGCGTGAAGTATTGTTAAATGATATTTGGGGTTATAATTCCGGCGTTTCCACGCACACGCTGGAAACCCATATTTACCGCCTGCGCCAGAAAATCGACGATGACAAGGGCGACGGCGCCGTGATCATCACCGAAGGCGGCGGATACCGCATCGGCGTTTAATCCATTTCAATAATTTAGAATATTTTTATACGCGCAAAGTAATGCCGCATCGATGCCTTAGGCAATATGTGCGCATTGTGCAGTCCATATCAATCAACTATGGAGAATGATCATGCCTATGAGAAGCAATTCCAGGTCCCGTAGCGGATCAAGTTCCAGAACCGGCTCCGGCCGGTCTTCCAGCCGTTCTAGCAGCGTTAAGTCACGTAGCAGCGGCAGCGGACGCTCAACACCGTCCCGTTCCAGAAGTTCTGGTGGACGGCGCAGCAGCGTTTCTTCCTCGCGCAGCGCTGGACAGTAAAAATAAAGGCCCTTTCGCACGAAAGGGCCTTTTTTAGTCGGGCAATATTATTTTCTTAAAGTTTCCAGGTTCGCGGCGTTTTTCGCCGTTTGAACCAGATTGATAAATTCACTGCGATATCCGAATTTATCCGCGCCCTTGGATTGTTCGGCCAGGGATGCAATATCGTCATATCCGAAATCGCTGACATATTCATCGCCATGCAATTTTTGGCCAAACGCCGCAACTGCGGTTGAAAACCGGACATCGGTTGGAACTTGATTAATGGAATCGAATTCCAATTTTTTATCGACCGGCGTTGTGATCAATTTGCTTTTATCTTCGTTCGGCAATTTATAGCGGATTTTCACGAACGCATATTCATCGCCCGTGCGGCTTGCGATTTGTGCTTTGTCCACTTCCACCTCGTTACCATAACGCAGCGGGTCGATACGATCGGCATTCGATCCGGCTGGGGTGATTTCATAAATCGCGGTCACGCTGTGGCCCGATCCGATTTCACCGGCATCTACCTTGTCATTGTTGAAATCTTCTCGTTTCAACAGGCGGGTTTCATATCCGATCAAACGATATTCCGAAACTAAGCCTGGGTTGAATTCCACCTGGATTTTAACGTCCTTGGCGATGGTAAATAACGTCGATCCGGCTTCGGTGACTAACGCTTTGCGCGCCTCGTTCAGCGTGTCGATATAGGCCGCATTGCCATTGCCGTTCTGCGCCAAGGTTTGCATCAATTCATCATTGTAATTGCCGCGGCCGAAACCCAGCACCGACAATGAAACGCCACTATTGCGTTCGCGTTCGATATAGGATTTCAATTCATTCGTATCGGTGATGCCGACATTAAAATCGCCATCGGTCGCCAGGATCACGCGATTGACGCCGCCTTTGTCGAAATTGCTTTTGGCCAATTGATAAGCCTGGCGAATACCTTCGGCGCCGGCGGTGGATCCCCCCGCACTTAAATTATCCAATGCTGCCATAATTTTCGATTTATTGGTGGCCTTGGTTGGCTCCAACACCGTACCGGCGCTGCCGGCATAGGTGACAATCGCGATGCTGTCATCGTCTTTCAATGTGCCGATCAGCATTTTCATCGAATTGATCAATAACGGCAATTTATTCGGTTCATTCATTGAACCGGATGTGTCGATCAAAAATACCAAATTGGATTTTGGTTTTTCATCCGCATTCAATTCATAACCCTTAATACCAATATGCATCAATTTGGTTTTTGCGTTCCATGGATTTGGGTAAACCGCCACATGCGCCTTAAACGGCTCGGATTTGCTCGATGGCGCTTTGTAATCATAGGGGAAGTAATTGATCAGCTCTTCGACCCGCACCGCGTCTTTTTGTGGCATGGCGTTATGATTCAAGGAAGATCGGACAAAGGAATAAGATGCCGTATCGACATCGATCGAAAAGGTCGATACCGGATCCTGGGCAGCAATTTTAATGCCGTTGATTGTAAGATCGCTGAATTTATCGTGGCCTTGATCCTGATAATATGGCGCCGATAAATCTTGTGTCGCCATGGAATGCCGCATAGGCATTTCCGCGCTGCGAATTTTGGACAATGCCATATCCACTTCCGCCATCGGCGCTGCGCTTGGCGCCGGTTCGCGCATCATCGCCGCGGCGCCAGCGTTATTGCCCATGGGCGATGATTTTACTTCATCGGTGCGAGCAATTGGTTGGGGCTGTGTTTTTGCAGTTTCCGCGATTGGTGGTGGCGCAACCGGCGGGGTCAATTGTTCGATACTGGCTATATCGCCATCATTCTTGTCCGTAATAATGGCTGGCATCGCATCGGTAATTTCCATTGGCGCTGGGGCAAGGCCAGGCAAAGTTTTAACAACGTAGGGATTCCATAAAAAACTGACGGCGACCAGCATCAAGCAAAAAGCGCCGACTAAATAACGAGCGTGGGTCATGATATTTTCTCCTATGATCGCGGCGTAGAAATTACGCAGCATATTCATAAGACGACCGGCCAAGCCGATTCCTTGGTGGGATTCGGCATTTTTTTGCACGAATTCTTTTAACGCGTTGTTAATAATGCGTTTTTTTGCGTTTTCATCCGCCGCTGGGGCGGGATTATCGCGCCATAATTGCTGTAATTCGTTTAAGTCATCATTCATGATCATCTTCCCGAATTTGTTTTAATTTTTTGCGTACCTCATGCAATCGCCACGACACGGTCGATTCGGCGCAATCCAAAATAATGCCCGCCTCGGCGTGGCTTAGATTTTCATCCAATACCAAAATCGCAGTCTCGCGCAATTCCGGATCCAATTGTTCCAAGGCGCGGTGCAACCAGGCGCTTTTATCATTATTATCGCGCGCGTCCTCGCGGGCGGATTCTTGCGATTCTTCAAAAGTTCTTTCCAAATTTCTGGCACGTACTCGGCTTTTGCAGAAATCTTTACAGGCATTTAAAATCACGCGGTATAGCCAGGTGGAAAAATTACTGTCGCCGCGAAAATTTTGCATTTTACCCGCCAGTTTCAGGCAAATATCCTGCACGATATCTTCGGCATCCTGGCGGTGATGGGTAAAACGATAGGCCAATCGGTACATTTTGTCATAATGCCGCTCCAACAACTGTTGGAACGCGGCTTTATCTCCCTTGCTCGCTTTTTGCGCTAAGATAAGGTCAATATTCTGCATGCACTAATGATTGGACGCCGCCGGTTGGGTGTTCCTTGGGAAAATAATAAGGGGATTAAAGCGCGGCAATGCTGCAATAGCAAGAATAACGCGAAGAATGGCTGGGGCGCTAGGGATCGAACCTAGGAATGTCGGTACCAAAAACCGATGCCTTACCGCTTGGCTACGCCCCATCACGGTAAAATAGATCCGTGAAAATAGTCGCTCGACGCGAATAATGCAAGCCCGTCGTTGCGTGGAAACTGTGGCCGAAAATAACACGCCAGCGAAATATCCACTACTATATATGGGTAAGTACTTGCAAATTTTACAAACTCTGGTAAACCCAAATCTTAACGGATTTTCTAAAAAAATAAAAACAAGGCCGCTCATGACAGATTCTTCCAAGAACGACGGTGCCATCATGATTCCCTGGAGTGTAAAGGGCGTTTCTGCCAAAGCCCGCCAAACCGCCAAAGACGAAGCCGCCAAGGCCGGACAAACGATTGGCGCCTGGTTATCGCAAGCGATTCGCAAGGCCGCCAAAGATCCTGTTTTATTCGGCCAATTGACCGATCTGGCGCGCAATGTCGCGGCAACCCCAGCCAATAATAGTTTGGATGAATCGGTTTTATTCGAATATTTGCAAAAAATGGATCAAAAATTGAATGCGCTGTCGGATCGCGTCGCCGCGAACGAAGGCCAAAGCGATGTCCGCATCCCAAGTTTTGAAACGGTATCGGCGATTGCCAGCAAAAACTGGCCAGCGTAATAAATTCTAATTTAAAAGGTTATTGTATGTCGGCTGTTTTAGGTGCGTGGAGCGTAAAAGGTGTAGACGAAGAAGCCAAATCCATCGCTAAACGCGCCGCCGCAGAAGCCGGTATTACCATGGGCGCATGGCTGGAAGCCGCTGTTCTACATATCGCGCAAAAAGGTTTTATCGATCTGCCAACCACCACCGCTAAGATTGGTGATCTGACGACCGATGCCGCCACCAATGGCAAAGTTCAAGAACAGCGTTTATTCAACACCACCATTCGTGTCGCGCCGCGAGATTTACTCGCGCAAACCAGCACCAATTCGACCGGTCTTGCCGCGATTGCCGATTCGGTCAATCAATTGGAAGCAGGATTACAGCGCACCATCGATATTTTAGAAGCGCGTTTGGTGGAACTCGAAGACGGTATGCGGCAAATGCGCAATTTATTGCCGGCATCGCGCACCGGATTGCCAAGCGTCACGCAAAATACCCCGCAAATTTCTTATTATGAATTGGGCCAGATCAGCGCGGATTACAAACCGCTTTCCAATTTGCCTGGCGCAAAATCGGATTTCTTCAGCCCGGATAATTTGTTGAATCTGGCGGTTGTCGTTGCGCTTGGCGTTGCGGCGTTTTTGGCCGGTCAGCGCCTCGGCTTCGATTTCTTTACATTTTAAGCCGCGATAGAAATCGGTTTTATCCAATAATCTTTAAATAAATTTTGAACATCTTGCAGCAATTTTTGCTGGGCGATTGCATTTTCCGCAAGCGCGTAAAAACAAGATCCGCTGCCGCTCATCCCCCATCCGGTATTTACGGTTTTGCCCAGTTTTTGCGCGATATCTTGTAATTCCGGATGTAATTGTGCGGCTGGCGCAAAAAGATCGTTGGCATTCTCAAACTTTGTTTTTGGATCTGTGGTTTGAATTATGCTTTTGCCAGACCAAGCATTAAAAACCGGCGCGGTTGAAATTTGGATGTTGGGAAATATCAAAACGCCGCGACGTGGTGTGAAATCTGGCAATAATTCGATTTGCTCACCAATGCCGCGCATAATACAAGGCTTGGATTCAACGCAAACCGGCACATCCGCGCCAATTTTGCGGGCGAATGCAATCCAATCGAAATTTGCAAACAAATCTCCGAAATATTCGCGCGCGAACCGGATGATTGCGCCCGCATCGGCCGATCCACCGCCCAGACCAGCGCCGGCCGGAATATTTTTTTGCAAATGGATTTTAAAATGCGGCAGGGTTTTGGAGGCACTGCGCAATTCGTGCAAGGCCTTTAAAACAATGTTTTTACCGTCCTTTGGCACGGATGTGGCGAACTCGCCATCGACGATCAATGTGTCTTGATCCGCCATTTCCAGACGCAGCGTGTCGCAAAGATCGGCGAAACAAACCAGGCTTTCCAAATCGTGATAATGATCATCGCGCTTGCGCACGATTTTCAGGTTCAGATTGATTTTGGCCGGTGCGGCGATGGTATAGGAAATAATCAATGCGCCAAATCTGTGTTATTAGGCGTTTTTGGCGGGGTATCTTTGGCTTCTAATTTGGATTCTTGTTTCAATCCATTTTGCAATTTACCGTCGATCGATTTTTTCAATTCCGCTTCCGGTTCGAACGACAAGGCGCGGTTCCATTGGATGCGCGCCTGTTCAATCCGGTCCAAACGCCATAACGCATCGCCATAATGATCGATCAATTGCGGGTCATATGGCCGCGCCTCGACGGCTTTTTGTAAAATTTTCTCGGCGTCTTCATATTTGCCCATGCGGTATAGCGCCCAGCCCAAGGAATCGATGATAAACGCATCGCCTGGCGCCAATGCCACGGCCTTTTCCAGCAATCCTAAGGCTTCATCCAATTTTTCGCCGCGTTCGACCCAGGAATAAGCCAGATAATTCATGACATAAGGCTGTTCCGGCGAAAGTTGCAAGGATTGCTGCAAATCTTTTTCCGCTTGCACCCATAATCCGGCCCGTTCAAACGCGGTGCCACGCGCGTAAAATAACGGCCAATCGGTTTTGCCAATCGGATCACTGTTTTCAATCGCTTCGCTGTACGCTTCGATAGCGGCGGCATAATCCTTGCGGTTTCTGTATAAATCGCCCAGCATCGTCACCGCTTCGACCCGTTTTGGATGGGTCTTGCGCATTTTTTCCAGAATTTCGATGGATTTGGCTTGTTGGTTCATTTTATCGTAATCGCGCGCCAAACGCAGCCCAGCCGACCAATAAAAGGCCGGATGGTTCATCAATTGCGCATGGATCGTGGCGGCTTCATCATATTGTTCGAACGCTTCGAACAATTCCGCCATCAATAATTGGTTGAATTCAAAATCCGGCTGCATATACGCGGATAATTGCGCGTATACGATCGCCATCTCGCTGCCCGCCTGGCCTTCGAACGATGTGGCGATGTCGAACAAAACTTGCGCAATACCGTCGGTCGCGGTGCGGATATTGGCAGGCGCCACCTGATTTTTTTCAAGGCGCGCATAAGCGGCATCGAAAATATAATTATTCGGACTGCGTTTGGTGAAAGCGTCATAAAGTTCTTTCGCCTTGGCCGGTTCCACCATGCGTTCGTATAAATTGCCAAGACTCATGGATAAACGCAGCGGCATTATGGTAAAACGCGATGCGGCCTGGGCGTAATAATTCAACGCCGCCGTATTGTTGTTGGCGTATTCGGATAATAATCCCGCGTGCAGCAAAATGATCCCGCCCGCCGTTTCGCTGGGGAATAATGGTTTCAACGTGTCAATGCCAGCATCGAATTTACCTTCCGCCGCATTCATCCAGGCGCGCAGCAATGGCAAGGTCAGCTTGTTTAATTTCGCGTCTTCCATCGCCTTTAATTGTACCTCGGCATCGGCCAGTTTGCCGGTTTTCACATTTTGTAAAAATAAAACCAGGCTGGGCAGCAAGGAATTGGCCTTGTTAGTTTGCCAAATTTTCGCGAGTGGCAGCGATTTATCGATTTGACCGCTCATAATATAAAGCAAACAGACCCGTTCGATCAGCGATTGGTTGTTTGGGTCTTTATCCAGCGCCTGCTGTAAAAATTCGGCGGATCTGGTGAAATTGGCGTCTTGCAAGGCCGCGCGGCTGGCCAAATAATTTCCGGCAACGCCGTCCGGCGTTTCGGTAAATGCGCTGATTGCTTCGGGCGTAGATTCCGGTTCTGTAACAGGCGGTTTTTCTTTTGTTTCGGCGGTGACAGTTGGCGGCGTATCATTATCGCTGGCGGCTGCGGTTGTGTTGCCACCCGCCGCATCCAGCAATGTGCAAGCGCCCAACACCGTGACTAAACATAAAATGGCCAATAAACGTAAAAACATGAAAAACCTTCCGGATTAAAATTACATATTGGTATAACTCGGCCCCTCGCCGCCTTGGGGCGGAACCCAATCGATATTCTGGCTTGGGTCCTTTATATCGCAAGTCTTGCAATGCACGCAATTTGCCGCGTTGATTTGCAATTTTTTTTGCCCTTCTATATCGACAAATTCATAAACGCCGGCCGGGCAATAACGCGATTCGGGTCCGGCGAATAATTCATAATTCACTTTTATGGCTTTTTCCGGGTCGCGCAATTGCAAATGGCACGGTTGGTCCTCGGCGTGATTGGTCGACGATAAATAAACCGAACTCATACGGTCGAATGTCAAAACGCCGTCGGGTTTCGGGTATTCGATCGGCTGGGTTGATGTTTTGCGTTTCAATGTGCCGTGATCGGCGCGATTGCGCAGCGTCCATGGCGCGCGGCCACGGAATAAATACGTATCGATGGCCGAATAAATCAATCCGGCCCATAATCCCAAATGAAACGATGGGCGGATATTGCGCACGCCGTATAATTCCGCGCCAACCCAGGATGATTTCAAGGTTTGCTCGTACTTGTCCGCTTCGTCCGGCGCATTGCCACCCGTCAAATGATCGAACAAACATTCGGCGGCGATCATGCCGGATTTCATCGCGGTGTGCGTGCCCTTGATCTTAGGAACATTCAAAAATCCGGCCGTATCGCCGATCAACAATCCGCCCGGGAAAGTCAGTTTTGGAATGGATTGAAATCCGCCTTCGACAATCGCCCGCGCGCCATAAGAAATGCGCTTGCCGCCCTTGAAATATGGGGCGATGGCGGGATGGGTTTTGAAACGTTGAAATTCCTCGAATGGCGATAAATAAGGATTGGAATAATCCAGCCCCACCACAAATCCGACCGCGATTTGATTATTGTCGAAATGATATAAAAACGATCCGCCATAGGTATCGGCACGCATTGGCCAGCCGACCGAATGCACGATCAATCCCTGGCGATGCTGCGCCGGATCGACTTGCCAAATTTCTTTTATTCCAAGTCCATAAGTTTGCGGATCGCGGCCACGGCGCAAATGGAATTTTTCGATCATCTTTTTGGTTAAACTGCCATGGCATCCTTCAGCCAGAATGACTTGCTTGGCGTTGATAATAACGCCCGGCTGATATTGCGCGGTTTGGTTGCCATGTTTATCCAATCCCATATCGCCGGTTTTGACGCCGATGACGCGGTTATTTTCCATCACCATTTCGGCCGCCGCAAAGCCGGTGAAAATATCGACGCCCAGTTCCTGGGCTTGGCCACCCAGCCACCGACATAAATTGCCAAGGCTGATAATATAATTGCCTTTGTTATGCATCGGTTTTGGCGTCGGCAGGCGGAAGGCAAATTTTTTGGTCAGGAATAAAAACCGGTCTTCGGTCACGGGCACATTCACCGGCGCACCCTTTTCCTTCCAGTCGGGAATAAGTTCGTTTAACGCGCGCGGTTCCAACGCTGCGCCGGACATGATATGCGATCCCACTTCCGCGCCTTTTTCAAGAACGCATACGGAAATTTCCGCGCCTTTTTGTTTAGCCAGTTGTTTTAACCGGATCGCCGCGCTTAGGCCCGATGGCCCCGCGCCCACAATAACCACATCGAATTGCATGCTATCGGACATGATTGGAATATAGACCAATTGAGTGGCCTGTGCTAGTCTCGGCCTTATGCAAAATCCCAGGCAACAACTGCAATGGCTGCATTCCATGGGCGTCGAGGATGAATCGGCGGAAACCCCGACCGGGCTTTACCGGTTTAAATCGAAATCACCCATTGCCTCGCGCCCTGTACCCCCAGCTGTGCCGGTTTTAGAACCTGTCGCGGCGGCAAAGGATATGGGCGTTGCCGCCAAAAAATCGTTATTCGATGCTGGGCCAGTAACATCCGGTAATTTTGATGCCGAATCGTTGGCGGTGGTGGCCAATAATTTGGATGAATTGCGCGCGGCAATTGCCAAATTCGATGGTATCGCATTTAAAAAATCGGCGGCCAATACCGTGATTGCCGATGGCAATCCGAATTCCAAAATCATGTTCATTGGCGAAGCGCCCGGCGCGGAAGAAGACCGCCAGGGTTTGCCGTTCGTTGGGCTTGCCGGGCAATTGCTGGATAAAATGCTCGCCGCGATTCAATTGAACCGCACCAATGTGTATATCAGCAATATTTTATTCTGGCGTCCGCCGGGCAACCGCACGCCATCACCCGAAGAAATGGCGATGTGCATGCCATTCGTGCGGCGGCATATTCAATTGGTAAAACCGCAAATTTTGGTTTGCCTTGGCGGCACGGCGATGAAGGCGATGTTTCAAACCAAGGACGGCATTATGAAAATGCGCGGATCGTGGCTGGATTTCGCGCCAATGCCTGGCGATACGCCAATTCCGACGTTATTGACCTATCACCCGGCATTTTTATTGCGCACCCCGGCGTATAAAAAAGATTCTTGGGCCGATTTGCAGGATTTGCAAAAACGCGCCAAAGAATTGGGGATATTGACATAAATCAAGATATTGCGAATACGCAATAAAGACCGGCCCTGATATAACGGGGCCATGCTGCTTTTTTCCCAAGACCAAATTATTATTGCCGGTGTCGACGAAGCCGGGCGCGGCCCATGCGCCGGGCCAGTGGTTGCGGCGGCGTTAATTTTACCGGATGATGTACAAAAATTTTCCTGGGCGGAGCAAATAAAAGATTCCAAAAAATTGACCCGCGATAAACGCGAATATTTATTTTCGCATTTGACCGAACATTGTGTGTACGCGGTGGCCGAATGCAACGTTGAAGAAATCGATCAATTGAATATTTTATGGGCGACGATGCTCGCCATGAAACGCGCCGTCGAATCGCTGGCAACGGCGCCACAAAAAATTCTGGTCGATGGCAATCGTTTGCCGGATGTTACGATTAATGCCGAAGCGGTGATTGGCGGCGATGATAAATATTTATGCATTGCCGCGGCATCGATTATTGCCAAGGTAACGCGCGACCGGATTATGCAACAATTGGCCATCGAATTCCCGTATTATGGATGGGCGGACAATTCCGGTTATCCGACCAAAACCCATTTGACCGCCATGGATCATTACGGTATAACAACGCACCATCGTAAATCCTATGCGCCTGTGGCTAAGATATTGGAAAAGCAGAGAAAATTGGCTGCTTGACGAATGTGTTCCAAAAAGATACAATTATAAGGCTTGCAGGTAACATAAGATTGTGATGTTGGTTAATTCGCAATTTATGATGCCAATAAAAAACAAAATAAAGCCGTATCAGGGATCCAATATCAAATTTATAACCTGAACGCTAAAGGGGTAATGAGGTAAATATTATGAAGATTTTTGGCAAAGAAATCAGCGTTGGAAGTGCGGTGGCGTCCGTTATCAATGGGGCATCCGACCGGCTGTTCAAAACGCACCGTACCGCCTTGGCGGAATTGGAGGCCAGTTCGTTCCGATCCAATGCTGGTCCCGACAGCCTTCCTGCGGTTGGCAACAAAGAAACTTTAGCAAAATGGGATAATTTAGTTTCCTCTATAGCCAGACGCGATTCCATTATTTTTAAAGATAAAGACGGCAAACCAGCCATTCCCCCATCCTTGGCCAAGACCATAGACCAAGCGGTTCAATTGCTGGCGGCAAAATCCGAAGAAATGCACATAATCCAGGAGCATTTGGCGGCAATCAAAACACATCCCGATGCGATTGTGGCCAAGGAACTGGTGGTCCGGTCGGCGGCATTGGTTATGGAGAAAAAGAAAACTTACGTTCAATTTAATCCTACCGTTTTCAATAATCATTACGCTCCATTGCACGCCATGGCGGCGGAATCTACGGCCAATTATTTATCCGCTTTTTCATCCGCAGATAAGGCAGCCGCGATGCAGCCGATTAAAACCGCGGCATTTGCCGATATAGATTTATTTTTACAAAACAAAACAAACTCCTTGCCGGACGCATATACCGGCATTGACAGAATTCTAAAGGCTTTTGAAGGCGTGAATTTACCGGACCTGCATTCCAAATGCCAAAGCTTCCGCGCCACCATGCTTGAACGCGCCATTGCCGATGGCAATATGGGGTTTGCCATCCAGGTTTTAGAGGGCGCCGAGGGCGCCATTCGTCAGCAACACGGCATCCCTATGGATACTGGGTTGGGCGCCCGATTGAACAATCTGGCTGTCGGCCCGGTCGAGGCTCTTCAAGCTCAATTTCTCGCCGCATCGAAAAAACTGAGAGTGTTTTTCAGGCAGGGCGAAGAAAAATCCACTAACGCCGATATTTCCGCCAAATTGCGCAAGTTGCATTTGCGCATGCAAATTTCGAAAACGAACTATAATTCAGATCCGGTTACCGCCGATACGCTTGGCCATTTATTCGACATGGCGGCGACCTTGGGCGACAAAGATTTAATGCGGGATTACGCAACCGATTTGGGCCAATTGGTTCAATCAAATCCCGGCAACATAAGCGCCGCCGGGAAATTTGAAGAATGCTTGCAGGTTTGCGCGAAAAAAGGCGTTGAAGTTAATGTGCCTGGAGCCGAGCCGCCAGCGCCAGCCAAACCGGCTGCGCAAGAAGAAAAACCCGGAACCGGGCAAGAATTGGCCGGGGGCATTGTGGCCGCTGTTATCGCAGCCCGTACTGGCCAAGAGGCCGATGTGAAGCCGCAATTGGCGGGGATTCCCGCAAAAGCAAACACGCCAGATCCGGCAGTAGAAGCCACAAAACAGACCATAGGCATTATAAGACAAACATTAATGGCGCCGAATGATATTCGTCGCACCCTTAATGAGGCCGCCATCGGCACGCCGGAATACAGCAAGGCCTTGAGCGATCTGGTGGCCACGGCGAAAGCCGGCAACGAAGCCTTTCCGGATTTGGAAGGGATAGCCAATACCGAATCCTTAAAAATGAAAAGAAATAAAACCGCGGCAACCCGAGCCGATATGGTAAACATAGTGCAAGCGGCGACTATCGGAGTTTTAAGAAAATCGGCTGAACCAAGCGCAATCGAGAAATTATTGCGCGCATGCCGGGTAAGACTTGGTCTGCAAGACGCATCATTGCGCTATGCCTTCCGTCAAGCGGCCAACGAATCGGTCGGTATCGATAGCACCGCGGCCATGGCTAAATTTGAGCCGGCATTAACAGCATCTAAAGCGGCGCTAAGAATAGATGGCAAAACGGCTCAAGCCGCGCTAGTGACGCAAAACGCCGGCAATCCTGGAAATTAAACCAATAACGTGCGGATTTTGGCAATCGCCACCGTGATCATCGCGGTGTCGAGATTGTTGGCCGCGCGGATTTCGGCCAGCAACGCATCGATCGGCGCGATCGCTTGCGCCCGGTCTTGCAAAAATTCGCCAAACGCTTTTCCGCCCGCGCCCATTTCCCGCACGACTTCCTTGGCAAGGCGCGCTTGCAGGCCCAATAAATCGTCGATCAGGCTGCTGACCGCGCGGGCTTGCCAGGCGCTGGACCGGCTGATTTTGCTCGCCGCCCGGCGCATCCAATCCAAACCGAACCGCTCGCCGATAGCAAAATAAATTTCCGCGACATCGCTGGGCGGTTTTTTGGTGCTTTCGGCGATATTGATTACATCGCCAATCCCGCCCAGCATGCGAATAAACACCACTTGCGATGCCAGCGCTTGCGGCACGTTTTGCGCAGCGTAATCCTTGGCCTTGCGGTCGAGGATTTTCAAATCGTGACCGGGCAGAATTTTGCGCAAGTTGGATTGAATCTGCAAAATCGGTTTTTGGTAAATCGCCAATACCTGATCCAAAGTCTGCTTGGATTTGCGGCTGCGCAGGAACCAGATCGTCGCGCGTTCGACAAACCGGTTCAGCGCCTGAATCATATGCACCTGAACGGTCGGCGTTGTTTTATAATCCAGCGCGCAAATATCGTTCCAAATATCGTCGAGTTTAAATAATTCCCGCACCGCCGCATAAGCACGCACCACTTCGGCGACTTCATTGCCAGTAATTTCCGCGATATTATGCGCGAATAAAATGCCGACGCGGTTGACCATGTAATTGACCAGGGATGTGGCGATAATTTCCCGGCGCAACGCGTGCTTGCCTATGTCTTTTTCATATTTATCCTGCAGCGCCTTTGGGAAATAACGGATCAAATCGGCTTCCAGCGCCGGATCGTCCGGCACATTGCTGGCCAATAAACCGTCATACAGGCCCATTTTGGTATAAGCGAGTAACACCGCCAATTCCGGCCGGGTCAGGCCGCGCTTGGACATGGCGCGTTCGGCGATTTCTTCCTCGCTTGGCAAAAATTCGATCGCGCGGCTTAATTTAACGCTGCGTTCCAGAATGCGGATATGCCGTGCATATTCATCCATCATCGCGTCGGTTTCCGCGACCATCGAGGAGATCGCCATGGTTTGCTCGTAATTGTCGCGCAACACCAGATCGCAAACCTCGGCGCTCATTTGTTTTAATAATTTATCGCGGTCCTTGCGGGTCAGGCGGCCATCTTGTTCGATGCGGCTTAGTAAAATTTTGATGTTTACTTCGTGGTCAGAACAATCGACCCCGCCGGAATTATCGATCGCATCGGTGTTATTGCGGCCGCCCGCCAACGCATATTCGATCCGGCCCAATTGGGTGAATCCCAAATTCGCGCCCTCGCCGACGATTTTACAGCGCAAATCGCGCGCGTTGATACGCAACGCATCGTTGCCGCGATCGCCGACTTCGCCGTTCGATTCGTGGGACGATTTGACGAATGTGCCGATTCCGCCTAGCCATAGTAAATCGACCGGCGCACGCAAAATAGTTTGGATCAATTCGGCTGGGGTGAAATCGCTTTGTTCGGTGCCGATGGCCGCGCGCGCTTCGGCCGACAGGGTGATTTTCTTTTTATCGCGGCCAAATACGCCACCGCCCTTGGATATCGTCTTGGCATCGTAATCCGCCCAGGTCAATTGCGGGTTTTCAAACAAACGTTTGCGTTCTTTGTAACTTTTTGCCGCATCCGGATTCGGATCGATGAAAATATGCGCGTGATTGAACGCGGCCACCAATTTCATCTGATCGGATTGGAGCATGCCGTTGCCGAACACATCGCCCGCCATATCGCCAACGCCAATGGCGCTGAATGGGGTTTTGCGGATATCGATGCCGATTTCGCGGAAATGCCGCGTCACCGAAACCCATCCGCCGCGCGCGGTAATGGCCAATTCCTTGTGATCGTAACCGGCCGATCCGCCCGATGCGAACGCATCGCCCAGCCAGAATCCATATTCGGCCGAAACCGAATTGGCGGTGTCGGAAAATTTGGCGGTGCCTTTGTCGGCGGCAACGACCAGATATGGGTCGTCCGCATCGCGGCATACCACATCCTTTGGCGGAATTACTTTGCCGTTTTGCCGGTTGTCGGTGATATCCAACATGCCGCGCACCATGGTTTTATAACATTCGGTTACTTCCATCGATAATGCTTTTTTATCCTCTGGCGGCTGTTTCAATACGAATCCGCCTTTGGATCCCACCGGAACGATAACGGTGTTTTTTACCATCTGCGCTTTGACCAGGCTTAGAACTTCGGTGCGGAAATCCTCGCGCCGGTCGGACCAGCGGATGCCGCCGCGCGCAACCTTTCCGCCGCGCAAATGGATCGCTTCCATTCTGGGCGAGCAAACGAAAATCTCGCACCATGGTTTTGGTTCGGGCAGATCGACGATATCGCGGCTGGATAATTTGATCGAAAAATAATTTTTGGATTTTCCGTCGGCACCTGTTTGAAAGAAATTGGTGCGCAGAGTCGCGGAAATAAGGTTCAAAAATTTCCGCAAAATCCGGTCTTCGTCGACATTGGTGACCTGATCCAGCTTGATTAATATATCGGCCTGCAATTTAGCCGCGGTAATCGCGTCACCGCCGGATTTAGGATCGAAATTGGCATAAAATAATTTTAACAAATCGCGGGTAATGCCGGTATGTTTGGCCAGGCATTTTTCGATCGAGCTTTGCGAAATGGTAAATCCGATTTGCCGCAAATATTTGGCATAGGAGCGGAAAATAACCACTTCCCGGGCGCTCATGTTGTTGCTGACCACCAGGCGGTTGAACCCATCATCTTCGAATGCGCCGCTGCGGATGCCAACCAGGGCGGCATTGAATTTATCGCGCAATTTTTCGACGTCGATCGGCTGCCCGTCGGCGCGCTGCACCGATAAATCGTGCGACCATACCGTTTCAATATTGCCATCAAGGCCGGGGGTGACCGGCATGGCGGTTTCATTGATAACGCGGAACCCCATATTTTCCAGGCTGGGCAGAATGTCGGACAAAACCAATTGCGTGCCTTGTTTATATAGCGCCACGCCGCATTCGCCCACACCACTATCGCCGGATTCGTATAAATGCGCCAGAATCCCGTCGCTTTCGGCAAGCGCCAGAATTGCATCGGTTTTTTCAATATCGACCAACGCATCGCGCAAACCATAGGTGTTTTGATATTTCGGCAAAAACGCGTTGGCATAGCGCCGCAAAATCGGCGGGCCTTTGATCGGGCCGAATTTGTCCAATACCGCCTCGCGCAGCCGGTCGGACCAGGACCGCGCCATTTCCGCCAATTCTTTTTCAATCGCATGGATATCGACCGATTCTGGCGCGGTTTTTTCGCAATCGATAATAAAATGAATCCGCGCCAATGGCTGGTCGCTAAGCATGGTATAATAATTGCGCACTTTGCCGCGCAGTTTTTGTTCCAACGTTTCGCCGAATTTTTGCCGCAACCCGGATGTGAAATTTTCCCGTGGCGTGTAAATCAAACAAGAATAATAGCGGCCCAATTTATCGCGGCGCACGAACAAGGCGGTTCTGATTTTTTCCTGGATCCGGGCAATGCCCATGGCGATTGAAAATAATTCATCCTCGCCGATTTGAATCAATTCATCGCGCGGGAAAGACACCAAAACATCGACCAGGATTTTGGTTTTATGCCCGGTCGCGCTCCATCCGGTGCGTTTTAAAATATTATCGACTTTTTGCCGCAACAAAGGAATATCGCGTGGATTGCGGGAATAAGCCAGTGATGTGAACAAGCCCACGAACCGATGTTCGCCGATTACTTTGCCGGAATTGTCATATCGTTTGATGGAAACCGTATCCATCGGTACGGTGCGATGCACGTTCGATAGCGCGCTGGATTTGCTGATCGAAATGATCGCTTTGTCCGATACGAACGCCTTTAATTCGGGATGATTCGAATCCCGGTCGCGCAAATCGCCGAATACCCGGATATCGGGATCGGTGATAACGCCAAGCCCGCTGCCGGCAACCACGGTGATGCGATCCTTGCCGTTTTTTGGATAGTTATAGGCGCGGTACCCCAGGAACGTAAAATGATCCTGATCCAGCCATTCTAAAAACCGTCTTGATTCCTCGCGTTCGGCCGGGCTTGGGATGCCGGCTGGCATTTCGGCGATGATCTCGCCCAATTTTTTGCGCATTTTCTGCCAATCGGCAACCGCCAGATATACGTCATCTAAAATACGGTTCAAATTCGCTTTGATCGATTTGATATCCAAATCCACCGGCGGGGTTTTGACGATAAATTGTATCAACGACAGGCGTTGATCGCCGGATTTTGGATCGACTTTTTGAATATGCTTGGGCGGATGTACGGCGGTAATGGTTTTGCCGTCGCGTTCGATATAAATCGTCGGGTGCACCACCGCTTCCACTTCGATCCCCAAACGGTGCAGTTCATTGGTGGTGGAATCGACCAGGAACGGAATATCTTCGCCGACAATTTCAATCAAGGAAAATTCCGGCCCGTCTTTTTTTGTCTCCGCCAGTTCGATCCGAACCGACGGTTTTTTGCCCTTTTGATCCAATGCGGTTTGCCACAATTGCGCGGCGGCGTAGGCGAACAAAGGAATATTGGCGGCGGACAAATCTTCGCCATTGATCGAATAAATATAAATCGGGGAAAATTGGGCGAACGCCTTGGCCTCTTGCCCCTTAAATCTGGTGTTGGCTTGTTTGATGATTTCTTCGCGCAAGGCATGTTCCGGCATGGTATTCCATTTCTGGGCAGGGGCAGGTTTGGACATGGGTACGGGATCCTGTAACGATTTTAATATGAGGCGGTTATAGCACGAACCAAGGCAAGCGCAAAACACGCCCATGCCGCATTGCAGAATAAAATCAAATAGATAAGTAATTAGGAAACGGTTGCGTTTGCGAAATAAGCATATTCTTCGCGAACGTGATACGCCTTAACCCCTGCTTTGGCCGACCAGATTTGCGTGCCCTGGCCTGATTCATGCGGCGCGATTTCATCAACATAATACAAGTTCAGCAAACTTTGCTTGCCGGTTTTAAAATTGGTGATGCGAATAAATTTCATGAGAGATTAAGAGGAACTGGAGCGGGCCCAAGTTAAGAATTAAAGGGATTTGAACCCGCTTTATATTGGCGCGTCCCCGGCCTATCCAACCTAGACGCGCTGTCTCGGGTTCAAAGAGAAAAGGGAGAAACTGGAGCGGGCAAAGGGATTTGAACCCTCGACCCTCACGTTGGCAACGTGATGCTCTACCACTGAGCTATACCCGCATTCAGTTCAATATCAGGCAGTTATTACGCTGCCTGGTTTTTAGTCTTACGGGCCTTGCCCTATGGCACTGAGCTATACCCGCTTATTCAGTTTATCGAATCGAGAAGCTTGAATAGCAAACCCCACGCGGTTTGGCAAGGGATCTGTTTTTACGCTAAGTCTCTGAAATTCTGAGTTTTATGGCGTTTTTTGGCCTAATTCCCGGTCGATTTCGCTTTGCGATAACCGCTCGCTGCCATTGCGATGAAACAGAATTTTTCCATTCACCGGATCCACAATATAATATTGCCCCGGTGTTGCGCTTTTCGACCAGGCGTAAATATGCCAGCCTTCCTTGGCGATCCATTCATCCGTCCAGGTTCCTAAAAATCCAACCTGTGCCGCACTATCCAGCGCTTGCTCCTTGGAAATTAATTTGCCCTGCAAATATTGTTGCAGCAATTTGGCTTGTTTGGGATCATCAATGTTGTCGAGTTTCAATAACAAATCGCCGCTGGTTTTGTGCAGAATATAATACACCGGCGGCTTGGCGCTGGATGACCGCGCGGCGATATGCCAGGCATCTTGTTGCAATGTGGCCTCGACAAAAGTGCCCAAAAATCCGCCGGCATAATGTTCGGCCAATTTTATCGCGCCTTCTTTGGGAATTAATTCATCGTTGGCTTGCACGGCGTGCATAAAGGATCCTTCGGCCAAGAACAGCAATATTGCGGTAAGAATTACATATTTTATTTTAGGCGGCATCAACGGATTTTATCAGCGGTCGCGCATGAAAGCCAGAGAAGATCTGCCCGCGATCATGGCCATTCCCAGCTTGGTTTTACTCGGATTCTCTTCTGTTGGCGGTTGTTTGGGTATCATTTGTTTTTGCGGCTGTGGTGTTGGCGATTCTGATTTTGAATTATCAGACGTGCTGCCAAACAAAATGGTGCCGCCGATAATCACCGCCGCCAATCCCAAAAATCCCCACATCGCCGCTTGCCGTTTTGTATTGCGAATCAACAAGGCTTCGGCCAAAGGTTTTAATAATGGATCGTTGTGGACCAGTTCGTTGTCTTGGATCGCGTATAAAAGGGGCTTTAAATCATCGATCACATAATCGCACACCCATGTGTGGTTATAACGAGGTCGTAAGCCGCGCAAGTTTTCCAGGCCGCGCTGCGCTTTTTCTTGATCTTGCGGCAGCATGCCGGAAAGAATATGCTGGATCGATGTTTTGGTTTCCTCCCGCAGCAATCTGGCAAAACTATTTTGCCAGGCATCCGACGTTAAAACATAAGTGTGCCGGTCTATTTTATCAGGGCCAGGAACAATGATGTGAATATGCGGAACATCCAAAACCAAATCACTGTCGATCCGCAACCGGCCAGAAGAAAAACGGCTTTCGTACTTATTGTCTGGTGTCAGTATGGATTTTGTTCCCGGGGGCGCTGCACTGTTCATGTTTCTAATCCGTTTCTAGCGTCTTCTAATGAAAGAATTAGCGGCATTTATAGCCGCGACAAATCCCATACCCAATGGCCGATTGTGGGCAAAATCAACCATTGTAAAATTTTGATCCCGATTTGAGGAAGATGTCTGTTTATCTTTCCCCTGGCTCCGGTCCATATTTTCCGCCGGTTTAATTTCCTTTGAATTGCGTTGTTTTTTCGGCGGTGGTTTGACAATACCGCTATTTTGCCCTGGAATTTTATTGGCGTGCAGGTTGTATAAAATCAATCCAGCGGCCACTATAAATGCAGCGGCAGCATATAGAACCCGGCGCACAATCCGGCCGCGTTTGTCGGCAGCGACTTGTTGTGCTATCTGGTCTCTGCGCCAGGCTTCATGCCGCGTTTTGTTTTGTCGCACTTCGTTGATGGCCTTGATAACGGGCTCGAAAGGTTTTGCTTCGGGCTTGTCTTTGTGTTCCGTTGCCGCGATTTCGGCGGCGACCGCGATCCAGTTTACCAAGGAAAAAAAAGCTTGTTCATCGACGCAAATGCAATCAGTTCCATCTCTGGCCAACACATCCGCGACGCCCAATTTTTTGGTTAACAGCAGCATGTATAATTGATGTGGGTCGGAATTTTGCGTTGCTGTGATCGTTTTTTGAAATATGGGATTGGGTTGATGGATGGGAGTTGCTGGCTCCAACCATGTATCCCAAGCAAGCTGCGCCGGGTTGGAGCGCGGAATCACCGGTTGCGGCGAATAGGCGTCAATAATCGGCTTTACCCAGGCTTGCCAAACATCCCGGTGCACCAGCTGAAAACGGTAATCGCTTTCAATAAGCTGTTTATGGGGTATGGGTATATGGGTGGATTCTGCGCTCTGCACATCGATTCCCCACTCGAATTCGGGTTGTTCCCGCATTGAAATTCTTGTACTCATCCTACGTCCCATTCGCGGCCTTATCACATCATCTGAGTTTGGCCGTCATTGTTTCCTTAACATATACAATCTTTTAAAGACCAATGGAAGCGTTATTACAATACCTAAAAGACCTAAATATCAATCAGCAAACGGTTAACCACCCGCCCTTCTTTACCGTCGAAGAAGGTTTGGAATGGCACGATAAAATCCCCGGACTGCATTGTAAAACATTGTTTTTAAAAGATAAAAAAGACAAATTATGGCTTGTGGTCATTCCATTTCATATCCGCGCCGATCTGAACCGCTTGGAAAAAAAGATTGGCTCGGCCCGGCTATCATTCGGCAAGCCGGAATTGCTGGAATCAACCTTGCGGGTTAAGCCCGGATCGGTAACGCCTTTTGCAGTAATGCACGATAATCCGCCCAAGCTTCAGGTGGTGTTGGATCAGTCCATTCCAAAGGCGGATTTGGTATGTTATCACCCGATGCGCAATGATTATACCACCACCATTACATCCGCGGATTTAATGAAATTTCTTCGTGCAACCGGGCATGAACCGATGATTGTCGATTGTGCCGCGTGACCTTATGCGCTACTTTGCCCTTGTTTTTATAGGCACAAAACCCAAATTATGCGCATGAACAACACCATGGAAGCAATCACTTTAGACCAAAATAAAAATGCCGGCCTGATCAAAGACGGATCGATCCCGACTTTTGTGCAGGACGTGCTCGAGGCGAGTAAGACCGCGCTGGTGCTGGTCGATTTCTGGGCGACCTGGTGCGGGCCGTGTAAACAATTAACGCCGGTTTTGGAAAAAGTCGTGCGCGATTTCGGCGGCAAAGTAAAATTGGTCAAAATCGATATCGATCAAAACAAACAACTCGCGGCGCAATTGGGCGTGCAATCCGTGCCGATGGTGTATGCATTCCAAGACGGCCAGCCGGTCGACGCATTTATGGGCGCAATCCCCGAACGGGAATTGCGCGCATTCATCGATCGCTTGTTCGGCGGCGAAGCCAAACAAAATACCGAAGAAACATTGAAATCCGCCAAAGGCGAATTAGATGCGGGCAATGTCGCAGGCGCGGCGATGCTGTATCAACAAATTTTATCAACCGATGCCGAAAATCCATTGGCGCTTGCCGGTTTGGGATTATGCTTTTTAAAAAGCAACGATCAAGCGCGCGCGGAATCGGTGCTGAATCAAATCCCACAAAAACAGCGCAATCTACCCGAAGTCATGGCATTGGCGGCGGCGTTGGAATTGGCGGCGGGCGCGGGTAACGATACCGCGGCGCTTGAAGAAAAAGTAAAACAAAATCCACGGGACCAACAGGCGCGTTTGGATTTGGCTTCCGCGTATGCGGCATCCGGCAAAATGGAACAGGCGATTGCCATTTTATTGGAATCGATCAAATTCGACCGCAAATGGAACGAAGAAGCATCGCGGATGAAAATTGTGAAAATTCTGGAAACGCTTGGTTTTGATCATCCATTGGCCGGCGAAACGCGCCGCAAATTATCGTCGATTTTATTTTCGTGAGCGATCATGCCTTGTTTTGAAAGATTCAAAGCGAAATTCGAAGATCTGCCGACGGATATTCCGATTTTTCCGTTGCCGGGCGCATTGTTATTGCCGGGCGGCCAATTGCCGTTGAATATTTTTGAACCGCGTTACGTAAATATGATTTTGGATGCGATGCGCACCGGCACGCGCCTGATTGGTATGATCCGCCCCAAGGACGAAGAATCAATGGGCGATGATTGCGCGCTGTATAAGACCGGATGCGCGGGGAGAATATCGTCCTTCGCCGAAACGCCGGATGACCGGATTTTAATCACGCTGCACGGCGTGGCGCGATTCGATTTATTATCAGACGATTTGACCGATCGCGGATACCGCCAGGCAAAAGTGGATTTTTCAAAATATAAACGTGATTTCACCGATGAGCCGAATGAAAAAATCGACCGCGCGGTAATCTTGCGGGATTTAAAGCAATATTTAAAACGCTGTAAAATGGAAGCCGATTGGCACATGGTCGAAGGCGCGCCGGATTATGTTCTGGTCAACACGCTGGCCATGGTGTGCCCGTTCGGTTGTCAGGAACAACAAGCGTTGCTCGAGGCGCCAAATTTACCCGAACGCGCCAAAATTATTTCCTGTCTTTTGAACATGTCGATGCACGACAAAGATTGCCGGGAAAAACAATAATAAACTATTGATAATAAATGATAAATTATAGTATCCTTTAAAGATAGGATTTATTATAATAGATATGATGAACAATTTAAGAGCCAATAATTTAAATGACACTCAAAATAACGTCGCCGCGATGCTGGAAAGGGCGATAGGTTTTGGCCAGCAAGTCATGTCCGCCGTCGCCGGTGGGCGGTCTCAAAGCCGTTCCTTGGAATCTTCCAATCCCGCCGATGCCGGTCTGCCTTATTATGAAGGTATTCACGGCGATTTAGGCACGCCCCGTGTTTTAGAAAGAATTCGCCAGTTGCGGGAAGATCCCAAGCGGCTTTCGCAAGTGGCGCAATATGTGCATTCTGGTGCGGTTGCGCCGGAAATGTTGCCGGATTTAAACAAGGCGATGGAAAATCCAAAACCCGCTTCTGGAAACGCAAACAGTATGAGTTTTCCAAAACCGGATAACATCATGGGGATTCCCGCATCGCTGTTTATGAATTTATTTATACCGCCACAAGTAGAATCGCAAAAAATAGAAGCGTATGAATATCCGGGATTTCATAATATCCCATCCCATTGCGGCGCGCGTTTGGAAAATTTTGGCCCGGTGCGGGTCGCAGTGCATTTATATCATCTACCCAATGCCGGAACATCGCCGGTCAATATAATCGATAAAGGTCTTGCGGCGAATATTTATCGCACCAAACTCGACAGTGTTCCCGCCGATAATATTTTATGGAAAATTCATACGCCCGATGGAACCATGATTGTGGATATGAATTATGATGGCGGAAGATTCAGCAATGCGAAATATCGGTCGGATAGGCAGACTGACGGCGCGTTGGGCAATTTTACGCTGGCGCAATGGAATATGTTGCAAGCGCATCAATATTGGATTAATCACGCCGGCGGCGCTGTTGGCCACGCTTTGGCGCAAGTGCGTGCGCCAGTTCAAACCGCCTAGATATCTTCTTGCAAAGTTGGAAATATATCTTACACTGAAGGTGTAGGAATATTTTATGAACATTCATCACCGCCCGCAAAAAACCGAAGTCGATCCAAGATTGCTGGAAATTCTGGTTTGTCCAATGACCAAATCGAAATTGGAATATGACCGCGACAAACAGGAACTGATTTCCCGCGAGGCTGGTTTGGCCTATCCCATCCGCGACGGCATTCCGATCATGCTGGTGGATGAGGCCAGAAAGATTTCTTAGTTTGAAAGATTGTCATCCCGAACCCCTTTATGGGGTGAGGGATCGCCAGATATAAGGCTAAAACAAAGATTTCTATAATCTATTTTCATGAATGTTTGATGGAGCAAAAGGCATAATATCTGTAGATCCCTCGCATGCGCTCGGGATGACAGGCGGTTAAGAGCCAAAATCCCCCATCGCGCGCCTTACAAAGGCGCGTTTCAGGGGCGGAATATAATCGACCAATTTCAATCCGATACCGCGAATGCCGCGCATCGCGGCGTGGTCGACACCAAACAGCCAATTCAAGCCATGCGTTGCCGTGATCATGCTGACGATATCGAATTCGCGCCCGCGGGCGTAGTTTTTTAAAACCGTCTGGCTGCCAATATCCAATCCCAATTTCTTCGCCCGGGATAGTGATTCCGATAATGCCAAAGTATCGCGCAATCCCAAATTTAACCCTTGTCCGGCGATGGGATGAATGCCGTGCGCGGCATCTCCGATTAACACCAAACGTTTTCCATATAATTTTTTGGCCACCACTAGGTTTAATGGAAATACTTGGCGCGGCGCGGCAATGGCGAATGCGCCCAAATCGTCGCCAAATTTATCCTGCAAGATCTCACAAAATTCACCATCGCTTAAATCCATCAAGGCTTCGGCTTTTTCCGGCGATTCGCTCCACACTAACGATGACGCATATTTTCCGTTAATGCTTTGCATCGGTAATAATGCCAGCGGGCCGGATGTTAAAAAACATTCATACGCCACATTATGATGCGGTTTTTCGTGGATCAGGGTCGCAATCACCGCATGGTGGCGATAATCATATTGCCTTGTTGGAATATTCCACCCGGCTCGCGCTTTCGATCCGCGCCCATCGGCGGCGATCAATAATTGCGCCGATAATTTTTTTCCATCGGATAAATCGATTTGCGCCATGGAATCTTCGGCGCGCATTGCTGCCACATCCGCTGGCGCGTATAAGGTGATATTGTCATGATTTTGCAGCGCCTGAAACAAGGCGCGGCGCAAATCCAGATTTAAAACAATATGCCCCATCGCCGCGCCCTTGGTTTCTGCATCGCCAAAATCCAAATGCACCGGGCCATGACCATCGATGACTTCGATTTCTAAAATCGGCTCGGACTTTTTATCCAAATCTTGCCAAATTCCGGCGCGGTTTAAAATTTCCTGGCTGCCATAACTAAGGGCGGTGGTGCGGCCATCGAATCCGGGTTTCAATACCGATTGCGGATCTTGCCGGTCGATGATTCCAACGCAAAGCCCTTGATTCGCCAACAATAAAGCGGCAATCGCGCCAACCGGACCCGCGCCTAAAATCAGGCAATCGAAATGCCGGTTTGGGCTGGTTTTTATGTTGCGTCTTACAGGCATGATTATATCTTTTTGCGAAAATGGTCTAGGCAGCTTTGCCGCCGCTCGGCTATACTATAAAGCCAAATGCAGGGATGGCCAAGCGGATTACAAGGAAGAATTTTCAACGATGACCAAATTAAAGAAAAAAAAATCGGTACGCGCCAAATTCACCGCTTATATCGGCCGGATCTATACCCAATATGAATCCTATATTCTGGGCGCTTTGTGCCTGATAGTCGGCGTTGTTTCCGCCTTATCCCTTATATCTTATTCATCGACCGATCCCTCATTCAATACCGCCAGCGATGCGGCAGCAGCCAATTGGCTTGGCAATTTCGGCGCCTATGTTTCCGATTTTCTGTTGCAATCGTTTGGATTTGCGATTTGGCCGCCGGTAATTTTGCTGTGCGTGTGGGGTTGGCGGCAACTCGCGCAAATTGAATTGATGTCCGGCGCCTTGCGCGCGGTGTTATTGCCGGCCGGATTGTTATTATTCAGCGGCGCGATGGCCACCTTGGCCACGCCGCCACTTTGGCCATTCCCAAGCGGGCTTGGCGGCTGGGTCGGGCAATTGGTTTTGGCACAAAGCCTGCCATTATTCTCGTTCCTGGATGCGGGCGCGATTTGGGGCATTGGTGTTTTGTACGGCATTGCCGGGGTTTCATTGTTGGTTTGGTCCGCCGGGCTGTCGGCCGAAGAATGGGCCTATTACGGGCAAATCATCGTGGCAGTCAGTATTTATGCCGCGCGTAAAATCGCTGCCGGATCGAAATGGCTATATGCGCAAATGGCAATGTTGTTCGCCGCGAACGAAGAAATCGTCGAAGAAGTGGTGATTGAAGAGCCGGAGAAAAAAATAGAAAAACTGGAGTTGCCTAAGCCACCGGCGCGGAAGAAAAAACCGTTATTGGTCGAACAAATGGCCAAAAAACCAAAAACCAAAGAATTTCGCCAGCAACAATTGGATTTATCATCCGAAGATTTCCAACTTCCCCCTTTGGATTTATTGAAGCCGGCCGTTAAACGCGCTGCCAATGACGGGCAATCGCGCGAATCGATCGAGGCCAATACGCGTATGCTGGAATCCGTCCTGCAAAATTACGGCGTCGAAGGCGAAGTGGTGCGCGTGCGTCCAGGTCCCGTCGTCACGTTATATGAAATGGAACCCGCGCCAGGCACCAAGGCTGCGCGCGTGATTGGTCTGGCCGACGATATCGCCCGGAATATGAGCGCGTTGTCGGCGCGTATCGCGATGGTCCCAGGCCGCAGCGTTTTGGGCATTGAATTGCCGAACGCAACGCGCGAGACAATTTATTTGCGTGAGTTATTGGAATTATCCGATGCCGATGCCATGAAACATCAATTGCCGTTAATTTTGGGCAAGGATATTGGCGGCGAACCGATTATCGCGGATTTGGCGCGCATGCCGCATTTATTGATCGCGGGTACGACCGGTTCGGGCAAATCGGTTGCGATCAACACGATGATTTTATCGTTGCTGTACCGCATGCCGCCGGACAGATGTAAATTGATTATGATCGATCCGAAAATGCTGGAATTATCCGTGTACCAAGATATTCCGCATTTATTGACCCCGGTCGTGACCGATCCGAAAAAAGCGATCGTCGCGCTGAAATGGGCGGTCAAAGAAATGAATAACCGTTATCAGGCGATGTCGAAATTGGGCGTGCGCAATATCGAAGGATATAATTTGCGCCTGGCAGAAGCGCGTAAAAAGGGCGAGGTGTTGTCTCGCCAGGTGCAAACCGGATTCGATCCTGAAACCGGAAAACCGGTATACGAAGAACAACCGTTGGATTTAAATCATCTGCCATTGATTGTTGTGGTGGTCGATGAAATGGCGGATTTGATGTTGGCGGCGGGCAAAGATATTGAATTTGCGATTCAGCGCTTGGCGCAAATGGCGCGCGCGGCCGGTATCCATTTGATTATGGCCACGCAACGCCCATCGGTTGACGTTATCACCGGCACGATCAAGGCGAACTTCCCAACCCGTATTTCGTTCCAGGTCACATCGAAAATCGATTCGCGCACCATTTTGGGCGAACCAGGGGCGGAGCAATTATTGGGCCAGGGCGACATGTTATATATGGCCGGCGGCGGGCGCATTACCCGCGTGCACGGGCCATATGTTTCGGATGCCGAAGTCGAATCCATCGCCAAATTCTTGCGTGATCAAGGCCAGCCAAGTTATCTGGAATCGGTCACACAGGACGAGGAAGAAGAAGCAGGATTCGCATCCATCGATGGCAGCGACGATGGCGGAGATCAATTATACCGCCAGGCGGTGCAATTGGTGATGCGCGAACGCAAGGCTTCGACCAGTTTCATTCAACGCCATTTGGCGATTGGTTATAACCGTGCCGCACGCATTATGGATGATATGGAAGCGCGCGGGATCGTTTCCCCAGCCAACGCCACCGGCAAGCGCGAAATCTTGATCGAATCCGAAGAGCAGATGTATGGGTAATCCATCATAAATTCTGCCTCGCTTTTGCCACAAGGTCGGACTATATATGGGTCATGACCCATATTTCCCGTTTTTTAGGCATTGTTGTTTTGGCGGTTTTTTATCTGGCGGCTCCTGCGATGGCGGCGAATCCCGTATACGATCAGAATATCGACGAGATTAAAAAAATCGAAGAGTATTTGAATTCTGTCCAATCGCTGCGCGCGACTTTTGTTCAGGCGTCCAGCAACGGCAATTCCGCGCAAGGCAAAGTCTATCTCGCCCGGCCCAGCAAATTGCGTTTCACTTATGACGGCGACAAGCCGATTGAACTGGTGTCCGACGGCAAAAACCTGGTTTATTACGATGGCGCGCTGGAGCAGGTGAGTTATACCTCGATCGATTCCTCGCCCCTCGCGCCGATATTGAAATCCAAGGTGGAATTTAACGATCCTAAAATTATCCTGACCGGATTTGAAAAAAAACGCGGTGAAATTTCGGTTTCTTTTATCGGCCGCAACGATCCGGGCGCCGGAACGGTGACCTTGCAATTTTCGGCCGATCCGATTATTTTAAAACGCTGGTTGATTCACGATGCGCAGGATGTGGTTACCACGGTTTCTCTGGTTGATCCGGAAATCGGCGCCAATATCGATCCGGCAGTGTTTAAATTTAACGATCCTCGCCCGCTGGATAAACGCATCGATCAATAACCCATAGATTTTCTGGAATCCCTGCGCTATATTTTTGGCGCAATGACCTATACTTTTCCCCCATCTATTGGCGTGATCGCGATTCCCGTTTTGGGCCAAACCGGCCAATTTCCGGTGCGGCGCGTATTTTGCGCCGGGCGCAATTACATCGCCCATGCGCGGGAAATGGGATGGAAAGGGGACGCCAAGGAAGAACCGTTTTTCTTCACCAAGCCCAATGACACATTATTGATCGCGCCAAACTTGGATACTGAAGTACAAGTCCCCTATCCGCCGATGACCAAAAATCTACATCACGAAGTGGAATTGGTGGTGGCGCTGGGTAATGGCGGGGTGAATTTATCGGCCGCGCAAGCGGAAAAAACCGTGTTTGGGTATGCGTTGGGCCTTGATCTAACCCGCCGCGATTTACAAAATCAGGCAAAGGATAAAGGCCAGCCATGGGATATGGCCAAGGGATTTGATTTTGGTGCGCCAGTCTCGCCGATTATCCAAGCCAAGGAAGTTTCCACGATTTCTCACAGCCATATGGAATTGCAAGTCAATGGCGCGGTGCGGCAATCGGGTAAAATATCCGATATGATCTGGAATATCCCAGAAATCATCGCGCATTTATCGCAATATATCGAATTGAAAGCGGGCGATATGATATTTACCGGCACGCCCGAAGGCGTCGGCGCGGTGCAGAAAGGCGATGTGCTCGATGCGTCGCTCGACGATATATTGCACTTGCGGGCAAAAATCGTCTAATGAAAAAATTAAAAATCAGCACTTGGAATATCAATTCGGTCCGTTTGCGGGCCCCGTTGGTGTTGAAATATCTGAACGAACATAAACCGGATGTTCTGGCGTTACAGGAAACCAAAACACCGGATGAATTTTTTCCCGGTCAAACATTCAAAGACGCCGGATATACGCATCAATTATTTACCGGCATGAAATCGTATAATGGCGTGGCGTTGTTATCCAAATTACCACTCGAAAAAATAGAAACGCCGTTCTGGTGCGAAAAACAAGATTGCCGCGGCATTTCCGCGCGCCTGCCGAATGGCATCGAAGTGCATAATTTATATATTCCCGCCGGTGGCGATATTCCCGACCGCGCCGCGAACGATAAATTCGGGCATAAATTGGATTTCGTCGGCGAGGTTGGCAAATTCTGGAGAAAATTGAAATGTGGCAAAACCGGGCGGATTTTATTGGGCGATTTCAATATCGCCCCGCTGGAACACGACGTATGGTCGCACAAACAATTGCTGGATGTGGTATCGCACACGCCGGTTGAAGTGGATTTATTGAACAAAATGCAAGCGGCCAATGATTGGGTCGATGCGGTGCGGCATTTCGTACCCCACGATCAAAAATTATATACGTGGTGGAGTTACCGCAATCAGGATTGGCGCAAATCGAATCGTGGCCGTCGCCTCGATCATATTTGGGTGTCGCCAAATCTGAAAGAAAATTTGAAATCGCATCACATATTGCAAGACGCGCGCGATTGGAAGCAGCCATCCGACCACGTGCCCGTCAGTATCGAAATGAAATTTTAAGGGGTAAGATATGGCAAATTATAAAACCATCGATGAATTGAATGTTGCTGGAAAATCCGTATTGGTGCGCGTGGATTACAACGTGCCGATCAAAGACGGCAAAATCACCGATGCGACAAGAATTGAAAAATCCGCCAAAACTATTCTGGATTTATCGTCGCGCGGCGCGAAAGTTATTCTGTTAAGCCATTTGGGCCGTCCCGATGGGCATAAAAAACCGGAATTTTCTTTGTCCGTTGTATTGCCGGAACTTAGCCGTGCGCTGGGCGGAAAACCGGTTACCTTTGTCGATGATTGCATTGGCGATGGGGTCAAATCGGCGATTCAAAAACTGCCAAACGGGCAGATTTTATTATGCGAAAATGTGCGGTTCCATGCGGGCGAGGAAAAAAACGATCCGGATTTCACCGCGAAATTGGCGGAATTGGGCGATTTTTATGTGAATGACGCATTTTCCGCCGCACACCGCGCCCATGCATCGACCGAAGGTTTGGCGCATTTATTGCCATCGGCGGTTGGCCGTTTATTGCAAGCGGAATTGGATGCGTTACAAAAAACCCTGGAAAATCCATTGCGTCCGGCGATGGCGATTGTCGGCGGCGCCAAGGTTTCGACCAAGGTTGATGTATTGTTCAATTTATTATCCAAGGTCGATATTTTGACCGTCGGTGGCGGGATGGCCAACACGTTTTTGGTGGCGCAAGGATTGCATGTCGGCAAATCGTTGGTGGACAAAGAATCAGTCAGCATCGCGCAAAAAATATTGGCCGAGGCCAAATCGCAAGGCAAAGAAATATTACTGCCCATCGATGCGATGGTTTCGGCCGAATTAAAGCCGCATGCAACCCCCGATATCGCCAGTGTCAGCGCGATTCCGCATGATAAAATGATTCTGGATGTTGGCCCGGCTAGTGTGGTGAAAATCGCGCAAAAAATGGCGCATGTGAAAACCGTTTTGTGGAATGGCCCGCTTGGCGTATTTGAAACACCGCCATTTGATCGCGGCACCATCGCCATTGCCCAGGAAATCGCCCGTTTAACTGGCGCTGGAAAATTATTATCGGTGGCTGGTGGCGGCGATACCGTATCGGCGCTGGAACATGCTGGCGTGATGGATAAATTATCCTATGTATCCACGGCTGGCGGCGCGTTTTTAGAATGGCTAGAGGGTAAAGAATTGCCCGGCATCGCCGCGCTTAAAAAATCGCCAATGAAAAAAGCCGGATAATTATTGAGTTGCTTTTCTTTTTTTGTCATCCCGACCGAATGGGAGGGATCGCCAGATATAAGCCTTTACATATGGCGATCTCTCATCCCCTAAAGGGGGATTCGAGATGACAAGTAACAAAAAATTTTCTTTATTCCGCTGCTGTTTGGCGTGTGGCCGCTTGCATTTTCACCAAACGTTGCGCTGGGAATGTGATTGAAACGGTCGTGCCCTTGCCCGCTGCGCTTTGTAAATTCAATTTCCCGCCATGCAATTCCGCTAATGCCACGCAAACCGGCAACCCAAGTCCCGTGCCGTCATGCTTTTGCGTCAAGCGGTTATTGACCTGCGCGAATGCGGTCAAGGCCTTTGGAATATCTTCTTCGTTCATACCGATGCCGGTATCGCGCACATGAATCATCGGATTGCCCTTGCCGTCCATTTCGGTAAAGGCGGAAATAGATCCACCCGGCAACGTGAATTTGACCGCATTTGAAAATAGATTGATCAATATCTGGCGCAATTTCTTATTATCGACGCGCAATACCATGTTGGGATCGATGCCGCTGGCGTCCAGGGTGATATTGTTCGATTCGGCCTTTTGCCAAACCATACGCATGGTGGATTGCACCGCCGAAATAACGCTGACATTTTGTTCGACTAATTCCAATTTTCCGGCCTCGGCCTTGGATACATCCAAAATATCGTTGATGATATTCAATAGATGGCTGGAGCTGTCGTGAATGTCCTGTGCGTATATTTTATATTGTGAATTGCCTAAACTGCCCAATTGCTCTTCTTTCATAATATCGGAAAATCCGATAATGGCGTTTAATGGCGTTCTCAACTCATGGCTCATTTTGGCAAAAAACTCGCCTTTGGCCTTGTTGGCTTTTTCCGCATCCAGCCGCGCGCCGGTAAGTTCGTTTTCACGGTGTTTGATTTCGGTAATGTCGGTGAAAATACTTACCCTTCCGTCTTCGTCGGTTTTATAATCCCGCGCCAGCAAATATCTTCCATCGGCCAATTTAATTTCGAACGGTGTTCCGGTTTTGGTAAAATGATCGTTGCGCCGGTTGATCCAATCCTGCGCCGGCAAATCGCCGGTATCGATATCGTGGCGTAAAACCGCCTGTTGCAGCCATTCGGTATGGTGCAATCCTTGTTTCAATAAATGTTCGGTGGCGTTGAAAAAATTGCGGATCATGCCGTTGATCAATACCAAATTGCCATGTTTGTCGAACAACGCAAATCCTTCGGACATGGTTTCAATCGCATGACCTAAACGGCGTTCCAGCAATTCGGCCTGGGATCTTGCGGTCAATTCCTCGCTAATATCGCGCGCGGTGCCGCGATAACCCAAAAATCTTCCATCCAGCCGGTCGAAATTCGGCATGCCGCTTAGTTGTAGGGTGTGAATTTTCCCACTTCTGTCGGTGACATAAAAACTTAAATTGCGGAACGGGGTCAAGCGCTGTACGGCGATCGGTTTGCCGGTAACGGTGTCGATTTCATTGGCATTGACATTGCCCAATGAAAATAAATTGCATCCGATAATTTCGCGCGGATGGAATCCAAGCAAATCCAAAATACGTTGTGATGTAACAGTCAGGCGCAATTGATCGTCGGTTTCCCAAACCCAATCGGACGACAATTTGATGACATCATCCAGGCGGCTTTGTGTTAATTGCAGGCGGGTTTTGATATATTCTTCGCCGGTGACATCGAAAAACTGACTGATAATAGCCGGCGCAGTGGAACGGGAAATAACCACCATCCGGTGAATAGTACGGTATACATATACTTTGCCTTCGCGATTCACCCGCAAATCGAAGGTCAGCGAATGGTTCAGCATTTCCAATTGCTGGATGATTTCAATTAAATCGGGGGCATCCGGTTCCAGGGCGCCTTGTTCGATTTCGTCGCTGTAGGCGCGGTTTTTATGGATGATGTTGCCGTTGATATCGGCAATGCGCACCGGGCTGGAATGGCTGACGGTTTGTTCCAATAACGCGCTCAAGCTTGGTTGGGCCAATTGCGCGGTGATTTTTACAGACTTTGTGGCCAAGCTTTTGGATTTGGCTTTTCTTTTCTGGGCGGGTTTTTTACCGGGTTTTTTGGGGGGGCGGGCCATAATATTTCCCGCTATTTCTTGTCGCCAGGCTTATTAAGGCGCAAAGCCTGCCCCGCCGCTTGTTTTTTATCGCCTTTGTTGATGTTATCCAGGTAACTGGAATCGCGCTGCCAGCTGCGCAGAATATTTTGCGCGGTAACTTTTTTCATCTGTTCGTAATAAGACAATAAATGCGACATTTCGTTGATGCGCACATCGCGCGATCCGGACCGCGTAATGCGGATCAATTTATATAAATCGGAAAATTGGTGATTTTCAAAACCGATCGCCTTGCACGCCAGCGCGATGACTTCGCCTTCGGCTTCGAAAATAATTTTGCGCATGGTGCTGATATCCAATTCCACCATCTTGCTGAACAAACCAACGAACAGCGGGATTTCCCCGTCGCGCAAGGTTTTGGCCAAAAGACCCGGTGTCAGTTCCTTGGATTTGCTGATCGCTTCGACCAATTCCATGGTTTTTTTGTTGGAATCCGCTCCATCGTCGCGTGCCACATCGCCAACCGATTCCAACATGGCGGCCTCGATGGTGGCGGGATCGATCTTGTAATCTGCAACGATTTTCTTGCGCAGCGTATCGGACACCCAGACATACATTTTTTTGGCCAGATCCGGTTTTAAATCGGCGCGGGATAGCAGCGGCGTTTGATAGGAATCGACGCGTTCGGATTGTTCGACCAGATATTCCAAGGTGGCTTGCGATATTTGCGCCGATGGGTTTTGCAGCAAGCTGGTGACGACGTCTTCTTGGCCGGTTTCGACCAGGGCGCTGGACACGACTTCGGATACGTTTTCGCGCATCGCGACGGCCATTTGGTGTTCTTGGGTACGGTGCTTGATAATTTCGAGCAATTCATTGTCGTTCAACAAATCGCTTTCCAGCAATATTGGCCGCGCCACATCGATTGTGTCGTTGGCCAGCATGACGACCAATTCTTTTGGCGCTTTGGCATCGCGGGCAAGTTTGCTCGATAAAGATTGCCGCACTTGCATTTCCACTTCGTGCAGCAGTTTATTCAAAATATCTACCATCATCGCGCGTTCTTGATCGGACGATGTCACGCCGCCATCCAGCATGATGGTGCTTAATTGGCCGAATAATTCATTGCGGCCCTCGGTCGATTTGGTTTCGGCCAAATGCACCAAGCTTTGTAAATCCACCGAAGGTTGCTGCGTGGTTACCATGTCTGTTTAAACGCCTTTTACCCGGACCCAAAGAAAACTGAAGTAATTGAAAATCCTAAATTTAGTTTGCCTGGAATAGGTTGAGAAAATCTAAACGCCGCCCAAAAAAACAGGATCGGTTTTTAACCCTGTAAAAGCCGGTTCGGGGCTATCGGGCGCTATATAAAATATTGAAATATAACAATAAATATGAAAATGTCACAGAATACGTAAAATACCCCAGGGTTTTCCAGATTAACCAGATCTAAACCGTTTTCCGGTTAAATGGATAGAAATAAGGGGAATGAATAATGCAAATTAATTCAAACACCCCGTACACAAACGTTGGCACAGCGACACAAGGATTTAAGCCGGATGTTACCCGGCAGGAACAAAGAAGCAGTGCCCCGGTTGTTACACGGGAAGCGATCAAACCGGACCGCCAAGTCAGTCCAGTAGCTGATCAAAACGATAGAGCCAAACAGATAGCGCGCAATGCTTATGCGGGCGCATCGCAACGAGGCTCACTGCTCAATATTGTGGTCTAAGACGGCCACCACGGAATTCCCTTTAGTGGGATCGATTTTTCCTTAGCTCCATCACTTCTCTGGCGCCGTTTTACGACGGTGCCATTTTCTTTTTTATGCAATTTGCTTTAAAGACCTAATAAATTGTCGGCAAAACTTTGCGGATCGAACGGTTGCAAATCGTCTATTCCCTCGCCCACGCCAATCGCGACGACCGGAATTTTGGTTTTCTCGGCAATCGCCAGAATCGCGCCGCCGCGCGCGGTGCCGTCCAATTTGGTGATAATCAATCCGGTCAATGGCACGGATTTGTGAAAATTTTCCACTTGTGCGATCGCATTCTGGCCGGTTGTGGCATCCAACACCAAAAATGTTTCATGTGGCACATCATCGGCGATTTTTTTCAAGACGCGCGGAATTTTTTCGAGTTCCTGCATCAAATTCGCCCGCGTGTGCAAACGGCCCGCCGTATCAACGATCAAAACATCATACCCTCCGCTTTGCGCGGATTGTAGCGCTTCGTATGCCAACGCGGCCGGATCGGTGACGTTGGGTTTGTAAAAAAAACTGGCGCTGCCCGTGCGTTTACACCAAACATCCAACTGTTCCCCCGCCGCCGCGCGGAATGTATCGGCCGCGGCCAGCATGATTTTATGGCCCAGGCGGTTTAAATGATGCGTCAATTTGCCAATGGTGGTGGTTTTGCCCGAACCGTTCACGCCGATCACCAATATCACAAACGGCGATTTATCTGCGTCAATAGCTATTTCCCGGGCAAACGGCGTTAATTTTCTGGCGATGATCGACGATAATTCGCGGCGCAATTCCACGCCATCGACTTCTTTGTCGAATTTATTTTCGGCGAGCTCCGCAACGATTTGCGCAGACATCGCAACGCCCATATCGCCCGCGATCAGAATTTCTTCCAGTTGCGCGATGGTTTCGGCGTCTAATTTACGCTTGTTGACCAGATTGTCGATTTGCGCCGTTAAATTATCGGCGCTTTTTTGTAACCCTTGTTTCAGCCGTTTCAGCCAATTGGTTTCCTGCGCCAAATCATTCGCTGCCTCTGGCGCGGTTTCTACAGTTGTCTGAGATTCTTGTTTTCTACGGAATAATCGCAACATTATGCATATAACCTTTTATCGTCAGCCGAAATGATCGTACGTTCGATAATCTGGCCGACTTTGGATTGATCGCCACTATCCGATAATTGTACGGCGGCAAAATGGCGCGTGTGCCCTATTCCACCGCGCTCGATTAAAATTTGCTCGCATTGTCCATGGCGGCTTTGCAAAAATTTTTGCAAATTACTGGCGCCAATCGCGCGCAATCTTGCCGCGCGGGATTTGCGGATATCCCCTTTTACTTGCGGCATTTTGGCGGCTGGTGTTCCGCGCCGCGCCGAATATGGGAATACATGCATATGGATGATGTTGCATTCCTCGATCAGGCGCGCGGTGTTTTCAAACATCTCGTCACTTTCGGTTGGGAATCCGGCGATTACATCCGCGCCGAACACCATATCCGGGCGCACCGCCCTCGCCCGCGCACAGAAATCGATTACATCTTGGCGCAAATGGCGGCGTTTCATGCGTTTTAAAACCATATCGTCACCCGCTTGCAAACTGATATGCAAATGCGGCATCAGGCGCGGTTCGTGTTCAATCAATTGCCACAAATCCGAATCGATTTCGGCTGGATCGACTGACGATAAACGCAATCTTGGCAATTCCGGCACCAATGCCAGCAACCGGCGCAACATCTGGCCCAATGTTGGCGCACCGGGCAGATCCTTGCCATAACTAGTTAAATCAACGCCGCTAACCACGATTTCATTATATCCATTTACAACTAACTGACGAACTTGGCTGACGATTTCGCCAATCGGCGTAGACCGCGAATTGCCGCGTCCATACGGAATAATACAAAATGTGCAACGATGATCGCAGCCATTTTGCACCTGGATGAACGCGCGGGATTGATCCTGGAATCCCGCCAGCAAATGCGATGCGGTTTCGCGCACCGACATAATATCGTTGACCAAGATTCGTTCGGTTAAATTGGGCAGAAAACTTTCCGGCTTCATTTTCGCGTCATTACCCAGCACCCTATTCAACTCTGGCATGGCGGCGAATTCACCCGCATTGGTTTGCACGGCGCATCCGGTTGCAATGATATAGGCATCTGGATTTTCGCGGCGCAATTTACGGATCGCCTGTCGCGCTTCGCGTTCGGCCTCGTTCGTTACCGCGCAAGTATTGACGATAATCGCGTTTTTGATGCCGCCCTTGATCGCGTGTTCGCGCATCACTTCGGATTCATAAGCGTTCAGGCGGCAACCGAAAGTGATGATGTGTGGCTCGCTCATATTATTCCCTTAGGCGGCCTCTAAGTCGATTTCGCCGGAAAATGATAAGGCCACCGGCCCTGTCATCATCACATGCCCATCGCGCAGATATTCCACGATCAACCGACCACCATCCATGATGACTTCGATTTTACGCTCGGTCAGGTTTTTACGCACGGCCGCAACGACAGTCGCGCAAGCGCCCGTACCGCATGCATCGGTGATTCCTGCGCCGCGTTCCCAAACCCGCATCCGCACCCTGCCCCGATCCAAAATTTGAACAAATTCGACATTGGTTTTTTCGGGGAACATTTTATGGGTTTCAATTTGCGGGCCCCATTTGGCGACGTCAAAAAATTCGACATTATTGATAAAAAATACCGCGTGCGGATTGCCGACATTCACGCCAACCGGTTTTGGTAAATCCGCGCCTGGTATATCAATTGGAATTTCGGCGGTATCGCACGCATCGCGCAATGGAATATCTCGCCAATCCAATTTCGCCGCGCCCATATCGACGCTGACCAAATTGTCGCCGGCGATTTCGCATTCCAATAATCCGGCGCCGGTTTGAATGGTGATGTGATTTTGTTTTTTCTCCGCGCTCAATTCCCAGGCAACGCAACGCGTGGCATTACCGCACGCGTTCACCTCCGTCCCATCGGCGTTGATGATGCGCATGAACACGTCCGCGCCTTTGCCGCGCGGGGGTTCCAGCACGATTACCTGGTCGCATCCGATCCCGGTTTTGCGGTTGGCGATTTGCTGTAGCGTTTTAGAGGTTAGGGGCAGGGGCCTTTTCCGGCTATCGAGCACCACAAAATCATTGCCCAGCCCATGCATTTTTTTAAACACTGCCAACATTATAAATCCTTATTTTCAAACCATTTATCTAGCGCAAATCCGATAAAGCCACAAGTCATTGAATTTACTGGTATTTTGTTTGTAATAAAATTACTATAATATTGCAAATGGAGAAATTTATCCAAAATAGAAAAATTTTATATTGACGATGTGGTATTGTGGATATATAGTGTTACAAAATAGACAAAGTATTTGACATAATAATATTGTTACAATTAAGTTTCATTAATATGTCACATAGTAAAAACATGATATAGGAGCGAGAGATGGTACATTATCAAAGCAGTTTAGAAGAAGACGGCGCTGTTGACACCGTACCGCGTCCGGCCAGAAAAAGATTTTATCCCGCTCACCAAGATCCCAAAAAAATTACTTTGGCGGGCCAGCCTACGGATGTAGTAGAGCGCGGCTTAAATAAATTGCGCAGCGGCATTGCACAGCAAGTCGGCGCAAAATTTAATAAGCTGTATGGAAGAGGGTGGCGAAGCAGCGAAGAGGCTCCTCATTTGCAGGAACAATTCTCTACGCAAACCGCAGCGCTATTTGACGAGCGTTTTAAACAGCTAACGCGTGGCCGGTAAAAATAATTTTATAATATGGGAGAGTATAATGACCGAATACAATCCTCGCAGGACGATCACTGAAATGCCCCCGATGGAAGGAGTAGGTGCTAGGTGGGTGCCCGTTCAACATATTTCCGCTTCTCCTGCGGCTTTAAGCGAGTCGGGGCGCGCAAGAGTAGCCGCTTTACCCAATGGCGCCCGTTTGCTACGCAAACGTGATCGCACGCAGCCTGACAAAAATGGCCGTAAATATGATGGTTTGCGCGAGGTTGCCAGATTAGGGCAGGTCGTGCAACTTTCAGACGGGTATGTATTTCCTCCGCAAACTCCTGCAGATAAGGGGTCGTTTGTGCGGGCCCATCCCGGAATCGCCCGTGCCCTGGGCTGGAAAGTGCCGGACAAAGGCTCCCGTTAACCGAAAAAAGGTTAATTTCACCCGGCTTGACTTTGCCGCGTTTTTCCTTTAAAAACGCCCATAATTAAGCGGAAAACCAAATAAAGGTGTTTCCACGCCAGTCGACGAGTTTCGTCCACTGGTGTTTTTTGTTTGTGATAAAGGCAAGGTAATGTTTAACGCGTTAAGCGACAAACTCGGATCTATTTTCGACCGGCTAAAAGGCCGCGGCGCTTTGCGTGCCGAAGACGTCGAAGCCGCCATGCGCGAAGTGCGCATCGCGTTGCTCGAAGCCGATGTGTCGTTGCCCGCCGTCAAAGATTTTATCACCAAGGTACAAAGCCGCGCGGTTGGGGTCGATGTTCTGCAATCCATCACCCCCGGCCAGCAAGTTGTTAAAATCGTTCACGATGCCTTGGTCGAATTATTGGGCGGCGAGGGCGATGTACAAGAATTGAATATCAATGTCGCGCCGCCAGCGGTAATTTTGATGGCTGGATTGCAAGGTTCGGGTAAAACCACCACGTCCGGCAAGATCGCGAAATTCTTAAACGAAAAACGCCGCAAAAAAGTTTTGCTGGCATCCTTAGATATTTATCGTCCGGCCGCGCAACAGCAGTTAGAAATTCTGGCCCGCCAAGTTGGGGTAGGGAGCTTGCCGATTATCGCCGGTGAAAAGCCGCTACAAATCACCGAACGCGCAATGAAAACCGCGCGGGTCGAAGGATATGATGTTTTAATCCTCGATTCTGCTGGCCGTTTGCAAATCGATCAAGAATTGATGGATGAATTGCGCCAGGTGCGCGATTTGGCCAAACCCAATGAAACCTTGCTGGTCGCAGATGCCTTGACCGGTCAAGAAGCATTGAATATCGCGCGCGGATTTAATTCGCAAATCGGCGTTACTGGTATTGTGTTGACCCGCATGGATGGCGATGCGCGGGGCGGCGCGGCGCTATCGATGCGCCATGAAACGGGACGCGCGATTAAATTTATCGGCGTTGGCGAAAAATTGGATGGCTTGCAGGAGTTTGACGCGAAACGCGTCGCTGGCCGTATTTTGGGCATGGGCGACGTCGTTGGCCTCGTTGAAAAAGCGATGCAGGAGTTCGACGAATCCAAAGCCGAAAAAATGATGCAGCGGATGCAAGCGGGCAAATTCGATTTGACCGATATGCTGGATCAATTCCGCAAAATGCAAAATATGGGCGGCATGGGCGCGATGCTGGAAATGTTGCCGGGCATGGGCAAAATTAAAAATCAAGTTGCCGGCAAGATTGACGAAAAAATGTTGAAACGGAACGAGGCGATTATCTTGTCGATGACGCCATCGGAACGGGCCGATCCCGATTTGTTAAAAGCGAATCGTAAAAAACGCATCGCCGCTGGATCCGGTACGCGCGTTGAAGATATTAACCGCTTGCTAAAATCATATGAAGAGATGAGCAAGGTGATGAAGCAAATTAAAAAAGGCGGATTGGCCGGATTGCTGAAAGGCGGTTTGGGCCAAATGTTCGGCGGCGGCGGAATGCCTGGCATGCCGGATATCGCCAATATCGATCCAAAAAGTTTGATGCAGGGCGGCCAATTGCCGCAACTGCCAAAGGGTTTGGGCTTGCCGCCCGGATTCAAGATACCAAAGTTTTAACTGTTTAATTTAATAAAGGAGAGCAAATGCTAAAAATCAGACTATCCAGACATGGCGCGAAAAAACGTCCGTTTTTTCACATCGTTGTTGCTGAACACACACGTTGCCGCGATGGGCAATTTGTTGAAAAAGTCGGCACCTATAATCCGATGTTGCAAAAAACCGATGCACAGCGCATCAATTTGAACACCGACCGGATTAAATATTGGCTCGGCGTTGGCGCACAGCCAACCGATCGCGTTGCCAAATTTTTGGGCGATGCAAATTTGATCGCGAAACGTCAATATCGTGCAACCCCAATCAAATCTTTGCCAAAAGCCAAAGCGCAAGAACGCCTGAAAGCAGCAGCCGAAGCGGCCGCAGCCCCAGCGGAATCCGCTCCAGCTCCGGCAGCACCAGCGGCAGAAGCGCCAGCAGCCTAAGGATATAAGAGATAAGAATGCAAACCATGTCCACCCATAACGCATCTTCAAAACGATCTGGTTTACCAGTATCGGCGGATGCGTGCGCCGATTTGATTTTGATGGGCGTAATCGGCAAGCCGAAAGGCGTGCGCGGGCAGGTATGGGTTTATTCTTATGCTCAAAATCCAAGCGATATCGCGTCTTATGGCGCCTTGACCGATCCAAAAACCAACCGCACGTTCCAATTGACGGCGGGCGAGGTGAAGGGATCGCAAGTCGTTGTATCGATTGATGGCGTTGCCGATCGTACCATGGTGGAATCTTTGCGCGGCGTGAAATTATATATTTCGCGGGGCGCTTTGCCGCCATTGCAAAATGGGCGTTATTATCACACCGATCTGATCGGCCTGTCCGCGGAAACGCAGAATGGCGAAATGGTTGGTAAGGTGATAGACGTTTATAATTACGGTGCGGGCGATGTTATTGAAATTGCCACGGCAAATTCGGACGACCCATTATGCTTGCCATTCCATGACCAATTCGTGATTTCGGTTGATATGAATGCGGGCAAAATGATTGTCGAAATCCCTGTCATGGTGGAATTAGAGGAGGGCGAGCAAGATGCGTAAATCTTCCCCGCAATCCGCGCCGAAATTACAGGTGGCTGTATTGTCGTTATTCCCGGAAATGTTTCCAGGGCCCCTGGCGCATTCGATTGCGGCCAAAGCGGCATCGGACAATATCTGGGCGATCGAATCGATCAATTTGCGCGATTTCGCAACCGACAAACATCGTACCGTGGATGATACGCCATTTGGCGGCGGTCCCGGCATGGTGATTAAGGCGGATGTAATCGATGCGGCGATTGAATCTTTGCGTGCGCGCGACGAATATAAAACCGCAAAGGTGATTTATTTCACCCCGCGCGGGAAAAAATTCGATCAAGCCATGGCCAAGGATTTATCGGCGCAGCAAAATCTGATTTTGCTGTGTGGCCGGTACGAAGGTATCGATCAACGCGCCATCGACAAACATCAGATGATCGAAATCTCGATGGGCGATTTCATTTTGTCGGGCGGCGAATTGCCAGCGATGATGGTATTGGATGCTGTGATCCGGTTATTGCCGGGGACGGTTGGCGATGCGCAAAGTGTATTGGAAGAAAGTTTTGAAAGCGGTTTATTAGAAGCGCCGCATTATACCAAACCTGCCGATTGGCAGGGGATGGTTGTGCCGGATGTGTTGTTGTCCGGGCATCATCAAAAAATTGCCGATTGGCGCAAGCAGATGGCGGAATCCGCCACGCGCGAACGCCGGCCGGATTTATGGCAGCAATATAAAACTGCTTAACTATTTTAACGATAAGATTAACTGAAGGAGACAAATATGAGCAAGCTACAACAAGTCGAAAAAAGACTGATTGCAAAATCGGTCGAAACTAAGAAAGTTCCGGAATTCGCCCCGGGCGATACCGTGAAAGTTCAAGTGAAAGTGGTCGAAGGCGACCGCGTCCGTTTGCAGGCGTTCGAAGGCGTTTGCATCGCGCGCAGCAACAAAGGCATCAATTCGAACTTCACCGTGCGTAAAATTTCGTATGGCGAAGGCGTTGAACGCGTGTTCCCAATCCATTCGCCACTCGTTGCATCGGTCGAAGTAACCCGCCGTGGTGAAGTCCGCCGCAGCAAATTATATTATCTGCGCGACCGGACCGGCAAATCCGCCCGTATTAAAGAGCGTTTAGGCATCGTCGAACAAGACATGCCAGCCAACGCCGCGGCAGCGGAAAAAACCGAAGCGGCGAGTGCGTAATCGCAATTGGTTTTGGATAAAGAAAAAGCGGGGTTTTGCCCCGCTTTTTTATGGTTTGAATTAGCGTTGTCTCAAATGAGGGATGATTGACCTGGCCGCCCATGCTTGTAGTAATGATCTTGAGCCGGTAGAAGTTTTGGATTGGGATGGCGGGTCTGGCATTAAACGCGGTATTCCCAAACCGTAAATACGACGTATTTCGGAATGGTGCTTTGGATCACACCATAATTCATAAAGACGGCGTTGCTCTTTACCAATTTCCTGCCCTGTTTGGACAAGCCGGTCATTCGGCTGACCGATATTAGTTCTTTCTATGTGTCCCAATATCTCCCGAATTGATCTTTTGCGTATCATAATCCACCTTGGTTTATTTACTCGATCGGCCCAATACAAACAAATGCACAGGAATTTCGATTTTCATGGAAGGCTCTATTACGCCACCACGGTTAATGGCGGTTTCTTCATAACCCAAAGCCGCACGTTGATCCGCAGGGATTCGTGTTTGTATATACGCATTTAATGCGGCTACTCTGGCGGCGCGGTCAGGGCCTTTGAAATCCTGATCGCCGACGACAGGCGGATGAAATATTTGCGGGTCCATGGAGCCCGATGAACGAATACTCAATCCTGCGGCATTTACCGATTCAGCCAATTCTGGCAAAGTTGGGAAATATCTATTTTTACGTTGTTCGGTATATCCACCAATCGCATCGCGCATCGCAATAATATCGCGAAGAGTTTCGGGGCGATCTGTTGGCATGACTTGCTGCCATACAGCGATGCGGCTTTCTGGTCTGTCGTTTAAATAAGACGCGGCGGTACGCAATGCGTCCGCGTGTTGATCTTTTGGTACTTCATGCAAGGCGGATCGTAACAATACAATATCAAATGTATATGTATCGACGCGCGCTTCTTGACATTCCAAGAAATTGGCGCGGTTGATCCCAACAGACACGCCCATTGATCTTAATTTATTTGCACCCGCTTCCAACATAACATCGGATGAATCGAGCAATTCAACATGAATCCCGGGTTGTTCCTGAGCAATATAAGCACTACCGGTTGCAGGGCCAGACATGGCATCTAAAATTCTATCTCCGGGGCGTGCTTGTACAAACAATTGCCATTGCGCAATTTGTTCCGGGGTTACACTTTGTAATTTTGTGAAATCAATGACATTTTCATAACGATTGCCCGACATATCTGCTCCTATAATATTAAAATTTACAGTATTGTATTCTATAAAGATACAATATGCAAGTAAATTTTCCTATTATTTATCAATATCTTGTAGCTGATTTTTGTTTAACGCCGTCTGCCGGTAATTATTCCGCGCGCCCATTCTAATATATTTCTTTCCGCAGATGCGCGTTTTGGGCGGTTTGGTTGATCCGGTATATGAACAACGGCATCTTTTTGCCTTGCAAAGGTCGGCGCCGCCGTTGGCTGCGTGGGCGCAGGTGTTTCGGTTTTTGCCGCTTCTGCTGCCGCCTTCGCCGCTTCCGCCGCCGCTTTTGCTTCAGCGACTCTAATTTTTCTTGTGGCTAGTTCGGATAGAATCCTAGGATCCGACCGAAGTAAGTGCATCATACTTGCTATTACGACACCGGTAGCCGTTTCGTACACGAGAGCCGTATTATCATCTTTTATTTTACTGATCCAGAAAGTGGAATCCGGTTGCGCCATTGCTCTTAACTTATCCGAGAGAACAGCAAAATCTTCTATGCCGCGCAGGCCCACCATAATGCGTCGTAACTGCTTTAATTCGGGCGCGTTTAATAAAGCATTTTCATTCAATGTGGTCGGCGGGGTGAAGCCGATTAATTCGTAAATTGCTGCCTTATGTTTGTCTTCTGCCAATCCGGCGGTTCTACCTCTCATAACGGATTCAATCAGTATGTCAGGTTTTACGAAAACGGCGCCAGGCGATAATTCGGATAATTTCGGTACAATCCCATGCCAACTTAAGGCCAGTAATTGAAGAACATGGGCGTGTTGATTTGTCGCGGTCGGATCTTGGTATTTTACGGAATGAAACAAAGCGCCCGCTGGGGCATCGGTATCGCCGGTTGTTATAATTTCTTCGAGACGTGCTACATTGCGGGCCTCATGCTCGGCGCCCATTTGCGCTAAACGGGCTAACATAGCTTCGATTGGTTCTTTGGTTGGCGCTGCGGTCATGTTTCACCTGGTAATTAAATCCATCAGCAGATTATTCTTTAAAGATACAAACTACAAGGGTTTTTTTAATTTGATTTCTCAATGGTTTAGGGCATAATTTTAGAATCAAAACAGGAATTATTTCATGACTAAGCCGCAAACTTTGTTCGATAAAATCTGGGCCTCGCACATTGTCGATCGCAAAGACGACGGTACTTGTCTTATATATATCGACCGGCAATTGATTCACGAAGTCACAAGCCCCCAGGCATTCGAAGGTTTGCGCAACGCCGGGCGCAAGGTGCGCCGCACGGGCGCGGTATTGGCGGTCGCGGACCATAATATTCCAACGACCGACCGTTCCTTGCCGATTGTCGATCCGGATTCCAAATTACAAGTCGAAACATTGGGCGCGAATGTGAAAAACGCGCATATCGAATATTTCGACATGCACGATCTGCGTAACGGCATCGTGCATATGGTCGGCCCGGAACAAGGATTTACCCAGCCAGGCTTAACGATTGTTTGCGGCGATTCGCACACATCGACGCACGGCGCGTTTGGCGCGCTGGCATTTGGTATTGGCACATCCGAGGTTGAACATGTGCTGGCCACGCAAACATTGTGGCAGAAGTCGGCAAAAAATATGCGCATTACGGTCGATGGAAAATTGGGATATGGCGTTACATCCAAAGATATTATTTTGGCGATCATCGGTAAAATCGGCACCGCCGGCGGCACCGGGCATGTGATGGAATATGCTGGGTCCGCGATTCGCGATCTGTCGATGGAAGCGCGTATGACTATGTGCAATATGTCGATCGAGGGCGGCGCGCGCGCCGGGCTGATCGCGCCGGATGAAAAAACTTATTCTTATATGAAAGGCCGCCCAAAGGCACCAAAGCCGGATCAATGGGATGCCGCCGTTGCATATTGGAAAACCCTGCCATCGGATGCGGGCGCGAAATATGATACCGAACATGAATTGCGCGCCGAAGATATCGCGCCGCAAGTTACCTGGGGAACATCCCCACAAGAAGTAATTCCAATCACTGGGACCGTGCCAGATCCGCGGTCCGAGCCGGATGATAAAAAACGCACATCCATGGAACGGATGCTGGAATATATGGGATTAACGCCGGGCACGAAAATGCAAGATGTCAAAATCGACATGGTGTTCCTTGGTTCTTGCACCAATGCGCGGATCGAGGATTTGCGCGCCGCATCCGCCGTGGTTAAAGGCAAAAAAGTTGCCGCAAACGTGCAGGCAATGGTGGTACCCGGATCGGGTTTGGTAAAAAAACAAGCCGAGGAAGAAGGTTTGGCGGATATTTTCAAATCCGCTGGGTTTGAGTGGCGCGAGCCTGGATGTTCGATGTGTTTGGGCATGAACCCAGATAAGGTTCCATCGGGCAAACGCTGCGCATCCACATCGAACCGCAATTTCGAAGGCCGCCAGGGGCGCGGCGCGCGTACGCATTTATTGTCGCCGATCATGGCGGCAGCCGCAGCCATCGAAGGCCGTTTCGTCGATGTGCGTGAATTGGATTTGAAAGGATAATCATGCAAAAATTCACCACATTGACCGGAATTGCCGCGCCATTGCCGACGCCGAATGTCGACACCGATCAGATTATTCCAAAACAATTTCTGACCACGATTCAACGCAAGGGTCTGGCCAAAGGATTGTTTTACGATTCGCGGTTCGATGAAAAAGGCAACAAAAAACCCGGTTTTGTTTTGAACGAATCGCCATGGGATCAGGCAAAAATTCTAATCGCTGGCGAAAATTTTGGATGCGGATCTTCGCGCGAACACGCGCCATGGGCATTGATGGATTTCGGCATTACGTGCGTGATCGCCACTTCGTTCGCCGATATTTTTTACAATAACTGCTTTAAGAATTTCATGCTGCCGATTATTTTACCGCAGGAAAAAATCGATCAATTGCTGAAATTGGCGGCGGATAAAAACGGCTACAGCTTGACGGTGGATTTGCAAAATCAAACGATTATGGGCGATGGGATCGGGCAGATTAAATTCCAAGTCGAATCGTTCCGCAAACATTGTCTACTCAATGGTCTTGATGATATCGGTTTGACCTTGGAAAAATCCGCATCGATTGACGCGTTTGAATCGAAGCAAAAACAAACCATGCCGTGGTTATGGAATAACGGATAAATCATGCAAAAGATTTTATTATTGCCCGGTGACGGGATCGGTATCGAGGTGATGGAGCAAGCCGAGCGCGTATTGCGTCATTTGATGAGCAAGGGTTTAAGAGTTGAAATCGAACATGACGTCATCGGCGGCACCGCCATTGATAAATTTGGAAAACCGTTAGATGATTCGACATTAGCCAAGGCGCGTGCGTGCGGCACGATATTGCTCGGCGCGGTCGGCGGCCCGAAATGGGACAAGGTCGATTATAATATAAGGCCAGAGGCCGGTTTGCTGCGCATCCGCAAAGAATTGGATCTGTTTGCCAATCTGCGCCCGGCGATTGTGTTTCCGGCATTGGCACAGGCCTCATCCTTGAAAACTGAAATCGTATCGGGACTTGATATTTTAATCGTGCGCGAATTAACGGGCGGCGTTTATTTCGGCAACCCTCGCGGGATCGAGGATTTGGGAGGTGGCGAGCGGCGCGGGATCAACACCCAAGTTTACACCACATCCGAAATCAAACGCGTTGCGCGCGCGGCGTTTGAACTCGCCAGAACGCGCAAAAAACAAGTCACCAGTTGCGAGAAAGCCAACGTGATGGAATCCGGAAAATTATGGCGCGAGGAAGTAACCGCGCTGCATGCGGCCGAATATTCCGATGTGCAATTATCGCACATGTATGCCGATAACGCGGCGATGCAATTGGTGCGCAATCCAAAACAGTTCGATGTGATCGTCACCGACAATCTGTTCGGTGATATTTTATCGGACGAGGCGGCGATGCTAACGGGTTCCTTGGGTATGTTGCCATCCGCATCGCTCAATGGAAAAAAATATGGGCTGTACGAACCGGTGCATGGATCCGCGCCCGATATCGCCGGCAAGGGCGTTGCCAATCCACTCGCCATGATTTTATCGCTGGCGATGGCCTTGCGTTATTCGCTGAACCAGGGTGCGCTTGCAACGCAATTGGAATCAGCAGTTGCCAAGGTTTTGGATAATGGATTCAGAACCGCCGATATTATGCAGGACGGAATGACCAAATGCAGTACCGCGCAAATGGGCGATCAAGTTCTGAAAATCGTTTAAAAACCTTGTAAATCAGGCCTAATATCACTTTCCAAACTGGCTTTTTTCCTATAAGGTATACGCCTTAAAGGAGAAAAGATTTATGACCTATACTATCGCCGTTGCAGGCGCGACCGGAAATGTCGGGCGCGAAGTTTTGAATATCCTGTCTGAACGGAATTTCCCGGCCAAGAAGATTCATGCGCTGGCATCCGAAAAATCTGCGGGGCGCGAAGTGGCTTATGGCGACGATAAGGTGTTAAAGGTTGAAGCCTTAAATAAATTCGATTTCAAGGGTGTTGATATTGTTTTCTCCGCCGCTGGATCCTCAGTGTCCAAAGAATTCGTGCCGCGCGCGGTTGCGGCGGGCGCGGTTGTAATCGACAAAACATCTTTGTACCGCATGGATCCGGATGTGCCGTTAGTGGTGCCCGAAGTAAATCCGCAAGCATTGTCTATGTACGCTAAGCGCCGGATTATCGCGGTGCCGAATTGTTCGACCATTCAAATGGTGATGGCGTTGAAACCGTTGCACGATATCGCGCGGATCAAGCGCGTGGTGGTTGCAACCTATCAATCGGTTGGAGGCGCTGGCAAAGAAGCGATGGATGAATTGTTCGAACAAACCCGCCATGTATTCGTCAATCAGGAACGAGAGCGTAAAATTTTTACCAAAACCATTGCCTTTAACTTGATCCCGCACATCGATTCATTCATGGATGATGGTTATACCAAAGAAGAATGGAAAATGATGGCAGAGACCAAAAAGATTTTGGATCCGAAAATCGAAGTAGTCGCCACGTGCGTGCGCGTGCCAGTATTTGTTGGTCATTCCGAGGCGATCAATGTCGAATTCGAATCGCAAATCACCGTGAAACAGGCAAAAGACGCGCTGGAAAAATTCCCCGGAATCCTGGTCACCGACCGTCGTGAAGACGAAGGATATGTAACCCCGATCGAATGTGTCGGCCAGGATGAAGTATTCATCAGCCGCTTGCGGTCCGATAAAACCGTGCCATTTGGTTTATCATTCTGGTGTGTGTCGGATAATTTGCGTAAAGGCGCGGCATTGAACGCGGTGCAAATCGCCGAATCGTTGATTGAACAAAAAATATTGAAGACGGCTTAGAAATAAGGCGCGATTTTCATGAATGCAGAAACGCTTTTAATTATTACGATCAGCGGTGTGTTTATTTTGTTCTGCATCGTCATGGCGTTCGGCGCGCATGTGTTGCCAACCGGCCCGATGATGCGCAATCCCAGCAAGCGCGGCGATATTTTGATCGGTCTTTTATCGGTCTGCATGATTTTGCTGGCGGTTTGGATAGTATTTGACGGCTGGCGTTATATTTGGGGCAACCATCCGCCGCCAGAACCCGATATTCCGTATTTTACTGCAACAATCTCGCAAGGTGTCACCCATGCTGGATGGATTAGCACGGAAGCCTTGCAGAAACCGGCCCCGGCAAAACGGCAATTGCGGTCTTATTGTAAAAAATTCCTCGCCTCTACGCCGGAAGTAAACCAATGCGTCGTTTTTATGTGGGTGGATCAACGGTTTTTACCGCGCAGCCTGCCGATTCCGGCGGCCAGCCTTTCGATGATGACGGCGAATTATCTTTATAACAAATCCGGAGGTCTCGATCGGTTTTGCTGGCTGGTTAATGGTAAAGTCCTGGAAGATAATTGCTTTTGATTCTTCCAAAACGCTACAGCAAAACATTAAAGAAAATAAATTATCCCGCTTTTGTTGACTTATGCTCCGGACGGCTTTAAACCTATTTTAGAATCCCTCTAAAATTGGTTTTCATGTCCAACACCCCCAAAACCTATCCGCGCCCATTATCGCCGCATTTGCAAATTTACAAACCGCAATTAACCAGTGTTTTGTCCATTTTGCATCGCTTTACCGGCATTGCTTTGTATTTCGGTATTCTGTTTCTAACCACTTGGTTGTTTGCGCTGGCGACAAGCCCGGAATGTTTTATTCAAATGCAAGAATTTTTGGGAACGATTATCGGGCGGTTGATGTTGTTCGGCTGGACCTATTGCATTTTTTATCATTTGTGCAACGGCATCCGCCATTTGGTATGGGACGCCGGCAAGGGATTCAAGTTGAACGAAGTATATGATTCCGGCGGCATGGTGATTGTCGGCAGCGTGTTATTGACCACTTTGGCTTGGTCGCTGGCTTATGTATTTTACAATCCCGCCGCTTGGCAGTCTTTATAAGAGGTAGAATGGTTCAGTCCCAAAACAGCATGCGATCGAAACTGGCCGTGGTCCGCGGATTGGGATCGGCCAAAGATGGCGTGCATCATTGGTGGATGCAGCGTTTGACCGCGATCGCCTTGATCCCGTTGACGGTGTGGCTGGTTGGCGCGTTGATCGGACTGATCGGCGCGGGCCCCGCCTTGATCCGACTTTGGATCGCACAACCTTGGAATACTATTTTGTTCGGCTTGTTTATGATGATTGGCTTGTATCACGGCACAATCGGCATGCAAGTGGTAGTCGAAGATTATGTCCATCGCCCATTTTCTAAATATGCGTTGCTGATCGGATTGAAACTATTATTATGGCTGGCGATGGCGATGACGATTTACGCCGTCTTTAAAATTGCTTTTGTTCGTTAGGATAGATCGCATTATGAATTTGCAATCATATAAAATTATCGATCATGAATTTGACGTCGTCGTTGTCGGCGCTGGCGGCGCTGGTTTGCGCGCAACGATGGGCATGACCGCGGCAGGACTCAAAACCGCTTGTATTACCAAGGTTTATCCGACCCGCTCGCATACCGTTGCGGCGCAGGGCGGCGTTGGCGCCGCGCTTGGCAATATGGGTGATGGCGATAACTGGCGCAATCATTTTTTCGATACGATCAAGGGATCGGATTGGCTGGGCGATCAGGATGCGATCGAATATATGTGTAAAAACGCCATTCCCGCCGTCATTGAACTCGAACATTTCGGCGTGCCATTTTCTCGCACTCCCGAAGGAAAAATTTATCAACGCCCGTTCGGCGGCCATATTTTGAACGAAGGCGCAGGGTCGCCGGCCAAACGCGCTTGCGCCGCCGCCGACCGCACTGGACATGCGATTTTGCACACGCTGTATCAGCAATGCTTGAAATATAACGCCGAATTTTTTATCGAATATTTTGCGATCGACTTGTTGATGGATTCGGACGGAAAATGCCGCGGCGTAATTGCACTGTGCCTCGAAGACGGCACGATTCACCGGTTCAAGGCGCATCAAACGGTTTTGGCGACCGGCGGATATGGCCGCGCTTATTTCAGCTGCACCTCGGCGCACACCTGCACGGGAGATGGCAACGCGATGGTGTTGCGCGCGGGATTGCCATTACAAGACATGGAATTCGTACAATTTCATCCAACCGGAATTTACGGCGCGGGCTGCTTGATTACCGAAGGCGCGCGCGGCGAAGGCGGATATCTGACCAATTCCGAAGGCGAGCGTTTCATGGAACGCTATGCCCCATCAGCCAAAGATTTGGCGTCGCGCGATGTCGTTTCCCGCGCCATGACCATCGAAGTCAACGAAGGCCGCGGCATCGGTCCGCAAAAAGATCATATTTTACTGCACCTGGAGCATTTGGATCCGCAAGTATTGCACGAACGTCTGCCGGGAATTTCGGAAACCGCGAAAATTTTCGCTGGCGTCGATGTGACCAAACAACCGATCCCGGTTCTGCCGACCGTGCATTATAATATGGGCGGCATTCCAACCAATTATCATGGCGAAGTCATCCGCCCAACGCCGCAAAATCCGGATGCCGTCGTACCTGGATTGATGGCGATTGGCGAGGCCGCTTGCGTTTCGGTGCATGGCGCCAACCGTCTTGGCACCAATTCATTGCTCGATATCGTCGTATTCGGCCGCGCCGCCGCGATCCGCGCGAAAGAAACCATGCGTCCGAATCAACCGCATGCGCCATTATCCGCCAGCGCCAGCGATCCGGCCATTGCACGTTTGGATAGAATGCGCCATGCCAATGGCAAATTATCATCCAGCGTGATTCGCGAAAATATGCAACGCGCCATGCAACGTCATGCGGCAGTGTTCCGCAATTCGCGTTCGTTGGACGAAGGCGTGGTTAAAATTCAAGATATCGCCCAATCGATGCGCGATATTAAAATCGCCGACCGGTCCTTGGTATGGAATTCCGATTTGGTCGAAGCGCTGGAACTTGAAAATCTGATGTCGCAAGCGATCGTTACATTGACATCGGCCCAGGCGCGTCCCGAATCGCGCGGCGCGCATGCGCACGAAGATTATCCGGAACGCGACGATAAGGATTGGATGAAACACACCGTATCGTGGTGCGACGATAAAAACCGCGTCAAAATCGCTTATCGTCCGGTGCATATGAATACGTTGTCGAATGACATTCAACCGGTACCGCCGAAAAAACGGGTATATTAATGGTTAGGTCGTTGGCGCAAACCAAAGCAAGTTTTAACAGGTTGCGTAGAGCAAAAGGTGGATTTGATTATTTGCATGCGGCGGCGAGTGGAACGAAATACGAGGATTTGGTGGCGGCGGCATTAACATCACCAACCCCAGTAAGAACAGCGGCTAGCACTATTATAAGATTGGCTGCCGCGAGTGATCCGATGGGAGCTTTGCGTTTCATTCAATTAATCACCCATTACCATGTTGGTATGGGTGACGCAGTACATCAATCGCATTTAGAATTGGTGATGCAAGCGACCCGTTTTACAAGAGGAAGGTAAATTTATGAGCAACACCGCAAAGCAAGAACAAGTAACATTACACCTAATTGGCCAGCACGTGATGTGGGGCATCGAACAACAATTTTTTATGGACAGCGATCAAATCACCGTCGCCATTAATGGCAATGTTGAAAATGTCGCGCCGCCAGTGATGGCTCCAAAACGCGAGCGGAAAGTTATCGCAGAACCGGCAAGCACAGAAAACGTCGTAAAATTATTTGGCGCGAAGTAATCAAGGGAATTAATATGGCCGAATTTACCTTACCGAAAAATTCCAAAGTTCAGCCGGGCAATAAACATCCCGCGCCGGACGATGCCAAAAATACCCGCACGTTCAAAGTGTACCGCTGGGACCCGGAAACCCCGGATAATCCGCGGCTGGATGAATACACGCTGGATATGGATAAATGCGGTCCGATGGTGTTGGACGCGCTGATTAAAATTAAAAACGAAGTCGATTCCACCTTAACTTTCCGCCGTTCCTGCCGCGAGGGGATTTGCGGTTCCTGTTCGATGAATATCGATGGTACCAACACGCTCGCCTGTACCAAGGCGATTGATGATGTTAAAGGCGATGTCAAAGTTTATCCGCTGCCGCATATGGAAGTGGTCAAGGATTTGGTTCCGGATTTATCGCAAGCCTTTGCACAATATAAATCGGTGAAGCCATGGCTGCGCGCCGACAGCGAAGTCGCAACCGGCGCCGAACGTCTGCAGTCCGAGTCCGAGCGTGCCAAGTTGGACGGGCTTTGGGAATGTATTTTATGTTTTTGCTGCACGACATCCTGCCCGTCTTATTGGTGGAATGGCGAGCGGTATTTGGGCCCGGCGACGTTGTTGCAATCCTACCGCTTTATCGCCGACAGCCGCGATGAAACAACGGGCGAGCGTTTGGATGAACTCGAAGATCCGTTCAAATTATATCGCTGTCACACGATTATGAATTGCACCAAAACCTGTCCCAAAGGTTTGAACCCGGCCGAGGCGATTGCCGAAACCAAAAAATTGATGGTTGAACGGAAAGTCTAATGATCCCGCAATCCTTAATCGATGGTTAATCCGGATAGGCTTTTTCCGGCCGATCACCCATTTTTCTATCCAAAACGACAGAATATTTCATACCATTGATCCATTTTAAGCCTACGAAGCGCGTCTGTATCTTTTTAGAATTCATCGAATTTTAATCCAAATTTTATATAATAAAATCAATCAGGTAGGATATTTTTTGGCGCGAAAAAAAATCGCGCCGTAACCAGGAAGGTTATGAAAAAGCTGCTTCGATCACCTCGCGCGCGCCTTTGGCGCCATTCGCGTTTTTGCGGTCATCGCAAAAGCGATTCTGCGCGCGCGCATTTCAAAAATATTCTTTTCCGCTGTTTGATGTTCGATGAAAGGACGCGCCCATGTCCTTGACCATCAACACCAACATCGCCGGCAGCATCGCGTACCGTTCCCTGTCACGCACGCAATCCCATATGGATGCAAGTTTGCGGAAACTCGCCAGCGGCCAGCGCGTGTCGATGGCGCGCGATGACGCGGCAGCGATGGCGATCGGATCACGGTTAAAAGCGGAACTCGCGGCGTTGCGCCAGCACACGCAAATCGCCACGCAAACATCATCCATGCTGCAAGTGGCCGAAGGCGCGTATCAGCGCGGCGAAGAAATGCTGGTGCGGATGCGCAGTCTGGCGGTGCAAGCGCAATCTTCCAGCCTAAGCGCGACCGAACGCAATATGTTGAATCAAGAATATGTGCAATTGCGTGCGGAAATGACCCGCATGGCGGCGGCAACTACATTCAACGGGGTCGAGCTTTTCGATACCGCCGCGCTATCATTCCAACAGGCGCAGAATTTCAGTCCGGGCAACAACACCAACAGCATCGCCATGGCCGATATGAATGGCGACGGGATTTTGGATGCTATTCGCGGCCGTCAAGGTAGCGGCGTATATGTATTTTATGGCAATGGCGATGGAACTTTTGCCACCACTGCGGCGACCACTATTGCCACGCTGTCACCGGCCTTTGTACAGGCGCGGGATATAGATTCCGACGGAGTCATGGATTTAGTTTATGGCGATGGCGGTACGGTCAATTTTTACAAAAACGATGGACGCGGCAATTTAACCGCGCATAGTTCGGTGGCTTATGCCGGCGCGTTCGATGTTGGCGATGTCAATGGCGATGGACTTGCTGATGTGGTGCATCAAACCGGCGGCACGCTAAGCGTATCGATCAATTCCGCCAGCGGCACGTTCACCACGCAAACCTATGCAGTGACCAACAGCGCGCAAGTCACCATCATGGATTTGGATAACGACGGCGATAACGATATCGGGTTGCTGAACGGCGCTGGGACACAGCAATTGATCAATGGTGGCAACGGCGGGTTTACCACACAGATCATAAATGGTACCGGCGGCGCCAATACTGGTAACTTTTTTGCGGTCGATGCGAATAACGATGGATATTTGGATCTGGCTGCCAGCGATGGCGTGAATATCAGCATTTATTTAAATAACCGCAACGGCACTTTTGCCAACGAACAGGCTTTTGTCATGTCTGCCGTGGGTACACAACAAGCCGCCTATGTGGGGGACATCAATGGCGATGGGTATGTGGATTTGGTATCGATGGGCACGGCCGGTACGGCCCTTTCCATGCGCATGGGTACCGGCGTGATGACGTTTGCCGCCGCGACGAGTTATACCATGGCGGCAGCGGCGTCCAACCTGGCCTGGGGCGATATGAACCGCGATGGGCGCGTCGATATTTTATTCGGCAATAGCAGCGGCAATCCGGTGCAATCGGTGTTGAATACCAGCACCATGGGATTGGAAGGCAGCGTCGGGCTGGGCGGCCTGCCGGGCAGCGGCGGGATCAATTACCGCATTGGCGCGATGACATTGAATGGCCTGGATAACCAATTACAGTATTCCAGTATCGACCGGATCGGCAGCGCCCGCCGCGCCGAACAATCGATTTTGCGTGCGTTGAACGTGTTGCGCAATTATCGCGCCAGCGTGGGTGCGACCATCAACCGGCTGGATGCGGCGCAAACCAATTTGGCTACCACGCTGGAAAATTTGGAAAATGCGCGCAGTTCGTATATGGATTTGGATGTGGCGCAGGAAATGTCCACCTATATCAGCCAGAAAATATTATCCCAATCCGGTATCGCGATGATCGCGCAAAGCCGCCAAAGCCAGAAACAATTATTGCGGTTATTCACCGGCGCATCCGGATAATAATGAATAAAAAAAACCGGCCGGTTTGACCCGCCGGTTTTTGATGTAATTAGCGCGATTCCCTATCTTTTGGAATAGCACGTCCATATTGAGAAATCGGTCGTAGCATTTCCGGAACTTTTGGTAAATGTTCTCGGATTGCTGTTTTTACCTCTGTTAAAAATTCTGTGAACTCGCGATGGGCCCTTTGCTTGACGACTCTTACTTCAATTGGATCAATAAGAAATCGCCCCGGTTTTTGGCTAGCCAATGCAATACGCTTTACTGTTGTGCCCATAAAAATGTGACGATGTAGTTCATCTTGTTCTAGTTGATGGATTTGCGCTCTTACTTTACCGCCGTCTTGGCCGGCGATTGCTAAGGCTGTTTCTTGCGCCATCAAATGGGAAAGCTTTCTTACAAATCGCGCGCACCTTACACTCTCTTTTTCAAAAATGGTATTGTAAACTGTGGCTATATCCGGACCGTCCGTCTTTTGGGCTTTCGGAATAGGTCCTTGGAATCGGACAGTTGCCGGTTTCGTCTCTACAATTGCAACTGGTTGTGAAGGTATTACTTCAGTAGTACGCGGTGGAACAAAAACTTCTTCAGCTATTGTGGTACCGCCAACACTGGCCGCGATGGCCGCCGCAGCTGTGGAAACACCAGCATATCTGGTATGAAGGCGTGCTTTACTAACATGGCGGCTTCTAATAACGGATGTGCTGCTCATTTTTATATCCCTCTCTATTAACTAATTTCTTTAACAGCGGCACAGGTTACAGAAATATGTCATAGCGTCAAATGCAAATTATGCATGGCCTTATGAAATTTGGATTTTTATGAAAAGAACTGTTGAAAACCGATAGAAATATAAAAATAAAATAATTATATTTCAATTATGAGATGTTTTATTCCAATACAGAATCGCCCCCATACCCCTTTAGGTGTTGCCAAGGGCGATATGAAATTAAATGTAATCGTGTAAGATTATCTACCGCGAAGTCTTTGAACTGCTTCCAACAACGGTTGTGCAGACGAAACAGTACAATTCCCGGCGCTGGTTTCCGCGGCAAAAGATTGAATGGTTCCATCATGGATAACCATGCTGGCGCGCATCAATAAATCATTACCCACGCCTGGCCGATCATATCGAAGTCCTGCCGGTAAGGCGCGCGCCAAATTTCTATTCGGATCGCAGAAAAATCGAACCGTAGGCGGCACTTGCTGTATTTCCGCCCATTTCCCGGTCGCAAAAGTGTCGCTGGATGTAAGGATGGAAATAGTGGTGTCCAGATCTGCAAATTGATCTACCAGCGGCAAAAGCTGCGCTAAATGCTGGCCTTCACAAGTGGGAGAATGCGCTAGTGGCATAACAAATACCGCGTGTAGTCCGGACGAAAAAGCATTGGCGATGTTCATTTCCCGCGGTCTGTTTTCATTGATAATATCTGGGGCATAAACCATTGCGCCCGGCAATCGGTCGCCTATTTTTAGAATATCGGGTGTGGCATCGGTCATTGGAAAACTCCTGCTATTGACAATAATGGAGCGAACCCTAGGCCTGTTTATAAAGTATGTCAATAAGCGACGATCATAACCAATAAGGCTGTGCGGTAAAATGATGGAAATCGCTTGATCTCAATGATTTAGACCGATAAGACCATATTATGCAAACCGGCCCGTTAGAAAAATACAAAACCATGGTTGGCGGCGGCAAGCTGCAGCCTGATCCCATGCAAGAACAATTGGCCAAGGAATTGCAGATTTTGTACGAACAATTGCTGGCCTATCACCCGCGCAAAAAATCGGGCCTGACCGGTGCGGTCGCGCGCTGGCGTGGCGGCACAGTAATGCAACCCAAAGGTCTTTATATTCACGGCGAAGTCGGGCGCGGCAAATCCATGTTGATGGATTTGTTTTTTTTAACCGTGCCAACCCCGCAAAAAAAACGGGTGCATTTTCATGAATTTATGCAAGACGTGCATCACCGTTTATTCATTATGCGAAAATCGAAACCGAATCTGGCCGATCCGTTAAAACCGCTGGCCGAAGAACTCGCAGAAGAAGCTTGGTTATTGTGTTTTGATGAATTCGTGGTCCAAGATATTGCGGACGCAATGATCCTATCGCGCTTGTTCACGGCTTTGTTCGAAGAAGGCGTAGTGATGGTCGCAACATCCAACGTTGCGCCGGATAATTTATATAAAAACGGCCTGCAGCGGGAACGATTCGTGCCGTTTATCGATGTGCTGAAAAATCATGCGCATGTGTTTCATTTTGATGGCGGGCATGATTACCGCGCCCGGCGCATCGCGGAAATCAATTTATATAATGCCCCGCTCGATGCCAAGGCAGCCAGCACATTGGCGTTGGCCTTTACCCGTCTAACCGATCACGAAGCGGCGGAACCCATGGATCTCGATGTCAAAGGGCACAAGGTGCATATCGCCAAGGCGGCCAAGGGCGTTGCGTTTTGTTCGTTCGCGGATTTATGCGAAAAACCTTATGGTGCGGGCGATTATCTGGCGCTGGCCGAAAATTTTCATACCCTGATTTTATCCGGAATTCCGCAATTCAACGCCGACAACCGTAACGAAGGCAAACGGTTTATCACCCTGATCGATGTGCTTTATGACAATCATATCAAATTGATTTGCTCGGCCGCGGTGCCGACCATGGAATTATCGGCTGGCGGACAAAACGCATTTGAATTTCAACGCACCATATCCAGATTGCTGGAAATGCAGTCCAAGGAATATGCAGAAACGCCAAATCAAACCACGGGGGCGGCCCATGGATGAAACAACCATTGCCGTAGAATTAGTAGAAGATAAAACAGGAGAAAACCCGGATGATCAAAACGACCCCATTGTGCGCATCGAAGCGATTAATGAAAATACGGGTGTGCGCATTACTTATAATCCATTGAAATTGGAAGTTCATCCTGTGTCGGGAGAAACAATCGCACCAGATTGGCTTGTCAATTCCGTTAGTACGCATTTGGTCGCCGCTGTCGGCACCGGTCAAAAATTTAGATTGCCTGTCCGAGTTTCGGATCAGGCGGCATCCCGTGCCATTATGGCGGCTATGGAAGTCGCTGCGGTTCGTACCGCGCAACAAGCCGGCACCACGGTTGGCGAGATTGTCGCTGCGCTTGCATCGCGCGGTAGAAAATAATATCCTTTTTGTTTACAAAATTCAGGTATGACCGGTAAGACCGATTCGTCCACCGCAAATTATTACGCGTATATGGCGATTGGCTTGGATTTTCACCCCTAAAATGCTAGGAAAGAAAGGCTCAAAGGCCATTTTCACGGTCTTTAGCAATTATTAATTATTCTGCCGTAAGGTTCGCTGCTCTCTTACATACATATATAAGTACAAGGAATTCATCATGGCTCACAAACGCGCAAAAATTTCATTGATCGGTGCCGGACAAATCGGCGGCACGCTGGCCTTGCTGGCGGGGTTAAAAGAACTGGGCGATGTGGTGCTGTTCGATGTGGTTGATGGCACGCCGCAAGGCAAAGGATTGGATATTGCCGAAGCCGCGCCGGTTTTGGGATTCGATGCGAAATTTTCCGGCACTAATGGTTACGAAGGTATCGAAGGATCCGATGTGGTGATCGTCACCGCCGGTATCCCACGCAAACCGGGGATGAGCCGCGATGATTTGATCGGAACAAATACAAAAGTTATGCAGGCGGTCGGCGAAGGCATTAAAAAATATTGCCCCGGCGCATTTGTAATTTGCGTTACCAATCCGCTGGATGCGATGGTCGGCGTGCTGCAAGAAGTTTCCGGTTTGCCGAAAAACAAAGTCGTCGGCATGGCCGGCGTTCTGGATTCCGCCCGCTTCCGTCATTTCTTGGCGGATGAATTTAATGTGAGTGTGGAGGATGTAACCGCATTCGTTCTGGGCGGTCATGGCGATACCATGGTGCCGCTGGTGCGCTATTCGACTATTGCTGGAATTCCGTTGCCGGATATGGTGAAAATGGGATGGAGCACGCAAGCGAAAATCGACAAAATTGTTGATCGCACCAGAAATGGTGGCGGTGAAATCGTCGCATTGCTGAAAACCGGATCGGCCTTTTATGCCCCTGCCGCGTCGGCGATTGAAATGGCGGAATCCTATTTGCGCGACAAACGCCGCGTGCTGCCATGCGCCGCGTATTTGAACGGCGAATATGGCGTGAAGGGCATTTATGTCGGCGTGCCGGTAATCATTGGCAAGGGCGGCGTTGAAAAAATCGTCGAAATTCAAATGAACGCGGATGAAAAATCCATGTTCGACAAATCGGTTGCGGCGGTGCAGGAACTGGTCAAAGTGACCAAGGACATTCAGGCGAAAGCGGCCTAATAAATTTAGATTTTTAAGTAAGGGACAACACAATGAACATCCATGAATATCAAGCAAAAAAATTATTAGGCCAATATGGCGTATCGGTTCCGCGCGGTGCGGTGGCCTATACCGCCGAAGAAGCCGAAACGGCGGCCAAACAATTGGGCGGTCCGGTATGGGTCGTTAAGGCGCAAATTCACGCCGGTGGCCGCGGCAAGGGTGGCGGCGTTAAATTGACCAAATCGGTGGCGGAAGCAAAAGAAACCGCGCAAAAAATGCTTGGCATGACACTGGTTACCAAACAAACCGGCCCATCGGGCAAAGAAGTCAAACGCGTTTATATCGAAGAAGGTTGCAACATCGACCGCGAATTGTATTTGGGCATGCTGGTGGATCGCGCTACATCGCGCATTACCATGATGGCATCGACCGAAGGCGGCATGGAAATCGAAGAAGTCGCGGCGCATCAGCCGGAGAAAATTTTAAAAGCGGTGATCGATCCGGCGGTTGGATTGCAAAATTTCCAGTGCCGTCAAATTTGCTTTGGCCTTGGATTGAAAGGCAAACAAATCAACGCGGCGCAAGAATTCATGACCGCGATGTATCGCGCTTTCGTGGATTTGGATTGCTCGACCGTTGAAATCAATCCGTTGGTCGTCACCAAAGAAGGCGGCGTGATTGCGCTCGACGCGAAAATGAATTTCGATGACAATGCGTTGTTCCGTCACCCGGAAATCGAACAATTGCGCGATGAGTCGGAAGAAGATCCGATGGAATTGGAAGCTGGCAAGCACAGCCTCAATTACGTGAAAATGGATGGATCGATCGGTTGCATGGTCAACGGCGCGGGTTTGGCGATGGCCACCATGGACATCATTAAATTGTATGGCTCCGAGCCTGCCAATTTCCTCGATGTCGGCGGCGGCGCAACACGCGAACGCGTGACCACGGCCTTTAAAATTATTTTGTCCGATCCGAATGTCGAAGGCATTTTGGTCAACATCTTTGGCGGCATCATGCGTTGCGATGTGATCGCCGAAGGTATTGTCGCGGCCGCGAAAGAAGTATCGCTGCACGTGCCGCTGGTCGTAAGATTAGAAGGCACCAATGTGGATCTGGGTAAACAGATCCTGGCCAAATCCGGTTTGCCGATCGTATCGGCGAACGATTTGGGCGATGCTGCACAGAAAATTGTCAAAGCGGTCAAAGAAGCGGCATAACGGTAAGAGGAAGTCATGTTGTTCAGTCGCGGCGGTTTAGTAGTGCAAGAGGTTAAGGGCCGTTTGGTTCCGGCAACCCCGTTTGCTGCCGCGTATCACTCCTGGGCGCAATTTGCCGGCATGCCTTCTACTCCGCCAGCGGAAATGATTCTGCGCTCCGTTGCCGATATTCCGCGCCGGTTTCGTGGCAAAATTGCGCCAGCAATCTTGGAGCATTTTTCCCGCGAAAGAAGAAAATCATAAGAATTTAATAGGAGATTTTAAATGTCTGTATTAGTCAACAAAGATACCAAAGTTATTTGTCAGGGTTTCACTGGCGCACAAGGCACGTTCCATTCGGAACAAGCCATCGCCTATGGCACTAAAATGGTCGGCGGCGTAACGCCTGGCAAAGGCGGAACCAAGCATTTGGATTTGCCAGTATTTGACACGGTGCGCGATGCCGCAAAAGTCACCAAGGCCGATGCGTCTGTTATTTATGTTCCACCACCATTTGCCGCAGATGCGATCTTGGAAGCAATCGAAGCCGAAATTAAATTGATCGTCTGTATTACCGAAGGCATTCCGGTCACCGACATGATCAAGGTCAAACGCGTTCTGACCGGATCGAAATCCCGTTTGATCGGCCCGAACTGCCCAGGAATTATCACCCCAGGCGAATGTAAAATCGGCATTATGCCTGGCCATATTCACAAACGCGGCAAAATCGGTATCGTCTCGCGTTCCGGCACCTTAACATACGAAGCGGTCGCGCAAACAACCGCGGCGGGTCTTGGTCAAACCACTTGCGTGGGTATTGGCGGTGATCCGGTCAACGGCACGAATTTCGTCGATGTGCTGGAATTATTCTACAAAGATCCTGAAACCGAAGGCATTATCATGATCGGTGAAATCGGCGGTGACGCCGAAGAAACCGCGGCAGAATTCGTCAAATCGCAAAAAGTGAAAAAGCCGATCGTTGGCTTTATCGCCGGACGCACCGCGCCACCGGGCCGCCGCATGGGTCATGCCGGCGCGATTATTTCGGGCGGCAAGGGCGGAGCCGAAGACAAAATCGAAGCCATGAAATCGGCCGGTTATTTAGTCTCCGAATCGCCAGCATCTTTGGGCACAACGATGCTTGAGGCGATGAAGAAAGTAAAAGCCGCCTAAATAAAAAAAATCAGGAGGGTGGAATGGGACGAAGGGGAAAAGGTAACTGGGATGAAAATGATGGCGCAGAACCGGATTTTAACGGTGATGGCCAACATGATGAAGTCGTAGGTTTATTAGATCAACCCAGGGAAAAACCCCCAAGACGTCCCGATCCACGGTCTTATGTTGATTTCGTTGAAACGCAACTCGCAATGGCTATAGAGTTAAAAACTGTTTTGCAACAAAGACCCGCTTCATTTTTGGCGGCAGCCAATCACGCGTTTAATGCGCTTACTAATCAAAGCGGCAAATTAAAGCCGGGTACTTTTTTAACCCCCGGCGAACTCGGCGCGCTTTGTCAATTATACGCCGAGCATTGTCCAACCGGCGATGCGGAGAGAGTCGCATTAGCCACTATGGTCAATGAAGAAAATGCTGTGGTGCGAAGTGGCGCTGCAGCTAAAAAACTGGAAAAGTAATAACATGTCCCGCGAACAAACTCTATCAAATTCCTTTTTATATGGTGGCAACGGCGAATATGTTGCCGAACTTTATGCCAAATTTTTAAAAGATCGCAATTCGGTCGATAGCCAGTGGGCGCAATTTTTCGGATCATTGCAGGACGAAGATAAATCGGCGCTGGCCGATATGCTGGGCGCATCGTGGAATAAACGGCCTGGGAAAATTGTCGGCGCAGCGGATGGTAATGTTACCAAACCGGCTGCTGGCATAGGGTCTGCCAACACCAATGCTGCCGTTACCGCAGTAACGCCCGATGCATTAAAGGCGCAAATCATAGATTCGATGCAAGCACGCTCCTTGATTCGCGCTTATCGCGTACGCGGCCATCTGATCGCGCAACTCGATCCGCTTGGATTGATGCAGCCCGCCTATCATGCGGATTTGGATCCGGCGACTTATGGATTTTCGGAATCCGATTATGACCGTCCGATTTTCATCGGCGGCGCGTTCGATGGGCGCGAAACAATTACGATTCGCGATTTGCTGGATGTGTTGCGGCAAACTTATTGCAGCCATGTCGGCATTGAATTCATGCATATGCAAGATCCCGAAGCGCGCGGGTGGATCCAATCCCGCGTCGAATCGAACCGCAGCCACCGCGATTTCACCGTGCTGGGCAAACGCGCTATTTTAGACCGTTTGACCGCGGCGGAAGGTTTCGAAAAATTTCTGCAAGTGAAATATACCGGCACGAAAAGATTCGGCCTCGAAGGCGGTGAGTCGTTAATCCCGGCGATGGAACAGATCATCAAAAAATCCGGCCAATTGGGCGTCAAAGAAATCGTATTCGGTATGGCGCATCGTGGCCGTTTGAATATGCTCGCCAATGTACTCGGCAAGCCATACGTCAATATTTTATCCGAATTCCAAGGTAATTCCGCTAATCCCGACGAAGTCCAAGGATCGGGCGACGTGAAATATCATTTGGGCACATCATCCGATCGCACTTTTGATGGCATCACCGTGCATTTGACCTTATCGCCCAACCCATCGCATTTAGAAGCCGTGAATCCGGTGGTTTTGGGCCGTGTCCGCGCCAAGCAAGATCAAAAAAATGACCGCGAACGCGGTCAGGTTTTGGCGGTGTTGCTGCATGGCGATGCGGCGTTCGCCGGGCAAGGCGTCGTGCCGGAATGTTTCGGATTTTCCGATTTGCCCGGATACCGCACCGGCGGCACGGTGCATTTGATTATTAATAACCAAGTTGGATTTACCACATCGCCAACCTATGGCCGTTCATCGCCTTATTCGTCCGATGTCGCGAAAACCGTACAGGCGCCGATTTTCCACGTCAATGGCGATGACCCAGAAGCGGTTGTGTATGTCGCGGGACTTGCGGCAGAATTCCGTCAGCAATTTAAACGCGATGTCGTCGTCGATATGTTGTGCTACCGCCGCCAGGGACATAACGAAACGGACGAACCGGCATTTACTCAGCCATTAATGTACCAAAAAATCGCCGTGCAACCAACCACGCGCGCGCTGTACGCCGCGCAATTGGCGGCCGAAGAAATCGTATCGGAACGCGAATCCAAAGCGATGGTCGATAATTTCAATGCAATGATGGAACGCGAACACCAAGCCGCGCAATCGTACAAACCGAACAAAGCCGATTGGCTGGAAGGCGCGTGGAGTGGGCTTTCTACATCCAAAGCGGGCAAAGACGAAGTCGATACCGGCGTGAAAAAGGATGTGCTGGCGCAAGTAATTAATGCCATGACCTCGACCCCGCAAGGGTTCAATTTGAATTCCAAAATCGCCCGCCAGTTAGAGGCGAAGAAAAAAATGTTCGAATCCGGCGAAGGATTCGATTGGGCCACCGGCGAAGCATTGGCATTTGGGTCTCTGTTGACCGAAGGGTACCGTGTGCGCATTTCCGGCCAAGACGTTGGGCGCGGCACATTCTCGCACCGCCATTGCATTTTGCACGATCAGAAAAACGCGAGCCGGTATTTGCCGTTGCAACATATCCGCGACAAACAAGCCGAATTCGAAGCTTGCGACAGCCCGTTATCCGAATTCGGCGTGATGGGATTTGATTACGGTTATTCGCTGGCCGAACCGCGCTCATTGGTTTGCTGGGAAGGCCAGTTCGGTGATTTCGTCAACGGCGCCCAAGTAATGATCGATCAATTTATTTCATCGGCCGAATCGAAATGGCTGCGGATGAGCGGTTTGGTGCTGTTATTACCGCATGGATTTGAAGGCCAGGGGCCGGAACATTCGTCCGCCCGTCCGGAACGGTTCCTGCAATTATGCGCCGAAGATAATATGGTGGTCGGTAATTTTACGACGCCCGCAAATTATTTCCACGCTTTGCGCCGTCAATTGCACCGCCCATTCCGCAAGCCGTTGATTGTGATGACGCCAAAATCTTTGTTGCGGCATAAATTATGTGTTTCCACCCTTGATGAATTTTTGCCGAAAACTTCTTTCCAAAAAGTCATTCCAGAAGCAGAAAAAATCGACGCGGCGAAATGCAAACGCGTGGTGCTGTGTTCCGGCAAAGTCTATTACGATTTGCTGGAATCGCGCACCGCCAAAGGCATCAAGGATGTCGCGCTGGTTCGCGTTGAACAATATTACCCGTATCCGGACGCCGAATTACAAGCGATCCTGAAGCCATACAAAAACGCGGAAATCATTTGGTGCCAGGAAGAACCGGAAAATATGGGCGCTTGGAATTTCCTCGACCGCCGTATCGAAGGCACCTTGACGGCGATCAAGCACAAGTCTACCCGCCCGGTTTACGTTGGACGCCCGGCAGCAGCATCGCCAGCCACTGGATCCTACAAACGCCATAACGAAGAACAGGCGAAGTTGGTCAAAGAGGCGCTTACAATTTAACGTAACGGCACTGTTTCTGCCGATAATGCAACAAACACGCTAGTTGCAAGCGGTTTTATGTGCTGACCCTAGACAGAAAAACCCCCCTTGGGCTATATTAACCTGCTTGTAACCAAAGGAATTCCGCATGTCCACCGAAATCAAAGTCCCTTCCCTGGGCGAATCTGTTTCTGAAGCCACCATTGCCAAATGGCTGAAAAATCCTGGCGATGCGGTGCGCGTGGATGAACCGGTTGCAGAGCTCGAAACCGACAAAGTCACGGTCGAAGTGAATGCGCCATCCGCCGGTGTGTTATCCGAAATTCGCGTGCAAGCGGGACAAAATGTAAAAGTCGGCGCGGTGATTGCAACCATCGGCGCCGGCACCGGAAAAGTTTCCGCGTCACCATCCCCAACGCCAGTGGCCCCCAAATCTGAAATTAAAACGGCTGCGGCACCTGCGCCATCCGCGCCAGCTTCGGCCGATAAATCCGGCCCTGCCGCGCGCAAAGCAATGGCAGAAACTGGCAACACACCGCAAACTGGCAGCGGCAAAGATGGCCGCGTGACCAAGGCCGATGTATTTAATGCGCCGGTCCCCGTACCAAGCGCCACGAGCACCAGGGTTGGTGTGGCGGCTGGTGCGAGCGGCGTAAGAGAAGAACGCGTGAAAATGTCGCGTTTGCGCCAAAAAATCGCCGAGCGTTTGAAACAGGCGCAAAATACCGCCGCGATGTTGACCACATTCAATGAAATCGACATGACCGCGGTTATGAATTTGCGCGAACAATACAAAGAATCGTTTGAAAAAATGCATGGCGTGAAGCTTGGTTTCATGTCGTTATTCGTCAAGGCCGCGATTCAAGGATTAAAGGAATTGCCAGCCGTGAACGCGGAAATAGCCGGCGATGAAATTATTTATAAAAATTATTACGATATCGGCGTTGCGGTCGGCACCGAACAGGGGCTTGTAGTTCCGGTCGTGCGCGATGCGGATGCGTTGTCGTTCGCGGAGATCGAGAAAAAAATCGGCGAATTGGGCCGCCGCGCGAAAGACGGCAAGCTTGGTATCGATGATTTAACCGGCGGCACATTCACCATTACCAATGGCGGTATCTATGGTTCGCTCATGTCGACGCCAATTTTAAACCCGCCGCAATCCGGCATTCTGGGCATGCATAAAATCCAAAAACGCCCGATCGCGGTTGGTGATAAATTGGAAATCCGCCCAATGATGTATGTGGCATTATCGTACGATCACCGCATTATCGATGGCCGCGAAGCGGTAACGTTCCTGGTGCGCGTGAAAGAATGCATCGAAGATCCGCAACGTTTGCTTTTGGCGATGTAAGCTCTATTTATAATCCAAGGTATTTCAATGTCCGACAATAATTTTGATTTGGTGGTTATCGGCGCCGGTCCTGGCGGATATGTCGCGGCGATCCGCGCGGCGCAATTGGGAATGAAGGTTGCTTGCGTTGAAAAACGTGCAACGTTGGGCGGTACTTGTTTGAATATCGGCTGTATCCCGTCAAAGGCGTTATTGAACGTCACTCATAAATTCGAAGAAGCGCGCGATCATTTCGCCGGCCAGGGCATTTCGGTTGGCAAGGTCGATGTCGATGTCACCAAAATGATGGGGCACAAGGATAAAATCGTCGGGGATCTGACCAAGGGTATCGATTTCCTGTTCAAAAAAAATAAAATCGCCCGCATGCTGGGCACCGCCACTATCACCGCGCCGGGCGAAGTTTCGGTTGCGGTCGATACGCGCGGCGAAAAACAAATTTTAAAGGCTGGCAAAATTTTAATCGCAACCGGTTCCGATGTAATCTCGCTGCCCGGTATTCAGATCGATGAAAAATCCATCGTATCGTCCACCGGCGCGCTGGAATTGGCATCTGTGCCGAAACACATGGCCGTGATTGGTGGCGGCGTAATCGGGCTTGAAATGGCTACGGTCTGGCGGCGTTTGGGCGCCCAAGTCACGGTGATTGAATATTTGGACCGCATTGGCGGGCCGCTGGATTTGGAAGTTTCCAAAAACCTGCACCGCGCGCTTACTAAAATGGGCATGGATTTCCGCTTGTCGACCAAGGTCACCGGCGCAACCAAACAATCCAGCAAGGCAAAAACCAGCGTCACATTGACGGTGGAACCGGCCGCTGGCGGTGCACGTGAAGAAATAGAGGCTGATGTGGTTCTGGTCGCGGTCGGGCGCAAACCCAACACGGCCGGATTGGGTCTGGACAAAGTCGGCGTGAAATTGGACGAACGCGGCCGCGTGGCGGTAAATGAAAATTTTGAATCGAGCGTGCCTGGCATTTTCGCGATTGGCGATGTGATCGCTGGGCCAATGTTGGCGCATAAGGCCGAGGAAGAAGGCATTGTGTGCGTGGAAATGATGGCCGGACAACACCCGCACATCAATTACGATATGATTCCATCGGTGATTTACACCTGGCCCGAAGTCGCCAGCGTCGGAAAAACCGAAGAAGAATTGAAGTCGGCGAACGTTGCGTACAAGGCCGGAAAATTCCCCTTCGCCGCCAATTCCCGCGCCAAGGCGAATGACGACACCACCGGATTCGCCAAAATTTTAGAAGACACCAACACCGGAAAAATCCTCGGCGCCCACATCATCGGCCCCGATGCCGGAACATTGATCGCCGAAATCACCCTGGCGATGGAATTCGGCGGATCGGCCGAAGACATCTATCGCACCTGCCACGCCCACCCAACATTGAACGAGGCCGTGAAAGAAGCCGCCCTCGCCGTGGATGGTAGAGCGATTCATGTTTAGTTCTATTCTTGCGATTGTTGGGTTGCTGGTGGCAATTATGAGTCTAGTTTGGCATATACATAATGGACTGCAAACAGGAAAAATTCTTTATTTACGGTCGTTCAAGAACAAGCCCGACGGTATTTCCCGCAATAATTCACCCAAGTCATATTGGTTTGTAGCTACAGCTTATTTTGTGCTCGCAGTCTTATGCGTTATCGTACTTTTTATTATTATAGCGGATGCTAATTAGGTTTATTAAACACCGCGATCAGAATCGCCCGATAATCCGCTTTAATTATCCCGAAACTTTTCGCGAGCGCGGATGAGCCTTGGCGTGGATATCGAGCATGCGCTCGACTTCGACATGGGCGTAACGCTGGGTTGTCGATAAATTGGCGTGGCCCAATAATTCCTGGATACTGCGCAAATCGGCGCCGCCGTTTAATAAATGCGTGGCGAAGGAATGGCGCAGTGCGTGTGGCGTGGTATGTTCCGGCAATCCCATCGCGGCGCGCAATTGGCGTATCAGTGCGGCGACGTTGGTGCGTTGCATCCGTTTGCCTTTGGGTCCGATAAATAACGGATCATTTGCGGCAAGGGGCAGGGGACAGGAATCGATATAATCCTGCACCGCGTTTTGGATTTGCGGCAAAATTGGGATCACGCGTTGCTTGCTGCCTTTACCGGTGATCACCACCGTGTCTTTTACCGGCGCGTTACCGCGATTCAATCCGACTACTTCGCCAACCCGCATACCCGCGCCATACATCAAACAAAACATCGCGGTATTGCGTTTTTGTATCCAGGGGATCGCGGATAAAATATCGCTGCCGTCCAATAATGCCTCGGCCTCGCCCTTGGCGATCGCGCGCGGCAAGGTTTTTGGCAATTTGGGAGAACGGATCACGGTGATCGCCGCGTTTTGCCCGTATTCTTTTTTTGCGAGGAATTTATAAAAACTGCGGGTGGTCGATAAAATCCGCGCGATGCTGACGCGTTGCATTCCGGCATTGTGGCGCGAGGCCAGGAAAGCGCGGAAATCCGCGGCTTCCAGCCCCAACAAAGTTTTTAAACTTAATTCTCCGCCCGTGTGCATTTGCATGAAGGGCAGGAAATACAGAAAATCTTTTTGATATCGTTCGATGGTTTCGGGCGAATAACGCCGCTCGCTTTGCATCCACTCGAACCAGTGGGCAATGGTTTTTTGCAATTTGGGATCGCAAAATTGGGGGAACATGGAAATAGTGTATAGTGGTTAGTGGATAGTGGCTAGGGGTGATCAATCATCATTGTATTTTTTGTCATCCCGATGAAGCGAGAGCGACTGAGGGATCGCCAGATGTAGGGCCTTATATCTGTAGATCCCTCACGTTCGTTCGGGATGACAGTTTCTTACTCGCCAATCGTGATCCACTGCGTGATACAAATCTCAACAACTTGGCCCAAGAATGCCAGCAATTCGCCGCCAAAGACATGTTGAAACGCATTTACCTTGCGCGATCCCAGCGCCAGCATGGCATCCGGAATTGTGTCACTTATATACAGGCGGATCAACGCATCCGATTGCACCAGGGCGGAAGCCGCGCCAAAAATAGCCGGATCTGGATCGATTTCACCGCGCAGCAATATATGCCGCGTGCCCATGACTTCGTCGATATATAACGGGTCCAGAATTTGAATGCCGGGCATGGCGGTGCCGGTTGGCATGATATCGTTCGCCTCGAAACACAGCATCACCGCATCGAGATCGAGCTGCATGGCGAGATCCGATGCGATCACATGCAATAAATCTTCAAGGCCATTTGCGGACAATAATGAAATAATGGCGGAATGCACGCGTTGTTGCGCGGTGGCATTATCACGCGTGTTATGAATCAGATCCGCGTTCACGCCGCGCAATTTGGTATTGTCGGCCTGCAATTTGCGCAGCATGAAATTTTGCAAATCCATAACCTTGCCGCCTTCGTGCCGTGATGGCGGGGTCAGCAATTCCAAGAGCGCCGGATGTTTCAGTAGAAAATTCGGATTCTGTTCCAAATAATCCAAAACCTGGCGTTCGGTAATCTTGTCGGTCTGCGGTTTGCGGGTTACCATATATAAGTATGTGGTTGAAATGATTAAAAGACCGCTAATACATAAGCGAAAAAACCGTTCTGTAAAGCCGATATTTCGCTTGACGCCTATGGAAAAATGGCTTTAAATCGGTGACATGACATACGTAACGGTTTCTTATTTCTCTTCTGCAATTTGGTGGCGCTAAGCCGCACAGAACCGTTTTACCTATTTTTTCCCTTACAATTTAAGCTTTTTAAATTTTCTCGCAGAAGAGGTTTATCATGTCTATTACTGTTATTGATGCTGCTACTACGTTATTTACCGGTGAAGTAAAACCGGCTCCCACCGCTAAAATTCGCCCATTAGGCGCGCTTAGCGATTTTGTGGTTGAACAATTCCCGGATCGCATTGCCGCTATTCGTTTAAGCCAATCCAACGCCGGACAGCAAACCGGCCCATTCGGATTGGGAAGGAAAAACGACACCCCGGAAAAACTGGCGGCGTATGTGGAAGGATTAATCGTTGGAAAAATGTTCAGTGTTCTAAGCGAGCATCGCCATGTCGCCAGGCTCGATCTGATGATGCTGGATGCCGGCTTGCGCGCGATTGGCGCGGCGCCTGGCATGGGCCTGCAAATATTGGTCGATGACGCCTCGCGGGGAACTGGCCAGCAGCCGATTTTATCGTATCAAGATATTATTATCGACAATCCGCCTGCCGATTTACGTACCTTTACCAATGGCGTTATCGGCAAACAAGAGGCCGATTTTTACCTGGGCCACCAAATGATCGAAAGCTGTCTTTGGCACGGTCATCGAGCCTCTGCAACAATTCATTAAATCTCCGGATGTAAACAGCGCCGCTTTAAAAGACGCCTTGCCGCCTTTGCAGCAAGTCGTGCAAATCATGCGCCGGTTTCACGATTTGGATGCAAAAGCATTCGATCAATTCCGCGTATTTTTTGCAAGCCGGGAATGTCCGGTGAAGATGGCGGGTCCCAGCGGATTATATTCCAGTAAACTGCCGACACTAGATGTGTTGCTAAGCGGTAAGCATTTGCCGGAACATATGGACAAGTTCCTGACCGAGCACGGTGCGTCTTATCCAAAGCGCGAGGAGGGCAACCGCAATGCGGCAAGGCAGCATGCCGCCGCTGGGCAATCCGTGCTGGATAAAATCCATGACCTGGGCGATCCGGAATCCTTGGCGGCGGATTACGCTGCCCTGCAAGCAACCTTGGCCACATTCCGCAGCACGCATATGCAAGCGGTGGTGAAATTTATTCCAGGTTTAATCGAAGGGCACAAGCTTGGCACTGGTGGCGAGAGCGTCGAGTTGTTACGCGCGCGCAGTTCCATGCACGGCGATGCGCAAAAACGCTGCCCGTTTTCAGGCTTAACCAGCCTTATCGCTCGTTTCAGAACTGAAGGAAGGAATCCCCATGGTTAAAAAACCAAACGATTATTTTGAATTATACGATTTGCGCGTAACCACCTTGCCGCCCGCGAAGGGTAAGAAAATGGGATGCAATCACCCGGCGGGTTCGTATTTTGAACTTAGCGGCGAGAATTTGAAACTGGGCCAGAAAACTTTCCCGGTTTATTCGCTGGCGGCGATATTGCCGTTGCTGCCTGCGATGCAACGCCAAATTCAAAGCAATGATTGGATGAGCACCGATCATATCATCGCCTGTCCCGATCCGAATTGCGGTGGGCGGTTTCAAATTACGCGCATTGGCAAACGCCGGTTTCGCTATGCGCAAACAACACTAACCAAACGAAAGAAAAAATAATAATGTTTAAACCAATAACACAATATGGATTGGCACCAGGGTACGAAATTCCACGCATTGTCAAAGGCTGCTGGCAGTTATCGTCCGGTCACGGAAATTTAGACCGGCAGACCGCGATTGAAGATCTGGTCGCTTATAACGAGGCTGGTTTTACCGCCCTTGATTGCGGCGATATTTACACTGGGGTCGAAGAATTGATTGGCGAATTCCGCCGATCTCATCCCAAATTGCCGGTGCAAATTCATACCAAATATGTTCCGGATCTAAGTTGCCTTGATAAGATCGAGCTGGCTGATACACAAAAAGTGATCGATCGCTCTCTTGCTCGCCTTGGCGGCGAATGTTTGGATCTGGTACAATTCCACTGGTGGGATTTCGATGTGCCGCGTTATGTGGACGTCGCGCAGCATTTGGTGGAATTACAGAAACAGGGAAAAATCCGCCATATCGGCGTAACCAATTTCGATGGCGAGCGGTTGCAGCAATTATTGCGCGCAGGTATTCCGGTTGTCAGCAATCAGGTGCAATATTCGGTGCTGGATGACCGCCCATCCGAAGATGTGCAATTACGCGATGCTTGCCGGCGTCACGGCGTACATTTGCTGGCCTATGGCACTATGGCGGGCGGGTTTTTGCAATCGTCGTATTTGGGTGCGCCCGCGCCAACGCCGCCATTCGCCAACCGGTCCTTGACCAAATACCATTTAATGATCGAAGAATTCGGCGGATGGGATTTGTTTCAAGAATTGTTGCAAGTGCTGACTGATATTGGGCTCAAATACGAGGTCAATCCCAGCGCGGTTGCCAGCGCCTATGTGTTGCGGCGGGAAAATGTGGCGGCCGTGATTGTTGGCGCGCGCGACCGGAAACATTTGGCGGAAACAAAACAAATCCAAAAATGTTCCATCAGTCCGGACGATTTTGGAAAAATTCAAATGGTATTGGCCAAAGCCAAAGGGCCGAAAGGCCCGGTTTATGCGCTGGAACGCGATCGTGACGGACGGCATGGGAAAATCATGCGGTATGATTTGAACACTGCGGTGACGGCTAGGCGGGGATTAGTCCGGGTTTAATTATAAAATGCTTTGTCCGGTTTTTTGCCAATCGACAATAAACTGGGCCAGGCCTTTTTCGGTCAATTGATGATCGAACAATTGTTTGATGATCGCGGCTGGAATGGTGGCGACATGCGCGCCCAGTTTCGCGGCTTGCACCACATGATCGGTTTTGCGTACCGATGCGACCAGGATTTCGGTATTGAAATCCGGGTATTGTTTGTAAATCTGCGCGATGTCGGCGATCAACCCCATACCATCGACGCCAATATCGTCCAATCGTCCAACGAATGGCGATACGAACGTCGCGCCGGCCTTGGCGGCCAGGATCGCTTGCGCGGCAGAAAAACATAAGGTGACATTGACCATGATATTTTTTTCACGGAAAGTTTTGCACGCCTTCAATCCATCCGGCGTCAACGGCACTTTGACCGCGACGTTTTTGGCGATTTTCGATAATTTCAAACCTTCTTTGACCATGGTGGCATAATCGGTCGCGGCAACTTCGGCCGAAACCGGGCCATCGACGATTTTGCAGATCTCCGCAATGACTTCCAAAAAATTCCGGCCCGATTTCGCGATCAGGGATGGATTGGTGGTAACCCCGTCCAAAAGGCCGGTTGCGGCCAGTTCCTGGATTTCCTTCACATCGGCGGTATCGACAAAGAATTTCATATTATTGGATCCTGTGGTTTTATGCTAAAAATCGCTTATTCATGAACCAAGACATAACCACAAACTCGGACGTCTTTCAAGTCTTGCTGCCTTTGCCGCTAAAAGACTGTTTCGATTACAAGATTCCGCCATCGATTGCGGCCGCGCCCGGAACATATCTGCGCTTGCCGTTTGGATCAAAGGAAATAGTGGGTATTGCCTGGGGTCCGGGTAGTGGCCAAGTGGCGGAGCATAAATTAAAACCCGCCAACGATATTTTGCCATTGCCGCCATTATCGGGCGCGATGCGGCAATTCGTCGATTGGGTTGCACAATATACGATGAATCCGCGTGGCGCGATTTTGAAAATGGTCATGGCAGAAAAATCGGTGTTCGTTGTTCCGAAACGCGCGCGCAAGGAAATCGTACCGACCCAACATCAATATCACGCACCGAATATTGTTTTAGAAGACGAACAGCAACGCGCGGCGGATAGTCTGGTTGAAAAATTACCGCGCGGATATTCAACGACTTTATTAGAAGGCGTAACGGGATCGGGAAAAACCGAAGTTTATTTCCAGGCCATCGCCAAAATATTGGAATCGGGAAAACAAGTATTGTTGCTATTGCCGGAAATCGCGTTATCGGCGCAATTGTTGCGACGGTTCGCGGATGAATTCGGCGCGCCTGCGACCGTGTGGCATTCCGATTTGAAATCCACCGAACGCCGTCAAAACTGGCTCGATATCGCCCATGGTCGCGCCCGCGTTATCATTGGCGCGCGTTCGGCCCTGTTTTTACCGTACAAGGATTTAGGGTTGATCATCGTCGACGAAGAACATGAAGGCGCGTTTAAACAAGAAGAAGGCGTTTTATATCATGGCCGCGATATGGCGGTCGTCCGCGCGCATTTGGAAAAGATACCTGTTATATTGGTGTCCGCAACGCCAAGCCTGGAAACGCTGGCCAATGTGCAATCGGGCAAATACGATCATTTGCATTTATCCCGGCGGTACAGCGGCGCGAAATTGCCGGATATAAATACGATTGATTTGCGCGCGCATCCATTGCCACGCGGGCGGTGGATTTCCGATACGTTATTAAAGGCGTTGCAAGAAAATTTAACGGCGCGCCATCAAAGCCTGTTATTTTTAAATCGCCGCGGTTATGCGCCATTAACATTGTGCCGCACATGCGGGCATAAATTGCAATGCAAACGGTGCAGCGCCTGGCTGGTCGAACATCAAAAAACCGGAGAGTTATGTTGCCATCATTGTGGCTTTGCGATGAAAAAACCGCGCGCTTGTCCGTCGTGTAAAAAAGAAGATAATCTTCATCCGATCGGCCCTGGCGTGGAACGAATCGAACAAGAAATCAAACAATTGCTGCCATCGGCGCGGATTGCGGTGATGTCCAGCGATTTGACTGAAAACACCCAAAAAGTCGCGGAATTGGTGCAGGCGTTGGAATTGGGCGAAATCGATATCATCGTCGGCACGCAAATGATCGCCAAGGGTTATCATTTCCCGCGCCTGACATTGGTTGGCGTGGTGGACGCGGATTTGGGTTTGGCTGGCGGCGATTTACGCGCGGCCGAACGCACGCATCAATTATTATTGCAAGTCGCCGGCCGTTCGGGCCGCGAGGAATTATCGGGCCAAGTATATTTGCAAACTTACCAACCCGATCATCCGGTGTTACAGGCCATCGCGCGCGGCGATGACGATGCGTTTTACGCCCTGCAAATGGAAGAACGCAAATTACTGTCCATGCCGCCATTTTCCCGCCTGGCATCGGTTATTATTTCGGGGGCAAATCAATCCATGGTGCAGGAATATGGCGCCCGTTTAGCCCGCGCTATCCCCCATAACATCACGGGCTTGCATATATTGGGCCCTGCGCCCGCGCCATTATCGCGCCTGCGCGGCAAATACCGGGAACGGTTCCTGGTCAAGGCGGCCAAGAATCTGGCCATTCAGGACCATGTCCGCGCCTGGATAGGGTCACAACCCCATTCCCGCGCCCTGAAGGTCCAGGTCGATATTGATCCTTATAGCTTTGTCTAACTTTGCGCCAAAAAATCGTATTTTGTAATATAATTACTCAAGTATGACTGGTTTTTCCACGGTCTGACCAAACCAAAATTTTCCAAATATTTCAAAGAGAAAGCTTGCACTACCGGGGTCTGGATGCTATAAAGCCCGCGAAAATTAAAAAAGGACATAACGTGGCAGGAATTTATTCGGTTAACGCACAATTGGTGAATCGCTTTTGCAAGGCTTTGCTGGATTTGGCGATTCAAAATAATGCCGTCGACACCATTCAACAAGAATTGCAACAACTTGGCGCGGCGATTGAACAAAGCCCGGAATTAAAGACATTGATCACAACACCAATCTTGCGCCGCGAACAAAAATTAAACGCCATCGTGGAAATTTTGAAAAAATCTGGTGCAAGCGGATTGTTGGTCAATTTCGCTGGAACATTGGCGAATAACAATCGTTTGAATTTGCTCCCTGAAATTGTAACCACGTTTGCGGAAAAATTGGCGGAAATGCGCGGCGAAGTTTCCGCCGAGGTCATTTCGGCGCGTCCGCTCGAACAAGCGCAAATGCAGCAATTGCAAACGGAATTAAGCAAAATGTTCGCGGGCAAAAAAATCGTCGTAACACCGAAGGTAGATCCCAATTTACTCGGCGGTGTTGCCGTGCGTGTTGGATCGATGATGATCGATGGCAGTTTGCGCACCAAATTCGAAGGATTGAGTCTGGCGTTAAAAGGCGCCGCTTAGGTTTTAATACGGAATAAAAGGAAAGTTTAGGAGAACATAAATGGAAATTCGTGCAGCAGAAATATCCGCGATTTTAAAACAGCAAATCAGCAATTTTTCAACCGAAGCCAAAGTTGCCGAAGTCGGCCAGGTTATTTCGGTGGGCGACGGTATCGCGCGTATTTACGGCCTTGATAAAGTTCAAGCCGGCGAATTGGTAGAATTTCCAGGTGGCATCAAAGGCATGGCGCTGAATTTGGAAACCGATAACGTCGGTGTGGTTATTTTCGGCGACGATCGCGGCATCAAAGAAGGCGACGTTGTTAAACGTACCGGCGCCATCGTGGACGTTCCAGTCGGTAAAGGCTTGCTGGGCCGCGTAGTAGACGGTTTGGGCAATCCGATCGATGGCAAAGGTCCATTGACCAACGTTACCCGCCGCCGCGTCGAAGTAAAAGCGCCAGGCATCATTCCGCGCCAATCGGTCAACGAACCGGTACAAACCGGATTGAAGGCGATCGACTCGTTGGTTCCAATCGGCCGCGGTCAGCGCGAATTGATCATCGGCGATCGTCAAACCGGCAAAACCGCCGTTGCGATCGACACGATGTTAAATCAAAAAGCGGTCAATGCCGGTTCAGACGAATCGAAAAAATTATATTGTATCTATGTGGCCATCGGACAAAAACGTTCGACTGTCGCGCAGATCGTCAAAACTTTGGAAGAACAAGGCGCGATGCAATACTCGATCGTGGTTGCGGCAACCGCATCCGATCCCGCGCCAATGCAATTCTTGGCGCCGTATACCGGATGTTCGATGGGTGAATATTTCCGCGACAATGGCATGCATGCCGTCATTATTTATGATGATTTATCGAAACAAGCGGTTGCGTATCGCCAAATGTCGTTGTTGTTGCGCCGTCCGCCAGGCCGCGAAGCGTATCCAGGCGACGTATTTTATTTGCACAGCCGTTTGTTAGAACGCGCCGCGAAACTAAGCAAGGCGAACGGTTCCGGTTCCTTGACCGCATTGCCGATCATCGAAACTCAGGCTGGCGACGTTTCGGCGTATATTCCAACCAACGTGATTTCGATCACCGATGGTCAGATTTTCCTCGAAACCGAATTATTCTATCGTGGTATTCGCCCGGCGATTAACGTCGGTTTGTCGGTATCGCGTGTCGGTTCGGCCGCGCAAATCAAGGCGATGAAACAAGTCGCGGGCCGTATCAAATTGGAATTGGCGCAGTACCGCGAAATGGCGGCGTTCGCGCAGTTCGCATCGGATCTTGATGCCGCGACACAAAAATTGCTGGCGCGCGGTGCGCGTTTGACCGAATTGTTGAAACAGCCGCAATACTCGCCGCTGTCGGTCGAAGAACAAGTTTGCGTGATTTTCGCCGGTGTTCGTGGATATTTGGATAATACCCCGCTCAACAGCATCACCAAATTCGAAACCGAATTCTTGCGCGCCTTGCGCGGCAGCGGCGCGGACATTTTGTCCGCCGTCCGCACCGAACAGGCGTTGTCCGAAGCAACCGAGAACAAATTGAAATCGTTCTTGGAAAACTTCCTGAAGAGTTTTGCGTAAGATAAAGGGCAATTGCTATGGCAATAGAAATTGATAGGCCTTTAGGTTCGATAACCGGTACCTACCGCGCACATGGCGGTGTTTCGGGCGCTGTGTTGACACCTGAACGCCCGCAAACATTGCCTGCTGGCGCTGGCGCAGTACCCCCGCGTTCTACCGCAACAGGAGCTGGTTTTGGCGGACATGGTGGTGGCGGTTCCGGCATAGGGCTTTTTGAAGTTGGCGGTCCGCCAAGAAAACCGCCAATTTCGGATCGGCCAATTTTAGAGGAAAGCGATTCCCGAGGACGGAATTGGAGACTGGTTATTGTAGCCGTTCTTTTGCTGGGTGCTTTGGCATTTGCTTATTCTCAATTGACCAAAGATTCCGCGGTTCAACAGAGCGCGCAAAGAGGAAGTAGATAATGCCGTCTTTAAAAGAATTTAGAAACCGAATCAAAAGCGTAAAATCGACGCGTAAGATTACGTCGGCCATGAAAATGGTCGCCGGCGCGAAATTGAAACGCGCCACCGATCGCGCCGCCGCTGGCCGCCCATATGCGCAAGCCATGGAAAAAATGCTGGCCAATTTAACGCAAAATATCAGCGCTTCCGAAGCGCCAATATTGATGAGTGGCACTGGCAAAGACGATGTGCATTTACTGGTTGTTATGACGTCGGATCGTGGATTATGCGGCGCGTTTAACGGATCGATTTCCCGCCGCGCCCGCGCCGAAATCGTGCGTTTGCGTAATTTGGGCAAAAAAGTTTTGGTATTGTGCGTTGGTCGCAAGGGCCGTGATTTCTTGCGCCGCGAATTCGCCGATACCATCGTTGGCACCATGGAAGATATCGGCAAACCGCAATTGTCGTTTGCCGATGCCGAACGCGTCGCCAGCAAAGTGATGGAATTGTTCCAGACAGGCAAATTCGATGTAGCCACGTTGTTCTATAACCATTTCAAATCCGCGATGACGCAAATTGTCACCGCGCAGCAATTGATTCCGGTTCCAGTGGCGCCAAAAACCGCCAATCAAAACGAAGCAAAATCCGAACCAAAAGCGATTTACGAGTTCGAGCCAAGCCCGGAAGAGATTCTGGCAGAATTCTTGCCGCGTAATATCCGCGTACAAATTTACCGCGCTTTGCTGGAAAATAACGCGTCCGAACAAGGTGCACGCATGGTGGCGATGGATAACGCCACCCGCAACGCCGGCAAGGCAATCGACAAATTGAATTTGAATTACAACCGCGCGCGCCAAGCGTACATTACCAAGGAAATGATCGAAATCGTTTCCGGTGCCGAAGCGGTTTAACGAATTAAAGAAATTAAGGAGAAAGAAAAATGGCATTAGCAGCAGTAAAAAAAGAAGGTCAGGGTAAGATCATTCAGGTCATCGGCCCGGTCGTGGACGTGCAATTTGAATCGAATTTGCCGGCGATCTTAAACGCCTTGCACACCAAAAACGAAGATCAAACTTTGGTGCTCGAAGTTGCGCAGCATTTGGGTGAAAACACCGTGCGTTGCATCGCCATGGATTCGACCGACGGTTTAACCCGCGGTTCCCCAGTCAACGATACCGGATCGCCGATTTTGGTTCCGGTTGGACCTGGCACATTGGGCCGTATTATGGACGTTGTCGGCAATCCGATCGACGATCGCGGTCCGGTTGTTACCGAAAAAACTTATCCTATTCACCGTTCGGCCCCGGAATTTGCCGAACAGTCGACCAAAAAAGAAGTTTTGGTGACGGGTATTAAAGTTATCGATTTGCTGTGCCCATATTTGAAGGGTGGAAAAATCGGTCTGTTCGGCGGCGCCGGTGTCGGCAAAACCGTTCTGATTATGGAATTGATCAACAACGTCGCAAAGGCGCACGGCGGTTACTCGGTATTCGCTGGCGTGGGCGAAAGATCTCGTGAAGGCAACGATTTGTATCATGAAATGATCGAATCTGGCGTTATCAAAAAAGACGGCCCAGGTTCCAAAGCCGCGTTGGTTTACGGACAAATGAACGAGCCGCCAGGCGCGCGTGCCCGTGTTGCATTGACCGGTTTGACCCAAGCTGAATATTTCCGCGACGAAGAAAACCAAGACGTGTTGTTCTTCATCGACAATATTTTCCGTTTCACCCAAGCCGGTTCCGAAGTGTCTGCGTTGCTTGGCCGTATTCCATCGGCGGTTGGTTATCAGCCAACCTTGGCGACCGACATGGGCGCTTTACAAGAACGTATTACGTCGACCAAAAAGGGTTCGATCACATCGGTTCAGGCGATTTACGTTCCGGCCGACGATTTGACCGATCCCGCACCGGCAACATCCTTCTCGCACTTGGACGCGACCACCGTGTTGTCGCGTCAGATTGCGGAATTGGGCATTTATCCGGCGGTGGATCCACTTGATTCCACTTCGCGTATTTTGGATCCGATTGTTTTGGGTGATACCCATTACCAAGTTGCCCGCGATGTTCAGCGCGTGTTGCAATCTTATAAATCGCTGCAAGACATTATCGCGATCTTGGGCATGGACGAATTGTCCGAAGAAGACAAATTGACCGTTATGCGCGCGCGAAAAATTCAACGCTTCTTAAGCCAACCGTTCCATGTGGCCGAAGTGTTCACCGGATCGCCTGGCGTTCTGGTCAGCCTCGAAGAAACCATCAAGGGCTTCCGCGGCATCGTAGATGGCACCTATGACGATCTGCCAGAACAGGCATTCTACATGGTTGGCACAATCGACGAAGCCATCGCCAAAGCGAAGAAAATGGCAGCAGAATCGAAATAGGAAATCGCATGGCCGAATCTTTTCAACTCGATATCATCGCGCCCGACAAAACCTTGCTGTCGGAACCGGTGGAAATGGTCGTCATTCCGGGCACGGAAGGCGACTTTGGCGTGCTGGCAAAGCATGCTCCGTTTCTAAGCACGTTGCGACCGGGAATTATTAAAATTCAATCGGTTAACAATAACGCTAACGAAACTTTATTTATCTCTGGGGGCTTCGCCGCAGTAGAAAATAACCATTGCACGATTTTGGCCGACTATGCTATACCTGCCAAAGAGATAAAACGTGAACAAGTTGTATCCCGTATCGAAAATATCAAACAAAAACTACAAGAAAATCCGACACAAGATACATTGATCACCGAGTTAAAAGTTTGCGAAGCCATGTTGGCGATTGCGGCCTAAACAAAAATAGGGAGATTGAGCACATGATGATTACAATGCTTTCCGGTAAAATTCAGCGCGTGAAAGTTACCGACACGGATTCCGATATCGATGGCGGTATCACCATCGACGAAAAACTGATGGAAATGGCCGGCATTGGCAAATATCAGGAAGTTCAAGTCATCAATATCACCACCGGCGCTCATTTCACCACTTACGCTTTGCCAGGCAAAAAAGCTTCGGGCGTTATTCAGACCAACGGTGGTTGCTCCCACATGGCCAAATCGGGCGATGTGATTCAAATTTTGACTTATGCCAGCGTTCCAGCGGCCGCAGCCGGCAATTGGATCCCGCAAGAAGTTCCGACCGACGAGAAAAACCGTCCAATTCACAGCATCGATCAAGGTGCCGCGAAATTCTTGGATGCTCGCCGCCGTCGTGCTGGCGCTGCTTAATCCACGATTTATATTTTAAAGAAAAAGGGGCGTTGTTCGCCCCTTTTTTATTGGCGAATAGTGGACAGTCCGCATCGATAAATTATATACTTCTTTACAATATTATTACAAATTTTGGTCACCGAGGTTGTTATGAAGCATTGGGATTATCAAACCGATATTAATTGGGAAAAATTTGACCGGTCCAAGGTTGATCCCGCGATTGTGCCGTTGATCAAGGCGGCTGCGCTGGTGGAATATAATGGCGGACAATATGCCGATCATTTGGTCACTGTATTCGCCGATGATCCTGATTTTTGCGCCGCGTCGCGCGATTGGGGAATTGAAGAAATTCAACACGGACAATCACTCGGCAAATGGGCATCGTTATACGATCCAACTTTTAATTTAGAATACGCGTTCCAAAAATTTACATCGGGATATCAAATTCCGGCACAGGCTGGCGTTTCTTCGCGCGGTTCCCGCGCCGGCGAGATGATTGCGCGTTGCATTGTGGAGACTGGCACCAGTTCTTATTACACCGCGCTAATGGAATCGACCGACGAGCCGGTGTTAAAAGAAATCTGCCGCCATATCGCCGCGGACGAATTCCGGCATTACAAATTATTTTATCAATATTTTAAAAAATATTTGGCGATTGAAAAAATTTCTTTCTTGCGGCGCTTGATGATTGCCATCGGCCGGATCAGCGAAACTGAAGACGATGAATTATCCTATGCTTATTATTCTGGCAATTTGGCCGCGAACGATAATACGCCTTATGACCGTGAATTATTCAATAAACGCTATATGTACGGCGCTTATTCTTATTACCGCCGCCATCATATCGAACGCGCGATTGGCATGGTATTGAAGGCAACCGGATTGAAAGCTGGCGGCCGTTTAAATACATGGCTAACCAATATAGCGTACAAAAAAATGCAAAAAAATCTGCATAAATTGGCGGATGATTTGAATCAGGCGGCATAATGCAGCCGGTTTGGAAAAAGTTCGATCAATTAAGTTTAAACGAACTATACGCCATTTTAAAACTGCGCATCGATGTGTTTGTGGTTGAACAAAACTGTCCTTGGTCGGATCTTGATAATTACGATCAACAATCCTGGCATTTATGTTTCTGGCAGGACGGCAAATTGGCCGCCTATGCGCGGTTGTTACCACCGCAAAAACCAAACGATGAAGTTAAAGTTGCGCGGGTGATAACAGCCGAAAAATTCCGTGGTCAGGGATTGGGGCAACAGTTAATGATCGCAGCCCTGGAAAAATCGGCAGAATTATTTCCTAAAATTCCAATAAAAATCGGCGCCCAAGAACGGCTGGAGAAATTTTATTCCAATTTAGGTTTTGTGCCGTGCAGCAAACCTTATGACGATCTTGGCATCCTGCATATCGATATGATCTTTACAAAACCGGCCAAAGCGGCCTAAATTCGACGTCAAGGAGTTTTCCATGGCCAATTTTCAAGACTTTTTAAACGGGCGGGAGTGCAATCCGTTCAGCGACCCAAAATATTTTGAAAAAATTGACCGGGCAAAGTCATTTTCCCGCAAACGCCGCAACCGGAACGTTGCTATGATCATTGCCAGCGCGGCGATGTTGTGGCATGGCGTTCATGGAATGATGGTGGCCGGCCAATTGGGACAGAGCTTTAATGCCTGGAGCCTGCAACGCCAAGCAAACGCCGCAAAACAAGCCGAACAGCAACGCCTTGCTGCCGCGCAAGCGCAAAAAGATCGTCTTGCGGGACAACAACTGGCCACAGCTAAGAGAATATTGGAAAGATATGAGCGTTCTAGGGAGTTTCCTCAGGCGCGCGCCGCGGTGCTGGATTTGGATATCGCTACCGCTACCGATAATTCCACTTATTCGCCTGCCACACTATCCGGTCGCAGGTATATACCCAACACCAAAATGATTAACGCGACAGATATATCGAGCCAAGACAATATAAAGATTGTAGCGGAACAAGATGGCCGTTTGAGTATTGTTTTTGAGCCCATTTCCCAGCCAGTGCCGGCGCACACCATGCCGGCAGCCAGTACTATGTTGCCATTTCAAGTGGCCAGCCTCTCCGGCAATCGGGGCCGCTAATTACCGCAAAATATCAGCGAATTCCTGTAACACCTGCGCATAAACATCGCGTTTGAATGGCACGATTAAATCCAATAATTGATTGGGCCGTGTCCATTGCCAGGTCACAAATTCCGGTTTGGCGTCTGCGTCGATTTTGATATCGGCATCAACTCCGGTAAACCGCATCGCAAACCATTTTTGCCGCTGACCCAGATATTTTCCGCCCCATAATTTTTTTTGCAAATCCGGCGGCAAATCATATTGCAACCAATCTTGGCTTTCGGCGATGATTTCGGCTCTGTCGGTGCCGACTTCTTCGAGCAATTCGCGCCATACCGCATCGCTTGGATTTTCGCCGTCATCGATGCCGCCTTGTGGCATTTGCCAGGCATCGGCGATTTTATCGGCGCGCTGGCCGACGAAGACTTTGTTGCTGTTGTTCAGTAACATGATACCAACGCCAGCGCGGTATAATTTAGAATTAGGCATAAGAGGTTTATAGCAGATTACTGCTTACCGATGTCAACCATCGCGGTAATAGGCACTAAAACCAAGCCTTTAGCATCGAGTGTCGCCGCCCATTCCTTGATTTTATTGATGCTAACCGGATAGGCGCGGGCAAGCCCGACGGCATATCCGGATGTTTTGGCTTGTTGTTCCAAATCTTTCAACCGCGCATCGATCGCGCTGCGTGACGGTTCGGTATCAAGCAATAGCGTCACACTGGCGGTTTGCGACTTGATTTCAGCCGATACTTGATCGGTAACCGAATTCACTGCCGCCATATTGTCGACGAAAATATATCCTTGCTGTTTTATTTCGGACAAGGCGGCTTTCATCGGGCCGGTCTTGGATAAATATTTTCCGCCCATGAATGCCAGCAACCCGACGCTGCCCTTAGCTTGGGTTAGAACCCAATCGAGGTTCTTGGCGTTTTCATCCCAGGATTTATCGGTAAATAACGCACGCGGTCCGGGATCGCTGCCGGGATAATAAACCGGCTCCAGCGGCAATTCGACCAAGGCTTCTTGGTTTTTGGCGCGCACGCGCTGGATCAGCGAAAAAATATTATCGCCATATACCGAAAATCCGATGGTGGTCAGGGGAGGCAATTCACTTAATGCCAATTCGGTTTCCACCTGTTTTAAACCAAGTCCGGTAACGATAATGGTAATTTTTGGCCTGCTGTCGGAACGGTCATACCTGGCCGAATTGGCTTTCCACGGCACGCCGGACACGATTGGCGGCGGCAAGGATGGCGTTGTTGTATCTGGATTCGCAATTACATCGGAATTCAGGATTGTGGGGTCAGCCGGAATTATTTCATCCGGTATGGGCGGGGTTTCCAGTGTTTGCAACATGCCGTGAATGCCAGCGGAAACGGCATCGGCGGCAATATCAAAGCTGGCATTTGGAACGGCCAGCGCCCGGCGCGATGCGGTATCCTCGGCCTGTACCATCGCCCAGGCGATCAGGGCCGAGACGCCAGCAATAAACAGAAAAACTACGGCCAACAGGCCCCACCAGGATAATCTGGTATGGGCTTTATCGGCGGTAAGAACGGTCATGATGAACTATTGCTTTGTTTTGGCCGGGGTCGTTGGTTCTTTGGCGGCTTTTTTCACGGCGCCGGGATGGTTGTACATGTAAATGCCGCGAAGCAAATCGACCGCGCGCGCCAGCTGATAATCTTCATCCGGTTTTCCAGATTCCGCTGATGCATATTTTTGCGCTTCTTCTTGTTCTTTGCTGACCGGCTTTTCGTCGGTTTTTTTGCTTTCTTTAGCTTTGGCGGCTTCTTCTTTTTCCTGGTCGTTTTTGAGCGCGCCGCGTAAATCGGCTTCGCGTCTGCCTTTGCCGTCTTTTTCTAAGACTTCGATTTTAGCCACTGGAACTTCGATATCCGGGGTAATGCCTTTGCCCTGGATCGATTTGCCGGATGGCGTGTAATACCGCGCGGTGGTCAGGCGCATCGCGCCATGGCCAGGCAATGGAATAATGGTTTGCACCGAACCTTTGCCGAAGGACTGCGTGCCCAAAACAATGGCACGATGATTGTCTTGCAAGGCGCCGGAAACGATTTCCGATGCCGATGCCGAACCGCCATTGATCAACACCACAATCGGCAAGCCTTTGACCAAATCGCCGGCCTTGGCGTTGACGCGCTGCGTGTCTTCGACTTTGCGGGAACGGGTCGATACAATTTCGCCGCCTTCCAAAAACGCGTCCGATACTGCGATTGCCTGATCCAGCAATCCGCCCGGATTATTGCGCATATCAATGACCAGTCCTTTTAATTTATCGCCCACTTTGGATTTGATCTCTTCGATACCTTTGCTGACGCCCGGATAGGTCAGTTCGTTAAACGTGGTGATACGGATATATCCGATATCGTCTAAAACTTTGCTTTTTACCGATTGAATTTTGATGACATCACGGGTCAAGGTAACATCAAACGGTTCCGCATTTTCGCGGCGGATCGATAATTTAACTTTGGTGTTCACAGGGCCGCGCAATTTTTCAACCGCCTCGCTTAGGGTCAAGCCCATCACCTGTTCGCTATCGATATGCGTTACGTAATCGCCTGGTTTCAAGCCCGCTTTCGCAGCTGGAGTATCGTCGATCGGCGATACAACTTTTACCAAACCCGATTCCATCGTAACTTCGATGCCAAGTCCGCCAAATTCGCCCTTGGTTTGAACTTGCATGTCTTGGAAACTTTTTGCCGTCAAATAACTGGAATGCGGGTCCAGGGCAGATAACATGCCGTTGATTGCATCTTCCATCAATTTTTCTTCTTCGACCGGTTCGACATATTCCTGGCGGGTGCGTTCGAACACATCGCCGAATAAATTCAACAACTGATAAGTTTCCGAAGCGCTTTTGCTGGCTTTTTTATCATCATTGGCGGCGAAAGAGGAAACGGCGAAACTGGACAAACCGGCGATTAAGGCAACCGCGGCGAAGAATTTTACATAGCGCAACATAAGGGACCTTTGGGTTAGACGAACAAGTTAAGAATGCGGGCTAAGCCAGCTCTGTGGGGGAACCGGTTGCCCGTTTTTGCGAAATTCGACATAGAGCCGGGGCGGAGCGGGATTGTTGCCCATGATCCCAACGGGTTCACCGGCAACCAGATTTTGCCCCAGCGCGCTATCGATGCGACCAAGATTGGATAACATTATATGATACCCATCCCCAACTTCAATAATTAAGATCAATCCGTACGACCGAAATTGTCCGGCGTAGACTACTTCGCCAGCATAAGGGCTAACCACCTGGGCCTGGGGGCGGGTTTCAATCACTAAACCCTTGCTGGTTCCGCCCATACTGTTGGTTTCGCCGTATTCGGTGACGATTTTACCCTTGGCCGGTAATGCAACGCCGCCAACCGAAGCAACCTCTTTACCTGATTTAGGTTTGATTTTGGGTTTTGGTAGGGTTTGCGCGGCGCGTTGCTTGCGCTCGGCCTCTAATTTTGCGATCAAATCGCGTAAATCGGCGGCCTGACCGGCCAATTTTTCGATTTTCTCTTCCTGTTTTTCCTGGGCCTTTTTATTGGCGGCTTGCGCGGCCTGGCGTTTTTTGACCAAGGTTTCCAATTTCGCCTTTTCCGTCAGCAATTGTTTGCCGCGATCGATGACTTCGGAATGTTTTTCTTCGATGGTTTTTTCAACCGCGGCGATGGCATCTAGTTCCGCCTTTAACTCCGCGACTTGTTTGTCCAATTCCGGGGTCAATTGTTTTAATAAAACGATGGTGTGCGCGGTTTCGGCCGGGGTTTGCGGGATGGCCAATAATGCCTGCGGCGGTTGACGTTTGATGCGTAAAATCCCCGCCAATACGCGCGAGAGCGAATCATGACTTTTCAATAAATCTTTTTCCGCTTTGTCGCGCTGGGCATTCAAATCTTTTAAACTGGCTTCCAGTTTGCTTAACGCTTCTTCCTGGTCTTGGGCGCGCTCGGCTGCTTCGACCATGTCTTCTTGCAGTTTTTCGATTTCCTCGACCAACTCTTCTTGCTGGCGTTTCAATTTTTCCTGTTTGGCGCGTTCGGCCTCGATATTTTTTTCCAGCTGCTGTGCTTGATTGCTCATTTGATCAATGCGGCCAGCGGATTTTTTGGTCGGCGTAGATTTAACCGCGTTTTGATCCGGTTTGGCAAATGCCGGGGTATGTATGCAAATCAAGCCGAACAAAGCGGCAGCCAATAAAAAGCGCGATTTATTTAAAGAGGATTTCATTTTTGTAAAAGTGATTTTCCGGTCATCGATTCTGGTTGCGGCAAATTCAGCAATTGTAAAATGCTGGGCGCCACATCGGCCAGTCTACCATTTTCCAGCGTTTTAATGCCAGTTTTATCGCCCCATAACGCCAGTTTCACCGGGTTTAAAGTGTGGGCGGTGTGCGGCTCGCCGGTTACGGGATCGCGCATCATTTCCGCGTTGCCATGATCGGCGGTAACCAACATCGCGCCGCCCATTTTTTCAATCGCCTCCATCACCCGGCCAAGACATTGATCGACCGTCTCGCACGCCTTGATCGCGGCGTCCAGAATGCCGCTGTGCCCGACCATGTCGGGATTGGCGTAATTGATCAGAATAAAGTCATAACCGCCGGATTCAATCGCCTCGACCAATTTGTCGGTCAATGGAATCGCCGACATTTCCGGCTGTAAATCGTATGTGGCGACTTTTGGCGAGGGGACCAAAATCCGGTCTTCGCCAGCATATTGTTTTTCCTCGCCGCCATTGAAAAAGAAGGTGACATGCGGATATTTTTCCGTCTCCGCCATGCGCAATTGACGCCTGCCGGCTTTGGCGACCACTTCGCCCAATAAATCGTGCAATGGTTGCGGGGTAAATAAAACCGCCATGCGTTTGGAAAGATCGGCTGAATATTCGGTCATGGCCACGGCCATCGACGGATGCACCGGACGGCGCGCGAAATCGTGGAAATCGGGATCCAACAACGCGGTCATGATTTGCCGTACCCGGTCGGACCGGAAATTGGCGCATAAAACCGCATCGCCGTCTTGCATCGCCTCGAACCCAGGCAGAATGCGCGGTTTAATAAATTCATCCGTCTCGCCGGCTTCATAGGCAGATTGAATCGCGCCGACGATGCTGGATGCCGGACTGGCCTTGCCATCGACTATGGCGTTATAAGCGAGTTCCACCCGTTCCCAGCGTTTATCGCGGTCCATGGCGTAATACCGCCCGCAAACCGTGGCGGGTATAATATGCGGTAAATTTTTCAACGCCTGTTCCAGATCGGCCAGATATTCCACCCCGCCTTGTGGCGGCGTATCGCGGCCATCGGTCCATAAATGCAAAAATGTTTTTACGCCAGCGTCATTTAAAATTCGCGCAAGCGCCACAATATGGTTTTGGTGCGAATGCACGCCGCCAGGGGAATATAATCCCATCAAATGGCACGACCGGCCCTTGGATTTCAGGGTTTCGATCATTTGTTTCAAAGTCGGATGATGTTGCAAAGAACCTTCTTCGACCGCTTGGTCGATGCGCGGTAAATCCTGCATCACCACGCGCCCTGCGCCCAAATTCATATGGCCGACTTCAGAATTGCCCATTTGCCCGGACGGCAATCCCACATCCCGCCCGCAAGTTTTCAAAAACGATTGCGGCGACGATTTTAACAACCGGTCCCAATTCGGGGTTTTGGCGAGGGCAACCGCATTATCGGCTTGCGTCTCGCTATACCCCCAGCCATCGAGAATACATAAAATTACGGGTTTTTGTTGGGTTATCATGGAGTTATGAATAGCATAAGCCTTACTATTCTTGCCACTTCTATTTATTTGACGATATAAAATTCGTATGCCATAAAGAAACATATTCATGAAAGGGCTAGCTTATGAACATATTGGAACAATCAACCAGACATTATGGCTACATTTTTGCCGGAGGGATGATTGGTGCAATTTTTGGTATCGTGGCGGGTCTTGCATTCAAACCGAGTGCTAATGGATATAATCAAACCATAATCAGTCAGAATATCAGCATGGCTGTGCCGCTTGTGGTTTCAAGTTGTACCCTTTTGGGTTTGGGTGCAGGCATGGCGCTAAGCTATCGCCGCTGTTTACAAGCACAGCAAAATCGGCGCGCAATTTAATCCCTATGATACGGATGCCCATTCAAAATCGAATTGGCGCGGTATAATTGTTCTAATAACATCACCTTCACCATGCGGTGCGGCCAGGTCATCTGGCCCATGGCCAGTTTAAAATCCGCGCTTTTTAGTAAATCCGCGCTAAGCCCATCTGCGCCGCCAATAATAAAACATAAATGGCTTTGCCCGGAATTTTGCCAGGCTTGGATTTTTTTGGCGAAATTGGGGCTGGTCATATCCTCGCCATTTTCATCGAGCGCGATCAGCATCGACGATTTTGGAATCATCGCCTTTATTTGTGCAGCTTCGAGATGTTTGATATTGGGTTTGCCCGCGCCTTTGCTTTCGGCTTCGATCGTTTTAACCGGCCAGGACAGGCGTTTTTCATATTCGGCGCAAAGATCGGAAATGCCATCGCGTTTGGATTTGCCGATGGAAATAATGCTGATTTTCATAAAATAATATGTCCGCCCTAAGCACGTGATCGTTAAATGATACGGCATTATAGGCGGCTGCGGCCTAATTACTAATGGCGAATAAAACCTTTTATATCGACATCATCGGTTGATCGACGGGCTGCGGGATGCTGGCTCCCCACATCTTTTCAACGTTATAAAACCCTCTCGCTTCGGGTTTGAAAAGATGCACGATGACATCGCCGGTATCCACGCAAACCCAGTCGCAGCCGGGAATGCCTTCGACCTTTACGGGGTCGACGGTGCGGCTGATCCGATCGGCAATCGCGCCCAGCTGGCGTTGTGACGCGCCAGAGGCAACAATCATATAATCGGCAATGCTGGATTTTCCGGATAAATCGATAACAACGACGTCTTGGGCCTTAGTTTCATCTAAGCAGCGTTCGATCAGGTCGAGAACGGCTGAAGCGCTTTGTTGTTTTTTCACTATAGGAAAGATCTCCTTTTCCAATCGTATAACCCTATTATAAATCAAATTATTAAAAAAATGTAAAACAAAAACCCTAAAACCTAAGCTTAAAGCCACCATTTGCGTGGTTTTTTTGCCCTTATTTGAGTGGCGGAGCGTTTATCAGCAAAGCCGGTCAAATACGTCCAAGCCGGTGGTTTTTGTCCTGCTAGGGCTGTTTTTGATGTAGTGCGGTGCACACCCAATTCCATTCCTGCCTTGGATTTCAAGGACGCTTTGCCAATTGGCGGGCGGTTGATGACGGCAATCGGAATGCGCCGCGCAATCTGCCGCCATTTGCGCCACCGGTTGAAACCCGCCAAATTATCGCTGCCCATCAGCCAGACAAATTGATGACCTGCAAATTTTTTCTGAATCCTGGCAATGGTATCGATGCTGTACCGCGTGCCCATTTGCGATTCCAGATTTTTGACTTTGATCTTTTTATGCGCGCCGATTTTGCGCGCCTGTTTCAATCGCGCGGATAGGGGTGCCATGTCATCGGATTTTTTCAGCGGATTTTGCGGGCTGACCAGCCACCATATTTCATCAAGCCCAAGTGCGCGCAAGGCGAACAAGGACATTCGTTTATGGCCCAAATGCGCGGGGTTGAATGACCCGCCCAAAAGCCCGATTTTCTTAGGCTTTTTAAGTGTTTTGGATTTCGTTGTCATCATGCTGTTCTGCGGCCGATTTTTCCGCGCGGGCGCGTTCGATTTCGCCGCGCAATTCACGCAACACGGGCAAAATATTTTTCTGCGCGGCGGCGGAAATTAAATGTACTTTTTTACCGGATATTTTCTCGACTTGTTTTTTCTTGTTCGCTTTTTCTTCATCGGTCAGCGCGTCGATTTTGTTGATCGCGACGATTTCGTGTTTATCCGCAAGGCCTTGACCATATTCGTTCAATTCGGCGCGGATGGTGCGATAGGATTCGGCCAGATCTTCTTCGGTGCCGTCGATTAAATGCAGTAATACGTTACACCGTTCCACATGCGCGAGGAACTTTGTGCCAAGTCCGCGGCCTTCATGCGCACCCTCGATCAGTCCTGGAATATCGGCCAGAACGAAGGAATATTCATCCACCTTCACCACGCCCAATTGCGGGTTCAAGGTGGTGAATGGATAATCGGCGATTTTCGGTTTTGCCGCCGATGTCGCCGCTAAAAATGTCGATTTGCCCGCATTGGGTTTGCCGATAATCCCGGCATCGGCGATCAATTTTAATCGCAGCCAAACCCAACGTTCTTCGCCGGGCCAGCCGGGCAGCGCCTTGGTCGGCGCGCGGTTGGTCGATGTTTTAAAATGCACATTGCCGAATCCGCCATCGCCGCCTTTTAACAAAACGACTCTCTTGCCGTCTTTGTCCATATCCGCGAGCAAGGTTTCTTTGTCTTCGTCCAGAATTTCGGTGCCGACCGGAACGCGGATAATCAAATCTTCGCCGGATTTGCCGTATTGATCGCGGCCGCGGCCGTTGTCGCCTTCTTCCGCCTTGAAATGTTGTTGATACCGGAAATCGATCAGGGTGTTCAGGTTTTCGCCAGCCACAAAAATAACGCTACCGCCACGGCCGCCATTGCCGCCATCTGGCCCGCCCTCGGGAATGAATTTCTCGCGTCGGAACGAGGCCGAGCCATTGCCGCCATCGCCGCTTTTAATAAAGATTTTTGCTTCGTCTAAAAATTTCATAACCGTTCCAATCCGGCCAGAAATTAGCAGAAAATATAAGAAATATCCATTTTTGCTTAACGGGGGTTGCGGCCACCAATATCCCGGGGAGTGATCCCAAGCGCTGTACACATTGTTTCTAAATCTGCTTGCGTAATGCGGCCACGGTCCACATGCGGAAAAGCAGCCGTACGGCCGCTTAAAGTTACGTGGGCTTTAGTTTTTCCGGTGTGTCTAACTCTTCCGCCTTTGGATAAAATACCGGCTTCTATATCAGATGCTTTCATCACGTTCCCCTGGATTATTTATTCAATTTCTTAATAAGAATATGATGCAAATGAAATGTTCAATGAAAATTAGCGCATGAATATTACAAAGTAAGGGATAAATTGAATTTAACGGCTGCGGCAATTCCGGTCTTTCAGCGCGAGGGCGGTTCGTGCGGGCAAAGTAATTTGCATCGCTTCATAGGCTTGTCGAGCGGTCGAATTTATGGCGGCAAAACCGGCATAATCGCTGGCTTTAATCATAGTATAACCGCGCATTTTCCGGCCGGGCGGAATGCCGGCTTCCCGCAAGGTTTTTTCAATCGCGCCAACCAATCCCCCCACATTTAAATCCGGTTTTTCATGGGAAAGATTGATCATGAATTTAACCGCAGAGTTCCGCGCATTATGCTGTTTGGGTTGATATCGTTGATCGACAAATATAGAAAATTTGGAAACTTCCGACTGGGCTAATACTGGAATCAATAATTCTGCCGCTTGTTCCAAATAATTGCCGGGTACGCTTATGGCAATCTTAGATGTATGGAATAAAGGGTGTCTTTCCACATGTGTATTCCCCTTGCGCACAAAAGATAATTTCGGCGATTGACTGTCATTGGCGACGTCATAAGTTGCGGCAATGGAGGATCCGGAAAATTTTGCTTCCCATAAACGATGTTCGTGTCTATTTTCCGCCGCCCATTGTTCGTCGGTCCGGCCTTGCGCGGCAACGTCATCGCCGATCAGTTCATCGTCTGGATCGATGGCAGCCTCATAGCCGCCTTCGAGCTCTGCCATTCGCTCCAATTCCTCCAACCCTCGTCTGATGGCATCTTCTTCTGCATCGCGCCGCTCGTTATATTGCTGCATAAACGCGGTATCGGCGCGAAGACTGGCGATAGTGCGGAATTGAAAGGAAGACATATTGTTAACCTATTTTGCCGCGTACGTTATCATAAGACATAAAGAATATATCCTATAAAGAAACATAAATCAACAGGATTGGGCGAATAATGGCAGGTACTAACTGCTTGTTTTAGCAGTAATAAAGGGTTATCAACCGTTAACGGCGACGACCTCTAAGCGCTTTCATACCAGCGGCGATTGAGTCGGACAGAGAAGATGCGCGGTTTGGCCCAGAAATTTTAGGGGTTATAAAAACTCCGGGGCGTTTTCCAATGCCGGGCTTACCGGTTGCTGGGCCGCGTTTTTCGGTGGGGCGATGATTCGTAGATCCTGTCCGCATGCCTGAATAGTAAGGGATAAAAAACGATTCTGACAACCCTGTTTATCTGGGCGCGGCGGGCTTATTCACAATTTGCAGGCATAAAAAAAGCGGCCCAAACGGGCCGCTTTTAATAATACTGGATCAATTAGGCATTGCCTACGACGTTGACAAAGGTTTTGCCGCCGCTTCTGCTTTGGAATTCAACTTTGCCATCGGTGGTCGCGAAGATCGTATGATCGCGGCCCATGCCGACATTTTTACCTGGGTAAAATTTGGTACCGCGTTGACGGATGATAATACCGCCAGCCAGGATCGATTGGCCGCCGCTGACTTTTACGCCTAATCGTCTGCCTGCTGAATCGCGACCGTTGGCGGTACTGCCGCCTGCTTTCTTCTGTGCCATGACTTAAACTCCTTTAATCTTTAACTCTATATTTCACTATAGCCGGAGGTCCTTCGCGCTTACCGCTCAGGACGGCTGAATTGATTATTCAGCCGCTTTTTTGCCTTTGGCAGCGGTTTTTTTCGCTGCTGGTTTCTTTGCTGCTGCCGGACGTTTGTTGCGCGCTTTGTATTCTGGGGCCGATTTTTTCGGGCCGCCCGATGCGCTGATATCGAACACTTTTACCATGGTCAATTCTTGACGATGACCGCGTTTGCGGCGGTAATTGTGACGACGTTTCTTTTTAAAGATGATCACTTTGTCATCTTTATATTGGTCCAATACCTGCACGCTGACGCTGGCGCCGCCGATGGTTGGTTTACCCAATTGCACTTTGCCGCCGTCTTCGATGGCCAATACCGAATCGAAGGTGATGGTTTGACCGGCTTCTTTGGTCAATTTTTCAACCGAGAAAATATCGCCTTCTTTAACGCGATATTGTTTTCCACCGGTCTGGATGATTGCGTACATGATACCTTGCCTCTTATATTTATATAATAATTCTATGCGCTTAGGCCGCTTAGCGGCTTTGGCGAACCCGTCAATATAAGGATTTTGCGCTTTCTGTCAATCGCTTTCGCAACAAAATTTGTCATTTTTTTCAATGATTTTCAGAGGGTTATGGGTGGGGGCGTGGGCCTGCCCCGAAAATGGCGATTGGGCGGGTTTATCACTGGAAAAATGGCGTGGAAAGAATATCTTAGCGGAAGTCAATTTTTCAAGGAGCGTTCATGTCCATCACCCAAAAATTCCTGTCCATTTTAACTTTACTGGTTTTCACCACAGTAACTGCGCCCGCCATCGCCGCCCCTGCCATTGGCAGTCCAGCGCCGGATTTCACCGCAACCGATTCCAACGGTAAAACCGTGAACCTATCCGATTTCAAGGGCCGCAATGTGGTTTTGGAATGGACCAACCATGATTGCCCGTTCGTGAAAAAACATTATGAATCGAATAACATGCAAGGATTGCAGAAAAAATATACCGAGCAAGATGTAGCATGGTTATCGATCATTTCTTCCGCGCCGGAAAAACAAGGCCATGTCGATGGCGCGACCGCCAATAAATTGACCGTCAGCCGCAGCGCATCGCCGACCGCCGTATTGCTGGATGAAAGCGGTAAGATCGGCAAATTATACGGCGCGAAAACCACGCCGCATATGTACATCATCGATAAAACCGGCAAGCTTGTTTATATGGGCGGGATCGACGACATCAATTCAACCGACGCCGCCGATATCAAAAAAGCCAGAAATTATATAGATTTGGCATTCGCCGATATCAACGCAGGTCGTCCGGTGACGTTGGCATCGACCAAGCCTTATGGTTGTTCGGTGAAATATAGCGGCTTGTTTTAATCTGCCTATACCCCCGTGATGATATCAAAACGGTAAATTCACCGATGGAAGTATGCGGCGAATGGTTATTTTGCATGTTGTTTTATAAAGCCGATCAGCCGTACCGGCGCCTCGGTACCATCTTGGATTTTCAGTGGCGCGGTTAAAACATAACCGCCGGATGCGGGCATACTATCCAAGTTTGCTGCATTTTCGATCAAGTATCCTCCCGCGCCCAGCACCGTTTTGTGGACAGGAAAACCTTCATCACTACGGTCGGACGATAAGGTATCGATACCAAGCCCTTTCATGCCGCGGGACAACAATAATTTCGCCGCTTCCACATCCACCGCAGGAAAACGGTAATTATTATGATACTCGGTGGGCTTGTCCCAAAAACGCGCCCAGCCGGTTTTGATCATCACGATACTGCCGGCTGGAATAGGGCCGTGCGCTTTTTCAAATTGTTGGACATCGGCAACAGAAACTTTGTATTTTTCATCACCGCGTGCGGACACATCGATGACAACGCAAGGTCTGATTAAATCAGATAACGGCAATTGATCAATGGTTTTTTCGCCAGGAATGCAATGCGCGGGCGAATCCATGTGCGTGCCGATGCCTTCGTTCATCGTAATTCCATGGGTGCGGAATTTATATTCCACCGCTGGATCATAATCAAAACTGATACGATGATTAAAACCGCATGTGCCATCCCAGGTCGGAATCGCCGGGGAAAGGGCATGGGTTAAATCGATCAGTTTGTAGGGGAATTGGGACACAGGCCATACCTTTGAGAAGCTGGCGGATGAGGAGGGATTTGAACCCCCGATACCCTTGCGAGTATACCGCATTTCGAGTGCGGCGCGATCGACCACTCTGCCACCCTACAAATATGCGGCCTCCCGCATATTTGTAGGAAAAGCTAGTGCCCATGTAAAGCGTAATAATTGCCCAACGTGATTTCCTGAGTACACAATCTCTTACACAGGAAATTAACCAATGGCTAAAAAACCTCATTTGCAATTACGTCGTGGCCGCTATTACTGGCGGCAACGTGTTCCAGCCGATATTCGTCCGATTATTAAGCGCGTGGAATTTGTCCTAAGTCTTAAAACTGATCAATTGGAAATTGCCCAAACGATGGCTCGCGAGTACCAGAATCAAGCTTTCGAAGCTTGTATGTATATTCGTGTTAGCCTTCGTCGTTCTGGAAAGCCAGATTTAGAATACATGAACCGTATAGCGCCGGATTTATTTCCACAAAATAAACCAATTCAGCACACCTTAGTCGAGGTAATAGATTCATGGCTCACTGAAAAAATACCCAATTGGAGCGTTAAAACCAGAATGCAGCATGAAGCTGCCGTACGATTGTTCCAGCAGTTCATTAATAGGAAAGCCATAGAAAAAATAAATCGGACAGATTGTGTCGCATTCCGCGATTTAATTATGAAACTGCCAGCGAATTACAGCAAGAAACACCGCAATGTGTCGTTACATGAAATCGTCGAATTAAATGCGCCGCCTATGTCGGTTAGCAATATCAATCGAATACTGGGCATTAATTGCTCATTATTCAATTACATGGTTCAGCAATCGATTATTGAAATAAATCCTTTCAAAAATCTGTCTGTTAAATCACATAAACGTATTGATGCTGAACGTGCTGCTTATAGCGATGCGGATATTGCAATAATATTTGATTCAATTCGGGATTTTACAGGCGCCAAATATTGGTTGCCAAGGATCGCGGCTTATTCTGGGATGCGAATGGAAGAGATCGCGCAGTTGACTGCGAAAGACATTCAGCAAATAGATAACGTTTGGTGTTTTATAGTGGGTGCAAATGGTCGCGTTAAGACTGCGTCTAGTATTCGTAATGTACCCATACACCACTGGTTGTTATCTAATGGTTTCTTGGAATATGCGCAAAAGCAAGCTGAAAGCTTATGGCCAGAATTAAAGCCTGCCGCTGATGGTTTTCGTAGCAGTATCTATTCCAAATGGTTTGGCAGGCATTTAAAGCAAGTTGGTTTAAAAGTGCCTGGAAAGTCCTTTCATAGCTTCCGGCATAGTTTTATAACTAAGCTGAAATTAGCTAATGCTCCCGAAGCAATGGTACGGCAAGTGGTAGGACATACCAATGACTCAATCACATTTGGGAGATA